>Ga0302206_1000003_pt1 | contig 242497 bp, 415 predicted proteins | sample II_Fen_E2_1_FD_194581 | JGI IMG/M metagenome (GOLD analysis project Ga0302206, IMG submission 194581) | Peat permafrost microbial communities from Stordalen Mire near Abisko, Sweden - II_Fen_E2_1 | ecosystem: Environmental > Terrestrial > Soil > Wetlands > Permafrost | place: Sweden: Abisko...
TTCATATATTAAACTTATATATTTTTTTTAGCCAGTATATACTCATTATATTTATCTGGATATAATTTCTTTAAAATACTAGCATTCTCAAAATTTAAATGATCAAACATATACATACCTTTATGATCTCTTTCTCCCCAATATGCTCCTGCATCAGTCAGCATTTTTATTATTTCAATACAATATTCTCTATTACCTTTTGACGCTAATATGATAGGAAACATTGGTGATTTATTTGGTAAATTAGGATCTGCTCCATTTTCAAGTAATTCCTTTATTATTATTATATTTTGATAAGAAACTGCCATTATTAGAGGAGTGTTTCCAAACTGACTAAATATATTAACATTATCAAAAGAATCAATAACCCTTTTAATTGAATCTTTTTTATTAGAATAACTAATAATGGACATTAATTCACCAATAGTATAATCATTAGAATTCTCAAAAGTCTTTAAATATTTCACATGTTAAATTTATTTGTTGAGATATTTAATTCTAATTCTTCTAATGTAGAACCAATTTCTAAAATATCTGTAACATAAAATAATTTTGATTTTATATTTTTATCACTAATATAATTAAAGTATGCACTAATAATATCAGGTACATTTTCATATTTTACTACAATTGTAAATACCTCACCGTTTGAAAAAGTACCTATTTTTATAATTTCTCCTGGATTATTTTTAACAAAATTTGAAATAGATTTTATTCCTACTGGTTCAATTAGTACATAATCTCCTACTTCTGGTACTTTTTTATTTATGCTCTCATTAAACTTTAATATTTTCATATTATATGTTAAATTTTTTAGTCTTTATGATAGTTTCTAATTCTTCTTTATTCTTAGAAAAATATAATATTTCTTCTTTTTTAAATGGTATCGTATTATAATCATTATTATTATTTGTATAGCTACTTAACTGACTTGGTAAATCATCATATTTTATTGAATATGGATAATTTATCATATCTTTACTCGTTGTATCTATAATAATGCCAATATTTACACTTGTAAATTCATTTAATGATTTCTCACCTGATTCATCACTATGACAAATTACATAATCTCCAATTTCTGGCTCATTTTCATTTATATTCTCATTAAATTTTCTAACTTTCATATTATTATATATTTATTTTAAAATACCATAATATTTAACACTATTATTTATACAACTTTATAATCAAAATAATCTTTTATATTTTTATACTTAATTTCTAATTTTTTATTAAAGGTATATTGATAACTTCTATCTGATTTGACATCATTAAAAGTTACATTATATGTCCTAAAATGTTTAATGTCATTTAATTTATCAAATATGAACATTAAAGCACTTCTTTCATCAGGTAATCCATTATTAATTAAATAATCTCTGATATTATAGTCACACATAAAAATATTTCTTAGATTATCTATCTCAAATAAACATATTCCTTTATCTACATCAGGCAATATCTTATCATCTTTATTATCTATCTGGCATAATTTATTGTGACGTATGTATGATATGTCATAATACAATCCTATGACATCACGTGGTTGTTTAGTTCTAACTATATAGCAGGAATTAAATATACTCAAAAACCAGTTACTTAAATCTTTGTTGTCCATATGGTTTTAATATTGTATTAATATCTAATGAAGTTAATTTTAATTTAAGACTATCAATTTTAACAGTATTTATAACAGCAAAATATGTAGGAGTATAATCATGAAATCTAGTGTATTTCAATATCTCTTGTATAAATTTTTGAATATCATTATCAAGAGTTTTAGATTTTATATCAGATTCATTAAATTTCTTTCTTAAATGTGACCAAATAATATAATAATCACATGACATCATATTATATTTAATGTCAATGTCAAATAATTTTATTCCTTTGTTGAAATTTGGAATAAATGATAATTCTTTTTTACTTATAACACACAATTTCTTACTACGAATAAATGACTTATCGTAATATAAATATACATGATTAGGAAAAATATCACTTGATACTACATAGCATGACTTAAATTTACTCCAAAACCATTTACTTAATTCTTCTTTATCCATGCTATTTTAATATTTTTTTAATGTCTAAATATTTAATTTCTAACTGATTAATATCTATAGAGTATAATTCTGGACTTGATTTTAAATCTAAACTGAAAGAACTTGTGCATAAATATGAATGAGAAATAAAAAAATCTCTATCGTTATGAGAAAATATATTAAATTTGAATATTTCTCCTTTAATAAATTTGTCCAACTCATTGACATTTGATGAGTAATTTGATTCTAAATAACTATATATCTTATCATAAGAGCAATTGATACCATAAAGAGAACAATGTATGATTAATAATAATTCACTCTTACCAATGTCAGGTAAAATAGCTTCACTGTCATTAATATTATAATATATTGAATTTAATCTTGATAATTTATTACGACGAACATAAGATTTATCATATAATAGATATAATAATTCTGGTTGTGTTGTATCATTTGCTACATAACAAGATTTTAATATGTCCAAAAACCATTTAATAGATTCATTCTTTGTCATCATCTGTAATAAAAACTTTATTTGTAATCTCTATATTTTTTACAAATATACTAAATTATATCCTATCTAACAAATATAAATGTTCAACATGAAAAATTAATATATAACTACATGAAATATATTAAACAATATGAAGAAAAAGACTATATTCCACATGTTGGCGATTATGTTCTATGTCATACAGAATCTGACACAAAGGATAAAGATACTTTTAATCACACGATAGGTTATTTTGATAGAATGTTTTCAAGCTATTATGTCATAAGATTTGATAAAAAACAGGAGATGAAACAAGGTAATAGAATATATGCAAAAAATGATTTAGATAAAATATATTTATATGCTTATAAATATGAAGTTATATATTGGTCTAAAAATAAAGAAGAGTTAGAATTAATATTAACCGCAAATAAATTTAACCTTTAATAACTATGAATTATAAAAATAAGTATTACCTTTGTAGACTAATAATTAATACTAAGTCTATTATGAAAATGCACAACAAAGAAATTATTAAATATGCTATTCGATGGGCAGTAATTGCATATGTTTTTCTTTCTATTTTATATATTTCATATATTCATTTTATTCATTAACATCACATTATGAAACTAACACTTGGAAATTTATTAATTATAACTACAATAGTTTTTACATTATTTGTAGATTTTATATATATTGTAAAGTTTGGTAATCCATTTATATCTCAATTTGGTGGATATTATCAAACATTTGTATATATTACGCTAGAATTTATTATAGTATTTTCTTTAGCATGGGTAGTTAGTTTTATTATAAAACATTGGAACACTGAATTATAAAAAAAGTTCAACTTAATTATAAGTTGAACTTTTTTGTGTTTATATATCTCTCTGCATTATCTATATCAAATGAAAAGTATTCAATCTCACTATCATCAAATACAATAACTTTTACATCATTAATCTTGGATATCCAAACTCCATCAGGTATGTCATCATATGTTACAGCATATTTATATTTAATATTCCAATTATCTTTTACTATCCTACCTATTTTATTCTGTATAAATTCCTGTTGTTCAGATTTATTATTATTATAAAAATTATTCATATCATTATCAGAATATGAACACACCACATAATCTCCTAATGATGGTTCATCAACAATCTCTATTAATTTTAATTTTTTCATATATTGAACTTTTTAGAATTAATTATTGACTCAATAGTATCTTTATCACTGTTCCAATTTATTATCTCTTCCCTTTTAAAAACTATAATTCTTTCATTATCAATAATATTGTTCCATAAATCTCCTGGTATATTATCAAAAGTTATAAAATAAGAATATTTACCACCATCATAATATTTAACAATTTTACCAATTTTATCTTTTATGAAATCGTTATATTTATCAAATTCACCAATATCACCACATGAACAAATGACATAGTCTCCTACCTTTGGCTCAGATTTAATCTCTTTGTCTTTCATATATTAAATTTTTTAGATATTAATATCAATTCTAATTCTTTTATATCTTTACTACAATATTCAATGTCATAAATATCTCTAGATAATTCAAGATAAACATCAGAATAATTATCATCTTTATCAAGACTCAATAACTCTTTTATTCTAACAGGAGCATCTTTATATTCAATGTCATATATAACTTCATTATTTCTTTTTCGACGTCTTATTCTATAAATTTTACCTACATGAGAGTTTAAATAATCTCTTTGATAATTACTGTCGATATCTGAATAATCAACATCATCATTAATTATTACATAATCACCAACTTCTGGATTATCTTTATTTAAACTATCGTTAAAATTATTTATTTTCATATGTTAATTTTATTCAGTGGTCACAAATTATTCTATAATTTACCGCATTATGATGTGACCACAAAGATAATAAATATTTTTCAATTATGAAAATTATAAATTAAATTTTCTTGCCATTACTTTTTCTGGATATTTAATCGCAAACCATTCTCTATATTCTCTTAAATCTGAATACGGTAATTCATTACCTGTACATTCTAAATCTACTAAGCTTTGAGGTAACTCAGGTAACTCTGTTAATTTATTATTTGAACAATCTAAAAATTCTAAACCATCAGGCAAATTAGGCATTGATGTTAATTGATTTCCTGTACATTGCAAATCTCTTAATGTGCTTGGTAACTTAGGTAATGAAGTTAATTTGTTATTCATACAATATAGTTCAATTAATATGTCAGTAAGATCAGGTAACTTAATTATTCTATTATCTGAACAATATAGATATTTTAATGAACTTGGTATTTTATCTAACTTATTCAAGTCATTTTCAGAACAATTTAATGTTATCAATGTATTCGGTAACTTAGGCATTAAAGATATTGGATTACTCTCGCAATCTAAAATTTCTAATTTAATAGGTAATTTTGGTAAAGATTTTATATTATTATTAGCACAACTTAAATATGTTAATGTATCAGGCAACTCTGGTATTTCTGATAATCCACTAAATGAACAATTTAATTCTGTGGTCACACTCTCAAATTTCTTTATGTATTTCATATTATATGTTAAATTTTTTAGACATTCCCTGAGGAGTTTTAGAAAACCATTTCTTATATTCATCTAAATTATCATAAGGTAAATTATTATCAGAGCAATTCAATGTTATTAATGTATCAGGTAACTCTGGTAGTTCTTTCAAATTATTATTTGAACAAGATAAATATCTTAATGACTTAGGTATAAATAAAATTTCATTTAAAAGATTATATGAACAATATAATTCTTCTAATTTATCAGGTAAATGTGGTAAATTTGTTAAATTATTATATGAACAATCCAATGATTCTATTGTATTGGGTAATTTAGGTATCTCTATTAAATGATTTTTGTTGCAATATAAATATTCTAATTTTCCGGGTAATTCTGGTAATTCATTCAATTTATTATTAGAACAATATAATTCTAATAAAGTATCAGGTAATTTTGGTAACTCAGATATATTATTTTTAAAGCAATCTAAATATTCTAATCTTATTGGTAATTCTGGTAAATCCATTAACTTATTATTACCAGAATAAAGTATTCTTAAATTTTTAGGTAACTCAGGAAAGATTTCAAATTTATTGTTACTAAAATTCAAATTTAATAATGTACTAGGCAATTTTGGTAAATATGTCAAATTATTGTCTTTACATACCAAATGTTCTAAGCCTTCATATAACTCTGGTAATTCAGATAACCCGCTAAAAGAATAATCCAACTCTGTTTCAACACTCTCAACACTCTCAAATTTCTTTATATACTTCATATTATATGTTAAATTTTCTAGCCATGGCTATATCTGGAAATTTATTATCAAACCATATTTGGTATTGTTCTAAATTTTCATAAGGTAAATCATTACCCAAACAATTTAAATATATTAATGACATAGGTAACTCAGGCAACTCAGTTAATTTGTTATTTGAACAATCTAATTCTCTTAATGTACTAGGTAAATCAGGTAATAATTCTAACTTATTAAAATTACAGTGTAAATGTTTTAACGTATTAGGTAAATCAGGTAATGATTCTAATTTATTACCAGAACAATAAAAATATACTAATGAATCAGGTAACTCAGGTAATGAAGATAATTCATTATTTGAACAATATATTTCTCTTATATAATGAGGTAATTCTGGTAATGAAATTAAACTATTTGACATACACCTCATCATTTTCAAACTATTAGGTAACTCAGGTAATGATTCTAATTTATTAAAATTACAAAGTAAATTTATTAAAGTATCAGGCAATTCTGGTAATGATTCTAATTTATTGCTGTTACAATTTAACACTTCTAATGTGCTTGGCAACTTAGGTAAATATTTTAAATCATTATAAAAACATGATAATTTTATTAATCCATCAGGTAATTCAGGAATTTCTTTTAATCCTGCTATGGAATAATCTAAATCTTTTATTATTGTATAATATTTGTTTATGTATTTCATTTATATTTTATATGTTAAATTTTTTAATCATTGAATTAAAGTACCATTCTTTGTATCCTTCTAAACTATCATAAGGTAAATGATTTCCTTTACAATATAATAATGTTAATGTATCAGGTAACTTTGGTAGTATTTTTAATTCATTGTAACCACAATCTAAATATTCTAATTTATCAGGAAGTTTTGGTAAAGTTTCTAATTTGTTACAACTACAATCTAAATATATTAATGAATCAGGTAACTCAGGTAGCTCAGCCAATCTATTATTATAACAATATAAATGTTTCAACGTATCAGGTAACTCTTCTCTTAGTTCAGTTAATCCTCTATTAGACTTATATAAAAATTTAATTTCTTTCTCAAAAATTTTAATGTGTTTCATATGTTAAATTTATTTGCATTAACTACCTCAGGATGATTAATATTCAGCCATTCATTATATTCCGCCAGATTTTTAAAAGGAGCATCATTTCCTTTGCAAAATAATTCTTTTAATGTGACTGGTAATATTATAGGACATTTAATTAATATATTATAATCAAATGATAAATATTCTAATCTACTTGGTAACTCTGTTAATTTTTCTAAATTATTATCATAACATGACAAAATTCTTAATGATTTTGGTAACTCAGGTAACTTAGTTAATTTATTATCTGAACAATACAATTCTTCTAGCCCATTTGGCAACTCAGGTAGTTCAGTTAATCTATTGCCATAACAGTATAATTTAATTAATGTTTTAGGTAATTTTGGTAATGTGCCTAATCCGTTAGCATTATAATATAATTCTTTCACTACTTTTTCAAACATTTTAATGTATTTCATGTGAGTATATATTATATTTCAATTGTCAAATCCTTATATTGAAAAACTCAGTTAAAATTAATTAACTGAGTTGTTTATTTTTATTCATTAGCATTTACAATTGTGTTCCTGTCGTATGCTAATTTTTGTTGTCCTGATGAATCTACATATAATTCTTTTGTGTAAGATTGATAAACATGAGTAGATGATGAGAAATCCAATCCACCACTAGTACTAAATGAATCAAAAATATTATTCATTCTAAAATAACTTCCAATCCTATTATTTTGAAATAGATTTCCAATACTATTATATCCAAAATTACTACCAATAGTATTATAATTAACAAAATTTCCAATAGTATTACCATAAAAATAACTATCAATACTATCATTTCTAAAATTACTACCAATACTATTATTTATAAAATTACTACCAATACTATTATAATAAAAATAACTTCCAATACTATTATAATAAAAATCAATACCAATACTATTATATGCAAAATTACTACCAATACTATTAGAATTAAAATTACTACCAATACTATTATATCCAAAATTACTACCAATACTATTCATTCTAAAATTACTACCAATACTATTATAATAAAAAACACTACAAATATTATTCATTCTAAAATCACTACCAATATTATTAGAATAAAAATCACTACCAATACTATTAGCATTAAAATAACTACCGATACTATTAGAATTAAAATAACTACCAATACTATTATAAAAAAAATCACTACCAATACTATTAGCATTAAAATAACTACCAATACTATTAGAATAAAAATAACTACCAATACTATTAGAATAAAAATTACTACCGATACTATTAGAATTAAAATTACTACCAAAAATGACATTATTTGAATTATATAATATTTCTATATTTGAATTAGGAAATTGAATAATATTAGAATATGCTGTTTCATAATTACTCCAATCACTCCACATATTATAATCAGTATATTCGGTTGAACATGATATTCTTAAATTACCAACAGATAAATTATCAGGAAAGATACTAATATAACTTAAATTATTCCATTCAAATAACTTCCAAACTTTTTCATTGTCTTGACTTGGATCTACATTGTATGTATTATTAGTTATACAAATATAAATATTTAATGAATCTTTATATGAAACAACACTATTTCTAGTATAGGTTATTCCTGAAATCCAACTATTAGTAACATTTATTTGCCATCTTCTAAACTTAGCTTGTCTAAAATCAAAAGGAATATCATTATTTTGTAATGTATCTATTCTTCTATAAATATATCCCTTTGTACAACCTGGAATCATAACTTGATCATTTTTATGATTGTAATAAATTACATCCTGAGGATATAAAGTAGAATAAGCTTCTGGTTTCAATGTATTTAATCCACTAGCTGTAACTAATAACGGTTCAATGATACCAGTAGATAAATAATCATTTGGATATTCAAAAACCTTTGTATCACTCCAATAATTAGGTGATTCATTAGTTGCTATAAATGGAACTCCATCACTTACATAACCTACATTACTAAAATCATCATCAGAGTTTTCATCAGGATTATTAGTTTTAAATAAGTAATATATGATATATTCCTTTCCTATTTCTAAATTATTCCAATATTCAGTGTACGGTATTACATGTACTGTCTGATAATCAGTTATTAAATATGAAGAATTTATTGTTAATCCACTATTATTTATTAATTCACTCAATTCATTATATGTAACATTAGTTACTACACTTCCAGTACTTCCTGTATTTGATGTACCATCAACTCCTGATGTACCATTTAATCCATTTACACCTGAAGTTCCAGATGCTCCAGAATTTCCGTTTCCAGTTGTTCCTGTCATTGCATAAACTTCATTAAAATTGTTATTAATTTTAATGAATGAATCTCTTAGATTATCACCAGTGCCGTCATTAGGATATGTGCCGATATTAATTGTTTGTTTGCTCATTAATATTTTTATTTCTATATATTAAAAAACTCAGTTAAAATTAATTAACTGAGTTGTTTATTTTTATTCATTAGCATCTACAATTATCATCTTGTCATATATTAACTTCTTATTACCTGATGAATCTATGTATAATTCTTTATTGTATTGATTGTAAACATGAGTAGATGATGAAAAATCCAATCCACCACTAGTACTAAATGAATCAAAAATATTATTCATTCTAAAATAACTTCCAATCGTATTATAATAAAACAAACTTCCAATACTATTATTTTGAAAATTAATTCCAATACTATTAGAATTAAAATTACTACCGATACTATTATTTATAAAATTACTACCAATACTATTATAATAAAAATAACTTCCAATAGAATTGTAATTGAAATAACTTCCAATATTATTATCATAAAAACCACTTTCAATAGAATTATTCTCACATGAAATTCCTATTGTGTTATTTCTAAAATAACTTACAACATTATTATTATCAAAATTCCTTCCAATGTTATTAGAAGAAAAACTACTTACTATTATATTATTACTAAAACTACTTCCAATTGTATTATTACCAAATTCACTTCCAATAATATTATATTGACACCCTTTTCCTATGCTATTTTGATAATATCCACTTCCAATTGTATTATTCATAAAATCCATTCCAATTGTATTATTATTAAATTCACTTCCAATAATATTATTTCGAAAATTGCTTCCAATATTATTACCATCAAATCCACTTCCAATTGTATTACAATTGAAATCACCACCAAAAATCACACTATTTGAGTATCTAATTAAGTCCCCATATTGTGAATTAGATGAGCCTATTTTATTTGAATATGATGATAAATAATTAGTCCAATCACTCCACATATTATAATCAGTATATCCTGTTGAACACATAATTTCTACATTATTACCAATATAACAAGAATCTGGATAAATACTTATATATGATAAATTACTCCATTCAAATATCTTCCAAAAATTATCACTATCTTGAATTGGATCAATATTAGTTACATTATCAGATAAACATATATAAATATCTGAATTTCCACATAATACTACATCATTCCTATTATAAGTAGTACTTGAAATCCAAATGTTAGTGACATCAATCTGCCATCTTCTAAATTTTACATTCCTGAAATCAAAAGATATATCATTATCATGTAAAGTATCAACTCTTCTGTAAATATATCCTTTTGTGCATCCAGGTGTAATAATTTGATCACTCTTATGATTATAATAAATTACGTCCTGAGAATATAAAGTAGAATATGCTTCTGGTTTTAATGTATCAACACTACTTGATGTTACTAATAAAGGTTCAATTTGTGAAGTAAACAAATAATCAGTTGAGTAATCATATACATAAGTATTATCCCAATAATTAGGATATTCATTCGTTGATACAAATGGAACACCATCACTTAAATATCCAACATTACTAAAATCGTCAGATTCATCATCAGGATTATTGCTTTTGAATAAATGATATATAATATATTCTTTACCTATTTGTAAATTGTTCCAATATTCTGTATTAGGTATAATATGTACTGTCTGATAGTCAGTAATTAAATAAGATGAATTTGTTGTTAATCCACTATTATTTATTAATTCACTCAATTCATTATATGTAACATTAGTTACTACACTTCCAGTACTTCCTGTATTTGATGTACCATCAACTCCTGATGTACCATTTAATCCATTTGTTCCATTAAATCCTGATGTTCCAGATGTTCCAGAATTTCCGTTTTCTGTTGTTCCTGTCATTGCATAAACTTCATTAAAATTGTTATTAATTTTAATGAATGAATCTCTTAGATTATCTCCAGTTCCATCATTTGGATAAGTACCGATATTAATTGTTTGTTTGCTCATTAATATTTTTATTTCTATATATTAAAAAACTCAGTTAAAATTAATTAACTGAGTTAGTTTATTATGCATTTGCATCTACAATTATCATCTTGTCATATATTAACTTCTTATTACCTGATGAATCTATGTATAATTCTTTATTATATGAATTATAAACATGAGTGGATAATGAGAAATCTACTCCAGTATAATCAAAATTAAAATTATCAAAAACATTATTCATAATAAACCCACTTCCAACTGTATTATATTTAAAATCACTTTCAATAGTATTCTGATTGAAATTATCACCAATATTATTCTGATAAAAATTATATCCAGTTGTATTTTTAGAGAAATTATTACCTATTGTACAATTAGAAAAATAAATTTTTAATATATTATTATTAAAGTTATCTCCTATTGAATTATTATTAAACACTCCATTAATAATATTACTATTAAAGTTATCACCAATAGAATTATTATATTGAAAATAATTTTTTATATCATTACTAGCAAAAGAATTTCCTATTTTATTACTTTGGAATCCATTTACTATTAAATTATCCCGAAAATCACCCAAAATAATATTATAATTAAATGAACTTCCTATTATGTTATTTTGAAAACTATCTCCTGTTTTATTATTATAAAAATTAATTCCTGTATTATTATATTGAAAATATTTTCCTATATTATTATCATGACAATTATCACCCATTACATTATTGTTAAAACTATTTCTAATTATATTATTAGTAAAATAATTTCCGTTAATCTCATTTGAATTAAATCCATCTAAAATAATATTACCATAAAAATCATCACCAGATGAATTATTATGAAATCCATTAGAAATTGAATTTCTGCCAAAATCACCATACGTATTATTATTTGTAAAATCAGACCCTATTGAATTATTATAAAAAACATCTATTATTATATTATTTCTAAAATTATTCTTTATTGAATTATTACTAAACTCTGCATAAATATCATTATTACTAGATGAACCATAAAAAATAGAATTACTATAAGATATATTATTACGATTAGCCATTGAATTAATCTTATTCGAATAAGAAGATATATAACCATTATAACCCCAATTGATCCACATGTTATAATCAGTATATCCAGTTGAACAATTTATTGAAAAATTAGAAAGACTCCAGCTATTATTAACTGGACTTACATAACTTAAATTGGTCCATTCAAATAACTTCCATGAATTTTCATTATCACTTGATGGATCAATTCCAGTTACATTATCATTTAAACAAATATAAATATTATTAGAGTTAGGATATAAAACTACACTATTCTTATTGTATGATGTTGAATTTTCCCATGTATTTGATGTGACGTCAATTTGCCACCTACGAAACTTAACATTTCGGAAATCAAATGGAATATCATTATTCTGAAATGTATCTATCCTTCTATAAATATATCCCATTGTGCTACCATCTATCACTTTTGTCATTGCCATACTATCTACGATTTTTGGATCATTACTCACTTCATAGTAAATTATATCTTGAGGAAATAAACTTGAATATGACTCAGGCTTTAATGTATTTAATCCACTTGCAGTTACTAATAAAGGTTCTATGATACCAGTATTAATATCACTTGTATTAGGTATGGCATGAACTGTCTGATAATCAGTAATCAAATACTGACTACCAATTGTTAATCCGCTATCATTAATCAATTCACTTAATTCATTGTATGTAACATCAGTTACGGAAGAACCTCCTCCTGTTGGTAAATTGTCAATATCACTAGCATATATCTTTCTATCTAATGTTGGTCTAATATGAGTTAAGTCATCAGTTGTCGTTATGTCATATACATTATTTTCATCATCATTATATGAACATACTGCACCAAATGTTCCAGAAAAATCTGAACCAATAGGATCACCATTTTGATAATGTCTAACTGCTAAATTCTGTTGCAACCACACTTGGCTACCAATTGTTACAGAGTGATAAGTGTCTCCATCAATAATTACATCGCCTTCATTATTAGAATCATTTTTAATAAGCTTAATATATGATCCAAATTTTAAAGAATCAACCCCTCCAGAATTTCCAACATAAAATGTATTATTAACATAATAATAAACGTATTTAATGTAAGAGCCATCCCACTCCGTAGTCATAATTCTTTCTAAACTATTAATACCGGCAAATTCAAATGGGTAATTATATTGACCACCATATATACCTCCAGATAATAATATCGGGAATCCATTGGCTTCATTTAATGTTTGGCATTCTGCTACTGTAGCTATATGCCATCCTATAGGAGCAATACCTCTTGAATCAGTTGCTGCATACCAATTGTAAAGCCTGCCGTATTTAATAGTTTTTCCTGTAATTGAAGGTATTAATTCCCAAAATGATTCACCAGTACCTCCGCTCAATTTTCCATCTACCCACTCTTCACTTGCTAATTGTATATTTAACATAAGTTATTTTTATTTCTATATATAAAAATATATAAAAAAATAACATTTGTGAACACAAATGTTATTATATACCTTACTAATTTTTATATTTTAAATATTAAATTTGCTCATATCACCAACCTCAGGCTGATTCTCACTCATCCATTTTTTATAACCATCTAAATCATCATAAGGCAAATTATTACCATCACAATCTAAATATAATAATGATGAAGGTAATATAGGTAATGTTTTTAAATTGTTGTTAGAACATTTTAAATCCTTTAAGCCCTCAGATAAATAAGGTAAGGATGATAACTCATTGTTCTTGCAATCTAATATTTTTAATCCATCAGGTAAAGTAGGCAATGAAGTTAAAAAATTATCAAAACAATGTAACTCTATTAATCCATCAGGTAAAGTAGGTAATGAAATCAATTTATTGTCCCTACAATATATCTCCCTTATATTCTTAGGTAAATTAGGTAATGAATATATTTCATTATTAGAACAATCTAAATATATTAATCTATCAGGTAAAGTAGGTAATGATGTTAAATGATTTTTTGAACAACATAACTCTAATAATCTGTCAGGTAACTCTGGTAATGAATCTAATAAATTACCCCTACAATCTAAATCTTCTAATGTACTTGGTAACTTAGGTAACTCTGTTAATATGTTATATTTACATGATAAATTTGTTAATCCTTCTTGTAAATCTGGTAACTTACCTAATTTTTTTATATCACAAATTAACGTTTGTTCAATACCCTCAAACTTCTTTATATATTTCATGATTTTAGTTTTTTTATTAAGATGAAACATGAATCCTTATCAGTATCATCTTTATTCATTTTATCAGAATCTTGAAACACTTTGAACCCACAACCTAAATATAATTTTACAGCACCTTCATTATTTTTAAATACAAGTAATGTGATAATATCAATACCAAGATCATCTTTAATATAATCAAACATCTGATTTAGTAAGTATTTAGCATACCCTTTTCTCTTAAATCTATTAACAGTCCTTAAATTAAATATTGTAATATACTCGTCCTTAAACCATTTATCTGGTTTTTCTATCCTATATTCAGTCTCAGATACTAATATATCATCTAAAAATAACTGAAATTTATTATTAGTCTTGTCAATTATAAAGGTTTTTTCTTCTTTCTTCTCATAACTTTTTATATACTTCATGATTATATGTTAAATTTATTTACATCAATAAACATCTGATATCCTTTTGTGTCAAATGATAAATCATCTGGTAGATTATCTAAATTTATTATATGTAATATACTATTATTAATAAGACTACTAGAAAGATTTTTTGATTCATGATATATATTAGACTCAATATAATCAAATAATCCTGGATATCTATAAATAAATTCAGGAGTAGCAAATATTCTACCATCTTTATCAACTTGATTTATCTTAAATATTGTCTGATTACGGTCATTACACATATTTATATCATTATAAGGCAAACTTTGAATATTAATATAATCTCCATCCTTTTTAATCAATTCTAAAAAATCATGTAATCTATTAAAAAAAATATTCTGAGACATTGTTTCAAATTTCTTTATATACTTCATAGTTATATGTTAAATTTATTTGCAGAATACTTCTCTGGAAATTCTTTAAAATCCTTATAACCATCTAAGTTATTATAAGGTAAATTATTACCATAACAATATAACCTCTCTAATGAATCAGGTAACTCTGGTAATTCAGATATATTATTGCTCTCACAATCTAAATATTTTAATGTATTAGGTAATTTAGGCAATGATGTTAATTCATTACTTGTACAAAACAATTCCTCTAATGTATCAGGTAACTCAGGCAACTCACTTATTTTATTATAACAACAATCTAAGCCAATTAATTTAGTAGGTATCTCTGGTAATTTCGTTAATTTATTACTAGAACAATTTAAATTTTTTAATGTAACAGGTAACTTTGGTAACGTAGTTAAATCATTACCAAGACAATTTAAATTTAATAATGTACTAGGCAACTTCGGTAACTTACTCAATCCTTTTTGAAAACAATTTAATGTTGTTACTATGCCCTCAAACTCCTTTATATACTTCATAATTAAATATTAAATTTTGTTGCACAAACTGATAACATATATTTATTTTTCTCCTCATCTGTAGCATCTTTTGTTATTTTATTTATATTAGACCTTTTGATTTGTATGTAACCATCACTTAACGTATTGAAATTAACATCTTTTGATTTTATCTCATATGTATCACCAATATAATTACAAAAATAATCATAAAATTCATAATTTAAAGAATTAGTCTTAGATAACCTTAATTTACCTATCGCTCTGAAATCTTTATAATTATAACTAAATATATCATCAAATGATTTTACTATACCCTCAAACTCCTTTATATACTTCATGATTAAATATTAAATTTTCTTGATTGAAAAATATCAGGCTGATTTATCTCTAACCATTCATTATATTCTTTCAAATTTTTATATGGTAAATTATTACCGCCACAATCTAAATATTCTAATGTATAATGCAATAATGGTAACTCACTTAAATTGTTATCATGACAATCCAATTCTTTTAATGATAATGGTAATATAGGTAGAGAAGTTAAATTATTTTTATAACAACTTAATTTTATTAATGTACTTGGTAATTTAGGTAACTCAGTCAATTCGTTTTTATAACAATTAAATTTTATTAATGTATCAGGTAATTCAGGTAACTCAGTTAATTTATTATTACTACAAAATAATACTTCTAATCCATCAGGTAAAGTTGGTAAAGAGTATAATAAATTTTTACCACAATATAACTCTTTTAATGTATCAGGCAACTCTGTAAACTCACTTATCTTATTTCCACTACAATACAATTTCTCTAATGTATCTGACAACTCAGGTAACTCTGTTATGCCTTCTCCAAAACTTGTATTAGTTAATTTTAAGATATTGTCTTCGTTCTCTATATGTTCAAACTTTTTTATATACTTCATTGCTATATGTTAAATTTATTTGCTCCACCAATCTCAGGATGATTTTCTTCTAACCACTTCTTATATCCAATTAAATCATTATAAGGTAAATTGTTCCTTGAACATGTTAATGTTCGTAATGTATTAGGTAATAAAGGCAACTCACTCAAATTGTTATCCTGACAATATAACTCCTTTAATCCATCAGGTAAAATAGGTAACTCACTTAATTTATTATCAGCACACGATAATATAAATAATGTATCAGGTAACTTTGGTAACTCAATTAATTCATTTTCATAACAATATAATATCTCTAATCCATCAGGTAGATTTGGTAATCTCTCTAATCTGTTCCTTGTACAATCTAAATATCTTAATGTATCAGGTAACTTAGGTAATGTATGTAAATTGTTAAGAGAACAACGTAACTTCTCTAATGTATCAGGTAAATTAGTTAAATCATTAATATTTTCATCATTACAATCTAAATCTGTAACAATACTCTCAAATTTCTTATTAAATCTCTTTATATACTTCATAGTTATATGTTAAATTTATTAGCTGCATACTTCTCTGGAAATTCTTTCCAATCATTATAACTATCCAAATCATAATATGGAAAATCATTTCCTCCACAATCTAAATTCTCTAATGATGCAGGCAAATCAGGTAATGAATTTAACTTATTATTAGAACAATCTAATATCCTTAATCCTTCAGGTAACTTTGGTAAATATTTTAATTTGTTGTTGTAACAATATAATATCTCTAATGTATTAGGTAACTTCGGCAATGACATTAAATAATTACTGTTGCAATATAATGTCTTCAAATTGATAGGCAACTCAGGTAATTCATTTAAATAATTATCATTGCAATATAATGTAACCAATCCATTAGGTAAATCAGGTAATACAGTTAAATAAGATTTAGAATAATCTAATGGCATTATCAAAATTTTTATCTTCTCAAAACTCTTTATATACTTCATTGTTATATGTTAAATTTTTTAGCCATTCCCTGAGGAGTTTTAGAATACCAAAATTTATATCCATCTAAATCCTCATAAGGTAAATTGTTACCACCACAATGTAATATACTTAAATTTTCAGGCAACTCAGGCAAATCACTTAATTTATTGTTAGAACAATATAACATTTTCAATGTATTAGGCAACTTAGGTAATGACGTTAATTCATTATTAGTACAATATAATTCTTTTAATTCAATAGGTAACTCAGGCAACTCTGTTAAATAATTAAAATTGCAAACTATATTCTCTAATGTATCAGGTAATATAGGTAACTCAGTTAATTTATTACGATGACAACGCAATGTTATCAAATTATTAGGCAACTTAGGTAATTTTGTTAACTGTTGATCAGAACATTCAAAATCTGTAACTCTACTCTCAAACCTCTTTATATACTTCATTGTTATATGTTAAATTTATTAGCTGAATAAGACTCAGGAGATTCTTTCCATTCCTTATACTCTCTCAAGTTATTATAAGGCAAATAATTACCATCACATTCTAAAAATTCTAATCCTATCGGTAAATTAGGTAACTCCCTTAACTTATTATCAGAACAATCTAAATATTGTAATGTATCAGGTAACTCTGGTAATGAAGTTAAATAATTACCACTACAATATAATAAATCTAATGCATCTGGTAACTTAGGTAACTCTGTTAATTCATTATAATTACAATTTAAATAAGTTAATGTATCAGGTAACACTGGTAATATTTTTAAATTACTACTAGATAAATCTAACTCTGTTACTGTACTATCAAATCTCTTTATATACTTCATTGTTATATGTTAAATTTTTTACCATTACTAACCTCAGGATGATTTACTTCTAACCATCTATTATATTCTCTTAAATTGTTATAAGGTAATTTGTTACCACTGCAATTAAAATCTATTAATGAATTAGGTAATATAGGTAACTCTCTTAATCTGTTATCACTAATATCTAAATATAGTAAATTATAAGGTAAATTAGGTAAAGAATCTAAATTGTTAGATTGACAATATAATTCTTCTAATGTTATAGGTAACTCTGACAACTCTGTTAAATTATTATAAGAACAATTTAAATATTCTAAATTTTCAGGTAAATGCGGCAACTCAATTAAATGCTCATTAGAACAATCTAATGATATAATAGTATGCTCAAACTTTTTAATGTATCTCATAACATTATATATTATTTTATAAATGCCATAAATCTTAATCAATCATAATTTTAAACAAAAAATAACAAATGTGACCACAAATGTTACTTTAACCCTCACCGAAGTTTTAATCTATATGTTGTATTTTCTACTATTAATAACCTCAGGATGATTAATAGAAAGCCAATCATTATAACCATCCAAACCATCATAAGGTAAATTATTATGATCACAAACTAAATATAGTAATGACTTAGGTAAATTTAATGGTAACTCACGTAAATCATTATAAGAACATTCTAATAACTCTAACGTATCAGGTAACTCTGGTAACTCACTTATGTTATTCTCAGAACAATTTAACTTGATTAATCCATTAGGTAATGTAGACAAACTTTTTAATTTGTTGTCAGAACAAAATATGTATTTTAATCCTTCAGTTAAGCCAGATAAATCTTCTAACCTGTTGCTGTTGCAATTTAAATAATCTAATGAAATAGGTAACTCAGGTAACTTAGTTAATCTGTTGTTAAAAAAACTTAAATTTACTAATCCATCAGGTAAGCCAGATATTGTAGTCAATCTGTTGTTATAACAAAACAAATTTATTAATGTACTAGGTAACTCTGGTAATACCTCTAAACCCTTATCACTTAAATCTAACTCTGTTATTGGAATAATAAATTTCTCAAACTGCTTTACATGCTTCATAATCTATATGTATTTTTTTAATAACAAGTGTGACCACAAAAAATCAATAAAATGTTACTTTCTCCCTCACCGAAGTTTTAAAATATCTAAACTATATACTAAATTTAGAAGCAGCATATACATCTGGATGATTCTCCTTTATCCATCTCCTGTAACCATGTATATTATTATAAGGTAATCCATTACCATCACAATATAAATATTCTAATGAAGAAGGTAAATGTAAAGGCAACTCAGTTAATTTATTGTTATTACACGTCAATTCAATTAATGACTCTGGTAATATAGGCAGTGAAGTTAAATTGTTATCATCACATCCTAAATATTCTAATCCATTAGGTAAATTAGGTAACTCACTTAATCCATTACCATTACAACCTAAATCAACTAATGTATCAGGTAATTCAGGTAACGAACTTAAATTATTATGATCACAATATAAAACTGTTAAACCATTAGGTAACTCTGGTAACTCCTTTAATCTATTACCACTACACCTTAACTCCCTTAATTCATTAGGTAAATCTGGTAATACTTCTAAATCAGCTAATGATACATTTATATCTGTAACCATACTCTCAAACTGCTTAATATGCTTCATAAACTATATGTTAAATTTTCTACTATTAAATACCTCAGGATGATGTATTGACATCCAATGATTATAACTAATCAAATCCTTATAAGGTAACCCATTACCACGGCAATTTAAAAGTCTTAATCCATCAGGTAATATAGGCAATGACTTTAATAAATTACCTGTACAATATAACTCCTTTAAACCCTCAGGTAAATTAGGTAACTCCATTAAATTGTTGTCAGAACAATATAACTCCCTTAATCCATCAGGCAACTTAGGTAACGATGTTAATTCATTTATACTGCAATATAAATATACTAATGATTCAGGTAACTCTGGTAATGATACTAATTTATTACTACCACAATATATTGTAATTAAACCATTAGGTAAAGTAGGTAATGATACCAATAAATTGCTGTTGCACTCCAATGTCTCTATAGTAGAAGGCAAATCAGGTAATAATTCTAAATCCTTGTGAGAATATACTAATTTCCTAACTATCTCTTCATTTACTTTTAAATGCTTCATAATATTATATATTAATCTAAAATACCCCAAAATAACAACCCAACACAATTAGAGACGCATTCCAATAAATTCACTTAATATCAATATGTTAAACGATAACCGTGACCACAAAATAACCAAAAATATTCACTTTCTCCCTCACCGAAGTTTTAAATAATTAATGCTATATGTTAAATTTCATAGAATTAAGTATAACCTCTATTGATTCTAAATTATTAGAATAATGCTTTATGTCCTGTAAATTGCAATAATACCTCTCTATTCCAATATAAAAATATAAAAGATGATATAAACCATCAGAAATTGATGTTATCTTACCAAAGTTGTTTGATATGAAATTTATTTCATCATCTCCATTACCTATATATTCACCATAACATATAACATAATCTCCTACCTGCGGTATATTCTCAGTCATTTCAATTTCCATTTCAATTTCCATTTAATTATTCACTTTCTCCCTCACCGAAGTTTTAATATCAAAAAAATATTTAAAATGCTCTAAATATTCAAAATCTTCTAAATATCTACAAAAATGATTACAATCATTTGATAATCAACTAAATATGAATGCATTATATCATCATACAAATATACTAATAAATATCGGTACTGACAAATTATAAAACAAGAAAAATAGTGCTAAATATAGTGCTAAATTTGTGTCCGTGACGTGCCAAATTGATGAAATACTTGGTAAAATTTCTTAAAATGACACTTTTTTAACTAAAAATTAATGGTGGTCACGTAATAATGTGAAAATAAAAACATTGACCACTGACGGTGGTCCAAAGAAAAATAAATCTTCTAAGATAGTATGCATATATTTCAACGTAACCACCTAATACTCAGACCTTTACAAATTTCCATAAGTCTTTGATAATCAGTACTTTAAATTTTAACAAGATTTATGGATCATTATGATTTAGGAAATTTAGGAATCATTAAGTTAAAATTATAAAAGGAAAGATAATGGAATTTAACGTTTGCTGAAATGTTAAAATCCTTTAAGTTAAAATTATTAAGTTAAATATTATAAAGGTAAGATAATGGAGATTAACATAAAGTATTGATGTTAATATATTTATAAATTTGTATTATATACAATAAATAAGAATATAATTAAATATAATTAAACTTGTTAATATATAGATATTATTACACATTACTGTAATTAGAAAAATAAAAGAATGATAAAAGATAGTGGATTTTTACAAATGTAAATTTCTTAAAATAATATATCTTTTTTAATATATAGAAGTATGATAACAATTTTTAAGACATTTGAAATGAATGAATATAAACCTGATGTAGGAGACTATGTCATTTGTTCTGGAGAATTTTCATCAAATAAAAATTTCATAACAACTCATATTGGTAAGATAAGACGTATTGATAGTTGGCAATATAAAATAGAATATAAATATAGTGAAAATGATTACTTATGTAATTTACAGTGCATCTTATATTGGTCCAACAATAAAGAAGAATTAGAATTAATATTAAATACAAAAAAATTTAACATATGAAATATATAAAGACATTTGAAATGAATGAGAATAAGCCAGAAGTAGGAGACTATGTCATTTGCACATATATTGATGATTCTGATGATAGTAGAGATTATGTCAATAAATTTACTTCTTCTCATGTTGGAAAAATAATTGAGATATTAATAGATATTGACTATCCTTATAAAGTAGAATATTCAAATAATAATAATATTATGATATTTAGTGATAGTGAGATTTTATATTATAGTAAGGATAAAGAAGAATTAGAATCAATTCTGCAATCAAACAAATTTAACATATAAAATTTATATATAATAAAAAAAGAAATGATATGAATCATATAAAAAAATTAAATGAATTTACGAATTACTCTGATGATTTGGGTGAAACATTACCACGTGAGTTATTAAACACGGGTGAGGATAGTGATGATATTGGTGCTGAAGATAGTTCTGATATATTATCGTTATCACCTAAATTAAGAGCAGTGATTGGTCAAATAATGAATTTGAGTGCTCAGGGTGAATATGACGAAGTAGAAGATATATATTCAACATTAACTGATGAAGAAGTAGATAGAATAACTGATCTATTAGAACGATTGACTGACATATTTTCCAATCAATTTAGGAATAAGGTAAGGCAGAATTAAATAAAAAATGTGAACTGATTTAGTTCACATTTTTTATTTAAAATACCTTAATTGTGAAGTCATCTTCATCACAAGTATATTCTGTGAATTTCAGATTATAATCTAATGATTCTTGAGTAATTGAATATGAATTTATATTTTTATTGTTATGTAATATATCAGTAATAAGGTTTTTAAGTATAATATAGCTATCAGTATAATAATTATCTTTAAAGAACTTCCAGATTTCATCATAGTCACAGAATAAAACTTTATCTTTTTTATTTTGTTCAAATAATAAAATTCCTTTTATATTAATTGGTAACTTAACAGTTTTATTATTTAATTTAGACAGTTTAAGTTTTCTAATAAATTGTTCATCATATATCCAGTATATGGAATCAGGATACGCAGCACGCTTAACTGGATAGCATGAGTTAAATTTATTTAATAACCATTCACTTAGTTCTTCTTTATTCATTGTATAATATTTATTTTTGTGGTATCAGACAGTAATGAAAAGATTTACTGAAGAATGAAACCGGGTGTATATACATTTATTTTTGTGGTATCAGACAGTTTTAAAGAATTGCTCAAAACTAGTACTATAGGCGTATATACATTTAATTTTGTGACATCAGACAGTTGGATGGTGATGGCGATTCCTCCATTAAACGGTGTATATACATTTAATTTTGTGACATCAGACAGTATATTCTTTATAAGAGATTGTATATCATCATAGTTATCTCTATAATTCTGAATTAAAAATGACCAAATTTCTTTATTATCACACCATAAATGTTTGTTTTTTAAATCCTGGTCGAATAAACATTTACCTGATACTTTATTAGGTAAAGTTATTTCTTGATTATTTAACTTACATAATTTAATCTTTCTTATGAATTTCTCATCATAAAACCAAAATATACTATCAGGATAATCGTCATGTTTAACTGGATAACATGATTTAAATTTGTTCCAGAACCAAACAGTTAATTCTTCTTTATTCATTGTATAATATTTAATCTACAAAGATAATACATTTATTTGATAATATTAGGTCTTAGTGGATAATAACTATGATATGGAGTATATAAGAACAATTTTTCATTATCTAACAATATTTCCAGTATAAGACATTTAACTTCATTGTAGTCAGTTGAGTAATTTGTTATAAAAAATGACCACACTTCATCATAATCACACCATAATTTTTTAGTGAATACATTTTGTTCAAATAAACATATGCCTTTGATTTGGTTTGTAATTATATAATCAGAATTACATATCTTACACATTTTAATCTTTCTTGCAATTTGTTCATCATAGTACCAATAAATGCAATTAGGATAATCAGAATGAGTAATAGAATAGCACAAATTAAATTTGTTATTGAACCATTTTCGTAATTCTTCTTTATTCATAATTTAATATAGTTTAGGTAGGATAAAGATATGTAAAAATTTTGAGTTACACAATTATTACTACATTTATTATTACATTATTTTTGAAATAAATGCTACAAAAAAAAGAAGAACTAAATGTTCTTCTTTTTTTATATGTTAAATTTATTAGTTATTTTACTGATGTCATAACTTTCAATTTGATCTGGTGTCATTAGATATAATACTTTCTCTTCAAAATAAAGTGTAGGATATTCTTCTAATGAATATAAAAATTCTTTTCTATATTTAGAATATTCTGCTTCAGATACAACTCCTCTTCTACCTCCTGTTGATATAACACAATCTCCTACTTTAAATTTACTCATACTATTATCAATCTTTTCAAACTCCTTAATGTATTTCATGCAGGTATATATTAAATTTATTTAACGTTTGTGTCATTCAAAGGAGAACTAAGTATATCATAAATTCGATAAATACTTTCCCAAACATATACAGCTCCCTCATGATTTGAATTATCAACATATTCAGCAAACAATAAAACTTTTCCTCCAACTTCTACTATTTCAGGATCTGCTACTTGATTTGTATCAGGAAAAGGTGATCTTGTGATATCCAATAATGGATAGTATATCTTTTCAAAATATAATGGATTATTAAAATCTGCCTCTGCATATCCAAGAATTGAAGGTGGAGTTGCCTGCATTGAATAATGATAAAACATTTTAAATATACCATTATCATAGAATACTTTTGCTCCACCATGAGAACTATATGCAGGAGCTAATCCATTAACAACACCAACCATCTCCCAGCCACTTTCCATTGAGATGCTTTTTAATAGTTTCATACCCCATGGACTTCCTGAATCCATTGATTCACGACCTTCAATAAACCAGTAAAAATAGCCATCAATTCTGTATGGAATTATACAATGATTACCAAACATACCCGCTTTAAAATTACTAACAACATCCAATAAAGTTTTACTAATTACCGTAAAATTTCTACCATCTGTGGATGATAACATTGCACAATAGTTGCTACTCCAACAACTAACTACCATATATACCTTGGAGTTAAATATAAAAGCGTAACTACATTTTACTATAGCTGAATCAATACCTAATAATGCTGAATTAACTGCAATTGATGTATTGGTAGCAATATGATTTAATACATCATACTCAGCTACATTAATATGTTCTGATTCCCATCCCTCAGTATAATAAATAAAATTTATACCATTAAACTTTACAAGTCCAAATTCCTGAGCACTAGGTACTGAAAGTCCTTGTACCAATGTAGCAGAATCATTTGAAATCAATTTTTGCTTTAAACTCATAGCACCACTATCTCCTCCTGTCGAACCAGTTAATTGCACTCCTACCCATTCTTCACTTGCTAATTGTATATTTATCATATTTTTTTATGATTATATATTAAATTTAATTACTGAATATTACTGTGGTGACTTCTATTATTTAACAATCTTTAACTTGGTATATCCGATATAAAGCGTTATCTTTGTATCGTGATTGACAGTGTAATGCCTGGAGTATATTCTCCAACGCGGGACATTACGTAACTGTTAAACAATCATTATAAATGTTATCACTTTAACTGTTTTAACCTAACAATATTAAACTTGTTAAGGATTTAACTCTTCACAAATGTACAACACACTTTAAATCAAATAGTTACAGAGATATACAGGAAATATGCAGGATTAACGCATAATTATAGATGTTAATACGGTATATAAAATGCATAAACGTAACTCTGTTATTTACAGATAGTTACAAGTAAGTCCTATAATAATATATTATGATCAATACTAATTTCCTGTTATAACTGTTAAGGATTTAACTACTGTTATACTAATCTTAAATAAGTTAAAATGTTTTAACAGTTACGTATTACCCCGCTCTCGGGCTCCATGATCCTACGTCCATGTTATCAAGACAAAGATAACGCTTTTAATTGATTTTACAAAATTTTATATGGTTAAGAATAAATAAAGATTGTTAAATTTAACATATCACCACAGTAATATTTACAAAGTAAATACCTGCAACAGCAGTAATGTTCGATAAATAAATTTTAATATATAACAATATGAGACACATTAAAAACATTAAACAATTTAAATCAAGTAGAAATTCTAAATTTAAAAAAGGAGATTATATCATGTCAACTAAAAGTAATAAAAAAGGTATTATAGATAATATAATATCTTCTGATAAACCTGAAGATTTTGAATTTGCATATCATTTAAAAGATTATAAAGATAATATTTATCTTAAAGATACAAGTATAATATTAATGACACCAGAACAAATTGAACAATATAACCTTGAAAAATCAACTGATAAATTTAACCTATGAAATATATTAAACACTTCGAAAGATCTTATGTAACAGTAAATTATTCTAATCAACATTTAACTGAACTTCCTATATTACCTGATATATTATATGAATTGTATTGCTCAAATAACGACATATATAAGCTACCTACATTACCTGATACATTAATATATATTACCTGCGCTAATAATAATCTTAATGAGCTACCTGAGTTGCCAATATCATTGAAACATTTATTTTGCTATAATAATAAATTGAATGAACTACCTAAATTACCTGACAGCTTATTAACATTGTCATGTAGTAGTAATAACATTACTGAACTTCCTATACTACCTAATAAATTAGAGTCATTGTCATGTAGTGGTAACTATATATCTGAGCTACCTATGCTACCTAATACATTGATTGAACTGAATTGTAGTGACAATAACCTTACCATGCTACCTATACTACCTGATAGCTTAAAAACATTGTACTGTAATGGTAATGAACTACCATACACTAACCTCAAAGAGTATAATGAATGGCTAACGATAACCCATCCTGAAGTAATCAACGCTAAGAAGTTTAACATATAATATAATGTGACCACATACCATTACATATGTACATACCTTAACACATACCTTAACATTATTCACACGTGACCACACAAATGCCATAGACATATACCTTAACATATCATAAGGACAACACGTACATATAAATGTCCTGAACATTATCTACACAATAAATGCTCTTAACATTTTATTTGTTGAGAGCATTTATTGTTTTCTATACACTACACAGTATATCTTTATATGTATATAGTTCCGTAACACCACATCATGTGATATACTTTTCTTTCATCATTCAACGAGGGTCTAATGAACTTACTCTCCTGATGCGTTAATTCGGGTGAACTCAACCCTATATAAAATGTATAGATACATTTTATTAATAAGTTTAATTTATTATACATATGTATCTACATTAATAAAAAGTTTATTGTTTTCTATACACTACACAGTATATCTTTATATGTATATAAATATAATATACAGTAGTCTATCATACTTGTATGCTTATACATATAACTATACTGATGTCATTGATTATAATACTATGCATAGTTATAACTATGTTGTCATGGTGGATGAATGATATACACAGGTTGTGTGTAATACTTGGGTACTACTGGGGTGCTATCCACTGGGTGGTATCTGGTATCAACATATCAATACTGCTGCTAAGGTATCTAAGTACCATGATAGAAATCTTAGAAATTTTTAAAGAGTTCTTCACAAGGTTGTCCATCAAGAGAGGGAGCGAAGAAGTTCATGAACATTTGTCGGAGATGACGACGCGCGAAAGTCGGCCGTGACTTACTAAGTGTTAATACGAATTCGCACTTGAGTCGGATGTTCATGAACACTTGCCTACTAGACTTGGTGATGGTGTTGAGCGACTTGCGCGTGTAGAGTGTGTATGCAGGTATAGGGCAGCCATGGCGAAAAATTGTTAATATTTGAGTATGTTAATATTTGAAAAATTCCCCATGTGTTTTTTATATCAATATTTGAATTTTTTTTTTGGAAAAATTTTAGAGGTATTTTACCCAGTTAAAATATTGAAATATGAGAAATCAATTTTTTTTTTTTGGAAATTTTTTGAGTATTTTGTATCAGAGTATTTTTTAAATAAATTAAGTTGGATATTGAAATTCAAAAAATTTTTTTTGGTAAAAATTTAGAGTTATTTTACCCAGTTAAATTGTTACTATATGTTAAATTCAAAATTTTTTTTTGGGGAAAAATTTTAGAGTTATTTCTCAGAGTTTTTTTATGTTAAGTAATTTTGTACAATAAAGAGTTATATTTAGGAATCAAAAAATTTTTTTGGGAAAAAAATTTGAGGTATTATTCTCAGTGTTATTTTATATAAACAGATAGTTTAGTAATATCTTTTAGTCTTCCTGTATATTTGAAATGTTCTTCTATTGGTAGATACGCATTTAGTTTAGTATGATCTGTTAATTTAATATTAAATGAACCTGAGCTTGCTACTTTTGCTGAATAAATTTTCAGTTTATTATGTTCAAATAGGTTCATATTCCACAGTCTGCAAGTACTAGGTTTATATTTTTCTAAACATATATTATCGTTCAGTATATTTGATATAAGTGTTTGTATATCATCGTAATTTTTCGTATAATTATTTCCTAGAAATGACCATATTTCAGTATAATCGCATAGAAGGTCTTTATATTTATTATCTTGTTCGAATAGGCATATACCAGTAACTTTATCAGGTAATGTTACAATTGTATTATTTATTTTACACAGTTTAATTTTTCTAATAAATTTTTCGTCGTAGAAGTAGTATATACTATTTGGGTAGTCTTTATGAATAACAGGGTAGCATGAGTTCAGTTTATTCCAGAACCATTTAGATAATTCGTCGTTTGTCATTTAGATTTTGGAATATATGCGTTAGTATTTATTATTAGTCCTACTTTATCAAATATTCTAATTTTTTTATTATTAGTTATAAAAGATGACATAATATTAATATTAGTATTATATTTAATGCATAGGTTTTTAAAATCAGCGTTACTTATTTTAGGTATTTTAATTTTAAATTTAAGTTTTGATTTTAGTTTTGATTTTAGTTGTTTTTTAGATATCAAATTATGTTTATGTTTATGTTTATATTTAAACTGATTTACATTATCTGGTATTTTTAGTCCATATTTTTGAAATTGAGTTTCAATGTTCATACTTTCAACTGGTGTATATGACTTAAATTCTGAATCTTTTAGTGTATTCATAATAAGGAAATTAATATCGTCTATATCGTCAGAATAGTTATCGAATAGAATTTTCCATATTTCGTCGTAGTTGAAGCATAGTTGTTTATTTTTTATATCTTGTTCGAATATACATATACCAGTAATATTTTTAGGATATTCAATTTTAGTATTATTTAGTTTAGACAGTTTAAGTTTTCTATGAAATATTTTATCATAGTACCAGAAGGTAATGTTATCGTTTTCTAACATTTTAACTGGGTAGCAGGAAAATATTTTATTAAGAAGCCAGTCTGCAAGTTCTTCGTTGTTCATACAATTATATTTAAGTTATAAAGGTAATAAAAAATTTTGGAATAAAAAAATTATCTGAAGTATAATAGAAGGTTTTTTTATATATAGAAGAAAAGTAATATGGAAGACATTATCACAACCAGTACGACTACTAAGGCATTTAAGGGAACTTCACCTGGAGATGATCCTATTGTAGTAGGTTAAAAACATTTTTAAGCTATTGAAGTTGCTCATCATATATTTCATGGTGGGTTTATTTTGCGTGTTGTGTTAGTCATAAGGTGAGGTTATTTCAAGTGTTCAGAGTTGGTAGTTTGGGGAACGCGTCTCTAATTGATTAGGCTTGAGTGTAATTGATGACTTTTGGGGAACGCGTCTCTAATTGATTAGGCTGTTCTTCAAATATAAGATTTTATATATAGAAATAAAAATAATAAATGATAAATATACAATTAGCAAGTGAAGAATGGGTTGAGGAACAGTTTGGCGGAGGTACTGGTGGATCAACAGGCAACACAAATTCAGTAACTGATGTTACATATAATGAATTAACATCATTAATTAATACTAATAATTTAACTATTGGTGGACAATATTTAATTACTGATTATCAAACAGTACATAAGATACCTAATACAACTGATATAAATAGTGGAATGACAGAACCTTTATTAGTTACAGCAAGTGGAGTTAATAAATTAAAGCCTGAGGCATATTCAAGTTTATTTCCTCAGGATATAATTTACTATAATTACTATAGTGATCAGACTATGGTAATTGGATGTACTAAAGGTTACATTTATAGAAGGATAGATACTGCACAGAACAATGATATTCCTTTTGATTTTAGGAATGTTAAGTTTAGAAGATGGCAAATAAATGTTAGTGAAGTTTGGAATTCTGGAACAACATATAATCGTAATAATGTTGTTTTAAGCGGTAATACAAATAATATTCTGTATGTTAGTATAGTAAGTGGAAATACAGGTAATCAGTTAAGTAATACTAATTATTGGAATACATTTTATATGATAAGTAACAAATCATATGTAAGTACGACAAGTGTAGGATATCAGTTTAATGCTTTATATTTACCTTGTTCTACTGGTTATACAGATTATAATATGTGGAGTAATTGGAATGATTATAATACTAGTTTTAATAATATTATAGATAAACAATTTTTAATTCCTATGTCAAATATATATGGATCAGATATGATTACATATTCAAATAATGTAATATTTGGTTATCAATTTAATAACAATAAAATAGGTTCATATTTTTTCAACAATACTATTTTTAATTCATTTAGTTTTAATAAAATAGGTTCATATTTTTTCAATAATTTGATTGGTTTTGGATTTAATAATAATTCAATAAAAAACAATTTTTCTGATAATTTATTAGATGATTTTTTTCAAAATAATTCAATAGATGATTATTTTGACAGTAATATTATTGGAATAAATTTTAGATTTAATACAATTGGAGGTATGATTAATTGGAATACAATTTTGAATAATTTTCAGTATAATACAATTGGAAATGCTTTTCAAAATAATAGTATAGGAAGTTTATTTAATAATAATACTATTTTTGGTAATTTTTATTATAATACTATCGGAAGTAATTTTCAAAATAATACGATTGAAAATGTATTTACATTTAATAATATTATAATGTATTTTCAAAATAATAGTATAGAAAGTTATTTTAATAGTAATACAATTGGAAGTAATTTTCAATATAATACAATTGGAAGTTATTTTAATAGTAATACAATTGGAAGCAATTTTACAATGAATAATGTTTGTGATTATTTTAATTTTGATCATAGTGGATTAAATTTCACATCATCCACTCATGTTTATAATCAATATTCTAAAGATTTATTTGTTAATTCATCAGGTCAAAGAAAATTAATTTATGATAAAGTAACAATAGTAGATGCTACTGCATAATTATTTTGAATATTTTGATATGGTATATTTTATAAATTTACCAATTAGGACTGATAGATATGATAACATAATGAATATGTTTAGAATATTAAATATAACTAAATATAAGAAAATTGTTCCTATCACTGATGATATTAGTTCTACTAAATCTTGTAAATCATCTCATATTAGTTGTATAGATGATGCTATAGAAAATGATTATGATAAGATATTTATATTTGAGGATGATGTTTGTTTTAATCAGGATAACATAGAGATTGAAAAAAAATTAGATTATCATTTAGATATTTGTTTTAATTTTTTAAAGAACAATAATTGGAATTTATTTTATTTTGATAATATGATACAATTCAGGAAGGAGAATAATATCATTAAAGGAATATTCAGAGATAAAGTACATAAAGGAATTGAAAAAATTCCAGGTAAATTATTCACTCATAGTTATGCTATTCATAAAGAATCTTTTAAATGTATAAAGGATTTTGCATCATCTGATTTAAATATTGATAGTATTTTATATATTATAAAATTGGACAATAAGTATATGTATTGTGAGGGAATATTTGATCAATCGTTAAATATAACATCTGATATTAATTAAACAAAAACTCAGTTAAAATAATTTAACTGAGTTTTTTAGTTTGTTAATTTATATATAGAAATAAAATGATAAATGATAAATATACAATTAGCAAGTGAAGAGTGGGTTGAAGGACAATTAGGCGGAGGTACTGGTGGTTCTTCAGTAACTAATGTTACATATAATGAATTGGGCGATTTGATTAATAATAGTGTATTAACAATTGGAAGTCAGTATTTGATTACAGATTATCAGACTATTTATATTGATGCATATTATGGAAATACTTTCACTGGTATAATTGAACCTTTATTAGTAACAGCTAGTGGAGTTAATACATTAAAACCAGAAGCATATTCAGCATTATATCCTAAGGATATTATATATTATGATTTCAATAATAATACTAATGTTATACATGGTTCTACTAAAGGATATATTTATAGAAGGATAGATACAATACAGAATAATGATATGCCTTTTGATTTTAGAAATTTTAAGATTGTAAATAATTATATAAGTAGTGGAGTTACAGTTTATAATTTTTTTGTTGATTATTCAACTGCTTTTAATAATAAAATAGGAGCACTAAATTATAGAATAGATCAAAATAATTCTATAATTTTAGGAAGTAATTTTCGTGATAATACAATAGGAGATGGTTTTAATAGTAATACAATAGGAAGCAATTTTAAGAATAATAAAATAGGAACTGGTTTTTCAGGTAATACAATAGGAGACAATTTTAATGATAATAGTATTGAAAATTACTTTATGTATAATTCAATTGGAAAATTTTTTAGTGGTAATACAATTTCAAATAATTTTTACCATAATACAATTTCAAATAATTTTTACAATAATATAATTGGAAGTGATTTTAATAAAAATGACAACATAGGAGATAATTTTAACTCTAATAATATTGAATCATATTTTCAAAATAATAATATTGATATTAATTTTAGTGGTAATACAATTTCAAATAATTTCAACTATAATACAATTTCAAATAATTTTTACAATAATATAATTGGAGGTAATTTTACTAGTAATAATATTGCAAGTAGTTTTTATAATAATTTAATTGGAGCAGATTTTAGTTCCAACTCTAATATTGGAAATAATTTTAATAATAATTCAATTGGAAGTCTATTTTCCAATAATGATACAATTGGCGCAAATTTCAACTATAATACAATTTCAAATAATTTCAATTTTAATAGTGTGGATAATTATTATCAATATAATAATATAGGAAGCAACTTTCAATATAATACTATATTAAGTAACTTTCAAAAAAATTCAATTGGAAGTGATTTTAATACTAATACTTCAATTGGATATGGATTTGAAAGAAATGCAATTGGAAGTAATTTTAATAATAATTCTATTGAAAGTATTTTTAGTGGTAATACAATTGTAAGTGATTTTAATTATAATTCAATTGGAAGTAACTTTCAAAATAATTCAATTGGAAGTAACTTTAATACTAATACAATTGGAAGTAATTTTACTATGAACAATATATGTGATAATTTTGGATCTGGATTAGATTTATCATCATCAACATATATCTATTTAGCCTATACTAAAAACTTATATGTTGATTCAACAGGGCTTAACAAGTTAGTATATGATGTGACAACAATAGTAGATGTCATTGAATAATTAGATTTATAAAAAATTAAAAACTCAGTTAATTTAACTGAGTTTTTTATTTATTGTTTAATCAGTTAGTTTAATTTATATATAGAAATAAAATTAACTATGATAAATATTCAATTGGTGAGTGAAGAATGGGTTGAAGGAAGGTTATCTGGAACAACAGGTGGATCAACAGGTACGTCTGGTACATCAGGTCAAAATGGAACTAGTGGAACAGCAGGTAGATCAGGCACATCTGGACAGAATGGATCAACTGGAAACACAGGAAGTTCTGGTAATTCAGGAACGTCAGGAACTTCAGGACAGAATGGATCTGCTGGAAATTCAGGAACTTCTGGTACATCAGGTTCAGGAACATCTGGAACATCTGGTAATTCTCCTAGTGGAAGTACAAGTACAGTTACAAATTTGACATATAATAGTTTATCTAATTTAATATCTTCAAATGGATTAACAATAGGTAATCAATATTTAATAACAGATTATCAGACAGTATATGTAATTCCTAAAACAACTGAGTTAAGTTCAGGAACAACAGAACCTTTATTAGTTACAGCAAGTGGTATTAATTCATTAAAACCAGAAGCATATTCAGCATTATATCCTCAGGATATTATTTATTATAATTATACTAATAATCAAAGTATGGTATCTGGTTGTACTAAAGGATATATTTATAGAAGGATAGACACAATTCAGGTTAATGACATACCTTTTGATTTTAGAAAGGTAAAGTTCAGAAGATTTCAATTGAATGTTACTAACATTTGGAATAATAGTACGACATACAATAAGAATGATGTTGTTTTAAGTGGTGGAACAACTAAGATTTATATTTGTATGAATAATCTTGTGACTGGAATTGATCCATCCATTGATTCAATTTGGAAATTATTTGAATGGGGTAATTTAAGTTACACAAGTCCATATAAAAATAGTTGGGCTTTGTTCAGTGTTAATATTCCATGTTCGACTGGATATACAGATTATAATATGTTTTGGGATTATTCATCGAGTTTCAATATTTCAATTGAACAGTCATCAACAAATATAATATCAAACAATAATTCAGTCACACTTGGATCTGGTTTTTATAATAATACTATAGGAAACAATTTTTATGAGAACACAATAGGAAATAGTTTTAATACTAATACAATAGGAGATAGTTTTTATAATAATTCTATTTCATATGCATTTAATAAAAATAAATTAGGAAACAGTTTCGCTATTAATTCAATAGGAGGAAGTTTTTCTGATAATACAATAGGAAATAGTTTTAATTTTAATGTAATAGGTGATAGTTTTACTTATAATTCAATTGAACGTAATTGTCAATTTAATTTTATAGGATATGGACTCACTAATAATATTATAGATATCAATTTTGGATATAATATAATAGGAAACGCTTTCACTTTAAATGTGGTAGGAGGAAATTTTGGTACTAACACGATAGGAAACAATTCTTCTTTGAATGTAATAGGAGGAAATTTTGGTAATAATAAAATAGGAACTAATTTTGGATATAATTCAATAGGAAGTAATTTTGGTGCTAATACAATAGGAACTAATTTTATGTATAATACAATAAAAAGTGGATTTGGTACTAATATAATAGGAACTGATTTTGGACATAATTCAATATCAAATTATTTTGGTATTAATACAGTAGGAAATTATTTTACAAATAATTCAATAATAGAGACATTTAGTGGTAATACAATAGGAAGTAATTTTGCTCACAATTTTATTCAATGTGGTGTTACTGGAACAAATTTTTTATCATCTACTTATGTTTATAATTCATATACAAAAGAAATATTTAGTAATTCTTCATCACAGTTAAAGTTAATATATGATAAGACTGTTATTGTGAGTGCAAATGCTTAACTCATAAAATACCTAAAAAAACTCAGTTAAAATATTTTAACTGAGTTTTTTATTTTCAATTGTTAATTTTATTTAATTTATATATAGAAATAAAAATATAAATGGATGAAATAATATATTTAGCTAATCAAAACTGGGTAACTGATATAGTAGGAAATTTAACAGATGGTAACACAATTCAATATAACACTGAACAAGTTGTATCAGGTTCTATTATATTAGACAAGAATATTAAAGTATATGATATATCAACAGCGTCAGGATTAACAGTAACTGTAAATACAGGAAATGTTGATATGAGTAAATATGTTCAATTATATTTAAAAATTAAACTTAACGATTATGTGTCATTAAGTTTTCCAAATAATTTTTTATTTGACAATTTAGAATATCCAACAGAAGTAGGTGAATATATGTATACAATGTCATCATCAGATAATGGCATTACTTGGAGGCTAGGACTTATTTATAAAAATATCGCTACTGTTGGAATTGATGAAAATGGATTTGAGATAATAGGTTCAGTTATAAGATATGTTGATGGAGATAATGGATTAGATACTAATGATGGATTATCATGGACAAATTCGTATAAGAATATTCAAACAGCTATTGATTTGTCAAATTCTGGTGATGCAATTTTTGTTAAAGGATCTGAAAGTGGAATTACTTATTTACCTACTACATTAAGAACAATTGGAGATGCCAGATCTGCATCATTTCTTCTTAAGACTGGAATAAATATATTCGGAGGATTTATTGGTACTGAAAGTTCTCTATATGAGCGTGATATGGTATCTTACAAAGAAATATTAAGATTACCATCTGGAAATATAGATTTATTTGTTCCTGTACCAAAAAATAAAAGTATAATGTCTGGTAATTTATTAGGTTCTCAGATAACTTCTTCATATACTACTCTTTATTGTAGTTCAGGTATAAAATCAGTTGTAAACGGATTTCAAATATCGGATTCTTTCAATGACTCAATACCATATTTATGTGCAGGAATTCATTCTTCAGGTACATTAATATTATCAAATTGTCAAATAATTAATAATATTGAATCTTACGATTACTGGTATTCATCATGGAGTGGTGTTTATGGAGCAAATCTTAATAACTGCTTAGTATCTTTTAATTCATCAATTGGAAATATAAATGGTGGAGTAGGAGTTATAAATTCATCAATTAGTAATTCTATAATTTCAAGTAATGTTAATACTGGAACAGTTAATTCTGATATGGGAGACCGATATGGATATAGTGGATCAGCAGGAGCAATAAATTCATCACTAACGAACTGCTTTATAAGTAATAATTCTACAGTTGGAAGTGTTTCAGCAGGTTTTTTATCATCATTTTCAAATTCTGATATAAATAAAAACATTAGCACTGCTGCTAAAGGAACAACACTTTTTATTTCGAATTTAGTAAATTGCTCTATTAACTCTAATGAATCTCTTAACTATTTAAGTTACTCAGCAGGATCATATAATTCAAATTTGATCAGTTCAATTGTATATAATAATTATTCAAATGGTAATGTAGGAGGAGTAAGTGGTGGAACATTAATATCATGCTCAATTTTTAACAACTACGGAGCAAGTCTAGTTGGAGGAGCAGAATCTGCTAATCTTATAAATTGTTCAGTTGTCAGAAATTCAGGAGGTGGTACAAATAACTGTGTATTAAAGAATACTGTAGTTTGGGGAAATAAATCAATAGCTGGAACTCAAAATAATGTAGTTAATACAAATTCAAGTATTGAAGAATATTCTGCATTTGAAAATGACGAACGACCAGGTATTGGAAATATATCAATTTCTACTAATAATAGTGGAGATACTAATAGTCCTTATTTTGATATAATATCTTTAAATTCAGGAGTAGTAGATGATGTATTAGTTTGTAATCTTAATATTTCAGAACAATCTTTTTTAATAGACAACGGAATAAATAGCGATAATACTTCTGGTTATGGATCTGTTTTTGATGTAAAATCAAATAATAGAATTAGTGGAACTACTATTGATATTGGAGCTTATGAATTTCAAAAATAAATAATAATTATGAATATATTTAAAAGAACGTATGTAAAAATGATAGATAAAGTTACTATCGAAAAAGCACCAAAAAGTAAAGATGGAATAGTTGGATTTAATAACAATTCTGATTTATGTATTGAAAATGGTTACAAAGAATTGAGATTTTCATCTGGAAGTACTGGTTGGAAAATTTACACTGATATGGGTGATTATATTCAAGAAGGATTATATGAATATGATTCTTTATCATATGAATCACAAGTATCAGGACTTATTAATTCTGAATATACATATGATCAGCAATTAGCAATTCAACGAAAAAAATTAGCTGGAATAGATGAAGCAATTTTTAATCAATTTAATGTATTTTGTGAGATATGTAAAAAAAGTATAAAACTTAAAATCATAGGAAATTAATAAAAAAACTCAGTTAATTTAACTGAGTTTTTTATTTATTGTTTTTTAATATATACAAATAAAAAAAATTAATGGTAAATATACAGTTAGCGAGTGAAGAATGGGTTGAAGGAAGATTATCTGGAACAACAGGTGGATCAACAGGCACCTCTGGTACATCAGGTCAAAATGGGACTAGTGGAACAGCAGGTAAATCTGGAACATCTGGACAGAATGGATCAACTGGAAACACAGGAAGTTCCGGTAATTCAGGAACGTCAGGAACTTCAGGACAGAATGGTTCAGTTGGATATGGAAGTTCTGGACAAAATGGTACATCAGGAACATCAGGTATTAGTATAAGTTCTAGTGGAGGTACAAATTCAGTTACAAATGTCACATATAGTGGATTAGTAACATTAATTAATAATAGTGGATTAACTACTAATCAAGCATATTTAATTACTGATTATCAAACTATACATAGAATACCTGAAACAACTATTATAAATTCAGGAACAACAGAACCTTTATTAGTAACTGCAAGTAGTGTTAATACATTAAAGCCTGAGACGTATTCAAGATTATATCCGAATGATATAATATATTATGATTTCAATAATAATCAAAGTATGATGCCTGGATGTGCAAAAGGATATATTTATAGAAGAGTTGATACATTAAAAAATAATGATATTCCATTTGACTTCAGACAAGTAAAATTTAGAAGATGGCAATTGAATGTTACAAACATTTGGAATTCAGGATCAACATATATGAGAAGTGATGTTGTTTTAATCAGTGGGACAACACAAATTTATATATGTTTAATTGATAATGTAATTGGTGTGAATCCATCAACACAAACAAATCAAATTATTTGGAAACGTTTTGAATGGGCTAATTTAAGTTATTCTAGTCCAAATATAACAAATTGGTATCTTTATTTTAGTATTCCAACATCCACTTTATATACTGATTATCTGATGTTTAATACATATGATAGTACAATTTATTCTAATAGAATAAAACAAGATTACATTGGAGATGGAGATATACTTAATTGTAATAATACTGTATTTTTTGGAAATAATATTAACTGCAATACAATTGAATCATATTTTAGTTATAATAGTATTGGAGCTAGTTTTTTTAATAATACAATAGGAGGAAATTTTGAACACAATAGTATCGGAGTTAATTTTACATTTAATACAATTGAAAGTAATATTATGAATAATAGTATTGGAGCTAGTTTTTATAATAATACAATAAGAAGCATGTTTCAATATAATACTATTTCAGATGTGTTTTTTTATAATAGTATTGGAGAATATTTTATTCATAATTATATTGGTGAAGCGTTTTCTCGTAATACTATTGAATCATATTTTAGTTATAATAGTATTGGATATGCTGCTCTATGTAATACTATTGGAAATGGCTCGCAAAATAATAGGATTGGTTCTAATTTTCAAAATAATAATACAGGAAATTCTTTTGGTGGATATTTTAATGGTAATATTATTGGGAATTATTTTCAATTTAATACTATTGGAAATGGATTTGACATCAATAACATTGGAAATGTTTTTAGCTATAATACTATTGGTAACGCGTTTAATCGTAATGTAATTGGTAGCAATTTTAAGATGAATAATGTTTGTGATAATTTCAATATTGGTAATTATGATGTTGGTATTAACAATTATCATTTATCAGATTTTACAGCATCTACATATATTTATAATAGTTACACAAAAGATTTATATGTTGATTCATCTGTGATTCAAAAGTTAGCATACGATAGAAATACTATTGTTAATGCAAATGCATAAAATAAAAAACTCAGTTAATTTAACTGAGTTTTTTTATTTCAATACTATTAATTTTTTATATGAACTTGGAAGTAGAGATGACCAATCAGCTTCTCTAATTTCTAAATTTTTCTTACTTCTTATTAGTTCAGGATATCTAAATCCTTGTGAATTTTTTTTTGGTGAATACTTATTTAGTTGTTTATAATCATTTATAATTTCAGTTATAAATTTTTCAATTTGTATATAATTATTTATATAATTATTTTCAAAGAATTTCCAAACATATTCATAATGAAAGTAAATAATTTTATATTTAATATTTAAACTAAATAAGCATATTCCATTAACTTGATTTGGCGATGTTATTTTTATATTATATAACTTAAACAATTTAAGTTTTCTAATATATTGTTCGTCATAGAAATAAAAAACGTAATCATTCCATTCTTTATCTACTACTGGATAGCAATATAAAATTTTGCTAATCAACCAATTTGATAATTCTTCTTTACTCATTTTTTATCATTTTATCTTTGAACTGAATTGGTTGCATTAGATTTGATTTATAAATTGTTAATTTTTCAACACCCGCATATGGTAATAACCAAGAAAAGGAGATTTGATTTATTTTTAAATTTAAGTTTGAATTTTTTGTCAATATATTACAAATAAGAGTTTGAATTTTACCGTAATCATTAATATAATTTTTTTCAAAGAATCTCCAAGTATCATCATAATTAAAATATAAAACATTTGCTTTATAATTTTTAGTGAATAAACATTTTCCTTTTACTTTATTAGGTAATTTATATTTATATTTGTTGTTATTTATTTTACACAATTTAAGTTTTCTAATATGTCTTTCATCATAGAAATAATATAAATTATTAGGACTAATTAAGTCATGAGCTGGATAGCATGATTTCATTTTATCAATGAGCCAATTTGATAATTCATTTTTATTCATCTATTTTTATTTTTTCAATATCATTAAGTTCATTAAAGTTTACTCTCATTGACGCAGGATAACATGAACTCAATTTTTCATTATTTGATATTATTCTACTACTTATGATGTCAGTTAATTTTGGATCATATTCTTTTAATTCTATATTATTTGATAGTACATTCTTTATAAGTAGTTGAATTTCATTATAATCTCCATCTTTATAATTATCTTCAAGAAATTCCCAAATTTCATTATAATTACACCAAAAAATTTTTTTTCTTGTGTCTTGTCTGAATAAGCAAATTCCTTTAACTTTATTTGGTAATATGTTCTCTTGCTTGTTAAGTTTATATAATTTAAGTTTTCTAATATATGTTTCATCATAAAACCATAATATGACACCTGGATAATCATCATGCTTAACTGAATAGCACGAGTTAAACTTATCACAGAACCATTTAATTAATTCTTTTTTATTCATATAATTCAAAACTTTGATTGTACTTCAGTAAAAAATTATCATAATTGTATGTCATATATGATTTATAACCTTTAAATTTATTACTATTATTTAATATTTCTTTTAGTAATATACCTATATAAACATCTTCAGTTGAATAGTTATTTTTAAAAAAATTCCATATATTATCATGATTAAAATATATTGATTTGAATTTAATGTTTTGTTCAAAAACAAAATCACCTTTAAATTCGTCAGTTATTATAATTTTTTGATTATTTATTTTACATAATTTAATTTTTCTTGAAAAATTCTCGTTATAATACCATGATATAATATTAGGATTATTAGATTTGTAAAGTGGATAGCAGGAATTTAAAACTTTCCAGAACCAAGTTGATAATTCGTCCTTACTCATATATATTTAAATTGTGTAGATGTTGAAAATGTAGAAAAAAATATGATGTCCATACATGAAAATGTTTTTCTCGTTCTTTTTGCAGACTTAAATAAGTGATTAAATCATAAGGAAGATGTTGTATTATATCATAAGAATTTAAGATAAAAATATCATCATTGTTTCTATTATCTAAAATTTCATATATCATTAATTTAACATTTTTATCTTCAATTCTTAAATTATTATCAAAGAAATTCCATATTTCGTTATTATTAATGTACAAATTTTTTTTGTTTATATTTTGTACAAATAATAATGATCCAGTATTCATATTTTTAGGTATTGATATTCCTTGATTATTTATTATGCACAATTTAAGTTTTCTATTAAATTTTTCATCATAAATCCACAATATACAATTAGGAAATTCATCTGATTTAACTGGATAGCAGCAGTTAAAAATATTCCAAAAAAACTCTGATGATTCTTCTTTACTCATATATTTTCAATTTAATATTATAATGCATATTTTTAATATTTTCTTTATATTGAATAACTGGTGTATATACAGTTAAATTATGATAATTTTTTATTTTAAGATATCTGGGTGTGTATTCATTTAAATTATCATTTTCTTTAAGTATATCGCTTATAAGTGATTGTATATAATCATAATCATCTCCATAATTATCTTTAAAATATGTCCAAATTAAATCATAATCACACATAAATACTTCATATCTAGTGTCCTGATCAAATAAACAAACTCCTTTAACTTTATCAGGAAAAGTAATATCTTGATTATTTAATTTACATATTTTTTGTTTTCTAACAAATGTTTCATCATAAAACCAGAATATACTATCAGGAAATTCATCTGATTTAACTGGATAGCAGCAATTAAATTTATTCCAAAACCAATCTGATAATTCTTCTTTACTCATTACTATATATTGTTAATTTTGTAATATCTGTAATCATAGATTTAAATGAACCACGTTCATTGTAGAATTTGTAATCATTGAATATTTTATAATTTTCAAGTGAATATTTTATAATCGTTCTAATGTCAATATTTTTTTTATTACAACATTCTTCAATAATATCCCAAAGTCCGTCTTCACAAAATAAATTCATTGATTTAATATCTTGTTCAAATAGGCAATATCCATTTATTTTTTTAGGCAACAAAACATCTTGATTATTTAATTTGCATATTTTTTGTTTTCTAATGAATTGTTCATCATAGAACCAGAATATACTATCAGGATAATCAGCGCATTTAACCTTATAACACAAATTAAACTTATTTAATAGAATATATGATGCTTCAATATTGTTCATATTATTAAATGTCTGTAATTAATGATAAACTTCTATTTTCATACATCATATCAGTCCAAATAAGATTTCTCATTAGAGGAGTATATTTGCTTAATTTAGGATTTTCAATTAATATATTTTTTATGCTTTTTTGAATTTCACGATATCCAGTGTCATTATTTTTATGAAAAAATGTCCATATTTTCTCAAAATCACAATATAAATAACATTCTTTATTGTTCTGTTCAAATAAACAATTATTGCTAAATTTAATATTAAAATTTATTTTTTGATTATTTAATTTACACAATTTAATTTTTCTAATTATTTTTTCATCATAAAACCAGAACACACTATCTGGATAATCCAGATGATAAACTGGACAGCACGAATTTAATTTTTTCCAGAACCATTCACTTAATTCTTCTTTGTTCATAAAAATTTATTTATTGAATTATCTGTTAAATCTAATACATCATTAATTGAACTCAAGTTATCATATCTAATACTATGGTTATTTAAATTATCAATTTCAGTCATTGGAAATGCATCTTTAAATATCATCATCATAGGTTTAATTTTTTTAAGTTGTGATGGTGAATATTTTATAGAAGACTGTTCTATACTATCTTTTATTATATTTGTTATAAATAATTGTATTTTATCATAGTCATTAATATAATTTTTTTCAAAGAATGACCATATATAATCATAATCACACCACAAATATTCGAATTTTTTAGTTTGCTCAAATAAACAGACTCCTTTTATTTTATCAGGTGCAGGAATTTCTTGATTATTTATTTTACATAACTTTAATCTTCTAATATACTGCTCATCATAAATCCAATAGACACTATCTAAATATTTAGAATGTTTTGTTGGATAGCAATTATTAAACTTATCACAGAACCATTTTTTTAATTCTTCTTCTCTCATATAATTTTATAATCTTGATTTTATAATACTATTTTCATATATATTTTTAATCATACCAGGTAAAGGATTATAATCGAATAAAATTGGATGATCTTTTAGTAGTTTTTTTATTAGTTTTTGAATATCATAGTAGTCATATGAATAGTTTTTTTCAAAGAACTTCCACAATTCTTCACTCAGCCATAAAATTCTAAATTTATTATCCTGATTAAATAAAAATGTTCCTTCAACATTATTAATTGAAATTAACTCTTCTGTATTATTTAATTTAAACAATTTAAGTTTTCTTATATATTTTTCGTCATAAACTAAGAATACACTATCTGGATATAATTCTACTTTAACTTGATAGCAGGAATTATATTTATTCCAGAACCAATCATATAAATCTTTTTTATACATCATTTAAATATAAACTTATTTTCTTGTAATTTTTCAATGATATATTAGCTGTTGATGAATTCATTGTTGGTAAATACATATTTAAATTAGTAATATTTTTTAGTATATCTTTCATGAATTTCTGATTATCATAGTAATCATCGGAATAGTATCTGAATAAAAAAGTCCAAATATCATCATTACAACGAAATTTTAATTTTTTAAAATCTTGTTGAAATATACAAGTTCCGTTAATTTCATTTGTAATTTTTATGTCTTGATTATTTATTTTGCCTAATTTAATTTTTCTAATGAATTGTTCATCATATATCCAAAAAATTATACTTGGATAATCCTCATGTTTAACTTTATAGCATTTTTTTAATGTCTCCAATATAAAATCACTTAATTCTTCTTTTGTCATTATAGTATTGATTTATATATTTTTAATTTGTGATAATAATTTTTTGGATATGCTGTATTCACTCTAGAACATTGAGGAGTATGATAACTTAATTTTGGTATATGATTTTTAATTATTTCAGTTATAAGTGATTGTATTTTACTATAATCATTACTATAATTTTTCTCAAAGAATTTCCAAATTGTTTCTAAATCACAATATAAATATCTATTACTAATATACAAATCAAATAAACAAAAACCGTTGACATTATGATTAGATAGTTTTTTATTTTCAATTTTGCACAATTTTTTTTTTCTAATAAATTGTTCATCATAGAAAAATAACAAACGAGATTCGTCACCAGTTATACTAACTGGATAGCATGAATTAAATTTATCTACAAACCATTTACTCAACTCTTCTTTTGTCATATGATAATATTTAATAATCAGGATAAGGAATATATTTTTTGAGTTCTGTATTATCTTTTAAAATCTCTTGTATAATAGTCACAACATCATCTTCATCATTAGAATAATTTTTTTCTAAAAATGACCATATTATCCAATAATCACACCACAAATATTTATTAACTGTATCTTGATGAAATAAGCAAATACTGTTATGATCGTTTTTTGACGGAATAATAGATTTAGTATTATTTAATTTACACAATTTATTCATTCTAATATATCTTTCATTATAGAACCAATATATTTGGTAATCACAAGTTTCTGAATAACATGAGTTAAATTTATTTAGAAACCATTTACTTAACTCTTCTTTTTTCATATGATAATATTTAATTTACAAAGATACAAAAATAAATCTGATTAATAAACTTTTTTATAATATAATCATACAATATTTTGAGCATAGTTCGTTTTCTGTGTTTAATTTTTAAATCATATTAAAAAATTAGTTGAAGAGAAGTGGTTGTGAAATTACTTCTCTTTTTTTGAAACTTTATTAATTACTTTTTATATAATAAAAATGACAGAAAAAGAAATTACTAATTGGATAATAAATAAATTTGAATCTTGCAACACAATAACAGTTGATGAATATCCTGATGTTATAAATTATTTTTATTGTGAAAAAAATATACGTAGAGCAAAATTATGTAAATTAAATAACACTAAAATAATTTCACCTAAATTAGACGGAGTAGGATGTGGATTATTTCAACAAGACTTAAAAAATAAAATTTTATATTGTAGTTATAATATATGGCAATATGTTAATAAGAATACACTTTCTACAAATAGCATGAATTATATACAACACACAATTAAAAGATTATTAAAAGATTATATAAGATTAAATAAATTTGAAATAATATGTGGACAACGTGATAGTAAATTAGGTTATTATACTAATCATAATATAGGTAATCCTTTTTTATCAAATGAAGAATACAATAAATTAATTGGATATAAAATTTAAATATTATTAACTAATAATTGAAAAACTTTTTTATAAACATCTCATATAATAAATATGACAAAAACAATTGAATTATTAGAGAAAGAGATTAAGTTATTAACTGAAGCCAGAGATGGAATTGGAAAAGCATTTAATGTTTTGAAAAGAGATAATATAGAAGATGATCATCTCAGAGAATTGTATAATGAATTTGATTATAAATTAAAAGATTATCAAAATTCAATTGATGATATTAAAGAGAACAATTTAAGATCTTGCGTATCTAATTAAAAATATTCACGGTTACATGAAACCTCGATAATCATGTGACTTCCTCGCCAGGGACAAAAGCTATCATGTAAAAGTGATAGCTTTTTAGGCATTTATTAAAACTAAAAAACATGAAATTAAAATTTGAAATTGATTTAGAAGACGTTGATCAGGTACTTAATTCAATTGATCCAAGACTTATTGAAAGGTATCTTCGCAATAAAAAATTAGAAAACTGTTTAAATCCTACTGAACTACCTCCACTTGAATTAAACCCTATATTTTGTACAGATGATTATAATATAGATTTTCCTTTAAACTCATATCAAAACACATACGTTAATATATAATAAAATGAACTTAAATGTAAACATTGACATAGATGATATATTGAATTCAATTGATGTAAAGGATCTTGAACAATATATTCGTAGAAGAAAACTTGAAGAAATAAATAATTCAAATTCTGTTATTATTAATTCAGCATCTACAACTATACCACTTAATCTACCTAATAAAATTAAGTTAGATAATTTGGATTTTAATTTGGATTTATTTGATGATGAACCATGTGATGAATTTGATTTTGATGATGATGAAAGTTTTAAATTATAATAATTATAAAATGGTATGCAATAAATACCTTTTATAGGGATATAATGCATACCATTTTTTTGTAAAACAATTTAAAATTATCCTAATGAATCTATACTAATTATAATATCTTTATAAGTGGTAACTACAATTCTATATTGATCATATTCATAAGGTTTAAATTTCAATTCATCGTCCTTAGTACCTACAAATATATGATATTTTCTAGGAAGTATTATTTCTCCGCTATCTTTCAACTCATCAGTACCGTTATCAAAATTTATAATGCTATTTACATTTAGATTAATTAAATAATTAAATTCATCTGTCTGTTTAATAGGAGCAACATTGTTACCATACTGATTGACCCCTACTCTTGGGTTTTTATATATTCCATTCATATAAGTATATATATTTATACCATAAACTCCTTTTAAAAAATTGACAATTATCAATAGTTAAATCTTCTTAAAAAATTATTTTTATTTCTAATTTTTAATATATAGAATAAATAATTTTTTAATATATGATAAATATTCAATTAGCTAGTGAAGAGTGGGTTAATAGTCAATTGACTGGATCCACAGGTGGAGGTTCTGGCGGAACATCAGTTATAGATTTAACTTATAATGATTTACTAAATTTAATTAACTCGAATAGTTTAATTCCTAACCAAGCATATTTGATTACTGATTATCAAACAGTACATCAGATAACAAACACAAGTGATATTAATTACGGTATAAATGAACCGTTATTGGTAATATCAAGTAGTTTTAATACATTAAATGTTGAGGCTCATTCAAGTTTATATCCTCAGGATATAATATATTATAATTATAGAAATGATTCTAATATGGTACCTGGCTGTCAATATGGATATATTTATAGAAGAATAGATACGATTCAAGATAATGATATATCATTTGATTTTAGACAAGTTAAATTTAGAAGATGGCAGATAATTGTAAATAATGTTTGGAATTCAGGAACAACATATCAAAAAAATGATGTTGTTTTATACAATGGATCAATTTATATTTGTTTATATAATAATACTATTGGAGATAATAATTTTTCATATAATTGGAATCAATTTAAATGGAATAACTTGTCTTATGTGAGTCCAACTGAAAATGTATGGAGCATTGGGAATTCAAACATTTCATGTAGTACAGGTTACACTGACTATAATATGTGGTCTGATATTAATAATTATAATTATTCTCATTCTAATAAGATAGAACAACATAATAGTAATACCAATAATGGTGATATTATAAGCAATAAAAATACTATAATTTTTGGAAGTTATTTTCAATATAATAAAATTATTGGAAATAATTTTATTAATAATAGCATAGGTGGTTATTTTCAAAATAATATAATTGGAAATTATTTTAATAATAATAGTGTTGGTGATTTTTTTCAAAATAATAATATTGGTGATTATATTTTTGATAATATTATTGGAAATAATTTTATTTTTAATAATATTATAAATCAATATTATAATAATAATATTGGTATGGATTTTCAAAATAATACAATAGAAAATAGTTTCAATCAGAATAGTATTAGCTATAATTTTATTTTTAATAATATTGGAAAAAGTTTTCAAAATAATAGTATTGGATATTATTTTGTATCAAATACAACTGGAAATTATTTTGGAGATAATAATATCAAAAGCTATTTTTCAGATAATATAATTGGAAATAATTTTGGTAGTAATAAAAACAGAGATTATTTTCAATATAATAATATAAAAAATGAGTATCGTAATAATACCACAGATACTAATTTTAATAATAATACAATTGGAGATTCATTTTATAATAATACAATTGGAACTACTTTTTATCAAAATAATATTAATCACCAGTTTAGTTATAATATAATTGGTAATGATAGTAAAGATAATATTATTGATCATGATTGTCAATATAATACAATAGGAAATAGTTTTCATGATAATATAATAGGCAACATGTGCAGTAATAATATATTTGGAAATGGTAATAATAGTAATATCATTAAAAACTCATGTTCTCGTAACACATTTGGTATTAATAATGTTAATAATACGATTGAAAGTTATAGTATGAATAATACATTTGATGGTAATTGTAGTAATAATGTTATTGAATATCAATGTAGCTTTAATATATTTTCTGGTAGTTGCTTTAATAATTCAATTGGAAGCAACTCTTCAAATATTACTATATTAAATGGACAAGGTAATATATTTGGTATTCAATGTAATACGATTAATATAGGCAATAATAGTAAATATAATACATTTAAAAATTATTGTCAATTTGATACAATTGGTACTGATTTTTGGAATAATACAATTGAAAACAATTTTGTGCGTAACAAAATTGGAAATTATTGTCAGTATAATATATTTGGTGGAATTATTGTAGATAGTATTTTAGGTAATTATTTTAGTTATAATACATTTGGTAGTCAGGCTAAATGTAATCTAGGTGATAATTATTCCAATAATATTTTTAATAGTTCATGTAATTTGTCATTAGGAGGATCAGGATTTTCTAATAATATATTTGGTAGTCAATGTAATTTGTCAATTGGAGATAATTGTTATGATAATGTATTTGGAAATCAATGTAATTTGACAATAGGAAGTCAATTTTCAAATAATAATTTTGGTAGTCAGATTAACGGTTCTATTTCTGATAATTGTTATAATAATACATTTGTTGGACAATGCAATTTTACAATCGGTAGTAATTTTCAAAATAATACAATTGGAAGTCAATGTAATTTAACAACATTAGACAATTTTCAATATAATACATTCGGTAGTGGCTGTGAATTTACAGTAGGAAATAATTTTAAAAATAATACTATTAATAATTATTCTCAATCTAATACAGTTGGAGAAGATTTTAAGAATAATATTGTTGGTAGTAATTTTTCTGAGAATACTATTGGTGATAGTTTTAATAATAACACAATTGGTAGTAGTTTTCAAAATATTATAATTGGTAGTAATTTTAATATGAATACTGTATGTGACAATTTTAATTATTTTAATTTAGATTTAACATCATCAACGTATATTTATAATACTTACACAAAAGAATTATTTGTTAATTCAAACGGAGAGCAAAAATTAATTTATGATAAAATGGTTATTGTAGATGCAAATTTATAAAATATAAAAATAGATAAGAAACTCAGTTAATAATAGTTAATTGAGTTTTTTTTTATCATTATAGACTTATTTTGCTTTGAGTTTTTTATATATACTATTATAAACAAAAAAAAATATAACAAAAATGACAAATTTAATATCCCTAAGTGAAGGAGTTTGGATGCCAAAAGATCGAGTATTTCCAACAGAAGATCAGAAAAAAATATTATCAAGTACAAATTCTGGAGATACTGCAGCTAAAAATGATATATTAGCATTAATCGCATCTGGAAACACTGCAAATCCTTCTGATGTAAGCAAAGCAATATTAGCATATAATTTGAAAAAACCAGCATTAGTAAATCCAACTGATGTGTATAAATTTATCGCATCTGCAGTAACGATCGAAGGTGATACAGTAACTGGATTTATAAATTATATGATGAATGGCGTTATAAATAAAATAACATTTTAATCTATGGCTTCAGATATAATACATTTAGCAAGTGAAGAATGGGTTAGTGATATTTTCAGTGGATTAACTGTTGCAATTGGTAGTGGAGTCACAATCAATACTGTATATAAATATAAAAAAATAAATTCTCCTACTGGAAATTTAAATTTAGATAATTGGACTGAAACATATATTGGAACAATATCGAGTGGAAACACAATAACTGTTATTCTTCCTACTCCAGCAAATGGGTTAGTTAATGAATCAATTTTAATATTCAAAACAGGAAGCTCAGTACCTACAATTTATCAACCGACTGGAGTTGTTTGGCGTGGAAATATTCCTATTTTAGGAATCAATTCTACTTGGACAATTGTTTATGAACAGGTATTTACAGAAACTGCTTTTGAAATTTATGCAGTAGCAATTAAAAACATTTAATATGAAATATTATAGCGGAGAATTATTTAACCCAGAAGAAATTATACCATTTAAAGGTGTAGATAATTTATGGGCATCAGCAGATATTATAACTGGTATCACTACAACTGGAATAACAGTTTTAGATTTGGATGCAGGAAATCTAGCATCTTATCCTAAATCTGGAAATATTTGGTATGATTTAACAGGAAGAGAAAATAATGCGTATCTAAATACTGGAAATGAATTTCAAACAATAGGAGGAGGTAGCATGAGGTTTGACGGAACACAAGGAATGGGTGTTGGTGTCTCACCAGATTTTAGTTCATTAAATACCAACATAACATTAGATTCTGTTATTTATTGTGATAATTTAAATGATAATAGACAAATATGTTCAAAAGGGTTTGGATATCAATATAGATTCAGAGTACAGAATAATGGAAGTTTATGGATTTATTGTACAAATAATGGAGAGATGTCTGGTGGTCATATATATTTAAATACCTGGACATATGTAGCAGCAGTATTAAGTGATACTGGATTCAGAATTTATATAAATGGTGAATTAGTAAATTCAAATTCTGTTCCATATAATCCAGCAACACCATTTTCAGATACATCTGGACATTATGTTGGAGCATACAATTCAATGCAAGAGCATTTTTCTGGGTATATTGCAACTCAAAGAAGATATAATAGAGCATTAAATGATAGTGAAATTATGAATAATTTTACTGCTATAAGATCCAGATTTGGAATATAATATAAAAATTAATTGATAATATGAAAGCAAAATTAATAGAAGGAAAAATAGAATTTTTTACACAACCAAATTGGCTGTTAGGAGATTCAACAACATATTCAATTGAAAACGGATATAAAGAAGTTATATATGTAACAGGAACAACAACTGTTTATGAAGATGATTTAAATGTTTTTGTTGGAATGCCAACTCACATTGATAATAATGATGAGATAAAATTTAAAAGAAGTATGGCGTATAAAGATAGAAGTGATTCATATTATATGGCATATCAAAAATATCTGGCTCTTAATAATATAGATAAAGCTAATCAATCAAAAGATTTATGGCTTTCTGAAATAAATAAAATAGATCTTGAATTTCCTTATGTTACTGAATAAATTTATATTCAAAAATAAAGAAAATAAAAAAAAATATTAATTATGAGTGAAATAATATATTTAGCTAGTCAGGAATGGGTTAGAGGATTTGAAAGCGGATTAACTGGAAGTAGTTCTGCAAGTTATTGGGAAAAAGTACCACCAACTATTGGAACTACAACTGAATTTCCTCTTTGGTGGTATAGTGGGGATTATAATATATATGGAAAAGATTATTATAATTTTGACGCTGTAACAGCAGGTATTAGAGGAAACCAAGGAGTTTATTTTAATAACGGATTTTCAACTTATTTTGGAACTTCAACACCAGGTAGTACATCTACTAAATTTTATGCTGCACTTTTAGATAATCAATTATCTACTATTTCATATAATGAATGGTCTGGATATAATGGATTTTCAATAAGACTAACTCGTGAAGCGACTTCAGGTGAAACATTATTATCTGATGGAGAAATAATTTCATCTGGATTCACAGATATAGACGGAAATGTATATAGTTGTGTTAAAATTGGTACTCAAATTTGGACTAGAGAAAATTTAAGAGTTATAAATGGATATGATTATGCATCATCTGCAACAACTTCATTAGTAACTTTGGATGATCATGATTGGTGGTATAATACTAGTACTCAATATCCTGCTTATGCTGAATATCCAATTGAAAATATTATAGAAGATTATGCAATATTTAATTTACCTTTTACCATGCCTAGTGGATATACTCAAAATGATATAAATGTTATATACGGTAGAATATATTGCTTATTTGCAGCTAACACATTAATACAAAATAATCCAGATGGTTGGAGAGTACCTTTAAATTCTGATTTTGAAACAATGACGTCTTATATGATAAGTGTCAATCCAAATATAACAATAGATAATGTTGGCGATGCATTAAAGTCAATAAGACATGCAGATTATGAAGCAATAAAACCTATTAATAGTACTGGATATGTAATAGTAGATTGTAATTTAGTTGTAAGTGGTGGTACAATGAGTGGAGATGGATCAAAAATAACAAATATATCAGCAACTAATGTAGTTGGAATTCCAACTAATTATGCTCCATCTGATGGTGCTCAATATTTAACTGTTGAAGGAAAAAATGTTGATTCTGGAATAAATGGAGAGGAATTACAAACTGTATATGATTTAGCAAAATCTATAAATCCGAGTTCAAATAATCCTATAAACATAATTATATATCCTGGATATTACGGAATGTCTAATGGACTTAGTTTAGATACTCCTTATATAAATTTAATATCAGCAACAGGAGAATTAGATGTTAAAATTGAATTTGCTGGCGCTATTGTTATTTCAGATAATATTAAATTGACAGGTATATTTTTTGGAGGTAGTGGATTAAAACTCACTGGAAATTTTCCAGGGTTATGGATTGAAAATTGTTCAGGAATGATAGATGGGGGTAATATTTTAACGTATCCAGATACTAATTTATCTGGAACTTTTAAAGATATAAATTTAGTTAATGGTAATGGATTTGGTTATATACAAGAAGCATCTGGATATTTTGAAAATATATATCATAAAGGTGGAAATTTATTTTATGATACTAAAATTATATCTGGTATATTCAAAAATTGTAATGCTGCAAACGGATTTGGTGTAGGAGGAGCTGTCATATCATCTGGTGCGACATTTGAAAATTGTACATGTGATGATGCTGGATTTGGAGGAGGAGGAGGTTGTATTATATCATCTGGAACTACTTTTATTAATTGCAATTCTGGTGATAATTCATTTGGTAATAGTGGAATAGAAGTGTCTGGTACATTTATTAATTGTAATGCTGGAAATTCTTCATTTGGTGCTCATTGTATGACATCTGGAACATTTGTGAATTGTACAGCAAAAGGTAATACTGGATCTTTTGGTGATTCTAAACAAGGTGGAACATTAACAGGTAGTTTATATAATTGTAGATTGACTACGCCAGGTACATTTGGACTTCCTTCAAGTGGAGGTACTATTCTGTTATGTATTGACGGTTATGGAGCAGTAATAGGAGCAGGAGATTTTGCTCCATCAGATGGAAATCAATATTTAACAGTTAAAGGAATCAGTAGTGATCCTGGAACAAATGGAGCTGAGTTACAGAATGTTTATAATATAGCTAAGGCTTTAAATCCAACAATAATTAGTCCAATTAATATAATTATTTATCCTGGTTATTATGGAATGACATCATTAATTAGTTTAGATACTCCTTATATAAATTTAATTTCTTCAACAGGGGAATTAGATATTGAAATTGGTTATAGTGGTATATTAATTATCACAGATAATATTAAATTAATTGGTATAAATTTTACAGGTATGGGATTAGAAATAAGAGGAAATTTTCCTGGATTAAGGATTGAAAATTGTTCAGGACAAATTAAAGGTAGCACAATTGATAATAGTACTATTTTATCTGGAACATTTAAAAATTTAAAATTAACAAATAACACATTTGGATCAGGTGTTTCTGACTTTCCTGGTCATTTTGAAAATATAACATCAGACGGTGCGTTGTTTAATGGAGAGAATGGAGATTTATCTGGAAGATTTATAAATTGTACTGCTGAAACTGGATTTTCTTCAACATCTTTATCTGGTACATTTATTAATTGTAATTCTGGAGATTTCTCATTTGGAACAAATGAAGTTGGAGCAAATGTATCTGGAACATTTATAAATTGTACTGCTGGAAATACTTCATTTGGAATTGATGGTATTGCATCTGGAACATTTATAAATTGTACAGCAAAAAGTAAATCTTTTGGTGACTCTACACGAGGTGGAGCATTAACAGGAAGTTTATATAATTGTAGATTGACTACTCCAGGTACATTTGAAATACCTTCAAGTGGAGGTACAATTATATTATGTATTGACGGTTATGGAAAAATAATTGGGGGAGGTGATTTTGCTCCAACAATAGGAACTCAATTTTTAACAGTAAAAGGTGGAAATAGTAATCCTGGAATAAATGGAAATGAATTGCAAAATGTGTATAATATAGCGAAAGCTATAGTACCAGCACCAGATAGTCCAGTTAATATTATTATATATCCTGGATATTATAGTTTTCTAACTGATAGTCTTAATTTAGATACTCAAAATATAAATTTAGTTTCATCTACTGGAAATATCGATGTAAATATTGGTGGTTCTGGTGTTATAATTACTAATAATAAAATAAAAATAAATGGTATTAACTTTATTGACGGTGGCTTAAAACTAACAGGAAATTTTCCAGAATTATATATTGAAAATTGCTCTGGACAAATTCAAGCTGATACTACTAATGGTGATGTTACTGCATCTGGAACATTTAAGAATATAAATATTACAATGGGATCTGGGTTTTCAGGTATTTTTAATTGCTCAGGTATTTTCAAAAACATATTCAGTTCTAATAATTTGCCATTATTTTCAAGTTCAATTGATACATTATCTGGAACATTTACAGATGTAAATTCTGTATTAATTTTTCAAGTAAATAATTTAACTGGTACATTTTTAAATTGTAAAGGGAATAACGGTAGTTTTAATGGAATTTGCTCTGGTACTTTTACTAATTGTGAAGGATTATCTTCTTCATTTACTACGATAAATGGAGGTACTTATAATAATTGTGTAGGACAGTTTGTTGAAATATCAGGAGGAAAATTATATTATTGTAAGAAAAATGATGGTTCTTACCCTACTCCTATTAATGGTGGTGAAATTCATCTTTGTATTGACGGAAATGGAATTACTGTTGATTCATCAATTATACCTCAAAGTTTATCTTTAAGTAAAATTGGAGCAAATAGCACACCAAGTCCTCAAAGATTTCAATGGATAACAGATAAAACAATATCAAGAGTATTATTAACAACTAACTGTTCAGGAGTAACTGTTTCAATTAGTGATATTACTTACGATGAAATAACATTAGTTGGAGTAACTTTACCTGCTTTAACTGACTTAGTTATTTTAGATATTGCAATACAAACTGGATATGACAATGCTAATGCGATTATAATTTTCTAAAAAACAAATAAAATATGATACAAATAACAGACACAATAGAGTTTGATGAATCTAAAGATTTAGAATTTCAATCATCTGGATTTACGATATGGTTTCAAACTGAATGCTTAAGTAAAATAAATTTTAAGAATGATGAATCAAAAACTTGTTCAACATTTGATAAATTTGGAAGACCATCGACTTGGATATTTGGTAATATAACAGTAGAGGCTGAATATTATCCAATTGTTGGAAATCAAGATTTTAATTTTAAAAAATATCTAGTTTATGGGAATATTTAAAAGATACTATAATCCAGTTACAAATACTGTTCTCACTGATGCAAACACCACATTTGTATGTTCAATAACTGGCAACAACAATAATCCAGGAACAAGAGAATTTCCAATTGCGACATTGACAAAATTTACATCATTATATGATGATAATGCTCGTAATATATTATATAGAGGAGAAACTATTGAAAATCCAGCATCATTTTTTCATGGATATTTAATAGGAGATGGAGAAGATGCATATTTAAATGGTAGTTGGACATGTAATTATTATGGATCAAGCATTTTTTATGGTATAAAAATATTACAATTCACTGGACTTGGAGGTATAATAAATTCAAGTATAAACACAATGTTAATGAGTTCATCAATAGTTGAGAGTAACTTTATTAACAATTACAATAGCTTAGTAGAAGGAGGTTCAAATAATGGAATAAGTAATGGATTGAATATTAAAAATAATACAGTATTAAATTTTAAAAATTATTGTAAAATATCAGGTGTCAATTTATTAAATTTCATATTTGTTATTGAAGTAGATTTATATAATTATACATCAGTATCAAATATATCAAATTTTCAAATTTTCAAATATTGTTTATTTAGAAAAACAATAATTTGGAAATGGAAAGGTATTATAGTTCCTATTAACTATGGTACTTATGGTAATATATTGAATGATTATATGACAGATGTAATTTCAGCATGGTATATTTTTTCTAATACCATTGTAGATGCAACGGAAAAAGCATACTGTCAGACTATGTTTCCAAATGAAATTACGTCTCCTTTATTTTACATAGATATTAATGGACAAACATGTAAGGTAGTTGAGGATAGACCATCTATTGAAGGAAGCAAAAAAATATTTAATAGATACACAAATGACAATCCTATTGATTATTCTTTGTTTTTGAATTCTGAAAACATTGCTTTAACTATGAGCGATCAAAAAAACTATGTTGGATGTTACAAAGCAAATGCTGATGTGATAACATTTAACAATGTATTAAATGTGAATTCTGATGGTTCTGACGACTTAGTTACAATTCCTGATATGCTAGTTTTTAATGGCAATAGTAATTTTACTGTTAGTTCCGCTGATTCAGTTCAGATAAGAAATAGAATTCGTTCTAATGTATTTACTTTTAAACGTGGTTTTTCTTTAGCTGGAATGCAAGGACAAGTTAAATCTGGATTAGAAAGTAGATTCTCTTTTGGTAAATTTCAAGCATATAATGTGACAGATTCTCCATCTTTACCTCAAGAATCATTAGAGATTATTCCATATGACAGTATGACAGAACCTTCATCATTTCCGAGATTTTCAGTTATGTTTAATGGTGTGTGTCAAATGTGGTATAACTCAACAACAAATTTACCTATTTTATTTAATGATCTTTTATCATTTGGAATAGTGACTGATAAAAATTTAACTGAGTACGGAAATTGGGCTGTTACAAATGCTGATTATGAAAGTTTTTTATTAAGCTCATTACCTGGTATAAAACTAAATAACATAAAAATCTATTATGCTAAAGTAGAAATAAATCTTAATTATTATTTATAATGGAACGTATTAATAACATATCAATAGATTTTATTTCTTGCACTCAATTTGTTAGCGGTATGCCTGCAGAAATATCACTTATCAACATAACAGTTGAAACATTAGTACCAGGTGATATAACATTTTTTGGTATAAGTACAGATCCTGCATTACCAAGTATAATAGAATATCAATTTAATTAAAAATAATAAAAAATATATAATTTATGGGAATATTTAGAATATACTATCATCCAAAAAGTAACATTGTACTAACAAATACAAACACTAAATTTGTTAGTACAATAGTTGGATTAAACACTAATCCAGGAACAAGAGAGTTGCCATATGCCACTTTAACCAAGGCTATATCCGCTATGGGTACAGCATCATCAATTGTTTTAAGCGGTCCTACAATAGAAAATATATCATCATATGTTGATATAATAGGTGATAATGTATCTGCTGATATTAATGGAATATGTAATGGAAGTTATACCGCAAATTTATATAATCTTAGAGTATTAGAAGTTACAGGCAATTATGGAGAAGTAAAAAATTGTTTCGTTACTAGAAAAGGATTAGGTTCATATGGACAAAATAGTTTTAATTTTGTAGAATCATCATCACGAGCTGCATCTTATTCTAATGGTGATTCTAATACAACATTTTTAAATTTTGATAATTGGACAGATTCAACTGGTATGATACAGGATTCTAATATATATGTATCAATGATTGATTTATTTCCAAGAGTAGCATTAAGTTGTTATCCAATATTCAAATATTGTTTATTTAGAAAAACAACTGTTTGGAAATGGAATGGAGAAATAATTCCAGATACTGATAATATAAATTCAATACCTGAGTTGTTATCATCATTAACTAATTATGCTACTAATACATTATCTGGCACATCTCAAACTTATATGAGGTTATTAATAGACACATCATTTTATTCAGATATATCTATAGGACAAACTAATAAGATTGTAGATGATTCTATATATCCAATATTTAATAGGTATAATGTTGATGGATCTATATCTGATTATACTCTTAATGTTAATGGAAATAATATTGCTCTTTATATGGCTAATCCTACATTACTTGATCATCAGTATGTTGGTTGTTACAAACCTAATATATCTGGTGAGTTTAGTAGTAATCCATTAGTGTTTGGTGATATAAACAATGTTAATTCAGATGGTAGTGACGATTTAGTAACAACACCAGATTTATTGATTAGCAACGGAAAAGTTGGATTCTACGCTTCACAAGATTCTATTCAAACTAGAAATAGAACAAGAAGTAACGTATTATCATATGCAAGAGGTATGAAACCTGGAGGTGGTCAAGCTCAACTAAAAAGTGGGTTAATAGATAGATTTTATTTTGGAAAGAATAGAACATTTACAACATCATCAGTTCCTTGTGAAAGTGTTGAAATTATACCTTATGATTCTTTAACACAAATTAGTTCTTATCCAAGATATTCAACACCATTTAATGATATCTGTCAAATTTGGTATCACATAGATGCGAATGTTCCTGTTCTATTTAATGAATTGTCTGAATTAGGTGTAATTTCAGATATAAATTTAACTGAATATGGAAATTGGGCAGTAACAAATGCTGATAATGAATCATTTGATTTAAATTTTATAACAGGAGTTACATTAAGACCCCAAGTTATAGTTTATATTAAAATAGAATTAAATTTAAATTATGCGGAATAATAACCTTTCATTGAATTTTTTAGGATTATCAACTAATGCTGCACATGATCATGAATTGGGTTTTTTAGGATTATCAACTAGTATTATACATAAACCTGAAATGATGTTTTTAGGTATAAGTGTAGATAAACCTATTATTTGTACTCTTAGTACATTTGGACCTAGTTGTGATGTGGCTCCACCAAGTATAATAGAATATCAATTTAATTAAAAAAAATATAAAAAAAAATGATACAAATAACAGGCACAACAGAGTTTGATGAAACCAAACTACTATCTATGCAAAGTTCAGAATTTAAAGAATGGTATAATAAGAATGTTAATATTTTAATTAATGATAAACTAATTCCAGATTCTTTAGATATATTTAATAGACCAATTTCTTATACCGTTATATTTGATAAATTTACAATAACAATTTATCCTCAATATATTTATAGTGATCAAAGTAGTTGGGCTTGCTCAGATTTACAAATAAAAATAAAAATTAATTAATTATGACAAATTTATTTAAAACACGTTTCGTTCCAAATGATGATGGTACAGATTCAGTCACACAAATAACTAATATAAATACTGTATTTGTACATACTTATATTGGAGATGATTTTTCAGGAGATGGTACTCGTGAATATCCATATAAATCTATATTTAAGGCTAATCAAAAAATTGGAGTAACATATATAATTTTTAGAGGTGTAATAAATGAATATTTTCAATTAAATAATAAAAATTTAATTGGAGATGATATTAATCAACAATTATTATTCTTAAATTATAATCCAGTTATATATGAAGGACCATTTTGCAATAATATGACAGTAGATTCCGTGAGTGGATCAGTTAATAGTAGAGCTTGGTCTCATTCAATAATAAAATCATATAATGTTTCATCATTAAATAATTTTAGTTATTTATTAGTTGAGAATATCGCTCGTGGTTCTTCTAATGATGGTAGAAGAGACAGGAATATATTACAATCTACTTTTTTAGGAAACGAAATAGGTAGTTGTACAATAAAAAATTGTATTCAAGTATCTGAATATAATTGGATTAATACAAGTAATGGAACAAATAAATATGTTGTATTCCCATCAACTTGTATATTTAAATATAATAATATTCCATTAATACAGCCTGAATGGACTAATGATTCAAAAACAAATATACAGATAATTAGAAATCTATATTTAGAATCTGGAATGAGCCAGCAAAACTTAGATTCTCTTTTTATGATAGATTCTTTTGGAAATGAAACTTGTAGAATTATAAAAGAATCAAGAAATGGCGGAACATCAGGCAACATTTTCAATATGTATAATACTGATGGTAGTATATTAGATTATTCTTTAAATCCGCAGTCGAATAATGAAGCGTTATATGCATCTGACTTAGGTGGATATGTAGGATGTTTTGGTCCTGCTAATCCTATATTACCTACAGATTTAGATGTTCAAATTAATGTTAATTCTGATGGTTCTGATGATGTAGTTAATGCAGCTACTTTACTCAGAGGTAATGTTGATAATACTTTTGATTTTAATACAGCATCTGATCAAATATGGAATAGAATGAGAAGTCATACCACAATATCTATACCTAACGGTGTTAAATTTAAAGGTAGTCAATCAATGGAAGATGATGGTAGTGCATTTGGTTATTACTTCGGTAAAAAACAAAATCTATTGGATATTACTATATTAACAACTGGAAGTACTTTAGAAGCCGATACATTATACAAAGTGTGTAATACAATTAAGGACGTATTTTCAGCAGTATTATATAATGGTACTCAATATTTACCAGATTATTTTTTCAAAACAGGAACTGATGTTCTAAACTATTCATTGTTAAATGAAGGATCTGGTACAATAGTACGTAAAGTGTTGAGCATTCCATTTGAATCAGAAGAAATTATACCTTATGACGACATTAATACTCCTTCTGTTAGCTTTCCTAAATTTAGCTGTCCTTTTTTCGGAATTGTGTTAATGTTATTTCATAAAATAGGAGATAGAATAGATTTACCTGTGTTATTTAGTGAAATAACAAGTGATAAAATATCGTATTATAGTGATTATGCAATTACAACTGCAGACAATGAATTTGTTATTTTATCTGCTGATTCTGTTAATTATTATTATAAAATTCCAGCTATTAAATTTTTTAGAATTGAACTAAATGCTCATTTTGATGAAGATTACGCTTAATAAAAATAAAATAAAATAAAATAATGACTAAAATAAACAATTTGAATATATCGTTAGACATGGGTGTTATTCAACCATTAAATAAAGTAGTTGGTAAATTACATACGATGAGTATTAAGTTAGATTATGGTGTTATACCACCTAAGAATTTTTATAGAGGAAGAATTAATATATTAGGAATTGGATTAACTAATGCAGAACAGAGTGTAATAGAATATCAATTCAATTAACATAAAAAGAGTAGATTTAAAATCTACTCTTTTTTATTTTTAATATAAAAAATTAATATATATAATATATGATTACAAAATTTAAAATATATGAATCAATAAATGAAGGAGAGCCAGAGAAAGGTGACTTTGTAATTGTTGATATCGAAGATGATACATATTATCAAAAAGGAACAATTGACTTAGTGAATAATGGTATTCATAGATTAATTGATATACTATATGAAGCTAACTCTACTTCATATGTTATTGATTTTTCAGGTACTTGGTTCGTAAATAGAAAAAATATAATATATTGGGCAAAAAATTCAAAAGAATTAGAACCTTTACTACAATCAAACAAATTTAATATATGAAATACATAAAACAATTTGAAAGGTTATCTAAATATAAAGTTGGAGATTATATAGTAATTGAATATAATTGGAATAGTGGAAATGATATACTATATAATTTGAAAGGATTTATTGATAGCACAATAGGAGTTTTATATGGTGAAGAATACGATAAAAAAAACTTAGTTATAAGATATGATAATGTACCAGAAGAATTAGTTCAGTTTTTCACAAAGATTGATAGTGGATATATAAAACCATTTTATCATTCTCAAATGGTTGGTTATTCTGAAAAAAAAGAAGATTTAGAATATTTAATAAATGCAAATAAATTTAATATATGATAACAGGATTTAAACTATACGAATCTTTTAATGAAGGAGAACCAGAAGTTGGTGATTATGTAATTTGTAATACCAAATATAGTCCTGATTTGAATTTATATCTTAGTAATCAAATAGGAAAAATAATAGGAATTGATAATGAAGATAATAGAGTAGAACCTTATCAAGTACATTTCATTAACGTTCCAGATTCTTTAAGAAAATATAAAAATGTTAGAGATTATAAATATTCAAATACAATACCATTTTCAAGATTTGAAATAATCAATTGGTCCAAGAACAAAGAAGAATTAAAGAATATATTTGATACTAACAAATTCAACATTTAATTAAACTTTTAAATAAAATAGAGATATAAATTAATGTAGTTAATTTGTGATGATATAAAACATCACGAACTTTGACAAAGCCAAGAAAGCATAGTTGTTCATAAGAAACAACAAATTAAAGAGAGATAATAATTTATCTCTCTTTTTTTATAAATATGTTTTCATATTTGAAATTTAATTAGTATATTTGCACAAAATATATATTATGAAGAATTTTTTATTAGTTATGAAGAAAATTTTAGTATTTGTTAAGAAGCAACCAGTTTATGTTTTAATGACTTGGGTTTGTTGTTTAATATCAATTATATTAAATATAATTGCAACATTCACAAATAATAATACAATAAGATTAATTGCATGGCTATTTATCATTATTCAGTTTTCTTTTATATTGATTCAGTTGAAAGTTTATAAATTTGACAGGGACATAATGAGTGAAGAAAACACTCTTAATATATATAATATTGGAGATATGAATAAATATAAATCAGAATATAATAATAAGTTAAATTTACTTCAGAGAATAAAAGTTAAGTTTTCTAATAAAAAAATTAAATGATGAAACAAATTGAAGAATATACTGATATAGTTATATTACCTACTATTGGTAAGTCTTATGTGCATACTGACATAAATAATAATTATTTTGCATCAAAGAGATATCTTGATGTTAAAAATAATAATTTTAATATGTATGTTTTAGATGATGAATCTGATGTAGTACCAGGTGATTGGATTTATTCATATTATCCAAGCACAGCCAATATAATAGCAAAGGTTCTAAGATTAGATATAATAGGAAATCATGTCGAATATATAGTAGATATTAGAGGTAAAGAGTTTTATTGGGGTAAAGATGATTCAAGTAAAATTATTGGTAGTAGTGATAAAAATATTATAACTAAAAATAGTATAGTTGAATTAAATCATTTATTTATGTCTGTTTATTTTTTAAGTATTAAAGAAAATAAGAAGAAAGAAGAAGAAAAAATAAAAAAAGAAATTGACATAAAAATTTCAAATAAAAATATTGATATCGAATCTGAAAATAATATTCTTAAATATTCTACTACTGATGTATATTATATCATAAAAGATTTGATTAATTCATCTCATTACAAGCAAGTAGAATATTTAAGTAAATTTAAAACTGACAATAATATTTGATATGTCAACAGATGATTTAAGAAATTGGTTATTAGACAAATTGTTGTCATGTTATCCAGTGGTTAGTGAAAATTTATATCATCAAATTTATTGGTATTATGATGAATCTTATATAAGGAAAAATAAATTATTAAAATTGAATAATATTTCTAATGATGATTTATTAAATCATAAAATAAATGGAGAATGTTTATTCATTCAAGATACAGACAATAAATTCATTTGGTGTGATCATAAATATATTTGGAATTTTTTAGAATCGAATTATAATGAAAATGAGTATAAGATAAATATATTAATTGAGAAAATATTAATCAATAAGAAGGAATTTAATGATTATAATTATTTTGGTTATTATGATCATGAGATGAATAAAATTCTATTATTAAAATCATTCAAAGAATTAAAAATAATTGATTATTCAATTAGATAAAAAAGAGAGCAAATAATTTGCTCTCTTTTTTTATTCATTTTTTCAATTTTATTATTTAATATATACAATAAAAATAATAATAACGAATGAGTAAACAAATAATTAATATCGGTACTTATCCAAATGATGGCACTGGAGATAATTTAAGAGAATCATTTATTAAAATAAATAACAATTTTAATGAAGTGTATACATTCTCTGGTACTACTGGTACTGGCTCTAATGGTACATCAGGAGTAAATGGTGCATCAGGTACATCAGGTACATCAGGAGTAAGTGGTACAGGTGGCGGTTCATCAACAGGAAGTACCGTCATAAAAGTTACATACAATCAATTAACAGGATTAACAATTAGTAGTGGATTAACAGAAGGCTGCTATTATAAAATAACTGACTATAGAACTGTCCATTATATAATCGATGCAAACGGCGGAAATAATGGCATAAATACTGGAGATTTAGAACCATTAACAATTATGGCAAAATCTAAATCTGTTTTAGATAATAAAGCTTATTCAGAATTATATCCTCAGGATATTATTTATTATGATTGGAAAACTGAATATTGGAATCAAGATGCTGCATTATCTGATGTTTATGATAACGGAGAAGGAAGTGTAATGACTTTTAATAATACAGGAGTAACAATGATACCTGGATATAAAGGATTTATTTATAAACGTGAAGATACTAAAAATAATAACATACTTGGATATGATTTTAGAAACGTTAAATTTAGAAGATGGAATGTAGATTATCTTCAGGCAGGACTTGTAGCTGGTCCATCAGGTAGTACGAGTGGCTCATCTGGTAGTTCTGGCTCATCTGGTAGTTCTGGCTCATCTGGTAGTTCTGGCTCATCTGGTAGTTCTGGCTCATCTGGTAGTTCTGGAGCATCATCTAATTATACTGGTAATTATAGCGGTGCAAGTGGAGTAAGTGATACTTCAAATTATATTGATGTACTTACATTTCATGGATTTGATCAATGGAATACATATGAAGTAAATGTTAAGGATAATATATTTGATGTTATAAATGATACATATACACAAAATAACAGTAGAGATAATTCATCTTTAAGTAATACTGTGTTTTATTTAGCAGGAAATGATGAGTATAATCAATCATATTCTGTTTATGGAAATAAATTTGAACAATTTATATCAGCAAATACAATAAGTGGAGATAATTTTTATAATAATAACATAGGAAACGGTTTTTCTAATAATATGATTTCTAAAAATTTTCATGGTAATGTAATTTCTAATAAATTTCAAACTAATGTTATATTTAAAAATTTCAGTGGAAATATAATTGGAAATTCATTTATTCAAAATAGAATTTTAAATGATTTTTCTCACAACGCAATAAGTTATGGTTTTAATAATTGTGAAATAAATTATAATTTTTATAATAATATTATTGGTAATGAAAACAATCAAATTTATTTTGGTGATTATTGTTATAATAATATTATTGGAAATCAGAATCAACAACTTTATTTTGGTAATAGCTGTTATGGTAATATAATAGGTAATAATTCTTATGATCTTAATATTAGTGATAATTTTTATAATAATATTATTGGAAATGGAAGTCAAAGCAATTATTTTGGAAATAATTGCTCTGATAATTCTTTTGGAACGAATGCATCTAATAATGATGTCAGTGATAATTTTAGAGGTAATAAAATTTCTAATAATTTTGGTAGTAATAATATTGGTAGTGATTGTTATAATAATATAATTGGAAGTAATTTTCAAGGTAATTATATTGGAAGTAATTTTACTATGAATAATATTTGCGACAATTTTAATTCTAATTCAGGTGGAATGGATTTCACATATTCAAGTTATGTATATGGAAATTACACAAAAGAATTATTTGTATCTTCACAATATCCATATCAAAGATTAATATATGATAAAATGACAATAGTTGATGCGAATGCAAATTCATCAGATTTAGTATCATAACAAAAAAAAAGAGAGCAAATTAATTTGCTCTCTTTTTTTAATCATTTTTATTTCGAAAAAAAGTCAATATCCTTCTTCTTCTTCATTATGATTATTTTTATTATTGTGATCCTCTTTTGTAAGGGACCACAAATAAATAAACATTACAATACTACTTACTTCTTGTAATTTTTTTAAATTAAATTCATTGTTCATTTTATTGTTCTATTAGTTTATCCATTAATTCATATGATTTATTAAAGTCTTCAAATATATCATCTATGTCTTCACCAGTTGAAATTCCATCAAGGAAGAACTCAGTTTCAATATTATACTTATAAGATAAATGTTTAACAGTTGATACAAAGTCTGGACTATTTGAATATGCAATACCATCTGATTTATCTTTCAAATTTCTAACTAAAAATTCAGCATTTATTACTTCAGTTAAAGGATGACGTTGTTTATCACACAAATCTTCGATTGTTACTCCACAATATATTTTTAGTTTTTTCATACTTTTTCTGTTCGTTTAATTTTAAATTTCTTTAAAAAGTTTCTTCTTTCAAAGTACTCCATGTTTGAAACTTCAGTGTAACATTTCTTTTGTACTTCTTCTGTTAATGTTTTAATATTAATTTTCTTTATTTCTTCTGATTTTTCAATTGATTTATTAAACAATTTTTCAGAAAAACTAGAAAGTATTCTATTGATTTGTCTATGTAAAGGTTGATCTAATTTTATATTAACTGGGTCAATATAATTATAAGGAGTAGTACGATCATTATAATTACGTTCACGATTATAATCCTCAAAAATAATTTTAATTTTCATTGGATCAATAGAAGGAGGATTATTTTTTATTTTCATTTTTAACTCGTAAATTTCATTACGTAGTTTTGTTTCTTCCTCCTGATATAATTTTTTTTGTTCTTTTAGTGATAAATCAAATTCTTTTTTAGCAACATAATAAGGTTCTTTTAGTGCTTCTAAATCTTTGTTTTTTATTAAAACACAATCGTTTTCATTCATAATTTATATAATTTTAAGTGCTTCTTTAAGTCCATATTCAAAGGCTTCTTCATATTTTCTATAAAGTGAAAATTCAAAATCTTTGTGATGATACCAGCACCATTCTTTTTCAGTTAAGTCCAATGGATTACCAATAAATTTATCGATACTAAAGCAAAATTTAGGAGCTGTTGTACAATCAGTATCAATCTCTAAAAAAATCTGTTTTTGTTTTCTTAGCCAAGATTGTAGTTCTGATTGTGTAGGTCTTGCATATATATTTGGATGTTCAAATCTACTTTCAAATATTGAGTCTTCTTTGTTTTCTTCGCTGAAAATGCAATCAGTAAGGTCTTCGAAATAATATTTACTTGGTATGTTATAGCCTTTTTTCTTTGCTAAATTTGCGGTCTCAAATGTTATTAATTCTTCTTTTTCCATTATTTTTATATTAAATCTTTTTCGTGTATTGTATATATACTATATCCAGTTTCATCATCATATGGAATATAATATTCTTTTTCATAAGTAGGTAATTTTATCAATTCTTTTTCATCAAAATATATTATATTATTTTTGATGTGATAATTGACAGTTATGATATCAAGTCTATTTTTTACTTTTTCAAAAACTCCATTTTTAACCATTTCAGATGTAAAAATTTTTCCTTTCCGCATATTTATTTTAAATTGTATGTATGATTTCCAGAATTAATTAATCTAACAACTTGAATTAATGAATAACTCATAAATCTCATAAAAGGTATCACATAACCTCTATCGTCTTTTAAATCAACTTTATTATTAATAATATAATTGATGTCTAACAAACTTGTTATTTTTTGCATATATTTTCTATTTCTTTAATTTTACTTAAAAATGCTTGTTCAGCGTTCAATCCAGAATTTTTCATGAAAATAAATAAATCTTTATTTTCATCTGTGATATATTTATCTGGAATTTTATATTTGTTTTTGAATTTAATCCAATCACTATTAGATTTAATATAATTATCAAATGCATCAACTGATTTTTTATAATTGAAATTTATAGGGAAAACAGAATTTACTTTTTTTGCTTTCATATTATAAAGATTTGATAATTTATACTAGATAAAAAACGATTTTGATATATTACGAAGATAGTAAATAGTTATCATATAAAGAAAAATAAATAGTTAAATATTTCTATTTATCTATTTATTTAATATTTTTATAACTCATAAACTAATCCATCAATAACCTCAACTCGAACCTTACAGTTCATCCCTCTCACTCCATTGATAGTTGGAATGATTGCTAATATATCATCTGACACATCTTCATTTGATAATATTTCTAACTCATATCCACTCCAAAGAGCATTGTACTCTCCATTTTTAATATCTACATTTCTTTTTGATAAACTGTTTTTCATATTTATTTTTTATTTATAGTAAAAACTCACAATACCTTTTATTATCTCAACTTTTTCTTTTTGAAGATTATCACCAATTATTCTCATAATAGATTTAATTGTAACTAATTCTTTATTATCATTAGATAATATAGTTAAATTATCTGATATCCAAATAGCATTATAAATACCATCGTCTATTTTAACTTTTGTTTTTGATGCTGCCATTATTATTTTATTTTAGAAAACACATTTCTATTATAACCAATACATAAATTCATATATTCGCCAAACCACCAAAATTCAAAATTGTGCTCAAAATGTTTATCTTCTACGTTTAGATGTTTTAGCCAAATCAATTCATTATCTTCTGTCAATAATGGAAACCATGCAAATGTTTTATCTTTTTTCATTTAATTTATTTAATTTTTCTTTCCTATCTTTATTACGGAAATGTTTATTCATTTTCCTTGTAAATTCTTCTAAGATTTTTTTATCAATATCTGGAACTCCATTTATTTTTTTACTAATCAGCATAACTTATCATTTAGTTTTTGTAATTTATTTTTTCTGATATTATTGACAAATTTCTTGTGAAGTTTAATTGCCAATTCTCTTAATAATTTTATTTGATCTGTAGTTTCTGACATTATTATATGTTATTCAAAGTTTCTATTTTTTGTTTTATTAATTCTCTATAATGATATTTATTTGCTTTTTTATACATTTTAATTCCATAATCACTTCTCTTATACCATTTAATAAATTGATTTTGTGTTGGTATTTTCTCTTCATAATAATTTTCAGAATGAAAATCTTGAATACAGAAGAAATATGCTAAATCATCTAATAAAGTTGAAACATTATAATCCCATATTCCAAATTGTTTATCAATTACCATATTATTTCATATATGAAAACCTAAACAATCCTTTTTCATTAATGGTAAATGATTCAATTATTTTCATATCTTCATCTGATTTTTTAGTTTCATATGACCATTTACCGCCATCATCAAATACAAATTCATTTTCTGTTGTTGAATCTAATCTTTCAGTTAGACGATCATTTTCTTTGCTAATTTTAAGAAGTTCTTTAAAATACTCATCTCTAACTTCTGGTGTTGTGAAGATCGTTTCATCTGGGGTTTGTTCATCTCCATATCTATATGATATTTCGTAAATTTTATATACTTTCATATTCTTTAAGTTTATCTATTTTTTGTTTTCTTTCAGTTTTAATATCTAATTTGAATCGTTTAATTTTATATCTCAAATCGGAATTTCCTACTAATGATAAGTAATATTTATTAAATTTTACACTGAAATGAATTTGTTTAATTTTATATTTTTTACCAAATTCTAATATTGTATTGTTATTATTAATTACAACTACATCATCACCAATTTTCAAATATTCAATTTTTATTTTTGACATAAGATTTCAATTTTTTTCTTTCTTGATGTTTTTAAATCAAAATCAAATCTATAACTGAAATATTTTTGTTCACCAGACTCTATGAATGTTAAATAATGATTATGTTCAGGAATATTATCTAATGATTCTCTATGAAAAACTCCACTAATTGTATATTTTTTAGTCAGAATTAAATTGTTATTACTATCATCAATAACAATAACTTTATCTCCAATTTTAAAAGATTTTATTTTTTGCATAGTTGTTTAAGTTTTTTATTTCTTGATGTTTTCAAATCATATTTAAATCTATACGGAAAATATATAATTAATGCAGTTTCTTTAAGTCTTACACAAAAATTATAGTCATCAAAATCAGAGTTATTATAAATAATTTCACTAATTGTATATTTTTTATTTAATGTCAATAAAGAATGAGTGACATCAGTAGCAATTACTTTATCACCAATTTTTGATGTTTTGAGGTTAATCATTTGATATTTTATTTAATTTTTCCTTTCGGATGTAGTTTAAATCAATATCAAATCTAAAATCATAATATAACTTATTACCAGTCTCAATCAATCTAATTCGGTCATTACATGAATTATCACAAACATCAATATAACTAATTGTGTATTTTTTATTTAATATTAATTCAGAAAAATTAACATTGACTGCAATTACTTTATTTCCTATTTTTAATTTTTTAATGTCAATCATGATTTGATATTTTATTTAATTTTTCCATCCTGATTGATTTAATATCAGAATTAAATCTATCTATTAAATATCTAGTATCTCTCATTTTGAAAAGTTTAAATTGATATACATTAAATTCTTCTATGTGAACAATTTCTTTGATTTTATATATTTTACCAATTTCTAAATTGCTCATATCAGTAGAAACTGCAACAACTTCAGAATTGACTTGTATATTTTTAATATCAATTGGTTTTAGCATTTATTTATTTTTTCTAATTTATTTTTTCTAATATCATTCAAATCAATATCAAATCTACTAATTAAAAATCCTTCATCTCCCATATGATATAATTTAAAATAGTATTGCTCTATACTATGAAAATAATCAATTTCTTTAATATAATATTTTTTATTTAATTCTAAACTAGTGTTACCTATATTAACTGCAATAACAGTATCATTAATATGAATATTTTTAATGTCTATATTTTGTATCATTTATTTAGTTTTTCTAATTTATGCTTTCTAATTTCAGATGCTGTTATAAAATTAGGAATATAATTAAACATACCTGGAATTTCTTGAGTGAAAAAGAAATTAGGATCATCAAGTACATAAGAATCAAATGTAACAATCTTATTATCGTCATATCTGTACCTTAATACATCTCCTTTTCTTAACATTTACTCAGTTTTTTAAGTTTCTGTTTTCTAAATTCTGATAATGTAATGCAATTATCTACATAATGAAAATATTCATCTTCATATATAAAAAAATAATGGGATAATATATTATTAGCACTATATTTTTTAAATGTAAAAACTTCATTGCTAAATGACTTATCAATAATTTTATCTCCTAAATTGAACATTACTCAGTTTTTTAAGTTTCTGTTTTCTTTTTTTATTCTTCAGCATTAAACAGTAATATTTTAAAGTCTGTACTGCATTCAGAACAATTTTACTTTCAGTTTTCATTACAGTTTTTAATATTTAAAAGCTTCTGTTTTCTTAACATCATATTAATCTTAAATTTTATTTCAGATTCTGTAGATTTAGATAGTTGCCTAATATGAACATATGGTTTATTATAGTTTATAATCATAATATTATATTTAGTTCAGATAAAATTTGCTCTTTTGTTGCCCATTTTTTCAATCCTAAAATAGTGCAAATATCTTCTTTTGTAGCCAAATCTAATGATGGATATTCATTTTTGTTAAATACCTTATAACCCCTTATTTTCAATTCATTTAACATTTCATCATCAGTCAAGTCATATAATATCTCTGAATCATAATCACTCAATTCTAAATCTATTTCTGTATATAAAATACTTCTATCTTTAACGTAAATATCAGATTCTTTGCGTTTTTTCAATTCATATTCTATATCATCAGTGCCTAATGATTTTAAAATTTTTTGCTTATGATTAAATAAATCAAGTTCAAATCTAATCCAACAATAATTCATATTTTTAATATTTTTTATGGTTCATAAATACCATAACCATTAATATAACACTTCTTTTTAATAGTTGTTAATTTTACCTTTATTGCATCATCATTTAAAGGCTTAATTGATATTATAATTAAGCCGTCATCAAATGATGATGCTGATGAAATTGTTTCTTTATTATGTACAACACTGTGCATATAAACATATTCAGGAATATTTAAACTATTAGTTGTTATCATATATTAAGAGTTATTAGGATCATAATATCCATAACCATTTATATTACATTTTTCCTTTATGTTGGTTATTTTTATTTTTTCAGACTTATCTGATAAAGGCTCTGTTGAATAATATTCATTTTTATAAACATATTCAGGAATATTTTTTCTGAATTCTTCATATTTATTATCATAATGATGTTTTAAAAAATAAAAAACCAAACAAGATAATACAGGAATAATAAGCATTGACAATTGAATAATAATTGAATCTGTGATATAATTCATTGAATTTAATTGAATATGTTTAAAATCAAGAATATATGTGACAATAATCGCAAACAATGACATCAATTGAAAAGTTTCAATAACTTTTAAATACATCTTTAAATCTTCTTTTTTGATTTTCATAATTTTTATTTTAACAATTTCAATTTTAATAATCTTGAATATTTACTAATTTCTTTATTGTATTCTTTTTTCTCACGTAGAGTAATATAATCTTTATATAATAAATCTTTATAATAAGATATTTTATTCTTATATAAATCTATACGTCTTAATGTTTTTATTTTTTTATAAAACAAAAAACATATTATATTAAAAATAAGAAATATAAAAATTCATTTTTCAGATAAATTATTATCATATAACATATCACCTAATACAAATTTAGATGGATTAGTTAAGGCAGACAATATAGCAACAATAAAAAAAAGAATCATTATACCAGAACCTATTACAGAAAAAATAGTACAAAGATGAAATATTGTCATAAATTAAGCATTCATAACTTTCATAATATCTCTTAATACTGCAGCTTCTTCGTAATTTTCAATTTTAACTGCATCTAACATTTCTTTCTCAATGTGATTAACTTTAGAGAACTCAGTAGAATTAGTCCAAGATTTACCACGACTATCTTGAACATCTCCACATCCACATTTTACCTGACGATATTTTGCAACACCTCCAATATTAATACACTGTGCTCCACATGTTGGACAATACATAGCATCCATAACAATGTATTTTTTACCTTCAATCCGTAATTGACTTTTAATGTTAGTTGTATTTGATAAAGATACTACTTCATCACCAATGTTAAATTCTTTTTTCATATTTTAAATTTTTTTTAAATTATATTAATGTCTCTTAATAATGATGATAATTCGTAATTTTCTGTTTTTATTGATTCTGATAGTGCTTCTTTAATATTATCAACGTTCGCAAAATGAAAAGAATCTGTCCAATATTTACCTTTACTCAATGAAATATTTCCACAACTACATTCAGATTTTTCAAGAGTTGTAAATACTCCAATATTAATTGATTGAATTCCACACTTAGAACAATATGTATAATCAAGAACAGTATACACTGTTCCTTTCACTCTATTTTGACACAAATTATTTAATGGATTTGTTAATGCAACAACTTTATCTCCTATGCTATGTCTAACTATATTCATATTAATTAATATTAGATATATTCAATCTTTGATCCAAAGATTCAATTCCCCATTTAGATAAAATTTGTATTCCTCCAACAACGTATCTAAAAACAATAGGATCCTTTGGTTCTACTGCATTTCTTGAGTCATAATATCCTTTAGTATTATCAAAAACCAAATTTTCAAGAATGAAATGAGATTTAGGAGCAGCAATAAATAGTTCATTACTACCAATTTTAACTATTTTTAACCCTCCTGTATCATATACATATGATTTTATTTTTATCGGACACATTTTTGCGATATCAAATTCACTATAATCTGGACTATCAAACATATTATTATTTATCCAATTTTTTGCTTCTTCAGGTACTCCACGCCAATATGATGATATGACATACTTATAATAATTTTCATATGAATCAGATTTCTTTAATGATTTTGCTGATTCAATTTCAATTAAATTCTGTTCTGGAACATCATTTTTATAATTTGAAACTGGTGCATAAATCAAATTATATTTATCACAAATTTTATCAAATTCTTCAATTGGTAAGAATTTTAGATCTATATAAGTTTGTTTATAATGCTGAATAATTTTTGCTTCTTTTTCAGTCATATCAATAAATGCAATTTTTTTATCAGTTTCAACAACTTCAGTAGTATTGACGAAGCCTAATCTTTTAAGCCTCAGTACTTTATCTAAAAGTGAAGTTTTTATACTATTCTCACTTAATATAGTTCTTGCTCTTTCTAATAATCTATCTTGAGCGGTGTCTATGGCTTCATGAATTTGTAATACAATTTTATTTTGTTCTGCAATTTCATGCTGTAATGTAATTTCTTGTTCATTCATATTTTTAAATTTATTTTTAATTTTTTCAAAATATCAAACTGGATGGTGTATTCCAAAGAAAATACAGTTTTGCATTCTCTCTTAAAATGAGATATTTGTATGTATCTTTTTTCATTAAATTCATACAATCAGAATCAATAGAAACAGACATATCATTAACATCATAAATTTTAGGACCAAAAGGAAGAGTGCCTAAAAATTTATTAGCGTTACGATTTTCATATACATTCATATATGAAATCAATCTATCATAAAAAATCTTACTTGCATTATTTTCTATCCATTTATCAATACCATTATTTAATTCAGATTTGTACAATTTTCTGAAAGTTATTTGATCTGCACCAAGTTCTTTACATCTCAATAGAACCTCATCTACTGTGTGTTCATCATAATCATTAACCATATTTAATGATAATCTCAAATTGAAGTCATGATTTTTAACTAATTTAATAGTATCAAAAACATCAAATTTTAATTTTTCATTACAACCTATAATTTTCAAATTTTTATCATTATCAAAAATATTAGAGATTGAAAAGGAAATAGTTGTAATTCCAATTTCTCTCAAATGTCCAAGATATTCATCTGTCAATAGAACACCAGTTGTTTGAACTTCTATACTTTTAAAAGGAGTATGAAGTTTAGAATTCATCTCTGAAAAAAAGTCTAAGAAATCTCTATTTTGAACTGGCTCACCTGTTCCAGTAAGAACTACAACATTACATCCATTGTCTCTGGCAAACTGTAAACGATTGAAATAATCTTTATATTCAATTGAATTTTCAATGATGTCACTTCCTTCAATGTACTCATTGACAACATAATTTATCTTATCAACATACGGATTGGTGTGAGTTCTACTCACACAAAATTGACAATGATTTACACACTTGTTATTCGTTGGTACTACAATACTTAAACTTTGAATATTCATAACATTATTATTTTTTATAAGATTCTACTATTTGAAAAATATCTAAAATAGGAAATTTATACACTAATTCATCAATTGTATATACACAATATAAACCATCTTTTGTATATGTATTTATAACATCTATAAATTTGATAGGTTGTGATTGTGATTTTAAATGTACGGATGATGTCATATTATTATTTTATTTTATTTTATTTTCTAATTCTTCAATTTCTTCTTCTGTAAGTGGCCTAATAAAAGTATCTATTTTACATTTTTTACAATAACACCAGCCTTCTTCTTCATCTGTATTTATATTTAGTATTTCTGTTATATCACATGGATTTCCGCATATCATACAATTTGCTGGACCATATTGATTTTCTTTTTTCATATTAATTATATGGTTTTATATCTAATATGTTTGATTGCATATGATGTTTTGGATAAAAAAAGAATTTTTGAAATGTGATATTTTCTATATTAGTACCAAATTTAACATGAACAGCTTCATCAGTAATTTTCCAAATAATACCTATTTGTTCTTTTGAATATTTATCATCACTAATTATTTTATTTCCTACCTCCCACATTTCAATATTTTATTTATACAAAGATACAAAAAAAATTCTACATAAGTAGAATTTTTTGTGGTTAAATATATTTAAATTTGTTTATTAAATAATCTTTTAGAAATTTCTCTTGTAATAACATCATATGTACCAAACATTCTATTTTCTTCAAGCCAAGCAAAATACATATCATAAATAACATCTAATTCTGTGTGATCAAATTTTCTTTCTCCTGTTTTTTGCCAATATAAATAATCTTCAACGCATAACAACAAATCATCATTGCTAATCTGACTGATATAATCATTGATGTTTATATTATTAGGATTATTATTTTTCATTTTGTAATTTTTAATTATTTACAATTTTTGATATAGCCTTTAATATTCTAATGTTTTTTGATTTAGCAATTTCAGTAGCTTCTTCATAAGAATAATATTTTGACTCTTTTTTGATTTCTTTTGAACTATTAAGGAATATAAAATCACTATCTGCTGATGATACTTTTTTAGCATACCATTCTAATACATCACATTCATTATCATCCAAAATACTATAATATGTACTTCTTCTAACAACTTCATACAAACCCTTTACATAGTTTTCTTCAAACGGTGACCATATAAAACAATCATCATGAAAAGTAGTATTATTTTTTATGAATTCAATAAAAGAGTTAGCTTGATTAAAAGTGAATGATTTTGCAGTTCTTATGCTTTTAGTCCAAACGCATTCAGAATTTTTATCCCCTTTTACATCTTCTAAAAAACCTTTACCACTTATTATATATTTATTAACAGCCATAAATTATTATTTTTTGAAGTTCTTTGTTACCCATTCATTAATAGATTCTTTATCTGATAACGTATGTGATTCTGATAAGTAGTTGTCAATAAAACTTGTTATTTTATCAATCTCAACTTTATCTCTACTATCTTGAAGTGAATCAACTGTGCTATATTTTTTGAGTAATATTAATACTATTGATATTATTGAAACTGCAATACAAAAAATAGTAAATATAATACGTGCTGTAACTGTTGTGAACCATTCAGTAGATTGAACATTACTAAATTGAGGATCAATTAGTGTCCACAACATTCCTAATCCTGGAAGAATACAAAATGAGAATAATAATAAAGTTTTTTTGTCCATGACTTTTTAAATTATAAGTTAAAAAAAATAAAAAACAAATGGTATGAAGGATAGGCGTAGCTAAATTTTGTTTTCTTAAACATTTGCAACTGCTCAATAAACTAGATATTCAACGCCTCGTTTTAGGTTGGTTCTGGATTTTCACCCATGCCTCCACCGCTGTCAGTAGCGGGCTTGTTTAAAAATACATCCTTTCTTATGTATTAATATCATCCCCCCAACTTTACTTGCCACAATGGACTCTCCATTCACTGATTATATCTACAAATCATAACATCAAAAATTAATCTAATAATTACAATCTTTACTGTAGTTTCACTAACCATTTATTTTTATATTGAAAAAATTTATCTAATCAATTTAGATACTAAACTAGAACCTAATCCGTCATTTTTGAAACCATTTTTATATGTTAAATATGAATCAAGAGCGATTGAAAATATTTTTTCATTGCCAACAATAACAATATCTATTCCATCTATAAGACGTAGATATTTATTACACAATTCATAAATATCAATATATGTATTTATTTCAAAATCTGATGCAATTAGAACAATTTTAAATTCATCCTTATTTGAAATTTGCTTATATCTATTTAAAATCGAGCTTAATGTTTTTACTGCATTAATAGAGCAAGATACATTTTTTAAATTAATACTCATCAAATATTCTGGATCCTGAAAGTCATTACAATCAATTGTTCTTAATTTTTTCTTATCAAAATAATCTGAATCCATTGATATTCCTTTTGATATTGATTCTTTATATGATTCAAACTCAAATTTGATTTGATAACTATTATCTTTCATACCACAAATTCTACTAACATCGGAAAAAACAATACTTAAAATTGCCATCAAAGAATTTCCTTTATCTAAGATATATTCAACATCAATTACCATATCTGAATTAGATGGTTCATAACTATTAACTAACTTTATTTTTCCCATTTATTTTAATTTTTAATTTTTAAAATATATCATAATTTTTATGTATAGAATAACATAATTAGATGTTAGCATATAATTGTATGTTATTTAAATCTCCGCCAGTTCTATATTTGTTGTATTTATTGTCAAATTTACCAGAATCTACAAAATCTTCATTCTGTCCATCTTTATCAAAATCTTCTACTACTTCATTTGGTAACACATACCAATGTCCGTTTTCGTCTTGAGTTGCTTTAACTTTTATCATATTAATTTTTTAATTATTCATAGATTCAAACACACCTTTATCATCTCAGAATCACCTGATACTTTGTCGGTGTGTTCTTCATCTATTATTCTTAGCTATTATGTAAACCAGGACCTAACAATTAATTTATTAGTATCTATTCAAATTACTTCATCTAATTGATTAGATTGAATTTTTCATTTGAATAACTAAGACTAGCCTCTTTAAATTTATACACATCTGTCAATCGTCCTTGATGCACCAAATGAATTATTATCATTTATGCACACTCCTGATAATCTACTAAAAACTCTACATTCATTGTCACTATTATAATCATCAATAGATACCCTATTTTCTGTGAATTCTACAACTTCACAAACTTCTTCTGAAGTAACACCTGCAGCATGAAAAAACATTGTTATTTTATCTCCTATTTTCATTATATTTAGATTTTAGATTTATTCCATTTTAAGTGTCCTATTATATTTAATACAGCAAAAGAGAAATACATAATAACAAGAGAAACACTAGAATTTAAAAAATATATTATTCCTATTATACTTCCTATTAAGCCAACTATAAACCCAATTTTCTTTTTAACACAAATCAAGTAATACGAAGATAAACTTAATATCATTATTAACCAATCCATAAATATTTGTTGTTTTATTATTATTCACAAAGATAATATAATTTTAAATACAAACCAAATTTATTATGAATTTTAAGCATCTTTTTTTAGTTCAATGCTAAATTTTAAAGTTGATAAATCATATCCTCTTTTTTCTAATTCTTCTTTTAAATTAAAATTATCAAAATTATAAGGATAATCTTTGCTGATATTATATTTAAGAACATCACCACAAATATGATTTAATATTAATGCACCATCACAACGTAGTGGATATTTAACTACAAAATCTTTTTGTCTTTTATCATATATTAATGATAGTTTTTTATCATTCATATTAAATTACTGTTTATGATTATTAACTTTTTGAATTAAGTCAGTTTTATTTTTTGCTCTGATTGTATCATTTCGATGTCTACGATTATTAAGAATTACGTAATGCCAAAAAAATGAATTGTGCTGATAGAAAGGAATATAATTATTTTTGTACCTAATATAACTTGGGTTATTACTGTAGAATTTAATAGTATTTGGTGTCATCTTATTAATAGGTTCAGATGAATGAAATGGACTAACTGAATTTATATGAGTGAATGTTCTTACTGCTCTGTTACCTTCACTATTATTCCTACTTGTTGAACTTGGATGATATGAATGTGATTCAGATGTAAATGAATGTGATGGACTTACATGTGATGAACTTACATGTGAGGTAGAAATTGATGAATGGGAAGAGCATGACACGCCACCTCTTGCAGATAGCATAAATGGTAGAATAATAAGAATAGAGAACAAAAATTTTTTCATAAATTTATTTTTTAAATTGTTTATATTTAACTCACAAAAGTAATAAATTATAAATAACTATCAAAACAAATTATAGTTATTTAACGTTGATTATCCATACAATAATTTACTGTAATATCATTTCTAAGATTATTATTTTGAGATTTTATAAAATCATAATCATTTTTCAATTGTTCATATTTTATTTTCAGTTCAGATAGTTCTGATTTAATAATTTCTAATTCTTCATTTTCATTAATCATTATTTAAATTGTTATTTTTTATGTATTCTAATTTCTTTTTTCTTAAATATTTTAATATGACATCAAAATCAATTGAATCAAGTGGATCTGGATATAAATATTTTTTTGGAATACCAGACGCTAAACTTAATTTTTGATTAAAATATTCAACTAACATATCGTAATTCTCAATATCATTGTTCATTTAATTCTTCTATTTTAATTTTTCTTATTAATCTAATATCATTGCTAAATAATTTACTTTGATATATACGTTCTTCAAATCCTACTAACTTAATATGATTAACATATTCATGAATATATTCAACTATGTAAATTTTATTCATTTTTAATTCCGAATTACCAATAGTATCTTTAATTATAACAATTTGTTCTCCTATTTTTAAATTACATTTAATTTTTTCAATTTTCATGATTAGGTATTTTTTTCAATTTATCCTTTCTCATTGTTTTAATATCGAATTCAAATCTAGTATAAACATAAGGAAATTTGGATTCTTCATCAACTAAAAAAATAAAAATAGTTTTTATATGAGATATTGTGTATGATTTTATATAAGGTATTAATTCAAAAGCATTTGTATTATCTATACATATAACTTTATCTCCTGATTTAAATTTATTAATCATTATTTAATATTTCTTTTAATTTTATTTTTCTTTCATATTTTATATCTTTTTTAAATCTTCTGGAATCCAAATAACACAATTCTTCTGATTCAGATATATTTTCATTAAATGCTATTTTTGTATATTTGTTATAATCATCATATTTTATGCTAATGATAGTATATTGTTTATTCAACTCTGCAGTAAAACAATTTCTTGCATCACATAAAAATACCTTATCTCCTATTTTAAAATCACTATTCATTTTTCAATTTTTCTAATTTTATTTTTCGTAATATGTGAGTTGCTTTATTATAATAATCATCATAAGAATGGTGATTCTTAGTTTCTTTAATAGTATTCATATAAGACATGAAATATGTTTGAGACAATAAAGGATTTTCAGAATCATTTTCAATAATATATTCATTATAATACCAATGAACGTATATCTGATAAAACACATCTTCAAGTTCAGAATAAAGAATATCTTTAGACCATCTTCCTATTGATTTATCTATGTGAATATTTGAATATTCAATTTCATGCACTGATTTCATATTTCAACTTTTTCAATTTTTCTTTTCTTATTAAATTTTTTGAAATTTTAAATGCTTTTTCATAAAAACCAGATAAATAGTAAATAGAATGATAATATCTTAAACACATAAAGTCATTTTGGTCAGAAGTAGAGACTGAACCATATATATCAAAATGACAATTTAGATATAATTGAAAAGCAATATCATCTACACAATCAGACTCATTGTTTTGACACCAATATCCTATTGTTTTATCTATTAACATTTTCTAATTTTTTTAATTTTTCAATTCTTAAATTTTTAAATGATTTAATATAAAATGAATACCACGGGCTATTATGAGTATATCTTACTGTTTTAAAATTATTCTGAGGAGAATCATCATTAAAATCTCCATATTCTTTATAATAATAATTTAGATATAATTGAAAAGCTATGTCATCTATATAATCAGATTCACCTTCTTTGCACCAATTACCTTTTGTCTTATCTATTATCATTTTCTAATTTTTCTAATTTCATTTTTCTTAAAATTATATTAGCTTTATTATAGTTATCGACTATTATTTTTTTATCATATTCAGAAGTATAATTTTTCATCTGTGATTTGATATATACATAATCCTCAAATATAAATGTTGGACCCCAATTTTGGTTTTTTTTACAATATATCAAATATAATCCATATGCAATTTTATCAATATCATATTCTAATTGAATTGTCATATTAAGTTATTTATAATATTTAATTTTTCTTTTCTTATTAATGATTTTGCGATTTTTAAAAATTTATTACAATAAGGATCACCAATTTCAATCATGTTAATAAATATATTTTGATCATAAGATATATTCACATAATTCTCATTTCCGTCAGAAAATAAATATAGCTGATATGATATATTATATAAATCATTATCTTCTAAATTCCATACTCCTATAGTATAGTCATAATTTCCATAACCTTTATATCCTTTATAATTAGTCATTTAATAATTTATTTAACTTCTTGTTTCTTAAATATTTTTCAATGTCCTTAATATCAAATTTATCTAAAGAATTATTAATTTCTTCTTTTGATAAATTTTCAATAAGTACTCCAATTTTATCTGAGACTTCATGAACATTCAGATAATCTCTAATTGAATCTCTAATTGAATTTGTAATTCCAAATGACATAAATGACATAATTATTTATTTAAATTTTTCAATTTCTTAGTTCTTAAAAATTTCTCAATATCTTTAATTTCAAATTTTTCTAAAGAATCATTTATATCTTCTTTTGATGCATATTTAATAAGATTATCAATTCTAATTGGTATTTCTCCAACAATGTCATAATTAATGGCTCTTGATATAGTTGAATATAATTCTGATTCTGACATAGAAACTCTTGATATTTCTCTCATTTTAATTTTTTTAATTTTTTATTTCTTAAAAATTTCTCTATATCTTTAATATCAAACATATTCAAAACTTCTACTATTTCTTCATTTGAAGAATTTTTTATTATTTCATATACTTCAGTCGCTTTATTATTACCATTACTCCAATAATCAGGCAAATATTTACTTTTTGATGGCATATTTATTTATTTTTTCTAATTTATATTTTCTGACTACTTTGATATCAGAAAACCTACTTATAAATAAAGTTAAATCAGGAAATTCTTTTATTCTTATTAATCCAATTCTTCTGTGATAAGGCTCAATTATTGTACAAGATTGACCATAAATTAAACTTGTTCCTTCTATATTTAAAATGATTATTTTATCACCTATTTTTAAATTATCACTAACTTTTAAATGTTCCATTATTTTAGATTAGCCAAATTATAGAATTAATTGAGCTTAAATATCTATCATATTCATCTACTCTAATTAAGCATTTTTTTTTATATATTTCAGTTTCAATTTCATTATCATTACCTATGAAATAGTTATCACTTTGAGTTGTACAATCAACAACATAATGCTCTCCTATACAGCCATATTCATCATCTGTATCTTTTAATACTACACTTGATATTTCTTTAATATTAAGTCCTGTCTTTTTTTCTATAAATTTGGTCAATAATTCTTTGTTCATAATATTTTATTTAAATTTTCTAATTTTGTTTTTCTTTGATATTTCTTAAATTCTATTGATAAATCAATAAAATCAACTTTATATCCATAATAGAATCTTATTAATCCTTCAGTTTCTATATCATAATACATTGAATAATAGAGATTATAATCTACCTGTATTCTTTCATCCGTTGAATTTGTAGTACTATAATATTTTATTTTACAATAACTTCTAATATAATTTAATATTTCAGTTTCTTTATAAATTAATTTTTCATCCTTCATTTATAGATATATTATTATAAAGTTTATTAAAATATATTACTAAATGTACCACAAAAGTAAAGTATAATAATGAGTATTGTTGCTGATATTAATTTTGAATTTCTTTCTGATTTGAATTGTGATATGGATTCTTTTGAATATCCGTCACAAAAGTTTATAGAACTAAAAATCATATATAATATGATTAATACTAATAATATTATCTGTAGTACAGTTTTCATCTTTTAATATAATTAATCTATATATGTTGTTAAATTATTTTTAGAATATACCATTATAGAATCAAACATCATATGAGCCTTTGGAATAAAAGAGTCAAAATTATTTTTACTATTATTCAATAAACTAAGATATGTAGGATAACTATTATTTGTTGAAATTTTAGAGTAATCATTTAAAATATCTTTTATGACATATTCTATAATAGTATAGTCATTATATAAATCTCTACATGAAATATTATTATTTATATAATTATCTCCAACATATGACCAAATTTTAGAATAATCACAATATAAATATTTAACATTACTTTTTGTTTCAAATAATATACTTCCTTTTATATTTTTTGGAAATTTAATTGACTGATTATTCAATTTAGATATTTTATTTTTTCTGATGAATTTTTCATCATAAATCCAAAATATACTATTTGGATAGTCAATATGCTTAACTGGGTAGCATGAAAATAGTTTTTCATAGAACCACTTCACTAATTTATCTTTTTGCATTTAATGACTCTCAAATTGAATAATTCCTCTTTTATTTGTTACATCATTAACTACACATTCTTCATTGTAATCTGTTTCATACTCATAACAAATTTTATTTCCAATTTCTTTGAATGAGTCATCTTCTTCTTTTAATATATTTATTAAACTTTCGTTGTCATCAATAATTACTGTTATTATTGATGTATCAAACGATACTTGCATCACTTTCATATTTATCTATTTTATTTATATTTTTTAATTTTCTTCTTCTATTGAATGTATCAGCAAACTTTGATATTTCTTTTTGCTTAGATAATTGTTTATTCATTGTAGTAATAGATTTTAACAGTTCTTCATTTATTTCAGCTATCATTTTTTCTGATGCATCATAAAACATTTCAAATATCTTAATTTCTAATTCTTTTAAATACTTTTCATCAAAATTTCTAGTTATAATAGAAACCCAATTTATATAATGATAACCTTTACAAATCCACCAATCATCCCAACATTCACTATCATTAAATCCAGACTTAAAATATTCTTTTATTAAAAATAATTCATCACCTGATATCACAAGCTTTAATCTATAAGATAAAGGAGCATTAAAGTCATTACCATTACAATACAATGGCATATATTCAATTGTATATTTTGTAAGTTTCATAAATCAATTTTTTTTGATGTATCTAATAATTCTGTCAATAATGAGTGCATTTTAGATAATGCATATGAATATACACTATCGGGTTTAAATACCTCTATCTGACTTTCTATTTGAGCCATTCTATCTTTAATTTCTCTTATTGGTATAATTATATGTGACTCCATTTATATTTTATATTTATACAAATATATGAAAAATAAATGAAAAAACCAAATGATTATACAATCATTTGGTTTGTTTTATAGTTAAATATTCAATTTTAATTTTTCATAAATATATCAAATTCATTCATAATATCGCTAGAATGATTTTTTAAAATAAAAATTCTAAGATTAGTATTAAATTTATTTGAAATATATTCTTTAAATTTTGTCATTTTGTTTCCTAACTCTTTACCTTTTAATTCTGGATAGTTATTCATTATTATATTTCCATTGAACTTTTTAGAAATTTCTTTATTCTCAAGTTCAATTTCATCATATTCTTTTATTTCTATTCTGATATTAGACAAATCTCGAACAGACTTACAATTCAAGTCTGTTCCGCCAAAATCTGCTGTGTCAAATTTCATCAAGTCATTAAAATATTTATGATTTAGAATATCAATTTTATTTTGTATTCTAAAGTTATCTAAATATTTAATTTTCATATGATTCTCAACTATATAATAAATTAATTTATAATCTCCTCCCATTTCTTTAACAAAATTTGATTGATCATCTAACATTTCACAAGAAACATATTCATGTCCAGGTGAAATCCACGAATTTTTTTCCTCACTCCACTCAGTAGTACTAGCTTTTCCTAAATCATGATATAATCCTGCTAAATCTAAATTTATATCATGATACTTATCATGTAAGCGATTAACAACTAATCTGATATGAGTGTATGCGTCACCTTCACTGTGCCACAATTCACTTTGATTAACTCCTTTTGTTGCATCAATTAAATCTTTCAATTCTTTTGGAGCAAGTTCATATAGATATGTAAAATAATCTAAATATGAATTATCATTAAATTTATCAAATTTTTTTATCATTAAGAATAATATTTAAATTAGTTATTTTGTATTTTCGCTCTAATATCTTGTATAATATCAGAAGTAGCTTTTCTTGCGTCTAATGCTCTATTTTCAGCACTTTCATAATTTGGATAACTATTCAATCTATTAAGAAGAACATTCAAAAATAGAGCATTTAAATGACTATAATAGTCTTCTTTAAATTTTTCTTTGATGTTAAGATTTGGTTTTAATATTTCTTCTTTTAAATTTATAACCACTGAATTAACATAAGGTAGCTCCATTATTCTATCAACTTCTATATTTCCTAAATCATAATAATCAAATTTATCATTAATTATCACAGGTTCTTTATATGGATTCAATATTGTCAATTCATTAATAAGTCTATCAGCAAGTTTAACTGAAAATACTACATAATCATCAATAACCTCATTCGTTGAATTTATTGATATTTTACCTGATGACACATATGAGTTCAATATAGTTAAAGACGTGTCTAATCTTTTTTCAAATTTTGTCATGTATATTTTATTTGTTTAGATTTATATATAAAATATAACAATGAAGTTTATTTTAAATTTAAAATAAAATTAATTTCTTTCTTATAAAAAATGTTTATAATAAACGATGATATCTTAGCATAATTTCTTTCATCTGGTTGTCCCCAATGATTATTACCTTTAATTTTATTTATAACTTCATCAATATCAGATTTCATATTAAGTGGGTTTTCACTTTTCTTTAATCTTTTTATTGCATTTTTAAAAGTACTGATATCGTGCTTTACCATTGTGTGTATTGGAACAATACAACTATAGCTATAATCTCCAGTTTTCTTCCAAAATTCAAATTTCCAACCAATTAATCTTGGCATTTCACGTTTATTATTTGGATATTTATATCCATATCTTTTTGGAATAATATCAATTTTATATTTAAAAATATTAATTATAATAGTTCTCTTTTTTACAGCATCACAGCCTTTTTTGTAATAGTAATTCCATGAATTTTTTGCAAATGTATTACCATTTTCGCACAATTCTTTTATTCTTGAATTAACCATTGAATAAGTAACATCAGGTGGAAAAAAATCTCTGTTAGTATATAAATCACCATCTTGAATCCAAGTCAAACCATATTCAGATGCTAAACATTTTTTATTTACACATTGATAACCATCTTTTAGAGATGGAGTTCCGCCATCACATGATACATGATCTTGAATATCTTCATAATTATCACGATGAGTAACTTTTAACTCAGAACCACAAACAGGACAGTAAATTTTGTTATCTTCCATAATATTTGAATGTTTAATTATCAAGTGCAAAGGTAATAAAAATAGCTGATTTATATATAAATAAATCAGCTATTTAACTTTTTTTACAATTTATTAAAGTAAATTTTTCCAAGATTTATCTTTCCTGTTGTATTCATTTTTTTCGGTATAAGTCTTAGTCATCATTTTACGTCTGACAATTTGTGCAGCATGTCTAAATGATAAACCATTTACGGTTTCTGTGTTTTGCTTATTTGTTTTCATGATTACTATATAATTTCTATATTTATAATATCTTTCATTGGATATTTAATTCTTATTGTGTTGTCTTGTTCTAAATGTCCAACAACAATTAAGAATTTTTTATTTACATAACAACCCTTTGCGTTATACTCATATCCATAAGGAGTTGGATAACTTGTGGTTTCTGATATTTTTATTTTTATTCCTTTAAAGATTGTCATGATTTTATTTTTTTGAGTTTTTCTTTTCTTATTTGAGATATTATATCTGATAATTTAATTTTAATAATTTTAATATAACAAACTTCACCGCCGTATTGTTTTTTATTTAAATGTAAATACACTGAAACTTCAGTATTTTCTTCTATGTGAAAATCATAATCATAAATATGTTTATAATCAGATACAATATCTAAACGAACTTTATTATGTTTGACATAATGTATAACATCATCAAGATATATCATTTTATATTTTTTGATATTTCTATAAGTTTTTCTTTTCTTAAAATAATATTAGCTTTATAATAAAAACTTTTTATAACAGTTCTTTCTCTGTTATAATAATCAATGTCAAATTTTTTATCATAAAGAATATTTTTAAATTCATTTTTACTCATTGAATTATATACGCAATCAAAATCAATTCTATTCATATATAATTTATATGCAATATCGTCTAATTTATTTGATGTTATCATAATTTAATATTTTCTATTTCAATTAATTTTAATTTTCTTATTGTAATTTTTGCGTTATCATAAATTTTTTTAACATCGTCATAAGATGTTCCTCCCCAACTACATTTCTTATAATAAATATAATGAAACGAAAATAATGATAAAGGATCATATGTTTTAGAAATATAATTATCAGTATATAATTCATATGCAATATTATCCAATTTAGTTAGATTGGTTAGAGATGTTATCATAAATTAATAGTTTTTGTTTTATATTTAATACTACCATTTTTATATGTGTATTTATATGTATTGATATACTTTTTTCCTATTACATCACCTTTATCATTTGTGATTGATAATTCATCTTTACTAATTTCTTCAATTGATTCTGCTGAATAGTCTCCATGTATATATTTAATAACAATAAGTAATAATACCATCATCACAAACATAAATATCATTTCAATATAATCGCTTGTATTATAAATTGCTTCCATATCATATAAATTTATAATTATTATAAATACAAAGATAACGCTATTTATTTAATTATACACAAAAAAAGAAAGTAATTAAATTACTTTCTATTTTTTTACATAAAGATTACAATAGCACTTATCATATAATCTAAAATTTTTACAAGGACATATTGTATCATGTAATGAAACATCAGGTTGAGAAAATGTACAATATCCAAAATTTCTTTCTAAATTGGTTCTTATTAAGATTACTAATTTTTCATTTTGATTTAAAATCATTCCTTTTTTTTCTAAATCCATTTTATATAAGTCATTATTTTCGACTTATATATTATAAATTTTTTATCATATTTTTCTTAACTTCTTCTGATACAAATTTACCGTCAGATGTAGGATATTTCAATTTGACTTCTTTTATATAAGAGCCCATATTGCCACCTCCCTTAGAAATAACTTCAATTACATATGCTAAAATATCTTCTTTTGATGATTCTTTTGGTAAAAATTTACTCAAAAAATTAATTTCTTCTTGCTCTTTAATAGCTAAATCATTACGATTTGCTTCATTATATTTTTCAACTGAATCTTTACGTTGTTTTATCATTTTTATGATAATTTTTGTTTCATCTGAATCTGTTAGTTTAGTAGCATTTACTGAATTTTCAAAATTAACTATTTCAGTTTTCATCAATCTTAATACACCTAATTCAAATGTATTTCTTGCGAGCATTGCCTTTTTTATTAGGCATAATAAGTCTATCATATTTATTTATTTTTTTACAGTTTCAATTAACTGAACTTCTTTATTTTTAATTTTTTTTTCATCTTTAATTTTCATCAATGCAAATTTGCTACTGCATGAAATATTACCTGTAGTTACAATTTGAAAAAATTCATAATCTGGATTTTCTGTTTCTAATATTTCAATTACTTTTAAGCACATATCAGGTACCCACCAAGCAATACGGTGTCCACTATTATCTTTTTCTGGAATTTCTAATGCAATATATTTATCCATACAAATAGTTATTTAAATTGATTATAAAAAATATTAAACTGCTTTTTCTGACTGGTTTAAATTCCAAACTCTAACTAATTCATTATATTTATCATCAGGTAAAAATCCTTTTAAATACGTGTGATGACCTACACATGATGCTTCATATATTTTACTATTCATCATGCCTACCCACTCATCATATACCCAATAATAATCTTCTACTCCATCAACAACATCAACAAGTCTAACAACTTTAGATAAGTCAATAACTAATTCGTTTTTGTGTAATTCAATTTCATTATTAAATCTATTAACTTTATCAATTGAGTCTTGAGCTAATTCAGAACGGGTTTCATGAATCCATTGATTAAAAGGTAATCCTGTTTCATTTAATAAGCACTCTCTTAGAGAACTTTCATATTTTTCTAATTCTATCATCTTATTTTATTTTACTTATATCAAAAGTTTTCATTTTGTTTCTTTTATTTCCAATTTCAGGATAATACACTCCTACCCAATTACTATTATGATATTCATCATAATCAGATAATATTCTATTAAATTCTGAACAGTCATCATATAAATCTGTTTTCATTTTAAATGGAATAGAATCATGAGATGTTGTGTAATTATACAACTCAAGTAATTCGTTATATTTTTTAACTTCAGGATTGCTACTAGATCTAATAGCACCTAATCCAATTGTCAAATTAAATATCAATAATATTATACTAAATAAAGTCAAATACCAAGTATCTTCAATGAAGAATGGAATACAAAACAACAAGATTGAAATGAACAATAGAATATAAAATATTAGCATTTTTATTTTTTTAAAGATTTATATTAATCTACACTTTTCATAATATCAAAAAGTTCAAGATAACTAAGTTCATTTACAATAACTCCATTATAATAGATATCAAACTCATAAAAAGGACAAGCATCTGATTCTCCATCAACAATAGAATCACCCTTAAATAATCCTACTGTGTTCATAACCGTGTCGTTAATTTTAATTTCGCAATAAGTTTCAACACACTTAACTTCAGTTCCTTTTGTAAACCATTCACCTTTAGAAATGAATATAAATTTATTCCAATCAACTTTTCTCATATAGTATTTGTTTTAATAAGTATTTATATACAAAGATAATAATAATATTTGAAATAAAAAAATATTTCAGAATAAATATATAAAAATAAAATGAGATTCCAAAAACTAATTACAATTTTAATATTTTCAATATTTATTGTTAATATTTCATATTCACAAATTAACATAACAACTGATGTTGTAAGTAGATATATTTACAGAGGAAATAATTCTGGCGGAAATAGTGCTCACATAGAACCAACAATAAATTATAATATAAATAAATCATTTCAAATTAGCGCGTTTTCTACATATGGTATTAGTAATAATTATGAAGAAATAGATTTATCAGTTAAATATACAATAAAAAAATTATCGATATCATTGAGTGATAATTACAATCCAATAAGTAGTGATGGTAAGGAAACATCATCTAATATTAATATTTTAAATTATAATACAAATTCAACTACTCACCAAATAGAAGTCATATTGAATTACACTATAAGTGATAAAGTTCCATTGTCATTTACAGTAGAAAGTTATTTTTATGGTAATGATAAAAATTCTAATAATTCAAATTATTATTCTACTTATTTAGAAGTTGCATACTCAACTAATATAAATGATTATACAATAAATACATTTGCTGGAATGACACCGAAACAGGGTATGTTTGGGTATAAGACTGGATTTATGAATATTGGAATGAAAGTAAATAAATCAATAAAAATCACAAACAATTATAAGATACCTGTTTATGAAGTTTTATATTTAAATACTATATCGCAAAAATTATATTTTGTAATTGGAGTAACAATATATTAATTATTCAAATCGATAGTATTATATGCTTTTGAATACCACTTAATAAATTCAGTCACAACCATATAAACAGCTTCTAATTTTGATTCTACTTTTATTTTTTCTGGTGATTCTAAAAAGCAGCCTACAATTATTCTAAATTCACATTCATAGTGGTCATTATAATGTGAATATATAACGTGTCTTGATGTTATATCAACTGATTCTTTATTTTTTTCAGTTTCAAATACACTTTCAATATTTTCAACAACAGGCATTATATTTTTCCAAGATTTATAATTTAACCAATTTATACCAGAATGAGTATAATCTATTGAACCTTCATTATCTTCTGCAATATACATTCCTAAAAAACCATCTCTATTAATATATGAAAACACATTTTCAACTTTCATGAAATCAGATATCCTTTTTTCATTTTCAATTATTTCATCTTGATTATCTAAGCCTACCATTATTTTATTTTATTTTATTTTATTTTATTTTATTAAAGTCTAATTCTATTAATTCTCCATTATCCATATAATTTTTAAATTCTTTACTGCTATAATATTCTTTACATGTCATTCCTAATTGAGATTTGCATAATATAACAAAAACATTATCTCTGAAGACAGTATCATTGAATCCCCATTCAATTGCTAATGATTTTTCATGAGAAGGTAGATTTGTAAATAATTCAAACATAATATCTTGGTTTGAACTAATTGGAAAATCATCAATGTAAAAATTACCATCATCTTCACATATTTCATCATATTGTTCTCTATTTATTTTCATAATCTTTTAATTTTTTTAATTTTTTATTTCGTAATCTATCGTTAGCTTTTTTATAATATTCATTATAAATATCAAATACATCATGACAAACAACAAATAATTTTATACTTAAATATTTTTCATTATTTAAAAATAATTCATATGCAGTATTTTCTATTTCGGTGTATTTATTTCCAACTTCTTGCATTGTTTATTTCTTCAATTTTTTCTTTTCTTAGTATATTTAAAGCTATCTTATATGCTCTAGTTATTTTATCAATTTTATATTTAGAATGAATATTAATAAGAATTTTTTGATCTGTAGGATTTTTTCTTGATTCATCATCTTCCATTTCATTTAAATATAATTGATAAACTATATCATCTAATATAGTAGAATAATCAGACCATTTTCCTATATCTTTAGTAAATTTCATTTAATTTTATAATTTTTCTTTTTCTAATAATTGAGATAGCTTTTATATAATATTTTTCGTAATATTTTTCGTAGTTTTCTTCAAGTACACTATCAATAAGGAAAGAATTAAAGCATAGATACACAGTATCATTGCCAAAAGAAAGCTTAATATCAGAAATATAATACTTATATGCAATGTCATCTATATTTTCAATTTTTTTCTTAATTTTGAACATTTATTAATTTTTCTAATTTTAGTTTTCTTATATATTTTTCTAACTTATAATAATACTCATAAAAAGTTTCTTTATTATTTATAAAATATGATTTATTTAAAATATAAACATACTCTCCATATGTATCATATTGATAATTTTCATATTCTGTATATGCTAAATTATCAATATCACTAATATTATTAATTATCATAATATATTAAGGTTTTCTAATTTCTTTTTTCTTAGATGTTTTTCTACATTATTGTAATATTCAGGAAAACAATCTTTGTGAAATATAAAAAAATTTTTAGTGAAAACTGATGCGCCTTTTTCATACTTTTCATAATATTCTTTTTCATATATTTCATATGCTAAATTATCAATCTCACTATTATTTATTGTCATAAAATGTTAAGTTTTTCTAATTTATTTTTTCTTAAATGATTTTTTGCTTTATCATAATATTCACTAAAACTACCTTTATAATATATAAAAAATTCAATAGATATAAAAGATGAACTTATGTAAAATTTTTTAATTTGTTCTTTGTCACAGCATTCTTCTATATACAATTCATAAGCAGAATTGTCAATATCACTAATATCATCAATATCAATAGTATAATCAATTTTCATAAAATATTAAGTTTTTCTAATTTTTGTTTTCTTAAAATATTTTTTGCTGTTTTATAAAAAGAAGTCTCATGATTTTTTCCAGCTATAAATTCAGACTTAGAAGGAGGAGTAAGATATTCATACAATTTTAATGTATTAAATTCTTCTATGAATATACCATAAGCAATTTCATCAATTGTCATCTAATTTATCTAATTTTTGTTTTCTTAAATTTTTAATTGCTCTCTCATAATAATCATCTATTACATCGTGTTCATGATATGAATTAAATTTCTGTCCATAATAATGATCCATAATATAAAGTTGAGATGCAGGACACTTATCATGCCACCTGTACATATCTTTATAATCTAATAGATAATATTGATATGCTAAATTATCAGATTCAGTAATATTACTTTCAGGAGATTTATAAGGTTCCTCACTCTTTAATATTTCACCTGTAAGTAAAATTGAAAAATCATCTAGAATACTCTCTTCTTCTGATTCATCAGAATTTTCAACATCAACTTTGACTTCATTTTCTAATTCAACATCAACTTCAGTATTATTTGAAGTTTTTTTTAATTTAAATATTCCTTTTATTAATTTTTTAATCCCCATAATATTTGTGTTGTTTCTTCTTCTCCATATTTTGAAGTTAAAAGTATCATAATTTTTTCATAAAATGTTTCGTAATATAATATATTTTTATGATGAATCATAGAAGTTAAAATTCCTATTAAAATAGTATCATCATATTTTTCAATATCAATATTCTTTAATATATCATTAACAATATTTGTAGCATCTTTTAAACACAGAAATCTAGATATGTAGCAAAAGATATAATCTAGTACATCATCAACACTTTTTATTTTTATAATAGTATCTAATTCTATTATAAATTCATATGATACATTAATCATATGATTTTATTTTTAATAACTTATATTTTCTTAATAAATTTAAATCAAAATCTTCTTTAATAACAGAAAAAAATAAAATGTTATTATTATATTCATTGAAATTTTTTCTTTTATCTAAATCACTTTTAATATCACCAATCAAATTATTTGGTAAATTTGAAATATATATTGGAAATTTAGGTGGTGAATACATATTTACAAATGTAATATCTACATTAGGACCATCTAGCCATTTATATCCTTTAGAAAATAACTCAATTTGAATTTTTTCTAATTCTGATACATTATCTATAGAATATAAAATATATGGTTTAGTTTTATTAATCATTATATTATTTTAAAAACAAAGATACATAAAAAAATCAAATACTAAAAATTTAGTAGATATTATTTTATACTATCTTTGACATAAACACTTATTTCATTATAATCATAATCAATTATTATTTCATACACCTTATATCTTTTATTTTTAAAGTAAATGATGTCGTCTATTCTTGGAATAATAGTTTGATACAAAATTTCATCTAATGGTGATTCAACATCATTCAACCCACCACATATTTTGATTTGCATAATTTATCTATTTTATTGATTTTTTCTTTTCTAATTGTTTTTATATCATAAAACCATTTTGGAATAAATTCGGAATCAAAATAATCATTTTTAATATTATATGTAATATGAATATCTGGACTACAATTATTTGTGGTACCAGAAGTATATGAACTTATATTCACATCCACAAAAATGATATTATCTATTTTGTATTTTTCGTTTTTTATAAAAAATGGTTTTCTAAAAAAATTATTAACAATCTTAACACCAGATTTTTTTGATACATTATCCAGATAATAATCATCTTTACATATTAAATAATCACCTATTTGCATATTTCTTCTAATTTCAATTTCCTTGTAGTTTTAATATCATATACAGGAGTTAATTTTTCATAACACGTTTCTCCTGTCATAGAGTTATTAAGATAAAACACGAAATCTCCATATTCATATTTAATATCAACTCTATAAGAATCAGTAGAATATTTAACGTTATATTCATTCAACAAATACAATATTTTATCTTTTCTCATCATCAAAAAATTCTTTGCTTATTTCATTCAGCATTTTACCTAATAGATTTTGTCCCCAATCATCAATGTTACTTAATGCATCATAATCAGAAAACCCAATACCCCATATTCTATCTTTTGGATTTGCTTCAACTAAAATATAATCTTTATATTTATACATTAGATTTTTAAAATTAGGATTTTGTGAAAATTTTTCTCGTAATCCTTTTTTTACTACATCATATCTAACATTATTCCAAACATCATCAATGTAGTTTTTAACTTTACGACCAAGCTTTTTTTGGTCAGAAGGAGAACTAGAGTTCATTATTTTTCTAGCTGTTTCAATATCATTAAACCAAATAGCTTTCTGATGCATCATATACTGTTCTCCGCAATTATATGTCACATCATCTACTGTAAAAATAGAAGGAAACCAATTGCTGAATTCACCTTTAAGGAAAAATTTATAATTCTTTTTCATTATTTATTTTTTTTAATTTATATTTTCTTGTTTCTTTATTTAATTGTTTTCCTAATTCAATAACATCATCATAACTAAAATTATTAAATATTCCTATATCATAATATTCTTGACAAACATTTAATTTTTTAAAAATAAATGTTTCTCTAGCAATTTTTTTTGCTAATCCTTTTATATCAATGAGTTTTTCCATTAATTTTAATTAATTTTTTACTTCTTTGAGCAATGTTTATATACTTTCTCAATTCTATCATATCTAAATCTTGGCAAAAACTCAATCCTTCTACAACACAAATTATATTATCAACATTAGTATTTTTAAATACTGAATCATTAACTAAATCTTTTGCTAATTCTTTAATATCAAATTTTTTCATAAATATTATAAATTAAATGTGATGTATAATATAAAATATAGAATAAAACAACGTTTATAATTGACGAAACAAATACAGTTGAGCTTAATGTTATATTTAATGAATATACACAAGATGATATAATAATCATAACTGATACGATAGAAAACAAAATAACAATAAAATAGTTATTTTTCATTTTGAAAATAATCTTTGTATAAAATTCTTTTTATTTATTTTATCAAGTTTTTCTTTTCTTTCTTGTTTTATATCATTTTCACTTACCAGCCATTCAATATCAGAGGTATTTTTAATTGATATAAATTTTGATTTGGTCGCTCTTTTAACATAATCAAATTGTGATGGATCAAAACCTGAAATGATTTCTAAACTCACTAAATTTATTTTAGATATTCCTCCATTATATTTATCTACTTCTTCAACATAAACCATCACTTTATATTCATATGACTCTGAACTACCTATACTTTTACTAAGATTTGTTTTATGAATGTAATATCCTTGAGGTAATTTTGGTTTTTTACTCATGATTATTTTTTATTTATCTCTAAAATTTTATCTCTTCTATCATTTTTTAATGTAGGCATCAACCATTCTACTTTATCAGTTTTGACTATTGATACAAATTTATTTTTTGCACATGTCTTCATCCAATCATATTTATCAGGATCATCCCCTTTCTCAATTTCTACCTTTTCTAATATTACTCTGGAATAATTATTTTCATACCTTTCTACTTCTATAACATGTAAAAAAACTGTATATTTATCATATCCTTGTTTTGTCGAAATAGTTTCAAGATAAAAACCTCTTGGTCCTTTTATTGGTTGTTTTTTATTAAACATTTTATTTTGATTTTTTAATTTGTTTAAGCTTTTCAGCTCTTTCATCATTTAAGGTAGAAATATTTTCTAACCATTGTATTTTATTTGTTTCATAAATTGATACAAATTGTTCTCTTACACAAGTTTTTATCCAATTAAATTGGTTTATATTCATTCCAGATTTAATTTCTACATTTTCTAGTTTTATTTTTGATAAATTATCTTTATACCTTTCTAATTCTGATACATGAACTACATAATCATAATCATTACTAGAATTTGATTCATTTTCATTTAATTGAATAGTGCCAGTATAATATCCTTTTAGAATAATTGGCTCCTTTTTTTTGCCAAAAATTTTATTTAATAATTTCATATTTAATTATTTTTTAATTTGTTACTCAATTCAATAAACATATCATACCAATCCTTTGGCTTGCAAATGTTTTCATCATCATATATTTTTGATTTAATTATATTCATTGAGCCAAAATCATATATTTTTCCAGTTTCTTTAATTTGAATACCAAAATTTAATATTCTCAATGCATGATAAATATTTTTAGATGCATATTCAAAATTATCATCTTTATATGACAGTATAGCATTATGCCAACTTGATGATGCTAATGTTATAACTTTTTTAGAAAATTCTTTTTTATCAAATTTGGAAATTTTAAAATCAAAAGTTTTTTTAACTATCATATCTTCAGGTAAAAATAAACATTCTAATACTGACATTTGATAATTATTTATTGCATCTATAAATCCTCCTCTTGAATAACAAGTTCCTTGAATTTCTCTATCAGATGATGATATTGCATTATCTTTAAATGATCCACTTGGTAATATTGATCTCTTATAAACTATGATATAATCAAAATCAGAATACTCATCTGCAGTCCCATATATTTGTGATCCGTATGGAAATATGTTCAATATCTCATTTATGTCTAAATGTAATTCATTACAAATTTCTTCTGCTGTATAGTTCATTCTTTTAATATAAATTTTTTAAATATCATCTCTATAATCTCATCATCACTAGCGCCATATTGTTTATTTTCAGAATCAATTATTGTATATCCTACTTCATCAGAAACATATTTTTTTATGTCTTCTAATTTAGAGTTATCTATTTCTTTCCAACCTTCTAAAATTTCATCTTGAATATCTTTGGTACTTTCACCACCTAATTCTACAATTAGTTTATCTGCATTATCATGATATGCACCATATGATTTAACTTTCCATCCAATACCAGCAACTTTAGCGTCTAACATTACATGAGACATTGCACTTCTTAACCATTCAAGTTCAATAATTATTTTTTTGCGATTCATTCTTTTCATAACTAATATACTATACTTTGTGAAATTTTTTTACCACATCTTTTACAAATATAAATAGGTAAAGTATATCCAGTTGAGTTATGATATGGAAATCCATCAACAGGATCAGTATAACCTATTATTTCATCATTTTCAAAATCTACGTCAGGTTCTAATTCAGATAATTCTTCGCAATAACACCATTCGGGATTTTCTTTAATTTCCTTTTCTAATGCTATTTTACTACGAATTTCTTTATTTTTTTCTTTCGTTATTTTATTTGACATGATTATTTGGTATTACAACATCAGTATTAGTATCAAATGAATTCATGATAACTTGTAATGAAACGCCTAACTTAATTGTAGCGTCATAAAACATATGAACATCATCTATTTCTTCAAGCCAATTATCATGTCCATTTATACAATGTCCATTGTTTTTGTTTTCCTTTGTAGTTCCACAAGTAATACAGATTGCTTCTGCAGAATGATAGTTATTTTCTATCATATAGTTTCAAGTTTTAATGTTTTTGTAATAGGGTCTAAAAGTACTATATTATACTTATCATCAGATAATATTGTATAATTTGATATTTGAGGATTTTTTACATTATCTTTTACTGTATAGCCATCAACATATACAACATTAGATTCTCTAATTTTCAATAAAATTAAGGAATGAATTTTTGTTTGTTTATTTGTATATTTAGGATAACATTCTCTCCACTTTTGATTTTTTACTATTATTTTTTTGAAAACTTCTTCAATTGAAAATTTGCCTATTTCACAAACATTTAAATATACTGAGAATTGATTTTGAATGGCATCAGCCATTTCTTCAATCAAATGATCCTCATCGTATGGTTTTTGTGTTATTCCAATAAGTTTACAAACTTCTGCGGAAAACTCACCATATTCTTCGTTATATTTAAGAAATCTTTCAAGAAATTTTTTACCATCAAGGTGATTTAATTCTGAAATTTCATTCAGAATTTTTTCTAATTCTATATTCATTTATTTTTTCTAATTTTAATTTTCTAATATCTTGTTCTGAATAAAAATGAGCATTTACAAAATATTCTGAATAATAATGCTCATTAATTATATATGATATACTTGTAGTATATGAATTATTGTAAATTACTTTATTGTATATTATATCTTGTATCTTGTATCTTGTATTTTTTTTGAATACTCCAGCAGATGTGATTTTATAAATGGATTTACATTTACATAATAATTCATCTCCTATTTTCATATTTTAATCATTTATATTCTTACATAAATCACAACCACCTTCACAACCACAATGACTACACCATTCATCTCTTTCTTTTTTTGATAAATTTTTAAATTCTGTGCGACGTTTAATTGTATTATAAATTATACCTTTTTCCCTATTTATTCTAAGTTCACAGTTATCAAAATTACAATCAGGGCCATCTGCTTTACAGCAATCATCATATACATACACTACACATTGTTTATATTTCATATTTTAAATAATTTATTGTGCTCATTTGTTGATAATTCATTGACAGCTTTTACTACCTTATCATAATCATTTCCATACATTGACGCGCAATTAAATGAATTTAGTTCAAGTAATTTATACTCATCATCAATTGTTTTACATACATCAATAGTATATGCTAAATCAGGTTGATATATTTTTGACATTTTAATTGCAAAATCTGTAGCTTTTTGATCTTGACAAATTCTATCATAATAAGGATCAAATGTTCCAATATTTTCTTCATCAAAATATTGTGAGCCAGATACTACTATTCCATCTACCACAATAAAACGATATTCTTCTTTCAATTGTTGTCTATCAGATATTAATACTAAAGTGTTCATATCTAATCCGCAATATGATTTTGTTAATAAGCTAAATTCAGATTCAAAATTATTGAATGATAACATTTGTCCTGGAAATGATTTAAATCCATTAGAAGGCCTTATAAACACATGGGTATTAATAAAAGTACTAAAGATTTTATCTTTATTTCTTAATACATCATTTAGACCCATCATCAGATAATCTTCATTAAGAAGATAATCACCAAAATATCCATAATAATTATAACATTCATAATTATCAATAGTCAAAAAAACTCCTGGATAAATTGGTAGATGTGTTAATTGTCTGCCATGTCCAAGTGAGCCATGAAATATATTAATATTATTATTAGATGAAAATTCGCTAGTAATAAATTTTTTAAATGATGAATTTTTTATCTCATCATAAAAACATACATTCGCTCCTGATTTTTTTATGGAATCAATTAAACGTTCTTCATATTCATCCCACAAATTTGTGTCAATTATCCAGTTTATCATTTTTTCCTTTCTCATATACAGTTTTTTACACTATATATTTTTTTAAATTATTAATTTTTAATTATATTAATTTTATATATTTACTCTGAAAAAACTATAAAAAATTTTATAACAGGATTGATATAATTCACCTAATTTGAATTTTTTTCTGCAAAGATTTTTTATTACATCATCATGTTCAAATGCCCAATGATAGTTATCAATATCAAATATATTAATCCATTTTACATTATTAACTTCATTTAATTCCCCTTCATTTCCTATGCCAATATTATTAGTATCATCTTTTTTACCTAATAGTGAGTAAAATCTATGAGTCACATTTTGTAAATATGCTGATGGCGAATCATTAATATCAAAACATACTAATTTATTATAATCAATTACAAATTTACATTCTTCTTTTGTTTCTCTTGAACATGCCATTTTAAGTGTTTCACCATAATCTAAATGACCACAAGGGCAATTCCATAAGTATTTATGATTTGATGTACCAGAACCTCTCTGATTAGCTAACACCTGCAAATTTCCTTTATAATATCTAAATATAAAGCCAGCTACTCCAATATTTCTATGTACATAATATTCTTTTCCATCAATACCTATTATTTTATGATTTTTCATTTATTGAATATTTTTTATTGCTCAATCCAATGTTCATCTACAAATTTATATTCTATAAATTCTTTTTTTAAAAATGGAAATTTCCTACAAAATCGAATTTCATGTCGATAATAATAACGATCGCATTCAATTAATTCTGATGATTTATTATCTTCAGATAAAAAACCAAATTTACTCTTATTATAAATGTTTTTGCTCATTTTTTAATTTAGTTAATTTAACATAATGTTCATGAATCTCTTCCCATGTATAAGTTTTAAATGATTTAATATGAAACCATGCATCTTCTCTCAAATCATAAATATATTTATGATTTGTAAAGCACCATTTTGTAAATTCTATATCTTCTTTCATAATTTATTATATTTTTTCGCATTTATCTTGATAACCATAATGAAAAACTGACATAATATATAAATCAAGCATAGATTCATCTCTATCTTTAAAATAATCTAATGAAGATTGTTCAAATCTATCTTTGATGTTTGGTACACATTTAAGTATATCATTTGTTGTTATATCAACACCATTCCAAATAACTTCATTCATTGGTGAATCTTGAATTTGTTCATAATTATATTCACAAAATAGAATTTCTAATAATTCTTTTGCAGCATTCTGATAATCGTTATAATCTATAGATTCATCATTGTTAATAGAATTAATTTTAGATTGATAACCATAATTTAAAATAGAAGTGATATATAAATCCAGCATAGAGTAATTTCTATCATTAAAAAAATCTTTTTTAAATCTATCTTTTATACTTGGTATAATTGATAGAATTTCGTTCGACTTTATTTCAACACCTTTCCAATCAATTTCTTTTAACTGAGTATTTTCAAATTTTTCATAAATCTCATCACCAAATACTTTTTGAAATAATTGTTTTGATGCTTTTTGATATTTTGTATAAGTTTCTTTCTTTTTATTTTTATTAATATAATCATTTTTAAAATCTTCTTCAGAGAATCCTTTATCAAATTTTTTTAAAAAATTATTTAAAAAATCTATTTGTCTATTATGAAATTCAGTCCATGATTCCCATTTTCTATTAGTAATTTCCTCTATGTCAGGACATATTTCAGAATCTTTATATCCCCAAGTTTTACGTAAATCTTTTATAGCTTTTGGACCTTTTTTATCATATTCAAGAAAATGATTCAAATCTGATTTAATATTATTATCAGTTGGATAATATGTATTGTCTTTATATAATTCTTCATTAAAAAAGTATTTCAATGTTTCTTTACATAATATAATTGATTCTTCTGTCCAATCTAGTTGCATAAATTCATTATTATAATACATATCACAAATAAGTGAAAACCCTTTACTAAATGGATATGGGCTAAATGAACGATCGTTAATAACTTCAACTAAACTTGGCTTATAAAAAAAATCACATTCTTTTATTTTTTTATCAAATCTATAATATACATAATCATGATTATTATGAATTACCTCAATAGGAGTTTCAATTCCACTAACATAATACATGACTGATTCAAAATAGTCTTTTGGTAATTCTTTGTATTTATCTTTACCATATGGTTTATCTTTAATTCTATCCCAGTCATCAGTTTCTTTATTTCTCTTATATTTTGGCTCTACTACATAGCCACCTTCTTCTGGTGTATTAGTTTCTGCTACTTCATAACCATTACCAATTGAGAAAAAAATATGACTCAACACTTTAAGTTTTGAATTAAAATAATTATCACTTTTGTATAATGTTGGATAATTTTGAATGCTTCTTGATATAAAATCTTTTATTTTCATTTGTATATTATAAATAATTTTATCAAAGATAATAATAATTTTTGATATAAACAAAAAAAATCACTTATTTTTCAATAAATGATTTAAAAAGATGCAAGATCATGATATATACTATAAATATATATATTCTTAATAATCATAAGAGTCTTTATATCCATATTTATTTTTAATTTCCTCTTTGCTTTTGTCCATTAATTCATATTCTTCTTCGGTAAATCTACCACTTATTCCTGGATATTGTATGCTTTTTTCTTTTATTGCGACTTTATATTTATTAGAAAAATCTAAAATAGATTTTCTTAAATATTTCCATCCTTCTACGGAATAGCCAGAAAATGCTAAAACATCATTTGAATAGGTTTTCGAAAAATAATCAAACATTTTTTCAAGTAATTTTTTTGAAACTCCTATTTCAAAAAAATCTTTATTTGTAGATAAGTAACTAATTGAATATGAATTACTAGAATCCCAATGTGCAAATTTACATATTCCTAATATATCAGTATCACTATGAGCTATTATTAATCTACATGTATCATTATATTTCTTTGATCCTCCATAAGATTGCATATCAATATAATCGAAATATTGTATTTTTTTCTTTAAATTATACCTTTCATATCCAAATTCATAATTATGATAGTCATTTTTGTTAATAAATTTACTATAAAAATCACTAGCTTCTTTAATAGTAAAGATATCAATTTTATAATCAACATCTTTTTTACATGAAATAATATTGTTCATATGTTTATGTATTAATTAGAGTGTAAAGATACAAAAAAAAAGATTGTATAAAACAATCTTTTAACTTTTTTTTAATTATTATAATAAATATTACAAATTGCTATTTATTTGTTCAATTAATTTATTTTTTTGAGTCATTCCAGTAAAAGTTACTTTTTCTCCTTTAGTATTTATGATAATAGTAGTTGGTATACTCTTTATTGAAAATATTTCTGAAATTTCAATTTCATCTTCTACGTCTACTGAATAAAATGTCATATCTTTAATTTCATTTGAAACATTTTCAAATATTGGAGTATAAGACTTACATGGACCGCACCATAAGGCACTGAATTTCAACGCAATAGGTTTATCATTTTTGAATTTTTGAGTTTCAAAATCCATAATTTTTTCCTTGAATGTTTCTAATGTTAAATGTTCTATCATGAGTTATTTTTATTTTTTTGTATTAAAAACTGTTTAAATAGTTTAAAATATATTGAGACATTATATATTAAAAAAACTTATTGTAAAACATTTTTTATAAGGAAATCCGTGTTACAAAGATGTTAAATTTTTAAAAATGTAATATCATCGGGGTTAAATCCTTCAGGAATATAATCTTCTATAATATCTTCTTCAATGAAATCATCATCTTCTTCTTCATCTTCTTGAATAAATATTATTCTTACTGCATTTATTTTATCATCTTTAGTAGAGTATAAGCATACATATGAACCATCTCCAAATCCTGTTCTTGAAACTACTCCAAAAACTAAATTACCTCCTAATTCATTAGTATCAGTAATATCACAACAATTACCATAAAAAGATGATTTATCACCCCATTCACCAATTTCATCCTTAGTTTTTGGATATTTAGAATCATCAAAAATTCCGCATTGACCTGAATCAACTCCAACATCAATACCTGAATCTTTCCAGCTATTGTTATTTATTATATCTAAAACATTTTCAATTGATTCATCTCCAAATATTGCAATATTTTCAGATACTCTATTACCAAATTTTTTTTCATCACTATATTTTATAAATGATGTCCATTTTCCTATATTACAATTTTGTAGAATTCCACTACACCAAACAGTTTTATCATAGCATGGATCAGTAATTCTTAATATATCACTTTCAGTATTAAATTTTCCAATTTTTTTAATCATATAATTTGTTTTTTATTTATCAAAGATAATAATAATATTCCATATAAAAAAATATTTTATAAAATTATATATAGGAAAAACAAAATATTTATCATGTGGAAATATACCAATGTTACTTTTATTTATTCAAATCCAGTTGATTCAAAACATGGTGAAAAAGGTGTAGCTCCTGTTATATATACGTACGTAAAAAGTAAGTATGCAGTTTTACAGGCATTAACATTTTTTGTTCAAGAATATTATCCATGTGGTGTTTATACAAGTTTTGATCCAAGAACAGTTAAATATAACAAACCAGTTAAAGTATAAAATAAAAAACAATTATGATTAAAAAATTTTCAAATTTTAAATTATTGAAAGAAAATCCAAGTTATATACGTGATGAAAATGGTGATAAGCTATGTGATATGGATGATTTAGATTCTAAACCTTTTTATTGCGATGTAAATGATAAACACACAAATGTATTAAATGTGTATTTTGGTGAGTTTAAAGATTCTCATTTTAATGCAGGTTCTGAAATAGATAATCCAAGTTATCCTGGAAGATTATGGACAAAAAGTAAAATAATTTCTTTTTGGACATATCCTAATGTGGAATTGTTTAAATCTATAATTAAAAAAATAGAGAGTGAATTAAAAATTAAAATTTTTAATAATGGTTGGAGAATAGAAGTAGTTAGAATGAATGGTGAAATAGTAAATACTGAGTACAGTGAAGATAACGATGATTATTATAATTCTGATGTAGATTTTGATATGGAAGATTTAATTTCTATTGATAATTATTCAGGTTCAGAAAATGTACCAGAAAGAGAAAAATTGTGGCATTTAATGAATGCAAAGGAAAAATCAGATAAAATAGCATCAGGTAATCGTCCTCAAATATATGGTGGTTCTTATAAAACAGCTTGGGGTACAATGAATGACATTAGATGGAGACAAGCAAAATATTCATCTGAGGGAAAACATTATAAATAATTTATTATTAAAAAAGGAAATCTAAAATTTTATATATAAAAACAAAAATAATTTCGTAGAATGAAAACATTAAAAAATTATGATCATTTTTCTAAAGAATATAGAGAAAATGAAAGTGTAAAAATAAATGAAAATGTATTTTCTGATATTTTAAACAAGGTTGTTGGATTCTTCAAACAACATTTTGGGAAACATGCTTGGGTATATTATGCTTTGTATTTACAGAAAAAGGGAAAATTACCAAGAGGCATAGAATTTATATGTCCAACAGCGTATGCGAGTACATCAGATTTACCTTCTGATAAAGAAATTGAAGAGTCAGGAGTAGAAACAGAATTAGAAACAGTAGAAGATGAGAAAACAGAAGAAATTCCTGGACTTAAAGGATCTGATGAAACTCCTGGAAATAATGATGAAGAGGAAAAAGTAGTTAATGATGAAATTGAAGAATTGGAAAAAGTCAAAGAAAGCTTAAAAAATTTATATTTAAATGAAGGAGTTCTTGATGATAATGAAGATTTTGTTGGATTAGATCATCCAGATCCAACTGTACGTAATGAAGATGTTGCTGAATTAAAACATGAAGTAATTAAACTTTATAATATGAATTCACTTAGGGCAGGAAGACATCAAGCAGAAGGTGATAAAGGAACAGAATATGTAAGAAGAAAGACTAATGCAATATTTATTTGGGGTGCTCCTGGAATTGGTAAAACTGAAATTTTGCATCAAGTTGCGAGAGAACTAGAAATTGCGGTAATTGAATGGCATCTATCACAAATTGAACCAACTGACTTTAGAGGTATTCCTAGAATTGAAAATGTAATGGGAACTGATGATCCAAAAGATGAAAGAACAGTTTGGAAGTTACCAACAATATTTCCTACAAGTGATGGAAAAAATGGAAAAGGTGGTATTATGTTTTTTGACGAAATGAATAGAGCACCACAAATGGTTCTTGATGCTTCATTGTCATTAGCATTAAGTGGTAAACATGGTAGTTATGAATTACCTCCACATTGGATAGTTATTGCAGCAGGTAATAGAGGTTCTGATTTGAGTTCAGGTGATTTAACAGAAGATAAAATTTTATGGAATAGATTTCAACATATCAATTTTTCTCCAAAACCTTCAGATTGGATTGGATATGCAAAAAACATAAAATCAATTAATCCTAAACTTATACAATTTATTAAAGAAAATCCAGAATATTATCACAGATTAAAAACTGTTGATCAAGCTCCTAATTGGACATCACCAAGAACTTGGGAAATGGCATCAGAAGAAGATTATTTTGAAAGAGGATTTGATTGGAAAAATAGATTATCATATGAAGAAGTAAAAGATATATATGAAGATTTTGTTGGATACGCTAGTGCAGTTGCATTTGTAAATTTTCTTAAAAAATTAGATGAAAAAGAACGTGAGGAAGAAAGAAAGAAAAATCCAGAAGGTAAATCAAAAAGAGGAGATGCTCGTGAAAACGATATGTTATAAAAAAATAAAAATATAATAAAATGATAAAGAAATACGATAGTTATTCTGAAGAATATAAATTAAATGAGAATATATTAACAAATGCGTGGAACAAGTTAAATAGTTATTTCAAATCCAAATTTGGTAAAAATGCATGGTTGTATTATTCAAAATATTTAAAAGATAAAGGTGAAATTCCAACCTATGTAGATGAGGATGGAAAAACTAGAGATGTTGTTGAAATAATTATTCCTGACAATTATCTTAATAATTTAAAAGGTGATAAATCTCCAACAGCAGAAGAAATTGAATCTGAAATACGTTCAAGATTCAATGATAAAGGTGAAAAAATTGAAAAAGGAAATAGTGTAGATGAAGCAATGGTAACTTTGAATTATCCAAGTGGTGATGAAGAAGTGATGAGAAATGTTAATGTAGAGAAGCTTAGAGAAAGGGTTAAAAGAGTTTATAATATGAATTTACATAGAGCAGGAAAACATGAGCAAGAGAATTATGATAAAGGATCAGAATTTGCTAGAAAAAAAACTCATGCATTGTTTATTTGGGGTGCTCCTGGAATTGGTAAAACTGAGATTTTACATCAAGTTGCTAAAGATTTAGATATTGTTGTTCAAGAATGGCATTTATCACAAATTGAGCCTACTGACTTTAGAGGTGTTCCTAAAATAGAAAATGATAAAACAGTATCTAAATTACCTGCTATATTTCCTACAAGTGATGGAAATGGAAAAGGTGGTATAATGTTTTTTGATGAAATGAATAGAGCACCACAAATGGTTCTTAGTGCATCATTGGCATTGGCATTGAGTGGTAGTCATGGTGATTATGATTTACCTCCAAGGTGGATTATTATTGCAGCAGGTAATAGAAAAGATGATATCGATACTACTGATTTGACTGATGATCCAATTTTATGGAATCGTTTTGCTCATGTTAATTATTCTCCATCTGTTGATGATTGGGTTAAATATGCATTATCAAGAAAAGATATAAATCCGTTTCTTATTTCATATTTACAATATCATCCTAATTACTTTCATAGATTGGATAAGGAATCTAAAAGTCCAGGTTGGGCATCTCCAAGAACATGGGAAATGGCATCACAAGATGAATTTAATGAAAGAAGTGAAGATTGGGCTAATAAATTATCATATCCAGAAATTCAAAATATTTATACTAAATATGTAGGATTAGAAGCAGCTATGGATTTTGTTAATTATATGAAATTACAGGAATTCTTCAGTGAAAAAGATATTCAAGATATATATGATGGTAATGAAAGATCTAAAAATGTTAAATGGCCAACTAGACAAGATCAAATTAGAGCTTGCTCTATTGCAATTGCCACATTTAAACAAGGTAAACATATTTCAAAAGAAGAAGTTAAAAATGTATATGAATTTGCTACAAGAGGAAAAGAAAATGAAGCAATTGTTGCAATAGCATCTTATTTTGTAAAAGCTCATCCATATATTAAAACTGAATATCAAGACGTGTGGTTAGATTTTGCTAAAAGATGGCATGTAGTACTACAAAAAACTATGGCAGGAGAATAATTAAAAAAATAAAATTTTAAAATGATAAAAAAATTCAATGCATTTAATTTTTTGAGTATAAATGAAGATTTTACTGATCCAAAATTAAATAAATTAGCTAAAGGTAAAGTCAGAGCAGCATTAACATCTGTGATGGCTTACTATAATTTCTTTGCAGATTTGTTTTTTCAATTGAATATTGCGGAAGCTGCACCTGGAAGTGGAATAGACACTATGGCAACTGATGGTAAAAATATTTTATATAATACGAATTTTGTTAATAATGTATTAAAAAATACTGAAGAAGTAGCATTTGTGTTGATACACGAAGTTATGCACAATGCGAATCTTCACTTTATAAGACAAGGGGATAGAAATCATGATTTGTGGAATCAAGCTGCTGATTATGCTATTAATCTTCAAATATCTGATATGAGTAAAGAAACACCAGATAATGCAACCAGTAAGCCTGATATATTGAGAGTACCATCTAATATTTTATTGGATGAAAAATATCGTGATATGAGTGCTGAACAAATTTATGTAGTTCTTGAAAAAGAAGAAAATGCAAAACCAAAAAAACCAGGAAAACCTGGACAGGGACAACCTGGACAGGGACAGCCTGGACAAGGACAGCCTGGACAAGGACAGCCTGGACAAGGACAACCTGGACAAGGACAACCTGGACAAGGACAGCCTGGACAAGGACAACCAGACAATTCAGTTCCAGGAGTAGGAGATTTAAGAGCGCCAGGTAGTTTAGATGACAAAAAAGGTGCAACGTTATTTGAAGGTAGTGATGAACTTTCAGATATTAAAGATCCAGGGGATTTGGCTAAAAAGTGGGGACAAATATTAAATAATGCAAAAAGTAATAATCAAGGAACTGGATCACAATCATTAAATAGATGGTTTAATAAAATTGGAAAACCAAAAGTTAATTGGAGATCAGCATTGGTTAAATTTATGAATAAATGTTTTTCAAGTAATCCTAAATATGGTTATTTTAATAAAAGATTTATTGGACAAGATGACCCATTGTATTTACCAGGATTAAAATATCCTAAAGATAGTGGATTTAGAACTGTCGTATTATGTATTGATACATCAGGTTCTATTGGTGATGAGACACTTGGTAGATTTGCAACTGAAATTTATGGTATTTTCGGTACAAAGAAAATAGAAGAAGCTATAATTATTTGGTGTGATGACGCAGTGGCAGGAATTGAAAGGATTAATCTTAAAACAAAGAGTGGTGATTCAATGAATGAAAGTAAATTTAAAGAAATTCTTGGTAAACACTTTAAAGCAAAAGGTGGTGGTGGTACAAGTTTTATCCCACCGTTTCAATGGATAGAGAAAAATTTAATATCTAAAGGAACTGTTCCATCATTTGTTATATATTTTACTGATGCTATGGGTACTGCTCCAGACAAATTTAAATTTAGTATTCCTAAGTATTTTGATAAAATATTATGGGTGATTACTGATACTCAAGAAGCACCACATATAAAATGGCCTCCTGATAATAAATTATTTATTGATAAATAAAAAAAAATCCTGAGAAATCAGGATTTTTTTATATGTTAAATTTAGATGAATTGTCTTTAATTTCTTTATCAGTAATATATTTATTATATTCATTTGGTAATTCATATTGTATCATTTTATATAATTCCTTTCTAAATTTATCTGATATTCTATCATTATCATCTATTACATCAAATATATTTTCATTTCTACCATATTCATAAAATAAATTTGCTCCTGATTTTATGCATATTCTTGATGATTCTAATAAATTTAGTTTATCTGTTTTTTTATTATACCAATTTATACTATTATATAAAAATGATGTTATTATATCAACAGTTAGTCCAAATTCAATGAATAAATTTAATATATTTATATTTATGTTTTCTATCTTATTTATAAGATTCATTACTATTGGTTCTCTTCCTTGCTTTGTGTTTGGATCGAATTCTTTAATAAATAATTTTTTTATCTTATCTGAATCATTATTGTTAATATATTCTAGCATTAAAAATAATTGATCATCATCATCTAAAAACATCTCTATGTATGTTTCATATTGTTTTAAATATTTCATATGATTATATATAATTTTATATTTATGAAAATTATATATAGTTATAATAAAAATTTAAAATTTAAAATGAAATATTTAAGATTATTTGAAAGATTGGTAAAAGAACCACCATTTATATCATCAGCAAGAAAAGGAAGTACTAATGCAGTAAAACAAGCATTAAAAGATGGTGAAGATGTTAATATGAAAGATTCAGATGAAAAAACAGCATTGATGCACGCTGTAAAATTTCCATTTGTTGTTGATGCATTGATTGAAGGTAAAGCAGATGTTAATGAGAAAGATAGAAATGGTATTACTGCATTGATGATGGCTTCTACCCCAACAGTTATAAATAAATTATTAAATGCTAAAGCAGATGTAAATATGCAAGATATAAATGGTGAAACTGCAATAATGAGATATTTGTCTTGCTTTTATGATTCTGGTACATTTATTTCAATATTAGAAAAATTTTTAAAATCTGGATTAAATCTTGATATTAAGAATAATGAAGGTGAGAATTTTTATGATTTAATGATGGGATTTAAGGAATATAATAGTCATAAACAAGATTATATAAATGATATTGAAATATACATAAACAATAAATTTCCAAAATATAAAAAAGATTTTGATTTAAAAACTGATATAAATAAATTCAATGTTTAATTATTAAATAAAGCCTGTAAAAAATACAGGTTTTATTCGTTTATAATAATCATATTAGTTTGAGAAATAGGTAATCTAGCAACAGGAACAACTGAATATCTACCACTTGTTGCAGTGTTTATTTCCTTTTTTTGCATAAATTCATAATAACCTTCTCTTACAGAAACTGTACTAATATCAATAAAAGAATATTCTGATATTATAAGTTCTTTATCAATTGATAATCCGTTATATAAAGTTGTTGTTTTTTCCGATGTATTGAATATTAATGTTTGCATTTTTTATTTTTTATATAAAAATAAAAAATAAAAGTTTTGTAATTATTTTTTTTTATATATATTGAAAATTCATCATATAAATGAAATATATTAAAAAATTTGAAATTAACATTGAAGATTCAATAAAAAAAATTCATGAAGATATGGCTAGAAAGATATTAGATTATAAAAAATATTATGATAAGTATGTTATATTTGAATATCAGAAGGATTTTTATCTTGCTAAATTTATTTTAATTGATGTGTTTGATCGTGTTGTTCTTGAAATTTATGAATATGATTTCACTAATTTTATTTTTAGCACAAAAAGGACTGATATATTAACAATTAATGAAATTAATGTGGTATCATCATATGATAGATTAGAAAATGCTAAAAATTCGTATGTATTATTATTAGACACAAAAAAATTCAATGTATGATAACTATATTTGAAAAATATAATACACCAGATTTAAGAAGAGTTGATGATATTTTGATGTGCATAAAAAATTATAAAGGTAAAGTTATAAATTTTGAAAAAGACAAAAGTTATAAAGTTTGCGGTTTTTATGGTAGTCCACAAGATGCAATAGAAAAATATAATATTTTAGATTATTTACCAATTGAATGCATTGATAAAGTCGTTATGTTTGATGATAAAAAAAATAAAATAGAGTTTAATGTGAATAGTTATTATAATCACTTACCAGATTTTTTAGATTATTTTTATGTTCCAGAATTTACAAATGATACACACAAATATAATATATAATTAATGAGAAAAATATTTGAATTTAAAGTTTTTGATATACTACAAGACAAAGAAAATGTTAAGTTTTTAGATAAAGTAAAAAAAGAAAATTTTGAATTATATACAAAATTTTTAAATTTAATTGGTAATAAAGGACTTGATGTAGCTAAGCAAAAATATGAAGAATTTGATCCTGAATACAAAAAAAGGATGAATGAAATAGAGAAAGAAATAAATAAAAATCTTAAAAAAATAGATAATAAGAAATATAAAGAAAAAGAGAATGAAAGAATATTAAATGAATATAAATCTGAAATTGAAGAAATTGAAGAAATTATTTATTCATCTGAATTATATAATGTTGATTCTTATATTTATAATGATAAAAATATATCAAAATACTTTAATGATTCTAATATAAAAACTAAGAATTCTAATGATTTTGATAAGTTGTTAAAATCTCCAAGTAATTTAGGCTATGAATTATGGGAATTTTTTCACACTGATACTATATTATATGAACTAAATAAAATAAATATTTATAATAAAAATACTTGGATATTGAAAATTCATCAGTATTACAATTTAAGTACAAAAGAATTAAAATATTCAATACATTTTGATACTGATATAATTGATGAGTATTATACACCAAATATAGATAAATCTAAAAATCCAAAATTTATAAATTATAGAAATTCAAATATCAATAAACTAAGTAAATACACTAGAATTGATATTGATATGGTTTATGAAACACTAGGTAAATATTCAAATATGCTAAGTGATAAATATTATAATGATTGGAAAGTTATAAATGATACTAGCAAATATAATATATAAAGAGATTTAAGAGACTTAACAATTAAAATGACTAACTCATTATGAATTATAATTAAATTGAATGGTCATCATTAAAAATAGTAAATAAAATAAAGAAAAGAGTATGATAACAAAGTTTGAAAAATTTAAATTATTTGAAAGCTCAGATAGTGCAAAATATGATTTGATTCATGATTTTTTAGATGATAGCTATATATATGATTATTATGATGAACATTATTTGAGTGATTATGATCAAAGTGATGTCGTAGATATAATAGAATCTAATCCAAATATAATATCAGGTGTTTTTGATAATGATAAATATATAAAAAGTATTATTAGAGATAGTATGAATAATCAAAATATTGGAGATTTCGATGCATATGAATATAAAGAATATATTAATAATCATTTAACAAGAGAAAAAGAAAACAAAATAATTGAGTTATATTATGATAATAATGATGATGAAAATATGATTATTAAAACAGAATATGATGGTATAGTATCGATTTCAGACGAAGACGGAGTAAAAACGGTTATGATTACTGAAGATGATACTACTGAGGAATATGAAATTCCTGATAATTTTAATATAGTAGTTGAAGAAGGTGATGAAATTAATTATAATACTATTATTGCAAGAAATGATGATATTGAATATGATTCTGATATGATAGATGACTTAGATTCTGATCAATTAAAAGATATAATAACAGATGAAAATGAAGAAGGTGAGTTTTTAGAAGAAACTATTACAAAAAGATATGAGGATAAAACTTTCATAGAAATAATGGAAGAAGAGAAAAGTGTAGATTCTTATGAAGAATTAATTGATAATATGACTCCTAAAAAATTTTATGAATATTATAGCTCTTTTATTGATATTGATAAACTTGTAAAAAATTATAAAAAATATGAAGATTCTGATAGTAAATATGATTGGGTGGAGTCTAAAATTCCAGATAGTATAGAAATTCAACATTATCTGATGGACAATTCTAAGGATTCAAATAATCTTACTTTGCTGCTATTTGAAATATTTGAAGATAAAGGTGATCACTCAGATGATATATCAGATGAGTATGAATTTCAAAAAAGATATATAGAAGAATATATAAAGGAAAATGGATATGATGATAGTACAGAAGATGAAAAAGGAGATTTGATAGCTGAAGCTTTAAAAGATTTGAACTCCAATTTTGTATTAGATTCTCAAATAAAAACAGAATTTAATAAATATATGTTTATTGTAGATTCTGATAAATTTAATATGTAAATATGATAACAAATTTTAATATTTTTGAAAAAATTGATTATTATGATAATAATGGTAACCTTATATATTCGAATAATAATGGTGATGTTATTAGATCTAATAAACCGAATGTTAATAATTATAGTGATGAATTTTGGAAATTTATAACTGTCGCTAATTGGAATAAAATAATTAAAACTAAGGATGAATTTGAAAATAAAGATAAAGAAGAAGAATTAAAATTGAAAATAAGAGTATTCAAAAATTTTGAATACGATACCATTATAAATTTTAGAAAGGAATATGATAAGTTAACAGAAGAACTTTATTTATATTTTAAACCTACTTGGTTAGATAATAAATATTCAACCTTTATGCCATCAGATGACGGATATTTTGACTTAATAAGTTCTGTTATAGGAAAAGGAGAATTTTTTATTAAGAGATGTATAAATAATCACAAACTATTTGCTGATATGGCTAAAAATAATGAATATGTAGAAAACTTTGGATATATTTTTCAAACCACTTGGAAAGAATATGATGAAATTAATACTAAATATTATCCTTTATATAGAGATTCTAAAAAATTTAATTTATAAAAAAAGAGTAGATTTTAATCTACTCTTTTTTATTACCATTGATGATCTGATTTATTATTTAATAATTGATCAAAAATTCCATCAGAATACATAAATTTTTTATCTGACTTTATTTTATATAAACAAAAATCATTTCGTAAACAATTATTTTTAGCCAATTTAATATAATCAATATAAATTGATTTAGATAATGCATAACTATGTGCAAACATTTTTCCTATTATTTTATTAATTCCTTTGACTTTATCATCTCTATATAAATCTATCATTACATTATTTTGTTTATTAGCTCCAATTATATTATCAAAATAAAAAATTTCCCATTCATTATTTTTCAAAAAATCAAAACAAATATTTAAATGATATTCTAAATTTATCTTAATGCTAAGATTAGTTTGATTAAAACAAATATCATCTTCAAATATACAAATTTTATCATACTTATTTTCAATTGCATCTTCTATGCAACTAATATGAGATGATTTGCATGACTCACTTGATATTGGTAAATCGTAATATGATATTTCATTTACAATTGGAATAATTTTTTTATATTTAGTAATATTTAATATCTTAAACATACTCATAATATTATCATATCTATCTACTCTATTGGGTAAGTTAATAAAATATATCATATCAAAATAATCAAATTGATTATTCATTTGCTCCTACTATTGTCATTTTATCATATATAAGTCTTTGAGTATAATCAGAATTGACAAATAATTCTTTAGTATATTGATTATAAACATGAGTTGATGATGTGAAATCTAATACTCCATTAATATTAAAATTATCACAAACATTATTCATTGTAAAATTACTTCCAATTGTATTCTGTGTAAAATTATTTCCAATAGAATTGGAAATAAAATAATCTCCAATACTATTGGAAATAAAAGAATTTCCAATAGAATTATTATTAAAATCGCTATCAATATTATTACTATTAAAATTACTTAAAATGATATTAGTTGAAAAACTACTTCCAATTGTATTCTGTGCAAAAGAATTTCCAATTATATTCTGTGCAAAAGAATTTCCAATAGTATTCTGTGCAAAAGAATTTCCAATAGTATTAGAATTAAATTCACTTTCAATAGAATTATAATTAAAATAATTTCCAATTATATTATATTTAAAATTATTTATAATAGAATTATTTTTAAAATAACTTCCAATATTATTATAATCAAAAGAGTTTAATATTGTATTATAATTAAAATGACTTTCAATATTATTATTAGTAAACTCATATTTGATAGTATTATAATAAAAATAACTTTCAATATTATTATTATCAAAATAGTATATAATAAAATTATTATTAAAATCTGATTTAATTGTATTATTTTGAAAAGTATCACCAATTATATTAGAACTAAAATTACTTTCAATTATATTATTAACAAAATGATTATTAATATTATTATTCTGAGTTGAATAACCACCTACTCTTGCCATGTTTATTGTATTATTAACAAAATTATATCCATGAATTACAGTATTAAATGTAAAAATATTATTATAATTATCAGGCATAATAGGAGTTATTGTGTTGTTGTAAGCCGATATATAATTGTCCCAATCACTCCATATATTATAATCTACATAATTAGAATTACATGGTATATTAACATAATTAGAATTTATTCGTAAATTAATAGAACTATTAGCTGAATATCCTAAATAAGTTAGATTTTCATATGGAAAAATTATCCAATTTACTGTATCTGAATAAATATCTAGATTTGTTAAATCATCATTGTTATTATCAATTAAACTAATAAATATTATGTTATTATAAGTGACTATATCATTAACATTATATGTAGTATTTGAATCCCAAATATCAGTTACTTCTATTTGCCATCTACGAAACTTAATATGTCTAAAATCAAAACAAATATCATTATTCTGAAGAGTATCAATTCTTCTATAAATATAACCCTTTGTACAACCAGGCGCTATCTGTTGATCATTTATATAATTATAATATATTACATCTTTAGGATATAATGATGAATATGATTCAGGGTTTAATGTATTAATTCCACTTGCTGTGACTAATAACGGTTCTGTTATTCCTGAATTTATATCACTTGTGTATGTTATTCTATGTACTGTTTGATAATCAGTTATTAAATACAGGGATCCAATATTCAACTCATTATTATTGATTAAAGTGGTCAATTCACTATAAGTCACATTAGTAACAATACTTCCTGTTGATGAACCGCCACCTGTACCATTTACTCCTGATGTACCTGATGTACCTGATGCACCATTTACTCCTGATGTACCATTCAATCCTGATGTACCATTAGAGCCAGTACCAGTAGTACCAGAGAATGCATACACTTCATTAAAATTGTTATTTATTTTAATAAATGATTCTCTTAAATTATCTCCAGTGCCATCATTTGGATAAGTACCGATATTAATTATTTGTTTACTCATTCATAATTGTTATTTTTATGTGTGAAATAAGTTAAAAATTTATTTTATTTATAACACCATTCATTGAATAATTTATAAATCCAGTTACTGTATCACCTTCGATAGTTACTGCAGATGCGATAAATTTATAAACATCAGTTGGATTTACTAATGCAGGTTTCTTCAAATTGTAAGCTTCTTTAGCTTTATCAACATCAACTTGATTTGCAGTGTTGCCAGATTTTATTAAAGCTAAGATATCATTTTTAGCTGCGGTGTCTCCACTGTTAGTACTTGATAATATTTTTTTCTGATCTTCTGTTGGAAATACTCTATCTTTTGGCATCCAAACACCTTCACTTAGGGATATTAAATTTGTCATTTTATTTTATTTTTTTTTGTATATATAAATATTATATAATTCTAATATTAAACTATAGAATCTGCTGTTATTGTTGAATTTGCCACAATTAATGTTGAATCTACAGTTATCATTGTTGAATCTACTGTTAATGTATTACTATATTGAGGTTCTACTATAATATTAGATTTCTTCCAATCTGGATTATTTATTACTTTTATTTTTATTTTATTTCCATTTTCATATCTAAAATCTAAACTGTTTATAAAATAAAATAAAAAAGAATGTATTAAATTCATATTATTCTTATTCTTAGATAAATAATCTAATAAATTTGTACTTTTTCCGTTTCCACGGATTGGTAATGGAATTTTATTAAAATCAATAGGATTTTCTTTAATAAAAGATAAATTATTATTATCTAAAAATGTTACAATATTGGTATGTACTCCTGTTTTTATTTTAAAATTTACCCAATTATTATTTATCCAAACTTTTGCATGTTTTTCTATATTATTCATGTTTATAAATTATTTTTTATTATATATAAAAATAAATAACTAAATAAGTAACTAACATATCATCAGAAATTTATTTAATAGTTAATAATTATTAATTATATTTGTTGACATTCTGATTTGTTGTGAGTAAGAATGTTATTTGCTATATATGTACCTAATTCAGTAGATATATTAATTACATCATGAGGCGAATTATTAAGTTTTATTTTTTCAATAATTACATCATTATTGTTTATGTCTATTAATTTATCACCTAATTTTAAATTATAACCATTAACTTTTTCAATTAATCCATTTTTTCTTATTAAATGATTGTGTGATAAAGATGACTCTAATAATTCATTATTTATACTAATTGTTTCATTTGCAACATGTAAGCTTTTTCCAATTACTTTTGTCATAACTAATTTATTATTATCAATTGTTAATAATTCATCTCCTATTATAATATCTTTTAATTTTTTTGTGGTATTATCAAACATTGTTATTAATGTTTCTGGTACTAAGCATATTAATGGAGATATAATATTTGATTCTACTGTGTTCCCATTACTATCTGTTACAGTAGATGATATGCCATAATTCATTCCAGAAATTTCTGCATAGTTAAATATTTTAATTGTTGAGCCTCCATCAATAGAAATAATTCCTTCTGACGGATTAGTGACAAAACAGCCGACACAACTTCCACTTGTGATTGTTGATGTAAATGAATAATTATAGTTAGGAGAACCACCAGATATAATTAGTTTTAGTGTATGATTATTAATCATACTCAATTCTGCTTTTAATTCTTTTTTAGTTGTTGATGTTGTAGTTGAAATGCTATTTTCTATTGATTCAGAAAAAGTCGAAATAATAACTGTGGTTGTTGATGTTGTGGTTGTTGTTTCAGGAACTATAGTAGTAGTTGTTGTGGTAGTTGTAGGTACAAGAGTTGTAGTTGTTGTGGTTGTAGGTACAAGAGTTGTAGTTGTTGTGGTTGTAGGTACAAGAGTTGTAGTGGTTGTGGTTGTAGGTACAAGAGTTGTTGTGGTAGTTGTAGGTACAAGAGTTGTTGTGGTAGTTGTAGGTACAAGAGTTGTTGTGGTAGTTGTAGGTACAAGAGTTGTAGTTGTTGTGGTTGTAGGTACAAGAGTTGTAGTTGTTGTGGTTGTAGGTACAAGAGTTGTAAATGTAGTTGTAGTAGTTTCTGATGCACTTATAAAAATTGCATTTTTTGGATATATATGATTATTATTTTCTATTATAGTATTATTAAATAAGTTTGTACTCATTTTTAAGTTTTTTACTAATGAAGAATTGTCTTTTGGTTCATAATTATTATTTTCCATAGTCAAGTCATTATTAGATTCATTTAGAGTATAATTGGTTGGATTTAAAATTGAATTTGGACCCAATATTATTTTTCCATTTGTTTTTGAAAAATTAATATAATATCTATTTGTATTATATTTAGATTTTAAAACGAGTTTATTTTTATTCATTATTAAAAAGTTTATGATTTTTTATTATATATAATTTTTTTATTACGATAAATTTGAGTAATTTTAATAAACTTTTTGAATGACTCAATAAGATATAATATATAGGTTATAAAAATATTTTTAATCTATGAAATGTAAAGTTATAAATTCCAATAAATCAACATTGGAAGAGAAAATTAATGATTGGCTTGTGAATGAGAATTTTGAAATATTTAATGTTGTTCAAACTCAAGAAAGTGATTATATAACAATTACATTTTTATATTATGATAAATTAGAATTGAGAAAAATGAAATTGAAGAAAATAGAAAATAAATATTAAGTAAATGGAAATAAAAATTCAACTTGAAAAAGAATTAATAATTGAAGATGTTGTGAGTACACTAGTATCAGAAGATGATTATTCTAATATTATAGGTGAAATAACATCTTATGATGTAACAACTGGTATAGCTATATGTGAATTGTATGAAAAATAAAAAACTTTAATATAAAAAAGAGAATCAATGTGATTCTCTTTTTTATTTTTATGTTATTCTTTATCAAGCTCAGAGTCAAATACATGAGAAAAATCTTTATCTTCTTCTTTGTCTTCTATATTTTCTTTTATTACATCTACTCCTGTTTCTGTTCGTTTGGTTTTAGTGGTTTGTTTTGGATTATAATTGCCAGTAAAATCAGTAAAACTTAATAAGTTTTCTAATTTTGTTTTCATGATTATTAATTTATTTTTATTATGTTATATATAAAAATAAATTAACACATTTTTAATAAATAATATTCAAATAATTTATATATAAATAAAATCAACAATATGAAACATCTGAAAACATTTGAAAATAAACCAAATGAGCCAAAAGTAGGAGATTACGCTATTTTTGACTGCCCTATAACATTTGATGGAAAAATGCACAATCTATATAATTATACTGTTCATAAAATTATAAATGTATATTGGGATTCATATGAAACAAATCTTGGATTTAGGATAAATAAATCTTATCTGTTAGATTTTTCAGGTAGCAAAAAAAGATTACAGCAATTTGTTAAAATTAAAAAAAATACAGATAAATTTAATATATGAAACATCTAAAAATGTTTGAAACATTTACAAATAAAATAACAATTGGAATTGATATTGATGGTACAATATGTGATTTTGTCAATGCATACAACACCTTATATAAAAAATACTTTCCAGATAAAGAAATAACTCAGGATCAAAATTGGCATTGGTATGAAACAATGGACTATAATGGTGAATCATCTAAAACTTGGTTTGATAATAAAAAATCCGAAGTTTTTGATATTGCACAACCATATAAAGGAGCAGTTGATACAATTAATAATATATACGACTTCGTAAAAACTTATGGATTTACTTTAAATATTGTAACTAAACAACCTACAGAAGAATCAAAAGAATCAGCTAAAAAATGGTTAGATCATTATGGATTCAAATATGATGATATTATTTTTGCTAACTCATCAATGGATAAATGGAAGTATGCTGATATATTAGTAGATGATTCTCAAAAAGTAATTGGAAGCAAACCATTAAGTAAAGTGTCAATTAAAATTGAACATCCTCATAACACAGAAATTGAAGGAGATTTTAATATAATGGAAATTAGTAATTTGACAATTGATATAATGAAAAAAGCAATTTCAAAATTAAAAAATAAAACTACGGTGTGAAATATATAAAAATGTTTGAATCATATGAAAAATTATCTGATGCTTGTCGTGAAGGAGATTTGAATGTAGTAATAGAATTCATAGAAAATAAAAAAGTTGATGTGAATAATATAAATAAATATGGATATTCATCATTAATATTAGCTGCAGATAATAATAGAATAGATATAGTTAAATATTTAATTGAAAAAGGTGCTGATGTTAACTATCAAGATGCCTATGAAAGAACAGCATTACATTATGCTGCTATGAGAAAGAATATTAATATCATTAAAATATTAATAGAAGCAGGGTCAAATTGGAACTTAAAAGACGATAATGACGAGGATTTTTTATTCTATATTAAAAATACCAAAGTTTACATGGATATGATAATGTCTGAATATACAGAACAATATGAAAAATATCTATCAATAAAAAATTCAGAAAAATTTAATCTATGAAAAGTTTTGATCAATATATTAATGAAAATAGAGCATATGGAAAAATAGGCAAATCTAATGGTATGGATTTTAATTTTTTTATATTATTAGAAAATGTAACAGAAGAAAAACAATATGAAGCATTTGATGAATTTAATAAATATGCAAATTTAGATCAACATACTATAAAAAATTTATTGATAAATAAATCCGATATTGAATATTATAAAGATTCTGATATCAAATGGATATGGTATATTAAAGTATATGAAAGTTGGAGTGATTCAGAAAATCTAAGAGATACAATAGATTTAGTTAAAATGAGATCATTTGATATTCGTAGTCATGATAATGTTATTATTCCATTAGATGAATTTTTGAAAATTGGATTAAAAGGTGCAGAAGAATTATTTAAAATAAAAAAAGACGCAAATAAATTTAATATATGAAAAAATATGACCAATTCATAAATGAATCAAAAGATATATGGCAAAGAGAACCAACAAAAGATGAAACATATGGTGAGATTTTTTATATAAAAAGGCCAGAATTTCATACTGGTGTTTATGATGGTGATATAGTTAAATTAGATAAAGAATATATTGAAAAATTAGACTCAGTATTATATAATAGACATAATGAAAAAAAGACGACTGACAAATTTACTGATAATGATTATAGTAAAGAATATGTGCTAGTTAATTATGAATGGTATTATGGGTATGCATTAAGAAATTCACTATCTGATATAGATGAACACGATTTCTTTGCATGGGTTCCAACAGGATATATTAGACACCTAACAGACGAAGAAATGAAAGATTATCTATATAGAAAAAATATAGTAGATACTACAAAGAAATTTAATCTATGATATATTTAAAAGTGTGAGTCAATTTTTATAATAAAATTGACTCACACTTTGTATTCCAGGCGGGATTTGGACCCGCAGTGTGTCATTAACTGTATTAGATCCTAAATCTAACGCGTCTCAACCAAGTTTCGCCACTGGAACATTTTTTGTAACTGAGATGGGATTCGGACCCACAAAATTCACCTTTTGAGGATGACATGGTTACCAATTACATCACTCAGTCATTATTGTACTGATGGTGGGACTTGAACCCACATTCTTACTTTGTTCAGAAACAGTTTCTTAGACTGCCGCGTATTCATTTCGCCACATCAGCATTTTTTTTGTATTCCTGGTCGGACTTGAACCGACACGGATATTACTATCCACAAAATTTTAAGTCTTGCATGTGCTACCAATTTCATCACAGGAACATTTGTACTCTGAGCGGGATTCGGACCCGCATCGTTTCTAATGTAAAGGTTTTTAAGACCTTCGTGTATCGCCAATTCCACCATCAGAGCATTTTATTATAAAAGAAAAAACCTCAGTCAAATAAATGACTGAGGTTTTTAAATATGCTTATATTATTTGTTACAATAGATATGACATAATATTCTCAGTCCGATTATTCTGTAATAATAGGTTTGAGAGTAGCAAGTTCATTATGTTATTGTAGTTTTTCATATCAGTATATATTATCTTAAAAATGTGATTTTTTTCTATTTTTATTATGTAGTACAAAAGTACAAAAAAGTTTTCAATTTACCAAACTTTCATGTAATTATTTTTAATTATTTAGGCTAACTTCATCAATACCTATTGATTTCAAATATATTAGGCATTCAAGTTCAGTTTTAAATTTTATTGGTTTGTATGAATTATTATAATCTCCTTTGATTTTTCTTATTTTTTTAAAGTTTTTATAGAAATCTTCATTATCTACTTTATATATTACGTCATGATCATCAAAATAAGGATACTCATAATTAAAATAATTGTAATTAAATAATGAGACGTATATTTGTTTATTTCTTGTTTCTACGTTACATAGCAATCTCACATTTTCGTATAATTTGTCAGACATTTGTTCATGTACAGTTTTCATTTCTCTTGATAATATTATATCTTTGCTATAATCAATCATATGTTATTGAGATTTTTTAATTTTTCTTTTCTTATATTAATATTAATTAATTTATCTTTCAATATATACAATTCTCTTTTTAACTCAATAATTTCATTAATAGCTTCTATATGATTACAATTAATTCCATAATTGCTATTGACAATAATTTTAAGTCCGAATAATGAAGTTTCTATTTTAATTATTCTATTGTAAATATCTTTTGATGTCATTTAATTCTTTTAATTTTTCTTTTCTTATTCTATTTAATTTTAAGTTTTTTTCAAGTTTTTTTATTTCCTCTTCAAATTCAACTTTGCTATTATATGATTCCAAATATTCATCATTACTAAGTGAATAACGATTCATAAGTATTTTCAATCCGAAGATTCTATTATCAATGAATAATATTCTATTGCATATATCTTTTGATGTCATGATAGATTATTTAATTTATCTCTTCTTATTGATTTTTTGCTTACGTATATTGGATATGTGATTGCGTTATATGATTTAATCATTGGATTTAGTATATTCTTAATATCAGAAAAATTTTCAACAAAAAAATTAATTAATGTATTTTCTTTGTGTATTTCTAATACATTTTCAAGAGGTTTATAAAAACATGTAATATCAACTGGGTTGAAATCATAATCATTTGAAGAATCAAATTCTATTACATAATAATAATCATTTGGATCATTTGTCTCATTTGCATATATGCATTCATATTTCCAATTCCAATTTCCATCATCATAATTTTTATTCATCTCAAATTATTTCTCCTCTTTTTATTTCTGCTCTTCTATTTATCAAATCTACTTTTTCTTTAATGTTATTTCGTACTTCATTCTTAGTGAATATTTCAGATTCAATATGACCATATATTTCAAATAATAATTTTGGCTCAGTTTCTACTATTATAGGTCCAAAAAATAAATATTTATTATATTTATTATGAGTAGTGCCATAGTAAAAATATGTTTTATTTCCGTATTGGTTTTCACCTTGTTTATATTTGTATGTTTTGCCTTCATATGAAATTTCTTTATAGTCTGGCTCTTCATAGTCTTTGAATATAAAGGTTTTATTGTTCAAAGTTTTAGTTATCATATTATAAGTTATTAGTGTCTAAAATAGCTTCTGCTACATGAAAATAATCAACTGATGTCATATCAACTTCAAATGTTGTTTTATCATCTCTGTAGTATTTTGATTTACCAAGAAACCTACGTACTCCAATAAAGTCTTTTTTTATTTTAGATTCAAAAACATCACAATCAGGATAAAGTAATTTTACTTTAACTAATAATTCTTGTGTTATTTTATATTTACTCATATTTTTAATTTTTAATTTATTCTGATATCATAATATAGTTCGGTAAAATCACATAAAATTATATGATTTTACGATTTCTTCTTCCATGATAAATTTAATCAAAATTTGGTTTTGTGAATATTTCTGCTTCAAATCCTAATTTCTGTAATTTTATTACCATTTCTTCTGGTGTGACTGGGGTTTCTCCGTAGTAGTACATATCGCCTTCACCAGGTTCTTCAATTTCCAAATCATCTAATATTGGAAAATCCTCAGTAAAATGTTGATCATACATACATTCATCTTTTTTTATCCAAACTGATATACTTAATGGACATGTCCATTCATCCATATCTTTCAACCACTCTACTGTATTTGATACTTTGAGCGTAAAATCACATTTTTTTACTTTCATAATTTATTTTTATATTTTTTGTATGATTCTGTTGAAATGTCACCGTTATTAAACATTTCATCAAGAATATCTTTCTTTCCGTCATTAGAGATTTTATATAATTGTGATATTAATACAACTATAACAAAAATAATAAGTAATCCTACATATATACCAGTTTGAAAATCCATAATTTATAAGTTTTTAAAAATTGTTTTTATATGATTATATTAAATACAAAGATAAAAAAAAATCCTTGCGTGTGCAAGGATTTTTCAATTTATTTTAATATTATTTTTTAGACTTCTTCTTTTACATCTTCTTTTAATTCATTTGAATCATCTTCCATGACATTATCTAATTCAACTTCTTTTTTTGGTTTCCAAATTAAGTAGAATAAGCTTAAAGAGCCAAGGATAGAAACACCATATATAACATCAATAAAATTGAATGCTGTTTTTTGTGTTTTTAATGTATAATATGAATTATCATCAGTGAGTTGATTAGCTGCTACTGCAGAATAATCTTGTGTTGTTTTATAAACAACTAATTTGTATGATAATCCAATAGAAATTAATAGAAGAACAACTAACAATGATTTGATTATTTTGTTTCTCATTATCGTTTTGATTTTGTTGAAGTGATAGCATTCATACTCTTCAATCCATATAATTCAAGCATTGAAAAATTTCCACCAGCGATTGTAAGATTGTTTGGGATTTGAAGCTTACCATTTTTTACTGCATCTGCAAATGCTAATTTTATAGCAATGTCTGCATCAAGATGACTCTGTGCTTCAATTGATGCTTTTGCTTTGGCAAACTTATTAGCTGCAATTACTTTATTCTCAGCAGTTTTAATGTTCATTTCAGATGAATACTTTTCATTAATTGCTGCTTGAATACTAGGATTAGAATAAGTAAATTGTCCAGCAGAACCAATGTTCATAATTTTGATACCATATAATGCAAAGTGTTCTGTTACATCTTTTGACATTTGAGAGAAAATAATACTTCTATCGTTCTGTCCTCCTGTTAAGTTTCTATCACCAAATTGTGTAGTTAAACTTTTTTGAACATATCCTCGAACATCAGTGTCCATCAAGTCAGCTAAAGATCTTCCACTATATGAATATAAGAATAATGTGGACCAATCTTCTGGAATAGATGCTGTTACTGTTATACAAACTGCAAATCCAATTGATTCTTTAGATTCTACTTCAATTGCGTCATTTGATGCTTTATTTGATCCACCACCTGCACCATTCCATTCACGTGTAACAGGAGTACGATCTACAATAATAACTCTAACAGATGGAATCCATTCACCACTATTTGACATCCTGCCTGTCTTGTGCCATTGTGTTGGAATGTAAATACGTTTTGCAACTACTTTGTTTTGTTCGAGATAAGTTTGGGATTTTAATTTACTTTGATTAACTTGAGTTCCATTTTCTAATGGAATTACATAAGCAGTTTCATTTGGTTTAATCTCCTGATACTTTTGTACCTGATAAGGTTTCATACAAGATGACATTACTGCCAATACAATCACACATACTAAAATCAATTGTTTTTTCATACTTTTTTTGTTTTTGTTTTTAATAATAATTATTATTTGTTTTTAATTGAGATACAAAGATAATTCGTTTATTTGTATTTACCAAACTTATCATCAATTATTTTATATAAAATAAAAAATAAATTATTTAATGGCTAAAATAGAAAATGATAAATACTATACTCCGATAGAACTTTCAAAATATTGTATTGATAAAACTTTTGAATTAGTTGATAATAAGAACATTACAGATATTATTGAGCCAAGTGCTGGTAATGGATCTTTTTCCAATCAATTAAATTGTACGTCGTATGATATTGAGCCAGAATATGAAAATATTATTAAACAGGATTATTTACAATTAAACATACCGTATAAGAAAGGTAGATTGATTATTGGAAATCCTCCATATGGAACAAAAATGCACTTAGTTAATAAATTTTTTAAAAAATCTGTAGAACTGGGTGATTATATTTCTTTTATTTTGCCTATTTCTCAATTTGATAATGTATCAAGCTTATATGAATTTGATTTAATATATAGTGAAGATTTAGGCTTACAATTTTATTCAGATAGAAATGTACATTGTTCTTTTAATATTTATAAAAGGCCAGAAAAAGGATTAAACACTAAACCTGATTTTAAGATGAAAGATTTGACTATTGTAAGAGAAACATTCAAAGGATATAATGAGATTGATGATTTTGATTTGAGAATGGTTTATTGGGGGTCAGGATGTGCAGGAAAGATATTAGCAAAAGATGATAAGAGATATGCAGGAGAATATAAGATTTTCATTCACAACGATAAATTGAAAAGTAGAATCATTGAAGTTTTATCAACAACAAACTGGAAAAAAGAATTAAAAACAATTGCAATGATGAGAATTAAAAATTTTCACATTTACAATGTACTAAAAAGAGAAATTCCTGAAATTTTATAATTTCAGGAATTTCAGTTTATATAATTATTTTTATTTCAAGCAAAGAGTTTTGAAATCATCAAGAATTTTATCTAATAAAACACTTTTATGAATCTCTTCATATACTTCTCCAGTTTCTGTGTCATATGGAATTGCATATACATCAAAATCACCATCCACAATTGAGTAAATACACACAAAATCATTTTCAATATCTTGAGAGCCAGGAAAATCTAATGACATGAACATTCTCTTTGCGCCATCTTTAAAATAATTCTTTACTCTACTGTAGCATGATTCAACATCACCACCCAATGCCAATGAATTCATTTCGAATTTACCATCACTTGTTTCTACAAATAATTGAAATGGATAATGACCATAACAATCTTCATTTTCAATTAAATCAATATTGACTAATTGTTCTACAAATTCTTTTACATCTTTCATATTATATTATTTTCAATTTTATAATTTATTATTTTTAATTTTAATTTTCTTACTGCAGTATATGTATAGAAATAACTATCACAATCAATTCTTTCAATTCTTGATTTTTCGATTTTTACTTTATCTGATATTACAGAAACTATTAAACCTGATGAATATGTTAATCTTATGTTATTAAAGTCACTAAGTATATTATTTACTGAGTTATTATTTTTATGCTTATAATATTCACATAAAAATATTATAGTACAATTTTCATTGAAATATCTATACGGATCTTTAAAATTATTATTATCTATTTTATTATTTACAAAAATTATTGTTTTTTCTTCTATATTTTTTGTAATTTTTTGTAATTCATAAAAACTAAATATATTATTCAGAATTATTATTTTATAATTCATTTTAAATAAATCTTCTTTGATCGTCATCAAAAACCATTTATTATTATGACTTAAATCCATTATAAACTCTATATATGAACCTTCGTATTTTTTAATCGTTTTTATTAAATCTTTGTATTCCATATTTTCAATTCTTGAAATACAAATATAAGTAAAATATTTCATATAAAAAAATAGTTAGATATAAATCTAACTATTTTTTATTATAAATCTCTATTTAATTTATCAAGTTTTATTTTTCTAACTTCTTTCATTGTGTTACTATATGAAAGATTATTTTTGCGTTCTGTCCATACTCTATTTTTGACATTATCTGATGAATTATCATAACATGACTTGCATATAATTGAAATCCATCCTTTTGTTCCTCCAATGTTTTCAGTTGATCCACAAAACTCACATACTCCTGCTGACATATTTTCAGCAAATCTAACCATTCCATCAATTTCAGAATTTCCTCCATCATAATAAAAATTAAGAGTTCCAAATTTCTCTTTTATTTGTGATGCAACTAATTGAGGAATTTTCTTATCATCAGATAAATATTCATTACTCATATCAATATAACTTTGAATAGAATAACATAGTTGATCTAATATCCAAAACCAACCATCTCCATGTTCAAATCCCCAACACATTGCAGTAGATTTCATATCACCATAACGATTTATGAAAATTTTAGGATATTTTTCAACTAAATAATTATCTAATTTTCCAGTCATATTATTTTACTTGTTTAAATACATATTTCATATAATATTCATCAAAACCATCCATCATAGTTGTAATAGAATTTGATTTGTTATCAGTTAATCCGATAATAGAATCAATCAAACCATAATTTAATGCTTCATCAGAATTTAGCCACATGTCTCTTTGACAGAAATCATGAATTTCTTCAAATGATTTTCCAGAATTTTTTGCCAGAATTTTGAATAGTAAAAAATTATATTTTTCAGTCTCCATTTGACTAATACGAGTATCATCTACTTTCCCACTATTTCCTGCAGCAACGTGATGTAACATAACAGTAGAATTAATTAAAGATGAACGTTTGCCTTTTGCACCAGATGATAGAAGAACGCTACCCATTGAAGCACACATTCCTAAATTAACTGTGGCTACATCAGGCTTAATATAATCCATAACATCAATTATACCTAACCCATGAATAACTGATCCTCCTGGTGTTGATATTTGCATTGTAATATCTTTTTTAGGATCAGAATCCTCTAAATATAATAATTGTGCTTGAATAATATCAGACATTGTATCATCCACTTCACCAGACACCCATAGAATTCTATCCATCATAAGTCTATCAAATACGGACAATTGGGTTACATTAAGTTGTCTTTCTTCTAAAACATGAGGAGATAAACCAAAATTCTTGACTTGATATTTTGTCACATCATCTACCAATGTTCCATTAATACCTAAATGCTTAGTAGCATAATTTCTAAATGCGTTTTTGTTCATAATTTAATATTTTAATTATTATTTGATTAATTGATTAGATACAAAGATACTGAAAATTTTTTAATAAACAATATAATATTAATAATAAACCTATAATTTAACAATAAACTAATATGATTTATTGTAAAATTATAGGTTTATTAGAAAGTTAATTTGAAAATTAATCTTCTACTGGTTCGTCAGTTGAATCTTCAGAATCTTCATCGTTAAGTTGAGCTAACATTAAATCTTTCATTTTTTGCATTCTTTCGTCAGCAAAAAGTGTTTTTACTTTTTCATCATCAATAGGATATGAAATTTCATTATCCAATACATGATAAAGATAATCGAAAGCTAAATCTTGTTCAGCTTTATCACAAAGAAAATCAATCAAAGCTAATTTATCAGTTTCATTAAGATCAAAGATTTTAACTTTTTTAACTTCTTCAAGAAAATTTTGTTGGATTTCAGTAGATGGATTAACCATTTCTGATAATTGTTCGGTAATGTTCATAATTTTTTATTTAATAATTTGTTTATTGTTTAGTTTTAATAATATATAAAGTTTTACTTTTATAATTTATTTAATTATTTTTTAATTAATATTCTTCTTCTTCAATTTCATCACCATTTTTATCTAAATTTGTGAAATCTTCATCATCATTAAGATCTTGAACTTCGGTAACTACAGTTTCAACGATATCAATATCATCGTATGATACTGGATTATCTTGAATAAGACTCTCTGCAAGTTCTTGAGCAAATTGTTCTACTCTTTCATAATCCGCTTCTTCTGATTCAATTGATAATGTCATTTGAATTTTGTATTCTTTTATTTTCATATTTTATTTTATTTTATTTTATTTTTAGAAATTTATTTTTTGTCTTTCCATACATCAATTTTGAATATTCTATGAGAAGGAGTAAATATATAATCACTTCCCGTACTTTCCCATACACCATTATTTCCTATTGCAGTCACGTTTTGTTTTAGTGTATATTCATTTTCATACTCAGCAGGTATAGTTATTATACTACTATCGTCAAGAAACACCGTTATATTATAATTCATAAATTTAATTTTTTCTTATATACTACAAGAAAACCAATAAGTTTATATTATTTACTAAATATTAAAGTTAGTTCATCAGTTGGATAAGGGTACTTCAATAATTGTTTTTTAAATATTTTAAGCATACTATCTTGCTTTGTTTTACAAACAGAAAATTGTTTATTTGAAGTATTATTAAATCCTGACAATGTATTATTATCAAACTTCAAATCCATTGTATTATCAGAATTTATTTTTAATTCTAATACAATATCATCATAAGACCCATCAAATCCGAATAGATAAGGGTAAGTAATAATATCATATATTTTATTACCTTCAACATCTTCTAAATGTGAATATTTTTTATCTGAAAATATCATAATTATTCTTCATAATAGAATGCAGCAAATGGATCCATTTTTATTGATTTTATTAAATCAAATTGCTTATCTTTTGATGTGTTATCCAATATAATTCTTATTTCAGGCGTATCTTGAATTAAAAAACCTCCAGTCATTAATATTTCTCCGTTTATCTCAATTACAGCAAGTCCATTTGTTCTTGATACTCTGTTTGCAAGTAATTCTACTTCTTCGTAACCATTAGATTCTGATGTGATGTGTAGTGCTTTCATATTGTTTTATTTGGTGAATATTTTTCTTCAAGACTATTAAGGTAATATTTATTGTCAGTATAATTTATGCTATAAATAGTAATTTTGTTATTATTATAACCAGTTATTTTAATATTAATATTATCGTCATTAGGAAAAAAAACTTCAATATTAACATTATCATGAATTTTTTTATAATGACTTTCTAACTCTGTGCAATATTTTTTATTATTATCATATCTTTCTTTTTCATATCTTGATATTTTATTCAACTCAGTTTTAATATAAATCAAATTATCATAAATACTACGTAAATAATTTTTGCTTGATACAGAAGTTCTCAATCTATTTATATTAAAAATATTACAATTTGAATAATATTTTATAACTGACTGATTATTTTTGTTTTTTTCAATGAATATATTAATACAATAATCTGAATCATTTAAGTTATAATAAAATGATATATAATTTTTATCAACACTACCAATTTCAATTTCAAATTTCTTTTTTAATATGTATTTTTTAATTATTTCTATTGTCTCAATATCAGTCATCATTCATAAGTTTAATAAGTTTTTCTTTTCTTATTATTTTAGTTATATCATTGCTAAAAGGCTGATATGATTCATTTTTTGCAATTGATAATAATTTTTTTGATTCTCCGTCATAATATAAATTTAATGCGACATGAGAGTTATTATTATTAAAAAATACCCAAATATCATATTTCGAATAATGTTCTAATGAAGTATCAAATAATTTTTTATTATATGATACTTGGTGGTATGATGGCTTTCTTTTTATTCTTGACGTGATATTTTTTGGTGAAAATTTAATAGTCATGTAATTTTTGAATAATTTACTTAAATATCCGTATGTCAAATCAACATTTAAATTATATGTTTTTTTAATATGATTATTTATTATATCTTTTATCACAATTTTATCAATTTCTCTATTTTGGATGTAAATATCCAATTTTATTATTTTTTTTAATAATCTTTTGAAATTAGATATAATTGTTTTTTCTTCACAAAAATCATTAAGAATAACAAATTCTAATCCTTTAATATCTGTAAATGGATGACAACTAAAAAAAGAGTATTGATATTCATTAGTGACTTCTATAATATATTCTGATTTGTTTATAACATACTTTATTTCTGCAAATGGAGAATATCTTACGTTAGAATTTGGTTCTCCAAAAATTAAATCTGAAAATTTTCCTGAATTTTTTAAAAAATTATATACTTCTAATGCTGTCATTATTTATTTTTATCTTATAAAGATAGTGTATTTATTTCTAATTGCCAAATTAATTATTCAACATTTTTTCTAAATCTTCAACACTTAACAATTTCACACCAATCTCTTCTGCTTTTACTAATTTTGATGTTCCAGCATTTTTGTCTTTACATACTAAATATGTCAAATTTTTTGATACACCAGATGCAATTTTTCCTGATTTTGAAATTATAATTTCTTCTAAATCTTTTCTTCTTATTCCAGTGAAGCAAAATGATATATTTTCCAAATCATCACCAACTATTTCTACATCAGGAACATCATTTGATTGTATTTTGATAGGTAAATCTTTAATAAAATCATAGAACTTATCATAACCTTCAAGATATGATTTTGCTGACTTATCAGAGAATCCTTTTACTTCAAGTATTTGTTCAAATGTAGGCTTACCATCAAAATGCATTAGTAACTCAATTTTCTTACTTCCTAAGTTTGTGAATATACATGTAGCGTGCATCAGTTTTGATAGTTTAACGTTTGTGACAGATTTATGAATTGACTCATAAACTATTGATGATTTTCTTTCACCAAATCTATCAAGTCTTTCTAATTCATCTGGTGTCAAATCTAATATCTGTTTAATTGTTTTGTAACCAGAATTATATAATTGATTAATAGTACCTTCTGATACATATTCAGCTTCAAGAATTTCAAAGAATGAAATAAGTTTTTTTATTTCTTGTTCTTCAGTTCCTTCTACCATCAATTCTACTTCATTTTCATTCCAGAAAACTTTTGAACTACCAAATGTAGGCATTTCAAATCCAGTCGCCTTAATAATTTTTACAATCTTTGGTATTACTCCTCCACTACGCATCACTCCAATTACAGAACCAACTCCTAAATCATTTATTCTAACAAATTTATAGTTATTTAATGTAACACGTGATACTGTGGCTCCATCTAATAGGATAGGTACAATTAAAGCTACTGGTTTAAGTAAGCCGTTTTTAGAGACTTCTTTTACAATTTCTAAAATTTTAGTTTCCTTTGATTCTGCCCATTCTGGGTTCTTATATGCTCTTGAATATGCAGGATTATTATTAGTTTCACGCCCAAGTTTTTTTCTAATGTCTTTATCATTTATATCAAAAACAAGTCCATCAATATCATATTCTTTGTTCCATTCAATATAAATATCATTTAATTCATCAAAATTCAAATCAATTGCTTTGAATATTTTGTATGGTACATTAGAGAAATTTTTGCAGATGAATTCTAGTTGTTCAGATTTATCTTGGGTGAAATCTTCACTTGCATAACCATAACGAATATGTTTAGCATTCTTTAAATCTTTTGATACTGTATCAGAATTTTTAAGTCCAGCAACCATATTACGAGCATTTTTAAATGCTTCTCCATTGTCTCTATAAAACAATCTACTATTAAAAACAGGCTTTGGTATAATGAATTCCCCAATAGTAAATAAATTAATTTTTTTACTATTATCATTTATCATTTCATAATGCTTATGCATAGTTTCTCCAATTATGCCATCACCTCTTGACCAAGCAAGTTGTTTATATTCATCTTTAAGAATTGACATTCCATCATATTTCGATGTACAAACCAATTCTATTTCTAATGATATTCCTTTGTTTGATAACCATTTGTGAATTTCCTCAATAGTATGAAATTTATTCAATGAATACATTGGAAATTTTAAATTTTCTTTTCTGTCTGGATTGACAGTTCCACTATCTTCAATTACACCAGATTCAAATATTTCATTGTCTGGATCCAAATTTTGAAATGTTGAAATCAATTTATCATATTCTGGATCACTTATTTCAGGTTCTCCATCACGATATTTCTGATTTAGTTTCTTAACTTCAACTGAAGCAGATTTAAACATACCATATTCTAATAATTGATAAATTTCTGATATTTTCATTTTTTATATTTTTTGTTTATGAAGTACAAAGATAAAAAAAATATCTTGAATAAAAAAATTATTCAAGATATATTTATTAAATATTTGATATTTATTATATTTTAACTTTTACTTGTTCTGTTTTATTGGTGACAGAATTAGAAATGCTATAAAATTCAGGAAAGTCTAATGATTTCTCATTACTAATGAATGAATCTATTGTACCAGGAGAAATTTCTTTAACGTAATTTGAAAATTTGTTAGTTGCATCTTGTATAGCTAAATGTCTTGTTTTCATTGTTGGAGTAAAATAAAACTCATCTTTGAATGCTTGAGACATTAATCCAATAAAATAACAGCAGTCTAAATAATTTTCTATTTTATCAGTTGATTCAAATTTGAATAATTTATTATATTTTTCTATATTTGTTATCATTATATTTTTATCATCTATGTCTAATACATTATCTATTATATATCTTACTGATGAATGTATAGTATTAGGTTCATGTCCTCTTGTGGTAATGATAGCAAATAATCTACCTTCTTTTAGAGTTGTTAAAAATGACTCCCATGATGGACCAAAATTTTTATTCTTTATTGATTTTTTAATATCATCAACAAGTGAATTATCTAATCTTGGACCGTTGTCTCCAAATTCAGAAAATGTATATTTAGTGTCTGATTTCCATTCATTATTATCAATATAATTATCTGGATATTCAAGTCTTATTTTAGAAAAATCTTGAATTGATATATCTTTATTTATCCATTTACCATTTTCAAAATGTTGAAAGTGTAAAGGAGTATTCATGATAAGTAAATTATCATCAATATCAAATATTGAATATATAGAGTTTTCTATACTCTGTTGTTCTAAAATAAATGAATTCCAATCTTTGACTTTTTTGCTCATTATAAATTGAATTTTTTTGTAGATTTATATAATTCTGTATCTTTCATATATTCAACTAAATCATTATATTCTTCATCAGTTATATTTATTGTTCCCTTTTGATAATTTTTTTTCAAAGTGTAATTTATATTATATCCTCCTGGTTTAAGTGAACTTTTATGTATACTATCTGATTTTATAACAAAATAAGGTGAATTTTGAACTTTGTGGTTTTTTCTAAATTCATCATTAGTATTTACATAATCATCAACTACTCTCATCATATTATCATAATATCTATCTACTTGATATTTCTTGCCATAATATTCATCAAAACTATATACTGTCATAATAAATTATTTTTTATTTATTATTATATATAAAAAAATCCATCTTAAATAGATGGATTTAAATTGTTATTTTTTTAATTCAATATTATGAGTTTTTATATACTCATCAAGTTCTGTTTTAGGTTTTAATAATTCAGTATCAAGAAATTCTTTATCAATTTTAAATAATTGAATATCATGTGAGTTTATATATTCAGTTATTTCTGAGTTGTCATCTTTCTTTAACTCTCCCAATATATTCCAAACAGTTGAATAATCATCATTATCTTTTAATTTCTCACTAATTAAAATATTAGTTACTATTTTCCTTTTTCTAATATCATCTGAAGGAATATTTTCGAGTATTTTTTGATATAATATTTCACCTCTAAAATGTTCATTTAAATTTTTAGAATAATTATTTGTATCAAATATCATAATCTTCATTGATAATCCTTTATGTTCATTAAATACATACCAATCTTTTTCTCTTTCATCCCATTCATCTTCTTTTACATTTTCATCTGGATCAGATTGGTTTTGACAATACCAATCATTTAGAAATTCTAAAAGGATTGTTCTATGCTCGCCTACATTTATATTTGGAAAAATTAGTATTTTATCATCTCTACAATCAATTGATAAACTAAGATCAACCATAAAATCATTTTTATATTGACTTTTTGATAATATTTTACCTGATTGAAATAAATAAGACATCAAAGTAGTATCTTCTTTTATACTAATTTCTTTTATTTTATTTTTTAATTCTTCACTATCATTAATTGATAAATATTCCATTTGATGAATAATGTCACATTTTTCATCTACATGTAATATAATATCTTTAGCATAACATTTTGCTAATTCATTTTGTGATGCATCTTCAAATCTATCAATTCTTTTTAAGATTTCTTCTTGTATGTATGCTAAACCATTTCTGGTCATCATACCGTCATATGCTTTTAGACTCATGATTATATGTTTATAGTATTTAATTTTTCTAATTTTATCTTTCTTAACTCTGAATATTTCACAAACCTTTGCTTTCTGAAACTATATCCGCGTAGTTCCAAAAAATTCATTTCGCCATAACTATTAATATCACGAAATGTGTAAACACCGCCAATTTTCAATAACGTCAAAGAAGAATAGCCTAATTCTACTCCAGTATATCTAGATGTATTATCTATACAAACAAATTTTTCACCTTTTTTGTAAAGTATTGATTTCATATTTAATCTTCTAATTTTTCACGATTATTTTTCAAATATTTATAAATGCTAACAAAAACTTTATTAAAACTTCCGATTTCACAGATAATTTTTCTATTTGATATAATCATTTTGACAAATTTTGATTGGTTACCAGTTAAATCTTTTATTCCTGATTCTTTGACCCAATTTGAATATATTTCATCTGATTTTTTATCTTTCATATTTTTTTACAAATATAATGAAAATAATTGATATAAAAAAATTATTTATTTTTATATCAATTAAAAATCATCGTAGCACCATATTGGAGTGTGTTCACCCATATAAGATCCTGCTGTATTAAATTCAAAGAATTCTAATGCTTCTTCTTCTGTCATTCCATCATTGATAAAAATTTCAATACATTTAGATACTGAATATATTAACCTCATTGAATTCATTTCTAATCCAATTACTGCATCATCCAATCCATCAGCAGATAAAATTCCTTCATCTGGATAGTTATTTATGATTTCTTCTAACATTTAATATTTATTATTTTTTATAAAAACTTAACAATTCCAAATAATGCCAATTGCATCGTCAGTTTCCCATCCTGAGCCTTCTTCTATTGTCAAATCACTAATCATCATCACTAAATCACCATTAAAAAGTGGTCCAATTTCAATATCATCAATATTAGGATATATTACTCTTAATTCTTCTATTTTTTCTATTAATTCTTTTACTAACATATTTTTTCATTAATTTTATTTAATTTTAATTTTCTATATTGATTATATGTTATGAATTTATTCATAGTATAACTACAACCTATATACCATAACTTTTTATAATTATCAAGATAACTCACATATGTTATAATATCATTGTGTATATTAATAATAGTATATGTTTTATATTTATCAAAAACACAAATATCGTTACTAATATAAGTAATTTTATCACCGTTCTTCATATTTAACAGAATTAATATTTTTTAATTTTTTTAATCTATTAATTTTAATAAATGGATCAGGAAAAACAGACTCAATTTTATTATATAATTCCTGTAATTTATCAACTGGAAAATTATCAAATTTTGGATCAAAGGAATAGTTAATACAAGCAAACTCATTAAAGGAATGTGGAAATATTCCATATTCTCTCAAAAAAAATGAATTAAACTTTTCATCAAAAACAAGTCCTTCAACTGTAGTTGGATGCAAAGTATATTTTTTAATCCTCCAATTACAAATTATACCATGTTTAATCCTGAATAATTTGTTCAGTTCATTGTATTTTAGTTCCCTTTTTAATTCCCTTTTTTTTCTATTAAATATATTCATCAAATAATTAATTTTCCGTTAATATGATCAAATTGATGTTGAATAGCTATGGCATTTAAATCTTTAAACGAAGACATTTTATAATTCCAATTTATATCATAATATTTAATCTTAACAATTGATCTCCTATTTATAGGAAATTCTAAATTTGGTAAGCTTAAACATCTTTCTTTGTTTTGAATAAAAAGTCCTTCTAAATATATTTCTGGATTAATAAATACTTCTTTTAAATCAGGATTATTAATAACAAATAAATTTAAGTTATGTCCAACTTGTGGAGCAGATAACCCAAATTCAAATTTGTGATAATTAAGAGTTTCAAACATATTTTTAATAAGTGAAAGCAAAAAAGGATTTTCCTTTTTTACATTTACATTTAGTTTTCTTAATTTTCCTGAGTTAGAATCATCATATTTGATTATATCTAAAATCATTTGCCGTGCTTCTTTTCTTTCTTTTTTTCTTTAATTTCTTCTTTTTCAATTTTCTTTTCAACTAATTTCTCAGAAACTGCAGTTTTGAAAAAATCTTTATATTCTTTTTTTGAACAATGCTTCCATCCTTGTTCAATATAAGATTTGATAGCTACAACATCATTAATGCTTGCGTCAGGTACTTTCTTAAAAGTGTCTTTTTTTCTTAAAATTTTCATATCCTATTTTATTTTTATTATTTATATGTTATATTAGATTTAATATATTTAGTTTTTCTTTTCTTTTTATTTTTTTGAATTCTTTGATAGATATAAATCTACTACTAAATATATCAACATGACCATTTTTATCATCTTTCTGAACACGTATATGTTCAGTTTCTGTTACACTTCCATAGTAGGAAAGTAAAACTTTATATGATTTGCTAATTGTTAAAAAATCAGTATAACCAACATTTTGAATACAAACAACTTCATCTCCTTGATTAAATATCATTAAAAATTAATTTATTGATTTTTTCTAATTTTTCTTTTCTTTTCTTAATTTTAAACTCATTTGGTGATAAAAAAATTATTCCTAATGGACTTATAAAAAATGAATTTATTTTGTCAGATTTTATCCTAAAATGATCTAAATTGGTTAATTTTCCTTTATAAATATAATGAATTTTATATTTTTTTCCAATTGTTAAATATTTATCATAACCTCCATCATTATTAATACATACAACTTCATCTCCTTGTTTATATTTTTTATCAGTCATTCCATCCTAATTTTTTAAGTTTTTCTACTCTTTCTTCTCTTAGTCTGTTTATCTTACGTTCTCTTGATTCAGTAATAATTGATGTTGTTGTAGCCATTATATAAGGAACAAATATATAACCTTGCTCTAATAATCCAGTTGAACCAGAAATAATATCATTTGTATTGCCACTTAATGACAAATTACTATAAAAATTTGGTGAAATTGTAGTTATACTATATCTTGATTTTACTGTTTTAATTGAATTCAATCTCTATACATTAATTTTTTATTGTAGTATATACTACTACATGTACCTTGACCATATGTCAAAGCAAATTGCCAACCGTTATATTCACAGATGTCAGACGGAAAATGACTTGTAAAATCATCAATAGATTCTGTTATTTCAGTTCCTTCTTTTTCTGCTAAATCAAACAACGAGTATAATAGTTGAGTTGGATATGGGGTACAACCATTTTTGTAACATTTGTCCCTCCATTCTTCTCCATTTTTTCTTATTATTCTATTGACTAAAGAATCAAAAGTTTCTTGATCATTGAACATTTTTTTTACTCTTTCAATGTTTATATTTTTGATATCTTCTTCCAATTGAATTACTTTTTGAAATTCAAGAATGCTTTCTTCTCCCTCAGGAGTTTTTAAAAATTTTAAATATTCTTCTAATTTTTCTGTAACACTTGGCATAATATTATATTTTTAATTTGTTTAATGTTTTTAATCAACCCAAAATCTAAAGTGATTATTTGTTTCTTCTGAAAACTCATCAGGATGTTTTGATAAAATTAACATCATAAGTTTTTTGTAATCTGTTTCATCTGTTGTTTCAATATATAATGTTGATGAGTATTTATTTTCATTTTCCCCATCTTCAACGTCAAAAATTATTTCTGTTACTCCGTATTCTTCTAGTTGTTCACAAAACATTGAAGTCTCTCTCTCGCTCCAATCTGAATATATCATATTTGCAGTGTAGTCAAAATCAACTAACTCTCCATAATATTTTCCGTATTTTTCACTTTTATTTTCTATCATCACAATTTTAATTTTTTAACTCCTTCTGTTGCTGTTTCTTTTATATGAGTAAAATTTTTAATATCTATACCAATATCAGAATCAGAAGGATCAATATAATATATAGGTGCTCTAAAATTTGCTTTATATAATAAATTTGCTGCAGGATAAACTTGTAATGATGTTCCAATTACAATAAGTATATCTGCTTCTTTTGTTATTTTTTCAGCTTTACCCATATTTGGAACAGCTTCTCCAAACCAAACAATATGTGGTCTTAATGTATCGCCATTTTCATCCACACTATCTGTTTGTATGTCAAAATCTTTTGGCCAATCATAAACAGTAAAATTATTAAATGCTCTCATCTTTGTTAATTGTCCATGAAGATGTAGAACATTTGTACTTCCTGCTCTCTCATGGAGATCGTCGACATTTTGAGTAACTATCTGAACATCATACTTTTTTTCCAATTCAGCAAGAAAGTAATGAGCTGAATTAGGTTCTACAGTATCTAATTGTTTATGTCTTTCATTATAAAATTTTAAAACTAATTGTCTATCTTTTCTCCAACCATCAATAGTTGCAACGTCTTTTACATCATATTGCTCCCAAAGTCCGTCAGAATCCCTGAAAGTTTGAATTCCGCTTTCTGCACTTATTCCAGCACCAGTGAATATTACTATTTTCTTTTTCATTATTTATTGTATTTCTTTTAATTTAACAAGTTTTTCTTTTCTTAAAAAATTATTTGCACTATTGTAATGATAAGAATAATGACTATTTTTATTTCTTTGATAATAAAACCAAGTTTGATCAGGTGGTTCATAATCCATATTTGACATAAATGATATTGAATCTTTATAGTCCTTCACATAATCTTGAACAAATGAATAATATGCAATATCATCAAGTCTTGTGGAATTTTTCAAATCCCAATATCCCCAACCTTTATCAATTATCATTTAAAATTCAATTGTATTTACCATTCTCAAGTATAAAGGTAATTTTTGATGCAATTCTTTTCTATATTTAAGAAAAATATCATTTATATTTAAAAAATCTTTTTTTTCAATAATTTTTACTAAATAATATTTATATTTAACTGACCATTGTCCCAATGTATTATCAATGAATGTGTTATTTTTTGAAATATTAACAAAATGAATAAAACAATTATCACTATTAATACAAACACACATTCCTACTGTTGTTTGACCACTACATAATGCATCATTTACTGCATTCATTTGACATCTAAAATTATATCTACATCTACCACTTTTTACTGTTATCTTTTTACCTGTGCTGATAACATAGTCTTTTATACGTTGAGTTGATTTTTTATCTAACATATTTATTTAATTTTATAATTATATAATTCTTTTAAATCCTTAGGAAAAGGTATTAAATGCCAAAATCCATTATCATCAATTGTGAAACTTTCTGGTATCATTGGATAATATCCCCATGTACAAAAGCCATTACATTCAACATTTTCACATGTATTTGTGAATTTATTTTCTATTCCCCATTCTTGTCCGCATAAAACACAAATCAATTTTTTTTCTGATATGTCAATAAAAATTTCATCATCTGATTTAGATATTTTTTTTAATTTATCTTTTCTTTCATATTTTATTGAATATATAAATCTATTAATTGTAGTCCAAATTTTTTTGTTGCTATCATTTAGTATTCTTACCTTACCAATTTTATGATCTAATATTTCATATGATTTACCTATAGTCAAATTACAATAGCTATTAGAACTATAAAATCTCATATTTGAGCAATAGTTTTCATTATCAAAGCATATATATGTTTTACCTACTAAACAATATTTATCTGATAATATGCTTCTTTTTAATACTTTTCTTTTTTCAAACTGATTTTTATCCAAAAAATCAGGATTATTTAGCCATTGCTGAAGTATCATATAATTTTTTTAATTTTTCTTTTCTTAAATATTGTTTATCTAATTCTGTTTTATTGTCTATTGATTCAGTAGTCCAATTTGTGACTTTTGGATTTTTACAGCACATTAAACGATATTCATATTTATTATTTAAAATACTTACTATTTTAATTTTTAAAATTTCGCCAACCACAATATCACCTATTTTATATTTCATTTAAATTTTTTAATTTTTCTTTTCTCATAGATTTAATATCTATTTTTGAGCATCTATCTACATATTCAGATTGAACAACTTGTGTGTATGTTTGATTATTAAAAAATGTATGTATTTCATAACAATTATTACTATTAATAATTCTTACTATTTTTGTTTTGAAACTTTCAAAAATGATAATATCACCTATTTTATATTTCATTTATATTTTTTAATTTTTCTTTTCTTATATAATTAATATAGAATTCTGATGAATTATCTACATTTTCACAACTCATAATGTGAGTATTATTTTCATCAATAAATCTAAATCTATAATAATGAAATAAATGTTGATGAATAATTTCTATTATGATTGATTTTGATTTTTTAGATTTATTAAAAATGATAATATCGCCAATTTTATATTTCATTCAATTGTTTCAATTTTAATATTCTTGCTTCTTTTTCTGAGAATATATTTAATTTTGTTTCATTAATGACGTATGTAAATATTTTATTTTTAGTTAATAGTATTTTATTATCAAGAGATATTGATTTTATTATTTTTTCAATATCAGATTTATTTCCATATTGTTCGTCAATAACTATACAATTTTTTTTATAATCATAATCCAATGTAATATCTATATCATATATTGGCTCACCATAAAAACTAGTTCCTGTGCTTTCTAAATATTCTCCTACAATTTTTTCAAATTTATGAGTCAAATTACATAAATAATTTTCAAGTAGTACCTCTAAAAAATCAGTTCCACTAAAATCACCAGTTTGTAAACGTAAGAAATTATTAAAGAACCAATCTTCGGCGTCAATTCCTGTTTCAGATGAAATTTTATCAATTGCTTTGATTTGTGAATTCGTATTTTTCCCTATCCAAGTCTTAAATACGGTTTCAAATTTTTTCATATAAATTTTATTAAATTATTTGAATTACAAAGATACAAATAAAAAATGATATAATAGAAGAAAATAAAAAATAGTTAGTTATATTTTTATATATACAAAAAAAGAAAAATTATGGCTCTTAAAAAATTTAATGAATTTGAATATATAAAAGAAAATATTCTTGATGACGAGGAAATAGAAAATACCACTAATGATGAAGAAATAGAAAATAAATGGGAAGTTAGAGTGAATGACAATACTGAATCATTTTGGGAATATAAACATGATGCTATTGATCAGATATTAGAAATTCTAGATAATCAAGGTATAAATAGTTTAGATGGATATAAAGATGAAGATAATTATGAACCATCAAAAGATGAATTGGCAGACCTTCTTGATAGTTTAGATGAATCAGATTTTTATGATATGATAGAAGAATTGAAAGAATTTGTAGTATATGATGATAATATAAAATTGATAAATATTGATGATGATGATGAGATTGAATTCTTAGAAGAAGAAAAAGAAGAATAAAAATAAAAAAGATTCATATATTATGAATCTTTTTTAGTTATGCACTCAAGTTTAATTTTTCTTAAAAAATTGTTATAATTTTTTGATGTGACTACATCCATTTTATCATATTTAAATTTTACACGTAAATCTTTAATTTTTGAATCACTTTTATCCCATGAATCCCAATCAAAATCAAGAAATCCTAAAATTTCGACAAATGAGAAATTTTTCAAAAAAGAGCAATATTTTATAGTACCATCTTTTTTACTATTTATAATTTCTAAATAATTTATAATAGTATTATTATTAATCATATTATTTATAATCTGAAATGGTTGTAATTCATCATTAACAGTATATAAATTAAAAATCATAATATCGTTTTTTATAGAACTACAATTATCAGTCAAAAAAGTATTATTAAATCTAACTTCAAATTGTGTTAGATAAATAGGCTCTACATCATGTAAGCTATTCAAACTATTAGAAAACTGTGCTATTGCCATTATAATTATTTTTTTATTATTTCAATATTATTGATGATATTGTATTGATGATAATTTTTTAATTTATTATCACCTTCACAAATATCATTTAATTTTTTAAGTTTTTCTATTCTGGTACTTATTAAATCATTACTCAGAATTCTCAATACATTTTCTTTTATCTCATTTCTGACATTTTCTGTATCAAATTCAAAAAAATAATAACTTAACATTTTTTCAATTTCTACTTTTTTTCTATTGAATGATTTAATTGATTCTACATTTATAGTAAGTTTATTACTTCCATTACCTACACCAATATTTATATCTAAGTTAATCATATTAATTTGTTTTTTTAATTATAAAAGAAAAAATAAAAAAAGTTTTATTTATATATAATTTAATTAATAGTAATAAAAAACATATTTTATATAAAATGAATGAAAATCTTAAATTATTAGCAACAAATAAGTCTTATTACTCATGGGATTATGATTATAAGTCTGTTGAGGCTAAAATATTATTAGATATGAGTAACGATGATTTATATCTTAAATTAAATAGCTTTAAAGCTAAAACAGGATTAGGTAAAGGAGAGTGGAAAGATGATTTGGAATTTATAAAAATAGGAAATTTAAAAACAAAAATAGATTCTGTTTTAGTAAATTCACTGCTTAAAAAATATGTGATATCTCAGCACAAATTTTCTAAACATTGGGAAGATGAAGAAGGAAATCAAATGCTTTTATCTGAATTATTTATGCTACATAAAAAGGATATTTTGAAAGAACCAAAAAAAGAGATATCAGAATTAAAACACATAAAATCAATATCCACATTTGATAAAAAAGAATACTCTGATATTGAATTAGTTAAATATTCAGATAAAGCATATGCTATTTTTGGAAAAGGAACAAAAGAAATTAAAGAAGATTTATTAGAATTAGGATGTAGATATAATAAATTTTTGACTGATCCTAAAACTGGCGAAAAAAAGGCTGGATGGATTTTTCCATTAAGTAAATTAGATAAAGTAAATGATTTGATAAAAAAATAAAATAAAATGAAAAAATCAGTTGAATATTCAAAATTACCAATTGCGAAATGCTGGTTTATTGATCATTGGGTGACATTTAGTCTTCATATAGGAGAGTCCAAAAACATAAAAGATTTTTTAAATATAAATAATATTTCATTTTTAGCAGATATGAAATTGAATATTAATAATATTCCTATAGAATTTATCAATAAAAAAATAAATACTTTAAATGAGTATTTATCTTATAATTTTGACAATACTTCAACAAAGAAATTTTTACAATATTTTATAACATCAATATTAGATATAAGATACGAATCAGAAGATAAATTGGTTTTTAGAATATCAAATGGTAGTACATGGAAAAACACTAAAATAATATCTAGTCATCCGTTATATCAATCAAATGAACAAGTATTAAATGTTTCACAATTAGAATCAAAGATAAATACAAGTACAGCCAATACAACGGTAATAATTATCACATCAACTATATCAAATGATATATACACTACAACCACAACAACCACAATAACAAATAATGCATTCGAGATAATTGACAAAAAACTTAAAGTTAAGACATTGTTTATACATATACCAAATGAAATAAAAAAAATATGAATCAAGAAGAGTTATTAAAAAAATTAGAAGAGTATCATAAAAATACTGATGATAATATAATTGGAGTTGGATATGGGTATAAAACCACTAGTGGAATAATATCTGATGAGTTATCAATAGTTTTTACTGTTAAAGATAAAATTGATAATGATAAATTGAAACCAGAACAATTATTACCAGATTCATTAGTTATTGGTGATGAAACAATAAAAACTGATGTAGTAATTGGTAGCTATGAAAAATTTTGTGATGATTCTTTTTATGATTGGGAAACAATTCCCCCATCAAACAGAAATACATTTCGTCCATTGAAATGTGGAGTTTCTTGTAGTAATATTACATCAATGTATAATTATTCTGGTACATTGGGATTTTTAGCTATAGATAATGAAACAAATTCATTAGTTGGAGTATCAAATAATCATGTATTTTCTGATGATTCTTCTATATGTTCAGAAAGATCAATAGATGGAGAAATATATAATATCAAAGGTAATATAGTAGGACAAAAACATGAAACACCAAATGATATGTTTCCAATTGGAATAGTTAAAAGATATTATCCTATAAGGCAAACTGAATATAATTATGCAGAGGTTTCATTGACAACAATTTATTCTGGACAAACTTACATAAATAAAAAAACATCATATAATCAAGAAGGATTAGAATCATCTTCTTACTCATTTGCAACAACAGACGAAATAAATAACTTATTAAAACCAGGTAATATATCATATAATCCATTATTATATAGTGCAGGTAGAACAACAGGAGCTAAAGGTGAATATATCACTAAATTATTAGTTTATCAATCTCCTGCAGTAGCAACAGTATCATATAATATTCAAGGAGTTAGTACTCCTATTGTGTTTTCTGATCTTATAGTTTTTGTAGCAACAACTGGTACAACTCAACCAATAAGTGATATGTGTGATTATCCTATTTGGCATGGAGATTCTGGTTCTGCGTTAATTGCAGATTTTTCAGGAACTAAAAAAATAATAGGATTATGTTTTTCTGGTTCTGATAAAGTAGGTTTGGCTTGCAGAATTGATAGAATTTCAAGTTTAATTAATATATCAGCATGGAATGGAGAACCAGTTAATTATTCAAGTGAAACAGAAATAGATGAAATTACTGTTGATGGATTAAGTGACTATGAATATATAACTGTGTCTGGAAAAACTTATTGGCAGGCAGGATTAGTGTATAATTAATTATCTTGTAATAAATTAAGTGTATTTAATTTTAATCTTCTAAATCCATAAGATGCATCTATAATATCTAAATATAATCCTTTATAAGTTTTAGAATCTTCTAAGATTGAAATATCTTTTTTATATAATGAGATATCTTCAAGATAGTTATTCACTTTAAGTACTAATTCATTTTGAATTGCATTGTATGTATTTATAGATAATAATGTATCATTTGAATATTTTAATATTTCATCAAAATCAACATCACAATTATCTAGTTTTTTAATTTTATTTATGAAAAAATTATTTTTTATATTTTTATAAACATTACAAATTTCTTCTGAATCTTCAATTAATGTAACATTTAAATTGTTAACGTTTTTATTTGCTGTTATTAAATTTATTTTTGATCTAACATTTTGTATCGAGTCAATAAGATAATAATATTTTTTTCTGGATTGAAAAATTTTAGATGTATATTCACACTCTATATTTGTTCCAAGAGATAAATAAATTTTACCTTCATTAGATTCCAACTGTGATATAATTATATTTATTTGTTTTTCTGCAAATTTTATAGTTTTCCAAGTTTGAACTTTAGATAAAATTTTAGTAAAAACAAACGGATTAAATTTTTCATTGAGCCCGCAATATGAGAAATAGAAAACTCCAAGTTCTGGATGATTTATTCTTACAGCGTACTCATTATTAATTTTTATCTTAGACATATCATTATATTTTAATTATTACATATAGAATTGATGTTTATACTTACAATTGATAGATAAGTTTATAATTTGTACTTAAATAAAGTTATAAATCATTATCTTTTTTAAAATAAAAATAAACTTATTTGAAAATATAAAATACATTATCATTAATATAAAAAACAAAAAATTATAACAGAAATGAAAAAGTTAGCATGGAAGAAAGTAAATGGAGAAAAAATTGAAAACATTAATGATTATGTTCTAAATTATGTAAAAAACATTGATAATGGATCCAAAGTAATAGTTGGATGTGATTCAGATAGTCATATGCATAGAACTAAATATGCGGTAACTGTAGTTTTTTATAATGAGAACAAAAAAAAAGGTGCCCATGTTGTTTATGCAACATATACTGAGCCAAAGGTTAAAGATCTTGTAACTAAATTGTGGAATGAAGTATATTTGGCTCATTCTGTTGCGGAATCTATAAATGAAAAATTAATTGAAATTGATTATAAACATAAATTTGATACTAATCTTTATGATGGATCTACTCCCAATAAGTTAGTTGAAATTCATGTTGATTTAAATGCCAGTAAAAATACAAGAAACGGAGCAAAATTATCAGACAATAAATCAAATAAAGTTTATACTGCTGTTATGGGTTGGTTATGTGGAGATAAATATAAAGTAATGAGTAAGCCAGATAGTTTTGCGTCTAGTTCAGCATCTGATCGTTTGTGTAAATAAAAATATATAGAAAAATAGATAAAAAATATTTATATATAAGGTATATAATTATGAGTAAAAATCTAATAATAAAAATATTAAATGAAAATAACCTAGTAAGACTTTTTTAAAGTTTGCTAGGTTTTTGTATTTATATAACAAATGAGAGATTCAGGTTAATGTCCTGACTAAGTAATATAAAAAATTACATTAGGTGTGTGTAAGCTATCTCTCTTTTTTCAATTTTACAAAAGAAAGAAGGTGGAACATTAGGTTGTTTCACTTTTTTTTATTATATTTGTAATAGTAAAAAATAAACAGTTAAAAATACAATAATTAAGGTTTTTTAAATAAATGATAGAAAATGATAAAAGTGATATATTATTTTGTTGGAAAGATGATAATAATATATGTGTTCAGGTTAATATACCGTTTGAAGAATTCAAGAAAATAAAAAATATGGTTGGTAATTATGTATATAGAGTATACCAAAGTCATGGTTATAAAAATCCATTATATAGTAGTGATATTGATGATAAGTTATTAGAGATTGGTGGATTTTATTATCATACAGAATATATTAATAAATTCACAAATAATAGAAAAACATATGAGAATATGATGAAAATTAATGATATAAGAGACAAAGAATCATTCATTAGGTTTTTAAGATATGGTGAGTTATTCAATCAATATCATTATTCTGGTAAAATGTTTTTTCATAATTATAATACGGTTGAAGAGTGCTCTACAAAAGGATCAAGAGCAGAAATATACGCTAGAGGTAATTTTGAAATGTTTATAAATGACAAATATAAAGAAATTAAACATATCAATGAAGAAACAAAAAAAATAACAAATCCAAACATTAACATGACTGATTTGATTAAAGTTAATTATCCAAAAAACGCAAAAGAGGATTTTAATGGAATAGATGGTTCATTCATTTTCAACAATCAAACATTCACAGTTCAAGTAAAACCATTTATATCGAAGACGTATAATGAAGATAATCTTGAAATTTGTTCTAATGGATCAATGTCATTTAATACTCATTATTTGGTACTATACAAAGAAATAAACATCAATAAAAAATATACATACGATATAATAATATTACAAAATGGAACAAATAAGGATAAAATAAAAATTGAAGGTAATAATTATATAACTAATAAAATAAACAAAAAAAACTAAAAAAAGAGTAGATTTTAAATCTACTCTTTTTTTTATTAATTTTTAAATTTCTTCAGTCTTTTAATATCATCTTTCAAATCTTGACTATAATATTTAATTAAGAATTGAATATCATTATTTTTAATTTCATAATAATCTTTAATTAATGTAATATCATTATTACTAAATTCTGATTTTATTTTGTTTTTTGAAGGATTTTTTGTTTTCCACCACCAATCAGGTGTTCCATTAGTTGATCCATAAAAAAACTGATTCCAAATGTCTAATGAAGATGATTTATTAATATTTTTATTATTAAAGAATTGAGCTTTTCTTAAATCTTTATATGCAAACTTTCTATTGAGAACAAAAAATGCATCTTTTTTCTCATCATCAGTTACAAATTTATATTTTTCTTTATCTTTAAATATAATATTAGCAAGTGTTATAAAATCTACTTTCGCCATATTCTCTTAGTTATTTTAGGTGATAAATATAATCCTATAAGAACCCAAATCATCCACAAAATTGTAAATATTGGTATATTATTTTCACTGAATAAAAAAACAAAAGGAAATAATATTAATGACCAAATCACATTTACTATACAAAGTCTTTTATATCCTTCTTCTATTTTTTCTTTTAAATTTTTTTCCATTTCTGTTCTTTTAATAATTTTTTATAACATTTTCTACATAAAGGTTTGTAACTATCGTTACCTCCTATTATAATTTCTTCACCTTCTGTAATTATTTTATTATCAGTTATTTTAGCATTGATTATTGCTTTTTTAGTTTTACAATGACTACAAATAGTTTTAATCTCTTCAATTGAATCTGATAGTGACATTAAATATTTCGAACTTTCAAAAGGTTGAAGAAGATAGGACGATCTCAATCCGTAACAAATCACAGGAATATCTAATTCATCCACTATATTTGTCAATTGAAAAATGTGATTCTTAGTTAAGAACTGAACTTCATCTACAAAAACACAAGATATATCTAATTCTTTTTCAACTATATCATAAATATTTGTATCATCATTAACTGGTATAGCATCAATTGATAATCCTATTCTTGATGTTATTTTACCTAAACCATATCTAACATCCTTACTAGATGTGAAACACATTGTTTTTTTTCCATTCTCAGTATAATTAAAGTTTGTTTTTATTAAATCTATACTTTTTCCTGCATTCATTGTGGAATATCTAAAATAGAGTTTTGCCATTTATTTATATTTAATTGTTTTTAATTATTTCTAATTATTTTTTTAATATCTAATAATCAGATACTTATAAGTATATGATAATAAGTTACTTATAAAAAATAGAAATATCTGAAAGATGTTAATTAATATATACTTGGGTAAGAAATACTATAATTATATATCAAAATTTTTTAAAAAGTTGAATAATATTCAACTTAATTTACAATAAAAAAAATTAATTCTCTATGAAAAAAATTGAAAAGAACAATGTATGGAAATTGGTTTGGGATTATGAAACCAAAGATGTTTTATTACTAAAACAAATTGAAGGAGATTTTGAAACAGTAAATGAGATTTTTGAAGCAAAAAGTAAAAATGAGATTTATGAAAAAATATTTGAACTTGGATTAAGATATGAGCCAGAACTTCTTGAAGAAGAAGAATGGGTATAAAAAAGAGTTCTGTGAAAACAGAACTCTTTTTTTAATATTTTTTAATTTATTTCAAATGCAAAGATACAAAAAAATCTTGAAAAAATAAAATTTTTCATGATTTTTTTTATATTATTCAGATTTATTTGAATGATATTTTGTCTTTATTTTTAATTGCTTTATTTAATAAATATTTTACAACATCATTAAGCTTAATTTTTTTACTTTTGCACATTTCTAAACTTTGATTAAATGTTTCATTGTCTATATCTAATAAAATAATATTTTTTCCATTGTTATATGAACTGATGAAAGATCTCATGACTTCACTCATAGATTTTCCTTTATTTTCACATACATCTTGAAATTTTTGATATTCATCATCATCTATTCTCAATTTTAAGAAAGAATTTTTCATTCTAATTATTTTATTTATTATTTTTCTAATTCATTAATCTTTTTTAATTCATTAATTATTATAATATTAGATTGCATTCTTTTTCTATTTTTATAATAATTTTGATTATTTCTTTTTACTTTCGCTACTTTTACTTTTCTAGTTTTGCCCATTGAATATTATTCATTTTTTATAATATATAAAAAATAATATAAAAAGTTTTATATATAACACATATGAAAAATATTAAAACATTTGAAACTTGGAAAGACAATATTATAGATGATAAATTATTCACTAGTGGCAAAGCTAAATATGATCCAACAGTATTTGGTGGAATTATAAAATATAAATCAGGAAATTCTGAGCCATATTACTTCGCAAGAATACAGAAAAAAGGCGGTTTTTTTATATGTAAAATTTTCAAAAAAAATAAAGATGGAGAAAGTGTAAGATTGAGAAATAAAAAGAAAGATGATTTGAAAGATGCACACAATTATGTTAGAGAATTTATAAATCAAAGATTAAAGAGAGATGAAGAAAAAGGAGAGAGTAATGATTCTTTCTTTGAGCCTAAAAAAAGACATCATAATACAGACAATGATAAATTTTTTCCTGATGAATATAATGACAATAAATCTTTTGAACCTTATTCACAACCTGCAATAGAACCTCAAAAAAGAAAAACTATTATTAGAAGATTTTAAAAAATTCCTTATATAAAAATATAAGGAATTTTTATTTGAACTTTTTAATTAAATGTTAATATACTAATTATAAAAATAATTTTAAAAAATGAAATACTATGTAATAAAAGTTGCTAATGGCAAAGAGAAAAAAGTCAAAGAATTAATAGAAACTGAATTGAAAGTTAATCCTATTGAAAATATAATTTCTAATATTTTAGTACCATCAGTAAAAACACAGCAATTAAGGAATGGCAAAAAAATTAACATTGAAAAAATAAATATTCCTGGCTATATTTTTATTGAATGTGAATCAATAGATAATGTTGAAGGATATATTAAATATATTAGTGGAGTTCAAGGAGTATTAAAAAAACCTTTGAGACAATCTGAAGTTGATAGATTACTTGAAAAAAAGACAACAGAAGAAGTTTTTGTTAATGGTGATATGTATTATATCAAAGAAAAAGTTAAAATAATAGATGGACCTTTTAGTACGTTCAAAGGAATCATTAAGACATTGGATAATTCTAAGCAAAAATCTAAAGTATCAGTTAACGTTTTTGATAGAGAAGTAATTTTAGATTTAACTTATTCTCAATTTATAAAAGATTCAGAATAATTTATATATACAAAAAAAAACAATAATGAGAAAATTAAAAACATTTAATGAAAACATTTCTGATGATATATTACAAAAAGAATATGTATCAATTGAAGAACTAAGAGACGAATTGGACTCTGTGATACAAACAAACAATTTTGAAGAATCTTTGAATATTCTGAGAAGAATTAAAGAAGAATATCCTTATGTAAAAACTGAATCTCCATATTCAGAATTATGGAATGAATATACAAATAAATGGCATGATAAATTTATAGAAGATATAAATTCATATGAACATTAAAAAAGAAAACCCTTGAAATACATTTCAAGGGTTTTTTTATACAATAAAATAATAATAAAAATATAAAATGTGTTAATTAACATATAAAATATATAAATGATAGCACATTATTATGTGATATTATATATATATTATAAAAAACATGAGAAAATTAAAAACATTCAATGAGAATAATGCTGATAATATAATTCAAAAAGAATATTTATCAACAGAAGAATTAGAAGAACAGTTAGATTCTATATTTCAGATTAATAATTTTGAGGCATCAGTAAAACTTCTTAGAAGTATTAAAAATGATCATCCTTATATTAAAACAGAATCTCCATACAAAGAAATTTATATGGCATTTTTGAAAAAATGGTATAATAAATTTAAAGTAGATTTAGATTTATATAAACCAGAAGGAACATTTGAAAATGTTGATTATACAGTAGAAAAAGATTATATATCAATTGATGAGTTAAGATCAGCTTTAATTGCAGCACTGAAACCTTCAAATTTTGAGGCATCAACAAAACTATTGAGAGATATGAGAAAAAATTTTCCTTATATCAAAACTTTACAACCATATAAAAATTTATATGATGAATATTTAAAAAAATGGAATGATAAATTTAAAGAGGAAATAAAAACTTATGTTCTTGAAAAATAATTATAATAAAAAAAGAGAATCATTTGATTCTCTTTTTTTATTAATGTATTGTGATATTAATCTAATTTTGTCTTCACATCAGCAAAGTTTAGATAAATTTTTCTATCATCTTTAATTAATGAGATTACTTTCACTTTGACTTCATCTCCAACATTATATTTTTTCTCATTTCTGTTAATATATGCAGTTTGAATTAGTCCAGTTGTTTCATCATCCAAAGTAATAAGAGCACCAAAGTTTTTAATGTCTCTGATTTTTCCTGTTAATACTTTACCAACTTTAATGCTATCCCACATAGATTCTTTTAAAATTTGAGTAAGAATAATTTTATTATTTTTGATAACTTCCTTAACATAGAATTCAATTGTCATACCAGGTAATATTTCATTCCATTTTTCTTGCCATTTTTCACCAATATTAGCTTTATGTACCATTCCAGTTAAACAATTAGGACCATTTTCAGTGGCTTTAAATTGAACGAAAACACCAAATGGAGTTGTACCTGTGATAACACCTTCATAGGTAATATCATGCTTCAATTTTCTTACTTCATCTGGAATTAATGATTGTAAATATTTCTTTCTTGATACTACATAAACACCTTTTTCTTGTTGTAATGTTTCTAACATTACTTCAAATGTTACACCCAATATAGATTCTGAATCAGATAATTTATTAACATCTGCTAATGTATTAGGCATAAATGCTTCAACTCTAACATTATCCATAAGAATGTCCATCATATAACCTGCTGGTATCATTGATTTAACTTCAGAAATAAGTGGTAATCTTTGTTCATAATATTCTTTCATTTTATTATGAACATTTTGTTTGATGAGTTCTGTAATTGAGCCTTTGATTAAATATGGTTTATCTGAAACTGATGTAATTAAAACATCAATTGAATCACCAACTAGTAATTCAGTTACAACTGTATTCAATTTAGGTTTTTCTACATAGATAAAATCTTTAAATCCAAAATCAATTAAGATTTCTTTTTGATTAATTGATGATATTGTACCTGTAACAACTTGATTTTCTTTAACCTCTTTAATTCCTGATAAAGATTTCTCCATTTGTTCGTACATATCTCGATATTCTTGATTCAAGTCTCCAGTACTCTTTATTTTTCGAATTTTATTATTATTCAATTCTGGAAATGGATCAGGTAAACTACCAATATTTACACCTACTATTAATTCTGTATTCATTTTATTTTTTTTTAAAAAGTTAATAATTTATTTGTTTGTTTGTTTTTATTGTATATTATAAATATTAGAAAGTTTATTTTTTTTCTAATTGTTTTATTTTTTTAAGTCTAATTTTTCTTTTTGCATTTTTGTAATATTTATCTTCATTTACATAATACATACGAAAAGTTTTTTGATCTAAATATGGACTTCCTTTTAAATATTTTTTATCAAACTCAATAAGATATAATTTATAAGCTAAATCATCAATCTCTATTGAATTTTCTAAATTCCAATTACCGTAATTCTTATATACCATAATATAACTGTTATGATAGATTATATACCATATGAGATAAAAAGTTTTATTTATTATAAATTATAATTATTCTGGGGTCTAGTCATTGGCAATATTTCTTTGGTGTGATCCCAAGTTTCAGAAGAAAATATATTATCTTGCTTATAATCAGGAGTTTCACTTATATCCCAATAAACATCCATAAAATTAAATTTGAATTGTACAGTAAAAGTTTGCTCAGACACATCCATTGATTGATACATAAATCTAACCTCTGATAATGATTTAAATAATGCTGATCTGAATACTACTGAATATAAAAAATCACCATCTTTATCTAAAATAAATAAATTAATATGTGGCAAATAATATTTTCTAGTATTATTATAATATTCATTGAATATCTGTTGCATCATAAAATAATTAGAATGAGAATCTACACTTCTAAATGTAATATCTAATGTACTATTATAAGTATCATAAACATTAGTTGATGGTTTGTGCTCAAATTTCTTTCCAAATTTAAGTGTTTGTTCAGAACCTTCATATGTAATACTTGGAAAGACAACTTCTTTTATTGTAGAGTTAAGGTATGATATTGGATCTAAATATGGTATCCAATTTTTATATAAATATTTACTCATTCTATCATTAACATCCTTAGATATAATATCTGTTGGTAATTGAAAAAGTACCTGATTGTTTTGCGAACTTATTCTCATTATATTATATTACTTTTTATTTTATAAAAATTGTTGCTATAATTTGGAGTTTCTTCTTCAAATTTTAAAACATTTTTAATATAATCTGCAAATCTTTCAGTTAATACAGATTCAATAAATATTTTTTTATCTGGGTATTCTTCTTCAAATTTTTTAAGTATTTTTGTGAACAATCCACTATTTGGTTCAGTTACATCTATACTAGCAAAATCAAAAAAATCATACATATTACCTTTAAAATTTCTTTTAGATTTTCTAATATATATTTTTATTTCATCATTAGATATCCATAGATTTCGCAAATTAGATTTTATGAATTTTGAAATCTGATTTAAAATATCATCAATATCAGAGTTATCATATTTTTCAAATGTTTTTAAATAGTTCATTTTATATTTTATGTTTTATGTTTTATGGTGTTGTTGTTATTTCAGTAGAAGTAATTCCTTGATTTCCATATCTTTTTAATGGTAATACATCTAATTTGTATATATTTGGATTACTTAATAATGATCTATATTCAGCTTCTGATATTTCAGATGCCATTATTACATTATCCTTAGTGAAAACAATAGTTCCTCCACTTGATATTATTTCATTTGTTATATCATCATTATATGTTAATCCTTGGAATAGAGAACTTTGAGTCGATGTTGCCATTTATTATTTTATTATTTTATATAACAATATTTGAAATTGTAATTGTCAAATTTTTAGTAGATTCTCCAAATGAGTTAATCGCTTTAATTGAAACATTTGTTATTCCAGGAGAATTAGGTGTTCCACTTATAGTATTATTACTAAAATTTAATCCTGATGGTAAATTTCCTATGATTTTATATGTAGATTTACTATCATTTGATAATATAACATAACTAAATTGTGTGTATGGACTACCTGAAACTGAGCCAGAACTAGAAATGATAGGATAATATCCAGAATTAATAGATAATGGTTTAGAATCACTCCCTGTTAATCCTGATGCAGATATATCAGAAATTGTACTACCAGTAGAATTACAAATTCCACTAATTACTCCAGTTGAATGATTTATACTTAATCCATCAGGTAAAGATTTTGCATCATATGAAATTGGATTACCATTTGATAATATTTGGTATGTAATATTTGATCCAAAACTACTATTAATTATAAGATTTGTGTTAGTTATTTTAACATACTCGACAACAGTTAGAACTAAATCTTTTGATGCTGATCCGTAATAATTTATTGCACTATATGTAAAATTATATACTCCATTCATAGATGTGACACCACTTATTTTATTTAAATTAATTCCTATTGTACCAGTATAATTACTTGGTGGTATTATTTCATATTTAATAGGAAATGTTCCTGTTGCCGTTATAATGTAGTTAAATGAACTATTTGTTTCAGCACTTAATGAAAAAATTTCATTTGTTATAGTTGGATGAATATCACCACTATTCGATAAAGTAGTCTTACCTGATACTCCATCTTGAAGTGTGGTAGTAAGTGTATTTAAAGTATTTATTGAATTTGTTATATCATTTGTGAATCCTGTTACATTTATTCCAGTTGTGAATATGTTAGTGTATTGACTACCTGGACCATTAAGAGTTGATCCTGAATTTGATGCAGGAATAGAACTCAAATTTGAAGTACCTCCTGTATTTGTTTGAATTTGATTTATAAGATCATAATTTATATCTCCATATTTTTTTAGAGGCAATGAATCAATATATTCAATATAAGGATTTTTGCTTAATTCATTATAAAAAGATTCTGTAATTTCAGAAGCAATAATAATATTATCATATGAATATAAAATAGTACCTCCTTGCGTATTTATAATATTTTCTATTGATGAATTATAACTCAAGGTTGTACCTGATGACATATTTAATGCATTAAGTAAATCGGTTTTACTATTTGATATTATATTAGTATTATTTATCATTATTAATTAATTTAATTTGATGTAGAAGATGTATCTTTATATTTAGTATAAATTATAACTGTTCTTCCTGCCATAGGCCATATTGACTCTGATGATGTCGTGGTGTCAGTTGATGTTATACTTGATGATATAGGAACAGAGCTACTTGAATCAGATATATAATTAACACTATTATCAACAAATGTAATATCTTCAAATAAAGTAAATGTACCAGAATATAATAAAGTTCTTACTTTATCTAATCCGATAACTTGACTTGAGCTAGTTGATGATTGATTATTTGAAACTAATGTTAAATAAAAATTTGTAAATCCTTTATTATAAATTGATTTCAATACCGTTAAATCATTTTCTAAAATTTTAAAATTGACTATACCATTTACATAATCGTTTGTAGCTTCTTTATATATTGATTTTTCTATAGTTTCAGAATCAGATTTAAATATTAGAACTAATTCAGAATTATTTAAGATTGTAGATAAATCATATATAACTAATTGATTTGTTGTACTATTTGTTGATTGAAGAGATGCTAATCTAAATTGAATAATATTATCAAATGGAGTAATTACAATATTCAATAATCCCATAGTTTTATAATCATTATTTGTTAAAGCAGTAGAAGAACTATTAGAAGAACTATTAACTATCAATTTTCCAACTTCTATTAATTGAGGAGAATTTACTTTAACAATTTCTGTTGTTATATTTCCTGATAAATAATCATTTCCTAATACAATTTCATCTGGTTTGGCATTATAAATTTTAATTTTATTCAAATTTTGTATATTTAAACTAATTAATTTTTTGCCGTATTTTTGAATGTTATTATCTAATCCTAATGTTGATGTTCTTTCAATGGTACTCATATCAACCAAATCAATAACCCTCATAACAACTCTTATTGCAGCAGTGGTATTTGAAAAAGTTAAAATAGGTCTATATAATATAGTTTTTGTAAAATCATCATTTATTCCTATTCCTGAAACAACAACGGTTTGCATATTAGTTTGAATATTTTCTTCTAATAAATAAATATCGTATTCTATTCTCATTCTACGACCTTTATTTTCCATTTCTCTTATAAAATTATCTAAATTTTGATTTGAATTACCATATGTACCATTAATTTCAAAGAAATCACCTTCAGTAGATTCTTTAATATTAACAGCTAATGTATTATAATCTGCGCTTTTTGAAAAAGACGTATTATAAGATTCAGATGAATAATAATATGTAGTACCTAGAACATTTTCTTTTGTTACTAAATATTTAAAATCTACAAATATTGGAGATGTTTGACTTAATCCTATTCCAAGAGTAAAATTATCATTGATTGTATTACTTAATACAGAATTATCTGTTAATGTAGTTGTTCTTTGATTAGAAACATAATCAATTGAAGGTATTTGAAATTCATAATATTTACCCCATTCTTGTCCATCATATAAAAATGGAACAGATAAAGTCATACCTGAAGTTGATTTTGTTGTTGAATCGAAAAAAATATTAGCTAACTCATACATACTCTCATTATAATAATCGTATGTATAAATTTTAACATATAATCCAACATATTCATTTAAAACAAAATTATAATTTGTAGGTAAATATAATTTTACATTATCATATGGTATAGGAGCAGTATTATAATCTTGATATTGTAAAAAATTATACTTTTCAGTATTAATTGTAGTATATTTTCTAAGAACAGTATCTAATAAAAATAAATTATTATTTATATTATTATTGCTTATAGTAGAAAGAAAACTTCTCTTTTTGTTTTCATTAAGATTAGTTATAACTTTATAATTTTCTGTTACATTATTTTCATTATCAAATGTCCATTCCATTAAGACATTTGGATTAATCTTTATCATTTTTTTAGTACTGGACATATTGTCGTTATTATATTTTTTTCTATATATAAAAAATTAAACTTTGTAATAGAAAAATAATAAAAATAATAAAAAATAAAATGTCATTAAACACAAGTTCATACGCATCAAGTAAATCAAAATCTGCAGCTACTTCAATATCAAACATATCATCAGGTATTTTTAGTGCATGTTCTGATACATATACAAATACAAATACAAATCCATATTATTCTACTATTTATAATGGTTCTCCTGGTGTTTATACTGGAGTACCTGTTAGCTCATATGGTTCCATGTGGAAATCAAGTGAAAAAAAAGATGAGTTAGATGATTTGTCTTATTCTGTTTATTTTGAATTAGATGATGATGATAAAATATTATCTGATACTATATGTGAAATTAATGATAATACTTTTGTTTTTAATTGTAAGATGATTGGCAATAGAATGCAACCGTATGAAAAATTAATGGAATTAATAAGTGACAAAAAAGAAATATCAGTAAAAATTGTGATATCTGACTTATTAACATTATGTTACACAAAATTTCAATTTATTGACATTGAAAATAATTTCAAATTCAATAATGGGTACTGTAGTTTAAGTAAATTGAAAGTAAAATTCAAATTTGATAAAATTCTATATGATAATGAAAGATTATCAGTGAAGGAAAAAAGATCAGATAAACTAAATAAAATATTAAAAAACAATGAATAAAACAAATGAACAATTTAATCAAATAATAAACAATTGCTCTGATATTTACGCTAAAAAAATGAAAGATTATGGTGCAGCTTGGAGAATATTAAGACCTACCTCTGTTACAGATCAGATATTCATAAAAGCGAATAGAATCAGAAGTATTGAAACCAAATCGGTAATAAAAATAAATGAAGGAATAAATTCTGAGTTGATAGCTATTGTAAATTATGGAATAATGGGGTTAATTCAATTAGAACTAGGATATTCAAATTCAGATGATTTATCATATGATGATGGAATAAAATTATACGATAAATATATACAGAAATCTAAGGAATTGATGATGAATAAAAATCATGATTATGGTGAGGCATGGAGATCAATGAGAATGGAATCTTATACAGATTTGATTTTAATGAAAATTTATAGAACTAAACAAATTGAAGATAATGATGGAAAAACAATAATATCGGAAGGTATCGATGCAAATTATTTTGATATGATTAATTATGCAATTTTTGGATTAATTAAGATTAAAGAATCTGAAGAAAAAGAACTAAAAATACCTATAATACCTAAAATAAGAGTCATTCCAGAATGCTCTAATAAGGAAAGATATAATGATAACGTTGTTTGATAATTGTGTATCAAAATTAAATATTAATATTATGCATCATTATCATTGATAATGATGCATTTTTTATAATATTATGATTTGAGCATGTGAGCCAATTCAATAGTCATTGCAATACTCCAACTCAAAGGATTATTATCATTTGGAGTTTTTGTTCCATGATAATATAACTCTGGTATTTCATAATCAATTGATTCGTTAATAATTTTTTCATAAAAATATCTTGCTTTTTCTTTATCTCCTAATTGACAATATATTAATCCTAAATAGCTCAATCCAAATATCCAAGTTGCTTCTCCATTATGATTATAATATTTATCATCTAAATATCTATACACTCCATTATCATCCAATAAATTATCTTCAATATTTTTTAATATTGTTTTTGTCATTTCAATTGTCAATAAATTAAATGGATAAATAAGAAATAATTGTGCTAAGTCATATTTTCTGGTAGGAGTTTCATTTGGTAATATACTATTTAATGCTTTGATTCCATTTTCTATTAAATGCTCAGGAATTTCTACATCAATATTATCACACATTTTAATTGATTTTAAGCCAGAAACTATTACTCCTATTGTGGATGCTCTAGGAGCTTCTTTACCTTCTTCCCAAGCACCTGATTCAGGTACAGTTTGATAGTCAATGGCATCTAGTAATTGAATAACTTTTGATATAATATTAATATCAGATTCATTCCTAATTATTCTCAATCCATTATTTTCTCCTATTGAAATACCATACAAAAAATAGCCTATTTGATCTATTTGTATGTGATTCCAACCAGAATGAATCTCTGTCAAATCTGGATTTATTCTTGGATTTGGAAATTCCCAATCAAAATCTATTTTCTTTTTTTTAATCAAAGATGAAAATTTTCCATACTGATCTTCTATATTTTTGTAATAATCTAACCATGTTTGGTATGTTTGAATATATTTTTCTGTATCATTCCATAATTCTGGAAATGAGCAAAAAAAATTATCTCTTAACCAACTATAACTATAATCAGTCGATACTGATGCTTTATAAAAACCATTTGGTAATCTTAATTTGTGTAGAACTTCAAATAAATTTTTTATATCTAAGTCTAGTAATGTATTGTAAAAATCATTATATCTTTTACAAGTTTTAAAATTTCTCTGGAAATATATTTTATAATGTTTATCTGACATATTTTTGATATTTTTTATACTAATTATTTAACAAATTTTAAACATTATATATAAAAAAATATCAATTCAATTTTAATAAAAAAAGCCTCTGAAAAATCAGAGGTTTTTTATTAAGAATAAAAATTATTTTTTCTTAATTCTGCTAATATTTTTGTTAATTCATTTATTATTCCAGTGTGATTTATGGATAAAATGATAAGTGATTCTTCTAAATATGAAGTAATATAGCTATCATAATTATACTCATGAATTGTTAATTCAATATCACCAAATATATCAGTATCAAATATAACAATTTCATTGTTGTTAGTAATATTGAGTATATTAAGCTCCTTTATTTTCATTTCACTATTAAGAAAAGATTCTATGTTATCTTTATTTAAGATAACATAGAATATTTCATCATTTATATTTAAATCTTTCCATTTAGACATTATTAAACTGTGGTATTTTCAGTTAAAATATTACCACTTTTAATTTCTTTAGATGATAATTTTGAAATTTTTACAGATGAACTATCTTTGTCGTATATTAATGATAATGTATCACCAACTGAGATTTCTTGATCAATAATCGCATCAGTAAGTTTATCTTCAATATTACTCTGAATAGCTCTCTTCAATGGTCTTGCACCATAGTTTTCATCATAACCATTTTCAAATAAATAATCTTTAAGTGATTGAGATATAATTACATCATATCCTTTTTCTTTAAGATTTGAGATTAATGATTTACATTCAACATCAATAATACCACAAATATTTTCTTTACTTAATGAATTGAAATTTATAACTTCATCAACACGATTTAAAAATTCTGGACTAAACACTTTTTCTAATTCTTTTTTAAGAACAGAATTTTTAGAATCTTGATTGTTTTTAGAAAGTCCAAATCCAATACCAGTTCCAAAATCTTTCAATTTTCTTGAACCTGCATTTGTTGTCATAACAATGATAGTATTTTTAAAATCCACTTTACGGCCATTACTATCAGTTAATACCCCATCATCCAATACTTGAAGTAGAATATTTTGAACATCAGGATGAGCTTTTTCTATTTCATCAAGAAGAATAATAGAATAAGGCTTACGTCTTACTGCTTCAGTTAATTTACCTCCATCTTCATATCCAACATAACCTGGAGGTGCTCCTACTAATCTAGATACGGAGAATTTTTCCATAAATTCACTCATATCAATTCTAATCATCGCATCTTCAGAACCAAATAATTCTTTTGCCATAATTTTTGCAAGATAGGTTTTACCTACTCCTGTAGGACCAGAGAAAATAAATGATCCAACTGGCTTATCATGACTATTAATTCCAACTCTTGATCTCTTGACTGATTGAACTATCTTATCAACAGCTTCGTTTTGTCCAATTACAATAGTTTTTACTTTATCAGCCATAAATTTAAGCTTATTGTTTTCATCAATAGAAACATTATCTACTGGAATTTTTGTCATAAGAGCGACAACCTCAGCAATATCTTTTTCTGTTACCATTGCACGATTATCTGAGTGCTCTTGACTCCATACTTCTCTTTCACTTTCAAGTTCAGCTTTCCATTGTTTTTCATTATCTCTATGATCAGCAGCAAGTTCATATTTTTGTGAAGAAATACAATCAAGTTTTTCTACTATAGATATTTTTATTTTCTTACTAAGCTCAACAATTTTTTCAGGAATAGCACTTGTACCATTCACATGAACCATAGCACCAGCCTCATCTAGAACATCAATTGCTTTATCAGGAAAGAATTTTTCTGATATATATTTGTCAGATAAATTGACACAAGCTTCTAATGCATCATCAGTATAAGTAACTTTGTGATGATCTTCATATTGTTTTTTGATATTCTTAAGAATTTCTAATGTTTCTGATTTGCTAGTTGCTTCTACAACAACTTTCTGAAATCTACGTTCTAATGCTGCATCTTTTTCAATATATTTACGATATTCTTCAAGAGTAGTAGCACCAATACATCTGAATGTTCCTCTTGCCAATCCTGGTTTCAACATATTAGAAGCATCAAGTGATCCTTGAGCACCTCCAGCTCCAATAATAGTGTGAATTTCATCTATAAATAGAATGATATCAGGATTTTCTTCCATCTCTTTTACAATACCTCTTAATCGTTGCTCAAATTCACCACGATATTTAGTTCCTGCTACTAATGAACCCATATCAAGAGTGATAACTTTCTTGTTTTGTAAATTTTCAGGAACAAGTCCATCTACGATTAATTGAGCTAATCCTTCAACAATTGCTGATTTACCTACACCAGGTTCTCCAACTAATACAGGATTGTTTTTCTTACGTCTGGATAAAATTTGTGTAATTCTTTTAATTTCATCTGCACGTCCAACTACTGGATCAAGTTTTCCTTCTTTTGCGAGATTTGTAAGATTTGTACCAAATTGATCAATCAATTTAGTTTTTGACTTACTTTTTGAACTTCCTGTTACTTCTTCTTGTTCTTCGTCCATATTATTAACATTTTCTAATTCATCATTAATATTAAGTTCTTCTTCTTCATTCTTCAATCTATTTTTCAAACTTCTTAAAATTTCAGGTGATTTATTAAATAACTCTGAAACAAGATTATTGCTATTATCCAATATTGAATAAAAAACATGTTCAATACAAACTTCATCTGAATCCATTGATTTCGCAAAAACAACAGAATCTTTTAGAATTTTTTCAGTTTCTAATTCCAGTGGAATTGAAGCATTTTTTCTGAGTGAATTTACTCCAATTTGTTCTTGCATCACAGAAGACCACTCAGATATTGTTTTCTTAATGGCATCAATATTTAGATTAAGATCCCTCATAATTTGAGATGCATCAGAATATTCATCATCTATCATTGATAGAAATAAATGTTCAGGTCTGATTGATTTAGACTTAATCTTAATAGCAATGTCCTTACTTTTTTTAATGACTTCTTCTACTTCTTTTGAGTAATTCATAGGCTTTAATTAATTAATTTTATTATTGTTATTGTAATCGTTAGTGTATTTAATGAACGCTTTCATTAATTGAAATTTTTTCATTTTTATTTTTTTACCAATTGTAACAGAAATTAATAAAACTGGTAAAAATAACATCAAGGCAAAAATCCAAATATACAAATCGTATGTATATTCTAATAATCTCATTAATGATTTCGCCCATTTTTTATAAATATCTCCGCTTTTATTTTTTAATATAAAAGTTTTATAAATATATAATATATAATCTATTGTAAATTTTTTCATTCTATTGTTCTATTGTGAGAGATAATCCTCTCTCTTCTAATAATTTTTTATAAGGCTCTAATGTTTCTCTTGAACCAGTTTTAATAACATCTTTACCAATAAGATGTACATTATAGGCTGATGCTTCTGCTTTTTTAGGTGGAAATTTTAAATAAGCCATTAAGCATGTGATAACCCATTCAAATGAATTTACATCATCATTCCATAATATCAATTTAAATTCTTCTTCAGTATTAGTAGAAATTCCATTTTCTGATAAAATTTCATCTAATGATTTTGTTTTTGTTTTCTCCATAACTTATTATATGTATATAAACTTTATTGTAAAGTTTCATTTAATTATTTATTGTAATTGATAATGCAAATTTACAACATTTTTTCCTAATATCAAAACTTATTATAATAATATTTCAATAATATATTTAACTATCTGATTATAAACAAAATAAAAAATACATATTTTATATTTTATGATATGTATATATTAATCAGTGAAAATCATTAAATACTTAAAAATTAAGCTAAAAACAAGGTTTTTATAATTAATATATACAGTTATAAAAAATAACTGAGTAATAATAATGATGAATAATATTATAGTATTTGAAAATTATGATAATGAAAATTATGATAATGAAAACATAAAACGTCTGAAATCTCCAGATGTATCATATATGGAATTAATGAAAAGTAAATTTCGTTGTAATGAGTGCTCTTTTTATGAGCATGACTATTGTAAAAATGTAAAAGTTAAATCCAAAGTTAGTTCTGATGGCTGCTGCAATTTATATTATCCTAAAAAAAGAGATGAAGTTAATAGCAAAAATTGGAAAATATATTAATAAAATATAAGTCATAAGGCTTATAAACATAATTTATAAGTCATAAGGCTTATAATATAATTTATAAGTCACCAGGCTTATATTTATTTATCTTATTTATCTTATTTATCTTATCACATCTTTCTTTTTTTATGCTGGTTAATATAAATCTATATGACAATAAAACACACTCTGGAAATCTTTCAATATTACTAATAAAATTACTATCTATTATAAGAATGTTAAGTTTTTCTTTTTCTATTTTATCATTAATATTGGTGGAAATTTCTTCTACAAATGATGATGATAACATGGTAATAACATCTGTTCCAGATATCATTTTAAATTCTTCTTCTTGATTAATAGAAAATTTAATTTTTATTTGATATGTATTAAATTCATAATAATTTTTTGTGCCTATAACTAATTTGACATTTTCTAATTTTAATTTTGATAACGTTCTTATTGAAATCGGTAAAATATTATCATCATAAATACTATTTGATATATGTAAATTATTGTGATTAAATGAGCACAATTCAGAAAAAATAGAAATAGGTTCTTCAAATCTTTTATCGATATTTAAAGTATTAATAATAGGACTCCATTTAATGATCGCACGATTAATAAAATTACTGTCGATTGTTATCATAATTTATCATTATCTTTTTTTTCGTCATCATTTCTTCTAAATAGATATTTCTCATAATAATCTTTTTCCATATTATGTAATGTTGATAATATAATCTCCACAAAATCAATTTTTCTCTTACCCTCTTTATTGTATTCTATACTAAAATTCCTGGCTTCTTCAACTTCACCAATCAAATCCTCCAATGATATATATGGCTTACCATCATCTCCTTTAATAGTTCTTACAACTCCCATTTACTTTTATGATCATTTTTATTTTAATAAACTAATTCTAAGTGAGAAATTAATTCATCGTCTTTATCAACTTCAATTGAAGCATCAAAATTTATATTATGCACTTGCTCAATAATTACTATTTTATTTACTTTATATTTCAATTCATCAATAAATTCTAAAAATTGTTGAACAGATTTTGTTTTCTTACCATCAATTAATTTACCCATAATTTCATCTAAAACAATGAAAGTAGATTTGGATTTTACATTTATTTGTCTCAAAGATATTTTCAAAGCAAGGGCACAAAATGTCCTTTCCTTACCAGAGCTTTCAATAGCATTTTGACTAGTATCAAGTCTATCATCTGCACTAAGTCTCAAATTCAAATTTTCATCAAAGAATAATGTAAAATCAACATTACTCAGTAAATCATTCAATTCTTTATTTATTAAATGAATGGATTTTTTTAATAAAAATGTAGGTAATCCATCACGACTAATACATTTTTGATACTCCTTTAATAACTCATCTCGTTTCTTTTGCTTTAAATATTTTTTTATTTTAGTAGATATATTAAATATGTCAGTTTCTTTAAGAAGAATGTTTTTTTCTAAATCAATATTTATTTTTGAAAAATCTTTTATTTTTTCTTTATAATTTTTAATATTATAATCTACATCATCAATTGAAATTTGAATTTTTTTATTTTCATCAATTTTAACTTTATATTCTTGGTATTTTTCAATTTCTGATTTTAATTCTTTAATTTTAAAATTAAAATTTTCAAGTGTCAAAATAATATTATCTCTATTCGATATTTTTTTATTTCTCAAATCAAAATTATCTTTCTTAATTTCTTCTATTGTAATATTATTTTCAATATCATCGATATTGATTTCTTTTAATTCTACTTCGATGTTTTTTATTAATTGTAAAGTATTATCTTTTCCTTTTTCTATGTTTGTTATTAGAGTTTTACCCTTATCAATATTTTCATTTAATGTTAAATAATTATCAAAGTTATTATTTTCAATATTTTCAATTGATATATTCAATTCTATATTATCTTGTCTCAATGTCTTGCTACTACCGACATCTTTTAATTTTGATAATATATCTTCATTATAATCACCTTGTTCTAATCTTTTTTTCATATCTTCATAATTAAAGATATTTGAATTACAATCAATTGAATCATTTTTCAATTCTTTATATTTCAATAAACAATCTTTTATTATTAATAAATTTGGTTCTTTTTTAATTTCAAGACTTCTAATTTTATCTTCTAAATGAGCTAAGTGTTCTGAGTAATTTGGATCATTTTTATCATAAGCTCTACCGCAACTAGGACATGATTTTGAATTTTTAAATGTTTCAATTTCTTTATCTAATTCATCATTTGATTTTTTAGCATTAATACCATCTTTTTGTAAAAGTTTTATATTCGATGCTAATTCTATGGATTCTAATTCAAAAACTTGAATTTGAGAAGTTATTTTTTTTATCTCATCTTTTATAATATTAGATTTTTTATTTTTAATAACTTCAATTTGCAAATCATTTGCTGTTATTTTTGATAGTATTTTTTTAATCTCATTTTGCTTCAGTTCTTCAATCTTAACATTAACTTTATCAATCTTTCCATCTGATTCTAACAATGAATTTTTTAAAGTTGAAATTTTATCTTTTAACTCTGAAATTTTTAAATTTGTTTGCTTCAATTTAATTTTAAAATCATCAAGTTTAGATGAATCAAACTCAGTAGGTAATTTATCAATTTCTTTTTCTAAATTAACTCTTTGTATTTTAGATTCTTCAATTTTAGTATTATAATTCTTAATTGTATTTAAATTCAAATCTTCATTGAAAGTTAACATTGATAAATCAATATTACTTAATTTTTTATTTAATTCATCTCTAGTGATATTATACAATAATAATTCTTTTTCTATTCTTTCAATTTCAGAAATATTAGTATCTACTATTGCTTTAATATCAACTATATCAGAATTTAATTCTTTTATATTTTCTTCTGAATCTTGAATATTTACAATTAATTTTTCTTCTATAATTTCTTTTTTATATTCTTTAAATTCATTTGATTTAGTTTCAAATATATCATATCCAGCATCTCTAATAATATTATCCATGAAAATACTTCTATTTTCAGATAATAAATCATTTAAATTATCAGCGTTGGTGAATGATAGTCTAATAAAATCCTTCAAATCTCCTAAAATAGAATCTAATTCTTTTTGAGTTTTACTTTTAACTTCATCAGTTAATTTATTTTTTTCACAAATATCTTCACTCTTATAGAAATCTAAAGATGTAGGACAACTTGTTAAAGATGTGTGTGCCTTATTCCAAACTCTTTCAGTCTTTCTCTGAATTACAAATTTATTACCATTTGAATTAATTACTGCTCCACCATTAACAAAATCTAATTCTCTTTTATTATTTATGTATCTAGAGTCTCCAAATTTTTCAGGACTTAATGTTGTTGTAGTTTTACCATATAGAATATAAGTAAGAGCATCAAGAATCGTAGTTTTTCCTTCCTGATTTTCACCATGAATCTGTACAATTCCATTAATATCTTTCCATTCTATTACATTGTCGTCTCCATAAGACTTAAAATTACTAAACCAGAATTTATCAATACTCCATTCTGTATTCTTCAAAACATCTACTAATTGTATTCTACTATTGATGATATCATCAATATTAAGTATAGATTCAATGTCATCTTTTTTATACTTCTGTTCTACTAAATACTCATTAAATATTTCTCTTTGAGTTTCAGTATCAGTCAAATCAATAGATTCTGATAACATCTTAGATGATAATATATCTGTATATAAATAATTTTTTTCAAAAACTACCTTAATTGTGTTAAATTTATTTTTAATATAATCTCGTATCTTCTTTTCATTTACTGTATTAATGATTGAAGAGTATTCTTTCCAATGAACTTTAATCTCAGTGTCTTTTCCAATATTATTAGCAGATAAATTTAAATTATCATAGTCTGATGATTCATCAATATATAAATTTATAAATGTATGATCATTTTCAATATCATATTCAGTAACATTAAAATCAGAAGGTGATTTAATATTCCATAATAAAAAACCATGATTCTCAACAGTTTCACCATAAGATTGTTGGATTGTTGAACCACAATATGCTGCAGATTTATCGTTTCTTAAATATTGACGCTTGTGAATATCACCAATAAGAACAAAATCATTATTATTAAAATAATTTATATTTTTATATTTATTAGCATCATTAAATACTTTTCCTGTATTTGATGTTACATTTAAAACTGGATCATGAAATAATCCAATATGAATTTTATCATCAGTTTTTTTATTATTTAACCATGGATCATTATCTTTATCTGAGTGCTCATACACAACCCAAACGAAATTATCATTATCATCATCATAAAAACCAGTTTTATCATAGTAAGTTACATTTGGATTATTCATAAGTTTAACTACAGTTTCTATACTATCAACTCTATTTAAACTTTTCTTTCTTATGTCATGATTACCTCTGACTATTATTACTTTCGCAATATTTGATAACTTATTCAAGAAATCTCCAGCGATAATTTCAGCTTCATTTGAAATTTCAATGTAACTTTCAAATAAATCTCCTACAATAACTATTCTATCTGGTTGTAATTCTTGTAATTTTTTTATAATTTTTTGAAAAATCTTATCATATTCTTCATGTCTTTCTAGATTTCTAATGTGAACATCAGCTAAGTGTGCAATTTTCATATATTTATTGAATATTATTTTTTATCTTATGTGGTTTTTACAAAGATAACAATTTAATTTGAAATATTGTATAATTATTTGAAAAAATTATACTTTTTATATTATAGAAAAATATTTAAATTGTTTATATTTTTTGAAAAATAATTATATATATACCTACATGATAACAGAATTCAAAATATTTGAGAACTCAGAAGATAAGATTACAATAATTTTAAATGACGTAATAGATTATTTCGATGGTGATGATGACTCAATAAGAAATTTCATATTTAAATTACTTGATTATAATGATAACAATATAGTTGAATTTGATTGTAAAAAATGTACCATGATGATTAATGGAGTAACCAATTTTATGCATTCAAATAAACATCACAAAGGTGTAATACGAGGTAGATCATATGGATTTAGTAATGAATTTCATTATATATATTTAACAATAATATTAAAAAGAATAAAATATGATCATGATGTAGACACAAATTCTCCAACTACTATTTATGGCTATGTTCCTGATGAAATTAAAAAAATTGTTAATGATATAAATATAAAAAGAGAAGCAAAAAAATTTAATATATGATAACAAATTTTAAAGTATTTGAGAATGTAGAAAATGAAACAACATTAATTTTAAATGATTTGATGATTTATTATAATGGAAACCAGAATAAAATAAAAAAATTTATTACAGATTTGTTAGCTCCTGGTAAAGTAGTTAAATTTAATTTTAATTATGGTTATGATAATAGTTTATTTGAATTCATACCAATTGTAGAAGGATGTACAGGTATTATTGATAAAGTTCATGAATGTACTGTTGGATATAAAGGAACACTACAACACAAAGAAAAAGAATTTGTGATATTATCATTAATATTAAAAAATTATCCTAATATTGAATATAGAATTAATGTCAATTCACCATTTACTATTTATGGAAATATAACAGAAAAACAAAAAATTATTATTGAAGAATTGAATTTAATAAGAAATGCGAACAAATTTAACTTGTAATAATATAAAAAAATATAATAATATGCAATTTATTAATATTTTGTGAGTATTTTTTATAATTTTGTAAATTGTACTTATAAACAAATTTAATATGATAGAAAAAAATAATATAGTCATAAAAATTAGCTCTGATACTGAAATTTTTATAAATAATTATGAAAAAATATATAAGAATAAATATGGTGAAAAAATAACTGATAATTACACATATAGAAATATACCAATTTCTTGTTATGATGAATTTTCTATGCTAATATTTATGTATAAACATCCTGATGTCTGGAAAACAGAGGATAAAAAGAAAGATAAAAAAACTCAAAGAGAAATAAAAAAATATACATTAAATTCTATAATAACAAAAATAGAAAATACTCCTAAATTATATTATGAAATAGAAGAATATACGAATAAAACATCAATGGATTGGAAGAGTTCATATTTCATTTTTTCATTCTATTTATTTCTAAATGCGGTAAATTATACTCCAACATGGATAAAATCTACTATGAAATTTAATTTATAAAAATAATATTAGAATGTGATAATAGAAAGATTTAATATATTTAAAAACAAAGAAGAAAAATATTTCTTGATTTTACACAGACCAAATGAAGGAGATTATTCTATATTATATAAACTTACTCACGGAATTGAGGATTTTATTACTACTGATGAAATAAATTCAAGTAATATAAATATTCTAAAAGGGAAAAATAATAATATTGAAAGTTTTCCTACAATTGAATTAGCCAATGATAGATTAGATAATATACTACATAAATATAGTGATTCTCAATGGACTAATAGAAATAATTGGATGATAAAAACTTTTGACGAGTTGAATTTTTTATTCACTACAAATAAATTTAATTTATAATTATGATAGTAGAAAAATTTAACATATTTAAAAAGAAAGAAGAAAATAAACAAAAATATTTATTAATTTTGAATAGACCAACTAAAGGTGATAAATTGATATTGATGAATCTTCCATATGAATCTAGTGATGTAATATCTTCTATTGATATTAATAAATTTAATTCAAATACAATTTATAATATTAATAACACAGCTTGTTTTTTTACAACAAAACAAGCAGAGCGTAGATTAGATTATATATTAGACAAATATCCAGATTATGATTGGAATAATAAGGATAATTGGTCAATAATAACAAGAGATGATTTGGATTTATTAATATCAACTAATAAATTTAATATATAAAAAAAAAATATAAAAGGCATGAAAAAAATAGTAGACTATGGAGAATATATAAAAGAATATATAAAATTTCCATATGGTGGAAAAATTGATGGCGAACATAAAAAACCAATTTCAGATGAAGACTTTGATAAAAATCCTAGTCAAAAAGGAATAACAAGTGATGCATATACAGTGGAAAGAGAGAAAAATGATGAAAGAAAAATAAGTCTAATGGGTGATACATTATCGGATTATGGTGAATCAGATTATATTAAAAAATTAATTGAATCTATAAATTATTATTTAACTGAAAAAAGTAAATATTATTTTTTAGGAATAAAAAACAATCTTGAGAATTTACCATCAAATGTTATTGAACATTTTAATATAGATAGTACAACAGATGACGGGGTAACTGATTTCATTGAAAATAAATTTGAGTTATTTAAACGTTCATTTGAAATGTGGAAAGAAATTGATAAGAAATATCCTGGTGATAGATATGGTAGATAAAAAAAACTCAGATTTAATCTGAGTTTTTTTGTTAATCTTGCTCTTGTTCTTCTTTTAATAATTTCTTTTTGAATTCAGGATCAACTTCATTGTAAAGCTGATTAACCATATCAGCACACCATTCAAAATCTTTTATGAGTTTATCTGTATCATCGATATAATAAAGGTTATCTACTTTATCTCTTAAATAATCAATTTCTTCTTCGTTTCCTAATTGTGAAAAAAAATTATATTGTTGTATGATTTTAATATACCCCAACATTTTATGTATATCATTAATTAATTTACTCATATATTAAATTTTTTAGTATCATTATTCTTTAATAAATACTCAAAATATTCTATTTCATCTTTATTCAGATATCTATCTATTAAACCTTCTTCTGCATCGAATTTACCATCTAATATTTTAACTTTATATGGGTAAGGATTTAATGTATTAATATAATAATCATGATTTTTATCTGAATCTGTTTCTTCAGGTTCTTTTATGAATCCGTTTTTATCTATTTTAAGTATTTGTCCTAAGCAATCATCATAAGTAAAATCTGGCTCCATACCTAAATGAACATAATCACCTACTTTATATTTAGGTATGAGATTAGATTCATATAATTTCAAATGTTTCATATATTAAATTTATTTGTATTTTTAACTACTTCATATTCTGATATTTCATCTTCTGTTGCCAATCTTCTTATTGTATTTATTTTATTCCAAAAAAACACAGAATTTTTAATATTTTTATTGCCTACTACTTTATCAGAAAAAAAATGATTCAATTTATCTGGTGGATTATTATATTGAATAATTAAACTTTTATCGTCAATAAACAGTATTTTTCCTATATGAATATTTACAAAATCCTTCAACTTTGATAATGTTTTAGATTTAGTATCATAGTTAATTAATACATAATCACCTACTTTATATTTATACGATAACTCATTCTCAAATAATCTTAAGTGCTTCATATTTTAAATTTTTCTATTAAATACGTATAAGTCAAATATATTTTTACCATCTACAATTTTATTATTACTTAAATCAGATCCTAAAAATGTTTTAATACATCTATAATTACCTATTAATTTTTTACCATCATATACTTTAATTTGTCTATTAATTGTACCCATCGCACCTACTAATACAAGATAATTATTACCAAACATACTTTTCATAACTGAAAATTTCATAGATTTTGTACTTGAATCTCTCAAAAATCTATTAGGATCATAATTGTTTTTGTTTATAAGTAAATTCTTTGACGGTGTTTTTAAATCTATCTGACTATTAGAGTTGGTTATTTCAATGCTCACTACTCCTCCCGTTGGGGTGGAGATAGTTGTTTCTTCTTCTGATTGTATCTGTCCACCTTTTAATAAAGTGTTCTGGTTTCTTCTTATTTCATTAAAATCTGCTTTGGCTAATATTTTTTCTGTCATTACCCTATCATTCATCTTATATCCAATAGGAGGTAAACGGAAAAAGTTTCCTGTGAATGTCATTGATACAATATTATCAGTTTTAAATAATCTCCACACTTTTTTTGTTTCTGCTTTTTGAGACACTGACCATCCTTCAAGATGAAACCCTCTCACCAACATATTTTTAGTATTTTTATTAACACCAAGTACCATAGGCTGAATAGTTCTTTCTCTACCACCTTTCCAACGATCTTCTTCACCTCTATAATTAATAAGTATAACTAATCCATACTTAATTGCCTTTTTCATTAGTTCTACATCAAATTTAACAGGTTTATTGATAGGAAATTTTGGTATGATATTAGGATCAATCTGCTGAGCCTCATTAGCTTTTGGACCAAATACTTTTATGTCTTTATTTTTAAATTTGTATTCTTTACCGTCTTCAAACATATTTAAATTTTAAATTTTGTATAATTTTCTTAGTTTGTATATTATTAATAATCAATCATTTATAAAAAAGATGCAAGATCATGATATATATACTATATATATTATATATTTCCCCCACTTAAATGCTTGAAATATACAATGATTATATATTAATTATTTTCTTTGATTATATTGTTTTTTTATTATTTGTGATAGAAATATAGCATCAATCTCATCATCTATTGGCTTAGGTACTTTTTTTATCTTAGATATTTTTTCCATATTTTCTACACACCAATCCTTTAGTTCTAATTTCACATCACTTTTAATTAAAGCGTAAAGCATGTCCCATTTATCAAAGTCTTTAGCATTTTTACCTTCATCATTTTCATTGTGTATTATTTCTTTAATTACCTTTTTTCCTTTAGTTTCTATTCTAGGTTTATATGCCATTTTACAAGCTTCCATTTTAAGTGTTATTGGTGAAAAAATTTGAATTTCCCCGTATTTATTTATTCTATGTAATAATTTATATTTTAGTAGAGTTGTAAATTCTATTAAATCAAATATTGGACCTTTTGAATTATAAGAAAATCCTTCAATTCCTATTCTAATACTATCTAATATTCCTACATTATTAAAAATATCATTTATTATTAAATCTGTAACTTCATCAAAATTTTGTAACTTCAGTATTTCAGATTTACTATAATCATCTTCATCTAGATATGAATATTTAATATGTCTGTAATTAATAATAGAGTTGGTATCTTTAACCCATATATTATTATCTTTTTGAGTAGAATAACTAAATAATTTAGTGATTCCATTTTTTTCAATACATAGTGCAGTTGAAATTTTTGATACATCTAATCCTATAAATATCATAAACTGTTTTGATTTTTTTTTATATATAAATAAAAACAAGTTCTTAAAATAGATGTTAAAAGGAATAATTGATGATAAGATAGATAGTTTTGATGGTTTTCACTTAGTTTATGCTAAAAAATGTGGAAGTCCAAAAAATAAATTTTTTGAAAAAAGAATTGATGTAATAGAATTTTTTGCATATAATTTAAATAATATTGATTTTTTATCAATAAATGATGTTATAATAGATATAAACAGATTAGTAGAAAATAATAAAAAGTTAAGTAGATATTTAAAATTAATAAAGATATATGAAGTATGATGGCGTGGTATTAAGAATAGATGGTAATTTATTTTTATTTGTTCTTAATCCAGATACAAATAATTTAACAGATGGTGTAAATATTTCTACTCATGAATGTTATGATAAATTAAAAAAAAATCAATTAGTTGTAGTTAATACAATTTTCAAAGATGGCACAGAAGAAATCTCAAAAATGGATTTAGATGAATTTATACATGGTGATAAATACGGTAAATATGATACATTTATATTAATTAGTGATGTTATTACATATACAATTCCTACTCTATTAGATATGATAAAAAAAGGAGAATTGAATATTGTAGGAAAAACATGCATATCAGATTCAAAAAATGATGATAAAAATGATGAATGATTTTTTTTCACTTAAAGATAGTTTAGAAAAACTTAAAAACAAAAAATATGATATTAGCATTGATAATACTATTGATAATTTATTGATTAAATTTGATGATGAACAACTTAAGATGTTATCAAAAAGACAAGGCTTATTAATTGATAATAAACTTATTAGATTGTTTTTTGTAGATAATGTTGGATTCAGATGTTATAATGAGAAAGATGATATCTATGGCAAATTTTCAATATGTATTAATATTGAAAGATTTATGAATAATTTATATTTAGAATATATTTCTAATCATATTTAGCTAAGCACATTGTATCGTCACCAATGCCCAGTGCTACGCCGAAGCTACATGGACCACTTTCTTCATCATCTACTCCTATTACACAAGATTCAGTTATTATTCTATCAGGAGTATCAGGGTCAATGTAATATTTATATCTTATTTTTTTAATTTTTGGTATTTGAGATACATTACCGTTTTCATCTATAAACTGATGAAAATCAGTGGTACCACTTGATGTGATACCACTATTCATTGTAGATCCAGTCATACCGCTAAAACTTCTTATATAAAGAGTATCATAATCTGTCATGTTGTTATATATTTATTTTGGTATTATTTTAGATATGTATGTTTTATTTAAAGAATTTACTTTTACGATAGTTTCCACTGGTGATGAAATAATTGTGCTGCTATTATTATAAGTAGCATTTGAATTGTCCCAATATTGAACAGTATTTGTTATATGATCAGTAGTTTGATAATATTTCATTTTTGTTAAATCAAAATTATTATTAACTAACCAATAATTTCTTGGCTCATCATAATAGAATAATTTATTATTAACATATCCAATTCCACTTCCTCCATTATCATAAGTAGTTGTTTCAACATAAATATATGGATCAACATCTTTATTTAAACTAAAACTAAATGATGATAAATCATTTTTATGTAATTTAAAATATTGAACAGGTATTAAAGTTTCTGTTGGTTCAATAAATGTTGTACCAGAAAGATAGAAAGTTTTTATTTTAACAGAAAACTCATTAGGTATTTCATTATTATCTATTGTAGTGCCTGTTGCACCGAATAAAGTATAGAAATTAACAGTAACTAAATAATCTGAACCAAAATTTAAAGTTGCCGTGTAATTGAAATTTACTACTGATGAACTTCTGTCTACTACTGATTTTTTAACTTGATTTGATTCATCATAATTTTGATATAGTGTTTGACTAGTATCAGAAACTCCTGTTATATCAACTAAATTGGTGGATAATGGTACTATATGTCTTCTCAACCAAGTTTTTAATTTAGTCAATTTTGTTTGAACTTCATCTAATGAATAGATTAAAATATTGTTTCCATCGTAATCAGTTATTGAATATGATAGATTGAATAAATTTGTTTTTTTCCATGATATTTTATTTTGATATTTACTACTTATAAAATCTGTTTCATTCCAACCAGGAACACTATTATCAAATATATCAGGAATTAATATTTTATGCAAACTACCGTAAAGTGTTGATGATTTATCTATATTTCTGTAATATTCTGATAAATATAAATCATTATAACCAAAGAAATTGATAGCATTTATTAATGCTTTATATGAACCAATATAATCATAAACCTCTCTATAATTTAATAACATTTCTTTTCTTTTGCGATTGAATAGAGTATAATCTATTGCGTTATCTTCAATATCAGATAGATATAAAATGTTATAAACATCATCTTCTAATTGTACCCCTACATTATTTAGATTTACTTTAAATCTAATGTCTTCGATCTCAGTTTGTCCATATAATACACAAGATAATATTTCTTTAGGCTGAATTTCAATGTCATAATAAAATGTTGATCCAGTAGTATTAAAATATGTAAATCCAGAGTCATCATATGTATAACCACTTGAATCATTTACATAAGTATAACCAGTGTCAATAAATATTTTATTTCTTGTTAAATCTGATATTTTATAGATGTTTATATTTTCATTTATTATTTGATTTTTATTATTTTTGTCTTCAAATTTTATTGTTATTAGTTGATCTATTTCAAAATAATTTTTAAAATTAAAATCAAATGTAGATAAAAAATTAATAACATTTCCACTTAATGTAAAATTATTCAATGAAAGTGTATTTCCAGAGTTTGTATATCCACTTAATGATAAATAATTAGTATTATTCACAGGAGTTATAATTTTATCAATTTTTAATGTTCTAGTATTTACACCTTCTTCAGTAGAATTATATCCTATGAAAATTTCTAATGGCTCTGGTATATAATTATGAGAAATTGATGAATCTAATTGTTCTAATTTATACGTCAATCCAGTAAAAACTGTTTGCTGATATTTAGGATTTTTCACCTGTGTAATATTAGTATTTGGTATATTATTAAGAAATACTATATTATTAGTTAAATCAATTAATGGTTTTTGTCCTGTGTATTTTAATTTATCAATGTCATTAAAAGGAGTTAGTTGATCCCCAGATATATCATAGAAGAATATTGATTCATCAATTTCATCTTGATATGGTACTTCCCAGTATGCTTTTAAATATACATCTTTATTATATTCTCCTCTTGGCTTTCTGATGAACTCTCTTGTTGTTCCTCCAATTATTGAATTATATTCAGTGTTAAATACTCCTTGATATGATAATGTTATAGCTGATTCAGATAAATATAATATATTATATTCTTTGTTATTAATTTCATATGTACTGCCTGTAATTTTTAATAACATTCCTGTAGCCAAGTTTAAATCAAATAGATTTGTATCTGTTTTTATTTCATTTCCAGATAATAATATCGCATTATTTCTTTGATTTTCAATTATTTCATATGTAGATAATATATTTATTATTACGCCTAAATCCCAAATATCGTTATCTGACTTGATATTTAAAGTATAACCTGTGTGATTAATACTATATCCACTATATATAGTATAACCATTACTATACATGATATCACCGTATGTATTAATGAAATTATTAATAGTAGTTTGTGAATCAATAGAAAAACCTATGCTATATTCATTTCCATTTAATTTTAAATTGAATCCAAATCTATCATTATCATTTTGTAATCTTAGTACTATTTCTGAATGCGCATCAGTTTTATATAAATCTAAATCAGATTTATTTGTTTTTTCTTGTATTAAAGTTTCATTTATTATAATGTCATATTTTGTAGTTGTTCCGCTGTTCGTTAAATAAAAATTATCATTTATTTTAACACTATTTGAATAGCCAGAAACTGAAAAATAATTACTATTTGTGCCATATAGACTTTCAATAGACAAATAATCAATATTATTTCTATTTGAATAATAAGCATCTATACCATATCTATTTAATATGTTTTTATATTTATTTAGAAAAACTGTTATAGTATCATATGATATATTATTAGTTTTTCCACTAATATACATTTGTGATAAATTTATAATATTTGATGTTGAATAACAATATGCATTACTAATTGTAGTTCTGTTAAATTCAGATATGTCACCAGATGATGTGAAATATACATTTTTTATTTGATTTGATTGTAGTTTCTGTGTTATTGTATAAGTTGAATTATTTTCATCTATAATATACCCAGATACAAATAACATAGTTGTATCTGAACTTAAATCATAACTAACATTTATGACACTAAATTCTCTATTATCCATTAAAAATGTAGAACCTGTATTATTAATGTCTTTTACTCCATTTAGTTGTATTATACTACCAATTTTAATATCTAATGTTCCTTCAAATTGAATAGTGTTCCATTGTGTTGTATTACTAGTTACACTATATGATTTATATTTTACATTAGATGAATCGTAAAATGTCTTGAAATTCAAAAATTTATCGCCTAAAATATTGTCTGTCACTAATGATTCAATTGTAAAAGTATATCCACTGAATAATTTATTACCTAAATCATCTTCAAATATTACGTTCATTTTAGATTGCTCTATTCCTGATTCTGTATAAATTGTAGTAGGAGCTAATAAATATGCATATTTACCAATATTAAGAGTTCCAGTATTGTATGAAGAAGAATTTAATATGATATTATTTTGTAAAATAGTTGGTCTTTCAGTGAATAATTCTATTGTTAATGTAAAAATTTTATCTATTTCATCATCAATTTGTATTTCATTTAAATATGATTTAGTTGTTCCAGATTCTATTACACTAACAATTCCATCATTATGTGTAGTGTTTATTAATGAAAAAACTTTTCCTGAATATAAATTTTGAATTAATAAATTATTATCTGATAATTTTCTATTATAATCATTAATAGAAATCATGTTTAATGAACTTGTTGTACCAGATGAAAATGTATAATTGAAAATGTCATTACTTGTATTTGTTATAATTAAAAAAGCGTTCTTTTTAACTGATAATACATTGAAGTATTTATCATTACTAAAATCTGATGAGTTTGTTATACCTGAAAAATTAATCACTGTACCTACTGGGAATTTTTTATGAAAATCTATTCCATATATCCACTTAGAATAAAAATCAGTAGAATCATTGACTTTTGTTATGTTGGTTATTGTTTCATTTTGATAAATAGTATCACCAGATTTAGATAATCCTGAAATTGTCATTCCACTATTATTGTTATAGTTCATTGATAGTAAATTTGCAGGAACAGTAAAATCTATTGGATTAACACTTTCAAACATATATAAACTTTGTGTTTTAAATGTCTGATCTGAATTTTCATCAAATATTATTTTACCATTCCAACTTTCAGAATATTTATTGTATGTAAAATTGTGAGGAAACCCTTCTTTATTGAAAAAAATATACTTTGAATTGTCCACAGAAATTGGTTTTTTCTTATATATATAAAAAAACAATTTCTTATATGTAAAAAATAATATATAACATATTATGATAATAGAATTTAAAATATATGAGAATCATTTGTCAGATGAATACTTAAAAAATGTTACTGATAGAGGAATTGAAAAAATGTATATCGACGGTGATGTATATATTTTATTGTATCATGGTACAAATAGAGAGAATTCAAAAAAAATAATAAGAACAGGTAAATTTAAAAATGGAACTTGGTTTTCTCCTGATATAGATATTGCCAGAAGATATAGTTTGATGACAGGATCTAAAACTCCTGTAATTTTTAATATGTATATAAAATTGGATTCATTGTATATTAGTGGTGATTACTTTGTTGCTATTCATGATTTACATAATGATAAACATGGACAATCAATTTACGAATAAAAAGAAAAATATGATTAAAAATTTTAAAATATTCGAAAGTAAATTTTTTTCAGCAGAATTATTAAATACTTTGCGTCTTAAATTAAATAATAACTTTTCTTGTTTCATATCAAAAAATGAAATTAAATTTGAAGGTAATGATTATAAAAAAAATCAAAATTATATAAGTATTAATAAAAATAAAAATAAAATTTGTATAGGTTTCACTGCATATGATTTTGATCCTAAAATAGAATTTATTTCAGATTTAATTATAAATAAATTGATAGAAAATAATATTATAATTGAGCCATATAAATCTCATATTGATAATTATTGGGATTATTTTTCTGTTACATTTGATGTTAAATATTATAATGATGCGATTGAAATTATTCGTAATTTGAAAGAATCTGATATTGAGTTATATTCAATAGCAGGCAAATTCAATATTTAATATAAATTAAATAAATAACTAAATGAAGTATTTAAAATGTTATGAAGGTAAGCAATTGGGTAGTTTATATCATATATTTGATTTGAGTAAGTGTGAATATATATTAAATACAAATTCAATATCATCTTATAAATTTACAAATATTTCAACTACAAGAAATAAAAGTATGAATCATTATGTTGGTGATTCTCCTGTTACCTTATTTAAGTTAGAATTAGATGGAGATAAAATAAGTGATAATTATAAGATTTCTCCTTTTGCATTCCCTTCAATTGAAGTAGGAAGTTATGGATCAAGAAAACGAATATGGTTTCACGAAAATGAAGAATTGATAAAAACTCAAAAAATAAAAAATATTAGTAAGTATACTAAAAAATTTATAATAATTAAATCAAAAATAGAAAGATTGAAAGACTCTGGATGGTTTGATAGTGATGGTGGATATTATAATGGAGTTAGATTGACAATTCCTGAATTTCTTAAAAAATTCATACCTAAAATAAAAGAACTATTTGGAGAAATATATGTTCAAGATGGATTTAAAATTATAAAGGATGATGAATGGATTAATAGTATTATTAATTATCCGATTAAAAAAATAAATCATGGTTATTGTTTATATTGGAGAGGATACAAAAAAGATAAATCATCTAAATATTCTGGTATGATAGAAGATAATCAACCACTAAATATTAAAAATAAAGAATTAGATAAATTGGTAGTTGGTTGGAATTATGATGATATGTATTTGAGTAAGAATAATGATTTTGATAAATTACCAAAAGAAAGAGAAGATTATGACTTATTTATTTTTGATTTTGAATATGATACTGATGATATTATTGATGATGATGAAAATGACGTTCATATAAAAACTGGATATTTGAGTAATATAGATATAAAATTGAAGAAAAAATTTGATTAGTATTTTTAATGTATAAAAAATAAATAAAAAATATGGCAAATGAAAAATGGTCTCAGAAACCTATTATAAATATAGACAATACAACAATGTTTTGTGCTATAGACGGTGTAAATCCTAATTATGAGAATAACTTAATACCAGTGAGTCAGCTTTGGGAATCTCCATTATTGTCTGGAAGGGTCAATAAATTGATTAGTTTTGGTCCAACTAATCTTCCTATTCAAGCAGGTAATTTGAATGATTTAACTTATAATACTACACAAAGTTTAATATACAAAAAAACTGGTTCCGGATGGATTGTAAAAGGCAGTCCTATTAAAGGAGAATTATATGTAAATATTTTAGATTATAAATTATGGTGTGGTACTGGATCAAATCTTATTGAAGCTATTACGTTAACTAACAATCTTACTATGGGTTCTACTGGAACCGCATTGGATGCTTCACAAGGTACTGTATTAAGAATGATGATTGAAGAACCAAAGAGTGGTCTTCAGGGAAGTAATTATATTCTATTAAAAGGTGATAGCTATGATTCTAATGTTAATGCTGCTGAATTACAAGATGCATATACCAATGCCAGAGATTATAGCTCGGATGCAACTAATAGATTCACTATAATTGTACCACCTTCAAATTATACTTTTGGTACAAATAAATTTACAGTTGATGGACAGTGGATTGATATTGTTTCTCTTACAGGTAATGCTGATGTGATGATAGATGGAATAAATATTACAGGAAATGATGTATTTATAAAAGGATTGAATTGTGGAACATTTCAAATTACAATTACTGGAAATTTACCATTGCTTAAAATTGAGAATTGTATTTCTAATAACCAACTTTATAATAGAAATATAGTGAGCAATTTTGAAACTGTAGTAACGACATTTTCTACTCATTCTGAATCCCTTATGAGTCCTGGAAATGGAGTAATAAAAACTTTATATAGATATATCAACACATCTTCATCAATTATAACAGTAGGTTCTTTAGGCGGTAATATTGATGGAGTAGCTCCGCCGTATTCTATACCAGCTTATAAAACTGTAACATTTATAACTGATGGATATAATTGGTTTATAGTATAATATATTTGATTTAGATATGAACATTTGAAATATAAACTTTTTTCTTAAATAGTTATATATTAAGAAAAAATGAAATTATTGTGGAAATTAATATTAAAGAAAATATTTATTTTAAAACATATGATAAAAGAGTAAAATTAAATGAAGATATTGTTGATTTTATATTATCAGATAAAATAGATAAAGTTTTATATAAAGGAGAGCCTAATGATATAAATTATAAATTATTAAAGAAGATAATTCCATTGTCAGATTCTAATCCTAATCCTGATCCAGAATTGGTGAGAAAAAAATATCAAAGTTATTTAGAGATATGTGATAATACTCCATTTTGTATAATTTATAAAAAATAAAAGAAAGTTCAGATTATTCTGAACTTTCTTTTTTTATTCTTTTTAGTTTTGTTTTTCTTACTTCTTTTTGTGTAATCTTCGACCATTCATCTTTTGAATTGTATAATATTCCCTTATAGTAATATTTATTTTTGTCTTCATTCTCATAATCAATAGCAGGTCCATTTAGTCTATGATATTGATTATTTCTTTTATATTCAATTCTATCTTTGAAGTGTATAATAGAATTTTTATTTGTCCCATTTAACCATTCATTAATTTTTACCGTTACTTTATAGAAATTTATTAGTTTATCTATTTTTTCTGTTCCTTCTTTTAAGGAATTTATTTCATCAAATTCGCTCATTTATTTTTAATAATTTTTGTTTTCTTGTTTCTGATATGTCTATTTTTATATAATCAATGTTTATGCTTTTAGTTGATTGCATTATATTATTTGAATTTTTCATTATAATGTCATATTTAAAATAAGCTATTCGTCCATCAATTTTAATTACTTCTAATTTAAATTTTGGACATGTCCAATAATAAAAAAAATTTTTATCCTGAGTTACAATGCTACCTTTTTTTATGACTTTCATAATTACCTTATTTATTTTTAATATATACAACTAAAGAAATAAAGTTTATAGATGCAAAAAAATAGAAAATCTAGAAAATTTGATTGGATTAAACAAAATGATGGAACATTTGTTCAGAAAACTCGTTCTGTTAAATATGATGAAGATAAATTTATTGCAGTTGGAGATATTTATTTTAGATTTAATAAATATTTAACAGGAGTCACATATACATATATTAATAGTTTAGATGATATTTATAATAAAGAAAATCTATTAACAGGAGATGGTTATTCTATTGTTAATATGTATAATGAATATGATGTTATTGATAGAGTACTTAAAAATATAATATTTGTAGATGTAGCAGCAGATACCCACATTGACATATCTAAACAATGGACTCAAATTAATGGAGTTAATATCAAGCCAGGACATTTAATTTTGTTAAAAAATCAAAATATAGGTAGTGAGTCAGAAAATGATATTTATACTGTAACAAATAAAAATTTTTTAATAAATTCTAATGTTTTAAATAATAGAGAAAAATCTGATAAATTTAGTTGTAGTGTTAAATTAGGTAATAATTCTGATAAACAATTCTTTTTATCTAATGCAGGTTCTACTTTTCCAATTACAGGAGAAGTTAAATATTTTATTGAAGGTAAATCTTTTATACTTAAAAATTTAGTTAAATATGATTTAGAAAGATTATATTCGGATTCTGGAAGTACATCTAAAATTTTTTTTACAGATTATGATGTTGCAAGAAAACAATTAAATACTAATGCAGAAAAATATAACGAAATAGATTTTGATATTAATAGTTTGTATTTATCTTCAGAAATTGCTAAAATAGATTATCATCACAATTCATATATTATTAGATCAGGATTAACTATTAGTTCAGAATTTACTGGTATTACCAATAAAATTAGTAATAATATATTAAAAGGATTTACTGCTATTCCTTATTCACAATATTTTGATTGTGTGATAGGAGATTATATTGAGTTAAATATTTATAGTGGTGATACATTAGATTTAAATTCAATAAGTATTCTAAAATTAAATACCTTTATAAAGGATATTAAATCAGGTTATTTAATTTTAGAAGAAACTATTCCAAATAGAATAATGAATGATTTAAAACCCAATTCATTTTCGGTGGAAAATCTAAATGTTGGAATAAGTTGGGAAGATGCTCTTGATAAATTGTCTTTTAACTCACCATATTCTGATTATTATGATATAAAAGTTAGAACTTATAATACAAATTATTTAGATATAAGATTTACTGCAAAAATTTGTGAATATGATAAATATTTTGATTATGATGGATTGAAAATATCGTTAAATGATAATAATAATTGGATTGATCATTCTTTTATTACATATAATCAATATGTTAGTTATAAGTTATTCGATAATTTGAATAGACTAGAACCTAATGGATTCAAAGAAGATTATTCTCTTTATAATAATTTTTTACTTACTGGATTCACATATCAATATACTGATAATAATAGAATAAGAATTATTTATGCACAAGGAGGATTATTAAATAAATTTAAAGAATATACATATATTAATATATCAGGAGTAATAATTAATGGTAAGTCTTTAATTTATAGTGTTCATGATACAGAAATGATAATTGAAAAACCTTCATCATTTCCTTTTTATCCTGCTACTGATATAATATCAATTCAAAATATAGATGGTTTATTAAACATATCAGATATATTATATCAAGTTTATATGAATGTTCCATATGATTGGTATATTCAAAAAAATGATAATGAAAGAAAATATATCTGTAAATCATATGCTGATATTTTAGTATTAGATAAGTATTTTAGATTGTACGCTACTGGACTATTATATGAAAATGAAAATAATGAATTCATATTAAAGTTATTCAATTTAGGATCTAATATTGATAAAAATGCTGATCCTCTTTTATATTTTTCTACAATTGAATTGGTATATATTGGTTCTGATAGAAAATCAAGATTACCAGTTCCTTTAACAGTATTGTCTGGTTCTACCATTGAAATTTATTGGAATGTTTTGAATGGAGGTGATGAAGATTCTTTGAATGGTATGAAAGGAAATGAATTAGGAGATATTATGGATTCTGGATTAGATGTTAGTTTACCTGGACCAAATAATCCTCCGTTATTATATACATTAATTGACGGTGGTAAAAATTCTAATATATAAAAAGTGTATATTTTTTGTTTAATAAAATAATATATAATAAAAATAATAAATTATTAATGTCTAAAGTTGAAAAATATAGTAGAGTTATTGTAAAACGAAATACTGTTTCTGGTGATGTTGCAACAATTCCAGCGTTGGGAGGATCACATGATGATCATACATTGCTACCATCATGGAGAACAACTGATATTTATATCGGAGAGTTTTTTCTTAATGAAACGGATGAAAATGTGTGGATGAGAGTAGGAGAAAATACAATAAAACAAATGTATTTTTTTGAAGATTCTGGTACAACAACTGATACTTTATATTTTGACTCAGATACTGATACTCTACACACTAAAAATATAAATATTGAATCTGGTATTACTTGTTTATCTCCTGGATATGGAGTAGGTAAAATATTAGTTTCAGATGTTGATGGAGTGCTGTCATATACTAATATTCCAATTGGACCAGCTGGGTCATCAGGTACATCAGGTATAAATGGTCAAACTGGTACATCAGGTATAAATGGTCAAACTGGTACATCAGGTATAAATGGAACTAATGGATCAAATGGAACTAATGGATCATCAGGTGCGAGTGGTACAAATGGAACATCAGGAATAAATGGAATAAATGGAATAAATGGAATAAATACTACATCAGGTGTCACTAATATATTATATGCAGATTTGAGAGCTTTGATCCTTTCTAATGGATTAAATATTAATAGAACTTATTCGATTACAGATTATCAGACAGTTCATACTATTGTAGGTACTTCTGATATCAATAGTGGAATAACAGAACCTTTATTAGTAACTGCAAGTAGCTCAAACACATTAAAACCTGAAGCTTATTCAGTTTTATATCCTAAAGATATAATTTATTATAATTCAGTAAGTGATCAAGCAATTGTACCTGGTTGTACAAAGGGTTATATTTATAGAAGAATTGATACTCTTCAGAATAATAATATTCCTTTTGATTTTAGAAATGTTAAGTTTCGTAGATGGCAAATAAATGTTACTAATATTTGGGATCCTTCAACTACATATAACAATAATGATGTAGTTTTATATAGTGGAGTAACTATTTATGTTTGTTTAAATAGTGGAGTGACTGGAATTAATCCATCTTCTGATAATGACAATGTTTGGAAATTATTTGAATGGAATAATTTAAGTTATGTGAGTACAACTGCAATTAATTATAATAACATAAACTCAAATATACCTTGTACAACATTATATTCAGACTATGCTATGTTTGTGTCATATACTAGTAATATTTATAATAATCATATAGGATCTTATAATGGATATAATAATATTCTTAATAATTGTACTAGTGTTATTTTTGGAAATATATTTTATGGTAACACGATAGGATTTAATTTTACTAATAACTCAATTGGTGAAAGTTTTTATAATAACTCAATTGGAAGTGGGTTTATGCACAACTCAATTGGATCCAATTTTAATAATAATTCAATTGGTAATTATTTTGGTTATTATAACGGAAATATTAATGAAGGTAATTCAATTGGTTATGGATTTAGTCAAAATTCAATTGGACAAAATTTTTCAAAAAATATAATTTCAAAGAATTTTGTACTTAATGTGATAAAATATTCTTTTTATACTAATTCAATTGGAGCAACATTTATGTATAATAATATTAAAATTCAATTTTTTAACAATATTATTAAGTCTAATTTTCAATATAATATAATGAATAATCTGCATCATCATAATATTATTGGTATTAATTTTATTAATAATATTGTTTGTGATAATTTTCAATATAATAAAATTGGTGACAATTTTAAAATTAATATTATTGGGTATAATTTTCGATATAATATAATCACAAATCTTTTTAATTCTAATTCAATTAAAAATGGATTTTATCAGAATAATATTAAATCTGGATTTGATTCAAATGATATTGGTAATGGATTTTATCAGAATACTATAGATAATAATTTTACGTCTAATATTGTTGGTGATAGATTTCAAATTAATATCATATCAGGTGACAATTTTGCAGGTAATAGAATTGGAACCAATTTCAGTAATAATAACATTATTTCGAATTTTCAAGCTAACTCAATAGAAGACAATTTTGTTACTAATGTAATCGGAAGTGATTTTAGTGTTAATATAATAGGAAATGAATATACACAAAATACTGTTGGAAATAATTTTACTGGAAATAATATCGGATGTAACTTTATGTTTAATGTTATTGGTAGTAATTTTCAGTCAAATCAGGTTAATAATAATTTTTCACATTCTAATTTTACAATATCAACTTATGTTTATCTTACATACACAAAAATTTTATTTGTTAGTTCAACAGGAGTTAATAAATTAGTATTTGATGCAACCACGATAGTAGATGCAATAGCCTAATAAAATAAAACCAAAACAATTAAGTTTTGGTTTTATTTTAATTTCTCCAATTTAATCTAATTAAATCTATCATTCTGGATATATCTGTGAATTCATAATAAACATTCAAATGTTTAAACCAATCTTCTATCATGTTAGGTGATAGTTTATCTAGTCTTTTGAATATTCCAATTGCACCTTTTCTTCCGTCATAACCTTCATATTCATGACAAAACCAATAATTGAATTTTTCAATATTTGATGAGTCATCAAGTATGAATTTTTTCTTTTTTTCTTTTTTATCTTCTTCTTTTTTCTTTTTGAATATACTAAAAAATTTCATAATTCATTAATTTTTTGTAAATGTAATATAAAATATTTTAATTACATTGATATAAATCAAATATTAATATTTATTAAGCCTACATTTCTATTTATTTCAACAGCAGATGCAGTAATCATGTCATTGTCTGGCTTCTTGTCATTTATAATTATTCTTTCTCCTCTTGTTAATCCCATTATTAATTGATCATAAAATATTCCATTTTTTTGTAATTGTTCATCTGTTCTTTTTCTCATAGATTCTGTTCTTCCAGTAGTTAATATTATTTTGTGTCCATCTGAATTCCATTTATTTATTTTTTCAATAACTCCTGGTAAAATTTCAGACTCTTCAAATAGTATATTTGATAAATTACCTTTGTGTTTAAATAATGTACCATCAATATCAAGAAATATTGTTTTTTTCATATCCATATTAATTCAATTTAATTTTTATTTTTTAGTCATTATTTTTTTATATGTTTTATTTTAAATGAAGTTTTTTTATATATAGGTTAATATGGCAACAACAAAAATTTATAATATAACCAATTATTCTGATGCATTATTAAATTGTGTTATGATTGATGGATTAACACCAGATATTATCAAAAGAAAATATATTTGGTTATTAAATGCAATTATTGAGAATGCAATAATAGGACAGGATGATTATGGATTGGTTTGGTATTCAGGTACTTGGAAAGCAGGAGAATGGGAAGATGGTACTTGGTATTCTGGAATATGGGAAGATGGTGAATGGAAAAATGGAAAATTCTATTCTTATCGCTTTGATACTAATCAATTATTACAAAGAAATATAAGAATTATAGAAAAAAATAATCCAATATATTCACAATTTAGACGTGGTATTTGGAGAAGAGGCGAATTTTTTAATGGATATTTCGGACCAGGAATTGATCAAGGTACTGATAAAGACGTTGATACTTGGGATCAAATGTTAAATAGTGAGATTATTTATTATCATACTAGATGGGAAACTGGTATATTTAATAATGGTATTTTTAGAAATGCTGTTTGGTTGAGCTATTATGTTAATGATAGTATATTTAAAGATGGTATATTTTATAATAGTGAGTGGGTTAATGGAACATTTTTAAATGGAACATTTCAAGGGTATGAATGGTGGAATGGAAAATTTAATGGAGGAGATTTTATTGGTAATACTGAAGTTGTTCAATCATTGGGCTCTTCTGCTAGTCATTGGTGGAATGGTGAATTTAATCAAACAGATATTAATGTTAGAAGTAGATTTGGTTCATGGCCTGTGTCTGGTACAACAGAATTGGCTTTCCCTTCTGTTATTTGGCATGATGGTATATTTTATCAAGGAGAATTTCATTCAGGATTGAATATTCAATCAGGTTTAACATCATTGTCAGATAATCATAATAGAACTATTTGGTCAGGAGGAACATGGAATAATGGTACTTGGTATGGAGGTACTCATTTAAATGGTACATTTAATAATGGAACTTGGTTAGAAGGAATATGGGAAAATGGAACATTCAATAATGGAACTTGGTGGAATGGATTTTGGTCAGGAGGAACAATTAACAATGGATTGTTTATTTGTGGATTATTTAATGATGTTGTATTTAATGATGGAGAATTAGGCTATCAGCCATCAGATGCTATATTAATTAATCAAAATTTAAATCTGTATTATTTATCATCTGTTCCTACTATTTATTTAGATTAAAAATTATGTCAAATTATCAATTATATGATTTCATTAAGGATATTGATTTTCATATAAAAAATAAAAATCCTATTGAGTTATCTTCAAAAAGTGATGCTTTTATTACATATTTATTTCAATTGAAAACATTTCAATTGAAAAATAAAATAAAAAAAGACCATCCACTTTTCAAAGAACAATACTTTTTGTTAGTAATGTATAGTACTTTGTATGTTTCTAAAAAAAATGAACGTGAAGAATTTAAGTTTGATAATGTAGAGATTATTGGTGGAATAAAAATGCTAAGAAAAAAGAAATTGAAAAAAATATTCAATTAGTTTTTGTTATTTAAAAATATTGTATTATCTTTGCTGCATAAATAGATGTATAATTTTAAATAAAATATTTCATTATGAATTCAGTAATTATTAATGCAGATCATTTAATATTAGGCGCAAAAATTTTATTTGATCACAAATCTGAATTTGAAGCATACATTTCAGGAACTGAATATATTATGTCTGTTAAAATGATGAAAGAATATTCTAAATTAGGATTGAAAGAAAGTAAAGATTTGATAGATTTATACAAATCAGGTAAATTGAAACCAGGTCCAGATATAAAAAAAGAAAGAGCGGATAAACTTGAACGATTAGAAAAAATTCCATTTATTGAAGAATTAATAGAAAAAATAAAATCACTAAATTTAGATGATTTTAATAATATTCTTAATAGTTTATCTCTTAGTGATTTGATTATTATTGATGAGATTATTGAAAAAGAAAAAATAAAACAATTTAAATAATTATATTGAAATTATGAAAACAAAGATTAATGTTAACGACATCAGAACCCTTATTTTTTGGGTTCAAACATTTTATTTATTTGAGCACAAAAAATTTAATCATCAAATGTTGCTTGATAAATCTATATCAATAGATAGTGTTTTAGTGGATTCTAATGTTTTACATATTGATGAGCTTATGCTAGATGCTTATGGTGTTTATAATAAAATGAAAAAGGTAAATGAACATATTGATATGATAGATATGTTTAAAGTTGCTAATCTTAAAAAAGAAGATGTTATTCGTGAAACAGAAAAATATTTTAATATATTTCAAGATTTGATAGAAAATTATAAATATGATGATCCTGAAATACGTGGAATACAACAAGGAATTCTTAATGAGAAAATGCTGGATTGTGTTAATGTAGAAGATTACGAAACCGCTGCAAAATATAGAGATCTTATTAAGGAGTCATAAAAAATTAATGACTTCTAATTATGCTTAAAAATAAATTTTTATATAGAAGATCTAATTTTTCAAGACGACAATATCAATATGTTAAAACAAAAAGAAATAATGATATTGATTTGTTTTCAGATTTACCTTATCATGAATCAATGAAAAAATATGGAGACAATTATCATTGTCATCATTATGACAATAAACCTTTGTCTGATTTTTTGGATTCTAAAATTGGTGAAAATTGGAATGATGTTTATTCTGAAATATTAAAAAAGGTACAGCATAATTTTAAATACTTACTTGATAATGATCTTAAATATTTAATACGCAGACCTATATATTATGATGACTATATTCCTATGGATACGTATAGATATTATAGAACTTCAATATGTAGTGATAGATTGTATATTGATTTGAATAATATTATTTGTTATAAATCAAAAGATGAAATTTTATCAGAATCTAAAAGAATTGTACGTAAACTTAAATTACAAGAAATATTTGATAATGAAAAAGAAAGTCAATCTTATGATTGACTTTCTTTTTATATAAATATTTTAAATTTATTAGTCTTCCTTTGAAAATAATTTATCAAAATTTTCTCTTAATTCATTTAATTCCAAATTTAGTGTATTTATGAAATATTCAAGAATATCTTGAGAGAATACTTCAGTTGAAATGTCACCTGTATTTAGTTCAACTTCACTTATGTTGAATAATTTATCAGAACTTTGTCCTGTTATTTTAAATTTATCACACTTTGTTATTGATTGTAATTCGAAAATGGTTTTTTCAAGTTTATCAATTCTATATATTAATCCTGCAGCAACATCAAAATCGTTTCTTTTCATATCATTTTATTTTTATTTTTATTATATATTTAATTTGTCATAGTCTATGACAATATTTAATTTCAGATATAAATCTGCTCTTTTGCCATTCTGTCTTAATAAACCTTTTTCTTTTATTTTTATTGTATCTTTGTCCTTGGTTTTATTAGGTAATTTAATTTCTAATTTAGTATCATCAACATGAGTATAATATATTTTGCTTCCATCAATGGCATCTTGAAAATGTATATCTAATTCTGAAATTAAATCATAATTATTTATTATGCTGCATTTACTTCTATTTATAATATTTATATTTAAAATTAAGCTTCCTACTCTATCTTTATAGTATTTTGATTGACTACCATAACCATATTGCAAATTTCTATTGGAGGATCTAATTTCCGATATGTTTTGTAATTCTATTTCAGTTTCTTTTAATATTACTTTTTCCCCATTACATTTTTTGCATTTATCACTATGAATTTTTCCAGTACCTTGACAGTACTCACAATCTCTTCCATTATTTATTCCTGTACCATCACATACATCACAATCATCTGAATGTCCAGATTTATCAAATCCAGTACCTTTGCAGTCATCACAACTAATTAATTTGTTGTATTTTACTTTAATTTTATCATTTTTATATATCTGTTTAAAATCTATATCTACATTTATGTTTATGTCTAAGTTTTCAGAAAATTCTTCTTTACCGGAAAAATTTCCAAATGGACTATTTCCACCAAAGAATTGATTGAAAAAACTAGAATTCATGCCTCCTCCAAAAAAACTTGATTCTTGCCCACCAAATTGTGAAAATGAATTTCCATTTGGACTACGCGTGTCATATTCTTGTTTTTTTGAATTATCAGATAATACTTCGTAAGCTTCTGATACTGATTTGAATTTTTCCTCGCTTTCTTTATCTCCTTGATTTTTGTCAGGATGATATTTTATTGCAAGCTTTCGATATTTCTTTTTTATTTCTTCCTCAGATGAATCTTTATTTAATCCTAATTCTTTATAATAATCCTTTTTATAGTCCATTATTTTATAATTTTATTTTATAATGTTATATAAAAAATTATTAAGATTGTTTAGAAAAAATATTATCAAATAGTCTAGTTCTGACTTTTTCTATAACTATTTCATTTTGAAGTTTCCAGCCCCATTCTTCTCTTATTTCTGGTCTTTTGTGAGGTGATAATATTAGTAATTGGTTACTAATTTGAGTTAATTTATATAGAAATGTTGGTAATTTTGATTGCTCTAATAAGTGTAGTGCAAAACTGCAAATTATGATATTATATTTTTTATTATCTAATGAACCGTTTATGATATCATCAAATGATATTTTTTCACATTTTGTGTTGTCGTTTGTTTTGTAGTAATCACATGAATATGCATCACAAGCATCAATGTTTTTATATCCAAGATTTATTAATGTTTTAGAAATTTCTCCTTTACCTGCAGCCAAATCTAATGATTTGTTGAAATTTATATTCCAATTATCATTTACAAATTTTATTGATTTTTGTATTATTGGCTCATGCGGATTATTATATTGATCAAAATTCCATTCATAGAAATTTTTAACTCCATATTTCTGATATTTTGATCTTATACTATCCATTATTTCTTATTTTATATATTAAATTTTTTTGCTTTTTGTTCTAATTTAATTCCATTTATATTATAATCTCTCTCAAATTCTTCAGTTGAATCCCATAAAATTATGAATTTTTTTATATAATCATACTGAACATCTGTTAATTCATCTATGCTATATTCATCAGCGGATTTTGGTGATAAATCTTATGCATCTGTCCATAATTGAAAACTTTTGGCTAGATAATCTATCATTGACATATCATATCCTAATGATTTATTATATGGTATTTCATTAGATTCATTTAGTTGGCTAAATTTATTTATTTTCATCTTTTTCGTACATTTGAATTTTTTTAATATTATTTTCTTCAATATCTTGAATATTTACTTCATAACTTGGTTCTTCTTCATCATCATAATTATCATAATATCTTGCAGTGAAATTGTCTATTATCTCATTTTCTTCTTTCATGAAAATATCAAATGATTCTACTTTTCTCATTTTATTTTTCTTAGATTTTTTATGTCTTTTTAAATTTACTACGGGTTTAGAATATGTAGCAAGAGGCTGACTAATATCACCAGAACCAGTAGTTCCTTGAGATCCTGGAATACTTCCTGGTTGAGCAGCTACAATAGCACCCATTCCTCCTGTGTTTCCCATAGTTGCAAATGCATCTTCTTTTATAAATTCATCAAATTTTTTCATCTTATAGATTATATTTTTTTGTGTCTAATTCAAATTTTCTTTCTTCACTCATTTCTGTGAATAATATTGATTTTGTTGATATACTAGATTTGTATAAATTATGAGAAAGTGTGTCATAATTTTCATCAATTAAATTGAGTATTCTAAGAGAAAAATCAAAATCGTATCTAGGCGCAATAGAAATTTCGTAAATTTTTGTTACTGTATCAAAAATAACATCAATTCCATTTAGGTTGGTTATTATTTCATCATTTCTTTTTTCTCTTGGTAATAAATCTCCTCTTCTATTCCAAGAATCTACTTCAAATTTATACTTTTGTAGTTCTGGCTCTTTATCATAAATCATTCTGAGAATTTTCTCATTATCATTTTCAATAGATTCTTTTTTTTTATTGAATATATTTAAAAATCCTTCTGTTATAAATTCCTTGAAATGTATTATCATTATAAATTATATTTTTTTGTTGATATTTTAATTTCACATTCTTCTTTTGATCCTATGAATTCAATTGTGTTATGTCTTTTTATTGCTCTCATATATTTATGTTCTGCGTCATTTGTAAAGTTAAAACTAACAAAATATTTTTTTAAATACTCAGGTATATTATTATACTTTATCATATAAGTAACACCAACTCCTGATTTTTTTGATGCTACTATTTTACCACTATTATTTTTAACAAAATCATTTAATTCTTTTTTATTTTCTCTAGTAGATGCAAATGCATCTTTTTCAAATTCATTCATTATAACATATTTGCCTATATTTTCATCATTTGTTTCTGATCCCCAATTCCATGAACTTTGATCAATCTCAACAATTCTCTCTGATATTATAGAATCTTTTTTGAATTTTTTATACATTTTCAATCTTCTTCTTTTCTCTTTCAATTCTTTTTTCGAATGCTTCATACTTTTGTATGTAGTATAAGATGGTTCTCCAACCGCAGTGAATACTATGCCACTGGCTCCATTGTTTCCACCTGATTGCATATAACCTCTTCCAAATGGAATTGATCCAACCCCAGCCTTTCCTGATGCATTACCTGATGATACTTCTGATTCAAATGCTTTTAGATATTTCATAAATTAAATTTTTCGGCTGTTTTAATTAGTTTCCATTTTTTAATATCTTCTTCTGTTATATCGACTTCTCCCATATACTCATTACCGTTTTCTATTGCAGTATCTTTTCTGAAATCTGAAACTTGACTCCATGTTACAGATATTCCCATCCATGATGTGTTTGTGTCAATTATATAAATATAAACTAACCCGCTATTTTTTATGTGGTAGTTATTCATACTGTAAATTGTCTCCTTTATTGAGTCATCAAATCCAAGTTTATGTAATGATATTTCAAAATATGGCTCATCTGTATTTATTTTCCAAAATTTACCTTTTTCATTAGAACCTTCGAATTTTTTAATATACTTCATGTTTCTTATATATTAATTTTTTTATGTGATTTTCTATGAAGTTATTTTTATATATACTTTAAAATAATTATTATAAATGAAGAAACTTTTTGAAGAATATGTAGAATCTGCTGATTATAAAATAACAGTATTTTTTAAGGAATTAAAATCTCAAATCGAAAAATGGTTTAGTGAAGGTTCATTGGCTGCTCAAGGCTGCTCATTGGATGGTCAAATAGATATTTCTAATTCTAATCCAATGGAAAAATTTTTAATTTTTAATTTTTCTGAACCTATAGAAGAAACTGAAGATAAAGATGAAGATGAAGATTCATTTTTTAGATATAGAGTTATATTTATGGTTAGACTAGATCAAATGAAAGGAACTGATAATTCTCAATCTCAAGAACAAGGTGCTGCTCCAATTGAAACTCCAACTGAAGGTAAAGCATTGGAAATAAATAAAATATTATTGAAAATTCATCAATTTAACGATGAAATGGAAGAAAAAGGAGAATTGGTCGAAGAGGTTGATGTTGAAGATATAAAAGAAGATTTTATGATTGATAAATTAGGTCAATTAAAAGATAAATCAGATGACGAAGGAACAGATAAAAATGACTTAAAAGATAATATTTATACACAATGATAATAGTATCAAATACACAAATGCTAAATATATTTAGAAAGATATCAATTTTTAAAATGAATTTGGGAGAAAATTTTATTGATTTAAAACAAGAAACAGTTAGAATTAAAGATCCATTTATGAATAAATATTTGGAAATGACAGGAAAACAAGTTCTGACATATGGTTCAATAGGTAAGTTGATTTTTTATCAAGATTTTACTTTATCATCAAAAGAATTTTATATATTTAATGATGATACTGTTTATGGTATGATTTATACTGATGATGATTTAAAAATGAGTCCAGAACAATATTTAGCTTCAATAGTTAAAGAGATAAATGATAAAGAAGGTATTAAAGATAATTCTGATAAACCTATTAAGAAGTCAGATCCAAGTATTAAATTGCCTACTGATCAATATATTGAGGAAATGATTAAGAAAAGAAAATTAGATGGAAATGGGTAATTTAAATAATAATTATGTAATTGATAATATTGTAGTTAATAATCATGGATTATTAGGATTAACACCTAATAATGAAACTGTTTATACTCAACCATCATCAATAAATATCAGAAGAAAATTATTGGGTGATGTTACTGGAAATTATGAAATTGTTGTAGCAAGAACTAAAACTCCTCCAAAATCTATATATGAATTTGGAGTTAATGATGATGTTACTGGTAATTCAGAAAATGTCATATCAAGAAATAAAACTCCAAATAAAGAATATTTATTTACTAATAATTCACTAATTAAAACACCAAGAAAAGAAATATTATTTAAAAATGTAGATGTAATTAAAACACCAAGAAAAGAGATATTATTTAAAAATATAAATATAATTAAAACTCCAAATAAAGAAATATTATTTAATAATATAATAGATAATAATTCTTTAACAAATGAAGATTTATTTAAAAATATAGGTTCAGACAACACATTAACAAATGAGGATTTATTTAAAAATATAGAATCAAATAATAATCTAATCAATGAAGATTTATTTAAAAATATAGGTTCAGACAATAAATTAACAAATGAGCAATTATATGATGAAAATACTATATCGAATAATTCTTTAATTAATGAGGATTTATTTAAAAATATAGAATCAAATAATAATCTAATCAATGAAGATTTATTTAAAAATATAGGTTCAGATAATAAACTTATTAATGAAGATTTATTTAAAAATATAGGTTCTGATAATAAATTAACAAATGAGCAATTATATGATGAAAATACAATAGTGAATAATATATTGTCTAATGAAAGTTTGTTTGATGATAGTATAATAGTAAATAATTCTTTGAGTAATGAAGAGATATTTAAAAATTCTGAATATAATAATGTTTTAACTAATGAAAAAATGTATAATAATATAGAAATAGATAATACACTAAATTATGAAGAATTGTATTTAAATGTGGATTCTCATAATAAATTGAGGGATTCAGATATATTTAAAAATGTAGATTCTAATAATAAATTAACAAATGAAAAATTATTTGAAAATGTATATTATGATAATAAATTAAAAAATGAAAATTTATATCCTGATAATAAACAAGTTGATAATTCATTGAAAAATGAAGAAATATATGATAATAAAGATACACTAATTTCAACTAATAAAATAAAAAATGTAGAGACCTTGTATATTAATAGTAACATTGATTAATAATCCTTAATATGAATGATTATTTTTGATTATCATTTGATTATGTATTATCTTTGTGTATAAATTAATAATTAATAATTAAAAATATATAATCATGAGTGTTCTAAATTATAAAGGCTTTTTGGATATTAAGTTTAAGAATGAGTTGATTGATAAGATTCTTACTACAATTGAACCAACTTTAGAAAAATTGATGGTTAAATATGAAGAAAATTTTTATGAAGAAACTGGTAGATATTTTACTGAATTTCAAAAGGAGAATACTATATTGTATTTGGTATTTGATATGATAAGATCAATTGAAAAATACACAAAGACAACAGATAAACTTATTTATTTAAGCACACGTTATTCTAATAAAGGAAATCTTGAGATTATTGCAAAAATTGAAAGAGATGAAGTGATTCACAATTTCTCAACCGAAGTTATTATTGCAGGTGGCTATAATATTCAAAAAGCTCATTACAGGTATATTACAAAAACCACTTTACCTCAAACTAATAATACTGAATTGACAAATATTTATTCAGAAAAAATTAAAAAATTAAATAAAAAAGAAAAATTACAAAAAGAAATAGAATATGATAAAAATATAATATCTTCTTGTGAAAAAGAAATATCAGAATCTATTGTATTGACAGATGATGAAATTATTGATTTGTTGATAAAAGGAGAACATGGACGGTTATTGTTAACTACATGGAATGCATTAAGTGATGATTGTTATGCAAAGCAAAATTATACTAAAGAGAGTTGGGAAATACATCAAAAAGAATATGTTGATAGTTGTGTTGATAGTTGGAAAAGACAGCATATTTATTGGAAACAAGACAGAATAAAATCTGCTGAGATATCAATTAAAAAATCACAAGAAAAATTAAATAAATTGTAATGATGTATAATTATAATTGCTATAATTCAAAAAAATACGTTGAAAAATTGGCAAAATCTTTTTTGTTGATTTTTAACCATATTATTAAAGGTGAGAATATTGAATGTCAATCCAGTTGGCGTGCGGATAATGAATATTATAAATTAACTTTTTATAAAAACAATATTTCATTTGGTGAAATTTTCAGTATATCATTTTATATTAAAGATGAACAATTTGATTGGATAGAATATACTCCTTCTATTAGAATAGATATAGAAAACTGCAGTCGGATGACAGATATGATAAAATGTGAAGATTTTTTGCTGTTTATTAAAAAACTACTATTGCCTTTTGATAACACTTTTCAATATTATTCTTTTCATAGTTCAATAAATATTACTGATATTCCATATTTAATTAAAAAATTGTCAATTAAAGAATATGATCTTTCAAATGACATTAAAAAATTTAACATATAATTTATGATTATAAAATTTGAGGAACATGTAGTTTATACTGAAGAATTTGTGGCTCATCTTGATTCTCATTATAAAGTAATTAAGTTAGGTGATAAAATTGTTGATTTTTTAAAAACTATTGATACTGATTTATTTTATTCTACAAATTCACCTCCAGATTATGAACATATGATAACTATTAATAGATGTAGTTTTCCTACATCAGAATTTGATGTTATTTTTTATGTTCTTTTTACTATAATTAATAATGTTGATATTAAAATAGATTTTCATTGGGGTAAATCTGTAAAAAAAGTTTATGAAGATAAATGGTCATATACTCTATCATTTTTAAGACATATAATGTCGCCAAAAGAAGATTATGGTGAATATTATAGTTTTTCAAGTATTATTAAACAGAATGATGTAAATAACATTATTTCTAATATTAATCTGACTTATTTTAATCTATATAAAGACACTTCTAAATTTAATTTATAAAAAAAGCTGAAATTTAAATTTCAGCTTTTTTTATGATCTTTTTGACAATTAGAATGATACTTTTTTGAGAATATCATTGTGATGAGAGAATGCTAATTGTGATTTTGACGCCCTATTTAATAACATCCATTTTCCACTTTTTGCATCATCATCAAATGATAGCTCTGATGTATTTTTTATATGAATAACAAAAGGAAATGTGAAGAAATTTATTTCTCTTGGATCATTAGTTCTAATCATATCTAATGACTCTATACTTTTAATGTCATCACTCTTTGCCTTTGTTTCTTCAGTTAGTTCTCTTAGAACTGCTTGCTGAGGTGTTTCTCCAGCATCAATAAAGCCTCCTGGTAAAGCCCAGCCTCTACCGTCTTGCCTTTCTATTAGATAAACCCTACCCTCTCTTAAAGCCACAGCATCAACAGCAAAATTCGCTACATATGATATAATATTATCATCTGTTATTTCGAAATATTTTGTTATTGGATGTCCAGAGTTTACAAAATTTGCAAAATTATCATCAATCAATGTTAATTTTCCTGCTTGTTCTTTTGGTAGTTTAAATTCTTTTCTATCATCTGTTTTATAAATCCAGTTTCCTTCTGAGTCTTTATTTATTGATATAATCGTTACTAATTTGCTCAAGTCAAAATTTGATAGAGATTCATTCATATTAAAATTTTTAAAATTTGTTATCATTAAAATGTCTGTGTAATTTTTTAGAATGCAAATATACATTTTTATATTGGTAATACCAAAGTATATATAAAAATAATTATATATACTTATAAAAATGATAGAATTATTAAAAAGTTTTTTCAAGTTTATATTTGATTTAATAAATAGTTCAAGTTCTGATACAAGTACTACTACAAGTACGACTACAAGTACTACTACTTCAAGTACTATTGAAAGAGTTGCTACAAGTACTACTACAAGTACTACTACAAGTACCACTACAAATAAAAATAATGATAAAAATATGGAACAAACAATTATTGACAAATTAAAAGGACATATTCCAGATGTAGTATTGGCTCAAATACCTGATACTGCAGCAAAGTTTAATATTACAACATCTCTTAGATTATGTCATTTTTTATCACAGTGTGCTCACGAGAGTATGAATTTTACTGCTGTGAAAGAAAATTTAAATTATTCTGCTTCTGCACTGAAATCTACTTTTCCTAAATATTTTCCAGGAAAATTAAATGAATCATATGCAAGAAAACCAGAACAAATAGCTGATAGAGCATATGCAAATCGAATGGGTAATGGAGATGAAGCATCTGGTGATGGTTATAAATATTGCGGAAGGGGTTATATTCAACTTACTGGTAAAGTGAATTATTCTGCATTTGATAAACTTGTTACTGAAGATTTATTGACTAATCCAGGTTTGGTAGCAACTAAATATCCATTGATGAGTGCAGCTTTTTTCTTCAACACTAATAATTTATGGACTATTTGTGATAAAGGAAGTTCTACCCAAGTTATAACTGAATTAACTAAACGTATTAATGGAGGTACAAATGGGTTGGATGACAGAATAGCTATTTTTAATAAATATTTTAATATTTTAAAATAAATAAAAAGTGATTATCAATTGATAATCACTTTTTTTATAAATTGAATTTTTCTGTGTTTTCTTTCATTTTAAATATTTCTATTTCCTTCTGTGTTGCATATCTTAGTATTTGATTAGTATCAAAACATATTATATCTTCACAAAACTCAAACATAGGTAGTGATAAATTCATATAACGTAGAGTTATGAAATCATCATCTATTCCATTTAGTTCCATGTCTACTATTTCTCCTGCTTCATTACTCAAGTAATTATTTATCTCATCAATTGTATAACCGTCTGTTTCTGTCCAATCAACTTTACCTATAACAAAATCTCCAATTTCGTATTTTTTTATTTTATTTTCAAAGTATTTTAAATGTTTCATAAATTATATTTTTTATTGTGGAATTATACTTGTTCCGATTCTATCTACCAGAGATTTAATCTCTTTTATTTGTTCGGTTGTTCTAATACCACCAGTGAATTTTATTTTAACATAATCAGGTAATATTTTTCTCATGAATTTAACTTTCTCAATTTTTTGTTCAAATGATTCATCATTAGGTAATTTTCCAGTAGATGTAGATATATAATCTACATTATTTTCAATGCACATTCTACAAATTTTTTCAATTTCTTCATTGTTAAGTGCTCCAATTTCAATTGTTAATTTTATGATTGAACCTTCTTTGTGACAATATTCCGTCAATTTTCTTATTTCTGTTTCTAATTCTTCTGTTTTATCTTTTTTTATCAATTCATAATTAAGTACAACATCAATTTCATCAGCTCCATTGACAATTGATTTATCAATTTGATCAAGTTTATATTTTGTGATTGAATTTCCTTTAGGAAAATCAATTAATGCAGATACTTTAATTTCATTTTTAACGAATGATTCTACTGATGCTACAAATTCTGGTAATACAGAAATTGCATAAAAATTATTATCTTCCGCTTCTTTACACAAATCTTTAATTTGATCATTAGTTAAACTATCTGATAATCTAGTATAATCAATTAATTTGTAGTTTTCATTCTTTTCTTTATTATCTAAATATTCTAAAATTTTTTTATAGACAATCATGTTTTGAAACCTTATTTTTCTATATATATTAAAAAATAATAATCAATTTAATGACTGCAGGAAGAAATAGTATATCTAAAAATAAAACATGGAACACTCCACCTAAATTTGTAGAATTAATAAATAAAATGTTAGGAGAAGTAGTATTAGATCCATGTAGTAATGAAACTAGTATGATAGATGCTAAAATTAAATATATTTTACCAACAGATGGATTAAAAGAAAGTTGGAACTATAAAACTTTATTTGTTAATCCTCCTTATGGTTCAGATGTTGAAAATAAAACAAGAATATATGATTGGATTAAAAAAGGAGTCGATGCAAATGAAAATTATAAAAGTGAAATTTTGTATCTGATTCCAGTTGCTACTAACACTAAGCATTTTAAAGATTTAATATTCAAAAAAGCAAAAGGTTTGTGTTTTTTAAAAGATACAAGATTGAAATTTTGGAGTGAAGGTGTTGAAGATAAAAAAGGTGCTCCAATGGCTTGCTGCTTCATTTACTTTGGTTCAAATTATGAAAAATTTGATTTGTTGTTTTCTGACTTCGGACAATGTTTTGAAATAAAATCATAAATTGAATTTACTTGTTGTTATAGACATTTTAGATATTTCTAAATCTTCTGATGTTGCTTTTCTTGTAATCTCATCTGGATAAATTTTAACATCAGGATAGTCATGGCTACCTTGATTTAAAAACTTACATGTGTAACTACCAAAATCATTATCAGATATTATTATCATTGGCTCATCATCTATGTTATTAAATTCACTGATGACTATTACACAATCGCCAATATTATATTCTTCATCAAATGTCTCAAATATTTTTAAATGTTTCATATTATAAATTGAATTTTTTAGAGTCTAATGCAAAATTGTATTTTTTGATTTCATCTTGTGGTGCAATATTTAAATAATCAAAATCTTCTGAATTCATCCTCATATAATCATCCTCATAATATTTAGAATAATCTATTTTTACTATTAGATTTCCAAATTCAAAGGTATCATGATTATCATAATATTCATAAAATGTGTAGCAATTATTGATTAATTTTATTTTTCCAATTGCTACATATCCACCTTTATTCTTATATAAATAAATTTTATTGTAATCTATATCTTCTTTATTTATGTTCTCAAATTTTTTTAAATGATTCATGTTATAGATTAAATTTGTTTGATTGCCTAATTATATTTAGTTTGTTTAATACATCTTTTGAATTGTTGGATTGATAGATTATTTTATCTTTTATACTTTCAAAAAATAATCTTTCTTCGTTTCTTATTTTGTCCCATCTACGATCACAATAATTATCTTCATCTTGATATTCATAAATTATTTTCAAATCTGTATCATAATAATTACTATTATTTTTTTCATGCTTTAAAACTTTGAATATTACATATACAGGTTCTTTACCTTCATGATAGAAATTTCTATCCCATCTATCTTTGTGATCAAGTAAACAAAGAATGTATTCTTTAGGAACATTTAAGTTTTCATATGTTTTCAAATATTTCATTTAGTCTATAATTTTTAATTTAGCTCCGCCCTTTATTAACGTTTTTATATCATCTGTATTTATATTTTCTTTGAATTTAGAAGTTTTCTTTTCTGGTTCTTTTAATAACCAATTATTACCAGAATTAGATGTTTGATAAATATATGTAATATTATCAAGAGTTAATTTTATAGTTTTTGCTGTTAGTTTTTTGTAGAATTCTTCCACTTTTCCTTTTATTGAATATATTTCAATAGGGTACCATTTATCATCTTTGTAATATTGTAAAATTATATAATTTGGATTATCTAAAACTGTTTCATCTCTACTATATAGAAAGAAAAATTTCATGTCAATGTCTTTTCTTAAAAAATTCTCAATTTCCATTGTAGTTTCCATCTCTCCTTTTTTGAGATTCTGTTTAAATAATTGTTGATTAAAATCACTATCATCATATAAAAAATCTATAGTTTTTTCTATATAATCATCATTTGATAATCCAATTTTAAAGAAATCTATTTTAGTGTCATTTATACTGTTCAATAATCCATCAACATCGGTTGTTATTGATTCAGTTATGTATTGTAAATATTTTTTTATCATTTTTTATAAATTAAATTTGTTTGTATTATATTCAATTTCTGATATAAATCTATCACATAAAAATGTTCCTAAATTTTCACCAATTTTTCCTAATTTACTATTTACTTTACAAACATAATAACCATTTACATTTTTTAATATTTTTTTCACTAAATATATCATGTCTTTAGTTAAGATTGAGTCTTCGCTATCTATGCAAATGACATAGTCTCCTTCTTTGAAATTTGGAGTGACTTTTTTTAAATTTTCGTATTTTTTAACGTATTTCATTATGTGTGTAATAATTTTTTAATCATTATAATTTTTTAACTTTTTAACTTTATCTTTAAATTTACCACCGCCTAACACAGAAGTTGGTATAGTGTTTCTATATTGTAAAATTGAAGATGTTATAAGATTTACACTAGCTCCATATGTTTGTTGATCTGGATGAGTCCAATCATCATCTTGTAATATCCATACATTCTCTCTTGGATAACAAGATATTATAAATGGATTTTCAGTAACTACTGATTTAACATAACGTTTATAATCAACAGTATCAGCAAATGTCATGGATCTTTCTGGATAAAGTATTAAATTGTCATTTTTACTTTCACGAACCAAATCATAGTAATGTTCTTCATTTGCATCATTTCCTTGGAGGAAAACAAAACATTGTTCGTTTTCCATTATATTTTCTGATTCAAATTTTTTTAAATATATCATATATTTTAATTTTTTTTTTTACTCGAAATTATATATTTACAAATTAAATTTGTTTGCGTCTTGCTTTATCTCTAACACTGAATATGCGTCATCAAATGAATCAAATTCTTTTATTGTATTCATATCTACGTTGAAACTCATTATTGATTTTGGTGAATTCTCATATTTAGAGTTTGTATGGTCAAATATTTTCTTTCTTTCTGATTCAGGATAATATGAAAAATGTAATTTTACATTTGGATATTTATTCATATATTTAATCCATGGTTCAGAATATTCAACTTCGTATAATCCTATATATTTATCATTTTCTCCTATGATATATTTTTTATAAGTCTTGAATTTTTGTATGCCGTCATATAGGTTAGATATTTTAATTAAACAGTTTTTTAAGCTATCAGATTGATATGTAATATTTAATGTGTAATCATTAAATCTAATTGTACCGCTAATTTTTTCTAATTTTAATTTAGACTTATCAAACCAATAAAAATATGATAAATCTACAAAATTATTTCTGTTTGATAATTTTACCTTTCCGATATATATCTTATCAGTTTCATCATCATCTATCATTACGTAGTTGCTGTGTATTTCATTGTATGATTCTTTTATGTATTGTGTATAATTTTTTATCATATATTAAATTTTAATGACTTTTTTGTTATTTCAAATTCTTCTATTTCTTCTGATGTTAATTTTCTTTCAAAATATTTTTCTTCTAAATAATATGTAACTATATCATTATCTTCTATTACTTCAAGAATATATCTATCATCATTTTTTGCGTTTAATCCAGTTATTTTTGCAAATTTGAAAACATCATTAGATATTCCAGATTTATTTTTCTTCCAGAACTTTAGATAATCATCTTTAAATAAAATGTAATCACCAACTTCATAGTTTGTGATTATATATTCTTCATATAATCTAATATTTTTCATATGATTTTTCTCATAAATTGAATTTTCTTGTATTTAAAATTGATTCTACATCTTCTTTTCTTTTTGAATGATAATAGATGTCTGTTTTCTTCCACCATATATTATCTGTTTTACATTTTAATTTTATGTTGTGTCCATCAATTGCTGAATTATCTAATGATGTGACTTCACAAGGATTTATAAAAAAATGATTAAATTTCGGATGACATGCTGTATTATTTTTAATGATAACATAGTCTCCTACTTCTATTTTATCTGATTTATCTTCAAATGTTTTTATGTATCTCATAGTTAATCTATATATTAAAAATAAACTATTAAAAAATTATATCATATATTATTTAAAATAAAGTATTATAATAATGAGTGATATGAATGAAAAATCAATATCGAATAAATTACCACCTTATCTATTAACAGATCAAGCATTAGATAGAAGAGAGGATGTTTATTCTCTCACTGAATTTGGAAAAATTGTAAATAGACTTTTTTTAAGCGATCAAATATATTCAGATGACTTTTGGAAATATATAAATAATAAATTTAAATTGAAACCTGAAAATATTACGTTTTTTTGTGATGTACATTCTGATACTAAGAATAGAGTTGAAAAAAGTTATAAATATATAATTAAAGTTGATAAGCCATTTAAACTTATTATTCAATTCTATGATGAAGAAAAAATAAATGATATTCAATTATATGACACAGAAGAATCACAAAAAAATAAAATATCAGATTTGTTGATATACTTTGATTCAGATGCAATAGAATACGTAGATACTATATCTAATGAACTTAGAGATATTGTATTTGTTCAACCAATAAATAAAACCTTTTTTATAATAGCATCCAATTCAATGGGCTATGAATTACATCCTGCTTCAATAAAAGATTATGATATTGATATAGATTTAAATTATGGTGACTCTTTTGTTGATAAACACGTAGAAATATTAAAAAAAATAAAAAAAAATAAACATGGATTATTTTTATTTCATGGATTAGAAGGCTGTGGAAAAACTATGTATCTTCGTAAACTTGTTTCTGAATTAGCAAATGAAAAAACTATAATTTATGTTCCATCATTTTTGATGATGGATATAGCAAGTCCTGGATTAATATCATTTATTTCAAAATTTAAAAATGCTATATTATTATTGGAAGATGCAGAATCAATATTGACATCTCCTCAAGAAGAAAGAAATCAAGCTGTTAGTAATATTTTGAATATTAGTGATGGATTATTAAATGATCATATGGATATGCAAATAATAGCAACATTTAATGTAGATAAAAAGATAATAGATAAGGCATTGTTAAGAAAAGGAAGACTTATGGTTGATTGTAAGTTTAAAAAATTGACATCTAAGCAAGCAACTAAACTATCTGAACATATAGGATTGAATAAAAAATACAATGAACCCGCTACATTGGCTGATATTTATGAAGAAGTTGATGGTGGAAAGCAATTAATTGATTCAGATAATGATACTAATAAAATAGGATTTTAAATAAAAAACTAAAAATGATGAATATAGAAATTTTTGATACAGTAGTCAATATGTTTAAAAATATAGATGAAATTTTATCTCATAAAGATGATATAAATGCAGAACAAGAACTTGAAGATATGATAGAATTGGCTAAAATGGGTATAAAAAAAGAATTTAAAAATCCATATCAATTTATGATAAATTATTTCACATGTAAAGATGATATTATTAAATATTTTGATAGTATTAATGAAGAATGGTCCTTAAAATATCATTATGATCGTAAACAACCTAGTACAGATGAAGGTGTGAAATTTCCAGATATTTATATAGATTTTAAAAATTATGTAGAAAAATTGAACACTGAAGAGTATTTAGAATGTAAAAAATTAAGAGATAAAATATTCACATATTAACAAAATATTTCAATTGAAATCATTTTTTATTTGGCTATTTAACATATTTCACATTTTATATATATAATAAAAAACTATGTCTATATTAACAGTATTATTGGTTTTGATCGTGGTTGGTATTATTTTATGGTTGGTGAATTCGTATATTCCTATGGATGCCAAAATAAAAAATATCTTGAACATTGTAGTTATTATCATTTTGGTTATTTGGCTTCTTAAAGTTTTTGGATTATTAGCAATTTTATCAAGAATACAAATATGACCATAAAAAAGTGATTTCAATTGAAATCACTTTTTTTTATTTAATTCTATTATGGTTTTAAATTCTTCTAATATTTTATTTTTATTGATAGAATCTGATTTGTTTATATAGTCAATCACCATTTCATTTAATGATAATGAACTTTCATTTAATTCCAATATATCTTCCTTATCTTTTATTATTTCATCATCTGAATAACTTATATTCACTATGTCATTTTCTGAAATTAACATATCTATTTTGATTTTGTTGTCAATTAATATTTTTTTATTTATATTAAGACTAACATAATTATTATTAAATATTTCTTTATTAATATTTAAATCTGATTCGGAATTTATTGAAATCTTTTTGAAATTTGGACTTATTTTATTTTTTACAAATTTATCTTTATCATTATAAACATCAAGTATGATGAATCCTTTGGTTTCATCACTTTCTGTATTGTATGGTGATCCTAAATTTTTTATGTTTTTTACTACACCATTTTTATCATAAAATCCATTATAACACTTTTTAAATTTTCTTAATTTGTTTATGATGATGTCTTTTTTTGATGAATTTAAATAGTCAAAATTGAAGAAACATATATCTGATTCAAATTTATCAATATCTTCAATTTTTGTATTATATGGTAATATTGTGAATACTTGTTCAACTAATAATTTTATTTGAGTAGGCTCATTAATTACTTCTATGTTTTTGAAATTTTTAAGTATGTTAAGTGATAGTTTATCATTTTCTCCTTCTATTATATAAACAGGTAAAATTTCTGATATTCTTTCAAATAATTTTTGTATGAAATTTAGAACAGTCAAATCAATATTCTTTGATTTGTATAGAAAGTTACCTAAATGAATTAGAATATCATTTGGTTTTACATTTTCTGTTAGATATGGAATAAATTCATTGTTATAATAAATCTCCATATTTTTAAGCCAATCTTTTGCTGATATATTTTTAGATATATTAAAATTTGTGTTACTTATTATGAATATTTTTGACATCCTTCTATAAATTTTAATTTAATTTTTCTTAGAATTTTCTTATATGATTTAAAAACATTAGTTGAAAAATCTACAATTTTTAAGACATGTGTGTTTTCATTGTCTATTTCTATAGAATAATAGTTTAAAAATGTATCATCATCTAAATTAGTTATTTTTTCAAAATAAAAAAAATTGTCTAATATACTACGCAATAAATAATCATCATTTTTAATTATTATCAATATTGACCAATCGATTCTTGAATGATAATATTTAATATTTAGATATTTTAATATCAATTCAGAATATTTTTGTCCATATCTACTGAAATTGTCACTGCATATGTCATCTTTCATATATTATTTATTTTTTTAATTTTTTCTTTTCTTTCTAACTGAATTAAGCTGTTTTCGATATCACCTATTATGCGTTCAGCATTGAATTCAACATTCATATTCCATTGGTTGAAATCAAAATCTATTATAGAAATACCAAGTATTTTTGTGTCTTTATATATTGTCACATCTTGTTTTTTTATGTGAGAATTGATGCTATAATCTAATAAATTGCTTATAAATTTATAATTTTCATTAGATGTTGTTGCTGATATTTTTATGTAATCACCATAAAATATAATATCTGATAATTTGAATAACATATCATATATTTTTATATTTATGATATATTTTTTGAAATTTATTTTGTTTGAAACTAGCATATAAATATTAAATTTTATTACTTAATTCACAAATATGATTTAATTTATTTATCTTATCTTTTCTTTTCTTTCTTTCTTCCTTCTTTCTTATTGCTTTAATTAAATCATCATCATAATATACATAGTCAACAGAGAAATCAGTTTCTATTAAATTGTAATCTTGATTAATTTCAAATTTTACAGGAAATACTCCATTTAATATTCTACCGTTGTAATCAGTATTAACTTTATGAACTGATTTATAATTATATTGATCACTGAAGCACCAATCTTTTAATTTTTCGAAGTTATTTAATGATGTTGTTGCTGTCATTTCTATTGTAGAACTTTGCATATTGGTATAATGTTGTAGTCTCCCACCACTAAATTGTATTGGTAATGAGTTGTTTGTTATTTTTAGATTTGTGATATCAAAATCTATATTGTTAATTGTTGTGCTCATTATATGATATTATTTTATTTTTTGTATTATAAAAAAAATGAATTGTTTATTCATATTCATTGAACTGATATTTTTTAATATATAAAAAAAATAATTAAGTAATAATGATAAAATATTTTGCATATGGTAGTAATATATCTGAGTATAGAATGAAAAATGAAAGAAATATTAATTTTTCATCAAGAAAATTCGCAACGTTAGAAAATTATAAATTAGTTTTTAATAAAGTATCTAAGAAAAATTGTTATTTAGGATTTGCTAATGTTATTCCATCTGATGATGATATTGTCGAAGGTGCGTTATATGAGATTGAAGAGTCTGATATTAAAAGAATAGATAAATTTGAAGGACATCCCATGCATTATACAAGAGAAGAAATTGATGTTTTTTGTGATGACGAAAAAGTTAGAGCATTAATTTATGTTGCTAATTCATCTATGGTTAGAAAAAATATATTACCTGATAAGAATTACCTAAAATATATTTTGGAAGGTAAAGATATATTTAGTCCTGATTACTATGAAAAATTGTCAAATACCAATACATTAGATTAAACTATCATTGATTCTTAAATTATTTAATTTATTTTTTATATTAATTTTGAAGAATTTATTATCACTCATTTCTTTGAATCTTGCATAATTTTTTTCTATCTGATATAGATAAATACTATTATTAGAATGTTTTATGTGATTTAATTGATCACCTTCGTAAGATATGACACTACTTTGATGTGTAATTATATTATTATTTTTCATTGAACCGTATATAAATGATGGTTGGTCTATTATTGTTACATTATTTAATTTTGATACTTCTGTGAATAAATCAAAATCAATACTATTTAAATATGATTCTGAAATATTAGTATTATCACATTTTATTAATGAGTTGTTTATCAATTCTATTAGATTTCTATATTCTTTAGTAAATTTTGAAGTTATGCTATATTTGTCTCTTATTGTGTATAATGACATACCAGATAATTTTTGATTTCTTTTGATATTTTTTATATCTCTAATTACTTTAATCTTAAGCCATTCATTTGTCATTATAATATTCCTTCATTTTTTGCTTCTTCTATTGCTAATCTTTGTCTTTCTTCAATTTCTTTTCTGTGTTTAAGAGCATCCCTTTTTAGTTGTTTAGATGTTTGTATTACAAATTCTAAATTCTGTCTTAATCGTATGGATGCAATTTTAAAATCTTTTTTGTAAAGTTTATAATAATCTAATCTACAAAAATTCAACTTATCTATAATTTCTTCTATTGGATTATTTTCTGCATCATATTCATCTTCATCTTCATATCCAGATTCTTCATCTTCATAATAATTTTTCATTTATGTTATTTATTTTTTCTTTTCTTAAAAATATGTTTGCATCTTTATAAAAAGATATGAAAATTTTTTTATAATTTATAAATTCTTCTATTTTTATGTGCTCAATATTTTTATTTATCAACATTTCATTTATATATTTTAAATATAAACCATATGCTATATTATCAAGTTCTGATGCTGTCATTTGTATATTTTTTTTAGCTTATCTTTTCTTAATTTTCTCAATCTGCTTATTTTATTAACATTTTTAAAAAAACTAATTACAGTTGAGCAATTACTATTATGTATAAAAATATAAACGTCTATATATATGGAGTCTATTTCTATGTTGTTTGTTTCATCGCATATAACTTTATATAAATTTATATTGTTATTAGATATATTTTTATTTAGAATATTAGATATATAAGATTTTATCATGTACCTTGAATTACTATTATTTTCAGATATAATTAAATCATCTAATAATTTGTATATTTCATTTTGTATTGTTTGAATCATTATAATATTCATTTAGTAATCTATTTTTATCAATTGAAACTACTCCAACTTTTTCACATGCAATTCCTCCTGCTAAATTTGAAATTTTTGCTATCTCTTCTATTTCTATATCATTAATTAACATTGATAAAACAGATATAACAGAATCACCAGCACCAGACACATCAATTATGTTTCTTTGTGTTGTAGGTATTATCTTACTTATTATTTTACCTTCTTTTTTATAAGAAATAAATATACCATTTTCTGATAGTGTAATAAATATAATATTTATTCCTTTATTATGAAGTATAATGGATCCTTCTTTAAGTAGTTCATTTTTATCTGATATATTTAAATTAATACTTTCTTTGAATTCCTTAAAATTTGGTTTGAATAGTTTAATATTTTCGTAATAGTTGAAATTTTTTTTCTTAGGATCTACTAATATAGAAATTCCTAATGAATTTGCTTTTTCGATTATAATTTTTATTATGTTTTCATTTAATACTCCTTTATCATAATCTTGAAATAACACGCAATCTACATGTTCATTTTCTATTGTTGAGATAACCAATGAAATTAGGTTATCTGATTCATTATTTAAATCTTCAGTTATTTCTTCATCTATTCTTAAAATTTGGCATTTATTTCCAATTATTCTGGTTTTGTTTGTAGTTATTCTGATGCTAGATTGAATAATATAATTTGTTGATATTTCTTTTTCTTTCAATAAAGATAATATTGCATCTCCATTATTATCTTTACCGATAACTGAGCATAATATAGGAGTACCACCAAGATTTTTTATGTTGTATGCTACGTTTGCAGCTCCGCCTAATTTATTTTCTTTTTTTATTATATCTACAATTGGTACAGGTGCTTCTGGTGAAATTCTATCAACATTACCAAAAAAATAAGAATCGAGCATAACATCTCCTATGATTAATATTTTTTTATTTTTAAATATTGTCATTTATAAAAAATTATTTATGGAGTTATATAAATATTTATAAAAAAAGTTTTATAGATTTTATGCAAATACTGTTCCGCCTATTGTTACTCCACCACTTGCAAGTAATTTGTTTCTATATCCAATATTAGTTCCTGCTCCATACGCTTTTGATGATGCTGCTGTGAATTTTACTATATTTTTAGGAACTTTTGATAATATATAAATTGCAGACTGAAATATACTTTTTTGATTTTTAGCATTTGGACCATCTGTAAAATTTTTACTTGGTCTGTGTCCATTTGCATTTGTTCCAGTGACAGATTGAAATTGATTTTTTGCTGTCAATATAGAATATACACTATTTGATCCTCCTTTTGTTCTAGCTCTATTTAACATTACAGCCATACACCAAGCTCTTTCTTCAGTATTATGGGATGCTTCTGCGTATACCGCTCTTATTAACATATTCCATTCTGTTTCACTCATTTTTCTACCCAAATATGAATCTGCTGATTTTTTAGCTAACTCTGCACTAACAGAATCACCAATAACTATAGGAGAGCCGTATATATCTTCCAATGATATATTATTGTTTACATCACATGGTATGCTTGATGATGATGCAGAATATGAACTACCTTTATATTCTCCTTTTCCTGTATTTGAACCTTTTTGAGCATCTCCTTTTCTTACTGGCCATTCAAAATATAATTCGGGATCAACTTTTTTATTTGCTGGAGTAGTTACTGAGAAATGTAAATGTGGTCCTGTCGTGTGTCCTCCAGTGTTTCCTACTAAGCCTATTGGATTTCCTGTTTTTACAATTGAATTTGCATTGACTAACATTTTACTCAAATGACAATATCCAGTTTTGAAACCATTTGTGTGTTTTATTACAATTGTGTTTCCTCCTCCATATTGACTATCAAATGATGCTGATACTACAATACCGTCAAATGAACTTACCACAACAGTTCCTATTGGTGCTGCTATATCTAATCCTGCATGAAATGTCACTCCTTCTCCTTTAAGTTGTCTTGGTCCAAATCTACATGATACTCTAACACCTAATAATGGAAGAACCATTTCTGAACTTGTTGGTATATAATCTGTTGCAGTGTTTGATTTTAATTCTTCACATCCAGCGGAGTTTAACATATTTATACGATTTAATAAGTTTGCATAATCAGCATCATTTGGCATTATCAAATCAGTGTCATTTACTGAACTAAATGTTTCTGATGGTCTTTCCGCTGAACTAACAGCTCCATTATCAACAATTTTAACATTTCTTGATACAAAATCTTCTCTTATCGCTGTGTACTCATCACATATCATATCAAGTTTTGTCTTTATTAGTGGTCCTCCAATACTATCAATCATTGATGTTACGCTTCTAAATTCATTTATAAATTTATCCATCCAATCAAAAAATCTTGTGCCTAATACTGCTTCTTGACCTGCGTTTTTTGATCCTAAATTTAATGTTTGAGTATTGTCTTTAAGTTCTAAATTTATAGAATCTCTTTCTAATGAAAGTTTATTATAATAATAATCAAGAGATAGTGATGTATCATCTGAATATATTTGTGTTCTATCATCATATAATAATGCAGTGAATCTTGTATATTCATCATCACTTAACCCGTTAAGTCTAGTTTGTAAATTTATATTATTATTCTCTGAATATATATAATATGGTGAATATAAATCATCTGATAAGTAAAGAATATTAACTAATTTACCAATTGCTGGAACAGAAAATTCTTTTCCACTTAAATCTCCAAATGGATAAGCCCATGGAATATCTTTAACATCAATTCCATGATATAATGTTTGCACTCTTACTTTTATTCTACCTTTTTTTGCTGAATCAATATTTTCTTCTACTATTCCAACGTAAAAATCTCTTAATAATTCCATTTATTTTATTATTTTATTTAAAAATTTAAAGCTGATTTTGTTTCATCAATCAAATCTGTTAATAATCCTGAAGCAAGTTCTTTTCCAAGATTTTTTATACTTGTTCTGTTGTTAAAATCTGAGTTATAAACATTATCAGGCTCTATTTTATTTATGCCTGTCAGTTTAGTGAATTGATTTAATAATCCATTTACTGCTGATCCTCTTGACTCTCTTAATTTTGTTTCAAGACTTGATACATAGTTGCTTCCTATTGTACTTATAGTTGTTTCAGCTTTAGTCATTAGACTATTGAAAAATCCTTTAGATTGAATTGGACTATTGCTTTCTATGTCTTTCAAATCTTTGGTATAAGTCATTATACTGCTAATATTATCAGATTTACCATTTGATGCTATAATATCTTCATATGGTTCAATGGTATAACTATTTTTAATTAATGGAAAACTACTTGATCTTTCTACTGATTTATAATAAATGTCAAAAGAAATTGTGGATGGCGTATTTGATACTCCATTGCCATATCCTCCTATTTCTATACTATCACCATAATTTCTACTCTCAAAAAAATTAAAATTGCAATCATTTAATGTATATATTATTGATGACTTGCTTGATGCAATATTTTTAACATCATTATTTATATTATTAGTATTAATTGATGTATTATCAGATGATGTAGATTTATTTTGTGGAATAGTAAAATTCCTCATATCATTTATTTGAATCATCATATTAAATCTCAAAACATTCTCAGGAAACATGTGTCGTTTATTCTTATAACTATAAATCATAGTATTATATAATTCAGCTAAATACCAGCCTATCATAGACACATCTTCATTTAGTGTTATTGTAATTTTATCTTCTCCATATTTAGTCATTTTATTATTTAAATTATTAATTCCGTCAATTTTTGTTATATAATATGATTTGGCCGATATGTTTCTGTTCGATTTACCGTTTAATGTATTTTCGAATATTTTAAAAAATGTGTTTCTAAATTCTTGCCAAAGTTTAAATCTATTTGTGTAATCTGTTGAACTTATGCTAGTGTATTTATTTATAAAAGATGAAAAACTATTCTCAATTGAATAATTTTCCACAAAGAATGGAGAATTTTGTTCAAAGAATAATTCAAACGATGGTATAAGTGGATCTTCATAATAGAAATCATCATCTTTTATATTTAATGATCTTTTGAATGTGTTAGTATCAGAATCATATTTTTTTTGTACGTCTCTACCAAAACTTTTAGTTGTATCATCAGATGTATACCAAAATTCTTCTTGCTTTGCATCTGATATGTGATTAGGATCATATGCATCAGTTTGTCCTTGAGTTAATCCTAAGGAATTGCCTATCATACTATTAGATAATTGTCCTAATGCAGATTGATCAGAATACCCTTTAATGTATTTTGCACTGTTACTACTGGTATCATTAATATTACCTAAAATTTCACTTGTTATCATTCCAACTATACTCATATTTCATTATTATTTTGTTTTTGGTCCTGTGCTGACAGTTGTTCCTCCTGCATTATTTGATGTAGCTGCTGCAGATAAATCGTGTTGTTCATTGTTTCCATTTCCATAATCTATATTAAGATCTCTTCTCATTAGTGTAATCTCTTGCTCTACTCCTTCTTCGTATTTAAATATGTAATTTATTCCTGTTACATACCAAAATCCAGATAGTTTATTGTTTATGTTATTTAATGGTTTTTTTGTGTTCGCATTATTTGAAAATAAATCATTAATATTAAAAACTTCTACTTTAATATTTTGAAATCTTTTTATTGAAAAATTTATAACATCTAATGTTAGAACTAATTTCATTCTTTCCATTGAAATTAGATTGTATTCATTTGATAATTTAGCATAGTTATAATTTTCATGAACATTTTCATCATCCATTTTACCAATGAAATATTCATCATTTACATTATTATTGAATATTTGTGATTGCTTATCTTTTAATATTTTTAATTTACTTCCTACTTTATTTTCATCTGTTTCTAAATCTGTTATTAGTTTCTTTGTTACAGTGTTGGAATTTTTTGTGTACCAAGTCGAATATGTTTGATAGCATAATTCTAAATTTATACTATATGATTGATTCATAATATTAAATTTACTAAAGTATTGATTTGTTCCTTTGAGAGCATCATTATTACTCAAATATAAAAGTACATTTTTTTCTTGTGGAACTTTTTCTAATTGAGGATTTGCTAAACTATGAGATTCATCTTTTAATACACTATTTAATTCTGCTTGAACATCAACGTAATTCAAGTTGTAATAAAAATCAATAAATGTCCAAACAAAAGATTGGTCTGAAACATAAGAATATTTTGTTATATCTTTTATGAATACTTGATTGACGTCACTTGGATTTATCCATTTCATTGAATCCGCACTATCATCAATGTTTGATGCAAATCCTAAATTCATTCTAAGAGCTAATTGTTTTATTGCTTGATAACTAGTAGCGTTTATTGATTCATAATTTGAATATTGCAAATCATCTACATCTAATATTCCTTTTATTAAAAATTGTAATCCATGAGATTCAGGATCAGATTTTATTGTTTGTAATTCTGTTAACCTAAAATCCATTCTTAATGGCATTAACTGCTCCGAACTAGATTTCACAAATACACTTATTATTGTATCATGATCAAAAGGATAGAAATCTGTGAATATGACACCAAGAGAATCCTCACAAAATAATTCTACTGACGGTAAGAATTTATCATTGAATAATTTTAGTGATATTATATCACTTGGATCTATTGTTGTCCCATTTAGTGGAGGATTACTAGTATCAAATAATTTACTAATAAATACAAGAGGCACATAATCAAGAGATTGAACAAAAACATCTGTTGCTGCTTTGTCGTATAATTGAAAATTCAATTCTTTTGTTTTTATTTTAGCTTTTTCAATAACTTGTATCATATTTTAATATTTTTTTATTCAAAGGTATTTATTATTTTTATTTTGTTGTCATTTGTTACACTAACTTGCTTTAATATTGTAGGTTTTATTGATATTGGTAAATTAGCATCATTAAATAAATTCTTTTTGTTTCTATCTGTTTGAATAGAGTTTATTAATGCTTGTCTTGCCTTGTCTTGCTGAGTTGGTATCTCATCTGTTGTGTATAATTGTACCAAATCCTCATATTGACAAAAATATATATATTGTCCTTCTTTGACAGAATACGGACTTATCAAATCATTTAGAATCATTAACTCTTCTACATAATCAGAAGATCCATATAGATGCTCAGATATTCTATCTAATCTCATTTCATATTCTCTAGGTACAATATATATTCTTTTGCCTATTGATAGATTATTGACTATGTTTTTTTGAAATATATCAAAAAGATTATTTTGATCAGAGTCTCTTTTTATTCTATAATTTCCGTTATTATCAAATGATAGTATTTTCATATTAATTATTATTTTAAGTTATGTTATCATTACTTTGAACTTTATCAACGAATCCATTAGCATTATCTTGTGCCCTAAGAGAGTCTAACCATTGAGTATTTTGCTCAGCAGTTCCTCTATAGTTTTGAATTCCTGCTTTTGCAGCCATTGCCTTTCTTTGTTTGTATGTGTACCAATTTCCATCCTTACTGTGCATATAATTTTCTATTGATGGGTCTAATACCGAAGTGTTACCAGGCATATTAGTATCTGGTGTTACAACTATTTCTGGTAGACTACCTCCATCATATATTTTATCAGCCTCTGGCTTGACTTCTCCTTGATATTGAATTGGAGTTGTTGGAATTGATGAATATTCTCTTCTGTATGTATTATTAAACATTCTCATTAATTCTTGTTTACCTAATGATCTAGAAAATTCGCATTGAAATTTTGCAGTTAATCTTTGAGGCATATCATTGAATCCCATTTCATTGCTTGTTTCAACTGAACATGTTTTTACTATTATGTGACTTGTATTTAACCAAGGGGAATATGGATTTCCTATTGTTAAATGCCAAGGCGCAGCACTATCTTGACCTCCAGTCATCAATTCTATTGACCCTCTAAGTTCAAATCTGTGAATTGCAACAGTACTAGTTAATATTGTTTGAATTATTTTTAATCCTTCTCCAACAATTTTAGTCAATAACGAAGATGCTGCAACTTTAGCTGTTGCACTATTAGTCTCGACACTTTGTTTTGCTGCAGATAATGGATCTGTTTTTCCTTCATTGTCTATTTTTTTAATTGCTTCAACATCATCATTATATTTTTTGTCCCATTTTAAATAGTCTGGAGTACCTTTCTTATATTTGTTTCTATTCGAAGATGCATTATCTTTCCATCCTACATATTTTGCTCGATTTTCTTGACTTTTTTTTGTGGCTGCTTCATTTTCTGCTTGAGTTTTTTTATCTTTTGTCGATTCTGTTGTTAATAAAGTTTTTGCTGCCACTGTTGCTTCTGTTGTGAATTCTGTGAATAATGTTTTCAATGTTTCCCAAAAACTTTCTGTTATTGTCACTACTAAATCCCACCATTCACTTAAATTATTTCCTCTTTTATCTACAGCACCTTTTGCCTTTTGCATTATTTTTGATGAATCGCTCCAATAGAATGACATATTTGATGTGCCCATTGCATATATATTATCTAATATATCTAACATTGCTGAACCTGGATCAACTTCACCTACCAATTTTTGCTCATATACAGTAATTAGCTCAAAACTGAAAGATGATTTTATGTTTTGTGTTTCTGGGTCTCTGAAAGGTCCTTCTTTTAATACATTAGGATCCCCTATTGGTATATTATTAAGTCCCCAATAATTTGGTGAGCCATTATCAGCCTCCTCATTCACTCCTGCTCCTGTCAATCCCATTTTTTTGTATATCTCAAATAACATTCCTTGAGCAAAACTTGGTATAGGTATAATGTTAGCGATATCAACTTTTGTTACTTTTTTAACAATGTCCGCTATTTTTTCATCAAATCTTTTGTTTGTAATTCCCCAAGTTTCATTGAAATTTATGGTTCCAAAATTATCATCTTGCTTAATCCATCCAATTATAGTAGATACTGGTTCAGCGTTCATAAGTCCCAAATTTTCAGGTACAAAAACTCCTTCTGGATATCTTCTAAGAATAGCCATTCTATTAATAGGATATACTCCTAAATCACGTAGATAAGCAAAATATGATGGTTTCAATCTTAATCCTGCTCCTGGTTTAGGTGCAAGTGTATTAAATGTAGGATCTTTTAATATTTTAACATAAGGATTTATACTATTATTTTCATTATTATATATATTCTCCTGTGTATATGCTTTTATTTTATTGGTTCCTGCAACAAGAACACTTTTATCATTCTTTTTATATACCGTATATTTAGAATTAAAAATGCTATGAGTATTTCCAACACTTGTATTATTTAACTGCTGTGTGATTGAATTTCTATTTGTTTCACTGTCAAATAAAAAATCCATTTCAGAATAATGCGCCATTTTTATTTATATAATTTATCTTATATATAAAAAAAACTTCTGCTGAATATTAATAATCTCTAATTATTTGAATTGAGTCAAATAAAGAAATGCTTGATAGTAAATCATCAAATAGTTTTTGATTGTCTTTGAAATCTTCATAAAAAAATAATAAGTTAAAATTTATTTTTCCTATTAAATTTTCTTTTATTTGAAATATATCATCAATTTCTAATGTATTAATTTTGTGTAAATTTGGTATATAATATACATCTTTATTTTTTCTTATTGTTTGAGATATCTTAGTATAAATTATAAGATTAAAATATTCTTTCCATTCGTTTACATCCTCTAAACCATGATCATCCAATTGTTGTCTGATATCTATTATAGTTTTGTTACGAATTTTATTTATTTTTATATATTTATCAAGTTTTTTTCGGTTTTTCACGAACACTATGTAGAATTCCATAAATCTTATAATATTAATTTTGAATTATATATATTTTTGAATAGGTTCGATTCAAAAATAATATACTAATATATTTAAAACTTTTGTCGATTTTGTGTATAAAATTAATACATATATTAGTATTTAAACTAATTATACAACGTATGTAATTATATCAATCTTATTTGTGAAACTAATAATATTATGAAAACTTTTTATGTACTGTTTCATATAATATCTGATTGTTATAATAAAAAATAATTAAATTAAAGATGGCAAAAAAAACCACACAAACTTCACAAAAAAATAGTTTTAATTTTTCTAACATTTCTGGATTGATAGATACTATGTCAAAAAAAGAGATTATATCAATTGAGGATTTTGAAAAGGAAAAAAGTTTTATTTCAACTGGTGTTTATATTTTAGATGCTCTTTTATCTAAAAGTATTTTACATGGTGGAATATCTAATAATAGAATAACTCTTTTGGCTGGACCAAAGCAAACAGGTAAATCTTTTCTTTCTCTTAACATTGCTAGAAATGCGCAAAAAATAGGATATAATATTGTATGGATTGATACTGAGTTTTCTATTGAAAAATCTGATTTCGATATGTATGGTATTGATACATCTGATTCAAATAAATTTATGTTAATTAGAACTAATATTGTTGAAAAAATCAAAATGTTTATGACATCAATGTTAGATGATATGACAAAACTTAAGGAAAAAGGAATGGATGTTTCAAAAACAATTTTCTTTTTAGATTCAATTGGTATGTTATCTTCAGAAAAAGAAAAAGCTGATACTCTTAAATTAGATATTAAACAAGATATGACACGTGCAAAACAAATCAAATCTCTTGTTAGACTTATCACAAATGATTTAGGTTTTTTAGGAATTCCATTGGTAGCAACTAATCACGTTTATTTAACTCAAGATATGTTTCCTCAAACAATCATGTCAGGTGGAGAAGGTTTATATTATGCTGCTAGTAGTATTGTATTTTTAAGTGATGCAAAGTTGAAAACTGGTGAAGAAGATGAGATGGATCTTGGTCGTTCTGGCTCTGTGATTACAGCAAAAGCCGGAAAAAATAGATTGGCTAAACCAAAAAAGGTTAAATTTGAAATTGATCACACAAAAGGTATTAATCCATTTAAAGGATTGGATTTGTTTTGTACTCCTGAAAATTTCAGTAAGATTGGTATAGCAAAAGTTAAACCAGTATTAAATAAAGAAACAGGCGAAATAACTTATCAGCCAACAAATAGATGGTATGTTAAACATTTGGATAAATCAGTTGCCGCAACACAATTATTCAATAGAAAAGTATTTACTCAAGAAGTATTAGAAAAAATGGATCCAATTATTTTTGATTATTTCAAATATCCTTCATATGAAGAATGTATGAAAGAATTAGAAGAAATTGATGAAAGATTGAATGAAATTGAAGATAAAGATATGCTAACTTCAGAAGAATTTGATCTTGATTCTGATGATAAATTATTTGTTTAAATACAAATAATAATTAAATAATAGATAATAAATAAACAATAATACAATTTTTATATAATACTTTTATATGGCAGATACAACAAACACAAACATGGAAAAACATTACTTTGTTCACATATTGGACAATCCTGACCAATTTTCCAAAGTAGATCCTTTTTTCTTTAGAAATTCTGATATACAATTTATTTACACTGTAATAAGAGAAGAATATATTAAAAGTGAAAGTCATACTGTACCAAGTTCTCAACAAATTTATTCAATGGTTAAACTTGCTGATTCTGATAACAAAATAAATGATAAAGTTATAAAATTACTTCTTCAATCTGATAACAGTGATTTCAGTCCTGAATGGTTACTTCCTATGTTTAAAGGATGGAAAATTCAAAACCAATTAAAAGGTGACGTACTAAAAAGTATTGATATGGTTAGAGGAATTGAAGAAGTTAATTATGATAATGCTCTTGAAATAGCTCAAAAAATGAAAGGCATGTTTTCAAATGTACTTATGGTAGATGATGATGATAATGATTTAGGTTCAGATTTTGATGATCCTGAATCTCATAAACAAATGATTTCAAAGAATTGTATTCCATCAGGTTGGCCAAGTATAGATAATATATTAGGTGGAGGATGGAGTAAATCTACATTTAATGTTATAATGGGAGAAACCAATGTTGGAAAATCAATGTGGCTACATAATATAGCAACTAACGCAGCAAATGCTGGAGCTAATGTTCTACTTATTACATTAGAAATGGCAACAAGGAAAGTAATGAAAAGGTTAGGTTCAATGAGGCTTAAAATAAATGTAGATGAATATGATGAGAAATCAAAAGATTCAACTTATATGAAGCACAAATTGAACAATATCAAATCACAATCAACAGTTGGTGGATTATTTGATTCACAACCTGGTAAAATATATGTAAAAAAATATAATACTAGTGATTGTACTGTTACTGATATTGACAATTATATTAAAAAATTTGAAGAAGTTAAAAGAATTAAAGTTGGGATGGTAATTGTAGATTATATAAATATTATGTCAATTGAAAAAGGATTTGATATCTCAAATATGTTATATTTAAAAGGTAAACATTTAGCTGAAGGATTAAGACGAATTGCTGATAAATATGAATGTGCAGTTATAACAGCAACTCAAACAGATAAAAGTGTTTGGGGTGCATCAGATATTAATCTTGCTGCTATTCCTGAAAGTAAGGCAATTGCAGATACCGCTGATTCTGTTTGGGGTATTATTAGGAATCCAGAAATGAAAAGAAATAATATTTATAGGCTTAAAATATTAAAATTGAGAGATGGAGAACATCATGAAGAACAAGTAAGATTTGATTTTAATACAAATTTTTTAACTATGGAAAATGATGCTTTAATCGGAGTTAAATAAAACTAATAATATTAATAATAAATGAAAAATAATGAAGAAATTGATGATTATTTAAATGATGATTTAAATAATGAATCAGAAGAAATAGAAGAACTAGAAGATGATCTGAATCTATTAGATGAAAATTTAGATATTTCGTCAGATGATGATAGTTCAGTTACTGATGATACATCTATTGAAGAAGAAGAAGAAGATGAAGAAGATGAAATAGATATTATGGTTAAATTTAATACTAATAATCATAAACTTGAAGGTAAACATGCGTTATCAAGAGATACTATATTTAAAGGTAAAGTAGAAGATAGTGGTGATCAGCAAGAATATGATTATAATATTAATCAGCAAGAAGATTTTAATCTGAATGATGGATTGCCAATAGAAGCAGGATCATCTTATGAATTTGAAAGTAAACACTATGAAGATTACATAGATAGATTAAATCTTCAAAGAGATATTTATGATTTGCTAAGTGATAAAACAGATTTAGATTTTTCCTCAAATAGAAGAAAACCAAACAAACAGGCATTTAATGACTATTATAGAATGTTATTGAATAATATCGGAAAAGAATATAGTAAGTCTGAAATATTCGTTGAATTATCTTATTATTTCACTGATAATATATTTAACATGTTTAAGTTGTTAGACAAAGAATATGCAACACACATAATAGTAGAACTAAAACAACGTGGGTATTTAACAAGCCTAAATAATATAAATTTTATATAATAAAAACAAAAAATAGAAATAACATGAATTTTAAAAGGGAAGACGCATTTGATGCATCATTAAAATATTTCAAAGGTGATACATTAGCCTCTGATGTTTGGGTAAATAAGTATGCGTTAAAAGATACAGTTGATAATGATACTGTTTATTATGAATTGACACCTGATGATATGCACAGAAGACTCTCAAAAGAGTTACATAGAATAGAACTAAAATATAAAAATCCATTATCTGAAGATTTTATATTTGATTTAATAAAAGATTTTAAATATATTATACCACAAGGTTCTCCAATGTCAGGAATTGGTAATGATAATCAAGTTGTGTCGATATCAAATTGCTTTGTTATTGGAAATCCTGCTGATTCTTACGGATCAATTATGCAAGTTGATGAAGAACAAATACAATTAATGAAAAGACGTGGAGGAGTTGGACATGATCTTTCTCATATTAGGCCAGCAGGAATGCCAGTAAAAAATTCCGCTTTGACTTCTACTGGACTGGTTCCATTTATGAGTAGATATTCAAATTCCACAAATGAAGTTGCACAAGGAGGAAGACGAGGTGCATTGATGTTATCGTGTTCTGTTCTTCATCCTGATTCAGAAGCATTTATAGATGCTAAATTGGAACAAGGAAAAGTTACTGGAGCAAATATATCAATTAAATTGACAGATGAATTTATGACAGCATCAATAAATTCTGGTATGTTTACTCAATTGTTTCCAATTGATTCAAAAAATCCAATAATTACAAAACAAATAGATGCAAATAAACTTTGGAAGAAAATTATTCACAATGCATGGAAATCAGCAGAACCTGGTATTTTATTCTGGGATACTGTTATGAGAGAATCTGTTCCAGATTGTTATCAACAACATGGATTTAAAACAGTTTCAACAAATCCTTGTGGAGAAATAACTTTGTGTCCATATGATAGTTGTAGATTACTTGCTATTAATCTATATAGTTATGTGGTAAATCCTTTTACTCCAGAAGCATATTTTGATTGGGATTTATTTAACGAACATACCATTTATGCAGAAAGATTTATGGATGATATTGTTGATTTGGAACTAGAAAAAATTGATAAAATTTTAGAAAAAATTGAAATTGATCCAGAAACTGATCATACTAAAAGAGTAGAAAGAGAAACTTGGATTAAAATTCAAAATATGACTATTAAAGGTCGTAGAACAGGATTAGGAGTGACAGCAGAAGGAGATATGCTAGCTGCACTTGGATTGATTTATGGTACATCAGATGCAACAGATTTTTCAACAGAAGTTCATAAAAAATTAGCTATAGGAGCATATAAATCATCTTCTATAATGGCAAAAGAAAGAGGGGCTTTTCCAATCTACGATTATGATAGTGAGATTAATAATCCATTCATTCAAAGATTGAAAGATGTTGATCCTGAATTAGATTCAATGCTTAAAGAATATGGTAGAAGAAATATCGCACTGCTCACGATTGCACCAACAGGCTCAGTTTCAATCTTGACTCAAACTACATCAGGTATAGAGCCAGCATATAAAGTGTCATATAAGAGAAGAAGGAAGATAAACCCAAGTGATAAAAATGCTAGTGTAGACTTTATTGATGCAGAAGGACAAAAATGGGAAGAATATTATGTATTTCATAAGAAATTTGAAGTGTGGCTGGAAATTAATGGTTACGATGTAGCAAAAGTTAAATTGATGAAAGATTCAGAGTTGAAACCAATTATTGAAAAATCTCCATACAATAAAGCAACAGCTAATGATGTAAATTGGGTTGAAAAAGTTAAGATGCAAGGTAGTATTCAGAAATTTGTTGATCATTCTATTTCAGTTACAGTTAATCTACCAAATAATGTAACAGAAGAAATTGTATCAAAAGTTTATGAAACAGGATGGAGAAGTGGCTGTAAAGGTATCACAGTTTATCGTGATGGATCAAGAGAAGGTGTTATTATGTCAAATGAAGGTACTACTAAAAATGTAGTATCAGAATCCGGAGAAAATAATGCAAGAAAACGTCCAAAAAAATTAGAATGCGATGTTGTTAGATTCACAAATAAAGGTGAAAAATGGATTGGATTCTTAGGATTGGACGTAGATGATAAAAGTGAAAAATATCCATACGAATTATTTACTGGTGTAGCTGAAGCATTTCTTATTCCTATTAGTGTCGAAAAAGGAGAGATTGTTAGAATTAAATTAGAGTCAAAAAATGGTGAAGAAGGTAAAAGTAGATATGACTTTGTTTATAAAGATAAAGATGGATATAATGTAACTATGGAAGGCTTGAACAGAGCATTTAATAGAGAATTATGGAATACAAGTAAATTATTATCTGCTTTCTTGAGACATAGAATTCACTTACCAAGTGTCATTCACCTTATTGATACATTAGAAATGACAGATAATGCTGCATTTGGAACATGGAAGAGTGGAGTAAAAAGAATTATTAAGAAATATATCAATTCTGCAATTATTGGAGAAAAATGTCCTAATTGTGGAGCAACAGGAGATGATTTAGTATATGAAAATGGTTGCAAAACATGTAAGGCTTGTGGATGGTCAAAATGTGAATAGTTGATAATCAAATAGTTAAGAATAACTTCACATAAATAATATTTGTGTGAAGTTATTTTTAAAATTTGATAATAAAATAAAATAATAAAAATGAAAAATAATAAAACATTAGCAATTGTTCTTTCTCATGCTGATACAATATTTAGAAAGGAACTTCTTAAAAAATGTGTAGAATCTATTGATTATGATGTTCTTATATCATCTAATTATCCAATTGATTCTGATATTCAACTAATGTGTAAATATTCTTTATATGATAGTAATAATCCATTATTGTATAAAGAAGATTATGGTAAGTATAATATTACTTATTATTACTGGTGTTTGGATGATAATGGAGAGAGAATCTATAAGTTATTCGATTATGAACATGGTTTTGCAGCATATACTCTAATTAATAATGGAATGAGATTTGCTAAAGATAGAGGTTATGAAAATGTTCATATTATAAATTATGATTATCAAATAAGCAATGAAGAGTTAATCGATAACGAAAATATATTAGATTCTGAGTTACATACTGATGCTATATTTTATGAGTATTATGATAGAGGATTTGATACTCCTGCTTATTGTACTGGATTTTTTTCTGGTAGAGTGAATGTACTAAAATATTTTTTTTGTAAGTATAATAGTCAGGATGAATACTATACATCGTGTAAAGATAAATATATGTTAGAAGATATTACTTATAATTATTTTAATAATTCAATTTATGTTGATCATATAAAATGCAAATCATTTGATGATTTAAGTAATACAGAAAAAACAAATCAAGAGGGTGTTTTAGAGTTTTCTAAATCATAAAGATATAAAAAAGCTACTAATTAAATTAGTAGCTTTTTTGTGTTTAATAATAATGTTTATTATTATTTTTTGTTATCTTCATCATCATCAACATGTTTGAAGATAGTGTCTCTGAATTTATTAAACCTCTTATCTGCTAAGAACTTTTCAGTAGTTTTGTTAGGTTTAGAATCTTCAGATAATGTATATTCAGTATCAAGAACATGAAGTAAATAACCAATAACTTCATCATCTGAAATTGTACCAAGGAATTTAACAAGATTTTCAAGTTGTTTAGGTTTCAATACTGAAACACTACGTTCCTTCATGTTTGCAAGAAGTTCAGATTTCTTATCACGATTGAAGTTTTTTACATCTTCAAGAATGTCGTCAAAACGATCAAGAACATCATCAAGTGTAATTTTAAGAGTATCTTCACAATATCTGATAAATGGTGCGTTTGATGCTCCAATATAACCATGTCCAATTTCTTTTACTTCACTGATCCAAGTACGGATATTTGGAAATTTCTTAATCATTACTGCATTTCCTTCACTGTCTTTGATTGTAGTTCCATCAATACCAGTTTTTTCGATCCATTCACCATGATTTTCAAAAATGTAATCACTTAAAAATGTCCAAGAACGAGGAGTTGCATAAGCTTTGCTCGTTTTGTTGGTTGTGTTCCTTTGATCAGGTTTCTTGTAATAATGTTCAGTGTGAGTTTTCAAAAATTGAACGATTACTGGTGCTACATTTTTATTAGCATATTGATCAACCCATTCAGGAAATGGCATTGTGTGTTCAATGTGAATTAAACGATTGTTCAGAGCTTGGTCAAATTCTTCTACATCTGTACCATCTTCTTCACCAAGATTACCAGAAGAACACATAAGAACATTTGAATTGAATGCGAAAAATGCTCCAATTTCTCTTTCAAGTAAAATTTGAAGAGCTGCATTTCGTACTGCAAGAGTGGAACGGTTCAATTCTTCAAAGTGAATAATTGTAGGTTTGTCATTAGCCTTATATGCCCACTTAGGTGCAACGTGAGCCAACATCCTTTGAGATACTCCATCAATTGTTTCTTCATCTAATGATGGATATAAACCAACATCTGTTTCATCAATCATTGATAACCGAATATCAAAATATTGATAACCAATTTTTCCAGCAATGGATCTCATGATTGCTGATTTCGCGTATCCAGGAGCAGATGTTATAAATAGAACTCCACTTTTGGAATTCATCATCTTAAAATACTTTTTTTCTCTATCTGATAGAGCTTCGTAGCCTTCTGGAAATCTTTTTGCTGACGTCATTGTCACACCTTTACTCAAGTTTTTTTCTGACATAATTAATTCAATTTACTGTTTTATTAATGTTTTGTTTAATTGATATTTTATATTTTTAATACACTGCAAAGATACTACTTATTATTGATATAAAAAAATATTATTGTATTTTTTTATAGAATACTTTCATATTCATCATTGTCAATATCTTCTTCATTTATTTTTGTTGTTAATGATTCTATCTCATTATTACTATCATCAGATTGTTCTTCTGTCGTATCATTTGATTTAAATGCATTAAGTGGATTTTCTAATAATTCATTTACTTCTTCTTTATTTTCAGAACTTTCAGAGTCAGATAATGTTTTTAAAAATTCTTTAGTTTTTGCTTCTTTTGCTTCTTTAAAAATAGGAACTAAATAGTCAATTACATATTCAAATTTTTCTGTTTCATTCTTAAATTCCCAATCTTTTATTGATGTTAAGTTAATGTCATATAATATTGACAATATTTCATAATCTGGTAATATGTTTGGAACGATATCACCATTTTCAATTTTTACTACATTTTCAGTTTCAATCATAGTATCTTGAAATCTTAATGTTGCAGTATATGAATAATCATTATTATCTGTTAAATATACTTCAATTCTATCTTTTTCAATAGATAATACATCAATCCTACAAACATATGGTATTTCATTTATTTTTATCCATGTTTCAGGATTTACTAAATTTCCAATTATTTTTTGAAATTCAATATCAAATAAAAAATCATGTTTTTCGTATTCTATTACTCCTTCAAAATACTCTTTTAAAAGATTAATTAAGTCATTTTGATATACTTTCAATGCATCTTCTCTGCTTTTAGTTTTACTCTCTATTTGCTTAGCGTATTCATCCCACAACTCTTTCTGATGAACAATATGTTCTTTTTGTTTAGCTTCTTGATAAGCTTCAGGATCTTTCTTATATAAAAGTGAATCAGTTACTTCTAATATTCTATATTCATCTTTTATACTATCAATGAAAATTGAAAAATCTGAATTTTTAGACATTTTAATATCTAATTTGCCTGATAATTCATTTATATCACTTTCATCAGTAAAATAAATTGATGGTGCAAATTTTTCAATTTTAACTGAGCATTGATTGACTAATTCTTCTGCTATTTTTAATGTAGAAAATTCTAATGTTTCTAAATTTAATTCTTTTCCATTTCTAATCATATAAATCAGATTACCATTTGGCTCAGTTGTAGGTACAATGTGATAATTATACTCTACATCATCTGAAAATAATGATAATAATCTTTCTTTATTTGTCATACTATTTTATATTTTTTTGTTTTTTATTGAGTAATAAACTGAATAAGGAAAAATTAAAAAATTTGTAATAAAAGTAATAAATAAATTTATAAAATTTCTACCTAATCTTCCCATTTTACTGGTTCTAAATGAACAATAAATAGCCCATAATAATGCTAATATCAAATATGCTATTATATAAATCATGTTTGTTTTTTGTATTACAAAAGTAATAAAAATAATTGATATACCAAAAGAAATTTAAATTATTTTCAAAAAAGATAAACTTTTATCTTTTTTGATACTGTTATATTTATATATAGATTATGAAGAAATTGAAAAATATGAAAATAGACGAAAATTTGCACACTGAGTTAAAAACTTATGCAAAAGAAAATTCACTCAAATTAAATGATTGGGTTGAAAAAATAATTAAAAAAGAATTTGAAAAAATAAAATCTAAAAATGATAATTGAAGAAAAAATATTAATTATTATAAATTCTAAGAATTTTAATCATTTTAAAAATTGTGGTTATGATGTTAAAGTAGGTTATCAAATTGAAGTTTTGACTACACAATTATCTGATAATAGTAATTATGAAATTATAGCAAAATGTGATGATTGCGGATTTGAAAATAAAATAAAAATGAGATCATACACAAAATCTTTAACCCATCACAATTATTATTGTTGTAAAAAATGTTCAATGAATAAGAATATAAAAACTAATAAAGAAAAATATGGAGTGGAACATACATTTCAGTCTATTGAAATGAGAGAAAAAAGATATAAAAATAATATTGAAAAATATGGATATGGCTGTACTTTTCAAGTAGAAAAATTTAAAAATAAAATTAAAGAAACAAATTTAATAAAATATGGTTTTGATAGAGCAAGTAAAAATGATGAAGTTATTGATAAGATGAAAAATACAAGAATAAAATTAGGTATTCAATTACCTGATTATATGATATCTGATTTTGTGCTATATAAAAGGAAAGTTAATAGAATAACTAAAAAAAATAAGAAATTGTTATTATTGAAATGGAATGGTTTAGATTATTATGATAATGAATATATAAAAAATAATTTTTCACTTGATGGACACAACGTTAATTATCCTTCTATTGATCATAAAATATCTATTTGGTACGGATTTAAAAAAGAAATATCACCTGATATAATAGGTGATATTTCTAATTTATGTATAACTAAAAATTATATAAATTCTACTAAAAATATTAAAATAGAAACTCAATTTAATATTTAATCTTGTTTTCCAATATTTACAATCTGTTTTACTTTACCATTATCATATGATATAGGACATTTTTCTGCAGTTGATAATATTAAAGTTCGTGTTTTTACTTTTTTGAAATCCAAACTATCAGTATAACCGTCAGTCAAAATTACAGTGTTAAATGTACTTAGTTTGTTGTGAGGATCAGCAATATAGTCAATTCCTGGATTTAAAGTTGTGCCACCGAGCCCAGATATCTTCATTTTTTCAATTTCTTTTTTATCTTTAATGTGAAGAACCTTTTGAATTTGAGCATCACACTGAATTAAATTAATTTGTATATCGTTCTGAAAGATGTAAGATAGAACTTTTTCAAATTCTCCTGACATTGAGCCACTTGTATCAAGAAGAACATTAATTTCGTTCTTGAATTTCTTGTGCCCCTTCATTCCTGGTATTCCTTTACGATTAGGACGTACAATTGTCTTTTCTTTTCTTGCACCAAAAACTTGGCTACTCATTGCTCTCTTAATCTCTTTTAAATAATCTTTTTTAGATTTTCTAAGTTTATTAAGAATGGCGTCAACATCTCCTGATTCCAAACCACGATTTTTAAGTCTTGTCATGATACCTTCAACGATTTCTCTTTTTAATTCTTGAGGAATATCATCTCCTAAGTGCGCATCAAGAGTATTTTGTTCTTGACGTTCTTCTCCTTCAAAGATTGTTTCAAGAGAGTAGCATTCTGCATCATTCTTGCCATATTTACCATATCTATCTTTACCAGATGTATCCGTTTTTCCTTGACGAGATTGATTGTTGTTGTGCTCATGTCCACAATTTGGACATTTTTTGCCATCTCCTTGAGTACCATCACCTTGACCTTCACCTTGACCTTCGCCTTGTCCTTCACCTTGTCCTTCACCCTGTCCTTCACCTTGATCACCATCACCTTGTCCTTCACCTTGACCTTTTTCTTTTTTTTCTGATTTTTTGCCCTTTCCATCTTGATTTCCATCTCCATCTTTTGGCTCTCCATTATCATTTGGTGTCATAGGTGATCCACATTTTGGACACTTGTTGGCTTGGCTTTGCATTTTCTGAATATTTTCTTTATTCTTTTCTTGCCACTCTCTTTTTTTTGTAACATACCATTCATACAAATCTTCAAATATTTGTTCTCCTTTGTACTCTTTTGGTACCATAAGAGCACTATTATTTCCTAATTCATCTCTTGGTATTCCAATGAAAGGTTTAGAACCTGTTCCAAGTCCTTGTTTTTTCATTATTTCATCATAGATTATCTGATTGATGATCATATCCTGTACAACATTAGCATCTTTTAAATTGTAACCTACACTTCTTTTGATATGATCAAAAAGAATGTGAAATTCTTCGTGTATCAAAAGAAAGTTTATTTCTGGCTGAGGTAATGAATCAATGAATTTTCTATCCCAATAAAAATTCATACCAGATGATGTGACATTCACACCTGCTGTAGGAATATAAGGATTATTTTTACTTTCAAAGAAATTGATGAACAAAGCAAACTCACCATAGTATGGTAAATTACCAGTTGCCATCATAGCTACGACTGCTTCAGTAAGCTTTTCGTGCATTTGATCAGGAATTACGAATTTATAAAAATCTGTCATATTTTTTAATTATTTATTTATTTGATATACAAAAGTAATACATTTTTTTCTAATAACCTATTCTTTACCTCTATTTTTTAAAAAAAGCAAGAAAAAAACTATAAAAATGAATAGAGGTACAAAAATAGCAGAATTTGCTTTTATTGTTTTTTTTAATCCATACACACGAACTTCATCTGTTATGATTGAAACTCCTTTTCCTCCTTCATTAAGAGTTTCAACTATTAGTTTTTTTTGTTCTGTTATGTCTTTGACAACTTGCTTTGGATCAAGTTCTTTTTCCTCTGATGATACATTAGAATATGAAAACAAAGGAATTAATAATATTAATATAATAAATAATTTTTTCATATTTATATTTTTTCAGTGTGTGTTTGTAAATTTGAACAATTTTTATTATATCCTATTTTACAATTTTGACAACCGTTTAATTGCTCCTTATAATACTTACAATTAGTATATCCTTTTTCACAACCTACAATTTTTGTGATTATGTGGATATCTGCATCAAATTCTGTTTTAAAATGCTTGATATCATTTTCTGTTTCGACCTTCCAAAATGATGTAAATCCACTTTTGAATTTTATATAATCTCCATTGGTTTCGTATCCTGATTTTGTTTTCATATTAATAAGTACGAATTTGTCGTTTATTTTTCCAATATAGCATTGTTAAATATCCACCAATCAATCCTCCTAAATGTCCAAAATGTGCTATTCCAAATCCTAAATTTGAATTAATTATTGATAATATGCCAAATATTAAAGAAAATGCTGCAAATCCATATATAAAATTCTTTATTTTCATTGGAATAACAAAGAATAAAAGAACTTCAGATTCTGGTGCTAAAAATAAAAGTGCAGCCATTACACCAGCAATTGCGCCAGATGCTCCAACAGCAGGTGATGGACTAATTAGCATACATAATAGACTAGATGCAATACCACTTATGAAATATAACAATAAGAATTTTTTGCTGCTAATTGATTTATCTATAAAATTACCTGCAAACCATAATGCAAGCATGTTTCCAATTAAATGAATAAAACTACCATGAAGAAACATGGATGTTATGATTTGATATGGTTGAAAATTTTGATCTGAAATATTATAAATTGCACCAATGTCAATTAATGAAGGCATAAAAAAAGAAGTAACTATAAATATAACAGTATTTATAATTATTAGATACTTTACTGCATCTGTAGAATAACCAATTGATGTAAATTTGTAGGCTGTTTCTTTTCTCTTTTGAGTTTTTTTAATCTTGAATTTATAATCTCTAAATTCAGGAGTATCAAGAAGTTCTCTAATAGATTTCATCTTTGGTGAAAAATTGTTACCATTTGGATCAGTCATAATTTTTTTTTTATTAAAATTTATTTTTAAATTGAGTTACAAAGATAATATTATTTTTTGAATAATTTATTATAAATATAACAAGATTTTAAATTAATATTTTAAAAATAACTTAAATTGCTGATTATTAGATTAGTCTTCCCTTTCTATTTTTGTTGAAAATTTGTACATCTTGCTGATTTCAATGTGATGCTTTATTTCTCTCCATCTAGTTGTTAGATTTTTAGTATCATCAGATATGTTGTGATCCTGTATTAAATAATCAATCCATAGTTGTACGTCAATAAAATTTTTAAAATGAAGAAAGATGGCATATAAATACCATCTATTTCTCCATAATTTTATATACCATTTTGATGACTCATAAGACATTATATCATTTCTCACCTTCATTATAATCTATATCTTTGAATTTTTTTTCTACTTTTTTCCTGATTATTGTTCTTCCTTTTTTGATTTGAGATTTTATAGTAGATAGATTTATGTTTAATTCATCTGAAATTTCTTTATATTGCATACCTTCAATCTCTCTCATTATAAGAACTTTCTTATATTTTGAATCTTTTTCAGGTAGATTATATATTGCATCTTTTATGATTGTTGCTTTTTTTACAAAAACATTATATTCTTCAGTTGGTTTTTTACTATCATCATATGCTATAATGTTAGATAAGCTAAAATTTATTGCTAAATCTTTATCAATTGAATCAGTTGGTAATCTTTCACTGTCTTTGTGAACTTTTTTAACTATATTTTCTGCGATTTTATAAATCCAAGTGTTTAGTTGTGCTCCACCTTCATCAGGTCTTTTATAAGTTTCAATATTCAATAATGCTTGAATAAACGCATCTTCTACATGATCCTCTGCAATTCCAGAGTCTTTAGTGTATTTTGCGATATACCATATTAATTTAGGTTTGTGATTTTTATAAAATTCTTGAAAATTTATACCTGTACGCACTTCGAACTGTTTTTCAAGTTCATTATTTTTAGTTGATATCATAAAGTTTATGTTTGATTTATTGTATTCAAAATGTATTCATTTGTTTTAGAAAATACATTTATTTAACTATTTATTTTTTTTGTAATATATGATTCTATCATACAGACTAATATAAGTCATACTATGTTACATAGTTATGATTGAGTTGAGAAATTAATTCATTTTATGACACATTATAAATTATGTGCTGATAATTTTAATTTGTTCAACATTAGAATGATATATTCTATCTTTAACTGATTATTTTTAATAATAATCTAAATTTAAATATTATAATTCATTTTTTTCTTTTTCTTTTTCTTTTTCTTTTTTAGTTAATATTATTTTGGTTAATTATCTCATATCTTATACTATAATTTTTTTAAATATCATCACTTTTTGAAGTCAGCATTTCTATATTCAACTCACTTAACATCATATCATTTATATCTAAGATTCTGTTATTTTATTTCTGTTATTTATATCTAAAAATTACTTATTGAATTTTATTATTTTCAATGTAATTTCTTTTTGTTTTTCACTTATATAAAGGTAATAAAAAAATTGAATAAAACAAATTATATCATCTTTTATTTTGCATCTTTTTCTGACATTTTTCAAAAAATCTATTTAATATATATTGTAAGTGAATAAGTGAAATATTAACAATTAGTATTTTTTTACAATAAATATTTAATATATACATAAAAATAATTTTAAATTATGCCAATAAAAGACGCAGATTTCGGAAAATACAAAAGACCAGGTATTTTCTTTCAGGAAATAGATCAAAGTATTGTTCAACTTCCAGTGCAAAATGT
>Ga0302206_1000005_pt1 | contig 177597 bp, 440 predicted proteins | sample II_Fen_E2_1_FD_194581 | JGI IMG/M metagenome (GOLD analysis project Ga0302206, IMG submission 194581) | Peat permafrost microbial communities from Stordalen Mire near Abisko, Sweden - II_Fen_E2_1 | ecosystem: Environmental > Terrestrial > Soil > Wetlands > Permafrost | place: Sweden: Abisko...
TGTGATATCATAGTTTCATTTAGAGTAAATTTATTAAATTTTGTTATCATATTATATGTTAAATTTTTTAGTATCTAAATACATTTTTAAATTTTCAATTATGTCAGATACTTTTATATCAGGATTTTTCTCTTTTTGTTCTGTGAATATATCATAAGAATCACTAATATCGTCTCTATCTACTGTATCACTACCATATTCATATATTTTATCTGGTAAGACTTCATTGAAAGTTTCAATTATATTTTTAATGTCTCCAGTATAACCATAGTAAGGTTGTGAATAATTAATCACATCATCTTGATAACTATCATCATATTTATTAATTATAAATTTTGCTTTGTATGCGTCAGTTGAATTTTCAAATTTTATCCATAGCATTTTTTCTTTACTATTATTATGATATTCCCATTTATTAGAATCTTTTAATATATTAAAGAATGAATATGCTTCTTTTATTATATCATTCCAAGCCTCATCAGCATCTGCAGATTCATGTCCTGAACGAATACAATTTAATAAAATATCTTTAAATTCTTCCATTTCATTCTCTTCTATTATATCAACAGCATCAGAATAATCATCAATATCATCAATATCATAATCATAACCATTATTAATTAGTTCAAGTGCTAGTATTATTTTAATTAAATCTAAATTATCTTTAGATAATTTCATGCTTTCAGTGATACTAAACTCTGTATTATGATAATCAAATATATCATAAGAATCACCAGATAAAACTGTTGATATTAAATCATTTGATGTGTTGCTATCTACCTTAAAATAGTCAACAAAGAATTTATAATCATCAATAACTAACCAATATTCATCATCATCTTTAACAATATTTTTGCAGTTAAGATTTTCTCCATAGAAATTTAGTAGTTCAGTATTATCTTCAATTGTTTCTTTCAAATCAATATTATCGTCATCTAATGTATAAAAATCACCTCTATCAAAATCAAATACTATTTTATCATCAGTTTTTTTGTTTGTATTTAAAAAAAGATTCTCAAAATTTCCTTTATATGAACTCATATTAATATTACCATCTTCTGACCACTCAGTTAATGCTTCAAATGAATTAGCTTTTTCAATTTTCCAATTTTCATTTTCAAATAATATAGTAAGATAATTTTTAGTTTGTTCTAAATTTGATTCATTTATTTCTTTGAATGAATATATATATTTCATGTTAGATATTATATTTTTTTGTTGTTTTATATATTTCTATTCCTCCAACTTGATAAATACAATTCAATAAATCATATATATCATTAGGAACACCAATAAATCCAGGATTTGAATCTTCATCAAGATTATTTATCGGAAATCCTTCAATATATAATGTATCTTCTGATCCTCCTGATTGAGCGCCAGTGTTCCATATAGTATATCTTACCCCAAATATTTTAACTAATGCATAAGCACCTTGATATAAATCATGTCCCCTGATATCATCAATTTTTAATATGTTATCGTCATCTAAATTTGAAATTATATAATCTAATCTTTCTTCTAAATATTTAATTAAACTTGCTTCTTCACTGTCATCATCTGGATTTTCTTTGACATATTCCCAATTAATCCCTCTGCTCCATTCTCCTGCCTCATATATTTTATACTGTTTTAAGTGCTTCATATTTTTATATATTATATTTTTTTATTGATTGGTATATTTCCATTCCGCCAGATTTATAAATCATATTTAATAATTCTGCTATTTCATTTGTATCTCCTATATATCCAGTTGTTTCATCTTCATTAGGATTATTTATTGGAAAATCTTCAATGCATAATTTATCTATTGAATATACTTCACTTATTTTATAGTTTTTATCAAATATACTAACTATCGCATAAGAACCATAATCTAAATCATTTCCTTTAATATTAACAATTTCGAATATGTTATAATTATCTAACATAGATATCACATCATCTAGTTTTTCCTGTAAATCTCTAATTAAACTTGCTTCATCACTTTTATCATCAGGATGTTCTATGACATATTTCCAGTCAACATCTTTATTCCATCCTTCTGATTCATATATTTTATATGATTTGATATGATTCATAAAATATTTTATATTTATATATAAAAAAACTTGCGCAATAAAAATATTTGTATTATCTTTGTTGTGCTTTTATAATGTCTACTACTTGTTGTGAAACAACTGACGTTTAATTTCTAATTTCATAATTTTTGAAAACCTCTCACTGATGAAAATTCAGTGAGAGTTTTAAAAATTAAAAAGTTATAATATAATAATAAATAATTTTATTTAATAATAATGAAAGAGTTAATAGATGATACATTAGTTCCAGGTAGAGGATATTATTATTTACTAGATTGGAATGAATCTGATAGATGGGAAACAATGTTCAGATTATTCGAAAAAAACAGACTGTGTGATTTAGAATTACATGAATATATACAGTTGCTTGAAATAGCAACAAAAAAAGATTTAGAAGCATTAAAAATAGAAAAAACTTAATATTTTTATATTACTATATACATTACAATAAAAATTAAAATTCTTATGAACAACAATATTTTAAATATGATTCAGCAACAACAACAAACTTACGTTTGATTGGGTTAGAATCATGTTTACTTTTTACCCAATCCTGAAATGGTTTGGGTTTTTTTATGCCCAACTTTTTAAGTTGGATTTTTTGTTTATATAATGCTCTATGTTTGTAATGATAGCAATCAGGAATCTGGATCCTGCAGTTTAGGTTTGAATCCTAATAGAGCAACAATAGAATGTCACTGCCTTGTGATGGAATTGGCTAAACATGTCAGTCTTTGAAACTGATGCTCATATGAGCTTGTGGGTTCGAACCCCACTAAGGCGACAAATTATATTGTTCATTGGTGTAAAGATAGCACACAAAAATTTGGATTTTGGAGAGAAAGTTTGATCCTTTCATGAACAACAATACATTCTCATATGGTATAAAGGCTATTACATTTGTTTTTGGAACAAATAATCCAGGTCCGATTCCTGGTGTGAGAACATAAAAAAACTCTGAAATTTAAATTTCAGAGTTTTTTTTGTGTTCATTGTACATTTTTAAGAATTCTTCATCAGATTGTTTTTTGAATTTCATTTGAAGTTGTAGAATTTTTCCTAAATCTACTCCAGTTAAATCTCCTTTCTGAATACCTAATTCATTTAAAACATCAAAGATGCTTTTATTTTTCTTATCTTCTTGATTAGATGTTCTAAATTTGAATTCTAATTCAAGTGCCAAATCATAGTTATCTATTTCTATATTATCTTTAAAATATTCATAAATCTTGATATGCTTCATGCTTCATTTTTCTTTTATATATAAAAAAAATAAGTGCTATTATTAGTGTTTCTATCTTCCCAGATATACTAACTTACCACTTATTACCAATAATCATTTATGACAACGTTATATTTTTATATTATACATTTCGAGTATAGTTTTTATGTCAAGTTTAAGAAATTCTTCAAAATCTTTTTCTATTGCATCATATTTTTTGCTTTTATTAACTATTGACTTATAAATGTCTATATTTATTTCATTTGAGTTTTCAGTTTTGTTAATATCTGATAATGATTTTATTAAACCTTGTAAGAAAATGACAATTTTTTCTTTTTCTGAATATTGTGTAAATTTTCTGATGTTTCCAGTTTCAATTTGAATTCCATTAATATTATTTAATTTTAATTTTCTTTGCTCACTTATAGAAATCTCATCAAATTGATATGCATATACATTTTTATTTATTCCACTTAATTTTAGATAGTAATAATCAAATGAATATCCAGTTCGGCGTTTATTGAATTGAGATTGTACATAATAAATTGATCCTTCTTTTGTGTGACTTGAGTCACTATGATTACATCTAACATATTGTCCAGTATAGTCAATATTCTCAGCATCTAATGATTTTGATGATACAATGAAAGTTTCTTGATTATCTAAACATTCTCCATTTTCTAATTTAAAATTAATAGCTGAATAATATGTTAATCCTTTTATAAGAACTCTTTTTTCACTATTTGTACCAGCGCCAGTATTATACAATTCAGTTGCATAATACACACCTCCTTTTAGTAATTTTGTAGATGCCTTTGGATTTACACAAATAATTTTTAATGGAGATTTTATAGTGATTTCGTGATCCATTTATTTAATTTTTTGGTTATTTTGATATTTCATTCCACTTAATATTCCTCTATGTAATCCAGATAAATAACTTTGAATAAGTTGATCTGTCACATCACCTTGGGTTGAATATATAAGTTTGTTGTCTATCAATATTATTCCAGTGTTACCAGTAATAATAACATTTAATGATGATATTACCTCTTTTATATCAGTTATTATTTTTTCAGTTTCTACGTTCATTTTTTAATATTTTGTGTGTTTAAGTCCTCCTATTATTCCTTCATATAATCCATATAGATAACATTGTATAAATTTTTCAGTCATAGGACCTTGTGTTGAATATATGAGATTATTTTCAATTAATATTATTCCAGTATCATAAGTAATGATGATATTTAATGTAGGAATAATTTTTTTTACTTCATTGAATATTTTTTCAGTCTCAATGTCCATAATTTATCAGAACATACTATTATAAATATTTGTTAATAATAGAAAATCAGATATATTATAAAATAACAAATTTACTATTATTATAGTTAATATTAAAATTGTTAAAAATGAGTCAAAAATCAAAAGAGATTTTCTAAAATATACATTTTTATAGTGCTTAAAAGAGCTTACCTTTAAAAATGATATTATTATTAATGATGAAAATAAATTGACATTTATAGTAAACATTCCAATGATTAATAAAATGCTATAAATAATATCTACTAATGCAATTTTAGCAAATAGTCTAATGATTTCAGGATTTAATCTTTTCATTATATTTTTTCCATAAAATGATGATATTACACTCATTCTATAAAACAAACTGAATTTTATCAATTTATGGAATTCAAATGCAAGAAATGTACCAATTGACAATAAAAATATTAAATTAATCATAAATTTTTTCCATTAAAAGGTTCAATGTTTGGTCCTGTGCTAATTCCACGTTCTAATATTGATCCCATGTACTTGTATTTGTCGTCATTGTACATATCATTGAAATTTTTTTCAGACGCACACCAAACTAAGGTATCTCCACATAAAAATAGGTAGTAATTCATATTATTTATTTATTTATTTTAGTGATTTTTCTTTTTCTTATATCTTGAATATCATCTAATTTTACTACAACAGAATCTTCTGTTGATGATTTTGAAATAGATGAGTCTACTGTCATATTGCTTTTATTTTTTTGATTTTTCCAAAATTCATGCCTTATAACTTGTATAATGTCATATGCTTCTCTGCATGTTTCATCAGTTTCTTTATTATGAATTCCAAAACTCGCACTATAAAAAGTAATATCACCAGTTATTAAATATTTAATTTCATTTAATTTAATCTTAATTTCATCTTTTCTTTGATGTAATTTAGACCAATCTGGAGCCAATTTTACCTTTTCAATATCTTTCCAGGTTTTTACTTCTTTCTCTTTACCCCAGCTTCCTTCGGTTTTTATAAAATTCTTACCAATTTGTACTATTTTACCTCTCATGGTTTCATCACCAACATCAAGAGGTTTTTTATCTGTGAATTGATTAGTTATACTATTGTCAATGGTTGGATGTTCTAATATTTCATCCAGTTGTAGCATTCCAATTCTTGAATATAAATCCAAAGATTTTTGAATTAAAAGTAGTTGTTTATTTGTTAATATTATGCTTGCCATACATTATTTATAGAAGCTAAAAAAGGAATTTTTTTGTCTTTAAATGGAGAATTTATGTGTCTGAACCTTGGATCAGTTTTTGTTTCTTCGACTGTTATAAATAAATAGTGATCAGAGTTAATATTTTCCCATTTTTCAAATTGCTCTTTTGTTTCAAATTCAGGCTCCATTCCACCGTGAAATTCATCTGAAATTGCATTTTTAATTGCAATAAAATAATCTTCTGGAATAGGATTAATTTTTTCTACTCCTGCCCTATCCAATATTGTGCCTATGACACCTGTCATTTGATTAAAGTAAAGATATTTACTTTTTGATACTTCATCAAGTGCAATAGCACTCACTTTTTCGAAACTTACTTTCATGACTTTAATAATTTATGAATAATGAATAAACTGTTTTATTTCCTATTTCTTCTTTATAATCTTCTATAAATTTTTCAACCCAATATTGAAAAGTTGTTATATCTTTTTCTCCTAATTCAATTAATGGATAAGCATCTGAGGTTTCAAATTCACCAGAATGCCTGTATTCTCTTTCCATGCAGCAAACATCATCCCACTCACATCCAGAATTTTGTGAAACATAATCTATTAATATCGCACTGTCAATACACAAATCAAATTTAAAATCTATTTTCATGATAATAACATGATATTGTTATAGATAGTGGTAATATCAATATTCCTTAAATTTATATATGATTTAATACTATCAAGCCTTCCTGATGTGACTTCTGTTTTTTTAGATATATTAAATAAAATGTGAGATTTATTAAATCCCATATCAAACCTTACTAAGTCGTATTTTTTCTGTTCATATATAACAGACTCTTTCAACTCTTTTAATAATGTTGTTTTTTGTTCTGATAAATCAATTACTTGCTGTATTTTATCTTTTTTTTTCATATTGCAAAGATATACATAATTATTGGTATAAAAAAAAAGTCAATCAAAAATGATTGACTTTTATACTTTTTTAATGATTATATAAAAATAATTATAATTTATTTTTATTTTATTAATTTATTATAATAAGTCCAAAAAGAATCTTTATCACGAGCTAGTATTAACATACATTCCTCCCATGCATAATGTTCATCATCATCGTCTTCATATTCATTTTCTATTGTATTATTTAATCTGTCTAATGATGATTTATATAAATAATCAAAAAAATTACATTTTTCAAAATCTGTAAATTCAGATAAATCTTTAATTGATAATCCTTTAACTCCTAATTTTTCTTGTAATTCTAATTGTTCAAGTTCTTCTTTCTTTCTTTCAATTTCTGCTCTAAGACTTTCTATTTCTGTTTTCATTTTTTATTCGTCTCCTTCAAATATATTATTATAATAAGTCCAAAATGACTCAGTATCTCTTGCTAATGTTTCCATCATTTTCTCCCATGAATCACGATCAGTGTCTTCTTCATCTGATTCTTCTTCAGCTAACTTTAACACTAGTTCTGCACGATTGTATATTTTATCAAAATAATCACATTTTTCTTGTGTTGTATATTCAGATAAATCTTTAATAACTGAGTGTCGTAATTCTAATTTTTCCTCTTTTTCTAATTGTTCAAGTTCTTTTTTCTTTAATTCAATTTCTTCTTTAATTATTTCTGATTTTGTTTTCATATTTTATTTTATTTATTTATTTATTTTAAAATGGAGTAGGAAGAGAAAACATTAAATATTTAATATATTCCTCATCTGTCCATATTTTATAATCGTATTCAAATTCTAATTCTAATAAAATTATTTTCATCATTCTTTGATATTTTAATTTTATTTTATTTCTTTTAATTTTATTTGATGCTGAATAATATATATCAGGATTTAAATTAATCCATCCTCTTCTGATTAACTTATCTTCTCTGAAATTTGTTCTATCACTATTATATAAAGTTGCCCATTTATTAATTTCAAATGTTTTTGATATACATTGAACAATAGAATTTTTGCATGATTCTTTGAGTGATATTATATTATTTTTTTTTTCAATAAAAACTCCACAACAAGATAAATCAACATTTTTAATTAGAGAATAATACGCAGTTTTATAAAGTTCATCAGCATTCTGAAATCGTGCGTCCCCAAATTTTGGTCTAATTATTTGAATTATTTTATTATTTTTATTTATTAATGTCCATGGATTTTGAATTATTGAAATTCCTTTGTACATGTTTAATGTATCAATATCATAGAAATCTAGAATTTTATAATTTTTATAATCAATTAAAAAATTTCTCAATTTCTCTGATGATTTTGGCATACAAAGTATGTCTATATCATGTATTTCAAGTTCTGCTATACTATCTCTAACTGCTCCTCCATATATGGTGATACAATCTGACTGATCAAATATTTCATTTACGTCAAAATCTATATATTCTGATATTCTTTTTATTATTTTATTAGTAATTTCTTGTAATTTCATTTTTAATTTTCAATAATAATAGCCATTATTCCATTTAAATATGTTTTTTGAATTGAATTCTACGATCGGATTCAATTCAATTTTATAATTTTCAATAACTAAATCAATAAATAAATCATTATCTATATTTTCTGCTATTGTTTTAGCAAATTTTTCATTTGAATCATCAATATCTTTCAAACAACAACTTATACAATTATCTATAGCTTCATCATATTCAGAAATTATCATTCCTGTACATGCGTATGGAATTTTATATTTTCTGAAAAATTGGTCAGCATAACACCATATTCCAATACACTGTTTATCTCTAAGAAATTGAACCATGCTTGAATCAATAATAAGTCTTTTTTTATCAGCAGACAATAATCCATTAGGACAACCATGTCCCATCATAATAATTCTATCATGAGATTTTATTAATCTCTTGAGTTCAGATTTTGACGGTATTGATCTAATGATTTTCCAATCTTTTCCTTTGTAAATTTCAGATAAAGAATCAGTCGTTCTGTCGATTGGATGTACTACCAATGTTTTCATATTCTTCATATAGTTTTTCTCCATGAGTTATGCATTTTAACATTTCCATAAAAATAAAATCTAATACTACACCTAATAAAAATCCTAATAATGCACCTGTAAATGAATACATTAATGCGCCAATTAAACAACCAATGATAGGATATCCAATCATAACCGAGATTAAAATTATTGCCTTCTTTTTCATGATATTATTATTTAGTGATTTAAGTACTATATTTTAAACAAATATACAACAATATTTTGGAATAAAAAAACAATACTACAAAAATTATATATATGTTATGAAAATTTTTAAATTTTATGAAAATATAGAAGATGAATTAACAGTTGGAGATTATGTATTAGTTAAAATTAATATATCTAAGTATACTCAAAAACTGACAGATATAGAAAATTTTATAAATAGTACGATTGGAAAAATATACAGTATTGATAATAGGCATAAAAATACTGATATTTATGTATTATATGATGACGTACCTGAAAGTATAAAAAGTTATTTTAATATTAAAAATGATTTATGTACAAGAAATTTTGATATTCGTAGAATAGTTGAACATAGTAAAACAATTGAGGAATTAAAAATGAAGTTAGAAACAAAAAAATTTAATATATGAAATATTTAAAAACATTTGAAGGAAGAGAGTCATCTGATTACAATAAACGCTCAGAATATAAATATTTAACTACAGAAGAAGATAATTTACTCACTGATTTTATGACTGATTATATAAAAAAATTGAACATTTTAGATAAAATTGATATCTTAACTTTATCTGAACTAGAATACGATAGATTTGAATATAGAACAATTTTCAATAATCTTATTGGAATAAATAATTCATATTCTGATAAAAATAGTTTTTACAATAATATAGATAAATTTATTAAAGAAAAAAATATTAATTCTTCTACACAAGTTAATAGAAATTCAATATTTAAGATAGAGGATAAAATTTATAAATATTATAAACCTGATTTGATTGATAAATTGGATAATAAAATAATTGAAGTAGTATCTAATTTCACAGATTTATCAAAATTTAAAGAATATTATAAAAAATATTCAGACAATTTTAGTTCTAATGTAAAAAAAGAATTATCATATATATTAAATGCTGATAAATTCAATATATAAAATTTATATATAGGTTATAAAATAAAAATAAAATAAGAATTATGAAAAAAATTAAATATTTTGATTCATTTGTATCAGAAGAAAACAAAGAAAACAAAGAAAACAAAGATAAAATAAATGAAAATGTATGGGCTGAATTATTTACTCATGCGTCATCATTAAGTTCATTAGAGCAAGTTTATTATTGGCTAGGGATTTCAATTGATGCATTAGCGGTAGGCTTAATTGGAAGAAACATTGCTTCTGTAGCAACTAGTGGAGCAATAGAATTACTTAGAAATTATAAATTAGGTGAGCGTGGTAAGGAATTTGCAGATTTAATAACAAGATTAGGACAAAAAAGTGCATCATTATTTAAAAGAAAAGATGTTGATGAAGAAGTTGTTGATGAAGTTAACATTGAGTTAAAACATTACAACGATATTATTGATAAATTGAATAATGGAGAATTAGGTGAAGAAGGTATTAATCTTGCTAAGAAATTAGAAAATGCTCAAGAAGCAGCAGAAGAAGTATAATACAATTAAATTATATGGAAAAAGTCATTCTTATATTTAAGAATGACTTTTTTTTCATTTTTGCTTTTTTGGCTTTATCTATTATATTTTATATTTTATATTTTATATCTATTACCTTGGCGGTGAGTTGCAACTAGTTTTCATATTTTCTATATTTTCTATATTTTCTATATTATCTATTATTTATCTATAATTTTGCTTTTTTGGCTTTATCTATTAGTTTATTATAATTTATAGTTTATTGCCTTGGCGGTGAATTACAACTTTTTATCATATTAAATAATTTTTTAGAGTTTATATATTGAGTTTTAATTACAATGCAAAGATACATGTTTTTTGTGATATATGAAAATTAAGAGATAAATATATAAATCATTTAGTATCTTTTAACATCAGAACAGGACTTATGTCACTAATAAATTCATTTACATTTCCTTTAGCTATAATAAATGCGTCATCAAGAGCTTCATTTTTAATACTGTATGTAATCTTATTTATAAATAAATCATCTTTTTCGTCATCTGTCATAAAATCAGCACTCATGATAAGTTCTTCAAGTTTATCATTATGTTTATCTAATATTTCATTGTTCATGATAACTTCAGATTTTTCTACTATAAAATCATCACCATATTTTTCACGAAGTTCTTCCGCTCTTTCTTCATCAATTGTGCCTGAATATTTTTTCATAGCTAAAAACATAATTTTTTTACCATCGTCACTTTGTAACTTGATAGTTTCTGGATTACATTTCATTGAATTATATAGATTTATATATTCTTTAAGCCCAATTTCTTTAATATAATTATCTATTAATTTTTGTTCTGATGTTTTTGTTTTAATTTCATCTTTGAGTGTGATAAAATTATTTAATTTTTTTGAGAAATCTTCACCTTTGACTAATACTATTGGTGCGTCATCTTTTTTTGAGGTTTTATTTTTATCCACAACTTTTTTCCCTAATGCCATAATATAATTTTTTATAATATTGTATTATTATAAAAATCAAAAGTTGTTAAATAAAAAAGAGTAATAATTAATTATTACTCTTTTTATATTTATCAGGATTACATCTTTTATCATTAGAAATATAATTACTTATTTTTATTAATTCTGTATTTATATTAATAGAATCTTGTGATTTCTTATATTCTATTCTATCAGTTTCATTTATTAGTATGCTACCTCCAACTAAACTCATTGTAATTGATATGCAAAATAAATGAAGATCCCTAATATCTTCATCTGAATTTTCAGGCTGAGTTCCATAATTGTATATTATTGGATCTTTATTTATATTCGTACCATTAATATTCTCAAGTTTTATTTGTCTGATTATATTATTAGGTATAATTCCTTTTTTAATAGTTATTTTCATATTCAGTTGAGTTTAACTCTCCAATTTTTAGCATTCTAGTTAATAATTTTGAATCTTTATATGTGTGAGTAGAATATCTAACATTTTTATTTATAAATGTTTTATTAGATGTAAAATAAGATATACCAGAACAACTAACATGCATTTTCATTCCACATTTTTTGTTGATTGAGTATAATCCTGGTGATTTAAAAAAATTATTTTCTGGTTTTGAAAAAATACATTTTCTATATAATGAATAGTTCTCAGTTCTGAATTTTTGCTGCCATGCAATATAAATTTCATCATCTTGATTATTAAAATTTATATTCTTTAATAATGATTCCATTGCATGATCTGTTGTAGCAATTAAATCAAATCCGCTTTCAGTTTGATTAATCATTTTAAAAAAATCTTTTTCATTTTGAGAGATGGTTATAAATCTTTTCATTACAATATATTTTAAAATTGACTGTAAAGATAATACAATTATTTAGATAATCAAAATAAAATTATATTTATTATTTATAATGCCATTATTGGTGTATTAAATAATGCATATGATAGTGCGGTTAAAATTAATACTGATATTATTATTATTCCAAATATTTTAAATATTGGTGATTTATCTCCATATTTTATGTTTAATGATACTAAAGTCATCATTACTATCAGAAAAAGAATATTTAATATAAATATAAGTGTGTTCATGTCTTTAATTGTTTGTTGTTTATATTTTAGTTATTATTAAAAGTTTATAATTTATTTAAAAATATACATTGAAATAAATAAATATTTAATAAAACAAAAATGCTCAAATCTTCTATATTAAAGAAAAAATTACATTCAGTGGTTTCAAAATCTAGTGATTATATTTGGCAATTTGTTTCAAAGGACTTTCAGTATTTAACTCAGCAAAAAAAATTAGAATATAAAGGTATAAATTTAAAATGCTCATATCTTATTAATATTGTACATGAGCTTATTATCAAATATTATTTTAGTAATAATACTGATTCTAAGTTTAAATTATCATCAATCATATTAAAAAAAAGATATGGAGAACATTATAATTATTATATAAATTATTTATGTGAGCAAGGATTTATGAGCATGGTATCTAATTATTGTGTAGGTAAGAAAACTAAGACATATAAATTAAATATTGAGTATACATATGATGTATTAAGATGGAAAAACTATGATAATATGTTATTGAAAAAAATCAATAATAGGTATGAAACATCTATCACAGAGATGAGTTTTAGCTCTATCCAAGTAGATATAAGAGTAAAAATAATAGAATCATTAACTAAGGTTGATATTGATTATGATGGTGCATTGAAGCTTCTTAATGATAGAAGAAAAAGCGGAGAAATGTGTGAGCCTAAATATCAGAAAAATTTAATATCAATTGAAAATATAAATTCCAAAAGTATTTATTTTAATTTTGATGATTATGGTAGATTTCATACAAATTTTACAATTCTTAAAAAAGAAATTAGAACACAATATTTGAGTATTGAGAATGAGATGATTTCTGAAATTGACATTAAAAACTCTCAGCCATTATTCTTTGCAGTTCTATTAAAAAAAGATTTATCTGAAATAAATGGTGACACGAAAAGATATTTTGAGTTAGTAAAAGAAGGATTAATATATGAAGATATTATTAAGAATTCTAAGTTAACTGAAAGATATGAAGCTAAAGAACTTATGTATAAAGTATTGTTTGGTAATAATTTAAAAACAAACAAAAAATTGAATAAGATATTTCAGAAATTATATCCATCTGTTTATGAATATATTTTAGAATTCAAAGAAAATAAAAAAAATTATAAAGAATTATCTCATGAACTACAAAAAATGGAAAGTAATTTCATATTTAATGTGGTATTAAAAGAAATATATGAAACGTATCCTAATATTGTATTATTTACTGTTCATGATTCAATAGTATGCTCTAAGTCTAATTATGATAAAGTTAAAGTTATATTTGATAAACATTTTAAAGAATTGATTAAAAATTTATAAAGATTAGTAATTTATTACTAATCTTTATTTTTTAATCTAATAAATCTTCATGATTAATTGGCCGAATATAATCTAATAATTCATATACATTAAGAAATTCATCAGTAAAGTATATTTTAGAATATCCACATTCATCTATAGTTGGAGTGCCGTTTGGAAAAGTTATTCTAGTCCTATTAACTCCTCTCCATTCTACTTTAACTTTAAATTGTTCATCAGGATATTGTTTTAGAACACAAAAATAAAATCCATTTTCCATATTATCTATTAATGTTATTTTTTAATATACTAACTTTCACTTCTTTAAACATATCTAAATCGTGATGATACCAAACAATATCAAATGTTTTAGTATTTTCATACATTATAGCAAGAGGCTCTTTTACATTACTATCAAAAGGTGGATTTAATGTATAACCAAGTATAGTCCAATTTCTATCATTTCCGCTTTCAATTTTATAAAAATCTGGAAATTGGCATCCTATGTTTCTACAACTATTTTCATATGTAAATTTACTGGATGATAATTTTGGATATTTTTCAAATGTGTATTGTTCTTTATCTGATATATTTATATTTTCCATAAATTCAGTGATTTGAATACAAAGATAATAATTTATTATTGATTAAAAATAAAAAAAGCATAAAGTAAATTATCTTTATGCTTTTTTTGTATTATTAAATATTTTTTATATATTAAATTTTTTAGATTTATATAATAAATCAACACTATTAAATTCATTACTTAATTCTTCAATAATATCATAATTTGATTTTCTAATCAAATGATCTATAAAGTCATAATCTTTATTATCTTTTATACTCAAATTTGGTTTTTCTTTCAGAAAATTTTTCATTAATTTTAAACCAACTTCAGTATTTATTCTAATTCCTATATTTTCTGCAACTATAATTAATGGAGTTCTTTTGAAAATTTCTGTCTGTTTATCTAAATCTGTAAATGGAATTAATGTATCTAAAAAATTCCAATACTCATTTATAAAATCATTAGATTGATGATCTAATTCATGTGCAGTATCTATCATTTTTTTCATTACTGAGTCATTATCAAATGGAAATTTTCCAAGTTCTGGTGTATTAGAAAAAATATTTGGATCTGCTCCTCTATCAAGAAGCATTTTAGCAAATTCAAATCCATTATTATTAACCGCAATTAATAAAGGAGTCCAACCACGATCAGCATTTTGAACATTAATATTAATGTTTTTATGTTCATCAAGAAATTTTTTAAATATAGGTAAAGTTAATTCATTTTCATGATAGCTTAAAGTTAAAAGTCTATTTTCATCTTTATTTATATCATATATATTCTCAAAATATTTTATGTGTTTCATATTATAAATTAAATTTACTAGATGTGTTTACTATTTCAAAATCTATTATCCATTTTTCAAGTTCAATGTTTTCATTTAATTCACAATAAATTAGCATAACTTTTATATCTCTATTTCTAGACATATAAATTTCATATAAGTCATTAAGATTTTCTGCACTACTATATTCAATTAGCATTGATTTGTAAAAATCTATATCAATTTGATTATGATATGAATTATAAATTAAATTTTTAAGATATATAAATCCTTGATTTTCATTATCACAAAGATAAACATCTGGATCTTCACCATCATCTACATTAGAATAACTTATAATTATACAATAATTATCCCATTTTTCCTTTTTAATATCTTCATATATTTTAGTGTATTTTTCCATTATTATATGTTGAATTTTTTTGTTTTATTCCTAATTATTTTATCTATTAGATATTCTTTGTATCTATTAGGAGTTAGATTCATTGGGGCATAAACAGTCGAACCACAATTATCACACTCGTAACTTGGAGTTTGAAATCCTCCTTTTTTTATCATTCTTAATTTATTACTATAGCATTCATTACAAATATAATAAATACCTTCTTCAGTAAATGGAGATACATATAAATATTTATCTTTTACCCCATTAAATTTTTTAATTTTCATATATTAAATTTTGATAAATCTTTTCTTCTTTGAATTGCATCATTATAAACTTTTTTACCATGCTCATCTCCTCCTCTTTTTTTATTCTTATCTATCATTTTGATTAACCAAGGTTCCATTGTACTTGAACTTTTGCCTTCAATATCTTCTCTTTCTTCTTTTGGTAACCATATATGATACATTTTTGTGTCTGGTTGAAATCTTTCTCTCATTTCTATTCCAGCCATTGACATTACGCTGTTATAGTCAGGTGTTATTCTAACCATATTTTCAATGTTTAACTCCTTTTTAAATAACCCACTTTTTGTTTCTTTGAAAACATCTGATGCAAGAAATACATAAAAATCATGTGTTTCATTATTTGGATTTTCATTCAACAAATCTCCTAGTAAATCAACTTTTTCTTGATCTTTTTTCATTTGTTCTTCATCTTTAGACTCATATACTTTAACGTGTTTCATATTTTTTATCTTCTTTGTTTTTGCCAAACTGGTAAATTTAAGTTGTCAATTACTTCATCAAACTCTTTTCTATCATCTATACTAAGTCTGTTGATATATGATTGATTTGATTTTATATAATTATCTAATGTTAATGTTTTGTCTTGCAGTAAATTGTTAATTATTATTTTTCTCAATTCATCTTTGCTTTCCCAAAATGCTTGTGCTGATATGCCAGGTCTGAAATCTTCTGTTATTTTATTGAAATTTTCGAATTTTTTTAACATTTTATATTTATTTATTTATTTTATATATTAAATTTATTTATATTTATAAACATAGATATGTCTATATCATCTAATAATGAATTATAAATATTTTTTATCAAATTTAAACTATTTCCATTTTCTTTACCAGAAAATTCATGCTTTTTTATAGATTCAATTGTTTTAAGTACTACGTTATTTTTAATAATATAGTCTTTAATATCAATATTAAGAGGAGTAAATTTTAACCAATTTACCCATTCAATGAAAAAATAATTATCTATTGTTTTGTCATAATGAAATAATAAAAATACCAAATTATATTTTGACATATTATTGTTACCTATGTAACAGCAAATTGTACCATCTTCCATATACATTTGTCCTGGTATCAAATTTGGATATCCAACCATATTATCATCAGTATTTTCATCCTCTTTAATATATATCATATATTGAATTTTTTTGTCATTAATATTCCTTCGACATCTTCTTTATTTATAGAGTTTGCTACTATTCTTCCATATCTAACTTTTTTGAATATTTTATCATTTATTTCATCATATCTAAACCATGGATGACGTATATCTTCAGGTACATTTTTATATTCTATTGATACATTATCAAACTTTTTATCAGGATTTTCTATTTCTATAATTATTCCAATATTATTATTTATAAAATGCATAAATTCTTTAGCATCCATCCCACTATATCCTTGAATATATGCTAATACATAATCTCCTATTTTTATTTCATAATTACTAATATTTTCATATGTTTTGATATGTTTCATTTTATAAATTGAATTTTTCAGAATTTATTGTTGCATAAAAACTTTTTTCTAAATTAGTCAATCCGTCAATAATTTTATCTGACGGTATTATATAAGTACCAAAATTATTATTACTATTGTATATCATATAAATATTAAAAATTGAATTTATTAAATCATATAGAATTTGATTATATACCGATTTTACTTGAATAACAGTATCTAATCTATAGTTATAATCAAAATCTAAATATAATACAATTTCAAATAAGCAATCTGAGTAATAATTATAATCTATAATAATCTTTTCATATGAATCAATTCTCATATTAAGAGTAGTTTTATTTTCCTCTGTTATTTCTAATTTTTTAATTTCTGATAAAAGGTTTTTAAATCTATTAGCTATGGTATATAATGTGTTATTAGATTTTTTTAAATCACTAATCTTCATTGTCTTTTTTTCATATGTTTTAATATATTTCATATTATAGATTGAATTTATTTGTATCAAGATAAACTTTTAATTCATCTTCGTTATCAGACCAATATTTCAATTCTGACATTGGAAATTCTGCAGTATATCCTATTGACTTACAATATATAAAAAAATGATAATCATCTTCGATAGAATCAATTTTAAAAATTTTATTCTTTGATTCTTCGTAAAATTCTGGGTTTTTGGTTATATATTGTTCAGATTTAATTATTACATAATCTCCTTCTTTTGGATATGTATGAACCATTTCATATGTTTTAAGGTGTTTCATTTATAAATTGAATTTTTTTGATGATAATATAGATTTCAATTCATCTTGATTTTCATTTGTTATTTCGTAATTTTTAACTAAATATGTATTATCTTTACCTAATATTACATTAAAAGGAATTATATCTTTATCGTATTCTACTTTTATTAAGTTCTCTTTTCCAATTGGATTTATATTTATTCCTACTATTTTACCAATATTATTATTAAAAAATTTTCTTTCATTAGGAGTAGCATGTATAGGATTTATTATAACATAATGTCCTATTCTGTCTTTTTCTTCTAAAGTTAATTTTTTTTCAAATGATTTAATATATTTCATTTATAGATTCATCAATTTTTTGGTGTAAAGATAATACATAAAAGCGGTAAATATCTTATCTCTGCTATAATTTTCTATCATAATAGGTATATTTAGATATTCTTTGTACTTATCTGACATTTCGTCTTCAAAATTTATTAAATACTCATCAAATATGGTGAGTGAATTGTCCATTATAATCTTAGAATAAATTTTATATGGATCTTTATCTTTTGATTTTTTCTTAAATTCATCTACATTTTTTGCTCGTTCTACATTTATAAATAAAATTTCACGAATTTCTTCATCACTTATATTAGATTGTACATTTTTTAAATGATTAACAATAATGTCTGAAACAATATCTGCTTTTTTTCCATACATATTTTTAACAATTCTTGTGAAGTTCTCAGCAAAATCTATTTTGAATTGATTTGTTAATGAGTCAAATTCTATTTCAGATTTTTTTATTTTTCTTTCTGATGAATATTCAGGTAACCAACCTCCTGATATGATAACATAAGATTTGCATCCTCTTTTAATTTTACTTAAAATATCAGTTATTGTTGTTTTTACTCTGTCTAATTTTTTCCAATCTTCGTTTCCAAAATCATCTTTTTCAATTAATTCAAATGTTTCTATATAATACTCTGATTCATAAGAGAATGATACAAATATACTATCTTTACAAATAGATATTATTAAATTGTTAGTTGGCTCTGTTAAATATTTTATAATATCTCTTTTTGCTTTTAATAATTTCCATTCTGCATCACTTGAAATCTCATAGTTTTTTTGCATACTTTTCATTACAGAATTTGGTACTCCTATATTAATAAGAGATGTTTTTTCAAATATTTTAAAAATGGTTATCATAAAATTATTGTTTTTAATTTAATATATATATTAATTTTTAAAGTGAAATTTAAAATTAAATTAAAAATGAGTTTTTTAATTTAATATATAAGAGAAATAGAATTAAAAAAATAAATTAAAAATATGAAAAGAACTAAAATTATAGATGGAGCATTTTTTAGCTATCAACCAACTGGAAGTACCACACCTTGGGGTGAAGGATATAAATTTCATGAAAACCAATCAGAAATTTTAAATTATCCAGGATTTCAAATTACTGGAATGAGAACTATAGATGATCAAATGATTACAGGAACTACATTACCAGTTGATAATGATGTTTATGTTGATTATAGTTATTTATCTGGTAATACAGTAGTAACAGGAACAGTTAGTATTTATGCATATCCAACTACTACTAATACAACAACTTTAGCACCAGCTACAACTACAACAACTTTAGCGCCAATTACAACTACTACAACAACTGCAGTTGCATAATTGATATAAACAAAAAAGACAATATATTCTAATGTTAAATTAACATTGGATTATATTGTCTTTTTTTGTTTATTATAAATTTAACATTATTTATTATAAATTTAATATTTTTAATAAAAAAAAGTCACTATTAATAGTGACTTTTTTTATTTATATGTTATACATTTTATTCTTCACTGTCAATGTCAAAGAAATTATTTGCATCATCATCATCTCCACCAAAAGTATCTTCATTGCTTTTAACATTTTTTGATTCTTTTGTAGAAACATTATCATGTGATGAGTTTTCAGCTTCTTTCTTTGCAAATGATGTTTCATTGCCAGAAATTATATCAAGTATTTGAGATACTTTATATTTATCTTCAGCTTGCCATTCTTTTGGTTGATGATCTTCAAGATCAACAGTACGTTCTTTCAAAAATGACATTACTTTTTCTTTAACTTTAGGATTAGTAATTCTATTTTTTCCTGTTTTTTCATCAACTTCAACTGGAACCTTAGCTAATCCTTTTGGAGTCATAATTTTGATAGGAGATACTTCCAAGAAAGTACTAGAATCATAATTAGGATATTCACCAAGTTGTTTCATAACTAATTTGAAGTCTTTACCATTCGCCAAATCAAATACATTGCAAGGATCACCTGAGATACCATCTTTTTGATCTTTGATTTTTTCTTTGATTTTGTAACCATAAGGATAGATTAAAATCTTACCTTCTGAATCACGATTTTGTTCATCTTCAATTACTAAAATATATGAATAATACTTAGTACTTCTACTAATCAATTCAGCTTTTTCAACTTCAGATGCGTTTTTTGAGTTTTTCAACTTCCAATACATAGTACAAATATCACATTTATCTGTGAAATTTTTCATACAATCATAGTAACCTTGAAGTTCTGGATGATTTTTAAAATCAACATAATGCTGATGTTTTTCAATTGCAGATAAAGATACTTTACCATCTTTTGTTAAATTAGGTAAAAACCTAATAGTAGCAACATAACCTTTCTTTTTGTCAGTAATTTTTGGACGATAAATACCATCTAAACTACCGCCTTTTTTTTCTAGAAAATCTAGAGTTTCGCTTTGTGCGTCAATTGCGTCGAATAAATCGACATTTTCAAATTCTTTCATGCCTTTAATTTTTTTTTATAGCCTTTTAGCTTTAAATATTCCAAACCTATTAAAGTTTGAAACATTTATAATTTATATATGATAATATATAAAAAGTTTGATTTAATTTTTAAAAATATATTTAATCCAAGAAAAATGTTTTCTATTTATTAAATAATTTGAATTTTTACTATTTGAATAAGCTTCTCTTTCAAATGATATATTTCTGTATGCATCTTTATAAAAAAATATTTTTATGAACCATTCAATTAAATATAACAAATAGAATATAATAATTAACATTTCTAATTGTTGCTTCCAATGAATTTTTTCATGATAAATTGTATTTTCATCTTTAATGTTTTTAACATAAATACCAAATGGACAAAGTGTAATTCCAATAACATTGTTTCCTATTATATGTATTAGAAATTTTGTAAATAGTTTGATTTTTGGATCAAAATTCATAATTTTTTATTAAATTAAAAAAATGTCCCTATTAACATCGTTATTATAAACATCATCATATTTATAACCAAGAGTATCAAGTTTAATTGATAACATATTTTTTAGATTGTATAGATTAAATACCCAAAAGTTTGAATAAAATGATTCAGATTCATCAAAATCAAAGATATCAACATTTTCAATTTCTTTTAGTGTTTGATCTAAGAAATCAACGCAAAACTCATCATAAGTGTATTGATATATTATTTCATTATCACATAATTCCTTATTGATAAAACTTATAGTGTTTTTATATGCATCATGTTCTTCAACAAAAGAATTAACTAAAGCTTCTTTTATTACCTTTTTTCTTTCATATATTCTCATACTTTTATATATAATTATTTTTTTTTGTAAGTTATTAATTTTTATATATAATAATGAAAAAAGTAACATAAATAAATGAACGTAACTCAAGGAGTTTTTAAAAATACTAGTATCTATGGAATGACATTTATAGATAAATATTCAGGAATAAAATCTATTATCACTAGTGAAGGATATACTTCTAAATTTTTAGATAAAGCCAACACTAATACATCTCAAACCTCTACTGTTCTATCAGATGATAATACATATTATAATATTGTTGAAGATTGCTCTTTAAATAATTGTAATATTGAAACTGGTAGATTTATTAATTGCTTTATAACTGGAAATGTAGATGGCTCAAATTATATTAAAAATGGATATTTTAGTGGTTGTACATTTTATAATTATATTATTGATGACGGAAAATTTATTGACTGTTCTATAGATAATACAAATGTTTTTAATAATGGATTTTGGGATAATGAGAATTCTGATTTTGAATGGACAAAGCCATGGACAAGTGGAGTATGGAATAGTGGAACATTTAATAATCCGTATGGATGGTATGGCGGAACATTTAATGGAGGAACATTTGAAAATAGTTTTTGGTCAGGCGGTACAGTAAATGGTGGTACTTTTATAGGTATAATATTTTCTGATGGATTAGTTCGTTCTGCTGATTTTATTGATGGTTGCGTGTTTGAAGATGGTGTTTTTAATAATGGTACATTTACAGATAGTTCATTTAATGGAGGATATTTTAATGGAGGAACAATGAAAAATTCAAATATTTCTGGTACATCAGTAAAATCTGTTATAAATGGTGGAATAATTTTTGATTGTAATATTGACGGAGATGTTGATATTAATGGGGGACATATTGAAAATGATTCGATTATATATTCAATTAATAATGCAAATGTATATAATGGTAATTTTTCAAATTTGAATGTTGTAGGAGGTAATTTCTATAATGGTAAATATAAAAATATAAATTTTTATGGTGGTGATATATACAATGGTTTTTATTCTAATATAACATCATCAATATTTGGTATGTTGAGTGAAAATTATAACATGTTAATAATGGAAAATGGTAGTACTGCATTATTTGAAAAAAATTCAAATCATTTATCTTTTGGATTAACTATTCATAATGGTACATTTAGAAATAGTTTTTTTAAAGATACAAATATTAAAAATGGTAATTTTACTAATTGTGATTCAAAAGATAGTCTTTTTGAATATGGAGTGTATACAGATGGAAATATGCTTGATTGCGGTTGGAATGATGGATATTGGAATGATGGCTCATTTATTACTACTGTAGTAAATTCTGGTGTATCTAATTCATTATCAATAATTGTAAATTCAGCATTAATTCCTACTACTACAACTACTACAACAGCATCATCTATTACTACTACAACAACTTCATCTAGTACTACAACAACATCATCTAGTACTACAACTACAACTACAATCGCTCCATTCACAATTAATAGTGTTGTTAATAGAATAACAGAACCTGGATATGTTGATGTATCATTCAGTGGAGTTCCAATAGGAACAAACCAAATAATAATTTGGTGTTCTTCAGGTGATGTATTTATATATAACTCTGGACTACCAGTTATATTTTCAACACCTGAAATGGCATATAATTCTTCACCTATACAATTTTATATTTCAACACAACCAAAAGGTATATTGAAATTTAAATTAGAAGCTGATATTCCAGGAACATTCGTTTATTCAAATATTTATGAATATGATAATTCTGCACCTGCTACTACAACTACTACAACTACAACTAGTCCAATTCAACACGTTACTTATAGTGGTCCTGGAAATCCAACTCAAACATCAAGTTTAAGTTCATGTTCATTAGATGCAAAAATTAGACCTTATTATACTAATTCAAGTGGAGTTATAAAAGATAACATAGTATATAATGATTATAATTTGACAATGCCATGCTCTGGATATGCAGGTAAATTTTTAGGGTTATCAAAAGATAGTTCTAAAGTTTGGTGTCAATTAGATGCTAATGGAAAAATTTTAGTAGCTGGAAATTGTTAAAAAAAAAATAAATAAATAATGCCAACATCAACAGTAATTATAGATAGATTTCCATCAGGAGATATTATATCTGGACAAACAATTAATTTTTTTGTAACTAGTGGTTCTACTTCATACTCTACATATAAATGGTATTTAATATCAGATAGTAATAGAACATTGATTAGTACTGAAAGTGGCTGTACAGTATTATTTAGTAATATAGGAAATTTTTCAGTCGATTTAGAATTGTCTAATTATCCAGAATATTGGACAGGAGGACATTTTTATGGTGGAATTTTTGAGGGATTTTTTGGAGGTGGTACTTTTAATTATGGTTCATTGAATGGCTATGATATTAATAAATCTACAATAAATAATAAAACTTTTATTGAAAAATTGATTTAACTTAAACTTATTATTTTTTAAATAATAGATTAAAATAAAATAAAACAATATGGAAAAAATTTTAGTGTTTATAAAAAAATACTATCCTTTATTATTTTTTGCTGTAATTATTTTGTTATCAATATTTCTTTTTCAGACTTGTTCAAATCTTAGTAAAGAAAAAGCAAATAGTGAATTTCAATCAAAATTATACACTCAAAATGTTAAAGCAATGACTGATAGTATAACAAAAGTATTCAATACAAAACTAAGTGCGTATGAGTTTACAAAAGACAATTTAGTTTTAAATAAATTATCAGAATTAGAGCAATATAATAAATCATTTTCTGATCAACTTAAGAATGTTAAGGGTGCAGTATTATCTGCAATTCAAACAAATGTTGAAGGAAATCTTGGAGGAATACAAGGATCAAATGATTTGACAGTTTTAGATAGTGCGTCAAATCATTACGGATTGAAGTTTTCAACTAATTATGTAGATAGTGGATTTCAACAAAAAATTGTTGGCACAAGCAAATTTTATGCAATTCCAAATGAAGATACAAAGAAATGGACATTAAAACCTGATGTTACTGTTCTTGATACAAATTTAACTAGTATTAGTGTAACTTATGGATTTAAAGAACTAGATAATAAATATCAAGTATTTGCGGTATCAAAATCAGATAAAGTTAAAATAAATGATTTGACAGGAGGATATTTTATTGATAAGCAAATTCAAAAACCAATTAAAGTAAAAAAATGGGGAATTGGACCTTATGGTGGATTTGGATTGAACACTGCTCCAAATTTAGGAAATCCTCAATTTGGATGGAGTATAGGTTTTGGACTTCATTATAGTATTTTACAATGGTAATATGGAATTAAATTTACAAATAGATAATAAGCATACTATAACTATAACAGTTGAAGATTTGCCAAATAATAGAAAAATCATTTCTGTACCATTAGATGTATTTGGTTGTAAAAAAACAAAAAAAGCTATAGATATATTAAGAAATATTGATAATGATTGGTTAAATAACCTAATCTGTGTTAAAAAACGTGAAGATAGAAAAAATAAATTATTTGAAATATGGAAGTCAATATGATACCTAATAAAAATGGTAGGATTTATCCTAATGAATTGCTTAGAAAATCTTGTGAAGATTTTTATATAAAAATGGCGAATAAGAAAAGAAAAGAAGATAGAAAAACTAAATTAGAAAAAATTGAACAAGTACAATTTAGAAATGACAGAATGGTATAATATCAAAGAATTTGTTAATTCACATGAAAAATTCACCAGAAAAGAATTATATGAATATGGACTTTCTACAACAGGAGAACAATATTTACTTTTAATTAGACGGGTTGGATTTGTAAATAAGTTTGATATAGCTAAATATGAAAGATTATATAAAATTCCTGATTCATTAACTTCAACTAAAATATCAAATTTAGTGAATAACAAATTAGATTGTTTAAAATATATTAGAAAATTAAAATTAATAAATATAAAAACTCTTTACAATTTGTAAAGAGTTTTTTATTGAATTATAGTTATTGAATTATAGTTATTTTTATTGGATTACTAGTAATATTACCCATTAAACATAATACAGTTGAATCCTTTGAAATTTTTGTTTTGTATTCATTGTTATTTGTTCCTACTGATTCTGCATTTATAGTCCATTGGAAGGATGGATTTTTATAACATTGATTAACTGCAGTAAAAGTAACAATATCATCTTCTGTAATAGTAGTTTTATCAGCATAAATATAAACTGATGGTAATAAAACATCTATAGTAAAATTGTTACTTCTGCTATTAATATTAAAATCCTTATCTGTAACAATGCAATATACAATATCATTCATGTTAAAGTTATTATAAGATAATTTTATATTATTAGTTCCTACTAAAATTTCATTTTCATTTCTAATAATATACCATTGATAGGTGGTATTAGTTGAATATCCTATTGTTGTTGATGTGAAATTGATGTAATAATTTAAACAAACTGAAACTTTACCATCAAATAAATTAGGTAATATATCAGAATATATAGTTATTTTATTTTCTCCTTGATTTATTGGTATATTTTGAGTTATTTTATCTTCTGAGTTTATAAGTACACTTGTAGTATTTATAATATATCCATTCATATAACTTTTTATTATATTTTCACCTTTTATAGCATTTAAAATATAATATCCATTTGAATCTGTTATGTGAATTTTTTTTGTCCCTGATAGTGTAATCATTACTCCTGAAATTGGAACTCCTCCAACACTGACAATTCCACTTATTGTTGAAAATCCAATGTTAAGAATATTACAATTATAAAAAACGGCACCATCAGATATAGATTTATATAAATATCCTCCTCTGCATGATATTTTACTTATTTGTTGATTTTTCAAAGAATATCCAGTAGGAATATCGTTATAATGTCTATTTATTACAATTTCATTTTTTGATTGATTAATATATAATATTTTATATCCTAAATAAAATCTATTTCTACCCTCATCAGGCACAGAAGGATTTTCAAGGTTAAATATTGTATTTCCCGATAATGTTGAAGTATATGTAATGTATGCAGTATCACCTATTACAAAGTTACTTTGAACTTCAGTATAAATTTTTATGTAGCCATTCCAATTTGAATATATCTCTAATATATTAACTGCGTTTTTAATGTTAATATAATCATTAGTTTTTTGAGCTATTTGTGATTTTATCAAATTAATATTACCATTCAATGATGATGACACATTTGATGATGTAACACCTGATGTATTTATAGTTATTCTATTTGTAGCTAATTTTATTGTTGGCACGATATGATATATTATTTATCTTATATATAAAAAATATTAATTTCAATTAATAATAGTACATATATTTGGTGTATAATTTATAATTAACTATTTTTGTACTATTAATCAATTAAAACTTAAATATTATGTGGATAAAAATTAATGATGTGCCTTTACATATGAGTTTAATCTTAAACGTTAGTAAAATTGAAAAAATTACTAGTGATGATATTAATAATTTTTATGATGCGTATCACAAATTTAATTTATCAGATATGCGTTATAGAAATTCTGCTGATAATACTGAACTTGGTTTAAGATTAGAACGTGTATATAAACACGCCAAACAAAACAGTACAGGTGATCTATGGCATATTGAAAAAGAAGAATTGACTGAAAATATAATTAGGAAAAATTCAAATATAAAAATGGATAGTGACAAATTTTTATTTGAAGTTAATTATAAAAAAATGAATGATGATGAAATATATAAAATATCATCAGAAATATATGATACTTTTGAAGATTCTGAAAAATCACAAGACTTTTTATTATCAAAAATGAACTATATTGAAATGTCAGTAAGTAATATTAAAATATAACAATATAACAATATGTGGATAAAAATTAATGGGGAACCTTTACATACTAGTTCAATTAAAAATATTAGTAAAATTGAAAAAATAACAACTGATAATATTATAAAATTTTTTAATTGTAATCATGATTATAATTGGTTTAGTGGTGATATGAATCAAAAAGTTAAAATGAATATGGTTTATAATTATGTTATTAGTAATAACAAATCAACAGGAAATGTTGTCAATTATTTAAAAAATGAAGACGGAACAAATAATATTGATCATATTATTAAATCAAATTTTAATATGGATAGTGATAAATTTTTATTTACTATTTCTATTGAATATGTTTCATATTCAGGAGAAAATAATAAAATTGATATTAAATATATGAATTCTAAGATTTTTGATACTATTGAAGAAGCAACAGAAGTTCATAATAATTTAATATCAAAATTAAATGTAATTGAAATGTCACTGATTAATATTGAAATTTGATGAATTATGATAAGATTTATAAAATTCCAGGAATATCCGAGTTAGACAATTTAGCATATAGATTATATTGGAATGAAAATAAAAATAATCGTAGATTTGTATATGAAGCAAGTTGTAATTTTTTTAAAAATAGGGATAAATATGTTAATTATTACTCAGAATCAAAATCAATATTAAGAAAAGAAAAAATAAAAAAACTCAGTAAAAAATAATTTTTTACTGAGTTTTTTTTAATAGTTCATTACTATTATTTCAATTGAGTTCTTTTCTCCATTTTTAGATATTTTATTATAATCAAACATTAATTCTTTATATCTGAAACCATCTCTTATTAATTGATTTAATATCCATGATTTTTTATTGTTATGTTCTAATAATCCACTAATCATAAAAGTTGATCCATTATTGCTCAAATTTAAAAGATAATCATGTAATTGAATATCCATCTCTTGCTTATATACAACGTTGTACCCAGCCTCTGATATTTGATTTTTTGTGATGTTTCCGTCTGTATCTTCACAATATCCATATGGTGGATCAGCATAAACAAATGAAGGCTTTAATATTTTAATATCATTGAAATTTTTATTACTAAAACTAATATTATTTTTATATTGCCTGATATAATTTGTAAACTCAAATACTTTTTTTTCTGTACTCTTATTCCAGGATCGATTTCCCCAAGTTTGATTAAAATCTCCTGACTTATTAAATCTCATAAGATTTGAATTACAGCATAACATCAAAGCCCATAGTCCTTCAGGAGTTTTGTTATTATTATAATTTTCTCTAAGATTTAGATAATCATTTTGAATTTCTTTATCTGGACATAATTTTTTAGTTTTTACAATTATATCATCAGATTCAAGCAATCCTTTGTGAATTCCTACCAAATCTGATATTATATCATTTGCTAATACTTTTTTATATTTATCAACAACATTTGTATAAATAGATCCACCTCCACAAAATAAGTCAATAAAATAATCTTTAGTATAATCCATTTCTGGTAATATTTGTTCAAGAAGTTTATATTTACTTCCAGTATAAGAAAAAGGAGTGTTTATGTAGCTATTCATTATTGGATATTTCGTTTAATCTTTTTAATCTTTTATTTCTTATGAAAGCTTTAATATTTATTTCTTCAATAACGGTTACATCTGACCAACAAATTGAGCACATATATTCATCCTCCAATTCATAACAACTTTTGTGAATTTTATTGCATTCTTCACAATAATAAACATTTCTTTCTCTTATTTCTCCAAACATATTAATTTATAAATTTTTTATTGATGTGCTCTTATTAGTTTTTGATGATGCGCTCTTATTAGTTTTTGATGATTTTTTATCATTAAAATCATTGATATTTAACAACTTACGTTTTCTTTCTTTTTTCAGAAAAGATTCTTTAATAAGTTTTGCTATTTTAACAGTTGTGATAATATAAGATGAGTCATTAGAAACTATCATTTTATTATCTTCCATATATTGATCACAATATATGATAACACCTTGCAAAGTAAAATATTCATTCACCATTAGATTTTAGTATTTCTTTGATTTTATTTTTTCTCTGTTCTTTAATATTTATAAAATATTCATTTATGTCATTTTCGAACCAAATAGAGCATTCTTTTATTATCTTTTTTTGATTTTCTTCATAAGTAAGATATGATTTTTTGTTTAAAAAATCTCTTGTATTTGAAGTCTCATCATTTTCAATGTAATACAATGTATCTTTAATAAATAAAATTTTATATTTATTATTAAGTGTATACTTATTATATGAGTTGTTATATGATTCAAAATCTTTTATTAAAAGTAAGCTGACTCCGACATCGTACATATCAATTTTTAATTAAAAATAATTCAAATTTGCTTGCTACATCTTTTAACCTATTTTCAATGTCATCAATAACATCATCATATTTATCAATAGTATTTTTATTGTCCATGAAATATACTTCCCAAAGCCAACCTCTTAATTCTTGTAATTCATCAAAAGTTTCTATTAATTCTGTTGCTTTATTTTTATCATCTGAATATGTTCTTAGTAGTAAGTCAGAATATGGTTCTATGCAAACCACTGAATCAATTTCTATATAATTATCTTTTTTATATACTTCAATATCAACTATTGTTGTTTTTTTATATTTTAATCTAAAATTCATTTTATAATTTGTTTTTTATTTATATCTAATTATTAAAATAATGTTTTAATTTTCTTTTCTATGATAAATACTACAATTTATCATTTTATACATTTATCAATCAGTTCAATCATATTTAATATTTATTTTAGAATCTTCATAAAAATTTGAAACTCTTTCACTTCCAATAAAATTACATTTTTTATTAATACAGCCTTTTGCAGTCGTACCAATTCCCATGAATGGATCATAAATTAATGAATTTTCAGGAAAATAGATATTAATTAATTTCTCTACAAATTCACTTGAGTATGATGCTTTAAGAACAGATTTAAAACCGTCATTATTTTTAGCCTCTATAAGATTAGTATAATTTTTATAAAATTTTTGTCCAGTTCTTTCATTTATAGAACTTACTTCTTTATTCGCTTTAAATGTATTTAGATAATCTTTATGTACAATTATATAAACCAATTCGCACAATCTTGTAACTTTATTTGAGCTTGTTTGAAATGGGCTGGCTGAGTTCTTTTTCCATATTACAATATCTGTAAGGGTTAAGTTAGTTTCTTCATTAATCTTACTTAAAAGAAGAGTTGGTAAAATAGGATTATCACCTGAGTATGACATATTATAGCAAATTACCCCATCAGGTTTAAGTATTCTATCAAATTCTTTAAATTCATTTAATCTCAATTCTAAATATTCTTCAGTTGTAAGATTATCAACATTATTTTCATATAAGTTAAAATCATCTTGATCTTTTCTTCTATGATTAGGATTTTTACCCATATTATAGGGCGGACTGCAAATTATTCCGTTTAATAAATCATTAGACATATTAGACATAGTAATCAAATTATCTTCATTGTAAATTTTATTTATTTCTATATTTTCCATTTTCTTATTTTATTTATTCTTTTTAATTTATTCAAACGAATAGTATTATCATTATATCTATATTCACAATTATAATCCCAATTTGTGTAAGATAAAAACAGACCAAAGAAATTAATCGTTGAATCAAAACATGTATCTTCTTTTCTACCTTTAATTGCTCCATTTGTATAACACTGAAAAAGTTTCCAATGCCTTATATGATAATTTATTGATATTGATTTGCTACAAAATCTTTTTTTACCATTGAATTTTTTATTGAACCAGATTGTCATTTTATATTATTTAGTATTTTAATTGCTTTATCAGCAGATTTTTCCCATGTGAATTCATTTCTTATTATTTCTGACTCTTTTATCGATTTTTCTTTATATTTCCAATAATTTACATATACATCTCTCATAACTTTTGATAAATCATCAAAATCTGGTTCATAATAATTACCAGAGCAATAAGGAGATTTTTTTTCACCTAAAATCTTAACAGGATGTCCTTTTCCTTCTGCAAATTCTAATTGACCACTACAATTAGAATATATTGATGGAGTTCCACAAGCCATAGATTCTATTAATGGAAGATTCCAACCTTCTGACCTTGCACAAGATAAGAATACATGACCATTTTTCAAATAATTTATATAATCATTTCTATCTACAAAATGTAAAACTTTCAATCTATCATCATTAAGATTAAAATATGATAACCTATCTTCTGTTGATTTGAGTCCATCAGTTGAATTGTTATTATCATCAACCGATAATATTAAATCTACTGGTTCATCTTTTTTAAATGTATTTAAAAATGTTTCTATTATTTCAATTGTAGATTTTCTATATTCCCATTTACCAAACATTACAAATTTAAATCTATTGTCTTTGTACAAATCTAAATTTGAATTGAAATAATCAGGATTGAATATTGTACCATCCACAGCTTCAGGTACAACAAACACTTTATCTTCTGGATATCCTTGATTTATTATACATTTACGTTGCCATTCTGATGGACACCAAAATTGATCATATTTCTTCAATAATTCAAAAAAAACATCATCATATGTTGTTGATTCCCAAGCATTATATACTATTTTAAATCCTTTATATTTATCAATACAATGAAAATATGGATGATCATTTCCATTAAGTACAATATTTATAATATCATTAGATTTATATTTATTTAAGTAATCAAGTCCATCATTTATTTCATAATCGCACAAGCCATTATAATATCCTTCTGTTTTTGGTTCTGAATGTAATGATTGCTCAGATATTAATTTTCTTTGATAATTATTTAAATATTTTTCTTTTGTGTGAGGATCTCCATATTTACCATTTGACATTTTTGAACCTAATCCACTCCAACTACTTCCTACTGTAAAATTTCTAATAGTCAAAGGATTTTTTTTGCTTAGTGCTGTAAAGAAATCTCTTGAATGGGCATTATATCCAGTTTGTCCAATGAAACTTGTATTTGCTTTTATTAAATAATTATTCATTTATTCTAATTAATTTTTTCTTTCTAATTTGTTTATAATAATTTATATCTTCTAATAATATTATAGACATAGTATTATCTTTATGATATTTAACTCTATTGTGTTTGTGATATATTTTCAAATAAAAATCATCTATAATATCAAAGCATAAACAATCATATTTTTTTGCAATATTTTTTTCATACCATACCTCATTATTAAAAGAACTTGTATCTAAATCAATTGTAATGTATTTTCCTACCAAACTATGATACCACCATAATTCATTTCCTGAACATTTAATTATTTTAAATTCTATCAGATTCATAGTTTAAGTTATCTATTTTTTTCTTTCTAATAATTTTTTTACGTAATTCAATCTCATTTAAAAACAACTTATCTGGATTATTTATATCTGATGCATAAGTAGCAAGTTTCTCATCATTAAAAAATATACATTTAAATGTGTATGGATTGATTGTACCTTTATAATAAAGTATTTCAAGTCTTAATATGTCTTTTGTGTAAGTATTGATATCATATTCAAAACTATCTTTTTTCTTAATTAATAAATAATTATATTTTTTACCAACAATAACAATTTTATTATTATTTGCATCTATACCATAACAATTTTCTCTACCCTTTCTACATTTAGAATTATTATATATTCTAAATGTATATCCAGAACCGTTTAATATGTAAGATTCATAAATATAATATTCTTTGTTTTCTATTATAATGGAAAAATTATTTTCTACAATATGAATTTTATAATCTTTCTCCATATGATTTATTAATTTTTCTTAATTTAAATTTTCTTATTTTTTTGTTATATTTTGGATCCCATCTTTCCCAATGCTTATGAAATATATTCAATGTTTTTTGTAATTCAATTTTATGATTATTCTTTTTTTGATGATAATATAATAATATAATACATGATATGTCATCAGGATGATCAATAAAATAATTGTCAATAAACCAATTTTTCAACTCATTTTTATCTTCCCATAATTTAAAATTATTTCGTATCCAAATTCCTAATCCCATATGTGAAATTGAAATGGAATCTTCTTCATTTTTACTTAGCCATTCAGATTTTCCAGTAATTTCTAAATCATCAATAACTTTATATGTTTCTTCTAAGTTGGTTGGAATTTCAAAATTATTCATATATACTTTCATTTATTTTTTTAATCTTTTCAAGCCGATATTGAGATATACTTTTTGTGTGAAGTGATAAATATTGATTTTCTGAAGAACTTCCAATCGATTCAATAGAATAATAAAAAGAATAATCTGTGCTATATGGAGTTTCAGTTTTATCAAATATTATATTTTTTTTATTATCTGAATATATAAAACAATGAACTCCATTATTGTCAATTGTATTCTTTCTCCCTATAATGATACAACTTTCTTTAATTGAATTATCTATTTCATATTTAACTTTATTACCATCATATAGATATTTATTTAAAAAATTATGAGTTTTACTGTTTGATAAATAAAAATTTGCTGGACCAATTCTACCGTTAATTGCTATATAACTACTAGAAATATTAATTTTACTACAAATATCATTTCTTATTTTATCATTTTTTTTATTGCCTATTTCTTGACTATGTTTTTTTTCTATTTTATCTATAATAATATCAAAATTGTCTATTTTTTTTGTATCTGAGTTTATATTAAATATATTTTTATTTCCTAATTCTAAAATTATAGGAATGAATTTACTTCTTAACTCAGTTTTTACAATAGATTTCACATAACTATTTATTTGATCTTCTGTATAATTTCTATTTATTGAAAAACTAATTCTTTTAAGACTTATAATTTTACTGTTCAAATTAATAGATAATTGTGATGGATATGTATTGGAACTTGGAATAATATGTTGAGTTGCATTTGAATTGTAACTCATATAACTTATTTGACACCTTAATTCATTAACAGGTGATATTGTGAACATGTCATTATCTAATTCTAATATATTAATTGTTGGATTCATTAATATTATTTATTTTTGTTAATTTGTATTTTCTTATATTGGTACTGATTTTATTGTTTTTCAATAGATATTCAGCATATTCTACTATACTATTATAATAATCAGATTTATTCAAAATAATGTATTTTATGTCATATAAATATTCATTATATTTTGATTCTGAAAAATTTTCAAAGTTGTTTTCTATACAGTTATTCATATAATTTGCATATTCTTCTAATTTTTCGCTAATTTTTCCTTTTTTTGATTCTTCTGTTATAGTTAATAAATATTTTGAATAATTAATAGATCCAATATCTCCCATAATTATTACATAATTAAAAAATTGTATCATATTACAATAATCTAATTGAGATAATCCATATTGAATCAAATTAAAATTATCATTCATAGTTTTTGCATATCTTTCTAATTTTGTTGTTAATTTGATATTGTTTATTGATATGTCAGTATTCATTTTAAAAAATTATTTTTATTTTTATAGATTAAAAAAAGATTTTAGTTTTTTAATATATAAAGAAAAAAGAATTTTAATGGAAAAATTTACACAGATAAAAGATAAGCCAGTTATACCAGATGAAGAAATTTTATTTAATGGTAAATATTTAGATGTGGTTGAATATAAAGAAACTGAAATACTAAAAGGACATGATTGTGTTGCTATATTACCATATTTTAGGGATGAGGCAACATTTCTTATGAGATTAGAATATCTTCCTGCATATCAATATAAAAATAGAGAAGCGCCAAATCTAAGAAATGTTACAAATTATTTAACAGTAATAACTGGAGGTATAGAAAAAAGTGAAACACCAGAGCAAACAATAAGAAGAGAATTATATGAAGAAGGTGGAATAGTATTAAATAATTTATATCCATTTGAAATTGAAGGACCTTTCTTCACTGACAAGTATAGTACAAATCAGTTATATATATGTTTTTTAGAATTGCCAGTAAATACTTACCGTCAAATGAAGCCTCCAACAGATGGCTCAAAAAACGAAAAATTGTCTAAATGTATAAGAGTTTCCATTGCAGATGTTAATCAAATAGTAAATAATGATTTAGTTACTAAATGTCTAATAACAAAATTATTAAAAAGAATTGAATCAATGTGACACATTTAAAATTGTATGAGGAATATGAAAATTCAATTGAACCAGAAGTTGGTGATTACATATTTGCAAAATGGAAACATGCTGAGGATGAACATCCTGCTAATATTTTTGCTACAAATAATATAGGAGAATTAATTAAAATTGAAACTGATAAATACGATGAAACATCTTTTTTAGTAAAATATAATAATATACCAGATGAGTTAAAATTATATAAGTCTATGAATAATGATACATCTTTTAGATTCAAAAAAGAGGATTTGATAAAATGGACTAAAAACAAAGAAGAATTAGAAACTATTTTACAAGCAAATAAATTTAACTTATGATTACAAAATTTAGAATATATGAAAAAATGAATGTGAATGATCCAGAAGTTGGTGATTATGTGATAGCAGAATCAAATGATTTTCTTACTGATTTAAATGAATTCACTAAAAATAGAATTGGTAAATTATATAATATATTTAAACCTTTATATGCAGATGATTTATCATATACAATAATATATGATAATATACCAAAAGAGTTAGATTTTTATAAATTTAAGATATATGATGAAGAAGCGATATCATTAAATATTGAAGATATAAAATATTGGTCTAAAAATAAAGAAGATTTAGAAAAAGTATTGATGACAAATAAATATAATATATGAAATACATTAAAGATTATAAAATATTCGAAGAAGAATATTATACTGAAGAAGATCTAGAAGAATTTAAAAATAAATTACCTATATTTGCAAAATTCATTAGAAATTTTATAACTCAATTTGGATACGAGTGTTCTGATATGAGTGAAGGAGATGATGTCATGTTTTCATTTTATGTTAAGAATACAGATAAAATATTATTTTCTATAATGACAGGAGATGATGAATATATAGTATTAGATTCTTTTAATAATAGTAATAATATTATGGTATCAGAAATTCCTGAGTATTTAAAAACAATAAAAGGAATTAGATTTAATAAACAAATATTAGATGAATATGAATTTTATATTACAGGAGATATTAATGACGTTATTGATCAAATAGATAAAGATAAATTGACTATGTTTGCTAGTGCAAAAAAATATAATGTATAATGAAGCATATAAAAACATTTGAAAAAATAACTGATTTTTTTGATGATAGTGATGTAACCGATGTTAAAAAATTAATTAGTCATTTAACAAAGATTTTTTCTTATTATGGTATAGAATATTCAAATTATTATGACAATAGAAAATATGAAACTGAATTTTCTACTTCTGGTGAAGCATTATTTGATATATCAGTTGATACAATTCTTGGTAAGCACTTATCTATTCATATATTTAAAAATGAAATTTTCTATAAATATATGTTACAATATTTCAAAACTATAAAAGGATTAAAGTATAATTTTGAAAGTACAACTAAAATAGTATATGATATAATTGGTAATATTGATGATATTATTAATCAAATATCAAATGAAGATTTTGACTCTAAATATAATTTGATTACTGATGTAAATAAATTTAACATATGAAATATATAAAGAAATACGAAAAAATAACTAATTCTGATGACATTGAAATTATAGCAGGATCATATTGGATAATTTATGGAGATGTTTCTAATATAATGTCAGTTATTTCAAAATTTAAGAAATATTTTCCTAGTAATGATCATGAGATAGAATTAAATAGAACAATAAATAGAATATTTAGAGATAAAGATATTAATGATGATATTAATGATGATATTATAGGAGTATATTTATATTTTAGTTTGTTTGGATTTTCTTATTCGATATTACATAATGAAGATGATAAATTCAGAATATATAAAAATCAGTTAAACGCAAATATTTATGATTTCAAAGGTGAGCTAAAAATAGATATCAATAAATTAGTTCTTGATGATTCTGAAAAAATATTTCTTGATAATACAAATAAATTTAATGTATGAAGTATATAAAAACATTTGAAAAACAATTTGAGCCATTAAAATATAATGATGGAGATTATGTTGTATTAGATATAGAAAAATTCACAAAAAATAATAAAATAGATAATAAAATAGATGAATTACCTAACAAATTTGGAATTGTCACCAATAGAGAATATTATGATGATCTTCCATACCCTTATATTGTTAAAACATATACCCCTGGAGAAGATGATGAAGGATTATTCATTAAATTTGATGAGATAGAAAGACTAATGACTCCAGAAGAGATTGAATTTTTTAATATGAAACTAAAGGCAAATAAATTTAATATATGAAATACATTAAAACATTTGAAAGTAGAAAAAAAGTTTTTAAAGTAGGACAATATGTAATATCAGAATATGTTCCATTTAAGCCTGATATTAAGAATTTCTTGGAAAATAACATAGGTCAAATTATTGGCATAAGCAAAAACTTTGGATATAATGATAAACCATATACTGCATATAATGTAAAATATACAAATATTCCTTCAGATTTAAAATGGGTATTTAAAAATGATATTCATGATTTTTATCCAGAGAATATCAGATTAGCAACAAAAGAAGAAATAAAAAAATATAAATTATATAATATAACAAATAAATTTAATATATAAAAACAAAAAATTAAGATGAAATATCTAAAAGAATTTACTGATTATAGTACCAGAATAAAAGATTGGGCTGATAGTGAAAATCATCCTAATTCTAATTTGGATGATTCATTAGGACATAATGAATTTCAAACAGCATTTAACTGGATAGAACAATTCGGTGGTAGAGAATTATTATCAAGTAAATATATAAAAAATGGTGAATCATTATTAAAAGCGTTAGAAAATAATGAAATAACAATTGAGGAAATTGATGAAGTTACAAAAGGTGATCATGGACAAGTAGGTGATATTTCATTTAGTGAAACATATATAGCTAGTCATATAGTAATTCCTCACATAGAAGATTATAAAATGAAATCAAAATCAAACAAATACAATATATAAATGAAATATTTAAAAAAATATGAATCAACAGAACAAGTAATATCAATTGATCTTTTTGGATTCTGTGATTTTTTTGGTATGTTCAAATCAATTCAAAAATTAATTGATTTGAAAGATAATTCTGATGCAATTGGATTTATTATTTCAGAAACTCAAAATGAACATTATTATAAAAAATCTGATAATATAGAAATGCGTGAAAAAATTGTACAGGATGAATTTTATATTAATAAAGGTGATGATTTTGCATTAAGAATAGGTAACTATGTTTTTAGTTATGGATATTTAAAAGCATCTAATGATCAAAACGTAAAAGGAGTCACAATAAATTTTTATAATGTAAATATTGAAGATGAAAATATTTTATTTTATATTAGAACTAAAAAATTCAACATATAATATGAAATTTTTAAAATCATATGAGGAAATTGATATAGATAAAAAATACAAATATAAAGTAGGAGATACTGTTATTTGTGTAGAAACTGTTAAAGGCTTACCATCTATGCATAATAAAGATAATGAAAAATTCAATCCTATGTTACTTGATTTAATAACAAAAGGAGAAAAATATATTGTAAAAGAAATTAATTTAAATAAAGTTAATGTAGTTAATGTAGAAACTGGAAAAGAAACAGTAAATTGGCATCCATCTGTTTTTATATCTGAAACAGAATATAATGCAAAAAAATTCAATATATGAAATATTTAAAGTTGTATGAAAATATAACTGAACTTAAAAATTTAATAGAACATTTATCAAAAATGTTCAGCGATATTGGAGTAAGATGTTCAACTATATATAATGAATATAATAAAATTAAAGAATATACATTACGTTGTAGATCAATAAATTTAATAACTGATGAATATGGTTGCTCAAGATTTCAAGATTTATTTGAAATAGAGTTAACTCAAAATATAGATTATTCTACAACTAGTTATATTATAAGTATTAAGATAATTGATGACTATGATTCGTTGTCAAATTTTGTTATTGATTATTTTAAAGAAATAGAAGGATTGAAAATAATTGACGATTTCATAAAATTTTCAAGATATATTATAAATGAAGATATTAATATATTAATTAAAAAAATATCAAAAAATGATTTTGAATTAAAATACAATACAAATAAATTTAATATATGAAAAACTTAAAAACTTTTGAAGAATACGTTGGAGTTGAATATGTGCCATATAAACCACAACACAAATCATATAAAAATGAGGAGAAAAAGAAAAAGAAAAAGAAAAATGGTGGAGGAACACTTGAACCAGTTGATGTAATGTCTAATAAAACTAAAGATATGGTATCATTTCAAACAAAATTTTAAAATATGAAATATATAAAAAAATTTGAAAGTAATGATTATATTGTTTATTCATTAAATGATATTGTGATTTGTTCTACAAAATTCGACGCATATCGTGACTATACAGGTAGAATAACTCAGGATGGTGAATTAGAATATGGTAATGAAAAAGAAATTAAATATGGTAGAGAATATAAAGTTATACAAATATATTGGAGTGGAAGAGGTTATAGGAATGTAACAACTAATTTATTATATAATGCTTATGTAGATGTTCAAGATATTAAAACTGATGAAATAATAACTATGAAAAAAGCATATATGTTTACATTGAAATCTGAATGGAAGATTCCAGATGAACCAATGATAGGAGATTATGTATTGTGCGAAATAAAAAGTAATAAATATAGTGATGATGACAATATTTTTGATGAGTATATAAATAATAACATTGGAAGAGTTACTAGCCAAAACGAGAAAAATGCATATGTAATTGAATATAGAGATATACCTAAAGAAATGATAGGAGAAATAAATCAGTTTTATAATGATACAAATCCTATTATTAAAGATTTAGGAAAACATGAATTTAGAATTAAAGATATTAAATTATATTCTAAAAGTAAAAAAGAAGTTGAAGATTATTTAAAGATAAAAAAATCTATCAACAAATTTAATTTATAAAAATCTATAATTTAATTATAGATTTTTTAATTTTAATAACTTATAATTACGAAATTTATTTTTCCATTTTTCATAATTTAATTCAACTCCATTTAAATAATAATATTCATTTTTAATCTCTCCATTTTTTGATGTTTTTATTATAGATGGACCAAAATCATTATGTATTGAATTATTCTTATAATATGATATACCAGATAATCCACAAGAATTGTTATGTATAATTTTAACATATTTATAATTCTTTATAAATTTTTCTATTATTTTAAAATCGTTTTTATCTATATAATTGAATTTTAATGAATGATATTCAATTTCATTCTCAATTATTATTTCTGACTTGTGATTATTCATAAATTAAATTTATTTGCTATTAAATCAAATTCATATTTTTCTATTTCATATTTATCTAATTCTCTTTCAATTCTATCATCAGGCATCCAAAGCTTATTATTATCAGGAGTCACACAAAAATAATAAATACAGCTATTAAGTGTAGGTGGATCAATAGATGTTATTTTAGCATATCTTGGTAATTTATCAACAAATCCTGATGATTTTAATTTAACATAATCATTTTTTCTATATTTTTGAATCTCATCATCTGATATGTCATTTATTTCAAATTTCTTGATATGTTTCATAAATTAAATTTATTTGCATTAGACTTTAGTTTATCAATAGTAATAATATTATTACACATTGAATTTTCGTATTTTAACTCATCTATTCCAACTAATTCTGCAGAAACAAGAGCACTTTCATTAACATATTGAAAGTTTAATCCTTTTATTATACCATAATATTTTATATCAGTCATAAAATCAATTACTCCATCTGATATATATTTGCCTATAATTTCTTCTCTTAGAAATTTTGAATAATGCTTATTAGGATTATATATTGACATAATAAAATCATGATACAATTTTGATATATTTATTTTTATTTCATTTTTTGTTTCTTTGAAATTTCTTTCCTTTGTTACTATTTTGAATTTCTCATATAGTTCTTTTTCACTAAGTTCATTGAAGTCAGAATGTAAATTGTGATATACTTCATCATCCTCTGGATCTATTGTACCGCTTTCAAATCCTGGTACATCTTGAGGCATATCTTCTTCTTTCATAGGTTCAAAAATATCACCATATTCTCCTCTTAAATCATAGTTTTCGAATTCTTTAAATTTTTTAATCATAATAATATATATAAAAAAAAGTTAGTAAAAATTACTAACTTTTTATAAATTCGATAATTGTATTATTTTATTTTTTCTTTCTTTTTTTAATGAATAAAAGAAATCATAAAAATAATATTCATTGACCCCTATGTAATCATCAACATATTCATTAGAAGTATTTAATCTAAATCTATATAAATTATTGTCACATTCAAGAGTTATAAAATCATCTTTCTCAAATACTGAATTAATACCAAAAATAGTATAATATTCATTATTTTTAAAACAATTGAAATTTTTTTTACAATGAGCTATCATTTATTTCATTTATTTTTTCTTTTCTTAAAAAACTATTAATACCGTAAATTTTACTTATCTCTTTTGCTGTTATACATTTTAATTCTGATGTATCTTCATCACCCCATTCTTCTACACATATATAATATCTCACCCAACTAGATTTAAATATGAATAATACCAACAAATTATCGTTATCTACATATTTATGAATATTTGGAGTATCATCAACTTCGTTAAAATTATATTTTAAAAATTTTTGACTCATTTCTTTTTCTTTTCGTGCCTTTTTGGTTTAGATCTATCAAAATTTATTCCACTAATACTTGGCTTTGATCGACTAAAATCTAAACCACTTGATGATGGTTTGAAATCTTTTTTTATATTTTCAGATTTTTCAATTTCCTCAGTTATTTTAATAACTTGATTAACTTCTTTAATTTCTTTAATAAAATCAAGTTGTTTTTCGCTCGGTGAAGTACATCCATCATCAAACATTATATATTTATTATCAATACTTATATATTTCAAATAATCACTCATATTAAAAATGAAATTAGATGTTTCTCCAAATATTAAATCATTATACTCAGTTATATTCCAAGATTTTGATTCATAATTTTTAAATTTTTCAATATCATCTTCATAATTTTTAAATATGTCAATCCAATATACATAATCAATAATCATTTCTTTTTGTTTTTTGCTTAAATATTTTTTTAAAACAACAAAACTACTTGATTCAATACTCATTTATTTAATATTCTTTTTTATTTTTTGAACATATATTCTTCTACTATTTCACATATAATATGTCCAATCATAATATGTGATTCCTGTACCCTTGGTGTATTATCAGACGGTACATTAATCATGGCATCACACATTCCTTTGAGATTTCCACCATCCTTACCAGTGAATGCAATAGTTAACATTCCTAAATCATTGGCTTCTTTAAATGCATTTAAAACATTTTTTGAGTTGCCTGATGTTGATATTCCTATTAGAATATCGTTTTTTCTGCCCATTCCTTTTACTAATCTTGAGTATATATCATCAAATGAATAATCATTTGCAACAGAAGTCAAATATGAAGAATTTACATGTAATGCCTCTGCAAATAATGGATCTCTATCTATATAAAATCTGCCTGATAATTCTGCAGCAATATGCTGAGCATCAGCAGCACTACCTCCGTTTCCACACAAAAGAACTTTACCTCCATTCTTAAAGCAAACAATCAATAAATCTGAGATATCTTTAATTGTGCTAATTAAAGTGTCATTAGAATATATTAGTTCTTTTACATTTATTGATTCTCTTATTATATCTTTAATTCTATTCATTTTTTACTATACATAAATTTTTGCATTATATCAGCGAATACATCTAATTCAGATTCTTCTATATCTTCAAATTCTCTGTTATAAAAATCATAGAATATTTTTTGAATTTTTTCTTTTTCCATACAGTTATTTGAAGATTTACATCTCCATTCAAATTTATAATTCAAGTATCTTAAATATCCATCTTTTTTATCATATTTAACTTGCTTTATACAATCATCTATTAATAACTTTAAAATAGTTAGTTCATTATCATCAATTAATTCTGATAAATTAAAATTATCAAACATTGAAACTATTTTATCTTTTAAAATAGTTTGACGCCATGACATCTCTGTTCTATCTAAATGAGTTGTATTCTCACCATAATATTTTCTTAATTCTTTTAATTTTTCTTTGCTATCTTCAATCATAAAAAATAATTATTTTTCTTTAATAGTCTTTTTAGTTGTCTTTTTAGTAGTTGTTTTCTTTTTTTCTACTTTTTTTTCAGTTCCAATGTCTTTAACTAAAATATAAGGACCTTTAAATGTGTTACTTGTGTATGCTCTACACTTATCAATTTCTAATTCGATTAAGCATTTTTTGCAATAATTTGTGTAGTATTCCCTATTAGGTACTAATGCAACAAATACTTCTTTGGATGTAAATTCATTCAAACACTCTGAACAAACATGAGCATCTTTTTTCTTAGCCATATATATTTTATTTTTTAATTTATCAAATGTAGTAATTAAATAGCATATGTACAAATGATTTTATATTTTTTATATATAATATAATATCAAAATAAAGTTTATATATGAAATATTTAAAAAAATACGAGAGAGTTATAAGTGAAAATGATACTGATTATTATGAATTAATAAACAAACTACATGAATTGATACATGCTGTTGAAGTTAATAACATAAATAAAATTAAAATAATTTTAAGTAGATATAAAAACTTAATTAATCTTTCTGATGGAAATGACGATAATCCTAAAACACCATTAATAAAATCAATTAATAATAGTATTAGACTTGATAATGTAACGAAATTATTAATTGATTTAGGAGCAGATGTGAATATTCCAGATGGTAAAGATATTACTCCATTATTTTATGCAATAAGTAAAGGTTATGTGAATATCGTTGAATTATTGATAAATGCTGGTGCTGATGTTAATTATATAATGAAAAATGATTATGCTATTAGGTCAATTAATATATATCATAATTCACCATTATTAAAAGCAATAGATTTGTATAATATGTGGTATAATGACAAGGATAAAAAACATGATGGAGAATACATTAAAATTATAGAATTATTGATACATGCTGGTGCTGATTTGGAATATAAAATCAGAGATATAACACCATTATTAGTATCAATATCAACTAAAAGTAAAGAAATAACATTCTTGTTAATTGAAGGAGGAGCAAATTTAAATGCTAAAAATAAAGATAGAGTTGATGCATTTTCTTTATTATCAAAATTGGATCAGAAATACGTTATTAAAAATTATCCAATACAATATGAAAAATATTCATTGATTAAAAAAACAGAGAAATTCAATTTATGAAATATTTAAAATATTATGAAGATAGCAATACTTTATTATATAGAAAAAATGATATAATAATTTGTGAATGGTATAAAACTAGTGAAATATTTTTAGTTTTAAAGGATGCTTATGTGTCTGATGAAAAATTCACAGGCATTTATATTGGATGTATTACTAAATATTCAGATCCATACTATAATATTGCATTTAATGAAAGTGCAGTATGTATAGAAAAAAAGATATTAAATACTGATAGTTATAGAAAAGTAAATGATATAGATAAAAATTTAATGTGTAATGTACTATTTGGGCATACAGATATAAAAACAACACATTATTTAAATAAAATAAAAGAAATTTGTGGAATTAATTTAATAGATTTACCAGAATTGAAAGAACATGAATTGAAAATGTCATCAGACAAATTCAACATATAAAAAAATATTAAAATGAAATATTTAGAGAGTTATAAAGAAATAAATCCTGATGATATTAAAGTTGGAGGAGGGTATGGAAAATTACCAGGAGTTATTATTAGTGATAAATTTTTTGAAAAAATACCATATATTATAAATTTTTTAAAATCAAAAAATATAAAATTTGAGTTATTCACGAATAGTGTATATTTTTTTATTATATTAAATTCTACTAATTCTATTGATTTATTGCCATATGGTTTTAATAATACTGAACATGTAATTCCACTTTCTGATGAATATAATGATAGAAATAAAGATAATATATTAAATAGATTACCATTAAATTGGTACGAAAATAAATTCAGGACATATAATAATATTGGCACTAAATGGACAAAATTTACTATAAAAACATCAGATGATATGATAGAGTTAAAAGAATATATTAATAATCTTTTAATTAAAAAAAGTGCGAATAAATTTAATCTATAAAAAATTATATATATCAATATGAGATACATTAAGACATATGAATATTACACTCCTATTAAAATAAATAATGAAAGACCTTTCAAAATTGATGATAAAATTGCAGATAAAATTGCATATATTCAAGATAGTCTTAAAAAACTTAGAAAGAGAGTTCAAAATGAAAAAGATAGAAAAACTCAAGCAGAATTAAATAAAGAGATAAGTGAAAAAGTAAAAAGACTTAGTGATTTGACTTTTAAACAAACTAAACAAGTTGCATATTTAAAATATAATCCAATAAAAGAAAGTTCTGATATTGAAGATAATTCACCTAATTTAATTGAAGTTCTATCTTCAGATAATTTCAAACCAGAAGACATTGAAAAATATATTGGATTTGATGAAAATGATGCAGTTATAAATTCAGATAAAGAATATCAATATCCGTATGAATCAAATCCAACATATGATGATGAAGGATTCACATTAATAATAAATTCTAAAGTTCTTGAAGATTTATTCGATATTGAACATAATTCATTACAATTTTCATTACAGTTTGGTCATTATAATAGTTATGAATATGATGTTGATAAAAGTGAATTAGAGTATTTGGGTCTTTATACAAAAAAAGAAGTCAATAGCAAAATAGTAAAATTAGCTAGACTGTTTGGATTTAAGTCTAAAATAAATCCATCAGATCAAGGTAAAATAGTTGAGATATTTGAATATTTAGATTTGACTGATGATTTAGAAACATTTCAAGGTGAAATGAGTATGGCTCATGAACGTGCAGTTGAAGAAGCAGCAGGAGATGCGTTGAAAAAATTACCTTTTAATATTAATGATAATAGCAATAGTGATAGTGATAGACAAAAATATAACATAGAATTAATTTTTGAGTATAAAACTATCATTGAGTATATGAAAAAATATAAATTGGAGGTTAAAACAATTAAAGAATTTTTATCAAACATTTCTGATGCTGATGAGTTGAGACCAGAAACAATTGAGTATGAAGATAGTTATAGTTATATTAATTATGATGATTTATCAAAATCTATTGATGATACTGTTGATAAATATTTAGACGATCCTGATAAAATATTTCCAATTTGGATTGAAAAAGACAACTTAGATATGTTTAAAAAGAATGAACATATTTATTTAAAATTTTCAGAATATGATTTGGTTTATGATTTTTGGTTTATTTCAAATAGAAAAAGAGAAAATTTATTAGTGATGGCTAAACTTTATAATGGAAAAATTTTAGAATGGTTTAAAACATATGATTTTCAGAAAAAATTAATTATGAATGATATGGATAATTATAAAGTAATAAAAAACTCAGGTATACTAAACTCAAAAATTGAAAATGAATTTAGTTATATTGTAGATGTAGATAAATTTAATATATAAAAAATGAAACACATGAAAATATTTGAAGAATTTGAAGATGAAGATGATGATGAAGAAATAGATCATCATACTAGTCAAGATTTAGGTGATTATGTTAAATTAGATGATTCTGAAAGTGAATGGAATGTTGTAGGATCATTTGTTAAAATAATTGAAGTGAATAATAAAAAATATGATGAATATGACAATGAAATGTTTGAACCAAGGTATAAAGTCGTATCAATTCACAAAATAACCAGAGAATTAGAAGAGTTTTGGATCGGTGAGAGTGAGATTGATAGAGATTTAGAATCATCTGAAATTACAGAACTTGAACTATTGTTAACAGCAAGTAAATTTAATTTATAAAAAATGAAACACATAAAAATATTTGAAGAATTTGATGAAGAATATGAAGATATTGATGAATTTGAAACTGATCATGATTTAGATGTTATTGTAGATGGATATTTAGACGCATTATTTTTTACAGAAGAAGGTGTTCATGAAGATGAATATGGCAATGATACAATGGAGGATAAAACATTATCTGATATTGATACTGATACAAAAGTTGAGATTGAAAAAGAAGTAGAATGGTTTATTAATTCCGCAGGTGATGTATTTGAAGAACTAACAGATGACCAAATTGGACATGATTTTTGGTTAACAAGAAATGGACATGGTTCTGGTTTTTTTGAAAGAATAAATGACAGTGAAAAATTAGAAACAATTGAAGAATTGTGTAATATACTTGGAACTGTTGAAACTTATGTAGGAGGCGATGGTAAAATACATTGTGAATCTAATGATAGATATAAAACTTTTGATTTAGAAGAACATAGAAAGAAAAAGAAATTTGATAAAACAGTAAAGAAATTTAATTTGTAATATATTTAAAAAAATAATGTCTTATGAGAAACATTAAATCAGCAGAAACAAAGCCTAAATATAAAATAGGTGATTATGTTAAATTAATTGATGATAATTGGGAGATTGAAAAATTAGTACGTATTTTAGATATAAATAATGAGATAGAACATCCAGATTATTATGTCGAAGCATTTAATAATAAAACTCAGGAAAGAATCAAAATTTGGATTGATGAAGAAGAAATAGATAAGAAAACTAATGCAAAAGAAAAAATAAAATTTAAATAAATTGAAGTATATTAAAGAATTTGAAAACTTGAATTATTTTGAAATTAAAAAACTTGCTGATCATATACAAGAATTCATAAGTCATTATCATGATAATGTTGATTATACAACATATAATGGGGATTATGCATTTAATTATACAATTAAAGAAGTTCAAAAGAAATATTTTTTAAATTTAAGATTATCAACAAATGAAGATTATATGCTATTTGATATTAATACAATAATACAAAATCCAGGATGGGTAAATGATAAAATTGAAATTTTATCAAAATTTATAACATTTATAATGAATAAATATAATGAATTTGGTAGAATAAATTGTTCAAATATAAATAATATTATAACAGATATCACAAAAGAAAATTATGAAATTTATTTAAATACATTAAAATATAATTTATAAACAAATGAAATATATTAAAGATTTTAAAAGTAAGAATAGTAGTGATATAAAAAAGTTAGCTAATCATTTGAAAGAATTTTTTAACAATAATCAAAACGAAAAAATTTATGTATCATCATACGAATATGATTATTGCTTTGGCTATAACGTGGATGAAACAGATGTAAATTATTTTTTAAATCTAAAATTAAATAATGATGAAATATTATTTGATATATATCCAATAATGCACAATCCAGATTGGATACCAGAAAAAATTGAAAATTTATCAAGATTTATGAAATATGTAATGGATAAATATACTGAATTTGGTATAATAAACTGCTCAAATGTAGATAAAATAACAAAAGATATTACACAAGAAAAATATGAACTTTATTTACAAGCATTAAAATTTAATGTATAAAAAGAGAGAGAATCATTTGATTCTCTCTTTTGCTATTTAAGGTTCATTAAATCTCACATTATTATTTATTTTTGAAAAAGATTATCCTTTACATCATTTGAGGAGTAATAAATTGTAGCTGCAGATATATTTGAGTATGCAGCAGTTATTCCATCGTCAGTAGCGTCATAATTAAACGCATTACTTCTACTCATTCCCATTGATTCTGCAACAAAGCAAGAATCTTGATTTGCACCAAGGTATATATATTCAACATCAAATTCTTCTCTCATTTCTGTTACCATATTTTTAATTAATTCTCTATGATATACTCTTGATGAATTTTCTTCACCATCAGTTAGAATAACAAATAATGTTTTATCACTTCTTTTACTTTTTTTAGTTGATCCTAACAAGTCTAAATAATTATCAATACAAGTACCAATTGAATCATACAAACTAGTTCCGCCGTTAGCATAATAAGTATCTTCATTAAGTTCTTCTACATCATTAATATCTACATTTTTATATGGCATATAAAAATCAGTATCAAAAAACATCAATGAAAAATTTATTTTATTTCCGCTTTCCTTCTGTTCCATTAAGAATTTATTAAATCCTTCTCTCGCTTTCACTATTATCGAACTCATTGAGCCAGACATATCTAATATGCATACTATATCTATCTTATTCATATTATAAAATTTTATTTCCGCATTTTGGACAAAATTTCCAAGTAGATTTTCTTAATCTATAACCGCAATCACCACAATATTCTCTTATCTCATTGATGCTCTGGGATTTAGTAGAGTTTGGCATAAGTTTATAAGCTATAGAATAGAATGAAGTATTTGAAAATTCAACATTAACATTCTTTAATTTTTGATCTGATAATTCTCCTTTTTCAATCCTTCCAGTTTCAATTGAATTTATACTTGTTGTTGATGATGTTGGAGTAGAATTAATATTTAAACTTGATGTAGATATTGAACCTAATCCAACATTACCAGTAGTGTTAAATGTTGAATTGTTAAAAGAATTACAACTTTGAGTATATGCATAATTAATATCATTAGTAGAATATGTTCTTGAATTTGAATTACTATTACCAAATTGAGAAAATCCATTAGAATTTCCTGCAGATAATGAAAAATTATTATAGTATATACCGTTAAATGATCCATTTTTGTCAGGTTTAGGCGGAAACTCATATTTTACATTGACTTCATTATTTGTATTACTTCTAAAATATTCTTTATAAAAATTAAAAGTAATTAATCCATTATTTTCAACTGCTTCAACTGCTTCTTTATTATTACCGTCAATGTTATAAGTTTCAAATACCATTTTACGTTGTTCATCTAAAAATCTATCTAAGAATATATCTTGTCCTGGATTTAAAATTAAATAAGAATCTCCTTTTTTTACTGAATTGAAAATTACTTCTACCCCTATTTTTTCTTTTAATGGGTTAAAAAATCTAAGTTCAAAGTTATCACCATCATTCAGGTAAATGATGTTATCCTGATAAACTTTTAATTCGTTTCTTTTGCTAGTGATTTGAACAGACGGTTGTCTATCCAACAATTTGTTGTTTTTCATATTTTTTTATTTTTTTTTATATTTTTAGTTTGCTAATTCATTTATTGCTTTTCAACAATTCCAAAGTCATAATGACTCTAAACTAACACAACCCAAAAAAATGAACCTTGCCCCTTTAAGTGCGACATTACTATATATAATTTTTAATTGAGCCCATAGTATTAAATAATATTAAAATTTATATCATATTCATTTTTATTTTTGTATCTTTGTAAATTAAATAAATAAAAAAGAATTATATGAAAGCGGAAGAGACTGTTTGGTCTGATTATTATGATGATTATATAAATAAATCTGATTCAATTTTTATTGATAACTTAGAAAAATTTGGGTGTGATTATAGATATGAAGGAGATGATACATACTGGTATTCAGAAAAGTATGATGAATATTATGATAATGATATAACTAAGGAAGAAGTTGATAATTTTAAGAACAAAATAATTTAAAAAATTATGTATAAAGAAAAAATTACACCTGATAATATGATTATACCACTTGGATATCATCAAAAAAGACTTTTAAAAAAACAAGAAGAATATGATTCTATTCAATTAAGATTGAAAAATTATGAGAAATCTCAAATTGAACTTGATTCATTAAAGTCTGAATTGGATGATATTCATTTAAAAAATGAAATAAGTAAAGTTGATAAAATTTCGGACGAAGAATATCATGAGATTTACAAAAAATTGATAGAAATGGAAACAAAAACAAAAAAATTATGGAAAATTACAAAACATACATTATAAGTTTTATTATTGGACTTATTATAGGACAAGTCGCAATTTGGCTAAAAATAGAATATGTATCATTTGAATGGTGGATATTCGTTTTAATATCTGCCATTATATCAGCTTTAATTTTAGCAGTTATAAATAAAAAAATAAGAAACAAAAAATTAAAATCTTAAAAGCTAAATAGTTAAAAATATCATAAAATATATTATGGAAAATTATTTTATTGACACAGACATTGATTGGAAAAGTGTAGTTTTAGAACTTGGATTTAATATTATACAGATAAAAACAACAAGGCAAGGTTTATCTTATGAAATACATAAAAATTGCACAGAAGAAACTATAATTGAGAATTTTTATTATATTCTATCTAATGATGATTTATTAAAACTAAATTTAGATTCATTAGTTGATTATTCATTAGTCATGGAAAATAGAACTGATATCTGGTGGAGAAGATTTTATTCTGAAAAAATGACAGCACTATTAAAATTAAAACTATAAAAATCTTAAAAATGAAAGATTTAAAAGATATCACTGAAGAAGAAGTTAAAATAATATGTGAAATATATGGTGAGCCATATCTAAGTTATATGGCTGGTAGTTGGACTCATGGATTAGCAGTTCAAATTGAAACTACATCAACAATAAACAATAGCAATTATGATTCATATATTGCAATAGATTATAATGGTACTATTTCATTATCTAGAAATGATGGAAATTGGGGTGGAATGAATTATGAAAAAATTTGTCCATTAATAGCAATTGACTATTTGAGAAGTATAGGATATGAATTTAAGTATGAAATTCCTATAAAGTTAGAAAGAAAGTTTAAATTGAATGAATTGAATAAAATAACTATCCTATGAAATTTGATAATAAAAAACAATGGACATCAGAAGAGAAAGCTATTCATAAAAATAATGGACAACCATTATACAAAGGAATTGCGTCAGAACATGTTGGTAAGATAGTTAAAAGATATAATGAATATGGTGTTATACTTTGTAGTGATATTTTCAATTTTAACGGAGAACCTGTCATAAAATATGATAATAAAAAAGAATATGATGCTGAACAATTACTTGGATTACCATTTGAAGAAGTAAAAAATTATACTCTTAAATATATAAATATTGATGGTACATTAAAAAAATAATAAACTTATTGTTTTTTCATACTATATAAGATGTGGAAATTTATCCACAATAATAAAAATAACGTTGATAATGAGTAAGTTAAAGGGTTCCGTAAAATTTTATAATTCGGAAAAAGGATTTGGTTTCGTCTCTGAAAAAGAAACAGGTAAAGAATATTTTGTACACGCTACATCTTTGGTAGATAAAATCTATGAAAATGATGAAGTGAGTTTTGATTTAGTTGAAGGTAAAAAAGGTTTGGCATGTTCAAACGTAGAAGTTATAGGTTAACATATATTCTTACAGATTTTAAAAAAGCTCTCAATTTTATTGAGAGCTTTTTTTGTCACATATTTTTTATTATTGAATAAAATCTATTAATTTTTATATATAATTATGTAAAAAATAATAATAAAATATGATAATAGATGAATCACACAAAAAATGTGGAATTTGTGAAGAAATTAAAAATATAACTGAATTTCACAAGAAGAAAGGTGCTCCGCTTGGTTGTACAAATAAATGTAAAATATGTTCTAATAAAATTAGTAAAGAACATAGGGCTAATACTGATAGTCAAAAAAGAAATGATAATTGCAAAGAATGGAGAAAAAATAATAAGGGGTATGAATCAACACCTGAAAGAAAAGAATATAGAGCTAAATGGAGGGAATTAAATTCAGAAAAAATAGCCAAGCAAACCAGTGATTATGTTAAAAAAAATAAAAAGCATTTAAGAGAAGTTGACAAACCAAAAAGAAAGATTAGATATAAAAAAAAATTAGAAGATCCATTATTTAAAATTCGTGAAAGTGTAAGATGTTCAATTAGAAGAACAATTAAAAATAAGGGATTTAAAAAGACTATTAAAACTGACAAAATATTAGGATGTTCATATTTAGAATTTAAAATATATTTAGAATCGAAATTTGAGCCTTGGATGAATTATGACAATTATGGAAAATATAATGGAGAATTAAATTTTGGATGGGATATTGATCATATAATACCAGCATCAAAAGCAAAAACAGAAGATGAGATAATAAAATTGAATCATTATACAAACTTGCAGCCGTTATGCAGTAAAATTAATAGAGATATTAAAAGAGATAATATATAAATTCTTTATAAGTTAAATTTATCAGCAGTTTGACACAATAAATAATCTTTATATTTATCTGGATAATCTCTCATTATTTTTTTCTTAATTTCTGGTTTTAAATAATCAAAAAATGTAATTTTAACTGTTCTGCCTTTAATATTCCAATTTGCATTTGAGTCTATTAACAATTTCAAAATATTATAATATTCAACATCATTCAATTCAATAATGGAAGAATAGAACCCTGATAATAATAATGGAGTCCAACCTTGAGTAGTATTATCTTGAAAATTTACATCAGCTCCGTTATTAATCAAAAAATTAACAATTTTTATATCAGATTCTTTATTAATAGAATATATTAAAGGAGTATATCCATCTTTATTAAAAAAATTCACATCAGCGCCTTTATTAACTAAGATTTTAACTTTTTCAAAGTCATTAGTTAAGCAAGCAGCAATTAATTGATCATTTAAATCTGGTTGATTAGAATTCTGCTCAAAATTCTTTATATGTTTCATATGTTAAATTTATCTGAGTTTTTTTTAGTTAAATATATTTCATATTGATTAGGATATTTCTTTAATATAAATTTTTTAATTTCTTCATTTTTATTTAAATAATAAATAAAATCACGAATTATATTATTACCATAATTTTGTTTAATGTTCCAATCTGAACCTGCTTTTATTAATTTTTGAATTATTGATACGAAATAATTAATGCTTGAACCAGTAAGTCCCATAGATGATAATATCAAAGCTGTTGTTCCATTTTCATCTTGAATATCTAAATTTGCTCCTGATTTTATTAATTCATCAAACACATTTTCATATCTATTTATAATAGCGAAATGCAATGCAGGTTTTCCATTTAATTGATTTGGTAAATCTAAATCTATTTGTCCAGATTTTATCATATTAATCATTTCATTTTGGCCTTTCTGATTTAAATCTTTTTGTCTTATAAGATTTAATAAATCATAAGTATGATATTGATTTTCATTAATTTTTAATTCTTCGTATAATTTGATATGTTTCATATATTTATATATTAATAAATTAATATTAATTTATTTTAATCAAGTTAAAAAAATACCTTATAGATTTTATATATAGTTGAAATTAATTTTTTAGTATGGAAATAAAAAAATTCAATGAAAATTCAAATAATATAGGAATATATGCAATAGTTACTATACCAGAAGATAAACGTCAAATAAATTTAATTGAATTGATTGCGGATGACTATTATTTAAACAATGAATTACATTCATCAAGTGTAAATGAAAAAGAATCATTAATAAATTATACTATTGAGCATTATCTTTATGATAAAGGATTATTCAAATATACATATAAATTAGTTGATGAATCTGGAGCTGAAGTAAAAATTGAAGATTTGGAAAAAAGGATAGAACTTAATAATAATACAAATAAATTTAATATATGAAATACATAAAGACATTTGAATCGAATAAGAAATTACATATGATTAATATTATTAATTTGGATAATGATTCTAAAATTATAAAAGTTACTCAAGAAGAACTTGACAAATTAATAGAATCAGAATTTACAATTCTGTATGATGATGAAGAAATAGGATATGATTCAAACCATCCAGATGAATGGAGATATGATTCTGATGAAGAAGATGATATAAAAAATTGGTTAAAGTCATATAGAAGTATGATAAAAATATATGCATTAGGTAGCAGAAATATAATAAGAGTCACAAAAGAAGAACTTAATGTATTAATAGAAGAAGATTTTCAAATATTGTATGATGATGAAGAAATAGCTCATGATCCAACATTACCAAATGAATGGAGATATGATGACGACGAAGAAGAAGAAATAAATAATTGGTTAAAATTATATAGAATATTAAAAGATCCAGAAAAAGTAAATCAAGCAATTAAATTTAACTTATGAAATATATAAAAAAATTTGAAATGAATAATAATACTGATACAGATTTTTATTTAGAAGTTACATCAGAAGTCGCATTTAGTTATTGTAATGGTAATCCGTTACCATCTACTGATCCAATTCCATTAAATACTCAAGTATTAGAATATGCATTTGGAATACCTAGTGATGGCGCAACAGACAGAGATTATGAAGAGGTAGCTGAAGATGCTTGTGAATGGTTTGATGGAACAATAGAATCAATAAAAAATAGTGTTAATGCAGTCAATGAATTTGATTATGCAAGTGAAGGTCCAGATTTTGTATTAGGAGTTAATTATGATGGTGAATCAGCAGAATTTGGTAATCTTCATGTATTTTTAAAAGATTGTAAACAAGTAAAAGTTGTTTTTGTTTATGATTGTAAAAAGGAAAAATTTTATAAACCAAATTTTTTTAAAAAACTTTATAGTACGCCTGGATTATATAATAATATAGATAAATTTAACTTATGAAATACATAAAAAAATATAAAGGGGAACCAAAAGTTGGTGATTATGTTTTGTGTATATCAAATGCTAATGATGAAGCTTTCACTCTTTATATTAATAATTCAATAGGAAAAATTATTAATATAACACCAGTTTATTCTGATGATAAAAAGACTAAATTTTATGATAACATTAAAATTAGGTATTATGATGTACCCCCAGACGAAGAAGTTGATTTATTTACAATAGATAAAAAAGACAAATCATATAAAATAACATTTCCTTCTTTTATGATTTATAATTTTTCAGAAAACAAGGAAGACATACAAATTGATATAAGAACAAATAAATTTAACATATGAAATATATAAAGAAATTTGAAAAAAAAATATTATTTAACCCAAATGATTGCAAGGTAGATGAATATATAAGATATAGACAGAATTTTTATACATTCAATGCTAAAATAATTAAAAAGGATGACTCAGTTTATTTAGTTCAAAATGATAGACACATTGTAACTATTGTGAAAGAACAAATTATGAGATATCTAACTGATTTAGAAATTGAAGAATTTACATTATCTTTAGCTGCAAATAAATTTAACATATGAAATATATAAAGAAATTTGAAAAAAAAATAGATTTACCAGATGTTGGAGATTATGTATTAATGAATAGTTATGGAATTCCTAAAGTTGTAGAATTCATAACAAATAATTATGGAATATTTATTAATTCTTATGTTGATAAACTATCTGTTAAACAAAAAATTATAGTAAGATATGAAAATATACCAGGAGACATAGATTTGTTTTTTCATGATGGTACAAGAACATTTGATCTTGATTTATTAGTGTCCTATGGTAGTACAATAGAAGAATTAAAAATGAGAATAGAATCAAACAAATTTAACTTATGAAATATATAAAGAATTTTGAATCAATTAAAGATAATCCAGAAGTAGGAGATTATATATTAGCAAAATATAACAGTAAAAATGACTTCAATACTTCTATTAATAATTTGAAAAACTTTATAAATAATACTATTGGAATTGTTCATAGTTTAGATCATATTAGAAATAGCTGTTATTTTAATATAAAATATGAAAACATACCAAAAAATATAATAAATTTTTTTGATGATGATATTAAAAGATTTAATATTGAGAGTATAGTGGAATTTGATAAAGATTTAGAACATTTAAAATTTAAAATTGAAGCAAAAAAATTTAACATATGAAATATATCAAAAAATTTGAAGATAAAAAATATGATCCAAAAGAAGGTTATTATGTATTAATGAAATCATCAATGATGAATCCTGAACTGAATGAATTTATTGATAATACTATTGGTAAAATTTTAAAAATAGAAAACAATAGAAATTATGCATCATTGACTGTTGAATATGAAAATATTCCAATGGAAATAGCAAGCTTGTTTGGATATAATAATTATGGATTTGATGAAAATAAAGGATTCAAAGATTTTTTATATAGCAGTATTGTTGATTATTCAGAAAATAAAATAGATTTAGAATATAAAATTAATGCAAGAAAATTTAACTTATGAAACACATAAAAATATTTGAAAAATACAACTCTTGGGAAGAGGATAAAAATATGTATTGGGAAGTTATATTAAAAAGACCATATTTTAATTTATCGTTAAAAAAAATAGGAGTACCAACTGATTTGATTGACGAATGGAATGATACATATGTAGATGAAGATCACATTGTGTATGTATATAAAGAAGATGTTAAACTATATGATAGGTTACGTGATGACTATGATATTATGACTCAATGGAGATTACAAACAGAAAAGGATAATAGAGACATTTCAAAATTTATGGGAAGAATTAAACTTCAGGATTTTGAGATAAATGCTGATAAATTTAATTTATAAAAAGTAAAATTTAAAATTTAATATATAATAACAGTCGTATCAACTGATTATCAATAATTAATTATTGATATAATAAATAATGATATAATTATGAAAGTTAAAGTATTAGATTTAAGCCAAATTACTAAAGAAGTAGTATTAGAAAAACTTTCTGAATCAAACACATTAGATTTAGATCAAATAGATGAATATCTTGATATATTATCTGCTATAAAGGATGGAATGATTGTTTATAATATATCAACAACTGCAGGTGATTATATATTATTTATCACAGCTAGTCAATCTAAAAAATTATTATAAATATGAAATATTTAAAAACTTTTGAAAAGAGTAAAGAAAAAGAAGATACTATATTATACAAAAATAAGGATTTTACAATTATAATAAATAATAAAAATGATAATATGACATATTACACAAATTATAGATCATGTTCTCCTATTTATGGTATGATAGATCAAATAAGAGAAAAATCAATTTTTTTAAATGATACAGAGTTAAGAAGAATTAAATTAACTGGTTATGAAAAATCTTTTGCTATGCTATCATTAGATCCACAATATTTTAAAAATAAGCTTAAATATCATTCATCTGTAATTAATGGATTTATAGGAGATGCATCAAAAGTTGAAGTTTCTAAATTACCAGATAAAGTATATTCTGAGTTAAGTGAATTTTATTTGCCTCTAATAGAAGATGTCATAAAAAAATCTGAAACAATTGGAGATATAATTGATTCTTTTAAAATTTTATATGATGATATAACTGAAAAATTGCCTATGTATATAATTGGTTCAAAATTTAACTTATAAAAAAGCATCAATTAAATTGATGCTTTTATTTATTTCCATTTTTTTATGAAATCAATTTCAGATTTTCTAAATAATATATCTAGTCTATATCCATCACAGCTAAGTATTTTTCCAACTGAATACCTAAAAATAACATTTTTGTAATGTCCTTCTGACTCAAACATTTTTTTTGCACATATTTTTAATATTTTCTTACGTTTTCTTGGTAATCTTTTTCTAATCATTTCCCAATGAGAAGGATTTGGATTTTTTGGTTTTGTATAAGAATGTTTTTTACAATAATAATTATCCTTATAATCAGTAGTATATGAAGTAGGCTTACCACATTTACAGCATTTTGTCAAAGGTTCAAATACCGTAGATGAATATGAACAATGTTTACAGTATGCATATCCATCAGTTCTATTTCTACGTTCCATTTCATGATTACAAGTTAAAATTTTTTGATATTTTTTCCAAGCATTTTCTTCAGATTCTTCCATTGTTTTTCCTTCACCTCTAATAAAGCATTCTGGATTTTTTGGAAATGCTTCAAAAAATGCTGTTTCATAACATTTCTTGCTTGACATTCCTTCTGATAATTCTTTTAAAGGATCACCAGAAAATACTTTATCAAAACTACCTGATGGTAAAACAATTCCAGATTCTCCTCCTTGACAAAAACAATTCCAATCATACTTAGAATCATATTCATTACTGCTTGACATTCTTACTTTCATATGTTTGTATATTTTAATTTATCTAATTTTTTTCTTCTAATTTCTTTTGTTGTATCAAAATAATCATTTATATTAGACATTTTTATTTCAGGAAAATCATAAAACATATGTCCATTAATTTTAATAAATCCATCATTTACATAGTTATCATCATTTTCAGTATTATAGTATTTACCTACAATAAAATAATCATTTTTTGCCTTTTTACATAGATATTTCATTATGAATTTTTTATATGAGGCAAAGATACAATAAATTATTTAATATCAAGCAATTTTTTTAATTTTATTTTTCTAATTTCTTTTACAGTATAAAAATATTTATATATTTTTGGTTCTGATGGATTATTTGTATTCATAACAAAAAATAATTTTTCAATTTTAACATAATCTTTATTATTTGTTAAATAACTATTATAATATTCACCAGAAATAATTTCTTTTGAATATGTTCTTTTACATAAATATTTCATTTGCACTTATTCATTATTGTTGTAATTTCATCTTTATCAGTAATATTATATTTCTTCAAATCTTTCATAATATTAAAAGAGAATGTATCATCAAATAATACTACATCACTTTTAAAATATTTAAAAAAACTTAAATAATCTCCACTATTTGCAATATTTTTAAGTGAATCTTTTGATATATATCTTTTGTTGAATCCCATGATTTTTATTTTTATTTTATATAATTATTAATTTATTATGTTTGATATTTAATAATATTTAACTACAATATAATGATATTAATTCTTATATATTTTTGTATATCAGATTTTTGTTGTACTTTTGTATATCATTAATTTAAAATATAAACAATATGGAATTAATTGGATTTGCAAATAAATTTTACACTCTTTGGAGTTATTCAGAAGAACCTTTGTATAGCACAGTTAATAATCAATCATATCAATATGGTATCAGACAGATATATAATTACATTAAGAATATATCTTTTGATTTAGATAAAGTTAAAGAACTTTATCCTGATGTTGTAATTGATGATGAATTAAAAGGTAAAAGTGCAAGTTGGACAACAGAGCCAAAATTTGAATACCCTGCTGAATGTTTTCATTTTGGTAAATACCAGGGACAACTTATCAGTGAGTGTAAAGACCAATCTTATCTGATTTGGTACTATGAAAATGGTTTGTATGATGAACGTCTTACTATAACAAAAAATAGATTAGTTGAATTAGGATGTGGTTTTTATGATGATATGATATTTTCATCTATAGAATTACTTAATCAGTATACTGAAAGAATAACTAAACAAGCGGAACTTTCAAAGATTATTTGTGAAACTTATGATAAATATAAAACACCTGGTATTTTTTCATATGATTTTAATCATTCTTTAAACAGTGAAGGAAATTATGCAGATGCTTCATTTGATTTTCATTTCAATGAATATTCTGAACAATATTATTCTGGATATAATTTTGGATTACCTTTAATGAATGGTAAGGCTAAAAGAATTAAAAACAAAGTTCTTGAAATGGAGGTTGTTACAGTAGAAAATGATGAACTTGACTATAAATATTTTAAAGTATTAAGCCTTAAATCAGTAAAAAATATATAAATGAATATAATTAAAAAAGTAATAAAAAATATTATCAGAGAATTTAAACCAGTGTATACTCAAGTGGTAACTGATGTTCCTGATGAACAATATTATGAATATAAATGTTATAAAAACGACAAATATACTCATACTGTGAATATGCATTATTTCACAAATGAACAGATTAATGAATTTAAAGATATTCAAGAACAAATAAGTAATCAGCAAAAAGAAACATTAAACAAAAAAATACAGAATATAAAAAATAATAATCATTATGAAAATTAATAATGAAGAGGAATATATTGAAGCAAAAGAATCAATTAGAGAATATGAAAAAATAAATGATATTATATTTCCATATAATATCCATGTAGGCGATACAGTTGCTTATGTTTCTAACAGTAAAAGATTTGGAAATGAACTTATAAACGTAAAAGTAACTGAAAGTTTTCTTAGCGATCTTATTAAATATGAAGGTATTGAAAATTTTCATCAATTTAGAATAGTAAAAAAATACGATGAATGATCCTAAATTTAAAAAAGGTGATAAATGTATATATGTATATCGAATTTTAGAAGATGATAAATTTTTATCTATTCTTGATTATGATATGACAATTTCAGATAATCCATGGTTTTATGAACAATATAATATATGGTATTATCCTATAAAAGGAAAGGCGAATGATTGTCCTGAATATTTTCTTAGAATTTGGGAAAATGATATTGATATGTTTTATGATGAATAAAAAAATATAAAATGAATAAAGAAGAATTAATACAAGTGTTTGAAGACACAAAATTACACAGTGAATGTATGTTGAAATCAGAAACTACTATACATTCATTTGATGATAGATTAATGCCAGATATTAGCATTCCTTGTCATGAAAACATACAAGTTATAAATTCTGATAGTGTATCTGCAGTTACAGAATATAGTAAATTAGGAAAAACTTGTGTTCTTAATATGGCATCATTTAAACGTCCAGGTGGAGGAGTTGCAAAAGGGTCCAAAGCACAGGAAGAATGCTTATTTAGATGCTCAAATTTGATTCATTTAATTAATACTGATAATTATCCATTGAATGATGATAACGCATTATACACTAAAGATGCCACATTTTTCAAGGATGTATATTATAATTATATGAATGACGTTCAATCTGATGTTGTAACTATTGCAGCATTAAATCTTAGAAATGTTGATATTAATAGTCATTCTGATACAATAACAAGTGAAAATATATCATCAATAAATTCTGATGGAATAACAATATCAAATTGGGATTATGAACAACTTACTAAGGAAAAAATAAGATTGATGTTATCACTTGCAATTAAAAATGATGTTGATATTATAATTTTAGGCTCATTCGGATGTGGAGTTTTCAAAAATGATCCTGAAAAAATGGCTAAAATATTCAAGAAATTATTAGTAAATGAAGGATATTCTAAATATTTTGAAAAAGTAATATTTGCGATTATCAATGACAATAACTCAGTAGGTAATAATTATGAAATTTTCAAAAATGTTTTTAGTGATTATAATTTAATTTAATTTAATATTATGAAAAATGCATTAAGTTTATTGCAGTCAAAAGCATTAGTAGACACTATTAACATGTTATATGATGATGGTGATTTAGCTATAATTTTACCAGAATTATATAACTTATACACAACTAATGATGGTCATAAAAATAATTATTACCACACATTAGGAGTACTTAATAATGTAATTAAATATGACAATGATAACTTAAAAATGAAAATTGTTGCATTATTACATGATATTGGAAAGATTTCTGTTAGATCTAAAAATGATGATGGAAATTGGACATTTCATGATCATGAAAATGTAGGAGCAAAAATGGTTAAAAAAATCTTGAAAAGATTTAATATAACCAATAAGAAAACTATTGATTATGTTTACAGAATGGTTAAATATCATGGTAGAGTAAAAATGCACAGAGATGTAACAGAATCAGCTATAAGAAGGCTTGACGTGGAAGTTGGACCTGATATAGTATTAGAGTTGATTGAGTTCTGTAAGTGTGACATAACCACTAAATATGAAGATAAAAGACAACGTATTGTTTCAGGATTAGATGAAATAAAAAAAAGAATATTAGAAGTTCGTAACAAAGACAATGAATCTAAATGGCGTTCTCCAATAACAGGAATTATAATAATGAAAATGTTAGGAATAACTACTGGTAGAATGGTTGGAGATATAAAGAAAGTAACTGATGAAAAAATAAAATCAGGTGAATGGACTGAAGATGATGCTATTAAATACATTGAAACATTTAAGATATAATATGTAGTGCAAAATAGCACGCTTGATACCCAAAAAAGGATAAACAATTAAACTCAAGAGGTCCTGTAAAATCAGGCATATTTAGAAAAAGATAATACTTATGTATTATCTTTTTTGTTTTTGTATAATTAAATAATAATATATAAAAATAAAAAATGCATAAAGTATTAATAACAGGAGGTGCTGGATTTGTAGGAACTAATCTTATTAAATATTTAAAGAAAAATTATAAAGACATAGAAATATCATCATTAGATAATTACTTCACAGGAAAAAAAGAAAACCATGTAGATGAAGTCATATATTACGAAGGTAATACATGGAATGCACCTGAAATATTTAAAGATAAAAAATTTGATACAGTATTTCATTTTGGAGAATATTCAAGAATTGTAAAATCATTTGATGATATTAAATATGTAGAAAAAACAATTTTATATGGCACTCCAATAATAATGGAATTATGTAGAGAATGGAATGCAAAATTAATATATTCTGCTTCATCATCAAAATTTGGAAATAATGGAGAAAATGAAAATTTAGCTCCATATTCATGGATGAAATCAAAGATTGTTGAACTTATCAAAAATTATAATAATTGGTATAATTTACAATATGAAATTTGCTATTTTTTTAACGTGTATGGTGAATGTCAAATAATGACAGGTGATTATGCTACTGTAATAGGTATATTTGAGCATCAATATATAGAAGGTAGCAAATGTACAGTTGTTGAACCAGGTACTCAGAGCAGAGACTTTACACACATTGAGGACATTGTTAGAGGAGTAGTATTATCATCATTTACAAATATGAATCATGAATGGTATTTAAGGTCTGGAATAAATACTAACATTATTGATGTCGCTAAAATGTTTGGAGAATTTAAATTTGTATCTAAAAGAAAAGGTGAGAGATATACATCAGAAGAATTTGAGAATGATACTGAAAGTGAATTAAAATGGATACCAGAACATAAATTAGAAGATTGGATAGAATTAATAAAAAACAAAAAGAGAGATTAAAAATCTCTCTTTTTGTTATAATGCACCTTCTGATTTCATATCATCTTCTAATTTTAAAATTCTTTCTTCAAGAGCTTCTTTTTTATCTTTCCACATAAATGACACTTCATTGTAGAATGCTAAATTCCATAGTCTATCTGGATATTTCCATTCTGAATGACGTTTTAGTCTATCAATTAGAGAATAATAATCAGAACTATACGTTTCTGATACATTTTTGTTTGAATTATTTTCCATTATTTTCAATTATTATTTAGTTACTCTAACAATTGTATATTTCTCAGAAAAATCTCCGTTATCATGTTTAGTTTTTTCAACTTCAAATTCTCCTTTATTCAAAGAATTTAAGTATTTATGAAAATTTGATTCACTACCTTTTGAATTTTTACCTGTATAGCCAATAAGGTTAAATTCTTTTCTTTCTTCTTCATTTAAAAAGTTTAAATTATCGTAAAATGAAGATAAATATCCACTATTTGTAACTATTTTATGAATTTCTATTGCCATAATAATATTAATTAATTTCACATATATTTAATTCAGAATTTACCTTTTCAACAAAAATAAGAATTTTTTCAACTACTTTATTCATTGATTTTACATTACATTTACGAAATTTAGAATTTAATCTTTCTCTGTTTGATGAATCTTTTTGATGTAAAGAGCATTCAAATACTTCGACTTCACCAGATTGTTCAATATTAAATCTTAAATAATTGGAATTTTGAAGATATCCATAATGCCAATTTTCATTTTTATCAAATGATATAGTCAATATAATAGTATCATTTCCCATGCAAGCATTTGATACATTAAGATATTCTACCTTATCAGTTAATTCTTTACGTAAAAATTCAATCGCATCAATTTGTTTTAAATTTTCATTATTGAAGATTCTCATATCTTTATAAATTTTAATGATTAATTTGTACTACAAAAGTACAAATAATTATTCATTATACCAAATATATTTAATTTTTTTCTTTTGTTAAATCAATTTTTAATTTGATTTTTTTATTATACATAGCATTAAATATTTCCTCATGTGAAAAATTCATTAGGCAAATATTCATACTATCATCAGATAATTCATTATCTTTTACTATAATATCTTCTCCTAATTTATTTTTTCCAATTTTTTTAACTTCAATTTTAGGACGTGGATAAATAAGAGTTTCCGGTTTTTTATATTCATGTAATCCGACAACTATCTCTCTTGATCTTATTTTATCAGTAAATATTTCATCATTCATAACTGAAATACCATCATTTATTTTAGATAAAAATTCTTTATCATTTTCATGAACATAAATATGAAAAATATTAACCATAGTTGATATAACATCTTTATCTGTTGCCTCATATTTCATTGTCTTACAATTCATCAGAAATTTCTTATAACCTTTTTCAATCAAAAAATTTTCAAATGCTATCATCTTCTATTATATTACCTAAATTATCTAATTTTGTTTTTCTAACATATTGAACACACTCATCATAATATCTTTTACAATCACGATTATAATAAGTTTCTACGTTCTGCTGTCCTTTCTCATTTGCATCTTTAACAACAGATTGTAAGCATTCACCACAACAATAGCTCCACAATGTACTCATTCTAGTATCATCTCCAAGAAAAACTGAAAATTCTTGATTATTTACTTTGCAGTTATTACATAATGTTGAACCTTTCCCTGTATAGCCTACTATGACATGACTGAAAAGTTTATAATATTCATTTTTGTCTGGCTTTTTCATTTTATTTTTTTAATAATTTTAATTTTTTCTTTCTCAAAAAATTTTCAATATTTTTATCAAGTTTTTCTTTACTTACTAAAATACTACCTTTACCTTGAGTATAATCACAACAATCAATCCAATATTCAAATGTTATACCATCATCGTAAATATCAGTATGAGTAATAACTGAATAATTACCAAAATTACTATATTTATCTAATAATTCTGTAGCTAATTCTAAATATTGTTCTGTGATAGAATCAGCTTTATCTATTAAAACTTCTCTTTTTTTGTATATTACGTCATAAATCATGATTCTGATATTTCTGAAATTAGCCAATTCATAAAATCTAACTCAGTTAAAAAAACTAAAATGGAATTCTCATCATAAGGAAAATCACACATAACACTTGAGCCAGAGATATTTTTTTCTATTTTTATATCATCTGATGTAAAAATAATTTTTATTTGTGTAGTCTCACCTTCTTCATAATCATTCCATCCATATGTTGCTTCAATAATATTATCATATATCACATCATATTCCAATATTGGTCCAGTTTCACTACCATTATGATAATATTCTGAATTGACTTTTTCTTCTTTATCAAATAAAGCAATAGAGTTTAACATTACATCTGTTACATTCATAATATATAATATTTTAAAATTATAAGAATACAAAGATAGTTATTTAAAATGATGTAGCCTAATATAGTATTAATTTTTAGAAAATCAATTTAATATATATAGTCATATGAAATACTTGAAATGCTTTGAAGATTTATCAAATAGTGATTATAAGAAAGGTGATTATGTTTTATTAGATTTAGATAAAATTAGATATAATAATAATGAGAGTGGTGACGTAGATGTAGATGAAAATGGTGATCCTACGCCATTTGATAAATATGCATTAATAAATGAAATTACAGTTGAATTGAATAATGGTCAATTTCTATATAATGTCATATTTTATAATTATAATAAAGAAATAAATAATTCATATGGAGTTCAATCAGATGAAATAATAAGAAAACTAAACTCAAGTGAGATAGAAGTTTTTAATAGAAAAAAAGATGCATTAAAATATAACATATGAAATATATCAAAAAATTTGAAAATAGATTTACTAACATATTTAAATCTTCTGATGTGAATATGTGGGATGAATATTTAGAAAACGAATTGGAAAATGATCATAGATTTAGTAAACTTTTTCAATCTGTACATATTGGAAATCTTAAAAGATTTGAATATTTATTACCAAAATATCTAGATAAAATAAATGATATTTATGATGGACAAAATATATTAATTAAGGTTATAATAGAAGATGTTGATTTATATGAACAAAAGAAGATGATTGAATTATTGTTAGATAACGGAATTGATTATAATTTTAAGTTTGAAGGTAAAACATTTTATGATTTTATGATTGATGAAAAATTAAAAAAATGGTTTGATAAAAAATATCCAGAAATAGTAAAAGAACTTAATTTAAATAAAAATGCAAATAAATTTAATTTATGAAATATATAAAAAAATTTGAAAAAACAAATAGAGATATAAAAAAAGGAGATTATGCTAAGTTAAATTTTCAAACACTTAATTCAGAATTAAATAGTTTTTTTAGAAATAATTTTTGTAAAATTATTGAAACAAATGGATATAGTCCAATATGGTTTAAATTTGGATTTCAATACATACCAGATGAACTTGTAGAATTTTTTAATAAGCAAGGTAAATATTATGTATATCATATACAATTGAGTACTGATGATGTAGTAGATTATGCTAGAACAATTGAAGATTTAGAACTAAAATTATCAACAAAAAAATTTAATTTATGAAATATTTAAAACAATTTGAATTGATAAATTTTTATGATGAAAAAGACATATTTAGATATCTTTATCACTCAGATTTACCAAAAATAAAAGAATTAGTATCTGAGATACCTAATATTAATCTTAATATTAAAGATAAAAATGGCGATACTCCTTTGATATATTCTATAAGATTTAGTTTATTTACAATATTTAAATTTTTAATTGAATCAGGAGCAGATATTAATTATACTGATACATTTGGAAATACACCACTAATACTAGCTGGAAGAAATAAAAAAGAAGAAATGACACAATATTTAATTGAATCAGGCGCTGATTTAGATATCAGAAATAATGATGGTGAAACAGTATTAATTATGTGTTCTAACTATAAAGATAAAAAGGCATTTAAAATAATTAAAATGCTGATTGAAAATGACGCTGATTGGAATGTATCTGATGATTTAGGTAATACATTTATTGAATATTTATATCCTTTGTATAAAAAAGAAATCATAGAAAAATATCCTGATAAATATAGTAATTTTTTAATGATTAAAAATGCAAATAAATTTAACATATGAAATATATAAAAGAAATGAATACTTGGTTTAATAAATCAAAAGAAGGAGATTCAATAGTTTCAAGAATTTTTGATATTGTAAAAGAAGAAAATATTAAAATTTCACATAACGGAGGATATACAATAGAAATAGATGATTATATATATTCTTTTTCACATATAGGCATTTACTCTGTTGGTAAATATAATAAATCACAGAGAATAATATCAGGTGAATATAAAGGAATTATAACTGGACATCCTATATCAAATCATGAGTTTTCTAATAAATTATGGAAAGAATTGATAAAAATATATGACAATCAACAAAAAAATGTAGATGAAGATTTAGATATTCTTAATCCTGTGACACGTTCTTCAAAAAAATTTAACATATGAAATACATAAAGAAATTTGAAAGTGAAAGAGACGATTATATAAGAGATGTTAGAAATATTCAAAAAAAGGCTGATAACGATATAAAAAAAGCATATAAGGTCATGAAGAAATATATATTATTTCATGATGTGAAGAAATTTATTGAATCTGGTATATATTTCATATTAGAAAAAGATAGAATAGAAGCTTGCTATGATCACACAAATCTTTTTATAGTAACAAAGAAATTATATACATATAATTTAAATACAGATAAATTAAAAAATAATAAAAAACAAGGAATGTATTATAATTTATCAGAAACTAGTCTTAGTTATATAATGAAAGATTCGGATGATTTACAAGAATTATTAGATTGCCTGCCTTCACTAAAAAATGTAAATAAATTTAACTTATGAAATATATAAAATCATTTGAAAATAATTTTACTGACATATTTAAAAAAAGAAAAAAATTACCTATTGAGGTTATTAATTTTAGTGAAATATTAACTAAAACTATAGAAAAAGCTATAGATAATGATTGGGATGTTTATTCAAATATATATGGAATTAATAATAAAAAGTATTACGATATAATAAGTATTTTTGTTGATCCACATGATTTAGATGACGCAGCAGAAGTTGTAGAGTTACATTATAATCTTAGTAGAAATGCAATTCTTTATTGTTATCATCCAAAAATGAATTTCATGGAAAATATTCAAAATTTTTTATCTGATATTATACGCAATAGTTCATGTGAAGATATATCGGTAAAGAATGATAATAGATATTGGATTCCATTAGATAAATTACCTGAAATAATAAATAAAATAAATGATACAAATTTCGAATTGTTTAAAATGACAAATAAATTTAACTTATGAAATACTTAAAACGGTTTGAAAGTATAGTAGAAGTACTAAAGTATAATGATAAAGGACTTAGCTTACTACCAGAGTTACCAGATACAGCAAAAGAATTATATTGTTATCATAATCACTTGGTCAGGTTACCAAAATTACCAAGTTCATTAGAAATATTGTCATGTTTTGGTAATGATTTGCGTGAACTACCTACTTTACCATATACAATAAAAAAAATATTTTGTTATTCAAATAATTTATCTGAATTGCCAGTATTACCTTATTCATTAGAAATTTTGAATTGTTGTGATAATAATTTAACTGAGTTACCAATTCTTCCAGAGTCACTAACACTATTAGTATGCACTGGAAATAAATTACCCTATAATAATTTGTATGAATACAAAAAATGGCAAGAAATAAATATGCCTGATGTTTCGATGTCTAAAAAATTCAACTTATAATATGAAATACATAAAAACTTTTGAATATAAAAAGAAAAAATATTATACTATTGAAAATGAATTAATTGATGCTGTATATAATAATCAGTATTCTAAAGTTAAAAGATTATTAGATTCTGGATTTGATATTAATAGTACAGTAGTTGGAGAAAAAAATAATGCATTATTATATGCTTCGTATAAAGGATATTGGAGTATTTTATATCTATTATTAAAATATAATCCTGATTGGTATGTAAAAGATGATAGTAAAACAGATTTTATTCAATTGATAGAGGAACATTTATATGGAGATAAAGTAATAGAAAAAATAAGAAAAAAATATTCAGAAAAATATGAAGAGTATTTAATGAAAAAAAACATAGAAAAATTTAATTTATAATTATGAAAATTCAAAAATTCGATGAGCATCATTTTACTACATTTAATGGAGAAATGTTATTAGCAGGTAAATCTAAATATCCAGTAGGCACTAAAATCAAATTTAAAGATGAAGGTGAATACTTAACTGGCACTTTGACACATCCATTTGGTTATTGTAATGGTGATGTTGGAGTGTATTTAGATCAAAAAGGAAAGTATGTGGATGATAGATTGTGCTTAAAAAATAGAGAATATATAGTAATTGATGATGATGTTGAAGAATATATGAAAGATAATACATTTAAAACAGATATAAAAAAATTCAATTTATAAGTGAAATAGCTTATAATGCGTATTTATAAGTGAAATAGCTTATAACAAAAAAATCCTATCTGATTTTTCAATTAGATAGGATTTTTTTTATATTGCTTGAGAATACAGCATTATAGAGAAGAACTTTAGAAACTATTATTTTTTCTGCTTCTTTTCCACCAATCTTTTGAATTGGTACTCCTCCAATGACGGTCAATTAGATTCACCACTCCTTTTGTTGTTAGATACTCTCTTAATAATCATTACTCATCTAGAATGCCTTCCAGATTAAATCTTGCGGATTTAGAGAACTTTCTTAAAAATCATGTTAGACTTGGGGTCTTTCACGGCTATAACGAATTTCTTCTCATAACTAGTAGTCACCTATCTCCAACAACAGTCGAACTCTTTTCCTTTATTTGTTTATTTTAATTTTGCATTAAATTTGCAGTTAAAGTTTGTTTTGTGGATGATGAAAGTAGTGGTTCGACAACCAGATTCTCCATCTTTTGAACGGAGCTATACTAAACTACTCTCTGAGATATCCCTACCTCCATATTTTAAGTTAACTAAGACACTCTCATATCCTTTGGTAAAGATAGGGTAACCTTAATAACAGCACCACCTGTACATTGGATTACAATCTTATTTACCTTTCGGTTTTAAGCCAACTTTTATATTGGATAACGCAATTACACAACTGGAAATCGTGTTTCTTGCAATAATCCTTCAGGTTATTCTTATTGATGTTCCCATCTCACTTAGACTACCCACATAGCCCTTGCATTAAACCACTTTCTCTATAGTGTTACCCTCGATAATTAAGGTTTAATGATATCCTGATTGTCTGCTCGAACACTAAATGAATATTACTAACAAATTTTTATAACTAATAACTATTATTCACATAATTGAATGTTTTATATAAACTCACCGAAGTAAGTTTATTTACGAACAATTATATGTCAAACTATTAGCCTAATAATCTGTTAAATAATAAATCATTTGATGTCGCAAATATATAGAAACAACTACATATTCACTTTATCCTACTTTCGTAGTTTATTTAATGACTACAGACAGCCAAATATTTTCAATTTTACAAAGAACGCTTTTAAATAAAAAACAAACATTTAGATTATAGTAAATTTTTATACTATCATTTCTTAACTAAAAGAATTTAGATCTAATAAAAGGAACTAACCTCTTAAACTTGTAAATTAACCATTTTCATAGTTATATTTACTAATAAATCTAAATGTATTGTTTCTTGTTGTTTTTCAAGTACTTTTACTTGAAAATGACACAAATCTATTTCAGTCCTTTTGTTCTTCACAGAACTTTTTTCAGTGGAACAATAAACATTATTATGTTCATTATATTTACTTTTGTAATATCAATCCTTGAATCTTTATTACTTCTGCAATATTTACTTCTGCAATATTAATCATACACTTTTGCAAGCTTCAAGTTGGCTTTTGCCTTTGATTATTTTTATTGCTTTTTCAATTATTAATGTCTAAGTGTGTTTATTTGCACTATCTCCTTTTGCAAGCTTCAAGGTGGTTTCTGTACCATTAGATTTTTAGTTGGTTATACAACATTTACTGTCATGATATTAATAATTACTCATACCATCAATAAAGTTGGTTATCATAGATTATTTTTCACTTTTTCAATTATTAATATCTAAGTATGATCAATTACACTTAATCCTTTTGCAAGCTTCAAGGTGGTTTTTATCTAATTAGATATTAAATTGTATAAGCAAGATAATTAATATATAAGTTGTGTTCATTTGCACTATCATCCTCTTGCAAGCTTCAAGGTGGTTTTTGTACCATTATATTTTCATTGCTTCAATCTGAAATTTGATTTGTTTCATTATTGTAGTTCAAAATTACAAAAAGTTTTTTGTTTTACCAAATATTTAATGTTAAAGTTTTGAACTTTTTTTATCAAGTACTCTTACTTGAATGAGTATTAAAAAATAAAATCATTTATAAGTTCTTTTATCTTCTCAGATTAGAAAAAATAAACTTTAAATCATATTTATTCTTGTAACTTTACAAATCTGCGAAATGTATTATTATAAATCTAAGAGTGTTCATTTGCACTATCTCCTTTTGCAAGCTTCAAGGTGGTTTTTATACCATTAGATTATCCATTAAATATGAATTGTGATTTTCTTTTTTATTATAGTGTGAAATTACAAAAAGTTTTTTGTTTTACCAAATATTTAATGTTAAAGTTTCAAACTATTTTCAAGTACTCCTACTTGATTTTTTATTCAAGGAATTTTAATTAAACAATTTTTTTAAATATCATATTAAAATTAACTACTCTTTTTCAAGAGATTTAAATTAATTTTTTTACAATTATCAAATTTTATAAGATAATCAAAACTCTCTTGTTTTGGTTATGAATATCAATAGTGGAACTTACTTAAAACCGAAGTTTGTTTTTCAGTGTTGAAATCAATATTCATAGTGAAGATAGATGGAGTTGAACCCAGTGTCAGTAACACTTGCCTTCTGCACAATTTGAATCGTGCTGCACCCTGTGTGCTTATCTTCATCATTTTTTATAATTTAATCAATAGTCAGTTCTTGTAGTGAAAGTAATAGCAGTCAGTCACATATCATCTAACATTAGGATTTATAATATTCCAAATTTAATTCAAATATTGTATTTCCACGGTGTAGTTACTATTTACATTTATAACAAGATAAGTTCTACATAACTTATATATCTACTTCAACGGATATTTATCTTTGATAGTTTTTTTATTGTATAAGATTACAATCTTATCATTAATTCACCATTCACACTTTCAGATTCATCTTTTTTAATACATCTTCTTATAAATATATTATTAGATAAGTTACTAATGCTGATATTTCTTGTTTAAATCTGATTTTTTGATTTAAATTATTGTAGTTCAAAATTACAAAAAGTTTTCTGTTTTGCCAAATATTTTTGTTATTTTTTATACATTTTCTCAAGTACTTTTACAAGAGATTTTTTTAAAATCAAATCATTTTCAGTTCTTTTATCTTCACAGATTAGAAACAATAAATTTTCATTTATTATATTTACTTTTTAAATTCTGTATTTTATTTTTCACTATAAAAAATTACTTAAAAATAGTGAGTTTTTTATTACAAAATTTAATTAATCTAAGTGTGTTCATTTGCACTATCATCCTCTTGCAAGCTTTAAGGTGGTTTCTATACCATTAGATTTTTTTCAATCTGAAATTTGATTTGTTTTTATTGTAGTTCAAAATTACAAAAAGTTTTTTGTTTTACCAAATATTTAATGTTAAAGTTTTGAACTTTTTTTATCATTTTAAATTATGATTTTTTACAATCACTTTTCATTTGATATTGTAGTGCAAAATTACAAAAAGTTTTTTGTTTTACCAAATATTTAATGTTAAAGTTTTGAACTTTATTTTCAAGTACTCTTACTTGATGTTTTTGTTTTGTTTGTAGTACAAAAGTATAAAAAGTTTTTGAAACTACCAAACATTTATAGATAAATTTTAAAATATTTTCAAATTTGAATATTTCTATTCCAAGGACGACCTATATTTCTATCACTTTTTGTTTTATGTTTTATAATTTTTTCAGATTCATCTAAATCTTCAAACCCATTATAATATTTACATAAATCATTCAATGAATAGAACACTAGTATATTATTAGTAATAGCAAATTCTACTTCATTGTCTGCTCCACTTGAATCTCCTGGTAATCTTAAAATGCAATCACACACTGGAATCCATTCAAAGTCCAATTTTAACCAATCTTCATATGGTCTTGGATGAGCCATATGCTGAAAATGTGAATATAATGGAGTAAATGGTACAAATCCTTTATTCATCAATTCATCTGCAGTATCCATTTGTGTTTTTACATTAACTGCAACATCACCTTTTGTATATGGTGAAGCTATATAAACTTTAATCATATTTTTATTTCTTTTTTTTAATATATATGGTATCATGAAAAATATAAAAAGTTTTGATAGATTTAATGAAAATGTACTAACTGATGGATTTACACCAGAAAATGCAAGATATAATGCAGGAATAAAAGCAAATAAAATAATAGATAATCTTAAAAATTTATTGTTGCCAATAGGAAAATTAACAGAACAAGTTGTTACTAAGTCAATTGATTCAATAAATTCACTAAATAGAATAATTAATGACGAAATTATTGATGATAATGCAATGATAACTCAATTAAAAAAATCAGATCCTACAGATACAATATTCAATGTTATAAAAAATATTGAAGTTAATCCAAATGGTATAAATAGATCTACAAATAAATACTCAGCAACAATAAATTCGTTATGGTTAGGAGGGAAAAAATATGATTTAATAGTAAAGCCATTATCATTTTGGTTGAATATGGCAAAAAAGGATAGAGAAACTGAAAATAAAATATCTAATCAGCTATGTGGTTGGATTAATAGTAATATAAATTTAACAATTGAATCATTAAAAAAAATAACACACAAATGAATAAAACAATTAAAATAATATTAATAATTTTGGCTGTTTTGTCTTTAATATTTATAGTTTATAAAATTGCAACTATTAAAGATAAGTCATTTAGTAAAATTGAAATTACTAATTATCATCACATATATAACTTAACAAACAAACCATATTTAGATACAATAGTAGAATCAGGATTACTATCTCTAAAAATTGATACCGTTACAGTTATAATAAAAAATATCGAATTGAAATCAACAGTAATTAATAATGAGGACATTGAACTAAAAGCATATATAGTTGATTCTAATGGAATATATTACATATTTATTGGTGATTATAATAGAAGTGAAAATATTCGCATATTATCTCATGAATTGATTCATTTAAAACAATATTATGATAAAACTTTATTTATTAGTAGAACAGGAGTTTATTATTGGTTGAATGAATCTATTGATATATCAGACATTGATTATAATCAAAGACCTTGGGAAATAGAAGCATTTGATGGAGAATCAGTTAACTCTAATAATATGAAGAAAATTTTATATAAATGAGTTATAAATTGAATTTTTTAGAATCATTAGTTATATTATAAATCTCAGGAGTAGTAAATTTGTTTGGAAAAAAAAGTTTATCAGATCCGTCATCTTTATCATTAATAACATATCCATTTTCAGTTTTAATTGAAATTAAATCACCTTTTCCTATTGTATCAACATCTAAATAATATCTATGTCCATTATTTTCTGAATACTTCACAATAGAATTTATAATAAATATATCACCTTCTTTTAAATAGTTAGACTGGTGACCTACATATATAATTTTATCTCCTATTTTTAAATCATTTAAATATTCAGGAGTATAATTTTTTATTTCAAATATTTTAAATTTTGTTATCATATATTGAATTTTTTTGAATTTGATAAATATTCCAAATCTGATTTTTTATCAGATAGAAATTTTATTTCTGTCCTGGTTACAGTTACTGAATTTTCATATTTTTTATTTGGATCATTATCGTGACATTGTATTTGAAATGAATGTTTTAAATTATCTGGAATATAATCATATTGAATAACATAATTATCAAAACGTTCTCTTATATTTAGAATATCTATTATCTGTCCAACATTAGATGATGTAAAATCACTTAACATAGGAAATGATTCACTTTCACAAATAACGTAATCTCCTATTTTATAATCTTTAACTAATATTTTTTTAGTTTTTGGCGATTTTTTTATTGTTTCATATAGTTTAAATTTAGTTATCATACATTGAATTTATTTGTTTGCTTAATTAATTCCAATTTGTCTTCTAATATTTTTTTAACAGATGAATATTTAAATACATCTTTTTTATCAATCCAAAAACCATCTTCATGATAATAATCTTTAAAATCAATTTTATATTGAGTTTTGCTTTTGTTTATTATTTGAAAAATATTATTACTTATTTTTGTTTTATATTGAATATCATAATTTATACCTTTAAGAACAGGTATAACGTAATATCCAATAGGTATTTCAATATCTTTAACAACGAATTCAAATGTTTTTATATATTTCATAATTTATATTTATATTTTTTAACACCATATATATTAATATATATTTGAAAAAAATTATCATGAAAAACTTATCAATATTATTAGTCTTTTTGTTTTTATCAATATTATCTTTTTCTCAAAGGACAAATGTTATAGTTAAAAATGATATCTATACAGTATCATATAATGAAGTGTATAAACAGCCTAATTGGGTCATTTACTATATAACTAATGAATCAAAAAATGTATCAAGAGCAGGAATGAATTTTTATGAAGTACCAGGTATAATCACATCAACGAATGCTGATTATGTTCATAACGTATGGGATAAAGGACATTTAGCTCCTGCTGCAACATTTTCTGATACAAAAAATCATTTATATGAAACTTTTTCATACCTTAATTGTTCGTTACAACGTGATTCATTAAATAGAGTAACTTGGGAACATTTAGAGAATTATGAAAGAACTATATTATTTAAAACTTATAAAAAATTGACAGTAAAAGTAGTTTTAGATTTTTCTGGTAAAATTATTATACTTAAATCTGGTGCTCATGTACCTAATGGATTTTACAAACAAATAATTACTCCCACAAATGATACATTAACATATTATTTTCCTAACTCTGTTCTACCTCATGATTTTTATTTTTATAGAATAAAAAATATAAAAATATAAAAACAAAAAAGTCCAAGTAATTTACTTGGACTTTTTATATAAATAAAATAACAATCTTATTTTTTTATATATAATATAAACAACAAAACACTACAATTATATATGTTAAGATATGATGATTATAATAAATTAAATGAGGCTTTCTTTCATCGAAGTAAAGATGAGTTAGAAAACCTCATACATTCTTTTAAAAGTTTGATTATAAATTTAAAACAATCAATAGACAAAAAATATACTTTAGATTTCTATAAAAATCAAATCAAAGAAGATTTAGAATCATATAAGAAAAGTCTATTGAACAATTATAATAAAACAACAATTATTAAATTTAAGGATTTATTCAAAGATTTTTTAAATAATGTTGATAACGATATAATTAGGCACATGAGATTAAATAAATTTGCGAATGATATATTAAAAATATATTCAATTAACAATTCATTTGATATTAATATAAAGAATGTAGATAGTGTTTTTAAAGCATATGCTGATAACGTAGATCGATATATAGACAGTACATATGAATTTTTTTATGACAAAATAGAGACTGACAAATCATATGAGCCTTATAATAAGATAGATATAAAAATAAATAAAGTTCCTCTTGATGAATATCAAAAAACTAAATATAAATATCAAATAGAGTTATTAAAATTACAGGAATGGATTACATACAATAACAAAAAGGTATTAATAATATTTGAAGGTAGAGATGCTGCAGGAAAAGGATCTGCAATTAGAAATATTACTAGGTTTCTTGATCCAAAACATTATAGAGTACAAACATTTGGTATTCCGTCAGAAGAAGAAAGTGATAATTGGTTTGAAAGATATGAAAAAGTTTTACCAAAAAATGGTGAAATTGTTTTCTTTGATAGATCTTGGTATACAAGAGGTTACGTTGAACCAGTGATGAAATATTCAACAGATGATAAATACAATAAATTCATGAAAGAAGTTAATAACTTTGAGGATAAATTAATTGATGATGATATTATACTTATAAAAATATGGTTCTCTATATCTCAGGATGTTCAAAAAATGAGATTTGAATTAAGAAAATCCAATCCATTGAAATATTGGAAATTTAGTAAGAATGATGAGCAAACGTTAGATAAGTGGGATGAGTTCACTAAATACATAAATGACATTTTCAAAAAAACAAATACAAAAGAATCACCTTGGATAATAATAGATGCTGACGATGAGAATTATTCAAGATTAGAATCATTTAACAGTATAATAAAAACTATTGAAAAAGATAAAGATAATACTAAAGAAGGCGGAATAAAAGTTGTATTTGAAGATATTGATGGACCTCTTATTCCTTATGATAAAACATCTGATACTGATTATCATAAATTTTTTAATGATCCAGAAAAATGGAGTAAAACTGCAATGAGCAATTTAAACAAAATAATAGAAAAAACAGATGCAAAAGTTGTATTATCATCTTCATATAGAGATGATAAACCTTTAAGTGAGATTGAAAAAATGATGAAAGATGCAGGGTTTAAATATAAAATTTATGATGTTGTTCCAAATGACAAATCAAAAAAACGTGGTTCTGATATAAAAGATTGGTTGAAGAACAACAAATTTGTTAGCAATTTTATAATTATTGACGATAATAAGCATGACTTATATGATGTGTTCAGTAAAAAACATATTGTTAAAACTACTCATGAATTAGGTATAACAGATAGTATTGTTGATGAAGCTATTGAAAAATTAAATACCAAGTAATATTATGAGATATATAAAAACATATGAAAGTATTGAAACTTCATCAGATAATAAGATATTCATTATTTTTCTAAATAGTTTTATAACATCATTAGATTATAATATGAAATCAAATCATTCAAGTTCAAATTTAGAATATGATTTTTATTACTACAGTTCAAAATCTGAAAGATCAAAAAAATTATCAATTAGTACTGAGATAGAAGGAGATGATTTATTCATTAGTATATATAATGAGATGTTTAATATTATTGAAGAATATTTAGAAACTATTTATGGATTAAATTTAATAACATTTGAATCTCGTACATACAACTTTGAAATAAAAGGAAATATATATGATGTAATGAGTCAGATAACAAAAGAAGATTTTTATTTAAAAAGAGAATCAAATAAATTTAACATATGAAATATATAAAAACGTTTGAATCTAAAGGAATAGATTTATTCAAGGCTATCATAAATGACGATGAAAAATTAGTTAAAAAATTAATTAGGTTTAATGTAGACATAAATATTCAGGATATGGAAGGTCGTACACCAATATTTTATGCTGCTAATCATGATTTTATGTCAATTGTTGAGATTCTTATTAAAGCAGGAGCAGATTGGAATATTATAAACAACAAAGGATATGATTTTACATATTTGTTGAGTGACAAGCAACTTGAAATAATCAAGAAAAAATACCCAAATGAATATTCTGAATATTTATTAAAAAAAGAAGCTACAAACAAATATAATTTATGAAACATTTAAAAATTTATGAGAATTATAAAGATAAAATGAAGTCAAAGAATAAGTTCAATGATATGATAAATAATTATATTCCAGGCTTTTATATGATATACAAATCTAATATTTATCATTGGAAATATGGTAAAATGAATAACTATTTAGCTTTGTGTAGAATTCTGGAGCCAACAGAATTTGATGATGGAATAAGATTAAAAATTGATATAATTTCATATGTATGCGAAATAGATGAAATAGACTTGAAAAACTCAGAAAGAATAAATATAGGAATAAAATATTTAAATATTAACAGTGACACATTTGAAAGAGTTTTTTTATCATCATCATTAAAAACTGCTCAAGATAAATTTGAAGAATTGAAAAAAACTACTTGTTATCAATGGGAGTTAAATAATATGACAAATAAATTCAATATATGAAAACATTCAATCAATTCTATGAATCTATAAAAAACAAATATTTTTCTATATATTTCAGAAGATATTATGAATCAGGTAGACATAATATATCAGATATATATTACGACATTGAACAAGCAAATAGATATAACATTGAATATGTTCTATTTAATAATACCACTAAAGGAGATGAGTTTTTTTACTTATATTTATTTCCATGTAATGAATATGAATATAAAATTATTAGTTCTGAGTTAATTGGTATGTTTAATATATCAAGTATAACTAATGTAGATTTAAAAAAAGAAGAAAATATAGAATTAATAAAAAATAATAAAAATGCTAATATTATAAATTTAGAAGATGTAAATTTAATAATAAGCTCTAAAAAATTTAATATATGAAAACATTTATACAATTTAATGAAATGAGTAATGTTGGTTGTACTGTATTTTTCAAAGTATATTTTAAACTTGAAAATATCTATAACCATCTTGATATATTAGATAAAAATAGAATAGATTATGATATATCTTATCATAATAAATTCATTAAAATAGATGCTTATGCATATACGGTAAGTGAATATAATTTTCTTATCTCAATTGAGTTCAAAATAAATAAAAAGTCACAAGAACTAATAAATCCAAATATGTCACTTGATAATATTAGAAGTATTGTAAAATCAGATAAAGTTTGGACACCAACAAGTAAAGAAGAATTACCATATCTATCAGATACAAATAAATTTAATTTATGAAATACTTAAAAAAGTTTGAAAGTAGAGAGATATCAATAGATCCATATTTAAAAAAAATATATGTATCAAATAACGATTTTACTGATTTATATGATGAAATTAAAACTCTAACTAATTATAAATTTGATTTTGAATTATATTATAGAGTAGATGAAAAATACATATTCAATATTATAGTATTTATTAAATCTAATGAGTATACAATGAGTAAATCTATGCATTATTATGGTTATATACGTTATGATACATTAAAATCCCATATTAACACATCAGATGCAAATATTATGAAAAACTATTTAAATGAGTTAACAGATTGGACTCATATTAATAATAAAAATGATATTGAAACTGAAATCACTGCAAATAAATTTAATATATGAAATACTTAAAAAAATATGAAAAATATGATGCATCTTTAGATTTGAATTATATATTAGATAGCGAAGTATATTCAGATTCTGATGCTATAAAATTATTAGAAAAGGTGAGATACGCTATTGATAATGATTGTGTTATTGATGATATAAATGTTCATTGGCTTGATAGAACACCTTTAATCGTGTGTTCGATTTCAGAGTGTCATATAAATAATAAAAGTTCTAATTATATTCATATATATAAACAAATAGCAAAAGAATTAATAGATGCAGGAGCAAATATAGATTTAGTTGATCATGATGGTAGAAGTGCATTGATATGGGCAGCATCAAGAAAACATTTTGATGTGATGGAATTATTAATTGAAGAAGGAGCAAATTGGAATATTCGTGATATATATCATTATGAATTTCATGAATATTTAACAAATGATGAATCAAAAAAAATCATGAATAAATATCCTGATAAAAGTGAATTATATACTACTAAAAAAATAGCTAATAAATTTAACTTATGAAACATATAGTTACATATACTCAGAAAGAATTAAATTCTGAATTATTGGAATATTCAGAAAATAAAGCATCAACACAGAAAGTAAGAGAATTGATATTAGATGGTGCTGATGTAAATTGTTTTGATGCTAGTAAAAGTAGGACACCGTTAATTAAAGCAGTATTAAAATTAAATTACAGTATAATTAAATTATTAATTGAAAATAATGCTGATGTTAATTTAACAAATAGATTTAATGAAACTTGCTTATTTTTTATTACTCATAATGGTAATTATACATATAAAATATTAAAAAAAAATATTGATAATATTATTGATTTATTAATGAAATCTGGAATTGATATGAAAATTGAAAATTTAAAGGGTGAAGATATATTTAGTAAAATTGATACATCAAATCCTATAATATTACAACATATAATAGAAACCTATCCTGAAAGATATAAAGAATATTTAATGAAAAAAACCGCAAATAAATTCAACATATGAAGCACATAAAAACATTTGAAAATAATAAAGACGTACCAAAAGAGGGTGATTATGTATTAATTAATGCAACAAGTGATATTTACACTGGATTTAAAGTTAATGAATTTATAAATTATATAAATAATCATATAGGTAAAGTAGTTTCTAAAACATGGGATTATGATCATAATGATATTAGAGTAATTTATGAAGATATGACATATAAAGAAGATAAAGAAATTGGAACATGGTTTGGCTATTATAAAGATGGAGATAAATTCATACATTCAAAAGATTTTAAATATTCTCAAGTTAAATTTTATCACAAAAATAAAGATTATTTAGAACAAATGTTGAATGTTCAAAAATTCAATTTATAAAATAACATATAAACAAATGAAAATAAAAAAATTCAAAGAACTAAATGAAGCTGATACCAATCAGATTCCAGGTACATCATTAGATAAATATTATATTTATTATAAAAGATGGTGTGATGAAAATGAAGTAGAATATAATTTCAAAGATGCATCAGAAGAAGAAATAATAAGTATAGGTAAAAAATATGCGTGTGATAATAATTTACCTAATATGATATATAATAAAAATGATTAACAATAAAAATGAATTATTAAGTTCATAATTCATTTTTTTTGATTATATTTGAATAAAAAATTAATAGACAAAAAATGTATAAAACATTAGATATAATAAATAAAACAATTTTATTTTTCGCTTTGATTTGGTTAGCGTTATCATTATGCGTAATAATTTTATTATCATTAATTAAAACTTTTTTAAAAATAACATATAACTCAATTAAGAATAAATTTAAATCAAAAAATGAAAAAAACATTACTGTGGCTAGATGATTCTCGTGATCCATTAGAAAATGATTGGCTAGTTTTTAGCCCAATAGGAAGAGATGTTGATGTGAATTGGGTGACAACCCAAATGGAATTTGAAGATTGGATAATGATTAATGGATTACCTGATGGTATATGTTTTGATCATGACTTAGGTACAGGCAATGGGGATGGATATGAATGTGCCAAATGGCTATGTAGATACTGTGACAACAAAAGTTTAAAGATACCTTTATATGCTATGCAATCAGCTAATACAGTAGGTCGAGAAAATATTGATTGCTATTTAAAGAATTACATGAAGCATTGTTATTAATAATATTATGAAAACAGATAAAGAAAAAGAAATAAAGGAATTTGAAAATTGGAGGATAAGAGAAGAATTAAAACTTCAAATTTTAGTTGCAATAAATAGTGCAGTTAAAAATTTTAAATCCACTACAATTGAAGGCTATAAGCCAACAAATAATGATATTAATTATGTTATAAGTGAAATTTTAAATAAACGTTTAAAGAATAAATAAAAAAAGAGTTGTGACTTAAATCACAACTCTTTTTTTTTATTTATTTTTGAAATGAAGGTTTCAGCCACATCTTAGTATGATTAAATACATAATCTCTCAAAGTAGGAAATTCATTTAATACTAATATTGTTTTCAATGTATCAAATTTGAAACACTTAGTAAGTTCATCTTGAATTCTTTCACTTGAAACTACTTTCATTTTTGATTCATAATCATAATTTTTGATAGCAATTTCAATTTCATCAGTCATTCTGAATCCTTTTGTAATACAAAATCTCACACATCTTAAGATTCTTAGGGAATCCTCATCAAATGTAAGCTCACAAGGTCTTGGTGTTCTAAGAATTCCCATTTTAAGGTCTTTAACTCCATCAAACAAATCAATCAATGTACCATTTTCATCAAGTGCCATCGCATTTAATGTGAAATCACGTCTGATTAAATCATCTTCAAGAGTACCAAGTTCTAAAATTGGACGTCTTGTACCTTCATAATAACCAATTTCCTTTCTTGCCATTACAAAGTCTGCAGTCAAACCGTCATGTTTATGACCCTTTGGAAATTTTGCTTTAATTGTAAAACATCTTGGCGTTGAATTATAAATAGTATAACCATTTTTACGTAGCCATAACTCCATATCCATGAATCCAGATTCAACAGATTGATTCTTATCATCCAATACAAAAGTAAAGTCAATGTCCTTACAATCAACTCCTAAGATACGGTCTCTGACCGCTCCACCTACTTCATAAATTTTTGGCATAATTTTATTTTTATTTAATATATTTAAATTCTAGTTTATCTGAAAATTCATTAATATCCTGAGCCAATGCTATAAGTAAGAATCCTACTAATATAACGCAAGTAAAAATTCCAATAAATCCTAATAACAAAGAAAATAATCTTAATAATACTATTATAAATCTCATTTCAATTTTTTTTATTTTTTAATAAATTATAAGAAATTATTATTATTGTAATTAGAACAAAAAAAGTAAAAAATGTTCCTAATCCAAAAACCACATAATTCTCAATACACTTATAAGTTGAATAATAATGTATATTATATAAATCATGAGTAATTTTAATTCCACCAATCATACATGAAAACATATATCCATACATGATAAATAATAAAAAATTAAAAAATAATTTAAAAATTTTTTCTTTCATAATATGAATTATTTAAAAATATATCCTTCTGGAAACTTTTTTCTACATTCTGAACCAACTCCCATAACCCATGCATCAGGATATGATTCTTTATCATCAGCTTTATACATTGCGCCGCCGTATATTGAATTAATGAAATATTTTGGTGTTTTTAATGCTTTACCACAACATGGACAATGCTCCATATTCATATAATCTGCTCTATCTCTATTAGAATCAAACATATCATAATTATCAATTGTAGGAATATTAATAATATCGTTAGGCTCTTTCATATTGCTGTTTATTTTTTAATTACAATACAAAGGTATATAAAAAGCCTTGAATATAAAATATTCAAGGCTTAATTTAATATATTTTAATAAAAATTAGAAAAAATTAGAGGCATCAACATATTTAAAGCCACATCGTTTAGCGAATGTTTTATCACTTGTCAAATCTCCAACCATTATACATTGTGATGGATCAAGTTTATATTTCTCAATGAATTCAACTCCAAAGCCAACTCCTGGCTTTCTACAATAGCAAGTGATTGGAGGAACAGAGTGCCCGCAATATTTATAATCAATATTAACTCCTAACATTTCATTTGTCTTTTCAAAACATTCTATTGCAGTCTCATGAGTTAATAATCCTTTTGCTATACCACTTTGATTTGAAACACCAAGTAATATATAACCTTGACTCTGTAATTCTAAAAGTTTTTCTGTTCTACCAGGAATTATTTCAATATCACTAATATCTGTTGGATAATGTCCTCCACTTTTCGTTAATCTCAAAGTGCCGTCATAATCAAAGAAGATTGCTTTATTTTTATACTCTGATGGATATCTTTTGAAATCTATTTTTTCTATATCATCAATACCTTCTGATAATTCTGGTGTTTCAAAATGTTTATTCATTTTATAAAGTGCAGCTACAGGAAACATATGTGGATCATTAACTTTAGAATAATCACTTAATTCTGTAAATAATCTATCATATTTTCTTATCATTCTTGTTACCTGATTGAACATACAATCTTCAATCTTTGTGGTGAAATAAAGGCAAATTATATAGTAGTCATATTTTTTTGCTAATTCAATAACTTCAGAACGAGATAACTTAGTTGTATATGTACCATCTAATACAATATCAACACCATCTATCATCAGTGCTTCAAGTTTCTTATTAAGTGAAATTAATGTACCACCTTCAATATCTCTTGATAATAAGGTGTAATTATAATCAACATAAGATTCAACAATACCTGATTTACCTGCAGCAGGTAATCCACAAGTCATAACTAATCTTTTTTCTTCTTTCATTTTTTAATACCTATAATTGTTCCATTTATTATTTTCATCTACAACACGGCCGTTTTTATCATAATAATAGTTATTTAATATTACATATACAGATAATCCTAATGATACAATAAGTATAATTATAAACAACCAAATTTGCTGTGCGCTACTCAAATCAACATCAATATATTCAAAATCTTTAAATTGTTTTCGTTGCCAATATTTTGGTATATTACTTTCTGTCCAATTAGCTAATTCTTCTAAATTCAATTTAGTTTTACCATTATAGTAACTTCTAAAATTAACTTCAAATGTTGGTTTATCACTCCAAGAGAATGCATCTACCCATTGTATATTTTTAGATATAGAATCAAGTCCAAAACACAGAACAAGTTCATTCTTATTACCACCTAACCAATAACTTTGTTGCTCTTTTACTATTGAACGAGATTTATTATAATAGAACATTAAAAATACTCTTATTTGATTTTTTTGACCATAATATCCATTAATATATTGCCAAGATTTTAATTCTTTTAAAGTTGGTTTGTAGCCTAAAAATGGTGATTGATCATTAGTACCACTTCCACTTGAGAACATACCATTAGAACCATCATTATTTGAATATAAATTTGGATAATCATATAATCCATCTTCTTTTGCTACTTTCTTTGATATTTTTGAGAATCCAAATATAGAATATGAACTATTAATTTTATTTGTATATGAGTGTTCGGTTGTGATAGTTTTTGAGCTATAAATATTATTGTCCCATTTAATATTATACATATTACCATCATTATTATAAAAATCTCTGTTCATATCTACAAATATTTTACGAGCATTCCAGGATTTTAATAATTTATAATATTCATCTTTTGATATTTCTTGTTCCTTACCATTTGATAATACTTGTGTCCAATGTTCAGGATGGTCATCTCTATGAGAACAATCATATGATTCACTATGAGATTTACCATTACCATCATCTACTGTTCTTGAGCAAGTTTCTGTAATCCATTCGTCCCAAAATTCATAATCATGTGCCTCAGTAACATAATCACCAAAGTACTCTGTTGCTTGCGTTCTACTATGAATCATCACTGTACTAATAATTAGTGTTAGCAATAAGGTTGGTACAATAACTATTAGATATTCCCACCAAACAACTTTTGTTCTGAAAAAAATAAAGATAAAAATAGCAATTACAATTGGAATAAAATAAATGATTGTCGTCATATTTTTAGATTTTTAGTATTAAATATATTTATTTTTATGTTCTGAATAATATTTTTTTAACTCTTGAAAAGATTTCATATCTTTTTGTATTACGCATCTTTTAAGAGAATTTAATTCTGATAATGACAAATTATTTAATTCTTCAGTTAAAATAAAATCATATTCATCATTATCATTTAATTTCAAATACTTTTCGATATATTCATTACCATCCATAAACCAGTGATCAACAGAAGATGAATACCCAACTCCTGACATATTATATTTTTCTGATTCCTCACCATCAAATACAATTTTACAAAAGTCATACCAATCAATCAAAGGATTACCAGTGTCAAATCTCATTTCTTTCTTATCTCCATAATATAAGATAAGAGCTACATATGATGATTGTAATGAATCATCATAATCTACAGTTAAAAATCCAGATTTATCCATATTATTTATTTTTAAATTATGTACAAAGATACAACTAATTAGTCATATAATAAAATATGATTAATAATTTTTAACAAAAAAAAGCTGTATATAACATATACAGCTTTTATTAAATTTCTTATTTTTTATTATAGTGAAATCTCATTATCATCGACTCGAGTTTTCATAACATCTTTTGTTTCTGTACAAGAAATTGGTATATAAACAAATTGTTTAGAGTTTTCTTTTGTCACAAACCATTTTGCTGGAATTTGAGTTATATATGTATCATAATCACGTTTCATATCTATCATTCGTTTTTGCTGATTAGCGAAGTTGGTACGTTGAATTTCAACACTATTCATTAAAGTTACATATAAAGTATTATCAAATTTAGGATTAGATTCTTGAATCCATTTCATTAATGTACCATCTCCTTTTGAATAACGACCACCAATCATATCAGTATAAATCTTATCAAACTTGTCTGCATATGCTGCAGGTATTTTTGCTTGATCTTTAAGAATTGTCCACATTTCATTATGAACTGCTTCAATGTTACCGTTCTGTGCTTCACAAGCTTTATACTTCTGAATAGAGCTGTTATTAACTGATACATAAGTAAAAAATACTGAAATTGCGATTAGTGCAGCAATTCCTACAACAGTGAGAATAATAATTTTCTTCATTTTTTTAAAAATTTTTAATTGTTTTAGTATTAATATTTATTTGTGTTTAAATTTCGAAATCATGTTTTTGAATATCTAATATAAAATCATCTAATTTTTTTTGATTATCTTCTGTATGATATTTTTCATCTCTCCACCCAAATTTACCAATTTTACTAAATTTCAATTTGTTATCAACGACTTTGAATATTAGTTTAACTCCGCTGCACCATTCAGAAGAAAAATAATAATTTAGCATAACTATTTTATCATTTTTTAAAATATATCCCTGTACAGTATCAATACTTTTTATATCTAATCTAGACAAGAAATCTTTAGCTGTATTCATCAAGTTATTATCAAGACTTGGTACAGATTTAAACAATTTAAATATATTCATGATTTTTTATTTTGTGATTTTGTTTTTTACATTTAAAATTGATTGTTCATTAACCTTATAATCATTATATCCTAATACTTCTACTTCAGAACTATTATTACATAATTCAACTGTATCATCACAAGCAGTTTTAATTACCTCTATAATTGTTTTATACAGATAATCATAATCATGATACTTTGAAGTAGGTGTAATACCCTTAGATTTCAAGATTTCAGAGATGATTATTTTGGTTTTCATTTTTATTATTTTTAAATTATGTGCAAAGATAATTATAATTATTTATACAAAAAATTATATTTACAATATTTAACAAAAAAATATAATATTTATTTTATGAATCCAAGTTTATTAATTAAGATATCTTCTTTACCTTTAATTAATTCAATCATAATTTCTTTAAGATAACTATCTGACCAAAAACATGTACCAATATGTTCATTTTTAATTAATAATAATAGAGTATCTAACTTAGTACCAGACCAAAAATCCCTAGCACAATTAATATAATAAGGCTCTTTTCCATCTGGTTTCTCAACTAAATTATTTATTGACAGTCTTAAATATCGGATTTTATTTTCCCATGATTGTGCGCCATTACTATTATATGGTACTTTTTTCCATTCATTACTACATTCAGTACATTTATTTATTTCAAGTGTGTCTATACTACCATGAATTGAACCTGATCCAAACATACCTCCAAGACTACCACTAATTGATGATGAACCATTAATTTCGCCTTTCAATTGGCTTATTTTATCAACTACTTTAGTAGATGAACATTTTGGACATGTTCCATTTGATTTTTCAAAATTTATTTTTTCTTTTTCATTATACTTAGATCTTTCTTCATCTAATTTATCATTTAGACGTTTACTTTCAAGTTCATAAATAGAATACACCCTTTCTTCTTCAAGTGTTTTATCAATACCTTCTTGTTTAACTCTTTCAGATTCAATTCTATCACGTTCTTTACGTGCATTACTTTTAAAAATTTCCCACATATTATTTAATTTTATTATACTTCAAATCCATTTATATAGATATTATTAATCAAAAAGTTATCAATTTTATTTAAATTTTCAATAGGATAAATTAATATATTATAATCAACATTAATAACATTGTTTCTTTTTCCTATTTTATTTCTTTTGTATTCAATATTTAGAATTGACATTTCTTTCTCTAATTCTTCTAAAGAATACTCAGATGATATGAAATGAATATTATAAATTTTTGAATGATGAAAAGTATCAAATATATTCTCAAACTTAAAAAATACAATCATAACTAATAATACGACCAATAGAACAAAGGCTGCTAATGTATAATTTTGAAACCCTATGCACATACCTATTGCGGATGCCATCCAAATGATTGCAGCAGAAGTTATACCACGAATATTTCCACCTTCTTTAAAAACAACCCCAGCACCAATAAAACCAATTCCAGTAACTATGTTTGATGCTATTCTATCTCCACTCACCAAATTAACTGATAATATGGTAAATACACATGAACTAACACAAATTAATATCATTGTCTTAAATCCTGCAGGTTTTCCATGAAATCCACGTTCTATTCCTAATATAGATCCAGCGAATAGTGAAGCTAATATTTGTATGATATATTCTGGTAACATATTTTATTTTTATATATTTTTCATAATCTCATAATACTCTTCTGTGTGTACTATTCCTATGTCATTTTCTATTGCATCTCTTAATTTAATTGCCCTATCAATAAAATCTTTATTAATAAAATCTGAATTAAATACATCTAATACTCTTTTATAATAATAAGAAAGTAATATTTTATTATCTGTTTCTTCAATTTTTGTCATACTAATTTTAATTATTTGACAAAAATACTAAATTTTTTGTTACTAACCAAAAAATAAAATAACATTTATACATTTTTCACCTTTCAATTATATTTATTGATATTAGTTTCAGAAATATAATCATAAACATGACCAATATTTTTCAATTTATATTGCCAATCATAACCATCAAAGTAGATTTTCTCAATTATAACATTTTTTTTATCATAATTGAATTTAACTTCATTGTTATATTTAGGATATGTAGTTGGTTTATTTGGTTTAACAACTTCAAAATGAGATTGTATAATTTCATCTGTTAGATTATCTCCATATTCTTTAAAATCACTATGCAAGTGACTATAATAAGGAAGTTTACAATTATCATAAAAGTCTTTATTTATATCAAATTTATCACCAACAAATACAATTTTCATTAGATATTTATTAGAACTAAATGAATCTATTTGATCACTGTAACCAGAATATTTTTTTTCAATCATTCCTTCAAAATCATCAGCCCAATTTTTATTTTTTGATGCATAATCATATTTAATTGCGGCCTCACGATATTTTTCACGTGTAGTATGAATTTTATATATTTTATAATCAACAACTTTAAATTCCATAGTTTTTATTTTTTTATATTATATGCAAAAATAATATAATTATTTCAATTGAAGAATTTAATTATGTTTTTTTAATATATAAAGTATGAAATATTTAAAAACATTTGAAATAAATAATAAATTAGAAATTGGTGATTATGTAATATGTGAATGGTATGATGGTAAATATAATAATACATATAAAGAATTTAATGATTTCATTAAAAATAAGGTAGGAAAACTTATTGATATTGATTATAAATTAATACCAGGTGCTACATATTATATAGTTGAATATGATCATATTCCAGATAATTTAAATAATTTCAAGAGATATAAAAATGAATCTGCATTTACTATGAAAGGAGCAGATATAGTTAGATATTCAAAAGATAAATCAGAATTAGAAATTTCTATTAATACAAATAAATTTAACCTATGAAATATATAAAAAATTTTGAAAAAATAAATAATACAATTCATTATAAAATTCCAGCATATCCGTTAGAAGCATATTTTATTGCACTAACTAAAATTGGTATGTCACAAGATGAAATATCAAATTGGAGTAGTAATAAATTAGCTCAATATTGGAATAATTCAAATTTTAAATTTATATATTTAGATCACATATACAATGATTATACTAAAAAATATCAATGGAGTTGGTCAAATAGAATAAATGTAAATCAAACTGTAAGAGAAATAACTGTTGACGATTATGAAATTGATGCAAAGAAATTTAACATATGAAATATATAAAAAAATTTGAAAAGATAAATATTAAAAAAATTCAATATAAAATTCCATCATACCCGTTAGAAGTATATTTTATTGCACTAACTAAAATAGGTATGTCAACAGATGAAATATCAAGTTGGAGTAATAATACGCACTCTCAATATTGGAATAACCCACATTTTAAATTTATATATTTAAATCACTCATTAATCTATAACAGTTGGAGTTGGTCAGATAAAATAAATGTAAATAAAACTGTAATAGAAATAACTGTTGAAGATTATGAAATTGATGCAAACAAATTTAACATATGAAATATATAAAGAAATTTGAAAATGATACTAATGAGACTGAAGTAGGAGATTATGTGTCAATAGTAAGTAAAAATTATATTAATCATTTGAAAAATCACTACGATGAAAAATATCTTGATTTGTTAAAAGATTTTTTTCTTAATTGTCCTGGACAAATATATACTACTTTTAATAACAACAAAATAAAGGTTATATATGGTTTTGATATTCCAAAAAATGTAAGAGAATTTTTTCAATATGATAAAAATTATGGCTACAATCAAATATTTTATTTAGAAGATATAAACTTATTAGCAAAAACAAAAGATGAATTGAAAAATAAAATAGAAATTCAAAATAATTCAAATAAATTCAACCTATGAAGTATATAAAATCATTTGAAATTAACAAACTAAATATTAATATAGGAGATTATGTTAAAATAAAAATAATTCCTGATTATGTGGAGAGAGTAGAAAAAATACCAGATAATTTATTTGTCAAAATAATAGAAATAACTCTATTGGAGAATCATAATAATGAAGATAAAGATAACATAGTTATTACATTTGAAACATTAATCACTAAGCAAAAAATAACTGGTAATATATATTTTATTTCAAGAAAAATGACTAAATCAGAAATAGATTATTGTAAGACTAAATCAGAAACAAATAAATTTAACTTATGAAGTACTTGAAAAAATTTGAAGATATAGAAAATACTCCAGACGTAGGTGACTATATAATTCCTAATGTAGAAACTCTTAATGCTGTTATTAATGATAAAATTAATAATAATATATTTCAAATAATTGGAACGAGACAAAGAAAAATAGGGAAGATTTTATATATCATTAAATTTAAATTAGAAAACCATATTGATGATAATTGGTATTTAGATGTATCTGAGATAAAACATATTTCAAAAAATAAAGAAGAATTAGAAATATTATTACAATCAAAAAAATATAACATATGAAACATTTGAAACAATTTGAAGCTACTGAAAATAACCCAATTGTTGGTGATTATGTTATTATGAATATTAAAAAGATGAAATATTTTCATTCTGATTTAGATGAATTATTAAATGAATATATAAACAATTCAATTGGTAAAATTTATGATATATACAATGGAGGTGTTTTTGTAAAATATAACAAAATTCCTTCAAATTTGAAAAAATTATTTTATGACGGTGTTGATAATGATATGCTGAGATTTGAAATGAATGATATTTTATATTTTGGAGATAAAAATGAAATGGAAAAAATACTATCAGCAAAAAAATTTAACTTATGAAATATATAAAGACATTTGAAAATAAAGAAACAATACCAGAAATTGGTGATTATGTTATACTGAATGTAAAAAATTTAAAATTTAGTGATCCTAACTCATATAAAAATAAAAATTATATAAGAATATTTACTAATAATGTATATAAAATAATTGGTGATAATAGTGAATACTCTCCAAAATATACAAGTAAATTCCCATCTTCAGTATATACAATTAATTTTTATGATAAAACTCATCCTGATGGATGGGATATCTATTATGAGGATATACTATTTTATGATAAAGATGAAGAAGTTGTTAAATATAAAAATATAGCAAATAAATTTAACTTATGAAATACTTAAAAAAATTTGAAAATAATAATGATGAACCAAGAATTGGCGATTATGTTGTTCTGAACACAAAAAATTTAAATTTTAGTGATCCAGAGATAGGTGATCATTATAGAAAAATATTCACTGATAATGCATATAAAATAATAAATTATTATAGTGGCTCAGCATACATGATTGATTTTTATGATGAAAATCATCCTAATGGATGGAATGTTTATATAGAAGATATATTGGCATTTGATAAAGATAAGAATGTTGTTAAATATAAAAATAATATAAATAAATTCAACTTATAATTTATTCAATTTTATCAATTTATTCTTTCTTTGATATGTTATATAATCAAAGTTCTGAGTTATTTCAACATCATCTAATGAGCAATCACTACAAAATTTAACTTCATATTTTCTGTTAGTTTTTTCTGATTCAATATAATATGGGTATTCACAGTCAATAAATATAGATAAAATTTTATATTTAGAACCTTTATTAAAATGATAAGACATACCATTAATTGAATATTTAACCCAATCATCTAATGCAATTAATACATCTTCTCTATATAATTTAATCATTTAGTTTTTTTAATTTTTTAATTCTTTGAATTGACTTATAATCAAAATGTTTCATTATTTCATCATAAGTCAATGAAACATATCTAAAAGAGTCATTTGATCTCATTTCTATAACATATAGTCCATACATATTTATATATGAAACTTCATATTTGCCACCTTTTAAAAATATATAAGAATTTCCGTTAAGAGTAAATTTAACCCAATGTTATAAAGAAATTAATACATCTTTCCTATATAATTTATTCATTTAGTTTTTTTAATTTTTTTCTTCTTTGAATTGATTTATAATCAAAATGTTTTATTATTTCTTCTTCAGTTAATAATGACAAATTGCAATTTGAATTTGCATAGATATATATTTCAGATTCTACTGAATAACAATTATATTCAGGACAATAATATGTAAATTTATATTTATTGCCTTTTATAAATGAGTGATTTTGAGTACCAAGATCATATTTTAACCAATCATCTAATGATGTTAACATCTCACCTATGCTTAAATTAAGCTTATTCATTTATATTTAATTTTATATTAAACAAAGATACAAATTATTTTTGGTTAAATAACTATTTAAATATAAACTTTCATATTAAAAATGATACAATAAAATAAACTATGAAAGATTTAGAATTAAAAAAATTAGTACATTCAACTATTGACAACACAATCAAGTATATTTTTTATACAGAGGATAAATTAATAATTGAATTTTCTTATATCAATAAGAATGATGGTAAAAATATTATTTGCTGTCCAGTTTCAACATTTTGCTCAATAGGATGCAAATTTTGTCATACAGCAGAATATGTTGGTAAAATTAAAAATAGAAATCTAACATCATTTGAAATTTCTAATGGAGTTAATTATATTTATAATGATTTAAAATTATCTGAAAACCCAAAAACTTTATTAATAAGTTTCATGGGTATTGGTGAAATTGTAACAAATGTTGATGAAGTTGTAGAATCAATGATAAATATTCAAAATACTTATCTGAAAGATATATACGTTAGATTCGCATTTGCAACATCTTTACCTGAATCTCACAGTATTGAATTTTTCAAATTAACAAATAAAATAGCTAAAAACAATTTGCCTGTTAAGTTGCATCTATCTTTACATTATACTACAAATGAGCAGAGAGTTCAGTGGATGCCAAGATCAATGAAAATTGAACCGACCATTGCAGCAGTAGATTATTATAAATCTATGACAGGAAATAGTGTTGAAATACATTATGCTCTAATAGAGAATGTAAATGATAAATCAGAAGATGCTATGAGATTAACTAATCTTATTAAAGACAAAGGATTTGATGTTAAATTTTTATTCTATAACAAGAAAGATAATATAGACGCTGAACCATCAAACATTTCTAAAATTAAAGTATTTTCAGATATATTTAGTCTTGTTGGAATTAAACATGAATATTACATACCTCCTGGACTAGAAATTGGAAGTTCTTGTGGGTTACTATCCATAAATGAGTATATTAAAATAAAAGATTAATATTATGACAGAAGAAGAGATAGAAGATTGTAGATATATAAAATCTAAAATGGAAAATGAGGGATTTGATTATTGCTTTAGACATTATAGCAACTTCAAAGAAATTAAAGATGATGAATTTCATGAACTAAGAAGACAATATATTGAAAGTTCAGAATTATTAGAAGATTATATAAATAATAAATGTGATGGAAAAATTTAATATTGGTGATAAAGTAATTAAGAATGAAGAAACTTGGATAACTAATGATTTTGATGGTTGGGGAAGAGGAATTGGTGTAGGAGTTGTAGTTGAGCCGCCATTTTACATGAATGACGATGAAGTTGACATCAGATGGAATGGTGGTAGATGTTTTGAATTTACAGAAGAATTGATAAATATTACAGGAAAAAATGAATGATTAATCACGCATTAAGAGAATAAAAACAAAAGATTGAATGATTACTCATTCAATCTTTTTTTATAAATTAATACAGGAATTTATTTATAAAATGGCATACTTCAGTTCTTTTTTGGATCCCTCTGTAACTTAGACCTATTATTTTTTTTAGCCCTGCACCGAACTTGCTAACTTTTTTCAGTGGCATCGTAGTTCCACTTCGGCTTACGAATATTATATCAAAAAATCACCAAGACTGTATGATATCGCTTGTTGTCATTTCAACAAAATGAATAACATGACTTTGTAATAATAATACTCTAATAATTTATATTTAATCTTATTGAACCAATTTATAGCACATATCAAAGGCAACAGCAGGATTACCGTTTAATTCCTCGTAATATGAATATATTATGTGAATATGTCTTACTTCTTTTACAAACAATAAAATTGGTAACATAGTTTTGCTATCTACAATACCTCGATTATTATCTTTTGTAATAGGACATATAAATCTATCACCTTTTTTTAATATTTTTTCAACAGTAATAAGTTCAAATTGATCTATCAACACAGTTTTTGTTCCTGTTTTGTAGTCTCTGTTTCTATCAATATATTCAAATTCTTCCATTATTTATTAGATGACTTATAATGTTTAAAAAATTCATCTAATTCTTCTGGTGACATTTTAGAAATTTTTTCACTTACTATTTTTTCAAAATTAACCTTATAACATTTATTAGATGACTTATATGGCATCAGATATGAATTAAAATGTGTGTCAATAGTCTCATTTTTTTTATATTCATGATAAATTGAAATAGAAAAAATAAGAATAAAATAAAAAACAAGAAGCAAATAATAATTAGATTTGTTCTTATTAGATATGAAAACAAATTCTAAACAGATAATAGACAAAACGCCAATAATAACTGAGGATAATAATAATGCTATCATAATAATATTATTTAAATTGTTTGAATTGAATTTTTTTATACACAATAAAAATTAAAATTAAAAAAAATGAAATTTAAAATGTCTTCTGAATCTTTTATTAAATTAATGAAAGACAATCTATTCTTATATAATTCTTCAATACCGATTTCTATACCATCAAATTCTTCTAATTTATATTTAGTCCTTGGTACTTTAAAATTATTAAAATTATTAAAAATACTACTAGATATAGTAGAAATATTAATAAGACTGAAATGTGTTCTCAAATCAGGCTGCAAGTACGTATTATTAATCTCACTAACTTCCTTTAAAGCATATTCACGAAGTTTTCTATTAACTATATTATGAACAATATCATTAAACTCAATTTGATGAGTGTCTATTGTTAATTCTTCTTCTGGAGGATAAACTGATACTGACATAATTATATTGTTTTATTGTTTGACTTAATACAATGCAAAGATACCACATATAATTTATATATGTGGTATATCAAAAGTTAAATAATATTATTAATAACTAATGTGTATTAAAACACTATTTCTTACTATGGATTTTTTAAGAATATAAATAAAATCAGTCTGTTCTTCATCAGTCCAATGCTTATTTTCTTTCATTAAACTTTCTATGTTTGGAATGTCACTCTCTTTCATATTTACAATACAATCATTAAGTTCATTTCTTTGATAGAATGAATCTGGATCATATTTTATCTGACCATATTCACCAGCCAAATAATTTAGAACCACCCAATTATTTCTAAGATAATAAATTTCAGTGACTAGTTTTTCAAAATCTTCTAATATTATTGAGTCTTTTTTTTGTTTAATAAGACAATTATCATCTTGATATACAACTGGAGTCACATCTTTGTATATATCTTTTGTCTTGTAGAATGTTATATCAAGTCCCATATTTATTTATTATTATCTTTATATCTAATCATTAAACCTGATCCTTCTGTAGAATTTGATGTATAATAAAATTCAAGGTTGTGAGTAACTAAATATCTAACTAATCCTTCATGATCTGATTTTGATACTCCACTATTTCTATTTGGTATTAATTCTATTCCATCCTGAAATCCTTTTTGATATCCTATTTGTCTACCATTCTCAAATGATTTAGTGTCTATCTGATATTTATCAAGAATAATTTGAATTTTCATCTCATATATCTTTTTAAATATATAATTAATAATTTTCTTTATTAGATTTTTCATTTAATTTAATTATTTTATATTTTCTATATTCATATAATGTAAGATATGTATGAAATTTAATATAGTAAAGATGATTTTCAAATTCTTCTACTTCAAATCTAAATTCATTAATATCTATAAATTTAATATGTAAAGGAGTGAATAGTGGTAATTTTCTAGTAAAACAAGTATCTGAATTTTTATTTTCTATACAAAATATCACATCACCAGGTTTTATCATTCAAATTTGTCAATTTTAGTTTTCTATATTCAGATGATGTAATAAATTTATGATGCTTCATCATAAAAAAATTATCATTTATTTCTTCAAAAATAATCAATACATCATCAGTTACTAATTTCACATGTAAAGGTTTTAAAAGTGGTAAAAAAGCACCAACTCCAATTATTGGAGTAATATTTTCAATACAAATCAATACATCACCATTTTTTATCATTTTATATTAGTTTTAAATTATAGTCCTATTTTCCAATCAATTGGTCCTTCTTCAATAGAAACACCTTCATATTTAGTTTGAAGTTCCTCAAATATACCGTGAATTAATTTATATTCAGAATCAGTTAGATATCTTTCAATCCTCATGTTATCTGTTCCAGATATTTCAAGATTATATAATTTCTTTTCTTGTTCCATGTCATTTATTTTTTAATATTTTTATTTTTTTTCTTCTTAAATATCTCTCAATGATATCTATATCAATATTATCTAAAAAATCATCATCTATTAAGATATTAGGATTAACATAATATTCCCAGCCATCTTGCCACTCACTTAAATTGAAATCATGTTTAAGATTAGGAAAAATTGTTTTTCTAGTACAAGTAAACATAATATAAATTCTATTATTTAGTATTCCTAAAAATATCATTTCTTCTCCCATATATGATCCATCATCTCCATGAGATCTCTCTGTTCTAACTATATGATCTCCTTTATTAAATATGTGAATTGAACTCATTTAATCATTTAAAATTTTGTAGTCCATTTTGGATTAGGTAAATAATTTTCCTCTTCATATTTTTTCAATAAATTATAAAGTGGTTCCCAATCTGAATCTGGAAAAAACGCTGCCTTATCATCTAGGATCACGTTGAAATACATTTTTTGTTCATAGAAACCAAAATTTCCATTATTCGATGAGATGTTTGGATTTTCATTTATATTATCAAAATGAATATAATTATTATCAAATTCTTTGATATAATTATCAATTTCATTTTGATATGATGATGTCCACATTATAATATGAATATCATTTCTTGCTGTTAATAATTGTAATACTTCTTTTGCAAAAGGATAAAACTCAAACTGATTATCATTTAAGTTATAACTGGATTTTATTACAGTTGAATGTAAATCTATAACCCAATAAGTTGTGTACCATTCTTTTTTAAAAGAATTGGTAAACACCTTATCAATATATTTAGTCATAGAAGTAGTTAATAATTCGTCAAACATTTTATTATTTATTATCAGGTTCAAATTCATTTTTAAGTTCAAGAAATCTTTCATATCTATTTTTTTTCAATAAATCTTTAGATTTCTGTGTTTCTATCATTCTCTTATTGTACTGTTCATCTGTTTCTTCTATCATTCTATTAACCTCTAAATAGAAATATCCATCATGCTCATAATCAGTTGTACACATAGGTTCTATGTATTCAATATTTATGATATCATCATCCTGAAATTGTAAATGTTTCAAGTCTTTCCATGTGATATAGTTATCTAAATGCTTAGTAAAGATAGTTTTTTCAATTTTCAATTTTTTCATAATGTTATTCAAATGGTTCAATAATTTTTTTTATATATTTAACTGGTATATCAACCTCACAACACAAATGATTTCTATTAGATGACATATCTTGATCTGAAAAACTATCATCATAAAAAATGATACCATCTTTAATCAATTCTTGGGTATCTATTGCAACTATATATGAATCATCATAATATCTAAACATATCTCCAGTAGTATGGGTTATAGGATATGAAAAAAATAGCATTCCTGTCTCAACAATTGATTTATATTGCGGTTGATTAATTTTTAGTCCATCAATTTTAATATTCTCAATTCTATCTTTAGTAGTTACATGATACAAGACATCATATTTACTAATATCATGAAGATTAAACTCTTCTTCAAAAGTTTCACCACTAAAAAATGATACAAATTTCTTTTTCATATTATTTAGTCAAAGGACAATTATTACATTTATTATCTATATCTATTTGATTTATATAATTATCAATACCTATTTCAGGTATATTAAACCATGATGATCCTCCTTGTTTTTTGCAATATTCAGCAAATTTCATTAATTCAGATTTAAGTTTTATTTTATCTTTTTCGTTCATTATTTAAATTTTATTTTTCAATTAATTCTACTGTATGAATTTCACTATTTTCAACAGAATAGTAAAAAAATGTCCAGTTTTTCATTGCATATCCTATGTTAAATGGCTCTGTATCACCAAAATCCTTTATACATGATGGAATGAAAAGTTTTTTTAATTTATCTTTAAAATCTTCTCTATTTGTAACAATTTCAGTAGCATTCATATTATTTCATCAATGATTTTGCTTCAACTAATTTTTGAATTACAATATCCATTAGATTAATATTATTAATTAACAAATCTGGAATTTCTTTATAAACTTCATCAATTAATTTATAATATTTTTCAGATTGATCACTGAAAACATGAGTAGGTAACCATTTTTTAATAATATCTTCTAATACTTCAGCACTTTCATCACTTTCAAAGGCTTCTTCTAATCCTGCTATAATATTACCTTCTTCATCAATAGAAATAACATTATCAGATATAGGTTGTAATGTACCCCAATTATTATAATGTGACATAAATCTCAATTCATATCTACCATTGAAAATTCTTTGACTTTCAAATGTAAGTGGAAATCCGAGTGAACAATCATCAAGATCATCATTGTCTTCATATGATTTGTTAATGAAATCTATAATTTCATTTCCATTAATTATTTCTAAATTAATCATTATCTTCAATATAATAATCTAAATCTAATCCAATTTTATCACAGTAGTCACTAAATTCTTCAGAATAATCTGTGCCATATATTTTTTCAAGTTCTTCACTATCATCTGGTAATCCATCACAGCATCCATAATAACCAATAAATTCGCCTTTATTTTCAAAAGATGCCATATATAAATTACCGCAAGGAATACCATTTTCTTTGGAAAATTCTTCAAAAAAATGAAGTACAATATTTACTGACTCTTTACTGTTTCGGATATAATTTTTATAGAAAATATCTAGAACATCAATTATCATGTACATTTTCTTTTCGTCAAATTCTTCACTTGTAATAACTGGGTAATCTTTAAATTCTTTCATTCTTTTTATTTTATTTTGTTTAAATTTTCTAATTTCCTTTTTCTATTTCTGATTGTAACATATTCTTCCTCAATATCTTTTATTTTCATTTCATCCATTAAACTTCATCCATATTGCAAAAATAAATGCTCTATTTCTTTGGCTGTCCAATCATCTGGATTATTCTTAATATTTTCAGAGAAAAATCTAACATCCATTATTTTATAGTTTCTTTCGATCCATATCTTGTTCCGTTAACACCAATCATTATTTCTAAAAATGGTGTGATATGTAATGAATAAGTGTTTAATTTATCATTAATTTTTGTTTTACTAACTCCAATTAAGTATGGAATTATTCTATAAAAATTTGTACTAATATTACCTTTATAATTTGTCATGTTTTATTATTTATTTATTAATCAATGATTGTCTTGATACTACATCCATTGTAGCACTCATACAATTTATTATCATTTCAAGTCCAAATTCAGTTTCATTTTGTATTTCAGTTGCTAACTCACGTCTGGAATATGTATTTACTCCACAACACATATAAACTACATCTAAATCACGTGGAGAATTCATTAAATTGTCAATCAATCCGTTTTTTAACTTCAATGATAGTTCATTTATCTTTTCCATTTTATTATTTTATCTTTTTTATAATCATTTAAGTATTTTTCAATATATTTCAATTCTATACTTTCAAAAATCACAAATATTGAATTATTATATTCTTTAATGTTTAAGGAGATATCTAAACATTCTAATTTCTTCATTCTTAAATAAGATTCAATATTTTTAACACTGGTATTTTCAAGAATGTTTTTTATTTTTTGTAATTTAATATTTAGTTCATTAAGCTTATTAGAAATCTCTGTACAATCATCATCCGCTATACTCCAATATAATGCTCCACCCATCATATTTCTGATTTCACATGCTTTATCTAAATTTCTCTGACCTTCTTCAATTGTGTCAAATATTAATAAATCTGTGGATAAATTCATTATTTATATAAATTATGTATATGAATATATTTCTCAACTGATGATGGTACAAAGATACTAATATCTTCTGAATTCGCAATAAGATTTCTAATTTTTGTTGAAGATAAAGATGATATTTTAAAATCACTCAAAAAAACAGTATCATTATTTATAATTACATTATTACTAAGTAATTCTGATTTTTTATACACAAAACATTTTTCATTTGTTTCATTATCAAAATCTCTTGGTAATACAATAAAAGGATATTTTTCACATATAACTTTATAGTTTTTCCATTTGTCTATATCTAACCAAATATCCAACCCCATTATCATATAATACTTAGTATCTGGATTTGATAAACTTAATGAGTTTAATGCATTTATTGTATATGATGGTAAAGGTAAGTACTGTTCAACTGTATTAACTGTAATGTTAATATAAGGTTCTACTGATAAACCGCACATTTTACATCTATCTTTATAATCAGCCAAATCATGTTTAAAAGGATTTTGTGGAGAAACAACCAATTGTACTTCATCAATATAATTTAGCTTAGATATATTCTCAGCTATCTTAATATGAGTATTATGACAAGGATTGTAGCTACCAAAAAATAGTGCGACATTTTTCATATTATTTTCTTAATCCTAAATATTCATCAAATGCATGAACCCAAGCTAAAGCATCTTCTTCATATGATGTATCTGGATCATAATAATCCAATTCTATTTTCATTGACATATCATCAGAAAATATCAAATCATATTTTGCATTCCAACTCAAGTCAGAATTTATAATTTCATGAGCTTCTGAGTTTAAATCTATTAACGCTCCTATTTTCATAATACTTATTTTATTTCTATTTTTACTTTATAATAATGATTTTCTAATCCAGCATTTTTTAATGCATTATAAATTTTCATAGCTTCTTCTTCATGATCATATGAAGTAAAAACTTCTATTTCAATCTTAGCCTTACCTTCTAATTCTCCACCTTTTATCCAAAGTTCCCTAGAATTATGATTTAAAACTTTCAACTTATCATTTTTGTCAATATAAAAACTATCTGAATTCGCCATAATTTATTTTTTATTTTTACAATTAATAATAATATTTGCAATTAACATGATAAATAAAACAATAGAAATAGTAATAATAAATGATAAGATAGCTAATTGTGTAAAGCTATACGGAGATTTACTAACTGTAGATAATACAAAAAATCCAAGCCATGTTGTTAATATACTATATTTTACCTCAAACATAATAGCCAAATTTCTATATAAAAATTTTTTCATAATATTATTTTTCAAGATGAGTGTTTGACTTTGACATCAATAAAGTTAATAATAAAAATATAACTGATGCAACTGAAATAGTAAAATAAAATGTACTGAGTGCTAAATCTAACATACTACAAGGAGATTTAGTAAGTATTGAGAAAATAAAAAGTAATAACCATGTTGATAAAATACTATATTTAAGCTCCAAAAAAATATTGAAATATATCTTTAAAAATTTTTTCATATTAATAGTTTTTAGATTCATTTTTAGATTCATTTTTTCTTCTGTTTTCTTCATCTAAATGAATTTTATAAGAATAAAGATTTACAAACAATAAGATAGGAAGAATAATTGCTGCAGCAATTAGAATAGTTAATTCTAATGGATTTTTACCACAAAGATGCAGAACAAAAATGGCTAACCAAACAACTACAGTTGTCAATGAAAGTCCAATAATATCAGATTCTAATTTTTTCAACATATTATTATTTTTATTAATTTATATAATACAAAAGTAATAAATAAATTTCATATAAAAAATAAATTATTATTTATTAACCTAAACTATTATACCATTTTATATTTTCAACTAACTGCTTCCATACATCATTCAATTCATATAATGATGCACTATCATCAAGTTCATCACACAATCTCATATATTCATCATAATTAGAATTAATCAAATGATTGTCTCTAAAAAATTTATCCCATTTATTACAAACTGGCATTAATAATTCCCATTGAGAATTAAAAAAAAGAATATTATCTTCATCTGAGCTATATTCAGAATTTGCATACCTATCTAAATGTAATAGTGCAGCATCGTAACCTTTATTCCACTCAGATTTTGATATAAAATATAATTCATTTTCTTCATCATATGTTATACCAATAAATTTTGAAATAATTTCATTGCCTTCAATAATATTTGTTTCCATGATTTTAATCTATTTCTTCAATTGTTATTTTAACTTTCTTGCCTATAAATTTATCAAAATCTTTATGTTCTAATGTATCATCCCAAGAGCACAATTTAATAAACATTCCGTTATCTGAATCTTCATCTAAATCAATATGAAAACATTTATATTGCTTACCGTCTTCTGTGTCCATATCTTTCTCATTCAATTTATAATCAAACGACAAAAATGATTTTTCTAATTTAATTTCATTTAAAACTTCTAATTTACTTTCGCAAACTGGAATATGTGAATATTTATAAATTTCACTAACTACTGGTTTATCTGGTTCAACCATATATATTCTACCTATTAAAGGTATTTCAGTAGTAGCAACGCCGACTATTATACCAGTACCATTTTGAGTTTCTGTTGTATATTTTATTCGTGTTCCTTGTTTTAATTCTTCCATTATTTCTTTAATTTATAAATTATTTCAATTTTATTATAATCATCTAAAATATAAAAATATATATCATTATTATATACATATATAGATAGAGTATAAACATCATTAGTATAAAAACAATCAAGACTTGAGTTATTACTATATCTTTCAAGTTTTTCATTCATATAAATGTAATCATTAGTGTCAGTATCTAATTTCAAAGTTATTTTTTTGACATCTTTATCAATATATAATTCTCCATTAACTTTTTGCCAAGGTTGCCAAGTATACAAAGTATAGCAATTCTCATATTTAACATTATTTACTCTTACTTTCACACTATCAATAATATATTTATCAATAGAATAACCATTTAAAAACATTCCAAATGTAAATATAAGAATTGCTATTATTTTTTTCATATTTATAAATTACTATAGTATTATTATTTGATATCTATATTATCCTTTAACTCTTCTTCTGTTTCATTATAAGATTCATTAATATCAACATCAGGTTCTAATGCAGTAGATTTATCCACATATGTTTCAGGAATTTCATGTTCTACATATGAATTAATTCCAATTTCATTTACTCCCACACAATAAGTTGCTTTTCCCATTTTATTTTAATTTATTTTAATTTATTTTAATTTGTTCTTTTCTTTTTAATGTAAATAATCCTATTTTTAATTTCTAATGCATTTGATAAAGAAGCTATAAAAAACAACGCAGGAAATATAAACATAAACCATAATATTAATTTATAATTCAATAAAAGAAAAATTAAATCAATAACAATACAGTTAATTATGATACTTTTCCAGTTATTGCAAATTTTCCATATTTGAAAATATGTCAAATCAGAATATTTTCTATAAAATAGTTCTTCTTTCAGTTCTTTTTCTTTTTCTTCAATTCTAACTAATTGGTCTTCTAATTCATACTTTGTTAATTCTTTTTCCATTTCCATTTTCTTTTTATTTTTTATTTAATTTGTCAATTTTTTCAGCCTCATCATCTGTTATATAAATTCCGTTAATTTTTCTTCCTAATATAAAATGAGAGAATTTTAGACCCCCATAACATTGTATAAGTCCGTCAAATTTAGCATCAAATGGACTAGTAAAATGTTTTTTACAATAATATGTAATATCATGATAACCTTTTGCCCTTACTTTTGATATCTGATATCCAGTAAATTTTTTAAAATTACCATCTTTAAAATCCATTGAACAGTAATGAGTGCAGATATAAATGTCAAATTTATCAAAAAGCCATTTAATAATTGATTCAACTTCTAAATAATTATCCAGTCCTTTTGGTTCATAACCTAAATTCTTGTATCTTGATATTAAAGTTTCATATTTCATAATTATATCTTATTAATCTATTATTGTTTTACTTTTATCATCTTTATTTGTGATAGAATTGTATAAAATATCTATCCAAAAAATTAAAACAACAATATCAAATATAATATAACCTATTTTAATATTAACTCCTATTAAATATAATGATAAAAGATCAATTATAAGATATGACATAGTTAATATTACAAAAAAATAGAAATATATTTTTATTTTTTTCACTATTTTCATTTTAAATATAGTTTTAATATAGAATTGCAAATATCTTCCCATTCAACTGATTTATCATTAAATACACACATTATTTTTGTTTCATCAGTAATTAATTCTATTGAAATATCATCATCATCTAAATGCCATATAAAATCTGGGTTATCTAAGAAAAATTTATATTTATCTACCATATTAAGAAAATGAATATTTTTTTTATCAATACCCAATTTTTTTACTACTTCAAATAAATAATCATTAGTATATGCACATTTAGTAGTATCTTCAAATCTATCAGTAACTATATGAACTTCAATTCCTTTTTCTATCAAAGATTTAGCATAATCCTGAATATTATTTTTTGATAATGTACTATCAAAATCAAAGGAAACTTTTAAATTTTTAGGCTGATTTTTCATTTGGTTTGTTATTGTTTTTATTATCATTAGATTCATCTTTTGATCTTACTAATGCTATTAAAATATATGGAAATATTACATAATTAAAGAATAATATAAACAATATTCTTATTAATAATACATCAACATTAAAATATTTTGATAGTCCAGAGCAAACGCCGCAAATAATACCATTTTCTGTATCTAAATAAAACTTCTTCATTTATTTTTTATTATTTTCTTTAACTTATTTTTTCTATATTCAATATTAGTTATAAAACAATCTTCTGAATATGTGTATTGAGGATGTTCCTCAATATAAATAGAATATTTTGTATGACCAAATAATCCTGAAATGTTACATTTTTTTACTGTATATATTTTATCTACGTATAATCTTGGACTAGGATCGTATGCTCCTCTTATATTCAATATACAAACAATCTTATCTCCTGGTTTCATAAAATATTAATACGGAATATTATATTTTTCTAATATTGGAATAGAATTTGGACAATTAATAGCTAATAATGCAATATCATATTCCTTTTCGTGTTCACCATCAGTTAAATAACACCTATAACCTTCATGAACTTCATCGAACTGAAGAATTAGATGAGCATCTACTTTTTCTGATTTACCCCACATATTACCTAAATTAACTCTGCAGGAGACAGAATAAACAGTTTTGTATTTACTTTTTGTGAAGAGTTTTTTAAAGAAATTCATGATTATATATTTTTTAAATTGATAATTGATAATTAATTATGTGTTATAAATAAAAACTAATCTAATATTTTATATTTAGCAGCGACATTATATGTAAAATCAGAAGGAGCATCCCACCAATGTTCAGTTTTGAATGGATATATAATAACATGGTGTTTTTCTACCCATTGAGGTCTATTGTACATAATTTCTTCTGTAAATAACCAAACAGATTTCGCTATATCAGTAATTAATTTTGGTGTTTTATTTTCAGAGACACCAAAATTGACTTTTTCTATATTAGTCAAAAGTTTTTCAGCAGTAGGAGAATTTCCATGAATAATATTTAAATCTTTAGATAATAATTCTGATAAAGATTCTCCAGGTAAGTCACATTTTGAACATCTCAAATATTTATCTGACAAATCTAATATTGCTTCTTCATCTGTCAAATATTCACCTTCCACTGTCAATTTCCATGTCTGAAGTCTATATTTCATAATTTTTAATTTTTAAAAATAATAAATCCATAATATAGATGCAAAGATACAACTATATTATGGATTAACCAAATAAAAAATTAAATATTTCAGTATTATTTTAAAGATTCAAAAAAATCTTTTTCTTCATCACAAACATCCCATTTATTACACTTAGGACCGTCATAATCAACAAACCTAGTTATATTAGAATCTGATATATTATCCAATAAGCATATACCAGCAGAGGCAAAACAATGTTTAAATTGCTTACATGTGCAACAAAGATCAAGCATAATTGTTCTTTCTAAAATTGCATCTTCTTCTGTGTATTCTTCAATTTTTTGATTTTGAATATCAAAAAAATCACTAAAATCTAACTCTTCTGTTTCCATTTTTATTATTTTATTATTTTGCATAGTAACCTCCGTGCTTACCTATTCTTAAATATAAATATCCTAATATTCTCACATATCTATAACCTTGCAATGTATATACAATTCTAATATCTGTATAGTCTTCAAATACAAATTTAAATAATCTGTTATTTTTTTGTTTGTGGGGTTTCATATTTTTAATTTATATGGAAGAAAGGCTGGAATCGAACCAGCATCAAAATGTATATTTACACGCTTTTTTGGCTATTAGTTTACCAGTTAACTTACTTTCTTCAATTAATAATTTTTATTTTAGTGGAATCTTAGGAATCGAACCTAAATTGATCAATATTACATTGATGCTTTTGTGGCTCAACATCCAGTGTTCCAATTATTTTTTGAAAATACCTTTACGTATTTTCACTCTTTTTAATATATCTAATTTTGATCTTCTAATATCTTGATTTGTTACTTCTGATGATTCAAATGTATAAACACCTATTTCTAGTAATCTATCTCTATCATTAGTTAATTTGTCTATGGTTTTTTTAGATTCTAATTCCCATTTATATTGTAATGATTTAATAATATTTTTTGTGATTTCAAACCTATATTTACCATTATAATATCTATACATTTTGACATAACCAGAAAATATATTATTATTATAAACTTTTATATTATATAAAACTGAATCATTAATCATACCAATAATATTTTAAAACTGTAGTTAGGGCGGGACTCGAACCCGCACAAGAGATTAATCTCTGAGCTACCTCACTAATAGGACTTTTACCTAAACGTCTGACCATTTCGCCACCTAACTATCTCCACCTGAGACTACGATGAATGGATGTAACCGATGTTTTATTTACTTTGAAAAAACAACTTAATCATCTTACTGAATAAAAAAAGTCACCTAAAAATGGAGAGAATTGGTTATTCCTATTCCATATAGTACGAAATAAACTGTTGTACAATCAGTATCATTTTTTACGTAAATGATAAATCGTTAAGTGTCTCTTACTTAATTAATTAAAAATTAAATTAATAATTTTCAATCATACATTATATATAAATATTTAAAATTTGCAATTTGCAAATTGCAAATATAATTCATATATCATTTATAATGAGTATTTTAAATGTCTTTATCTATTAAAAATTTGATAATATCATCAGTCAAATATTTAGTTGATTCTAATGAATCTCCTGCTGCTGAATGCTTATTTCCTATTAAGTATGCTGTTTGTAGCATTTCATTATTTGGTACATTACAATAATCCATTTCATTTTTGAATCCTAACATATAGAACTCAAGTAATCTTTCGTTTTTCATAATTCATTAATTTTATCAATTTTTATTTTTCTTAATTCTTTCTTATCATAATAAATAATAGAATATACTAAATAATCAACTTTTAATGTAGTATTAAAAAATACAACTGATATATTATTATCTTTTAGCCAATTATTTATTGATAGTTCAAGTTCTTCACTTTCATTATATGGTTCGTCAAATATTTTAATTTTCATATTTTTAAATATTTAAAATGTGACAATATTCTGGTAATGAATCAATATAGGTAACAGATGAATTATGCATTGGTATTTCATGCTGTACTATTTTATCTGTATGCGTATGTCCACAAATCTGATGATAATTTTTCAATGGTTTAGTCCATGTTTCAGTTTTATCTGCCCATAATGGACCTCCAATTTTCTTATGACCGTTTCTTTTGAATCCACAATCAACTAAGCAATTCAATTCAAATTCAAATGCCAAATTTAATTTTTCTGATATAGTACCTTCAAAATCAGATATTTTTTTGAATTCCACTAAAAAATGTTCATACCAACCACGATGAATACCTGCATGAGTCCAAATATAATTTTCATATTGATAAGACATTCTAAACAACTCTAAATTATAGTGAAATATCTCATATAAATCGAAATGCATTTCTGATCTATATCCAGTACAATGACACAATAAAGGCATTTCTGGAGGAAGTATAGCATATTGATAATCATGATTACCTAATAATAAAACTACTTTATCTGGATATTTTTTCTTAAATTCTATTATCTCTAATAAATTATTTAATATTATAATATTACTAAGATGATATTCATCTACATAATCTCCAACAAATACAATTTTATCATATTGTGAAATATCTTTTACAAAATATTTCCATGAATCAAATCCGTGAACATCTCCTATACTTAATATTCTCATTTAATAATAAAATTAATGATTTCCCTATTAGTTATATTACATGCTATAACACTAGCATTTTCATCTATATCAAACTCACTAATTTCAATTGAGTCTACTATATCTTCAACATTTTTATTATCATCAATATCAATTATTAACTTAAAAACACAATCAACTTCTACTCTTTTCATTATATTAAAATAAATTTATTGCTGAATTCTTTTTCACTGTATGAATTCAATGGAGTTTGTTTATCAGTTGAATCGAATATGACATAATTATTATTCTCAACAATAAGACTTAATGTACCATAATCATGACAATTAGATATTACTAAGCATTCATCAGCATCAAATGATGCATGAACTTTTGTTTTATTTTCAAAAGAGTCATTAAATGACTTTACTGCAGTATTTATATCATCAACAATTGAAAAATTACCTTTCCATTGAAATATTAAAATATCTTCTATCCTACTATATTTTTTCATTTTAATTTTTATTGTTTTTTTCTTGATTTTATATCTGAGTATACAAAAAATCCTAAATATACAAAAAATGCACAACCTGATAATACAATATGTAATTTATCATCTGGTAGAAAATATAATATATAAAAAAATAACCAAGTTATTGATATTATCATAAATAGAATAAAATACATTAATGTTCTCATAATTTTTATTTTTCTCTATCTTTTTTATCTTTATATAACGAAAATTTTAAATATATCAAAAATAATATCGAAATAAGCACCAGTTGTAATTTAATATCATATGGATAAGAAATTAGATATCCTAAAACACCAAATAATATAATGAATATAAATATTTTAATAAATATAATTTTTCTCATACTTTATTTTTATTTTTTCTCATCAAAACTCACAAAATCTGTTTTGAATTTGTATTCATATGTATTTTTATCTACTGTCATATATTTAAGATTAAACTCATTATTTACTTTATTATTTAATAATTCAGAACCAATTAGAAAATATGATTTATCTTCACTTGTAGTATCATTATCAAGAATTGTATCATTATATGATTCTATAAATAAAACGTAATTGCCTTTAACTCCTATAACTTTTTTGTGAATTTGTACATCAGGTTTAAATGGATCATTTTTATATGGATTATAACTCCAAATTTGTCCAACTTCAATAGTTTGTACTAATTCATCATCCATATTAAGTAAATTTGAATAATAATCAGTTTCATTATTTTGACTAACTTTAGTTCCAATTTCAAATGAAATAAATGAAATGAAAGCAATCCCTATAACAATTAAAGCGTGTTTAAATGATGATAAAGTTCTGCTTTGTTTATAATCATAATAATCCTCGTTTTTCATAATATATTTTTATTTTTTTTATTTAATATTCATTTTACAAAGATACAATAAAATATCAATATAACATAGTATAGTATTTTATATATTAATATTTTTATTCATATTTAACATCAAAATCTAATATTTGACAATCCATATTTTTTTAATATATTATAAAAATCTATCCATGTTGTGGAGTACTCATTTTTATTTTGACGTGATTCATACCTCATAAATATTTCTGTATCACCTTCTAAAATTGGCTTAGTAATAATTATACTTGGTTTAGAACTACTATATGTTACCACAAATATTTCAGTTGGAGATTTTTCAATTAATAATTTTTTTATTTCATGATATGTTAAATCAACTTCAATTTGTTTTGTTACGGTTTCAATTCTTACTAATCTATTATCTTTCATTTTTATATTATTTTTAAAGTTATGATAAACTAAATGGAGAATATGTATAAATATTAACATCAATTGATATTATACCTCCTTGCTTAGATTTAAAATGATCAAATATTGACATCTCAGCTTCAAAGAATGAGTTATAGTCATGTTTAAAATTAGTATAATACAATTTTGCTGGCATCCAACCAATTAGATTTTTCTTATATACAACAAAATATGTTTTACTATGTTGGTATGTATGAACTTGTTTAATTATCTTAAATTTGTTCATATCTATTTAATATTTAGGAAATGCATTATATTTCTCTAACCAGTCAATCAATCCTATCCATAATTTATCCCAGAAATATTCTTTATTAAATATAATTAAAATTATAAATATAAAAGCCATGGGGGACAACATCAAAGCATCTAAAATAAAAACAAGAGAATAAGATAACAACTTTACTAATGTTAAGGGAATTAATAATAGAATTCCTATTATTTTCATAATTATATTCATGATTTATTTATTGTTTTGATTTATTTCTTCTAATTTTTCTTTTCTTAAGTTCATTGGATCAATAGTAAGTAATTTATCCAATTCAATAAGAACTTTATTAACTTCGTCAGATGACTCAAAATCTATATGTAGTTCAGTGATACCATCTTCTGATTCCTGTTCAACCACAATATACCACACATCATGTTCAGCACTTTCATCAGGATAATATGAATATATACTATCTATCTTTAATCTATAATTTCCTATTTTTATTCTATTTTTTAATATATCAAACATCTTTATTTATTTCCAAAATTTTATCTTTCCTTATTTGATTCGGTATATTTAAAACTAATAAAGAATCCAATTCAGATAAAGCTGTTTTACATTTTGATGATCTATCAAATTCAATTTCAATTTCATTTATTCCCTCAATGGTTATTCTTTCAATTATAAGAGTAGTATCATCTGTAAGATAATATCCAAATATACAATCTATTTTGATTCTTCTATCTCCAACGTTTATTATATTTTTATCTATCACCATAAATCTTCTGATTGTAATTCACTACCTAACAATTCTTTTTTTAATTGACCGTTTGATTTTACTAATTCTAATGCATCCTCTCGATTTAAAAATCTATTTTTTGTAGTTAGAAATCCTTGAATTGTTTTATTACCATATTCATCATGAGGATATATTCTTTGAGTCATCTCAAATATACTACCGTGTCGAATACCACCAAAAACTAAACCTTTATCAATATTATATGGCTTGTGTGAATAATCAATATCATCATCAATCCAATTTGCTGAGCACATAACATATTCTATTTCACCATTGCTCATATGAGATTTTAATCTTGGTATATCTAGCATTTGCAATTAATTACTTTGTTCCAACGTTCTAAAACTAAATTTTTCAATGAGTCTAATGTTACTCCATCATAACCTATGTTACTAGATTTTTCACTCATTTCTAATCCACATTTGTTACATTTAACATAAGCATAGCCAGAATAACATAATGTGTCAGTATAATCAGAATTAACTTCAGCATTACCACCACAAACACATTTACAGACACCACTTTCAGAAAATGAAGGATTCCATCGATCTATTAATCGTTTATATAAGAATGATAATTCATGATCATCAAGTGCATTAAAATCTATTTCACTAGCATTGTTATGTATAATACCATGTGATAATTCTTTAAACTCATCTCCCTCAAAATTATTAGTTTCTGTTCTAATATTTTCTATTTCTCTTAATATAAAAGTTCTATTCATTTTATTTTTAATTAATTATAATTTGGATTAATGATTGATTCAAAATAATCAGTTAATCTTTCTTTAATATTGTCAATAGCATTTTTCAATGTAATCACAATAATAATATTATGTGATATATACATATTAAAGTGTTCATCATATTGTTCATCGGATAAATTTAAAAAATTTATCCGATATTTATTTTTATATTCTTTAATTTTTATATCATAAAGTTCATCAGCTTTATTTTTATCTAAAAAAACTTCGATTATTTCAGATGAACTTATTTCATATAATACCCAAGTCTCATAAGATTTCATATTATTTTAGCCAATAATTATTTTTCTTTACTCCCTTAATATTCATCATTTCCAAAAATTCTTTTGGAAATTCTGTACCCCATGCAAATGCAACGTCACAATGTTCGTCTTCTGAAAAATCAGTTATGATACTTGATGTAGAAAACAATAAAGGATCTTCTCTTCTTGCTAAAGCTTGCTGAACTTCAAGTTTTAATGTTTGAATCTGTTCTGCTTGCTGAATGGCTAATTGCTGCTGACGAATTTGTTCTTTTGATATTTTTTCAAGCTCTGTTTGTATTCTACTAATATTTTGTTCTATTCCTTTTACTTGTTCTTTTAAAACTTTTGTGGAATTTTCAAGTGCATCTACTCTATTACCAAGATTCACCATAGTTTCATACATACTTCTGAATAATGGTAAATTCATACCAACATTCATACTAACCATTGATAAAGAATTTGGAAAATATACATCATAGTATTTTTGACTCTTTACATGTTTTTCAAAATCATAAAACCCAATTGGACATAAAATGTATAAATTTCGTTCTGAATTAGCAATTTTGTAGTTGTTAATAGCAGATTCAATATCTTTTGAAGTTCTTTTTGGATCACAAGTTAAAATTGAATTCTTTGCTAATTCTAATGGAAGAATCATAAATCCAAATGTTTCTGCTATTTCAACAATAGAACTCAATTTCGAGTTTAACCTTGAATTAAGATATTTATTATAAGTTTTGTCTATTTCTATTTCAACTTGTTCATATCTATCTCCTGATGAACTTCTTTCATTTTTTATTAAATTATATTTTATTAAGTTTTCAGGAACCTTAATATTAGATGATTTCAAACTACCTAAAATATTATTATATTCATTCACTTTTTCGTTGATTGAATATCCTAAATTCTTGAAAATTTCTCTTTTAGTAGAAAAACAAGTCTTAGATTCATCATAATAGGAATTAGATCGAATAATATGAGCTTTTTCTAATACTTTTAATGTCAACATAAACTCTTTCAAATCAGAGTCTATCAAATTCAGTTTATCTATTAATAATTGACTTTTTTCAGTGTTTTTTACTGAAGCTGATACGCTTGTTGTTGGTGTAACATTTAATAAATTCATAATAATTTTATTTTAAATTAAACATAAATTGAAATATTTTTAAATTTCAAAAACAAAGATAATAAAAAAAATCAAATTGGCAAACAATTTGTTGAAATATAATTTAATTCTTTTATTTTTTTCTTTCTTAAATAAGAATCATAATTTTCATCATTGTTTAAAATGATTATGAATTCAGATAATTTTAAATGAGATAACTGTAAAAAATCTTTGTTTATTCTTCTTCTAAAATTAAAAAAATCCTCATTTTCAAAAAAGTAAAACTTCAAATCTATGATTGCAATAAAATCACAAATTTCAGAATATGAAATTTTATAAATATCTCCATTTAATGTTGTAGATAAATGATCCAATGATCCAAATGTCAAATCATTTTTTTGATATTCTATTACTTTATTTAATAAAGTATTAAAAATTTTTGAATTTATTATACTAATAGATTGTAAATCTGAATATAATAAAAGACAATTATATCTATAAATATCTTTTAGTTTTTCAATATCAAGTTTTTTACTTTTAATCATAACATTTTTTTGATAATTGTATTAACTTATTTTTTCTAATATCTTTTTTAACTTTTGAATAATATTCTAAATAATCAGATTTATCCTTAATAAAATCAAAAAAGTTATGATGTTCTCCCATATATGGTTCATTTTCATCAACATAACAATATAAGTTATATGCTTTTTGATCTAAATCAGTAATTTTATATTCATTATAATCCATTGAGTTTTATTTTATTTAACTTATCTATTCTTAATTTAGATTTTAAATTTAATTCTACCAAACGAGAGAAATTAGCATGACACTTATCTATTGAATCAAGAATATGAATAAATTCGTCATAATGCTCAGAATTATAATCATCATTGTCATATAATTCTCCATTACTATCTGAATGATTTTTTTCAAATATAAATAATTCATTTTCATGATATTGAAGTTCTGATATTATAAGTTTTTCATCAATCATATTTTACATTTTACACTTAACAAAATGATCAAGAACAAATCTTAATTTAGATTCAAATTCTTTATCATTTTCTATTTCTTTTAACATTTTATAATAATATGATGTGTCTAATGTATTATCATCAGGCTCTCCATTTCTTAGATACATCTGATAATTTTCATTTACATAATTATCTACATTTTCATATTCATTTATTTCAACTATAGATTCTTTAATATCATCAATAATTTTTTTTGATTCACTATATCTCATTTTTATAACTTTTTTACTTTTATGCTATATAATATAGCATGGAAACATTAGATATTAAATTTAGAATGGAAGGTTTAGAGAAAAAACTATCCAATTTATATCCATATGAATTCGAGATTGACGGTATATCTATGGCTTCATACGAAGGCTTTATACAGTCATTAAGGACTCCAGACATACAAATTAAAGAGAGTATATGGAAACTATCAGGATTTGAAGCATGGAAAGCTGGTCAATGTTTAGATTGGATAGATAAGCAAGAATTATATTGGATATCTACTCCAATAAATAGACAATCTAATGACTATTATAATCTTATAACAAGGTCATATGATTGTTTATTTGAACAAAATGAAACATTTAGAAATAATCTAAAAGAGTCAATACCTTATAAATTAGACCACACTATTGGAAAATCTGGAAAAACTAATACTTTAATGACAAAAAGTGAATTTTTAATTCAATTAAATAGATTAAGATTTAAATTAACTAAGAAAAAGTTTTTCAATTTACTTGACTTGTTCTGATTTATAATGATTTCTAAATCTTTTCAAAGTTTCACATACCCAATTCTCAACTTCTTTAGATTTCCAACCACTATTAAGCTGAATAATAGCTAATTTAAGAACTGCTCTCTCATACCTAGTTGATGCACCTCCTTTATACATGTAAATAAGACTAGCTACTTTTTCATATTCTGATATTTTAGTACCATTACGTACAATAACTTTTCTGCATTTGACTGGTTTATTAGTATCTGCTTCTGCTTTTACATTACTCAATATCCTATCTCTTAAAATTTCGCAAGAAATTAATTTTAAATTTTTATCGTAATAAAATGCTGTATAATCCATAATTTAATTAATTTGAATTTTAATCTTTATTTGATATTGGTGGCTTAAATCCTCCAATTCCACTATAACTATTTTCACCAAAAATATTAGATATTACTAAAAATATAAAAAATGCAGCAAGTGGTATGCATATGCATAATAATACTATATCATTCATGATTTAATTGATTATAATTTTTATTCATATAACCATAATAAGTTAAATAACCGATAAGAGTGTAAATATTTAAATTGTCACTATACCAATCATCACCGTTTTCTTTATCATTATCTCTGACGATATAAAAAGGAATCTCACCATCAGTAACTATAATAATTTTACATTTTTCATTACTACAATTATAATCATCAATTTTATTGAAGTTATTTTCTTCTAAAAAATCTGTAATTGAGGTATACATCATTTCTTTTGTAATTTTCATATTATCTTATTGTATCACCTAAATGATGAGTTTTTGCTATAACATCAATAATATCTGAATTTTCATCATAAAATTTAATTTTATTTTCAGCATCTTTAACTACTATAGAATATACAGTATAAGAGCCGTGATGAAAACTATCATATTGTTTTGTTGAAATAGATTGTATTACAACAGGAGATTTTAAATGATTTATTGAATATTCAACATACATATCATAATTAGTAAAATCTTGTCCATCATATTTTATTTTATGACAACTAAATAAAAATAAACACAGAACAAATAAATATAATTTTTTCATAATTTTTTAATTTATCGTATAGTATCACCAACGTTGTGAGTTCTTGCTATGACATTAACAAGATCGGAATTATAGTTATATAAATGTATTGTATTTTTAGAATCCCTAACTACAATAGAATATAATGTATCAGTAATATCAGTCTTGTAAATTTTTGTTGAAATAGATGTTATTGTAACTGGAGATTTCAATTGATTTATAGAGTAATCAACATACATATCATAATTATCAAAAACCTTACCATCACAATTTATTTTTTCAGTACAACTAAATAATAAAAAACAAAATCCGAATAAAAATAATTTTTTCATATAATTTTTTTAAAATTAAAACCAAGATCTATGTGATTCCTCTATTGACTCAAATCCATTATCTTCTTCACGTATATACCAATTAACTCCTTCTGGAATTTCAACAACTTTCAAGTTATCAGGTTTTAATTCTTCTACTGCAGTAACTAAATTAACATCATCTCTTAAAATTGATGATATATCAAAATAATTTTCATCAGTAAATAATTTTTCTTCAGAATCCAATTCTGGACCTAAATCATGTAATGATACATCAAAATAATTATCAATAGGATCAACTCTTATATGTTTAACTTTTCTCTTTACAATTGAGTGATTACCCAATTCTCTTATGTAAAAATAAGGTCTATCAAATTTTGAAAGTTCAAAATATCTTTTTATTACATCAGAGTTTAAATTATAACAACAACTATTACTACCATTCACTATTACTATTTTCATATTTTTTCTAATTTTTCTAATTTAACTTTTCTAATAAATTTAACTGTCATATTTCTACCAAGTTCAGATAACTTATATCCTACATTATATCTATTACAATCACCCTCAACTAATTTATAAAATAATAATTCCATAACTAAATATAATGTACCTCCACAATTTCTTTTTTTGAATTCTTCAACTGTCATAAAAGATAAAGACTTTTCAAATTCTTGTACTGATTCAAATTCAGGATCAGAATATTCTGCATATCCTTTACTTTGAATATGTATTAATAATTTAAGTGCATCATCACTTATGTTAATAGGATTTCTATTTAACATTATAATTTTCTATTTGTTTTATTTTTAATTTTCTAATTGAATTTTTAAGAATTCTTTTTCCAATATCAGATATTCTATACATATTAAATTTTAAATCATAATCAGATTCTATCATTTTATTATCTAATAATTTTTTTATTAAATAATATGTACCTCCACAATTTCTATTTTTAAATGATTCTAATGTCATAAGTTTTCCAGAAAAATCTAAAAACTTTTTACCTTTACAATTTTTAAAATCATCAATAGTTTCAAATTCTGGATCTTTATATTCTACATAACCTGATCTATAAATTGTAAACAATAAACTGATTGACTCGTTATAAATCATTGCTTTCTATTTTCTCTAATTTCAATTTTCTAATTAAATTATCAAGAAGTGATTTTCCTAAATCAGAAATTCTATATGAAATATGCCAAGCATCTTCAACATCACAAATAAAATTATATTTATATAGTTCAGGAATTAAATAAAGAGTTCCATTACAATTTCTTGATTTGAATGAATTAAGATTCATTGATACATTTCCACTTTTTTCAAATTCCTCTATAGTTTCATATTCTGTATCTCTATATTCAACATATCCTTCTTTGCTAATTATTAATAACAAATTGAATGCTTCATCACTAATTTTAAATCTAAATTCTACCATTGTAAATTACTAATATTAAACATATTATAAAAAAGATGCAAGATCATGATATATATTATAAATATATAAATATTCTTCCCGTAATCTTTTGATTATCAGTATTATATGTTATTAATTTATTAAATATTCATTGTTGATAACCTTGAAACTTATTGATGAATCAAGTGATTTGAATACACTTCCCTCCCGTTTTGATGTAGTTGTTAATACAGATTTACCTTCAACATGTTTTAATAATTCATCAATAGTATTTGGTAATTTATATTCATTACAAATCAAAGGAACAGTGTCAGCAATTAATACATTCTTTACTATATGAACAAAAGAATCATAATCTTCGAGTTTATATTCATCAATATTAAACACTCTAAAATATTTAATAGTTTTGTAATCTAATTTATATCTATTATCTTCAATTCCAGAGCCTATTAATTCTCCTTGTACTGCAATATTTTTACCGTATGCTCTTAATTTTTCTTCTATTTTATTTTCAATTGCGAATTTCCACATTAAATTATCTGGATTTCTTTTATATTCCCAATTTCTACCACAAACTCCAAATACGTCATTACGTAAATACATGGTAGTAGATCTGCCATCAAGTTTTTCTGTTTCATAGAAACTAATATCTTCATTTTTCCATTCATCAAAATCATCTGATAAAGATTGAATTCTTTCTTCATTTGTTTTTAAAATGAATGATGGAATAGGTCCAACAACATCAGCTTTAAGTTCATCAGGGATTTGTACTTCATATTTTATAATATTCAAAAATTCACTCACATCATATCCAATTGGTAATTCTATTAAATTATTATTTATAGGTAATACTAAACCTTGTGATATTTGTTTTCTCAACCGAATACTTCTAAGTAAGAATCCTTCTTGACTTTCAGTTTTAATATATGATGTTTTTCTGAGAAATTCATATTCTTCAGTAATAGGAAGTAATGAATCTATTTCACAATATATTATTTTTTCTCCTATTTTAAATTTATCTTTTTCAACAACTACTTTCCAACCAAGAATTTTCACAACCTCTATTCTATCTGCCCCTTTTATTGATGAGATGTCTTTAATTACCTGAATTGTTGCTAATTTCCTATCTATATTCATAATATTTAATTTTTATATATTTTAATGTAAAGATAAATCATATTATTGTAAATAAAAAATTATTTAACATAAAATTTTATGTAAATAATCTATAATATCTTCATCAGACATTTTATTTATTTCATTTTCCCATAAATAATAAATTTTATAATTATGAGATTCTACTTTTATTTTTTTTCTTTCATCTTTTTTCCATAAATCATTTGCTGATAATCCTTTTAATATAATATCATTTTCATTATACATATCTGGATTAGCGTGCCAAAAATCTCCTTGAATTTCTAATATGATTTTATTTTTAAAAATAAAATCAAAATTATAACGATATAAAAACCCATTTGCAGTGTATTCTATATTTAAATCATTTAATATAGATTGTATTCTTAATTCTAATGAACTAATATATTTTACATAAGATCTTGCATGTTCTGTGAATTTTCTACGATCATCATCACTCATATGTGAAAATGCTAATTTTTTTGTTTTTGATATTTTATCACCTACACCAGGTATTTGTGCTACATTAGTTATATTTATACCATATTTAAGTTTTAGATTTTGTATTAATGTTTTTTGACATTTATCGTAATCTATATTTTTTTGTGCATTATTTTGTATTTCTTTGTTACAAAAATTATTTTCATAGCCATGATTTTTAATAAATGTATTTTTTACTTTGTTTTTTATTTCTTTTGAAGAAGATGGATTTTTAAACCCATATTTTTTAATATTTGTAGTTTCAATTTTATTTTTATAAATTAAAGTTTTTTTACTTTCACTATTAGTTCTTTTTATACCTAATAATTCAATGTAATTTGAACAATTGATATTATATTTTAATTTTATATCATATGAATTATATCCACTAATATACATTTCTTTTATATCATTTAAATTTTCATCTGATATATTAGATTGAGATTTTAAATAATTTAACTCATTTGTTAATTTATCTATATTGTGATTTTTATTTATATGAGATTTTAAATGATTATTAAAATTAAATTCTTTACTACAAATTATACATTTCATATTAATACTTTTTATTGTATATATTAATATGAAAAACTGATTATAATCAGTTTTTTTAATAAAATGTATTCATAATATTTAATTTAATGCGTCTGATTCACTTGATGATATAACTTCTTCACATAAAATGATACTTACTTTTACACCATAAGAATCAGGTCTGCAATAACCTGTTTCATGTGGTACAGTTTCTATTTCTATTTTTAAATTCTCTTTCAAAAATTCTTTTAATTCTTCTTTATTCATAATATTTTATTTGAATAATTTATAATACACAAAGATATACAATATAATTGATTTATATTGTATATCTTATTATTTTTTAACTTTATTTTATTTGTGAAATATATGAACATCCTTTATCTAACCTATATTTCAGATTAGTACCATATTTTTCTTTATATTCAGACATATATCTTTCAATTTCTTCTATATTAGAATGAACATAAATAATTTCTTCAAATGGTTTTAAATAGTCTATTCCAAGAAATTGATCATTCCATGCGTCAATGCACATTTCCATGTGTATTTCTCTGAATTCATTGGTATCAAATGGATCTTGTGTCATAATATTTACTCTTTGAAATTAATTCTTTTGTATTCATTATCAAAATCAAAATATAAAAATTCGCTGATATTCCAATTTAGTCCGCAATCATTATAAAAAAGATCAAATTTATCTGAATTTTTTGGAGATTCTACTCCACTCTCTACTTTCCATTCTTCTGATATTTTAATGAAATCTTTCCATAATAAACAAGATGTGTCTCCTTGCCCATCATAATAAATAAAAACTAATCTACTTAATTGTTCTTCAGTGAAATTATTAAGTTCATAATTTGTTATATAAATATTTTTCATTCTTTATTCATTTCAATGAATGATTTAATAGTATTTCTATTGATATAAACTGATTTTGGTACTATTTTTTTCAAATCTGCATCATTGCTTAATATAGCCTTTCTAACATCAGTGGCTGACACGCCATCTTCAACCGTGCCTCTTGCTAATAGAACAAGTGATACATTATTTTTGAACATGAATCCTGGAAACCATTTAGTAATAATTTCAAATCCATCAGAATAATACATTGTGAAGCAGCTATCTTTAATTTGATCTACTATTTTAGTATAAAGATAAAACCCCCATTCAATAGAATTATCACTTTCTGTAGTTAAATCATCTAATGGTACAATTTTACATTTATTAATTAAATCAGCTTCTTTTAATGCATCTTTTAACATCTCAATTCTAATGCTAACTGGAATTGGATTTCTTGAATCAACTTTATTTGCACTTCCAACTAGTATTACTACTGATTCATTTTCCTCACACGCTTTTTTGATTAATGCCATGTGACCATTGTGTACTGGTTGAATCCTTGCTAAAATAACTCCGAATTTATTCATATCTTTATATTATTTAATTTTTTCAATTTTTCTTTTCTGTTCTCTGATAATAATACTAAATGAATATACCCAAAATTAAAATTTGAAAATTCGTGTAAATTGACAACTCCACTGTAATAATTTACAAAACTTATTGTGAAAATACTATTTTTATTTTCAGTCATATCTTTATGATGTTCATAAAAAACATCACTAAATATAACTTTATCTCCTATTTTCATTTTTAAACTTTATTACAAACTCCTCTTAATATAAGTCTGTTTTTATATTCTCCTTCAGTTATGATATACCAATCTTTATTATTTGGAAATCCTCCAAATCCACTATAATAAGCTTCTCCATCATCTTTAACCAGTATTCTTACATTTAATGTAATATTTGGAATTTCTTTGAACCAAAATTCTTCAATTCTTCTGACTCTATTCTCAACAGCAACATCAAATGATTGTTCTTCAAATTTTCTGACTGTTTCCTTAGCTTCAATGTATTGTTCTTCAGTTATCATATTAATAATTTCTAGTTTTAATGAAATTGAATATTAAATCTAATTCCTTATTATATAACAGTCTGTGAAACCTTTCTCCTTTTGAATTACCAACATAATCATTAAACCATTCTACAAATTTTTCACATGTCGTAGTTGATGAATTGCCATATAAGTCAATTCTTATTATTCCATCTCCTCCATAAGCTATAAAATTTATTCTTTTTGCAAAATAGAATTCCAAATCAACTTTATCAGCAGTTAATTTGAGATTAGGTTCTTCTGTATTAATTTCAATTATAAATTTACCAACTATAAGATTCAAGTCTTCTATTGTTATCGTCTGTTTCATTTAATTGTTCTATTTAGATTTATTGTCCATACCAAACTACATGAGTAGCATCAAAATTAAATAATGATGATATTGCTTCACATTCTGTTGATTTCTTACCATTTTTTACATAGTAACCATGTCCATCATATTGGTCTATCATTCCTGTTCTTAACTCTTCATCAAATTGTGAAATTGTCATTAAACATTCATTATCTAATTCATCCAACTCTTTGTCATAATTTCTTGTGAATTCCATTTTTTTTTTTTATTAACACCACTTCATTAATTTTTTACAATTTGGACAAGTTAAATAATGATACACATCAGAACCTCCTCCATATACTTCTTCTTCTACTCTACTAATAACTTCATTTGGAAAATATTCAACTATTGCTCCACAATCATAACATGTTATTCTTTTTGCTTTTGACTCGTCTATTCCTATTATTTTTGCCATTTTTAATACTATATTTAATTATACAAAGATAAATAATATAAATTAGATTACATTAAATAATTAAAAATATTAATATTTTTTAACTTATAACTTATTCTGAATATGTTTTTATTTTTTCTAATTTATTTTTTCTAATTTTTGATAATAGCATAAATCTACTATAATCGAATTCAAAATAATCATTATCTATTTTTATACCGACATAATCACCATTAGATAAATTAGATATCGAATTAATAGTATAAATATTATTTAATAATAATTTTTTATTTATTGTGTGACTATTATTTATACATACTACTTTATCTCCTTGATTGAACATATCTTAATAAGTTTTAGTTTTCTATATTCTTTTAATGTTATGAATCTACTCTCAAGATATTCAGAATATCCATTTTTATTTTTTATTCCAACATAATCTTCCCAAATTGAATTTATAATATAAATTTGGTTTAATATCAATTCTGAATTATAAGTTAAATCATTATTGATGCATACTACTTTATCCCCTGGCTTGAACATATTATTTACATATACTACTTTATCACCTGGCTTGAACATAATTCTAATTGTTTAAGTTTTTCTTTTCTCATTAAAATTTCTATATCTTTACCTGTTTTTAATTTGTATACATTTTTTAATTCTTTTATGTTAGAAATAAATTTATATTTATCTTTATACATATTAGTTTTTCTATCAATTAAAAAAACATTTACAGAAGATTCAATGCATATCATATAATCATTATTAATGATATGATATTTGTCACATCCAGATTTAGATTTTTTGAGATTTAGATTTTCTATATAGTCAAAAAGATTTGAATCACTTATCATTTATATTTAGATTTAATATGATAATTTGTATTTTTCTATGATATTTTAATGATATAAATTTGTGATATGGATATCCATATTTCAACTCTTTTATTGTAATAAGTCCTGCTTTTTCAAAATACATTTTGAAATTTTCATCAGGATAATCTATAACTTCTAATATTTTATTAGGTATATTATTATCTTCTCTGTATTTTTTATCATTACAAACTATTTTATCACCTGGCTTGAACATAATTTAATAAGTTTTTCTTTTCGATATTCTTTTAATGTTAAAAAATATTTTGCATAATGTCCATATCTTTCATTATCAAGTATTATTAAATCATGTTGATAAATTGTTTTATCTGATTTAATAAATGATGATACATTATATAATTTATTAGTTAAATTGAATTTTTTTCTATAATCTCTATTAATACAAACTACTTTATCTCCTGACTTGAACATAATTTAATAAGTTTTTGTTTTCTATAATCTTTTAATAGTATAAATCTATCTGCATAATAGAATTCAATTAGTTCATATAGTCCCACTCTACAAGTATAATAAGTTGTGTCTATTGATTTTATTGTATAGTTGTTGTATTTAATAACTTCTAATTTTTTATTAAAAGAAAAAGGATTGTCTGTTTTATTTACACCTTTATCATTTATACATACAACTTTATCTCCTATTTTGAACATAATTTATTTAGTTTTTGCTTCCTATATTCTCTTAATGTTATGAATCTATACTCGAAATAATAATTATCATTTCCTTCTAATTCAACTCTATAACCAATTTTTGATTCTGTTTTTTTAGACTTACCTAAAAATGATGATGTTTTTTTTGTTGTGTAAATATGGTTTAATAATAATTTTGATCTATCTGATAAATTACTATTATTGATGCATACTATTTTATGTCCTGAATTGAGCATATTTTTTTAAGTTTTTCTTTTCTGTAATATTTTAATATTATAGATTCTGTTGAATTAATATCATTATAAACAAATTCACAATATGTATAAATAAATATATCATTTGGTTTTATGTTATCATTTGTCTGATACATTATAAGTGGTTTCCTTTTGCAATATATACTATTTAACTTTGACATCATATCAATACTAAATACAACAACAACTTCACTATTTTTGAATTCTTTTCGTAATTTTTTGAATAGTAATTTATAAAAATTTTTAGTGTTTTTATTTACATCATCAAATATTTCAACTTCAAACTTTATTATTTTCATTGAATGAATTATTTAGTTGTTCAATTTTCAATTTCCTTTTAAATTGTTTGAAATTTATTTCATGTGGAGATAAATATAAATCATTATTTTCTAATTCATCAAATGATATATAAACATAACAGCCACATAACATACCAATATAAGGTACCCCTGATTTTATAGATTTCATTATAAAATGCTCATTAAATAATAGAAAATTAATGCAATCTTTTCCGACATAAATATGAGGTGCTTTTTTGTGTATTATTATATAATTTTCCACATGATTTTTAATGATACTGTATATTCGTTTATCATGTATGTCTTCATTAGGACTTGACATTGTATAATCTACATTATAATATTCTATCATAACTTTGATAATGTTTTAAGTTTTTTTCTTCTTATGATAATGTTATAATCTACATCATTATTGATTAGATATAGAAAATCTTCTAATTCAAAATCTTTTAGTTTAATGATGTCATCATTTATTCTTTGAGAGCCATAATTTGATAATCTACGAAAATTAAATATGTAATTTTTGTAATTATATAAATCTAAAAAATTATGAACATCTCCATTAAATACACAGCCATCAAATTTAAGTTCTTGAATTAATTTATATTCTAATCCACTTCTACTTTTAAATTCATCATTATTTGAATTATATTCTATTAATTTATTTAATATAGTTTTAAATGATAAATTTAGGTGATAACTATCATAATAATGAGGATATTCTTTGAGAAATCTATTACCTTCTATTTTTAATCTATTTAATTCATTGTCTCCTACTATTGATGTTGGTATCATAAACTTGACAATTTTTGTAACTTTATTTTTCTGGTGAATCTTTTCTTATATTCATCACTACTGATAAGTTGATGAAGTTGATGCATAGTAATATTTTCAATGTCATTAATATCCTGATTTATATAATGATACCATCCTCCAAATACAATTCTCTTATTATCTAAAACATCAAAAACATATTGAAAAATTGTAAAAAAATCATCTAAATCAGATTCATTTATAGATTTCAATTCAACTTTCATTATTCCTATTAGTCCATTAATGGAGCAGAAATAAACATCTCTATTTTTATATTCAACTAATTTATTCAATATTATATTAAATAAATTTGACATTGAATTATAATTGAATTTTATATTTTCTTCTCTGAACATATTAGTATTATATGACGAGTATGTCTTTATATCAAATGTCGCTTTTATTTTAATCATATGATTAATTTAGATAATTTCATTTTTCTTAAAAATTTTAGATAATGATGAGAATTAATATTGTAGCTCATCATGGTATAATTATTATCAGAAACTAAATATGTAATCATAATTAAAAATCTTTCATGATTCGATTTATTGAAAATTTTTATATCATCAATTTGATAATCTGTATTATGAGTAAATATTTCATCATGATTTAGTATATAAATCATCATCTCCTTTCTTTTTATTTCCATTTAATTTGTCTAATTTATATTTTCTAATAAATTTTTCATAATCTTTTAATAAAAATGTTCTATCTGAGAATTTGATATTTCTATATGTGATAATTCCAATATCATCATTAGGATAATAATTTATAGTAAATCTTATTTCAGGATCATTTGTCCATAATATCTTATATGAAATAAGTTCATATAAGATATTATCTTTTTTTATACTATGATTTATAAAATTAAAATATTTAGTACCATTTCTCAACCAAGTTAACAAACTCATATCTTTGATAAATTTTCAATCTTTGTTTTTCTAACAAAAATATCATATTCATTAAGATATATTATTATCTTTGAAAAAATAACTTCTCTTGATATTGAAGTATTACAATAAATAACTCTTATTGCTATACAATCTGTTGAATTATTTGCAATCTTATATGATATTAGATTAAATTTTTCACTATCTAATTTTATTTTTTTATCAATAAAATTGAATAACACATTATGTTTTTTAGTCCAAGCATTCATGTCTTTCTATCGTTTTTAATTTTTCTTTTCTATATTCTTTTAATGACAAAAATTGATATGAATAATAATCATCTTCGTTTGTATCTTCTCTTATTTTAATTACAGTAGTCCATTCTCCTTTTTTTAGAGGATGATTAGTACGAAATACATGAGATATTGTTAATTCAGTATTAGACGGTAAATCTATATTGTACCATAAACTTTTAATAAAATATACTTTATCATTATATTTAAGCATTTTCCATTATTTCTTTGAATATATTTGAGTTTTTTTAATTTTTCTTTCCTTTTCAGATTAAAATAATCATTTGATGATATAAATTGTTGTTCATAATAATCACCTCCAATTGTATCTAATATTCGAATTGTAGTATTAGAAGGGTAACCTCTTATAATATTATGACGAATCTCAATAATTAATCCTACTGTTAATTCTTTATCATATGATAAACTAAGATTATATGATAATCTTTTAATAAAATAAACTTTATCTCCTGCTTTAAACATTCTCCATTATCTCTTTGAGTTTTTTCTTTCTTATGAATGTTCTTAAATTTTTCATATTGTTATCTTGATTGTTTTCTATTATATAAAACAATTCAGATATATTAATGCCTTTTATTGAATATATTTCATCACTTATTGATATAGGATTTGAATCATTTAATATTCTAAGCATTCTCAAAATGTCAATAAAGTCTTTTGTCCCTTTTAATCCAATTGATGTATTTTTATGTATTTCTTTTAGAAAACATAATATTCCTCCCAAATAATCACCATTATTTTTTATTGATATTGCATTATCCAGCATGTTATTAAATTCAACAATAGCATTAGAATATGTATTATCATAAAAAGTATTATTAGTTGTTTCTAATGTATGACTAGGATTTTCAATTGAACATTGTACTATCATTATTTATAAGTTTTAAAATAAGATACAAATATACTAATTATATGTTGAATATGCAAATATTTTAAATAAAAAAAGGATTGAAGTGAATTTCAATCCTTTTCTAAAAAAAATAAACATATTACATGAAAAATATATTTGTGCTCACCATCGGGCTCGAACCGACATAGATAGATTTAGAGTCTATAGCCCTACCATTGGACGAAATAAGCAATTTTGATTAAAAATGGGGAGCTTATAAAGCTCCCCATAGTTTTAAATTACGAAATAGAGAATCATTACCATGTACTGCTACTGCAGTTGGTTTATTATCTAAATCTGGTTCATAGAAAACTGTGAAATCTAATTTTTTAAGATTTAACTTAAATATCCATTTTTCAAGTTCTACAGAGAGAAAAATTAAATATTGATTATTCCAGGTTTGTACCTATTTATGATCAAGTAACCATTGACATGATGCATGAGCACCTTGGACTCCTCCATAAGCGACATCAAGTTTTTTATCAATGAGTATAAATAATTTATCTTTTTCTAAATCCTGTTTGACGTTTTTCATTTAGCATTTCTTTTAGTCTATATGAAATTATCTCATCACCAATGATATCAACAGTTTTAGAAAGTTCATCAGCTTCTTCATCTGTAAAAGAAGTTGCATTTTCTATTTTTGTTATAATATCACCTATCATTATATGAGATTTAGACTTTTCAGCTTCAGTTATTTGGTGTTCATTGTTGTTCAATATCAATAATGATATGTCCCATAAATTTGCAGCAAATGTCTTAACTGGACAAGTTATAATCACATTATTTTCAGTTAAAATGCGAACACAGCAATCAACCATATCATAAATGATATTAGAACTCTTTGTGATGATCAAAAATTCCTGTAAAGGTGAATTGGTAACCATAGAGATGAATTTTTTTGCTTGTGATTCTGTCATTTCATTTTCAGGAAACATAAAAACATTTGGAGAATAATCTAACTCAAGTTGTTTTTGAGTGTGATATGGTACAACTAAGCATTTAATCACTTTATTGTACATCATCTTTGATGTTTCAATGTCTTCTTCTGAAAGTTCAAATAAGTTTTGAGATAATTTCATTTTTTATTTATAGTGCTAATGACTCTTCTGTAATTTCTTCTACCACTTTGTATTTTTCAACTAATTTATCAATTGAATTTTTGTATTGTGATAAAGGTAATTTATCAGGTTTATTTTTAGGCTCAATTTCTTCAAATGTTTTACCTTTTAGTACTCCATATGCAGCATATAACATTCTTAATTCATGTCTGTTTTCAGAATGTTGATAATCTGCTTGCCATGCTTCCATTACTCTTTCACCTTTAAAGTGAATAGTTTTTCTTTGATTTCTGAGATTTGATTGATTCTCTGCAAGTTTTTTAATATCAATTTTTAATGTAGTTTTCATATTTTTATTATTTTTATTTTTTATTAATTTGTTAATTTGTTTAAATCTTCTAATTACTAACTGTTTAAAAATAATAAAAGGGGAACCTCTACCAAATGATAAAACCTAATGTTGATGTTTCATAATTTTCTTCTTTTTTTTTGTTAAGCATAACAATATTGTCATGTTTGGGTTTATATTATTGTTTATTTTTTTAATTTGCTTATTTTTAAATATCTAACTATTTTTTTATAAGTTTTTTCATTATAATTTATAGCATTACAATCATCAACTATAGAATATTTAGTTAAAATATCAAGAGATTTTTTATATTTTTTATAATAGTTTGAATAATAAATATAATAATCTAATTTTCTTTTTTCCCTTATTTTTTTTAAAAATAAGTAGCAAAAAATATTAGTAAAATAAAATATTAAATAATACTTAATTGATAATCCTCTATTATCATCTTTGTATTTTGTTTTTTTATCTAATGCATGAACATTAATGACTGCAAATATTACAAATAATATTGATGTTATAAGTTGATACATTTTCATTTCATTTCATACAATTATTGTACCAAGTTTATCATATCAAAATATTAATTTAAAATCTTCAAAGTCTTGACAAAAAGTGATCATTGATATTTGTTCAGGTGACATAAAGTCAGTTAAATTGACAAATAAATTATTCCATTCTTTTCCAAATAGGAATATTCTTGGCTTTACTTTTAATTTTCTGATACCATCTAATAGAAGAAAAACTTCAGATAATGTACCAATTCCTCCACGTTGAACTATAAAAATATCACTATCTGATATCAATAATCTTAATCTTTGATAAATATCAACAGAAGGAACTGTTTCTGTTAAAAATTTATTACCTCTTGCACATCCAATTGATAAACAAGTATAGCCAGTTACTTCTCCTCCTGCTTCATTAGCACCTTTGGAAACAGCTTCCATTAAGCCACCATAGCCACCGTTTTTAATTTTGTAGTCATTCTCTGCTAAGAATTTTCCAATGAGAATACTATCATTATATTGAGTTGTCGTTCTATCATTTATAGCACCGCCAAAAAAAGTTGCATTTTTATTCATTCTTTTGATTTTCTATTGTTATGTAAAGATACTATATTTTTTTGATATTACCAAATATTATTCTAAATTTTTCAATTTTTCTAATTTTTCTTTTCTAAAACATTTTTCTGACATAAAATAGAAACAAAAATATGAATTTTTATTAGACTCATTTTCTAATAATAATGATTCTACCTGTGTTCTCGTATTTATCATTACTGTTGAAACTGTGTATGATTTTCCTGATATTAAATTATCATAACGATAACCAAAATAAACTACTTTATCTCCTTTATTAAACATATCTTTTGTAATTTTATCTTTCTGTCTTCTTTTGTATATGAATCAAAATCAACATCATAAAACAAATGAATATAATGAACCTCATTAATATCTTCTTTCAAAATATATAAAGGTGGATTATCTGAGACTTTTTTGTGTACGTATGCATAAGATTGATTTCTTTCTTTTAATATTAAATATAGTTCGTTTTCTTCATTTAAATTATTCATATTTAATTTAACTTTCATATTTAATCTTATGTCTTCATCTTTCATAGTTATCAAATATATTTTTTAGTTTAATTTTTCTATCTTCTTTTATATAATCAACAAAATCTGAAATATGAAAAAAATCTCCATCATTACCATCTTCATCTGATAATACATATATGATTGGAACATGTTCTGAATATATTGTAGTCACATATGCATAAGATTGATTTTTTTCTATCATTCTTTTATATATCAAACTTTCTTCTAATTTACAATTATATTTTGATATTATTTTAACTTTATTGTGTAATTTAACATCATCATCTTTCATATTTATTAAATATATTTTTTAGTTTAATTTTTCTATCTTCTTTTATATATGGTTCAAATTCTCCACTAAGAAAATAGTCTCCAATTCCATCAATTTCATCTGATAAAATAAATAAATGCGGATTTACGTAAAAACATAGATAATTCACATATGCATAATCCTGTTTTTTGTATATTAAAGTTTTATATAATGCATTGGTTTTTAATCTTTCTTTAGAATTAAATTTAACTTTCATATGAACTTTTATATACTTCTCATTCATTATGTTTATATATCTTTTGTAATTTCTTTTTTCTTTCTTCTTTTATGTATGGTTCAAAATCATCACCAATAAAATGATCTCCTCCAACATCAATATCTTCTGATAAACTATATATGATAGGATATGTACCTGGATGTATCTTAGTTACATATGCGTACTTCTGATTTCTTTCTTTTAATATTTTGTATAATACACAAGTTTCTAAATGTCTATTGTATTTTGATATTATTTTAACAGTCATATTTAATTTTATATCTTTATCTTTCATATTTATCAGATATATTTTGCAATTTAAGTTTTCTTTCTTTCTTTAATGATATAAATCTTTTAGTGTTGTATGAATAACCTCTTGTTTCAGATTCCACAAATCTAAATTCTAAATATTCTGTATCTTCATAACAAAAATCAGTATCAGTAAGGTGACGAATACCACCAATTCTTAAATACTCTAATATAAGTGATATTTCATATGTATTATTTATTTTAATTTTATTATATGGATCATTATAATCATCATTATAATTATAATAATCTGATGTATCTATAAGTATAACTTTATCTCCAACTTTCATTTATCTGTTGTAATTTTAGTTTTCTATAATGCTGTGGTAACATAAATCTATCTGTATTAAAAGTTAAATGACAACCTTCTAATATTAAACTGTAGTAAGAATTATCAGTGATATCTATATCCATTTTTATTTCTGATATTGTATATTTTTCATATTTAACTAAAAAATTATCTTCATCCCAATATAAATCATCTGAATATTTATATGGATTATCATTTATATAAATCACTTCATCTCCTACTTTCATTTATTTTTTGTAATTTTAGTTTTCTATATTCTTTAATTGATATAAAATCTGACATAAAAAAATAAGTATTCTGGTATTCTTCTTCTACTAAACATACAGAATCATTATAATTATCATTATCAGACATTTCACATATTTCGGATAGTGTATATGTTTTACCGTATACTAATGTGCGTCTATTACTGTGTGCTATATAAATTAATTTATCCCCTATATTCATTTAAATTTTTTAATTTTAATTTCCTATATTCTATATTGGTAAAAAATCTTTTTTTGTTAAATAAAAAATCAGTAATTTCAATCAATTCAAAAAATGCATCTTCTTTATTTGAATCAGATACTTCTTTCACCCATTTTGAGCTATCAGATTGTAAAAAAATTTTATAAATAGTGTAGGATGTATTATTTTTTAATGAGTCATCATTATACTTATTGTTATTATTGTATAGTTCATTCTCAAAATTATAATCTTTATTAATGAATGGATTACAATCATCGTCATATTTATCATCAGAGCTATTATCAATGCAATAAATTATATCGCCTATTTTCATTTAATTTTTTTAATTTAAGCTTTCTATATTCTTGTGTAGATATAAATCTTTTTGAATTTAAATATCGTGAGAAACCTTTTATTGATAAATATTTATTATGATCATCTTCAAAATCTTTGTGTATATTTGTTATTTTATATTTACTATTTTTGATTAAAAAATTTAGATCATTTAAATAATAATCATCTAAATATTTAGTATGATCATCTTCTATGAAAATTACTACATCACCTATTTTCATTTAATTTCTTTAACTTTAATTTTCTATATTCTTGTATAGTGATAAATCTTTTTTTATTAAACATATAATCACAAATTTCAGATAATTCGTAAAATGATGAACCGTTATATGGTTCTGGCTCTTCAAATGCATATTTACTATCATGTAAATCACCATGCTGTAAAAGAATTTTATGTATAGTATAAATCTTATTATTTTTTAATAATTCTTGCCTATTATTAAGAGAATCATCATAAAATTGAAGATCATTATAATATTCAATGTCTTTATAATTATTAATATTGACTATGGTGTATTGATTATAATCATCATCATAATCATCATTAGACTTATTATATACACAACAAATTTTATCACCTATTTTCATTAATTACTCTTCTTCATTATTTGATTCTTGAAGCATTATCAATTTAACAAATCTTGTATTTTTTTCAACTAATTGATCTCCATCACAATCAAGTATAAGATATTCTTTTGGCTCAAGTCTTAGCATGACTTGTTTAAGACTATCAAGAGTTTTAAATGCGATAGCAGTTTTTCCAAATTTGGTATTTTTCTTAGTACCCTTAACACCAGATTCTTTTAGTATATCTTTGATACGTTGATCCTCTTTTAGTTCACTAAAATCTAATATACAATTTTTATTTCCATAACGGGTTTCAAAATTATTAGGATCACGATAATCATTAGGATAATAAACTAATATATAAGAGAACTCTTTGGCGTCCATTACATTCTTAAATACTTCTCTTGCTGCATGTCCAAACTGAGCAGTAACATTTATCAATCTCATTGAATCATCATAATACTTCATCATATCAAAATCAAGTTTAATAGGATTTTTCTTGTCACCGTTAATGTATGACATGATTTCGATATCTTTGCACTCATCTCTGTCAAATGTATCACAAGCAGATTCACACCACTCAGGTATTTGAGAATCTTGTAATTCAGGATTACGATCAATATATTTTTGAATAGCTTGATATTGATTTCGATAATATCCAATTGTGATAAGTAAAGATGCTTTAACTTTACCAAGATCATTGAAATATTTTGGTTTGTGAGCTTTTCCTTTATAAAATATTTTATATCTTGTTGGAATAACATCAGGTTCATTTATTTCTTGCCCTTCAATCTTATCAACTTTAAATTTAAAAGGAGCCCAGAATGAATAATAATAATGATTATCATCTTCAACAATTTTGAAATGAACTGCATTTGTTTTTAATTTAATGATTTCAATTTTTGTTCCTGATGGTATATTAATATGGTTATAATTTGATATACCATTTTTTGATACTTCATATGTATTTAAGCCTGGCGTGTCTTTGGTACTCCAACTATCATTAACTTTTGAAACTTTGTTATTTATAATAAATACATTACCAGGTAAGCAAATATTTTTATCAATCATTTTATAATAATTTTTAGTTAAACATTTAAAGTGCAAATGTAAGGAATTATTCTGATATATTTTGTAATTTTTGTAATTTATTTTTCCTATGTTCTGTTAATGTTATAAAACAATCTTTTGAGAACCACCAACCTATATAAGAATCTTCTAATGATATGCTATAATCTTTAACTTCTTTAATTGTTGATATACTATTTAATTTAAGTCCATAATATGTTCTTTTTATATAAACTACTTTTTCTCCTACTCTGAACATAATTGAGTTAATTTTAGTTTTCTATACTCTGTTAATGTAATAAAAAAATTAGAATAATATAAATTTCCTTCTGATTTTTCTGATAATGATAATAAATATTCTCCAGCATCAGTAAGTGTATAATCTAATTGATAATCATTTATTGTATATGTCATAAAATTTATTAATGAACTATAATAATCACATGTACCCATATAAACTATTTTTTCTCCTATTCTGAACATAACTTTTCTATTTTTAATTTTCTATATTCTTGTGATGATATGAAAAAATTTGTATCGTAATGAGTATTATCATCAAATCCTCTTAGTGTAATATTATTAACCCTTATGTGACTATATGTTTTATTAGGAAATCTAATATAAGCACCTATTATTGTATATTCTTGAAATTTATTAAGAGAATCACATTTATTAGTTATACAAATTACTTTATCTCCAATTTTTATCATAAATTTTTAATTTTTTGTAATTTTAATTTTCTATTCTCTGTTATTGTTATGAACTCACATGAGTCATAAAAATTTGAAGAATTATTTTCTAAATGATAATAAAAATGAGGTAAATTATTATAATCAGAATCATTGATAGTAAATTCTATTATATATGACTTTCCTTTAATTAAGTCATAATAACGATTTCCATTATAAATAATTGTATCTCCTTCTTTAACTCTCATAAATTTTTTAACTTTTTTAATTTTATTTTTCTGTATTCCTTTTTTGTGATAAAATCTTTAAGATAAAAAACATCAGCTACTCCTTTAAATCCATCTAATGTTATATAAGTATTTACGTCATGTGTTAAACTATATTCTACTGAATATGTATTTCCATATGTTAACTTAGTAACATCATCACCAACATATACAATCTTATCAAATTGTTCAACATTATATATCATATTGTTCTAATAATTGAAGTTTTAATTTTCTATATTCTTTTAGTGACATGAAATATAAAGAATCACAAACCTCAAAATCAATTCCTTTTAAATAATAATAGATATGAAAATTTTCTATATTTTCATCATCTATCACATGCTCAATTATATAAGAATTTCCGTTGATGAAATTAGGATTATGTATTCCAATATAAATAACTGTATCACCATATTTAATGCTCATATTCTAATAATTTAATCAATTTCATTTTTCTATATTCTGAAACAGAAATGAAATCTTTTATGTAAAATAAATCATCAAAATCCCCCATTTCTTTTAAAGTTATATGATCTTGAACAGGTCTAACACATTCTAAAACATATGACACAGTATATGTATTATTTTTAGTTAATTGTTTATATCCATTTCTGATATATACTACCCTGTCTCCAACTTTAAACTTTGGTTTTATTATTTTTTTCATTTTATCGATAATTTTAAAAGCTTGTCTTTTCTTAATTTGTTTACTGCAGCATCGAAATATGCCTGATATGATTCTTTGTGTTCAACAAAAAAATCAATTGTATACCAATTGAGACACCATTCAGTTCTCATAAAATCTACATATAGTTCATGTGCAGTTTGTTCTAAGTCAGTGTGCATATTTTTTGATGTTATTGAGTTTTTCTTTTCTTAATATAATATTAGCTACATCAAAATATGATTCATATAATTCCTTATGATCAATAAAATAGTTAATGTCTATGTATAGAATATTCCAATAATTGAAACTTTTTATTCTTATATATTTTTCATATAATTCAAACGCTTTTTCTTCTAATTCGTTATGTATTCTTTCTGAGTTTTTCAAGTTTTTCTTTTCTTAATCTAATTATTGCCTTTTCATAATAATGTTTATATGCAGACTTATTTTTAATGAAATATTCAATTGAATTTGGATATTCATTAAAAATAATTCTTGTATGATTTTCATAAATTTCATATGATTCTAATTCTAATTCACTGAACATATTTTGTTTAGTTTTTCAAGTTTTTCTTTTCTTAATTTTATTTTAGCTTCAGAGTAATATTTTGAATATTTATCTCTATATTCACAAAAAGATTCAAATTTACGATAATAATTTCTATTTTCCATTATTATATGTAATCTGTATATTTGATATGCAATGTCGTCTAAATCTGTTATTTTTTGCATAATTGTAGTAGTTTTTCTTTTCTTATTACTATTACTGCCTTTTCATAATATATTTTCTGAAAATCTTTATCTTCTCTAACAAAACTATGAATAGTATAATCGTATCTTAATCCATCACAAGATGATAGTGCATAATCTAAAAATAATTCATAAGCAATATAATCTAATTTATTGTACATATTTTAATTAATTTATCAAATCTTAATTGCTTTAAAGCAATATCATAAAAAGGTTTAATGTTACTACATTTTTTTTGCTTTATAAATGAATAAAATTCAAATTGTGTTACATATCTTTGAATATCAATATATTCTTCATAAACCACGTATGCTTTTTGATCTAATTCAGTTTGAAATGTAAATTCTTTTATTTGTTCCAACATATTCTATTGAGTTTTTCTTTTCTAATTTGTTTTAATGTTATAAAATATTTCATAGGATATAATCCATTTACTCCATTAACTCTAATGCATTTTTCATTAAAGCTATTAGTAAAAACATCTTGAATGATATATTCTTTGAATTCTTTCAATCCCCTATATCCAGTGTCACCGTTTGATGTGATTTTATCTCCTCTTTTCATTTGTCTGTTTCATCATTTAGTTTTTGTAATTTATATTTTCTCATGTTAGGAGAGAATACTAATTTTATTATGAATTGATAATTATCAAAGAAAATGAATAATTTATAATCATGAGAATATATTTTTTTTCTTAGATATTCATTTCTTTCTAAATTTATATGAAATATATAAATGCTAGAAAAATATTGTTCTGAAATTGACTGATATATAAAAATATCATGATCAACTAATTCTACAATTTGAAGTTTTTCATTATAAATTCTATTAAAATCAAATTCTTCTATTCTTATGTCTTTTGAACTTAAATTATCGTTTCTATCATAAACAAAATATATAGGAATTTTTTTATCATAGAACTGTGGTAAATTAAAATCCATACTTGGATATTTAAAAATGATTTCAGTTTTTATGCTAAGATATTCTTTTATTATATTATGATTACCTGTATAATCTTTTTTGAAGTTAATTGTATTAAATTTAAGAATGTCATTCATTGCTTTATTTATTCAGTTTTTTAATTTTTATTCTTAACTCAATTTTACGAATATTACTATTCATTTTAGCAATTTCCGAATTATAATACTCTGAATCTCTATGAGACCATAGATTATATTCCATACTATATATCATATCATTCTTTCTTTGAATATAAAAATTTAATTTGATTTCATCTTTATGATACTTATTGTATATTATCATAATTACAGTGAAAAAAATATATAGAAATTTTTTTTCAGTGATAATATAATTATAAAAATAACCATAAAAATCAGAATTTTCTTTTATCTTTCTTTTGTATAAAATGAAAGAAATTGTATTTATTATGAGATATGAACATAATGATATGAAGCATATTGATATGATATTATTTGTCATCATCATTCATTTTTTTAATTTTCTTTAATTTTATTTTTAATGAGTAATTTTTCATTTTTTTTCTTATTTCTCCTTCCCCTTCAATAGCTAATTCCATGTTTGGATATGTAATTTGAATGTAATTATCATTTTTTATTCTATCAATTAAATCAACTTTATATTTAAGATAGCCATACTCAATTTCATCTTTGTGATAATTGTTATATAAAAATATAAACATAGTAAAAAATATGTAAAGAATGGGTGATTTTTTGATGTGCTCTTTTTCAAAATATACTCTATATTGTGGAGTATATTTTTTAAGCTTATTTTTTAACATAAATGAATTTATGATATAATATACATATAAGGATGCTACAATTACTAATAATGTTATCAACGTGTTTATCATATTATTTTAATTTTTTAAGTTTAATTTTTCTTTCAATTTTATTAAGTTCTTTTTTTAATTCAATCATTTCTTCATCTGTTGGCTGGATCCATCTCTCTCCTTTTATCTTTTCACATAAATATAAATGATTATATTTATTGTCATATTTTTTCCTTAATATTACTTGAAAAGGATATGATAAAAATTTTGGAGAATCAAGATAAAATGTTATATAAAAACTAAAATCATAATATTTTTTTCCATATCTTTTTTCTAAATATATTTTAGACATCAAACAAATCATTGCATATATTTCAAATAAAAAAAATATACATATTAATATGATTAATCCTGTTTTCATTGATGATTATAGATTACTTAGTTCTTTTAATTTTTCTTTTCTGATGATGTTTGAAATGCTAAGAGTTTTAAAATTTATATCATTTCTAATATCTAAACTATAATCTTCTATTTTATATTTGTTGTTAGTGAATTGGGAATAATCAAAATTTGGAAATGCTCCTATTCTAGATATATTTAGTTTAAATGACTTATCAATAATATATCCATGATCATTAAGAGTTTCACATTCATATACTATCTTATCAAAAATTTTTCTTCCAAATTTAAAAATCATTATTTTTCCTTCTAATTGAGGATTATTATTATCTTTAATTATTTTAATGTATGAATGATTTGTTTTTGAGTATTGAATATTTTTTATTCTTTCATTTGTATAATTAGAATTTGTTCTAAATTCAAGATATATTTTACTTAATTCATCTGTCATTTTGAATATACCTTTTTTCCATTTATTATCATCTATGTACTCAACGAATGCTATTTCATCTGATATAAAAGTGTTATTTGTATTAACAAAAGCAATTTCAGATATATAACTATTATCTGGATTAATGTGATTAATATATTTATTATAATATTCAAACATAAATTATTTCATTTTAGTTGATGTTTTACCATTCCAATTATCTAATTCTGCTTCTCTTGGAAACATCTCATAGAATTTCTTCCACACTTTCAAAGAACGATTCTTTTTAGGATATCTTGTCATATTTCTATTACCCCCAAATCCCATACCAATTCTAACTCCTTTGTTGTCACGTCTTACTATTGGTTCTTGCTTATTATCAAATTTTTTGTGTAAAGATAACTTTATCTGTTCTTCCTTGTAGATTTGTTTAATGATATCTTCACTTATGTTATATTGTCTTATAATATTATATAAATCAATATAAACATAACTTGATCCATATCTTACACTATTGCTACCATCCTCTTTAATTTTTAGCCATATTAATGCATATTTTTTAATTATATCAAAGTAAGTTTTTTCTACTTGATTAGGATAAATATGTAGACTCACTTGATGAAGCATGTTTCTAAGCTTTCTTAAGTACTTTTTTTCTGTCATTTCTTTTTTTGTATATTAAACTTGCGAGTGAATAATCTATTTCATTGTTATTGTATGATAATATTTCTTTTTTACCCAAAGGATATAATGTAATAATATAATTATATCTATTAAATGTTATCCAAATATATCTTTCATTGAATATTATAACACTTCTATATTTATTTTTTGATATTCTTATGGATTTTTCTTTTGATGATAAAGAACATAGTTCATCATAGTCATTATCAGATAAATTTATATTAAATCTCTCTAAATAACGTTCCTTTGTGTGAACTAAATGATGATCATATTTATGACTTATCATTTAATTTTTTTATTTTTAAATATCTCTTCATTTTAAGATATTCTGATTTACTTTTACTTGATAAAGATTCAAATCCTAACATTCTTACAAAATTTTGATCATACATTAAAATTCTATCTTTATACCAATCTGTTTTTCTATGCTCTCTTATTTTATCTAAGAAAAAAAAGCAGAATATATTAACCAAGCAAAAAAGAATATTGTATTTTGTTTCAAGAAACCATCCTTTATCTTCTTTTGGTTTTGTTTTTCTGTCTAAAATATTCGGTAGATATGCAAAGCTAGTAGAATATAAAATTATGAATATAATTATGAATATTGACATTATTTTAATTTTTTGAGTTTTAAATATCTTTTCATTTTAATATATTCTTTTTCATTTTTTTCTGACAATGATGTAGTTCCAAATGATTTTTTATACTGTGTGTAATATAAAACTATAGATTTATAATAATCAATTTTTCTATATTCTCTAATATTATTCAGAAATAAAAAGCAAAAAATATTAAATACGCAAAATAAAACAATATATTTAGTTTTGCAATCATCAGTTTCAATTTCATTAGGCTTAGTTTTTTCAATTAAAATATGAGGACATGTAGGAACACATAAAACATATATCATAAATAATATGAATGTTAATAGTGTCATATTATTTTTTTTAATTTTAAATATCTATTCATTCTGATATAATCTTTTTTTCTATCATCTTTCATATTTTCAAAATCATAAAAATCTAAAAATCTAATAGCCTTTTTATAGTAATCTATTTTTCTGATCTCTCTTATTTTATTTATGAATAAAAAACAAAAAAAATTAAAAATCATAAAAATTATTAAATACTTAATATGAGAATTTTGTACATCAATACTGTTGATATACTTAATAGTATCTACTATTTCAGTTTTTTCAATTAATATTCTTGGAATAAAGAGGAATCCAAATAGATAAACTATTAATACATACTCCATATTATATTTTTATGTTACTATTCTTATTTGATTATAATAATTAGCAAAAATACTACTTTTTTTTAAATCTACCAAATATTTTATTCAATTTTATTCAGAATATAAAATTATTTATATTTAATGCGTTAAATTATATTAATATTGATAATATTATAATAAAGTATTTTTGTGTATGATAATATTATATTATCTTTGTATTCAATTTTATTATTAAATTTATTATGCTTAATTAAATTATTATATGAATGAAGATGTAAAAAATAGATTACTATCTGTTAATGAATTTGGTATTTTAAGAAAATTGATGTCAGAAGAAGAAATAAAAATTGCAAATATTCTTGTTAAAGAAGGATTAATGCATAAAGGTATTTCAGATGATAAACAACATAGTGTTTGCTATTTTACAATATAAAAAATTAAAAATATAAATCATGCAACTAATGGATGGATTTTCTTGTTTTGAATTAGAATCACCTTTTGTTGAATATTTCAATAGGTGTAAGGAAATTGGTATGACTAGACTACAAATTCAAAAGAATTTTAAGTATTTAGATCAATATTATGGAGAAATGGTTATAGATAAGCTTATGATTGAGATTATTTTTAAATCTGATCCATCATTAGATAAGTTATTTAATAATTGGTGTAATGTAAATAATATGAACTAATCATGATTAAAAATAAAAAAACAATAGTAAAGATTGAATCTGATATTGATTATCCTAATAATGGAATATTAAATATGTCTAAATGTAAGAAATTTCCTACATATGGTGAAACTGATACAATTAAGGATAAAAAATCTAATTATAATGATTGTTCTGATTTGTATTCAATCTATAACTTAAATAAGGAAGAAATTGGTAAGTATTTGAATACTTGGTATGTAGGAGAATTATTAAAATCTAAAAAAGGAGACTTTATTATTACTGATGAAATAGTTACTGTTAAAAAAGTAAATGAACACACATCTAGCTGTTTGTATCATAAGGAATATAATCCAGTCACATTAAGAATATTGTGTCCAACAGGAGCAAAATTTGAACTTGATGATAACGGTTATAAGTTATATCAAATGAAAGCACAAATTCATTCTATTGATGATTCATCTTATGGAGTTTGGTTTGAAAATAAACCAATTGAGGAATTGAGATTAATCAGAATAGAAATAATGAAGTGGTTAAATTCACAGAAATTATTAGATGGTGATGAATTTATAAATTTTTGTGTAAGTCTTGGCGCTGATGAAGAATCAATAGATTATAATTAAAACTACATAATTATGTTAAACATTTTTACTGAAGAATTTATTAAGGAAATTGGCTTCAAATTCTCAAAAGGAGATGAAAATAGTCAATACGGTGAAGCAGTTAGTATAAGACCAAGAGGTATGACAGTCATCAACTGGAATAATGAAGGACATACATGTACATATTTTGGTGATAAGTTGAATGACAATGTTTCTGTGTCTATAAAAAAAGATGCTGGTTCAAGGACAGCATTTAATGGATATGTTTATTCTCAAGATGATGTAAGAATGTTAATTGATAGAACTTTATAACAATTTAAAAATATATAATATGGCAATTTTAGTAGGAATTATTGAAAGTGAAATTAGTTATTCAAATTGTTATGGTAGTCAAAATGATACAATTAGGAACTTAATTATCATTAAAGAAGGTTCAACATCAGACTTAATAGTTTATTCGAAACAAAAACGTCAAGATGTAATAGATGGTCGTTTAGAATTTGATGTTCTTATAAAAACTCATAATCAGTGTTTAGTAGAGGGCAGAAAAGCACTTAAAGAGTATAGTGAAAAAGCTGAAATTATTCGTCAAAAAATTGATTTTGAGAAATATAAAGATATTATGATTTTAGAGGGTATGATAGTTTAAAATATGGAAGAAAAAGAATATATATTATGCTCAGCTATTAATATTAATGATATAATTATTAGTGGAAGAAGACACAATGATTGTTATGATACATTGAGTAAACTTGAAATTTCTTGTGAGTCTAAAAAAATTCATGAGCCTAATAGAAAAGAACAAGGATTTTTAACTTCAACTGGAAGATTTGTTTATAGAAAAGAAGCTTGGAATATAGCTAAAAATAATAATCAAATCAAATATGGTAGAGATACCGCAGAGAATGGAGATGACTCTGAATTGATATCTGAGAATTTATTTGGATGATTAACATTATATAACTATAAAAAAAGTAGAATTATTCATTTAGTTCTACTTTTTTTTATTATCTTTGTAATCTAAAACTAACTATATGAATAGATATAAAGAAGCTAGAAGAGTTTGTATACATAAGAATGCGATTCTTAAATTATGGATAACTGAAAAAACAAAAGTTTCATTGTTAAGAGTTATTGTTCATGATTTAGAAAAAATGATTCTAATTCTTATCTTAGGCGATATTATTGCTACTAAAATACACAGAAGAGTGGCAAGGCATCACAATATAAAGACTGATAAAGATTTCTATGAAGCATATTTGGATTGGGCATCAGCAAGGCATACTAAGCCAGAGATGCAAATGGACGCAATTCAAACCGCAAGTAAATATCATCCAGAATTATTGCAAAAATGTGTAGAACATTATACTGAAGTTAGATTTAAATAATAATAATATTATGAACAAATCAGAAAAATTTTTAATTTATGTTCCAATTATTGGAATAATCATTTTGATTATAATATTGAATAGTGACAATATAAGATACGAAAATGTGCATTATGATGATATTAAGAATTCTGTTTGGGTTCAAACAATATCAGTTATATATTTTTGTGCTATGATTGGTTTGTGTATTGATAAAATAATAATAGTATGAAAAATTATAATGGAATTTTATTTTGTATTTATTCTTTAGTACTTTCTTTTTTAGTACTTTTAGATATCAACATAAATATGTTAATTAGCCCTTTTCATATTATATTAGATGCAACATTGATTTGTTCATCTGGGACTTTCTTAGGATTTGGACTTTATATAATAATTAAAAAATTAAAATCATGAAAAAATCTATTATTTACTTTATGATGTGTTTGGCGTTTTTTGCTCTATTTGTTATAAATATCAATTTGAATACATCATTCAGTGTTTTTCATACTGTTATGTCGTCATTATTAATTTGTGCTTCTGGTGTATGTTTAGGATTTGCAATTGGAAATTTAATAAATAAATGAAAATTAAATAATGAAAAAATCTATTATTTACTTTATAATGTGTTTGGTTTTTTTGATTCTTTTTGTGTTATTTGGAATAAATCTTAATGAAAACACTCCTGTTAGTTATTTTAAAATTATCATATTATCATTTTTGATTTGTTCTGGTGGCGCTTGTTTATGTATTGCTCTTGGAAAAATTATAGATAAATAAAAATCATGAAAAAAATAAATTCTTCTTATTATTTTGCAGCATCTGCATTTTTGTCTTTTCTGCTAGTTATTCTATTCATTTTAAATAAATCCATAGGATTAACTGATCCAGTATTTATAGTATTATTGTTCTGTGCTGATGGATTATTTTTAGGAATTGGTGCTGGTAAACGTAGATATGAATAATAAAAATTAAAATTATGAGAAAATTAAATAAATTCTCTGATAACTGTGACAAATTACAGTTTGGAGATTATATTCTATTTCAAGAATATAAAGATAAAAATTCACTAAGTGAAGATATGTTTAAAGTTACAAAACCTATATTCTCTATTTATCTTGGTTGCTTTGTTGCAGATATGGCGTTATCATTTAATTATGTTGAATGGATTAATGATAATAGAGAAGAAGTATCAGATTTTAAAAGTCACTATGAATGGGTTGATTGTGTGGATATACTTGGTATTTGGAAAGTTAGACCAACATGGCAAGAAATTATTTCTAAATATAGAAATCAAGAAATTAAAGATTTTGTGTCAAGTAATGATATTGATTGGTAATAATAAATAATGACTGAATCATTAAATAATGATATTAAATATGTAATTGGTCAAAAAGTTTGGATTGAGTATTTAGGAAAATCTAAAAGAAAGGCTATTATACTTGGTATCAGTGAAGATATTATAAAAATAAAATTTTCATATTGGGGTGTTGATATTGAAGATTATGTTAGAGACATTGAAGTTTTTCCTTTAATGATTGATGATTATATTAATGAGATTAAATTCACTATGAAAATATTAGGTTATGATTTGACTTTTGTTGAAAATTATTTAAGAAAAATTAAATTATTAAAATTGAATAATAATTCTAATAATAATATAACAAAAGAAGAAGAAGTTTTTGAGAATTTTGAAATTAAACATATTGAAGAATATGTATTAAGAATTAAAAATAATTAATGTAGATGATTGAAAAAGTGTTGAATATCAGTGAGGAATTAAAAAGTAAATTACCTGATGATGCAAAAGATTTAAGAATGATTGATAGTAGATTATATTTCAAGACAAAAGTTGGTGGTAAAAAATTTATGATAAAGTATATAGAATATGAATAAAATTATAGGTAAAACAGAAGAAGAAGGAATAATAATATTAAAGGAAAATCATATAGATTATAGAGTTGTTAGAAAAAATTCTATTGATTATATAATCACTTGTGATTATATTCCTGAAAGATTAAACTTAGAAGTTGATAATGGTATCATCACATCTTTTAGTAAAGGATAAACAAAAACACTAATATTTTGAAAATTATATCAAAATTTAAAGATTATTATGACTTCCTAACAGGTATTTATGGAGTAGATCCATTAATAGTTTTGGATCGGTTAGATTTTTCTATGCCAATATTTAGAAATTTTCCTCCTAGTAAGGCATTTCCTGATGGTGATATTGAAGAAGGTAAGCTCAGATTATATATTGGAGGGTTTTATATTGAAGCATACTATAATGGTGATAAAATATATTATGGTGAAGAATTAAAACAATTTGCTATTGTAGAAAAGCACTCAAGTTGGTATTACAGATATCATATGAATAGTACAGAAAAACCAAAAGATAAGGTTTCTATTAAAGTTAAATCTTCCAGGTATCATTGTGAATCATTTAATTTGTTTATCATAAAAGATACATTAAAAATGAATGATAAATATAATTGTCCAATACTTTCAATAAAAAACGATGAGTCAGATAAAAACATACATAAAAATTGTATTTTAAAAGATTTAAATCTTAATTCGTTTATTTCACCTGAAGAAGTATATAAAATGATATCTGATTGGATTTCATATCAACGAACAATTGCAGAGGAACATGTAGATACTATGACTAATGTTCAAAAAATAGAATCAAAAGGATTTGACAAAAAAACGTCTTTCAGACCTAATATGAAATAATATTATGATATACAATATTGTTGATTCTGAAACAGGACAAAATATCACATATGATAGTAATAGTAATAGTACTATTACTAAAATTAATACTGATAGAGAAAAACTTGATAGTATTGATGATAAAGTTATAGAATCTTACATAAGAGAGAAAAAATTAAATAATATTAAAAAATCAAAATAGTTTATGAATAATTTTCCTTCAGATTCATTTATTCATTCATGTGATAATATATTTTATGGTAAAAAGGCATATAAAAAAACTATTAAATATGAAGAATCAATTGAGGATAAGCTTGATAAAATTGATTTTAGTATAATAGAAAGATATGTCAGGAATAAAAAATTAAAAAACATAAATAAGAAATAATATGTATAATTTAGAAGATGACTTGAATTTGAATTTTGATGCTTTAATTAATGAATATAAAAATAAAAGAAATCCTTATGATTACGTAAATATCAGAGATATTGAAGAAACTGATGAAGAAAAACTTGATAATATTGATATTAGAGTAATTGAATCATATGTTAGAAAGAAAAAATTAGAAACCATAAATAAGAAATAATATGAATAACGATGAATTATTAGTAATGTTAAGCTGTGTTAGTAATAGAAGTTTGAATCAAACTAAACTATTATTTGATTTGTGTGATAATGACTTCGAAAAATTAATGAAAGTAGAAGCTTGTGTGAAAAAGACTTTTGTTTCTTATTGTCCAGGAGATAAGGAACTTGTTAATGAGTTAGTTAATACTTGGGATGAATTAAGAAAAAAAGAAAAATCTAAACAAAAATAATCATGAATACATATTTATTAATATTGCTAGGTATTTGGATTGCATCATTGATTGGTGTTATTTCAATATTTGTTATTTCAAATTATATTGAAAAAATAAAAAATAAAAGGTTTGTAGAGTGGTGGAACAAAAATATTAGTCATCTATTAAATCCGGATGATCCTAGATTTTAAATCTAACAACAGATGTTTAAAACAGGCGAGAAAGTATTATGTTTGCTAGATGATTATAAATATGATTATTTATATGGATATCATGTTAGAACACAATTATTAAAAAAGGGTAAAATATATACTATCATGAATCCTTATGATATAAGTTTAGAAGAATTACCAAATTACTCATTCTCAGATGGACATTTTATGTCAATGAGTGAATTAAGAAAGAAAAAACTTATAAAATTATCTGAATGTTAAATATAGGAGATAAAGTAGTCTGTATTAAAACATTTGATAGTGACAGAATAATTTGTGATCAATTAATTATTGGAAAAGAATATGAAATATTAGATATTCATCAGAGTGTATATCTATATGAAGATCTTGAATATTTTAAACTTGTTGGTGTTGCATATAATCAGGAGTCATATAAATTTTTATCTATTCCTGACTATATAAAAAAAGTGAGATTAGAAAAACTTAATATTATAAAAAATGTTAAAATCAGGAAATAAAGTAGTGTGTATAACTGATGAAGGTTATTATGAAAATCGTTATGCATTAAAAAAATATACTAATTATATTATAAGAGATGTTTATTATGAATCAGTTAAACTTTCATTAGGTAATGTATATGTTTATGATAGCGAAATAAACTGGCGTCCTACTCAATTTGTTAAATTATCTGAGTATAGAACACTTAAACTTAATAAATTAAAACTGTGCTAAAAATAGAAGATTATATAGTATGTATTGATGTTATTAGTCATACTAATAGTGATAAACTTACAGTAAAACATTTATCTCTAAATAAAAAATATTCAATTAAAATATTTTTTGATAGAAATACTGGCTGTGAATATTCTTATTATCAGGATTATTTAATAGTTAATGAAATTAATCATTCATATATTTATGCTTCAAATAGATTTATTACTGATAAAGAATATAGAAAACGTAAACTTTTAGAAATAGATAAATGTTAAAAGTAGGGGATAAAGTAGTTTGTTTTGATATTATTAGCCACACTAAAACAGATAATAATACAATAAAAAATCTAATATTAAATAAAACATATACGATTAAGATGTTTTATGATATAATTAATTCTAAAAAAACTAATTATGATGACGATTATTTATTTGTCGAAGAGATTGATAATAGATGCATTTACTCATCAAGTAGATTTATGCTATTATCAGAATACAATAAAAAATTCAAAATTGGAGATAAAGTTGTATGTATAGATAATAGTGGCAAGACAATTAATTCATTAAAAAAAGGAGATATTTATACAATATCCAATTATGTGCCATATATTGATAAGTATGATGAAATAGTTGAAAATGTACATTTATATGAACAGCCTGGTGGTAGATATTATCCTGATAGATTTATGAAATTATCTGAATATAGAAAAAATAAACTCTTAGAAATAGAAAAATGTTAAAGGTAGATGATAAGGTAATTTGTGTTGATAATGGTAGTCACAGTGAAAATGATAAACTCACAATTGGAGAATTGAAACTCAATAAAATATACACTATTAGAATATTTTTTGATAATGACACCAGAAAGAGAACTCAGTATTATACTGATCTTTTATTCTTTACTGAAATTAATGGTTGTTATTATTATCCATCTTATCGGTTCATGAAATTATCTGATTATAATAGAAAAAAGAAACTGTTAAAAATTGAGAAATGTGTGAATATATTAAATTAATTGAACATTTTAAAGATGGTGATAGAATTGTTTGTGTTGATAACTCAGGATTAGGAAATGTTTTAAAAACTGGTACGACATATATTGCAGTAAGATTTAACACAGAAGTTCATTGCATATCTTCAATGTCTTATACTCCACAAAGATTTATCACATTAAAAGAATATAGAAAACAGAAACTAATAAGAATAGAAGATGTATGATTATATCGCAATAAATCAAAACGATAGATTTTATAATGGTGATAAAATAGTTTGTGTTGATAATGACAGAGTTGGAGAATTAAAAATTAATAAAATTTATATTGCTTGTATTGGATTTGAAATGATTAGAATAGTAAATTATAAAGATTATCCTATTGTTTATAAATCATATAGATTCATTCTATTGAAAGAATATAGAAAGCAGAAAATTAATCAATTGAAGAAATGTTCAAAGTAGGAGATAAAGTTGCTTGTATAAATGGCTTAGTTAAGAATACATATGTAAACAGTCTAAAAATAAATAATATTTATACAATATCAGAGATTCGTGGTATATTGGTTAGATTACATGAAACTAATATATGCTACAACTCTAATAGATTTATGTCATTACAAGCTTATAGAAGAGTTAAACTTAATCAGTTGATGAAATGTTCAAAGTAGGAGAAAGAGTTGTTTGTGTGAATGATAAGTCAATAATTCCAAATAAAATTCTATTTATAAAAAAAAATAATATTTATATTATATCGGAAAATATAAATGATTCAGTTAAATTGATTGAAGATAATATATATCTTTATTCAGAGACAAGATTTGTATCATTAAAAGCTCACAGGAGAATTAAACTTAATCAGTTAATGAAATGTTCAAAGTAGGAGATAGAGTTGTTTGTATAAATGATATACCATTTAATAGAATGAAACCTTTACTTAATATCTATAAATATAAAGTCTATACTGTAAAAAGTAGTGATGATGATTTTACCGAGTTATTTGAAACACATAATTTTTATAATTCTAATAGATTTGTTCTATTATCAAAAATAAGAAAACAAAAACTTAATAAATTAAACATATTATAATGGTTAAAATAGGAGATAGAGTAGTTTGTGTAAATCCAGGTAAAATTAATTCTGAACACTTAAAAATAAAATGTTCATATTTAGTATTGTTTGTTATTGATTTTCATGCATCAGGATTAGATGGAGTTAAAATACGTATAGATAATGATACTAAAATTTTTTATAAGATGAAAAGATTTATATTATTAAAAGAACAAAGAAGAGATAGATTAAAACAATTGGAATGTTCAAAGTAGGAGATAAATTAGTTTGTATTGATATTGATAATCTGGTAAATATTGATAAATCATTATCATTAAATTATACTGAAATATACATAGTAACTAAATGCGATAGTATTAGAGTTGGAAGTGTAGAACTGAATAGTGTTGAAATAAATTGTCGTGATTTTCTTTATGACCGTAATAGATTTGTATTATTATCTGAACAAAGAAGAAATAAATTAAAACAATTGGAATGTTCAAAGTAGGAGATAAAATTCAATGTATAAATAATAAGAATTTGAATCATCTTAATAAATTAAATCAATTGAAATATTTTTGTGTTTATACTGTAACAGATTCTATGATAGTAGGAATTAAAATAAATGATCTTAATTGCATTTATTCTGAAACCAGATTTTTATTATTATCTGAACAAAGAAGAAATAAATTAAATAAAATAAATAATTATGAATATAATATGTAAATTTTTTGGACATAAGCCAGATTTAATCAAGCTTATTGATAGTGAAATTGATCTGAGCAATAAAGACACTAATTACACAACTAACTGTACCAGATGTAATAAATTGATGACATATGATGAGTGTTGGAAACATAATTCATATAAAATGGTAATAATATTGCAGAATAAATTAAAAACTATATTAAAAAATAAGTAAAAAAATGAGTAAATATATTTATATTAAAGCTGATACTAATGATGGTGATTACATTAGTAAAAAAAGTGAAATAACAGACGATCAAATTGAATTAATAAAACCAGTAATTGAACAACTTAAATTTCGTAAAGATAAACTTAACGAAGATAAAATGCATAATTGGAATGAATGGCGTCATAACTGGGTAACATCAGAGTATTCAGAATCAACACTATATGATATGTATATAGAAACTAATTTATTGACTCAAGAACAGGTTGATTTGTTCGATGAATTCGTTCCATTTGGTGAATATGGAGTTCATACTGTTGAAAGTGTTGAGATATTAAAAGAAGGTGAAATGTTATTTTAATAAAAAAAGGGAGAATCAATTGATTCTCCCTTTTTTTAATCTATTTCATCATCTAATGTTTCTTTTGAATTTGATATTAGTTCTTTAATTTTATTCATGAATAATTCCTTATCAAAATAACAGTCAGTTATATTTCCTTCTGATATTAGTTTTTTTATATGTTCATCATAATCTGTAATAGCAAATTCCCCTCCCTTGAATACTATTAATGAATTTGGACTTCTTCCTTCTGAAGCATAATTTCCACAACTATGCAATACTAATATAAGTAAATCAATAGAATTATCTTTATAATTCTCCAATCCTCTCACAATTACTGATTCTTCTAACTGAATGTATTTCATAGTTTTTTATTAAGAAATCATTTCATTGACATCTACAAATTCTACTTTATATGACAAATAATAAGGATCATGTTTGTCCTCATAGTATTTTTCAACTTTTGTTTCTACTTCAGTTTGTGATTCTGCTTCTACAATATGAAATTGTTCAGATGTTGAAGTTTTTCCTTCATAATAAGATTTGGTGACTTTCAAATGTGCTAAGTAAATCATATTTTTATATTTTTTAATTGTATTACAAAAGTAAACAAAAAAATCTGTTACCATACTATGATAACAGATTTTTTATTTATTAGATACTATATTTAATATAAATTAAATATTTAATCTTCTGGATTTTCTGGTTTAATTTTAATCATTAAAGATTTGATAGTTGATTCCAACTCTGTGCCTTTAACAGTTTCTAGTAATCCTTCAATTCCACCTTTTCTGAATATATCAGTCCAATTACCACCTTGTTCTTTTAAGTTTTTAGCAAGCATTTCAGTAGTTTTAACACCACCAAGAGTAATCATTGCTTCAATCAATTTAGGTGTGATAGCTTTCATCTGTGCATCATATTCTTTTGTTCTGATTTCAGATTTTTCTTTATCTACATCAATGTCATGTTTATCAATTAAACTTCTAATTTCAAGAGCCATAACACTAATCTCATCCAAAATGAGTTGTTTTTCTTTCTTAGCGTTAGCGTTAGATAATTCTAAGGAATTTAAAACTTCTGTTTTTTGTTTGTTGATTTCTGAACGAACTTTATCAGTTTCAAATGATTCATTAAGTATTTGACGTTTAATGTCTTCTGATTCTTTTGTTAGTTCTAATTCTTTCTTAGCCTTGTTGATATTCATATTTTGTTTTACAACATCTTTCTGATAATCTTTCAAGTAATATGAAATTTCATTATCTCCAATAGTAATATTCAGTACTTCAATATCATAAACCTGCATTCCATTTTCATCAAATGTTTTACCTGGTCTTTTCTTACCTTCTTCTGCAACACCTAAAATAGTATCACGAAGAATATCTGCAGCATCATTATTGAAATCTTCAATATTGACTTTCTTAACTTTGTTTCTGACAATTGAACGAAGATGTTGAGTTAATAATTTAACATAGTTTCCTACATTAAACCATTTTTTGTTATCTCCAGTGAAGTTTACTCTATAAGATAATCTAATTGTTACATTAACTAAATCTTTTGTTTCAGCTTCAATAATATCAGATACAATATTATTTGTAGTTTGTAAATAAACAGTTTTGAATAAATCATGATCTGTTTTAGGCTTACCAGTTGATAATCCTAATACTTCAAGAGTTTCATCAAATTCAAGTAATCTAACTTTTGGTCCAATTACTACTTCACGTTCTCCAGTTTTCTTAACAACTTGAATTGCAAATCCTGGCCAAACATTCATTGTTACAGCGCCATCATATTTGGTGTCCATTGTCAATGTTCTTGGTTTAGTGAAAGAACTTTTTCTACTCATTTCATCAGCCATGTTCATAGTTGATGAGTAAGCTTTAGTTCCTTTTGATATACTACGATCGGAAATATATGCATTGCTTCTTCCACCAAGATCACTTAAATCACTATTACCAATTTCAGTTTCTAATGTTTTGTTATAAGCTACTGCATCTGTACTAGTTGGAAACCATAACTTTACTGTTTGTTCGTCCAATACACGTTTAACAATTACTTCTGTTCTTGGATCTGGATTGAACATCTTTGGTCCTTTGTATAAAGTAATCTCACCTGATTCTTTATTGAGTACATATCGAGCTTCACCTCCTGTGATTGCTACAGCATAATGCATAACTTTATCATCATATTTTACTACTGCATGTTCCTCACGTGGAAAGTAAATTTTTTGCTCTTTACCTGTAATGAACAACTCTTCACCTGTAAGATATTTTTTTGTTCCTTCTTCATAATCAGCAATAACTTTGATATAAATACCCATGTTATTGTTTAATTCAACTGCTTTGAATTTTTTCTTGCCTTCTTGTTCAAGAAATTCCTCAGTTGGCTTTGGAAATACAACAGATGGTCCTTTTACATAACGTTTAGCTCCATTTTGATCCAATAGAATACAATATTCTAATCTTTCTAATGTTACTGCTTTACGAACAAAGAGATCATTTTCATCAGATACAACTTCAATACCAGTAGGTGGAATGTAAAATGATACATCAGTACCTTTAATTACAAATAATTTACCTGTAACTAATTCATCTGGTGAGATTAATTGAACCTTTTTTTGTTTCTTATCATTTTTGTTTTCTGTGTCAGTTGTAGCATCAGTTGTTTTAATAATTGAATTACTAATATTACTTTTTGCTTCATCTTCATTATAAACTCGTACAATAAGATATTCATTATACTTCAAATTGTGTCCAGATAATACTCTACCAATTTGCTGAGGCCAAAGTGGAAATGTTACAGGACCAGGAATGTTAATTTTACTACCAATCTTCAATGGTGTTAAATTAGAACTTTTTCCTTTGTTTGGATAAAGAGGATCTCCATCCTTAGGTGCAGCGGGATTGCTCAATACAATGTATTGTCCTTCATCTGCTGATAGTGAAACTTGAATTGCTTCTGTAAAGTTTTCCGATTGACGAAATGTTTTTGTGTCTTCATCAAAAGTTACTACTCTGTCAATTTCACCAATACTCTCTTTGTAAGGACCAACAGCTACTGCTACCTGTCCTGAAGCTCCATCTTGAATATACACAAATGTTCCTTGTGGTAATACTAGATCGCTCCTTTTGTTTTCATAACCCATAAATTACTTTTTATTGTTTTAAATTAATACTAGAAAATTATATAACTATATTTTTAAATTGTTTGCTATATTTATTTTTTGTAATTTGAAATTTCTACTAATTTTTATACTTTCGTTTAAATGATGTTTTATTAAATCCTTTACTGATGAACAACTCATAATTGTATTCATTCTATCTGAAAATAACCATTCCTTGGAATTTATATTGTATGTTTTATTAATATCATGCAATATATTATTAATAACTTTAATCTGAGGTTTAAAAATTGTTCCTACTTCAACATATTTAACTATATAATCATCATTTAAATTAGATGATGATGTATCATTTGATAATGTATATGATACAATTTCTAAATTTATTTTTGTTTCAATCATTTCTAATGATACAGTACAACAATAATAATTTTTTTCTTTATTATATGATGATATTATGCATCCTAAAATTTTTTTATTCATTATTTATTTTCTTTGATAGTTTGTAATACAAATTTCTTATCAATGTGATTAAACTCGCACCAATCATCTAATAAATCAAATGACATGACTTTAAATAAAGTCATTTCACCACCAAATTGACATTCAAAATATTTTAGTACTTTATCTTTATCTGATAACTTTTCCCATACATCTGGTTCTTCAGAATCACTTAAATTATAACTAAATATAAACATTATTCTAATTTTTTTATTTGTTTTTCGTCAATTTTTTTTATAAACCTTTCAGGAAATTTTTCTTCTGCTCCTGTTAAATACCAGTTATTTTGATAGTATTCTCCTACTACCCATCCATCTTTACCAATATTTATCCAATAATAACCATCATATCTCATATTTTTATGTTCTTTTTCTATTATTTAATTGTGGATATTCATCTTTCATATTTTTAGTAAATTTCAAACTTTCAGTACGACGCCAATTCAAATTAGTTTGAACAATTGGTATCCATTTAGTTTTTGATACTACTTTGTAAGGATTTTCTAAATTATCTTTAGTCCATTCAAATACATCAGGCAATGATTTTGGTATGAAATAATAATACCATCCTTCTGTGCATACAGCAGATATTATACCATATTTTTCATATATTTCCTCAAATGCACAATCATATGGTTCATACATATAATCAAACAACCAATCTGTTAGACTCTTTCCTGTTAAATGCTCAATATATTTACCTTTGAATTCATGATATTGTCCTGCTCTTTCCCAGTGCTGTTTTATCACAACTGGATCTTTACTAACCTTATCATAATGATTATCATCAAATCTGTGAGTTAAATACTTGTCAGCATAATAACAAATTTTTATTATATAATAATCTTTACATTTTATTCTAGTCATTTTTTAATATTTTCATTGTATACTCATTGATAATGGTATTTAATGGACAATCTGAAATATCTTCTTTTGTTAATTTATGACATAATCTATCTTCCATACAGTCCATGCATAGCATTTTATCTCCAACTCCAAATTTTTTCCATATTTCATGAGATACCATATAGTAATCTTTATTATCAACAATAGTATCTTTGCCACAATCAGAACATAACCATTGTGATTTTTTTGTTACCTTTCTGCTATCTTTCATAAATTATTTCAGTTTTTGTATTTTCTTTTTTCTTAGATATTTTTCAATATCTTTTATATCATAATAAGATGTAGTACTTTTAATTTTATCATCTAATTTATAAAATTTCAATACTGATTCAACATCTTTTATATTTAATTTGTCTAATTTTTCACTGATACTTAATTCTATGTTATCATTTTTTAATTTATTACCTGGTTTTATTTTCAATATAAAATTGTGTATAATATCTATTATAGCACAAAAAAATAATAGAACATATTCAGTTATTGATTCATAACCAAATTTTATTAATAATACAATCATTAATAAACATAAAAAAACTATAATACCTCCACCTATTATTAACCCCATGACTAATGATTATATTAGTTTTTGTATTTTCTTTTTTCTTAAATATTTTTCAAGTTCTTTAACATCGTAATCCAATGCAGCACTTTTAATTTTATCATCTAATTTATAAAATTTTAATATAGTCTCAATATCTTTTGAATTATAGTTATCTAGTTTATCACTAATACTTAATTCTCTAACCCTTATATTTTCTTTATACTCAGGAGTTTTTTTAATTTTTATTTTTCTACAAAAACATCTAGCATTAGTTATAATATAATCAAAAAAATTATATATTGGTTCAGATAACAATGCTATTATAATAAAAAATGCAAGCAATAAACACAAAATTTCAAATATAGTCTCCATATATTTTATTTAATTTTTTTCAATTTCTTACTTCTGAGATAATTTTCAATTTCTGAAATCTTAAATTCATTTAGAGTTTTTAATGTATTTTCATCTGACTTAAAATATCTCAAATGAGCTTCAATATCTTTTATTTTTAATTTATCTAATTTCGTACTTACTCTATAGTTTTTTTCAATTATCAATTTTTTATAATCAGGAGTCTTAGTTACTAAATATTTTAATAATATTGTAGATACTTTAATGACTAATAATTTATAATACATTTTTATGTTATACCAATATGCAATAATTACTGATAATGTAATAGGAAATATGATTACAAAAAAAATTAATTTTAATACTACAATCGTCATAATTATTTTTTTATATTATCAAAGATAATATTTTTTTTTGAATTATACAAATAAAACATATAGTTATTTTAATTTATCTGACTTTTTAATTTTTTTGTCATAATGATTAGTAAATCTTATTCTATCATCATCAGATAAATCTTCACCACACCAGTCCAATATTCCTAAATCATCATCAATTTCCCATTGACTTCTTGGTGTTAATTTAAAGTAATTTGAAGGTCTCTGAAATGATTTCTCAAACATTTGTCTTTCTGTCATAATATTTTAATTTTAATAATTTTAATTCTCTAATTTTTTTTAATTTAATAAAATTTGAAGATTCAAAGTTTATATCTATAGTATTATTATTTTTTTCAAATCTAAGAAATATATTCATTCCATTGTTATTAAATGATGGATATATTGTGGATGAAATAATGAATATTTTATTGTACAATTCACTATCTTCATTTATGCAAACAACTTTATCTCCTCTATTAAAATAATAATAATTAATCATTATTCAATGTAACTAATTTAATTTTTCTTGACTTTTTTGTAAAATAACATTCAATATAATTGAAATCCATAAAGCACATAGAAATATATTCAGTGTATTCAAAATCTATTCCTACCATTTCACATTTATAATCTAATATAGAAATTCTATTTTTTACATGACATATAAATTTTGATATTATATCAATGTCAATTTTATTAAGAAAAAATTCGTATTCTTCTTTGTTTATATTATCTCTACTAATTAAATAATTTGCATGTCCAATCATAACATTAATTATTCAATAAAATTATTTTATCTTTTCTGATTTTTGATGTATAATATTTACACTCAATCCAATTTCCATTGTCATCTTTTCCTTTTTCTATAAAATTGGTGCAAAATTTCCAACAATTTATAGATAATATATGAGTATTTATTGTTGGCTTGTTTTTACAAGAGCATAAATTTATATGATCTTTGTTATAAGTTCTATATTCAATATTTTTCTCTTTTTTGTAATATTTCATCAATCTAATTTTTCTAATTTCTTATTTCTTAGATAATTTTCAATATCTTTTAATTTAATGGTTTCTAATAATTTATTAGGATTTTTTAATAATTTTTTATAAGATTCAACTTCTATCTCTAATGCATCTCTTTCATTTTCAACTAAATTGAATTCATGTAATGTACTAATATATTCACGAAATATGTGATCGTATTTATCTTTTAATTTCTCATATTCATCAAAATCTACTCCTGATATTATTTTAATGCTTTTTTTATTTTTTTCCATATTGTAAAATTTCTAATTTCTTTTTTCTTAGATAATTTTCAATATCTATGATATTTAATTGTGGTAGAACAAATTTTGGATCAGTAAAATTTTTATTTAGTTCATCAAAAAAATAATTCAAATTTTTATGCTCATTTTCTAATTTATAAAATTCATTTCTTGATGTGTTGCGTTGCCTTAATGCTTCATCATAATTAGTTCTCAATGATTGTTCAATTTTAATATGATCTGAATAAATGTTATCAAATTTATCAGTCAATTTGAGATAACGACGTTCTAATTCATAATATTCTTTATCGCTTTTCATTTATTCTATTTAATTTAGTTTCACGTACATAAGATTCTATTATATTGAAATCTATATCGTTTAACACTAATTTTGTATTTGATAAATAAGAATGTATTTTATCATTATAAAATCTCAATTCGTTATTTTCATTGTAAATTTTATTGAATTTTGATTTTAATTTGCTAAATTCGTTCTCTAAATTTTTATAATCTTCATAATCATTTATGTTCATATACTATTCATTTAGTGCTTATTTTTCTAAGCTTGGTCTTACGTATATAATTTTCAATCTTAGATAATTTTATGTGGTGTAATATTTGTTCTGGATTTTCTATAATCTTGTTTCTTAAATAAAGAAGACCACTATCTGCATCATTGGCTTTTTTTATTAAATCTTTGTTTAATTGACGCAAATTCGCTTTTTCTATCTCAGACTTAGTAAATTCAACTTGTAAATTATGATAACATTCTTGTAAGTTATTATATTTAGTTATTAGTCTCATCTATTTTGATTATTTTTTTTGATCGTATAAATTTTTCAATTGTTTCCAACTTCATATTATTTAGAGTATTAACAGATGGAAATTTTAATTCAGTCTCTAAATAAGCTAACCTTTTTTCATTTTTTCTTAATTGTTCAACTTCATGTATAAGAATTTTAGTATCATCAAAAAAATCATTACACTTAATTGACAAATTTGAATAATCTGAGGTAACAGACATAATTATTTCTTCTAATCTATTAATTTTTTCCTCTATTTGAATATCTTTTAAAATATTCAGATTAATTGATGATAAATTATCATTGATTATTTTTTCTAATTCTGTTATTTTATTTTCTAATTTAATATTAATCTTTGATTTCATTAATTACTAACAGTTTTCGTTTTCTGATATACTTATCAATAAACGCAATTGACATAGTATCTAATAATAGAATATTAACGGAATCTAAATCTTTCGTGTTTTCTTTTTTTAAAATAAATAAACGTCTATCTTTTTCTGATAAATTATCCATGATTTAATTTATATTTTTGTGTTTTTTTATTGTCTCATATGCGCTATTTAATTTTGTGAAATTTCTAGTCGCAATTCCTTGATTTTCTAAAGTATCATTTTGATATTTGTCAGGATGCCATTTCATTGACAATTCTCTATATCTTTTTTTGATGGTTTTTTCATCATCATCTTTATTTAATGACATCAATTTGAAAGAATTATCAACTTTATTATCGATTTTTGGACGATTTATGCTACCATAATCTGACTCATAAAAGTCTGAATGATCATAATTTGTTGATTTCTTATAATGAAAATTTCCATTGCCTGCATTTTTAAATATATCTTTAAAATAATCATCAAACTTTTCACCGTACATCTCTTTGAATAAATCATCTAAATCCTTATGCTTATAATTTTCGCCGTAATAATCGTTTTCCATTTCTCTTTCTTTTTTGTCATTTTCAGCTTTCATACGTTCTTTCTTTTTTTTATTATTAAAAAACCACATAACTTTAATTATTTTTATTGATTATTTCTAATTTTTTCTTTCTGATATAATTTTCAATAAATTTTATATCCATTTTTTCTAATGATTCTATATCTAATTTAGATTTGAATATTTTTCTCAATTCATCTGTCATATATACATCAAGTCTATCACTAAAACTTTTATCATTGAATTTACTAAATCTCATGTAATTATTTTTTATTAATTATTTCTAATTTTTTCTTTCTGAGATAATTTTCAATAATTTTTATATCCATTTTTTCTAATGATTCTGTATCTAATTTAGATTTGAATATTTTGTTACTTCTTTTTTTATTGAATTTATCCAGATAATAATAATCAAAATTCTTATTATTATGAAAATCTTCATTGTCATTCATCCGATTCACAACAATATATTTAATAATCTAATAAGCAAGCTTCATTATCTTTTATGATTATTCTAATTGTAAAGTAAAAATAATCACAGATTATAATTTCTCTATGATCTTTGTATATGACTATTATAGTATCATCCAACAATAATTCTTTTTCAGTCATTACTTTGTTGAAATTTTTATTATCTACAAATGATATTAATTTTTCGTTTAAGAAATTTATAACTGCAGTTTTAAGATTTGGTTCCGCAAATTCAAAATCGTAATCCAATAAATAATTTGGATACCTGAATTCAAATTCATCTTCCGCTAATAATGATAACTCTTTATTTTCAGATAAAGAATCATAATTGAATTTTTTATATCCGTATTCTTCTGTTGATGTTTTGATCAGATTAGATTTATCTGAATTCAAATCTTCTACCATTTCAGTTGGCATACAATCCTTTAAGCTTACATAATGATTTAGCTTTTTTAATTCCTTATATTTTTCTAAAAACTCTGTACGATCTCCTGTATAATACATGATATTTAATTTTTTAAGTTTAATTTTTTAGATTTATATTCAACGTATGTATGATACGATGTATATGATAATAGATAAATAATAAAAGATATTTCTGTAATATACAATATATTATTAAATATTAATGAGAATATATTAAAATTGATAATAATTTTATGATATGATAATAATCCTACTGAAATGGAAAATAATGATAGTATTAAAACTAACACTACTAAAATGATTCCAGATATTTTAGTTATCTTTTTCATCTTCTTTATCTTTATCTTCACAAAAATAATTAATTTTATCTGAATATTCCAATATGCTCATACCAAAAAACAATAAAATATCTAATTTGAATATACTATCCACCAAAATATAGATATTATTCACAAATGTGGTGTCTATTTTTAATAAATGTAAAACAACAGTGATTAAAAAAATTGCGACTAATGAAAATAATAATACTAATCCTGAAATAAGAAAGAACTTAACTGCTTTTTTCGTTTTCATTTTCTTTTATTTTTTAAATATTCTAATATTTCTTTGATTTCTACTCCATTTAATATCTGATTATCTGTAAGAGTTGAGAAATCTCTTTTTGAGTAATTGAATTTTGCATTTTCAATATAAATTGAAATAGCTTTGATGAACCAGAATTTAGATAATTTTTGTACTTTACGTTTTCTAACATAAGATTCAATCTTCTTAGTATCAATATAATATAGGTAACTAACTAAATCTTTTTTTGTTTCTGGTGCTTTTCTATAGCATTCTCCATCAGTCATATCAGACATAATTTAATAATTTAAGTTTTTGTTATTTAATAAAAAAACTTTCACACATGATTAATATATGAAAGTACAAATGTAAGGATATTATTTTAATATTCAATGAATAAACGTGAATATTTTAATATTATTTGTTTGCTTTTTTTCTGTAGTGTATATTTACAAAATATAATATTACAAAACAAAGAACAAAAAATGCTGAAATGAAAGTAGGAATAGAACTCATGATAATTATTTTTAGTTATACATATTAATTAGAATTACAAAGATAAGGATATTATTTTAATATATAATAATAAATAAAGTTAAATATATTATGAATAGATTAAAAAGATTTGAATCATTTGGTGTGACAGATGATATTATACTTTCAATGACTGATAAATGTATTATTGATAATATTTTTTCGTCAAATGAAAGTATTTCTGAGTGGTGGAGTAAATTTATAGATTATGGTAAGAAAGGATTATTGACTGCTACTATATTATTATCAATTGCTTTCTCATCTCAATCACAGCAACAAAATAAATCAATGGATGTTATTAAGCAGGGTACTCAGATGATGCAATCAAATGATAAGAACAATGTTTATTCATTCTTTGTTGGAATATCAACAGAAAATTCTTCGTTGTCTATGAGAAATGGTGACATTGAATCTGCTGCAGGATTCAAAGAAATATCAAAATATTATGAAAATTTGAGAGATGGTAAAGATGCAGAAAAATTATCAATTAATGCAATTAAATGTATTAAAAAGATTAAAAATTTGTATAATAAATTAGATAAAAACGACATTTCTAACTTTATTCAAAATGGTAAAAATTTACACACTATAGATTAAATTTATTTGTTGAGAATCCTAAAATCAAATCTAATTTGCTAATAACATGCCATGAGTCATATCCTGGTGATGAGTTACCAATTTTCATTTTATTTTTAAGTTCATCAATTTTCATTTCTCCATACAAAGAGCTTAATGACGGAGAATATTTAAAATTATTGCTAAGTAAAATATCAGTCTTTGATGAATTAGGATATCCATATATAATAATGGTGTCATGATTATCTTGAGTCATTTTATAGATATCATATTCTATTTGATTATCTTCTAATGTATTTATATTTGTCATTATATCATTACTATAATCATTGAATCTTCTATAATATATGTAATAATCAGTTTTTTTTTCAAATTCTTTTATATATTTCATTGTTATATGTTAAATTTATTGGACATTTTGACACTATCTATTAATTGATCAACATCTTCTATTTCAATTAAAGTCCAAAATTCAGAATTCAAAATAATTTCTTTTTCTTTTTCTAATTCATCAACTGAAAAAATATCATTATTTGTAGTAAAATTTATACCTTTAAGAATGAAATCACTTTTTGATGATTCTAAATATGCATTTATGGCAAGAAAAATATCTTTTCCATTCATTATATAATAGAACATATCAAATTTTATTTCAAATTTATTTAATCTTTGAATGTCACTATATAATCTAAGTTTAGATATATTATCTAATTGATAAGTTTTTACATATTTCTTAAACTTGTCATCATCTAAACTTTCATTAAATTTTTTTACTATCATAAATTAAATTTATTTGTTTGTAATATTAAAATTAAATCTTTCTTGTTTCTACTAAAATGATTTATTTCTTTTATGCTAAAAGGAAATGCTTCTTTATTTATTTTTGATGTGAACATTTCTAAATCTTTTAATAATTGTGGATCAAGATCATATTTTATGATATAAGGATATTGAGCACCAAATGTGTCTACATAATCAATAATTTCTCCTATCATATCATGAATAAAAGAATTTAATCCACCTGTTTCATCAGTACATATGACAAAATCTCCAATTTCTGGCTTTCCTTCATCTAAACTTTCATTAAATCTTTCTACTTTCATATTATATATTAAATTTCATAGAATTTATAATAGTCTCTATCTCATCAAATTCAACTTCTGTCCATAAATCATGTTTATTAATTAAGGTATTCTTATAATTTTCGTCTTCATGTCTAAGAAAATCAAAGTTCATCTTATCAAGAACTACTCTTTCTTCTATATTAATAGGAAATGCATATATTTTAAATGTGAAATGAGATGGTTCTATATGATCAAAATACTTATAGTATATAATGTTATCTATTTTGCAATTGTTTACTAGATATTCTGAGTCTTGCAATAAAAATTCTATATCATCATCATCATAAATGGAATATCTTTTGTAATAAACTTTAATCTGTACGTTAATATCTTCATTAATATCTTCATTAATATCTTCATTATTATGTTCATTAAATTTGTTGATCCTCATATTATATGTTAAATTTTTGTGCTTGAATTTCAATTTTTAATTCTTCTTTTGTTAAAAATCTGCCATCTTTAATGTCTTTTACTTTTCTTTCTGTATCATAAACTTGAGATAAATTATAACCATTAGGAATATATAACCCCATTAAATTACCAGGTATTCTAGCAAATATTCCTACAATAAATGAATTATTAGTTATTAATATATCATATTTTATTTTCAGATTATCAAATTTATTTAAATCTTTAATTATATCATCTATCGAATTATATTTTTCTCCATATAATTTATTATATATGAAAATATTTTCAACAGTATCATTAAATTTTAGTATTTTCATTTTATAAGTTAAATTTTCGTGCTTGTATTGTTGGTATAATATCTTCTTTCTTTATTAAATTTGAACTTCTACCTTTTCTTTTTTCTTCATATTCAGATTCATTATCATAAATATCAGATGACTCAAAATCAATTGGTAGATTTTCTAATAAGAATTTTCCATCTAATTGAGCATATACTCCTAAGTAAATGTCTTTTTTATTTAATATGTATATATCATATTTTATGTTCTGTTTGTCTAATTTTTTCAAATCATTAAATACATCATCTATCTTATGATATTTTCCTTCTCCACTATATAACTTATAATATATGTGAATTCTTTCGTTATTTTCATTGAATTTTAGTACTTTCATGTTATATGTTAAATTTATTTGCATTTAAAATTATTGGTATATCTTCTATTCTAATGATCTTATAACCAGCTCCTAAATACTCTTCTTCTATGTCTTCTTTACTTTTTGCTGATGATGAAATATATTCATATTTTAATATATTTCTTAAATGACAATCAGGATATATAAATATAAAAAAAACTCCAACTATGTGATTATAAAGAAAGCTATAATCTACTTCATTCTTAGTTAATTCAACTAAGCAATTTAATAACACATTATATACATCATCAGTCTCAATATTAAATAACATATAATATATCTTATTTGGCTCATAAGTATTGTCTTCTGTATAAACAGAATTTTCATTAAATCTTTTTATATTCATATTAAATATTAAATTTGCTTGATTGAATTAATAATTCAATGTCATCTTTTTTTATAATTCTATTTCCTATGCGTAATCTTGTTTCTATTATACCTTCTTTAGTTTCATTTTTGCTTATCATGAAATTTGGAATTGTAGAGTCCAGTTCATAATTTGTAAACGCGTATATTCTGAAGTAATTGAAATTTTTATTAAAATAAAAAATCACGTAATCTATTTTATATCTTTCTAATGATAATATATCAGAAGTTAAGTCCTCTAATTCATTTTCAATAATATCATCAGGATTATCATTATACATATTATAATATGTATTTACTTTATTTTTATTTTCATTAAATTGTATATATGTTTTCATTTATAAGTTGAATTTTATTGCGTTTAATATAGTTTCTAAATAAATTTTATTCTCACTATAGTATAAAATTTCTTCTCTATTGATCATGAATGAATTTTTATACTTTATAAGTGTCTCATCTGTTATTTCTTTAATGTCTGGTATATTATCGTATTTTACTATGTATTCATACATCCCTCCGTTATCTATTTTTGTTAATACTCCAATATTATTTCTTGTGAATTCATTTATTTTAATATTTGAATGATATTCACATATTATATAATCACCTACTTTTATATCGTCAATTATATTTTCATATTTTTTTATATGCTTCATTTATAAGTTGAATTTTTTCGCTCTCATTAAAAATATTATTTCATCCTTAGTTATTTTTAACCAATCCACATTTTTACGTAATTCTATGACTTTTTCCTTTGATAAATATCCAGAAAAATATGAATTGTCTATGAATTTTGATATTCTTATTTTTTCTCTATCATCAGGAAAGAAATTAATTCTTATAAATGAACCATTTGTCATGTCTTGATAATATATTACATAATCTATATTTGAATCTTCCAGTATTTTTATTTTCTCTATGACTTTGATTAATAATTTTTCATCATCAAATATAGAATTTGATACTATCATAGTGTCAGAATGATAAGAACGTGGTTTAAATTTAGATTCATTAGATGATTCATTAAATGATAGATAAGAATTTATGTTATTCATATGATCTATATATTTAATTTACAATTCATAAAAAAAGAACCTATGAAATTAATCATAAGTTCCTTTTATTTAAATTATTATTATTATTAATTTATTTTATACTATTATTTTAATATTAAACTTCTCCTCATATAATTTTATTTTTTCTTTTTGATATTTAATATTCGAATTTGTTGTATAATCTAAAAGAAATTGTAAAATTTCAATGTGATCTTTAAATATTTTCTGAGATAAGAACTTTTGTATTCCAATATTTCTATCTGAGATATTTTCAATTGAATCGTAAAAATTTCTAACAATATCAAAAATTACATACAATTGTTCACTAAAATCAAGTGATAATATTTTATCAGAAACAATAACAATATCTTTATCAATTTTTAATCCATTTAAAATTGACTTAGTTAATTCTAATATATCATCAGGATTACCATTAAATATAAATTCTCCTTTTTTCATAAATTATTATATTTTACTTAAATCAATTACTATGTTATGAGTTTTCTCGTGTAATTCAAGTAGTTGAGTTCTGCTTAATCCATCATGTCCTTCATCAAAGAAAATGTCTACTAAAATTTCTCGGTGAGGTTTAAATTCTTTCTGAATTAAAAATTTTTCAATTGTTTTTATTTCAATTTTAGATCTATCAGTTAATGAATACAAATTATTTATGATATCATTAATTACTAGTAATTGTTTACTAAATTCCAGAGATAATATGTTATCAGATATTTCCTTTGAATTTTCTTCCATGCTTAAATCATTCAAAACTGATTTTGTTAATTCAGATAATTCTTCAAATGATTCACTTGTAGCCACAAATATTCCTTTTTCCATAACTTTTCATTTTAAATTGAGTACAAAAATATCTATTAATTCATATAATCCCTAATATTAATGTATAATATTATAATTTATTAACCTTAATTCATATTTATTTTTACCTTTCTTAAAATTATATATAGCATATGAAACATTTAAAACAATTTGAAAATAAAAAAGAATTTGAAGTTGGAAATTATGTTCAAATAAATTATACAATAGGTAAAATTGTTGGAAGAATAATAGAAATTGACGGTAATGATGCAATTCTTGATACAATTAATGGAATGAGAATTGTATTCTCATTCATTAACTATTTAGAAATAGCAAATAATAAACAAATAGAAATTTTTATAATGGAGAAAAATGCAAAAAAATTTAACTTATGAAACATTTAAAAATATATGAAGGTTATAATATGCCAGAAATAGGAGATTATGTCATATGTGATATAACTCCTGGACAATATGATGAATTTAGAGAACTTAAAGATTTTCTTATTGTTAATATAGGATTAATAATTTATGCTCCTAAATATTCAGATGAGTATGACTATGTTATAAGTTTTGATAATTTACCTAAAAATCTTGATTCTATGTTTGGCTCTAATACAAAAAATGGAAGAGGATTGAAATTCTCAATCGATGAGATTAAACATTTTAGTAAAGATAAGGAAAAAATGAAGATTATACTATCATCAAATAAATTTAATATTTAATATGAAATACATTAAAAAATTTGAAAGTTCAATTAAAAAAATGATTTTGATTGGCGAAAATTTGACTGAGTTGCCTGAATTACCAGATACTCTTATGAAATTGCAATGTTCTGATAATAAATTGACATCATTATCTAATTTACCTAATACATTAAATGAAATATATTGTAACAATAATATGATAATTGAAATTTCTAAATTACCAGAATTTTTAACTGATTTTGCTTGCTCATATAATAAATTAAAAAAATTGCCAAATTTGCCTAATACATTAAAAGAACTTTTTTGCTGTGATAATAAACTAACAGAATTACCTATTCTGCCAGATAACTTAAGAATTCTTAGCTGTGATAATAATAATTTAAATGAATTACCGATTTTACCAAAAAAATTAACATTATTATCTTGCTCTGGAAACAATTTAGAGAAATTGCCTGAATTACCAGATGGCTTATTGGATTTATATTGTTATAATAATAATTTAAAAGAATTACCTATATTACCAATTACATTGAAATCGTTGGCTTGTTCTGGTAATAATTTACCATATACTAATTTAAAAGAATATGATGAGTGGTTAGAAATAAATCATCCTGATATTTTTATGACTAGAAAATTTAACATATAATATGAAATACATTAAAAAATTTGAAAATTCAAATATAGAATTGAATGATAATCATAAAAATTTAACTATATTGCATAAATTACCAAGAAATTTAGTAAAATTGGAATGCTCAGATAATAAATTGATTAATTTACCTACGTTACCAAAAACATTAGAATATTTAGATTGTTCTGGTAATAAATTAATTAAATTGCCTGATATACCAGATTCCTGTAAAAAATTGTATTGTTATAATAATAAATTAACTAAGTTGCCTAAATTGTCACAGAATTTAAAAATTATATCTTGCGCAGACAATAAATTAACAGAATTATCAGAGTTACCTGAATCATTAGATAAATTATATTGTGGTGAAAATAAATTGACAACTTTACCTAATTTACCAAGCAAATTAACTGTATTGTCTTGTAGATTTAATAAATTAACTGAGTTGCCTATTTTACCAGAAACAATAACAACATTGTATTGTGAAGGAAATGATTTAGGATATTCTGATTTGGATGGTTATTATGATTGGCTGGAAATTAATCATCCTGAAGTAGTTGATGCAAGTAAATTCAATATATAAAAATTATAAATTGAATTTGTCTGCTGTTAATATCATTTCTAATTCTTCAATTGTTTTACCAAATGCTTTTATATTTGTTTCATTTAGATGAATAACCTTATTTTTTTTAGAACCTAAATTAAAATAATCCCTAATTATATCTGGAATATTTTCATATTCAAAATAATTTGATATTTCAGGATGTTTGTTTGATATGTCATATGATACATAATATGTTCTTAAAGTCTTTCCGTTTACTACTACTTTTCCTCCATAATTTCTTATTCTACCAATATTATTAGTTAAAAAGTCATAAATATCTCCTCCTAAATTGTAATTACTATTATCATATTCAAAAATAATATAATCATTTATTTTTGGCTCATTATTTGTGTTTTCATTGAATCTTTCTATTTTCATTATTATATGTTGAATTTTCTGGATTGTAAAATAGTTTCTAAATCTTCTATGTTGTCTGACCAACATAATATTTCTTTCCTTGAAAAAGTAGTTGTACCTTTATTGAAATATTTTTCTGTATCTTCTGGTATGTTTTCATATTGAACTACAAATGGATATTTATCTCCTCTATTAAATTCTATGCAAATACCAATATGACTATTAACAAAAGTTCTAGATTTAAATGCTCCAACGTAATCATTAGATAAAATGTATTCTCCTACCATTGGAAAGTCTTTTTTATCAGACATTAATTTTTCAAACTCCTTTATATACTTCATTGTTATAAGTTGAATTTATTTGTTTTTACTATATATTTTATCTTCTCCAAATCATCTCTTTTTATTTGAGTATATCCATTATTAGGTAGATTATTTTTTATGTCTTCTATGCTTGCAAATGATGAATTATCAAAATATCCTACTAATAAATCTATTTTTGGCGTTCTTTTAAAATATATGAAAATTTCATATGTATTATCATGAGAATATATATAATGTTTTATTCTATTTTTTTCTAAATCATTTAAATCACGTATTAAAACTAACTCATCCTCTTTGCTATCTAAATTATAATTTTGGTAGTAGATATCAAATTCCCTACCTTCATTGAATCTTTCAATTTTCATTATAATGTATTATTATTTTCACTATTTCTTATTGATTCTAATTCATTTTTATTGTCCCCCCAATATCTAATCTCACCGTTGAATGCATAAATTTCCTTGATATCATTATCAGATTCATAGTCACCATAAACATCATCAATATAGCTGTAATTTATAGTATAAAGAACTTCATATTTTTTAATAGAATTATTGTTACCTCTATTTATTTTTTTATTTTGGTCGTCAATATTTGTTATTAATCCAATAGAATCATTTATATTCTTTTTGTCATGACGGTTATTTACATTTAGTAATACATAATTGCCTATCTCAGGCTCTCCATTGTTCAAACTCTCATTAAATCTTTTAACTCTCATTATTATATGTTATATTTTTTAGAAACTAAGATAATTTCCAATTTAGATTTATCCTTAGAAGAATATTTTATTTCTTCTCTTAAAAATCTGATAGCTGATTCATATTTATTGTCCAAGTAGCCAACATGTAATGATTCAGGTATGTTATCATATTGTACAACATATTTATCATCCCTACTTTTTTCTCCATTTATGTCTATTACTTTTCCAATATTATTATTTACAAGAATATTAAAGTCATCAAATTTATAATTTTCTGGATCATATTCATTGCATATTACATAATCACCAATTTCAATTTTTTTCTTATTTATATTACTTTCATTGAATCTAATTATCTTCATTGTTATATATTAAATTTATTTGATTTTAGAATTAATTCTAATTCTTTTTTATCTTGAGTCCAATATTTTATTTCAGTGCGCTTCATTCTTACTGTATTATCACTATTGAAAAAAATATGTAAATTATGTGGAATATCATAAAATCTAATAGCATACGGATGAGTTGGATATTTATCATAATCATTCTTTACATACATACCAATAGATGACATCATAAAATTATCAATGTCACTAAAATCATTTATAGTACTATCATGATTGTCATTGCATATTACATAATCACCAATTTCTGGGTTTCCTTCATTTAAACTCTCATTAAATCTTATTATCTTCATTATATGTTAAATTTATTTGATATTGTTGATAGATAAATTGATTCTATATCTTCTTTATTTACTTTTTCAAAATCTGTGTTATTGAACCAATGTCTAACTTCTCCTAAATCTTTACGATCAGTCACATGTTTAAAATTGTGAGTATTGGCAAAATCATAGAATGTGTTAATTGAGTCGTTTATATATGAATATAATATAAAATTCCAACTTGAATCTACTCCTTCTTTATAATATATATCATATAATAAAAATCCAGATTTTATTAAGTCTCTAATATCATCATTTAATATTTCAACTCCAATGTCATCACATTTATAAGTTTTTAGATATAATTTGAAATTGTTGATGCTTTCATTAAATCTATTAATCTTCATAATTATAAGTTAAATTTTTTAGTTATTAAATTAAGTTCTAATTCTTCTTTGTTTTTAGAATAATCTAATATTAAACTATCTCCAAATAAACACAAATTGTTAACAATTGGTTTAATTTCAATATCAGGATCATTATGAAATCTATTTAATATATCATCAGGTATGTTATCATATTTAACTTTAATATCATGACTATAACGATAAATATAATATATTTGACCTACATTATTATTTATAAAATTTATAAATTTTTTATCATCATCATCAGATGATGATCTTAACATTTTATTCGCATTTATTAAAACATAATCATCTTCACTAGGTTCATCATATTGTAGGCTATCATTAAATCTATTAATCTTCATATTTACAAGTTAAATTTATTTGATCTTAAAATAATTTCAATATCTTCTCTATTAGTATTTTTATCAAAGTCATTATTTATTAATGTTTTTCTGAATCTTTCTACTGTACTTATTAATGAATACCATGTCAAATAATGATATTCATTTATCAGTCTTTCATCTTCTACATTTTTAGGATAACAATATAAGTAATATATATTAAAATCCATATCAACCTTAATATCATATTTTATATCATTAGATTCCAAAATATCTATTATTTTTATTATCTTATGCGATATATTGATAATATTTTTATTTTCGTATCTATATTCTGCAAAATATATATTGTGATAAGGTTTATTATTTTCTACATTATCAGTATTTTTTTTAATTATCATAATTATAAATTGAATTTATTAGTATTTGATAATAAATCTTTATTCATTTTTAATTCTTCTAAATCATGAGAATGTAGCAATATTTCATCCCTACTGTACATTTGGTTGTCATTAGCATCTCCTATCTGTATTTCATATGTATAATAACCAGTTGGACCTTCTACTATATAAACTACCTCTCCTATGCAATAATCAAAGGTGTCTTTATGCCCTTTTCTCTTGCAAATTACATAATCATTCATCCAAATATCTGGATATTTAGAGTAAGTATCTTCAAATGTTTTTATATGATTCATATATTAAATTTCTTAGCATTTATCATAGTTTCTAAATCATTTATATTTTTATTCCATAATTCAATCTCCCATTTTCCAAATTGAAAATTATCAGTCTTGCCACTTTTTTTCGTGATTAAGTCATATTGCATTCTAAATTCACTGAAATTATCAGGAATATTATCATAATGAACAATATATGGATAATTTTTATCTTCAGATATACTAACAATTTGACCTATTTTATCCTTTATAAATTTATTCCTTTTAATATTATTTGAAGATAATTTCGATACACAATAAACATAATCACCAACTTCTGGATTATTTTCAAATGAGTTAAAATCGGTTATCATACGTTGAATTTGTTAGTTTTTAATATTAGTTCTAATTTTTCCTTATCTTTATCCCAGTATTTTATTGCTCTTCTAGCAATCTCACATTCATAGAAGCTTTTATCATTTTTAGTCTTTCTACTGAATTCATTTTTTAATTCTCTTGGTACGTCTTCATATTGAATAACATATATTTTCTGAAGATTATTCCATAAATAAGAAAAACTCAATTTTGAAATATTATTATTTATAAAATCATATAATTTTGTTTTTACATTTACTTCACATAAAATATAATCGCCATTCTCTGGCTCATCTTCTATGCTTTCATTAAATCTTTTTATGTTCATTATTATATGTTAAATTTTCTTGATCTTATTCTCATCTTAAATGCTTCTAAATTTTGAATATTCTTTGAAGATACATTATCAAATTTGTCATATTTATTTAATAATTCTTTTTCTATCTCATCTATCTCATCTATCTTCAATCCTAAATACATCTTATTTGTAAAATCACTATATAAATATTCCATTCCCCATAAAATATCACGTTGATTTATGTCATATCTATTTTTGCTATTATTATAAATAAATGCATACACAATTGCAATATTTCTTAAATTGTAATAAATGTTATAATCAATATTTGAATTATCTAAATTACTCAAATCTTCTATTAATTCATCATATGATTCATATTTTTTGGAATATAAATCGCATGTCTGTTGAGATTTTTCTTCATATGTCTTTATATTTTTCATATATTAAACTTATATATTTTTTTAGCCAGTATATACTCATTATATTTATCTGGATATAATTTCTTTAAAATACTAGCATTCTCAAAATTTAAATGATCAAACATATACATACCTTTATGATCTCTTTCTCCCCAATATGCTC